>Ga0272444_10000013_pt1 | contig 377676 bp, 345 predicted proteins | sample SSMForm13_FD_201033 | JGI IMG/M metagenome (GOLD analysis project Ga0272444, IMG submission 201033) | Marine sediment archaeal communities from Little Sippewissett salt marsh, Falmouth, MA, United States - SSM-Form-13 | ecosystem: Environmental > Aquatic > Marine > Wetlands > Sediment ... | reverse complement strand
CACGACATCAGTCGTCCCGGCGCTTTCCCGTGAGAAACTCGCCTGACCGGACAAGGTACGCATCTGTTGCCCGCTTCCCTCAAGCGGATGCGCTCAGTTCCGGTCATGCTCGGCTTGCCGTTGCTGCAACTCCGTCGGGAACGGAGCACGGCGCGCCACGCCCGGGACCGATATGCCTCCCTGGTTTCGGGGACATTTGGGCGACTTATCGTCAAGCCGGACCCTGCCCGCGCCACCTCAGCGCGGACACCAGGCACCGTCCCTCTTCCCTGATACCGGTGCGCATCCGGGCTTCCGATGAGAGGGCAAGGAGGATGATACGGGAGGTTTCTGAACGGTGGACAGGAAAGGAGCGGCGGATCGCGAACAGCGAGGCGGCCCAAGAGGTTGGGCGGCAGGCGACGGGTAGGCTATCCAACGCGGGGATTGGTCGGGCAAATATCCTTCGGTCAGATCATTACCGCGTTGGTGGACACGGAAAACCGCATACGTACCAGCCATTGATGGCTGTCAACGCGCGCCGGCTTTCGCGAGGTAAGCTGCTTTCTTGTTTCACGACCAAGGAAGACGACATGCAAACCGAAGACCCGGCAATTCTTGCCCGTGGCCGAGCCGAAGCAAAGTTCGGCTTCTATAAGCATCTGGCTGTCTATGTGGCCGTCGGTATTCTGCTTATTGTGATCAATTTCTTGACGTCGCCGGACTATTTCTGGGTGATCTGGCCGCTTTTAGGGTGGGGGATTGCCGTCATCATCCATGCCGTTTCGGTCTTCGGCGCGCGCCGCAAGAACGAGATCATTGACCGCATGACGGACGAGGAACTGGGCAAGAAGGACTGGGGCCGGAAATAGCCAAGCCGCAAGAAGACGAGGGGGCTGGCCATGACTGGGAAACGCGAATTCGACATCGTTCTTTGGGGGGCCACCGGCGCCGCGGGGCGTCGCGTGGCGCATCACCTTGCGGACCGAATCGGGGGGCGCGGATTGAATTGGGCCATTGGCGGACGCAACCACGCAAAGCTCAAGGCGGTGCGAGAGACGCTTCCGGGCGCCGGCAGCGCGGCCGAAATCCTGATCGGCGACAGCCACGACCGAACCTTTCTGGACGCGATGGCGGCGCGGACCGCTGTCATCGTGTCGACTGTTGGTCCGTTTGCTCTCTACGGCACGGAACTGCTTGAAGCCTGCGTTCGAAACGGCACGCATTACTGCGACCTGACCGGCGAGGTGCACTGGATGCGGGCGATGATCGACGCGCATCAGGCGGAGGCGCAAGAAACCGGCGCCCGTATCGTGCACGCCTGCGGACATGACTCGATTCCCTCCGATCTCGGCGTGCAATTCCTGCAGGAGGCCGCGATGCAGCGCCATGGCGAGCCCTGCAAGCGCGTCGCCACGCGGATCACCAAGATGAAGGGCGGCTTCAGCGGCGGAACAGCCGCCTCTTTCCTGAATGCGATGGAGGTGCGCGAGAAAGATCCCGGTTTCGGAGCCCTTTCCGCCGACCCCTATGCACTGTGCCCGGAGGGCGAGCGACAGGGGCTGGACGGCCCGGACGAGATGATGCCGCTCTCCGTCACTTATGACCAAGACATGAAAGCCTGGACCAATCCCTACTTCATGGCGCCGATGAACGCGAAAGTCGTGCGGCGGACCAATGCGCTGCTCGACTACCCCTATGGCCGCGACTTCAGTTACGCGGAGACCGCCATGACGACAGGTGGCCTCGGCGGTTGGTGGGCGGCCATGCGCTATGCGTTGTTTGGCCGGGCATTCCTGATCGCCATGGCGATCCCGGCCACCCGCCGGCTGCTGAAGCGCCATGTCCTGCCGAAATCCGGCGAGGGCCCGTCTGCCGAAACGCGCGAGAAAGGATATTACGAACTGATCCAGGTCGGCGAGATGCCGGACGGCGCGATCCTGAAAGCCCGCATTACGGGGCAGGGCGACCCGGCGATCGAATCGACCAGCAGGATGCTGGTCGAGGCTGGCCTGTGCCTCGCCGAAGATGCCGATCGGATCGGCGTCGGCGGCGGTTTCTGGACGCCGGCCTCGGCGCTTGGCCCGCTGTTGCGCGACCGGGTCAGCGAACATGCCGGACTGAAATTCGAATTGCTGTGATCTGAACCTGCGCAAGCCCAGACGGCTTCGGTGAAGCTGCTTGTTCCAGGAAAAAAGGAAAGTGCGATGACAGACCAGAAGTCCGAACAGTGGGATGCCATCGTGATCGGCTCCGGCATTGGTGGCATGGCCGCTGCCGCCGCGTTGTCAAGGCATGGGCACAAAGTGCTTTTGCTGGAGCAATACCAGACACTTGGCGGCCTGAGCCACAGCTTCACCATCGAGGGTTTCAGTTGGGATGCAGGCATCCATTACCTCAACTGCGTCGCCCCGGGCGATCGCGAGCGCGCCCTTCTGGACTGGCTGTCGGAGACGCCGATCGAGTTCACCTCGATGGGTGCCGTCTATGACAACCTGCATATCGGCGACGCCGCACCGCTGGCCTTGTCTCGCCCCTACGAGGCGCAGGAGCGCGATCTCAAGGACCGGTTCCCGAATGAGGCAAAGGCCATTGAAGCGTGGATCGCCGCGCTCAGGGAGGGCCGGGAAGCGGTCTTTAACGCCACTGCGACACGCGGCATGCCCGAGGTCGTCGGCACCGCATTGCGCTGGTGGCACAGCCGCGCCATCGATCGCTGGTGCAAGCGGACGACGCAGGAGGTAATCGACGAGATCACCGACAACCCGGATCTCGCAGCAGCCTTCGCCGCGCAGTGGTTCGACCATGGCGGCAGGCCCAGCAAGGCGAGCTTCGCAATGCATGCCCTGATTACCGCTTCCTACCTGGAAAGCGGCGCCTGGTATCCGGCTGGCGGCGGCGCGGCGTTTGCCAAGCATATCCTGCCGACGATCACGGCGGCTGGCGGCGAGGCCAGGGCGGACACCAGGGTCGAGACGCTTCTCATGGAGAACGACCGTGTCGTTGGTGTGCGGACGGCGCAGGGGGAGGAAATCCGCGCCGATACGGTGATCTCGGATATCGGGGCGCGCGAGACGGTGAACGATCTGCTGCCCGCCGATTGCGGACATGAGGACTGGATCGACGAGATCAACGCCCTGCCGCACTCCGTCGCCCATTTCAGCCTGTTCGTGGGCTTCGAGGGCGAAATCGAGGCTGCCGGGGCGACCCGCTCGAACCACTGGATTTACCCGACAGGAAAAGTCGATGTCGTCTGGACCGACGCGCCCGATAATCCGCCGCCCGGCATGTTCGTGTCCTTCGCCTCGTTGAAGGACTCCGACCATGATCCGGGACCTTCGCAGAAATATGCGGGCGAAATCGTAGCCTGGACCGACTGGTCGGTAGTGGCGAAATGGGCCGACATGGAGCCGGGCGCACGCGGCGATGACTACCGGTCGTTCAAGGCCCGGGTCGAGGAAGCGATGTTCGCGCAGTTCGAAGCTTACTTCCCGGAATTGGCCAAGCTTGTCGTGTTTCGCAGTCTCTCGACTCCGCTGACGACCAACGCGATCACGAGGCATCACCAGGGCGCATTCTACGGGCTGGACGTTACGCCCGAGCGCGTCATCAGCGGAGCGCTGCAAACAAGGACGCCGGTCCCGGGCCTGTTCCTTGCCGGCCAGGACGTTGTGAGCCCCGGCATTCCCGGCGCGTTGTGGGGCGGCCTGCTGGCCGCGGCAAGCGTCGATCCCAAGGTGTTCACGAATTTCGCGGGGTAAAGCTGTTTGCCATGCCGGGCCGAATCCCGGTTCTCGGATGAAAGGATTTCACCATGCACTGGCTTCTTCTCGCGATAGGGATCGCCATCGAAATTACGGCGACTGCGTCGCTCAAGCTGTCCGAAGGTTTCACCAGGCTCCATTTCGCTGGCCTAACCCTGATCTGCTTCGGGCTGGCGTTCTACGTGATGTCGCTCGTCGTCCGCACGATGCCGGTCGGAGTTGCCTATTCGGTCTGGGCGGGGGGCGGTATCGCGGGCGTGACGCTCCTCGGCGCCGTGGTATTCGGCCAGTCGCTCGACGGCTACGCATATCTCGGAATTGGCCTGATCCTCGCCGGTATCGTCGTGCTGAATGCGTTGTCCTCGGCCGCGAGCGGGTAGCCGGTCCATATCCTCGACGCAGGTGGAATGCGATACAGGAGGAGCACACGATGCCGCGGATATTCTGGGTCATTCTTGCCGCGATGCTGGCGGCCTGGCTGGGCATGAATCTCTGGACGGCTCCAAGGATCGAAGAGCTGTCCGGCGGTTTGCGCCTGCTGGATATGCGGCTCACCGGCTATTCCCGGGCCGAAGCGCAAGACTTCATCGCCGCGATCGGTGACGAAGGCGTGTCGTTGTATCTCGGTGCGCAGTTATGGCTGGACATGATCTTTCCCCCGCTTCTGGGCGCGGTCCTTTTCCTCTGTTACCGCCGGCTGTTCCCCGGTTTGCCGGGTCTGATTATCGGCACGGTTTCGCTGACCTATGTCGTGGCGGATTACCTCGAAAACATGGCGTTGGCCGCGATGTTGCGCGCCGGGGCCGACGGCCTGACACCGGAGATGGCGGCAACGGCCAATCAGTGGACGACAACGAAGTGGGGCCTCGCGCTCGTCGGTCTCGCAACGCTGGTCATCGGCATCGCCCTGCGCCTGCGCCAGCGCTGGTTCGCGGCCTAGGACGGGCCGCCGCCAGGAAGGGCAGCATCAAACGAGAACTCCCGCAGACCGCTCTCCGGGGTTCATGCCTCCCGAACCGGCTGCGGCGTCTTCCCGCAGTGCCTTCATTGTTTCGCGAAACCGGTCTATAGCGTGCGGTGAATTCGCAATGTGTACATTTTTCACGAGGAGTTGAGGGCATGAACATGACGGCGTCGCCGGTGGATCCCGATGGGCTGATGGAATTTTCGGTGGTCTTCACCGACCGGTCCCTCAATCACATGTCGAAAGCGTTTCAGGGCGTCATGAACGACCTGTATGCAATGCTGCGGGAGGTCTATGGCGCCGAGGCCGCCGTCATCGTGCCCGGCGGCGGCACCGCCGGCATGGAGGCGGTCGCCCGCCAGTTCGCGACGGACGCCAGGGTGCTGGTCATCCGCAACGGCTGGTTCTCCTACCGCTGGACGCAGATCCTCGATACGGGCGACATTGCCTCCGAGACGGTCGTCATCAAGGCCACCCAGGTCGGCAACGAGACCACCTCGGCCTTCGCGCCGCAATCCATCGACGCGATCACGGCGAAGATCCGCGAGGAGCGCCCGGGCATCGTCTTCGCGCCGCATGTGGAGACCTCGTCGGGCATCATCCTGCCGGACGAGTATCTCAAGGCGATCGCCGACGCGGCGCATGATGTCGGCGCCCTGTTCGTGCTCGACTGCATCGCCTCCGGGGCGATCTGGGTCGACATGGCCGCGACCGGCGTCGACGTGCTGATCTCCGCGCCGCAGAAAGGCTGGAGCGCCTCGCCGGCGGCCGGGCTGGTCATGCTCGGCGACCGTGCGATCGCGCGGCTCGGCGAGACCGCGAGTTCGAGCTTCACGCTGGATCTCAGCAAATGGCACGACATCATGCAGGCCTATGTCGCGGGCGGCCATGCCTACCATTCGACGATGCCGACCGATGCGCTTGTCGTGCTGCGCGACCGCATGATCGAGACCCGCGATTTCGGCTTCGAAACCGCCCGCGAGAAGCAATGGGAGCTCGGCAACAAGGTCCGCGCGCTGCTCGCGGCAAACGGCTACAAGTCGGTCGCGGCACCCGGCTTCGAGGCGCCGGGCGTCGTCGTCAGCTATACGAAGGACCCTGATATCCAGACCGGCAGGAAGTTCCTCGCCGAAGGCATGCAGATCGCCGCCGGCGTCCCGCTGATGTGCGACGAACCGGCAGACTTCCGCACCTTCCGCGTCGGCCTGTTCGGCCTCGACAAGCTGGCGGATGTCGACGGGACGGTGGCGCGGCTGGAAGCGGTGCTGGAGAAGATCGCGGAGGGGTGAGGTCGAGACTAGACACCTGAATCCAAATGCCGAGATTGATCTAGAATGCCGTATTCTTTGCAATGGCGTCCGGGATAGACGAAACATAAAACTGGAATGGTAGAATCGAAAAAGCTACCCTGATCTGTAGGAGAATCAGCCTGCTTCCCTGTTGCGAAAGATGCCAATAATGACAAAGCCGTATAAAACGGAGGAGCTTCTAGGTCCACTCAATGATATTGAGCGCAAGAATGCACCGGAAGAACTGTATCTCGAAGGCGATTGTTCACTGTTAAGTGAGGGCCTGCGCGTTGCCATCGTTGGTTCCCGCAAAGCGAGCGATGCCGGAGTGTGCCGAGCGCAGGCCTTCGTAAAAGCCCTTGTCGAGCACGATATCACAGTCGTGAGCGGACTGGCTGAAGGCATCGATACGGTAGCTCATGAAACAGCAATCGCGCTTGGCGGCAAAACCATCGCTGTTCTCGGCACGCCGTTGAGCCAAGCCTACCCTGCGAAAAATGAGGATCTTCTAAAGCTCATCAAGCACGATCACTTGGCAATTTCCCAGTTTGCGGAAGGCACTCCGGCTAAGCGGGATAACTTCCCACGCCGTAACCGTACAATGGCGCTGATCTCGGATGCGACGGTAATTATCGAAGCGACTGAAAATAGCGGCACACGTCATCAGGGTTGGGAAGCCATCCGTCTCGGACGGCTCGTCTACATCATGCAAAATGTTGTCGATGATCCGGCGCTTAGTTGGCCAAAGGAAATGATAGGCTACGGCGCACAGGTTTTGACGCGCAAGGACTTGCCAGATGTGCTCTATGATATTCCAAGCTTTACGGCTGGAGAAGTGAGTGCTTACTGAAATACAATACGGCACGTTTGCGAATTATTCTCCGCGCGGAAACTCAGACCTCTCCAAAAGATCCAGACAAATTTGCGGCCGGATTAAAGCTGGTAAGACTGATCAGATTGAACGAGCGATTCCCTATTTAGAGCGCGCTGAGTCGCAAGTACTCAGCCCCTTTCTCAATCCTACGGTAACGCTTGTTCCTGTTCCGCGTAGCGCTCCGCTTGCAGAGGGCGCGCTTTGGCCAGCAAAGGTCGTCGCTGATGTACTGGCGGCCAACGGTTATGGCGGTGAAATATTGCCGCTGGTCGAACGCATTAGAGCCGTACCCAAGTCCTCGAATTCCCCGGCAAGTGAGCGCCCTTTGATCCCAGAGCATATGGAAAGTATGCAAGTTAACGCTGATCTGATTGTACCTGATCAAATAACGATCATTGATGATGTCCTTACTATGGGCCGGACCATGTTCGCCTGCGCTGAGTTGCTGCATGACGCATTTCCTAATGCCGAGATCCGGGCCTTTGCTATGATTAGGACACAAGGGATGATCGATAATATCGAGAAGATATTTGATCCGTCGGTGGGAACGATAACCGGCTATCCCTCCGGTAAATCATTTCGCGATCCCTAGCGGTCCGGTGCCCATGATGAAATGGGACTCGCGACTCCCGCGACGAAGCCGACCTCAAATCGATACCAACGAGGACAGGACATCGGACGTTTCAAGCCTCGGACTCAACTTGCGTTTGATTTATTGCAGGTAGTCGCTCGCCGCCCTTTGCGACAATGACGTCGGCTTGCGGGTCGGTTCCAAGTTCAACGACTCCAAGATGACAATTCTTCAAACGAAAACCCCGGAGATCGCTCTCCGGGTTTTTGAGTCAGTCGGGCGACCTGGCTACGCCGCTTCGTCCAGTTTCGCATAGCGATCGAACCGCCCGCAGATGGTCTCGCCGTTCTCGGCCTCCAGCCGGAGGCCGTCGTCAGCCTCGCCCGCCAAGCGTCCGTGATTCTGCCCAAACAATCGCTGCCCAAAGCGCGCGCGACGTGATATCCCGCGCCTTTCAGAGAAAGTGACCATGACGTGAGTGCCGACCCGAACCGCACATCCCCCTTCGCCGCCATCCATCCGGCCCTTGCCTCCGCGCTGGCGACGAAGGGCTACAGCCAGCTGACTCCGGTTCAACTGGCGATGACGAATGAAGATCATGGCGAGGCCGATCTGCTGGTCTCGGCGCAGACGGGTTCGGGAAAGACGGTCGCCTTTGGCATTGCCATCGCGTCGACGCTGCTCGGAAGCGGCGAACGCTTCGGCGCGGCCGCCGCGCCGCTGGGCCTGATCATCGCCCCGACGCGCGAACTTGCCATTCAGGTCCAGCGGGAACTCGACTGGCTTTACGCGGCGGCGCAGGTCCGGATCGCGACCTGCGTCGGCGGCATGGACATGCGCACCGAACGCCGCGCGCTTCAACGCGGCGCCCATCTCGTCGTCGGCACGCCCGGACGCCTGCGCGACCACATCACCCGTGGCGCGCTGGACCTGAGTGCGATTCGCGCGGTGGTGCTCGACGAGGCCGACGAGATGCTGGACCTCGGTTTTCGCGACGACCTGGAATTCATCCTCGCCGCGGCGCCGCAGGAGCGCCGCACGCTGCTGTTTTCGGCGACGGTGCGGCGCGGCATCGCCGAACTGGCCAGGACCGTGCAGACAGATGCGGTGCGTGTCGAGACGGTCGCGTCGACCGAACAGCATGCCGACATCGAATATCAGCTGATGCTGGTGCGCCGCGACGAGCGGGAACACGCCATCATCAATGCGCTGCTGGATTCCGACTCGACGAGCGCCCTGGTGTTCTGCCACACGCGCGAAGCGGTCCGCCATCTCACGGCGCGCCTCGCCAATCGCGGCTTCTCGGTGGTTTCGCTTTCGGGCGAGATGGCGCAATCGGAGCGGTCGAACGCGCTGCAATCCATGCGCGACGGACGCGCGCATGTCTGCGTGGCGACCGATGTCGCGGCGCGCGGCATCGACCTACCGAGCCTCGACCTCGTGGTCCATGCCGACGTGCCGAGCAATCCCGAGACCCTGCTGCACCGTTCCGGGCGGACCGGCCGCGCCGGCCGCAAGGGCGTCTGCGTGCTCATCGTCCCCGAACACAGGCGTGGCGCCGCCCGGCGCGTGCTCGCACTGGCGAAGCTGACGGCGACCGTGCGCGCGGCGCCCGGCATCGCCGAGATCGAGGCGCGCTATCGCCGCCAGATCCTCGATGCCGCCGTCTCGGCCGCGCAGCCCGGCGAGACGGAGGCGGATTTCGTCGCCGAATTGCTGGAGCGGGCGGGGCCGCAGCGCATTGCGGCGGCGTTCCTGCGCCAGCAGATGGCCGCCCATCCCGTTCCCGAGGAGCTGTGGCCACTTCCCGCCGAAGCCTTGCGCGACAAGCGCTCCGCCCGTGATCGGAAGTCCGGCGAGGACCAGCCAAGGGTGCGCGAGCCGCGCCCGGACATGCAGGGCGGCGTGTGGTTCACCATCTCGCTCGGGCGCAGGCAGCGCGCCGATCCGAAATTCCTGCTGCCGATGATCTGCAACGCCGGCGGCGTGACGAAACGCGATGTCGGCGCGATCAGGATCGACGACACCGAAACCCGTTTCGAGATTTCCGCCGACAAGGCCGCCGGCTATGCCGAGCAGATCCGGCAGCTTGGCAGCCTCGAGAAAGGCATCATGATCGCGCCGGCCGGCGAGCCGCGCGGCAAGCCGAGGCAGGAGAAACCGAAATTCAAGAAGGACGGCAAGCCAGGCCACAAACACAAGGGCCCTGCGGCCGACCGCGGCAAGACGCCGAAACACAAGGGCCGCAAACCGAAGCGGCCTGCCTGATCAAACAAAAAACCCCGGAGATCGCTCTCCGGGGTTTTCGTTTTTCAATGGGCACTTACGGCGACTCGTCTTCCCGCGGCATCACGGTCGGCAGCGGCTCGGCGTGTGGTCGCCTCTTGCCGCGCCGCCGGTACTGGCTCTGATACTCGCGCCGTTGCTTCGCGACCTCGTAGAGGACGATACCGGAACTGGTTCCGAGATTCAGGCTTTCGATCATCCCGAACATCGGGATCGCCACGCACATGTCGCCGCGCTCGACCGCGAGCGGGCTGATGCCGCGGCTTTCGTTGCCGAACCAGACGGCGAGTTTCGTCGGTCCGGTATAGTCGCCTTCGTGCAGGTAGACGTTGGTCTTGCCTTTCACATGCGGCGAGGTGACGATCGATACGTAGCCGTACTTTTCCAGATGGGTGAGGCAGGCCTCTGTGCTGTCGAAGCGCCGCACGAATGTCCATTTGACGGCGGACACGGAAGTATCCGAAAGCGATTTCCGCTCGCGCATGTCCTGCCAGTCGTCCGGAAGCTTCTTGCCCGGATCGACGATATAGACTTTCTCGACGCCCAAGGCGTTCACGTTGCGAATGACCGTCCCGATGTTCTTGATGTCGCGGGGATCCTCGATGACGGCGATCAGGTTCTTGCAGCGAAACGACTTGATCGCATTCGCGCGCTTTCGAACCGACGGCCTCGACTTCTTCTCTTCTTCAACGGATTCCATGGCTGCTTCTTACCGTGCAACGAACTTCTTGTTTTGGTAATCTTTGGCGATACCGCGCACGAAACACGAAACATGATCAATACTCAAACGAAAAAACCCCGGAGCTTCACACCCCGGGGTTTTCTGAGTCAGTCAGGCAACTCGCCTACGCCGCTTCGTCCAGCTTCGCATAGGGGTCGAAGCGGGTGTAGAAAGTCTCGCCGTTCTCGGCCATTTCCTTGAGCAGCTTCGGCACCTTGAACTGGGCTCCGTATTTCTTGCGCAGCCGGTCGGCCAGCGCGACGAAGTTGGCGACGCCCATGCCGTCGATATAGGACAGCGTGCCGCCGGTATAGGGCGCGAAGCCGAAGGCGAGGATCGAGCCGACATCCGCCTCGCGCGGGTCGGTGACGATGCCTTCCTCCATCACGCGGGCGGCTTCCAGCGCGATGGTGACGAGCAGGCGCTGCTTCAACTGCTCGAAATCGATCGAGTCGGCGTCCTGCTGCGGATAGAGCGTCTTGAGGTCCGGCCAGAGATGCTTCTTGGCGGGCTTCGCCGGATAGTCGTAGAAGCCCTTGCCGTTCTTGCGGCCGTGCCGGCCATGCGTGTCGACCATGGTGTCGATCAGCTGCATGTGGCGCGGATCGACGGCCTTTTCGCCGAGGTCGCGGATCGTCTGCTTCATGATCTTCTGGGCCAGGTCGATCGCCGTCTCGTCGGTCAGCGACAGCGGGCCGACCGGCATGCCGGCCTGCTTGGCGGCGTTCTCGATCATTGCCGGCGGCACGCCCTCGATCAGCATCGAGAAGGCTTCCTGCATGTAGCGCAGCACGCAGCGGTTGACGTAGAAGCCGCGCGTGTCGTTGACGACGATCGGCGTTTTCTTGATGGCGCGGACATAGTCCATCGCCACGGCCAGCGCCTTGTCGCCGGTGCGCTTGCCCATGATGATCTCGACCAGCATCATCTTGTCGACCGGCGAGAAGAAGTGGATGCCGATGAAATTCTTCGGCCGCTTCGAGTTCTTGGCGAGGCCGGTGATCGGAATGGTCGAGGTGTTGGAGGCGAAGATGCCGGACGGCTTGAGATGCGGTTCCGTTGATTCCGTCACCGCCTTCTTCACGTTGGAATCCTCGAACACCGCCTCGATGACCAGGTCGGCGCCCTCGAGATCGGCATAGTCGGCCGACGGCGTGATCAGGGAGAGGAGTTTCTCCTTGTCCTCCGCCGTGGCGCGGCCCTTCTGCATCGCCTTGGTGACGAGGCCGTCGGAATGCGCCTTGCCCTTTTCGGCGGCCTCCATGTCGCGGTCGAGCAGCACCACGGGGATGCCGGCCTTCGCCGTCACATAGGCGATGCCCGCGCCCATGAAGCCGGCGCCGACGACGCCGATCTTCCTGAACTTCGTCGGCTTGACGCCGTCGGGACGGCGCGCGCCCTTGTTGAGTTCCTGCAGCGAGACGAAAAGCGAGCGGATCATCGATCCGGCCTCGGTCGTCTGCAGCACATTGGCGAAATAGCGCTGCTCGATGGTCAGCGCCGTGTCGAACGGCACCTGCAGGCCCTCATAGACGCATTTCAGGATCGCGGCTGCGCCCGGATAGTTCATGTTCGTCTCGCGGCGCAGGATCGCCGAGGCCGCGGGCCACAAATTGGCGCCGGCCGGCGTGTAGATCTTGCCGCCGGGCAGCTTGAAGCCCTTCTCGTCCCACGGCTGCACCGGGGAGAGGCCGGCCGCGATCATCGCCTTGGCGGCGGCGATCAGCTTCTTCGGCGGCACGACATCGTGGATCAGGCCCATCGCCTTGGCGCGCGACGGTGTCAGGCTGGAGCCCTGCGTCATCATCTGCAGCGCGTCCTGCTGGTTGGTCAGGCGCGGCACGCGCTGGGTGCCGCCGGCGCCCGGGAAGATGCCGATCTTGACCTCGGGCAGCGCCATCTTCACCGCTTTGGTGTCGGCGGCGACGCGGCCGTGGCAGGCGAGCGACATCTCGAAGGCGCCGCCCATGCAGGTGCCGTTGATCGCCGACACCCACGGCTTGCCGCAGGTTTCCAGCTTGCGGTAGAGCTTGCTCATCCGGCCCGCGCCGTCGAACAGCATCTGCACCGCCTTTTGCGGGTCCTTCGCCTTCTCGTTCTGGATGATGTCGAACATCTTCTTCAGCATGGTGATGTCCGCGCCGCCGGAGAACGAATCCTTCTTGCCCGAGGTGATGACCGCGCCCTTGACGGCGTCGTCGGCGACGACCTGGTCGATGATCGCGTCGAGCTCGTCCATCACCTCCTCGGTATAGACGTTCATCGACTTGTCCGGCATGTCCCAGGTGACGAGCGCGATGCCGTCGGCGTCGGTTTCGACGGTGAAGTTTGTGTAGGTCATGATCGGGACCCTTTCGTGGTTTTGAAGAAGTTAGCGGCGGCGAAGGCGCCCGCCACGATGAAGGCCGCGCCACCGGCTGTGGCCCATGTGACGGCGGCCGCGCCGGAAAGCGCCAGCAGGAGCAATGCCCCGAGCGGCGTGAGATAGGCGATCGTCGAGATCAGCGGCAGTTGACCGGTACGCCCGGCCTGATCCCACAGCATGTTGGACAGCGACAGCGGCGCGACGCCTATACCGGCGATCGCCACGAGCTGCGTCGCGGTCAGCGGCGTTGCCGGCTCGAAGGCGAAATGCGCCGGCAGGCAGATCAGGGCGATCAGGCCCATCGACGGGCCGACGACATCCTGCGGTTCGCGGCCATAGGAGCGGATCAGCGCGTAGACGGCAAAGACCAGCCCCGAGGCGAAGGCGAGGGCGATGCCGGCGAAATCCATCGTTGCGCCGAGCGACGGACCGATGACGATCGCCGCGCCGACAAAGGAGATGCCGATTCCCAGCCCCTGCAGCGCGGTCAGGCCGCTGCGGCCGACGACCGCGCCCATCGCGGTCAGCAGCACAGGCCACAGATAGGCGATCACATTGGCTTCGGCCGGACCGATGCGCGGCATGGCCAAGAGGTAGAGGACGTTGTTGGCGAGCAGCGCCAGGGCAACGAAAACCAGCGTGGCCGGGCGTATGGCGAGGAATCCGGCCGCCCTGCCGGTGGCCGTCGCGCGCAGCAACATGACGCAGAATCCGACCGCCGCCGCCAGGCCGAAGACGAGCAGCGGCGGCGCCGGCTGCGTCCAGGCCGCCAGGGTCGGCCATGTCGACCACAGCAGCACCGCGCCGAGCGCGAAGCCCGCTGCCCGCGCCCGCGGGCCGGACGGCCAGCGGACCGGGACGTCCGGGGCGATCCTGAGGACGGCAGCCGTCATGGCGTCCCCCGTGCACGCGCGCCGTTTTGCCGCGCGGTTTCAGGCTTTTTCAATTCTTTTGCCCCAGCTTGGAGAGTCGATTGCGACAGGAGGCCGGGATGGCTGAAGACTGCGAAGGATGCCGGTCCGGCGCGCCGCTGGACTTCGACTTCACGATGGCGTTTCAGCCCATCGTCGACGCGGACGCGGCGAAGGTGTGGGGCTACGAGGCGCTGATCCGCGGCACCGACGGCGCCGGCGCCGCGGCGATCCTGTCGCGCGTCGGCCCGGAGCAGCGCTACCGCTTCGACCAGGCCTGCCGCGTCAAGGCGATCGAGCTCGCCGCCCGGCTGTTCCCGAGAGAGAACACGCCGCGCCTGTCCATCAATTTCCTGCCCAACGCGGTCTACGAGCCGGCCGCCTGCCTGCGCCGGACGCTGGCCGCGGCGCAGCGCTGCCGTTTTCCGCAATCCGCGATCGTGTTCGAGTTCACCGAAAACGAGCAGGTCCACGACGCCGGCCATCTGCGCGCGATCATCGCCGAGTACCGCAAGCAGGGCTTCGTCACCGCGATCGACGATTTCGGCGCCGGACAGTCCGGTCTTTCGCTGTTCGCCGATTTCCAGCCCGACCTGATCAAGCTCGACATGCATCTCGTGCGCGACGTCCACGCCAGCCGGGTCAGGCAGGCCATCGTCGCCGGGCTTGCCGGCATCTGCCGCGAACTCGGCATCATGCTGCTGGCCGAGGGCGTCGAGAGCGAGGCCGAGTTCCGCGTTCTCCAGGCCGCCGGCATCCGCCTGTTCCAGGGCTACTGGTTCGCCCGGCCGGCCTTCGAGGCGCTGCCGCCCGTCAGCGCCGCGGCGGCGGCGGCGGCGGACATCGCCGCCTGAAGCGGCTGCGGTGATCGCGACCGGAACCATGCCGCCCGTCACACCCGCTCGATGATGGTCGCGGTGCCCATGCCGGCGCCGATGCACAGAGTCACCAGCGCGGTGTTGAGGTCGCGGCGCTCCAATTCGTCGAGCACGGTGCCGAGGATCATCGCGCCGGTCGCACCGAGCGGATGGCCGAGCGCGATGGCGCCGCCGGCGACGTTCATCTTCGAATGGTCGATGTCGAAGGCCTGCATGTAACGCAGCACGACGGCGGCGAAGGCCTCGTTCAGTTCGAATAGGTCGATGTCGCCGATCGTCATCTTCGCTTTTTTCAGAAGCTTCTCGGTGACGTCCACCGGGCCGGTCAGCATCAGCGCCGGGTCCGAACCGATATTGGCGAAGGCCCTGATCTTCGCGCGCGGCTCGATTCCCATCGTCTTGCCGGCGCGTTTCGAGCCGAGCAGCACGCCGGCCGCGCCGTCGACGATGCCCGAAGAATTGCCGGCATGGTGCACATAGTTGATCGCCTCGACCTCCGGATGCTTGGAAATGCCGACGGCCTCGAAGCCGCCCATCTGGCCGGGCATGACGAAGGAGGGCTGCAACTGGCCGAGCGACTGCATGTCGGTGCCGGGCCGCATGTGCTCGTCACGGTCGAGGATGGTCAGGCCGTTCTGGTCCTTCACCGCGATGACCGATTTCGCGAAATGGCCCTTTTCCCAGCTTTCCGCCGCGCGCTTCTGGCTCTCCACCGCATAGGCGTCGACGTCGTCCCGGCTGAAGCCGTATTTGGTGGCGATCAGGTCGGCCGACACGCCCTGCGGCATGAAATAAGCCGGGATGTTGACCGACGGGTCCATGTACCAGGCGCCGCCCGACGCGCCCATGCCGACGCGCGACATCGATTCAACGCCGCCGGCGATGACGATGTCGTCGGCTCCTTGCGCGATCTTCGCCGCGCCGAAATTGACCGCGTCGAGACCCGAGGCGCAGAAGCGGTTGATCTGCATGCCGGGCGCTTCGGTCGCGTAGCCCGCCTCGAAGGTGGCGGCGCGCGCGATGTCGCCGCCCGCCTCGTAGACCGGGTCGACGCAGCCGAGGATCACGTCATCGACTCGTTTTGTGTCGAGGTCGTTGCGCTCGCGCAGCGCCTCCAGGACGCGTGCCGCGAGACGCGGCGTCGGCACTTCGTGCAGGCTTCCGTCCTTCTTGCCGCGTCCGCGCGGCGTGCGCACCGCGTCATAGATGAATGCGTCTGCCATTGATCGTCTCCTTGATCGTGTTTCGCGCGACGGTCACGCCGTCGCGGTGTCTGGTTCCTGGCCGGAGGGCATCAGGTCCTCCGGCAGCCTGAAGCCGTGCAGGTCGCGGATGCGGTTCAGCCAGCGCGGAATGTTCGGATATTCGTCGACGATCATGCCGATCTGCGCCGGCCAGAACAGGTAGCCGCATAGCGAGAAGTCGGCGATGGTCGGCCGCTCGGCGGCGATCCAGTCGCGGCCCTCCATGTGCCGGTCGAGCACCTTCCACGCGCTTTCGGCGCGCGCCTTGAAGAACTGCGCCTCCGGCGTGTCGCCCTTGCCGGCGAAGATGCGCAGGAAACGGTAGGTCGCCGAATAGCTGGTCAGCTTGTGGTTGTCCCACAGGATCCAGCGCAGCACCTCGTTCTTCTCGTCCTCGGACTCCGGCATGAATTTCCCGAAATGCTCGCCGAGATGATGCAGGATCACGCCGGACTGGGAGAGCACCAGGTCGGGCCGGCGCGTGTGGTCGATCAGCACCGGCACTTCGGCCATCTCGTTCATGTCGCGGAATTCCCTGCCGCGTGTCTCGCCGGTGAAGAACGCGACGCGATGCGGCTCCCAGTCCGCGCCGCACAGCTGCAGCATCAGCGCCGCCTTGTAGGCGTTGCCGGATTCGGAAAAGCAGTGAAGCGTGAAATCGGCCATCAGAGCCCCCGGGCGATCAGCAGTTTCATGATCTCGTTGGTGCCGCCATAGATGCGCTGCACGCGGGCGTCGCGATACATCCGCGCGATCGGATACTCGTTCATGTAACCATAGCCGCCATGCAGTTGCAGGCAGGCGTCGGTGATCTTGCCCTGCAGATCGGACAGCCAGTATTTCGCCATCGAGGCGAGTTCCGGCGACAACCGGCCTTCCAGGTGCTCGCCGACGCAGAAATTGTAGAAGGTGCGCCCGACGGTCGCCTCCGTCTTCAGTTCGGCCAGCGTGAACTGCGTGTTCTGGAACTCGATCACCGCCTTGCCGAACGCCTTGCGCTCCTTGACGTAGTCGATGGTGACCGCCAGCGCCCGCTCGCACATGGCGATGGCGCTGCCGCCGATCTGCAACCGTTCCTGCGGCAGTTGCTCCATCAGCTGCCGGAAGCCCATGCCTTCCTCGTGGCCGAGCAGGTTCGACGTCGGCACACGCACGTCGTTGAAGAACAGTTCCGACGTGTCGTTCGACTTCAGGCCGATCTTGTCGAGGTTGCGGCCGCGCTCGAAGCCCTCGGCGTCATCGGTCTCGATGACGATCAGCGACGTGCCCTTCGCACCCGCGGCGGGGTCGGTCTTGGTGACGACGATCACCAGGTTGGCCAGCTGGCCATTGGTGATGAACGTCTTCGAGCCGTTGATGACGTAGTGATTGCCGTCCTTCTTTGCGGACGTCTTCACCCCCTGCAGGTCGGAGCCGGCGCCGGGTTCAGTCATCGCGATGGCGCCGATCAGTTCGCCGGTCGCCAGCTTGGGAAGCCACTTCTGTTTCTGTTCTTCCGAGCCGTAATGCAGGATGTAGGGCGCGACGATGGAATTGTGCAGCGGAATGCCGAAGCCGTCGACGCCGACATGGCTGATCGCTTCCAGGATCACGCTTTCATGCGCGTAGGTGCCGCCCGCGCCGCCATATTCCTCCGGCATCGAGGCGCACAACAATCCGTTCGCGCCGGCCTTTTCCCAGCTCGCGCGATCGAAGATTTCGGCCTTCTCGAACTCTTCGTAATGCGGCAGGATTTCTTCCGTCATGAAGCGCGTCGCCATGTCCTGCAGCATCACCACGTCGTCGGTGGCCCAGGACGGTTTCGGCACGCCGAGTATGTCCGCCGGATTGCTCGCCATTCATTCCTCCCGTTTCGCCGCAGTCTTGCAGAATGCGGCAGGCCGGTCGCATCACGATTGGATGAGCCGGCCGCCGTGACAGATTAAAACGCTTCTTCGGGCAGCGCCATCATCGAGTCCGCGCCCGACGAAATGCGCGCCAGATGCGCGGCCGTTTCCGGCATGATGCGGTCCATGAAGTAACGCCCCGTCGTCAGCTTGGCTTCGAGGAACGCCTTGCGGCCGCTGTCGCCCTCGGCCAGCTTTTCCTGCGCGGTCTTCGCTTGCAACGCCCACATGTAACCGAGCGTGACCAGGCCGAACAGATGCATGTAGTCGTTGCTGCCGGCGCCGGCATTGTCGGGCTTCGCCATCGCGTTCTGCACGAACCACATGGTTGCCGCCTGCAGGTCGTTGAGACCCTTCTTCAGGTGCTTGGTGAAGAAGGTCAGGGTCTCGTCGTCGCGGTTCTCCTCGCAGAAATCGCCGACTTCCTTGAAGAAGGCCTGGATCGCGCGGCCGCCGTTTGCCGGCAGCTTGCGGCCGACGAGATCGAGCGCCTGGATGCCGTTGGCGCCCTCGTAGATCATGGCGATGCGCGCGTCGCGCACATACTGGCTCATGCCCCATTCCTCGATATAGCCGTGGCCGCCATAGACCTGCTGCGCCATCACCGCGTGCTCGAAACCCTTGTCGGTCAGGACGCCCTTGATGACCGGGGTCAGGAGGCCCATCATTTCCTCCGACAATTCGCGGTCGCTCGCGTCTTCCGAACGGTGCGCCACGTCCGACTTCAGCGCCGCCCACAACAGGAAGGCGCGTCCCGCCTCGTTGAACGCGCGGATCGTCATCAGGTTCCGGCGCACGTCCGGGTGGACGATGATCGGGTCGGCCTTCTTGTCGGGTGCGGCCGGGCCGGTCAGAGCGCGGCCCTGCAGCCGGTCCTTGGCGTAGGCGACGGCGTTCTGGTAGGCGACCTCGGCGATCGACAGGCCCTGCAGGCCGACGCCGAGACGCGCCTCGTTCATCATCGTGAACATGGCCTTCAGGCCCTTGTTCTCCTCGCCGATGAGGTAGCCGGTCGCGTCGTCGTAATTCATCACGCAGGTCGAGTTGGCGTGGATGCCCATCTTCTCCTCGATGGAGCCGCATTTCACGCCGTTGCGCTCGCCGAGCGAGCCGTCGTCGCCGACCATGAATTTCGGCACGATGAACAGCGAGATGCCCTTTGTGCCTTCCGGCGCGCCCTCGATGCGGGCCAGCACAAGGTGGATGATGTTCTCCGCCATGTCGTGCTCGCCGGCCGAGATGAAGATCTTCTGGCCGGAAATCTTGTAGGAGCCGTCGTCCTGCGGCACGGCCTTGGTGCGCAACAGGCCGAGATCGGTGCCGCAATGCGGTTCCGTCAGGTTCATCGTGCCGGTCCAGCGGCCCTCGACCATGGTCGGCAGGAACTTCGCCTTCTGCTCGTCGGAGCCGTGCACGTGGATCGCCGCCATCGCGCCCTGGGTCAGGCCCGGATACATCGCGAACGCCATGTTGGCGGAAGAGAAATATTCGCCGATCGCCGAATGCAGCGTGTAGGGCAGGCCCTGGCCGCCATAGTCCGGATCGAAGGCGAGGCCCATCCAGCCGGCTTCCTTGTATTGCTCGAAAGCCTCGCCGAAGCCCTTCGGCGTCGTCACCGAGCCGTCCTCGTGGCGGGTGCAGCCTTCCTGGTCGCCCGACTGGTTGAGCGGGAAGAACACTTCCTCGGCCATGCGGCCCGCCTCGCGCAGCACGGCTTCCACGATGTCGGGCGAGGCGTCAGCGAAGCCCGGCAGGTTGTTGTAACGCTCGTATTTGAGGACGTCGTTGAGCACGAAAAGCGTGTCTTCGACGGGGGCGCGGTAAGCGGGCATGACATCCTCCGAAATAGGGTTGTGAAGCGCGGCGGATACCGCGCGGCAGCAGTTGTCGCGTCGCTAGCAAATTTTGACGTTTGCGTAAACGTCAAAATTTTGAAAATGCACATCCTACGCGGTAAAACTGGCGCAGCGTTTTCCGAAATCATCGGAAAAATGCGCTTTTCGTGTGATTTTTCGGCCTGAAAACGGCAAACCCCGGCAATCCGATGGACTGCCGGGGTTTGCCGAAAAGTCTTGAGCGGCCTTGAAACCGTGTCCGCTCCAGCGGCGCCGCATCTCCCGGGCGCCGCGAAGCGCGCTACTGTTGTTTCACCGCGTTGTCGAGATGACTGCGCAGATTGACCAGGGTTTCGTCGAGTTCCTCGATGGCCTCGTCGATCTCCTCGCGCTGCTTGCGAAGCACATCCATCTGTTCGACGCCCTTTTCGATTGCGACGGAGAGCTGGCGCTGGTTGTTGCCCGTCGGATTGTACAGGTCGAGGATTTCCTTGACGTCGAGCAGCGAGAGCCCGACGCGCTTGCCGAGCAGGATCAGTTTCAACCGGGCACGGTCCGCCCGGGAATAAAGCCGCGTATTACCGATACGCCGCGGCGAAAGGAGACCCTTATCCTCGTAAAAGCGAAGGGTGCGAAGAGTGACGTCAAACTCGCTCGACAATTCGCCGATTCGAAACGTCTCTTCAGGGTTGGCAAGGTCTGCCGGAGTTGCCGTGTTCATGTCCTTTTCCATTTTTTGTTTCCCGAAAAACGGGCTTTGTTGTCAGTTATTGGGATTGGAAGCCTGCTTGTCTCCGGTGTGCCGCGATGCCTTCGGCTGCCTTTGACCACGGACCCCGATCCATGCGTTGTCGATTGAACTCCTGTATTCTTAACTTGTGAAGGTTTCCTAACGTTACCGTGTGTTACAAGATGTTGCACGCGTTATGTATACACGATCGCATGAATCCCGAATATCCGCCCCCGCGTAACATGTCGCAAACCACCGTGTCTTCGGCAGACTTTTTTCTCCGCGGCCGCCGCGGTTAACCGCTTGTTTACCGTGATTTGAAAAACGTTAACCAGGAAAGGTCGCAGCGTGGTTGTGTCCAGGGTGCGCGCTCGGATCTCGAAACACATCAGGTAAACTGTCTGTTGCCGAAGCGGGCGCCCGCATTCTTGGCAACGGCGCCAGCGCCATCGGGAATGGGCGAAACATGCACGACAGGTCATCGAAATCCGCAAACGACGCCGCCTCGAAGCGTTCCGCCAACTCGACGCTGGAAATGCTCGATGACGCCCTGTCGCGGCTGGAACAGCGCATGGGCATCGCCGCCGGCGGATCGGGCGACCATCCGGGCAATGAGGATATCTCCGCGATCCGCGAGCGCCAGGAAGCGCTGGCCCGCCGCTCTCCCGCCGCCGTGCCCGCCGCCATCCACGACGAAATCGTGCGTTTGCGCGAGGAACTCAATCGCGAGATGACCTCGACCATCGCGCAGCAATTCGGGGAAATCCGGGAAGATCTCAAGCGGCTGATGGTGCAGGAGGGCGGACTGGCGCCGGCCGACCTGACCGACGGCTTCGACCGGCTGACCCGCGAGCTTGGCGTGGTCGCATCGCGCGTGGAAAATTCCGATGCCGCGACCCTGCGCGCCGAGATCGAGGAACTGAAAAGCCTGATCGGCGTGCTGGCGCAAGAGGAAACGCTGCGCGACATGGCCGAACGCTGGTCGGTTATCGAGCGCGAGGTCGGCGCGTTGCCGCAATCGCTGGGATCGCGCGAGGACCTGCTCACCATCGCCAGCCGTGTCTCCGAAATCCAGGAGGCGCTTCATTCGTTGCCGAATGCCGGTGCGGTCGATGCGATGGAAGGGCAGATCCGTGCGCTGGCCGAAGCGGTCGAGGCGCTCGCCGAACAGAACGCCGCGCTGTCGCCCGATCATATCGACACCATCGACCGGCGTCTCGACGAGATCGGCCGGGCCATTGCCGCCATACCCGCGTCAGCCGCCTCGGTGGAATTCGACACCGCCCCGCTGGAGCGCATCGAGGCACGCCTGTCCGCCCTGGCCAACCGTTTCGAGGAAAGCACGAGCGCGCTGAAGACCGGCGGCATGGAACAGAGCCTCGTCGAGATCTCCGGGCGGCTCGCCGCGATGCACGACTCGATGTCTTCGAGCGCCGAATCCGGCGACGCCGTTTCCGCCGATCTTCTCGACAGCCTGAACGGCCGCTTCGAGGAAATCGCCCGGCGCCTCGACTCGCAACATGCCTCCTTCGAGGAAACCGGAACGCGCCTCTTCCAGTCGATCGACGCGCGGATGGAGGAGCTGGCGCGCCGCATCGACGAGAACGGCAGCGACGCCGCGCCGGTGCCGACATTCGACCATTTGGAGCGGCGCATCGAGGAAATCGCGCAGATGCTGTCGTCCGGCGACGCATTCTCGCCGGATGTCCCTGCGCTGGAGGGGATCGAAAACCAGATCGCGGCATTGAGCGACAAGATTTCCAGCTTTCCCGCCGTCGACAACACCGCGCTTGCCGATCTCACGCCGCGCCTGGCCGCCATCACCGACCAGTTGGCCAGCGGCCGCGAGGGCATGATCGCCGCCGCCCGCGATGCCGCAGAGGAAATCCTTTCCCGTTTCTCGTCCGGTGTCAGCGACGACGATCGCGGCGTGCTTGTTCAGCTCGCCGGCGATCTGCGCGGGCTCGAGGAAATGGCCCGCAGCGCCGACGACCGCAATTCGCGGACCTTCGAGGCCATCCACGACACGCTGATCAAGGTGGCTGACCGGATTGCCGGTCTCGAGGCAAGCCTGAGCGAGAGCGAAATGCCGGCCGTGCCCGCATCTGCAACGGTTCCGGCCGCCGAAACCCGAAACCCTGCGCCCGCGCAAGAGGCTGCGGAACCGGTGCGCCACATCGAGGATGCGCCGCCGGTCGACTATGCTTCGGGCGAGGATCGCGCCGGCGACAGCCAGCCGGCCTCGCCCGCCGAGGCCGCCGCCCATGCCGCCCGCGCCGCTATCGGCGAGGACAGCGGCGAGCCCGCTTCGGACGAACTGGCTTCCGGCATGGATGCGCTGGCCGGCATGGTCGCCGCGAGACGCGCGGCCGCGCCGATCGCCGACACGCCGCCGCCGGTCCCGGAAAGCGAGCCCGCGCCGGAGATCGACGTCGCCGGCGAAGAACATTTCGAGGATGTCGAAGAGGAAGCGCCCGCGGTCTTCGGCAAGGCGAAAAAGCAGCACAGTGATCCCGATCTCGGCGATGAGCCGCTCGAGCCCGGTTCGGGCGGCCCGGATCTTGCGGCGATCATGAAGCGCGTGCGCGAAGAACGCGACGGCACGGTCGCTCCGCAAGGCGAATCGGCGGAAGCCGACGACGACGATGCCGGAAAGTCCGATTTCATCGCCGCGGCGCGGCGCGCCGCCCGCGCGGCGGCGGCCGAGGTGTCCGTCTACGAGACGGCCGGCGACGGCGAGGACGGCAAGAAGAAATCGAAGGGACACGGCGGATTCCTTGCGTCGCGCCGCCGGCCGCTGATGCTTGGCGCCGGCGCAATCCTCCTGGCGCTGCTCGCTGTTCCGCTGGTGCGCGGCTATCTGCCGCTCGGCGATGCGCCGGATGATGTGGCGGTCGTGGAAGAGCCCGCCGCCTCCGCCGTCGAAGAGGTAGCGCCGGAGCCGCAGGAAGCCGTCCGCGTTGTCGAGGCGGCGCCGGAACAGGACCCGGCCGGCGACGAGCCGGTCCAGGTGGCGGAGGCCGAATCCGAACGGGTCGAACCGAAGGTGATCGAGGCGCCGTCCGCGGAGGTTGCCGCGCCTGCCGAAACCGCGGCCGCCGAAACCGCGGCCGTCCAGGACGATGCGGCGGCCGAAGCAGCCGGCGTCGACGACACCATCCGGACGTCGGGATTCGCGGCTTTGACGCTGGACGACATTCCGTCCGAGGTCGGCCCGGTCGCACTGCGCGAAGCCGCGGTGGAAGGCGATCCGAAGGCGCTTTTCGTAATCGGCGATATGCTGATGGGTGACGGGCCGAGCGCGCCCGGCAGCGACATGCAAGCCGCGGTGAACTGGTTCGAAATGGCAGCGGAGATGGGGTTCGCGCCGGCCCAGTACCGCACCGGCAACGCCTATGAGAAAGGCTTCGGCGTCGAGCGCGATCTGAAAGCCGCGATGACCTGGTATCAGCTGGCCGCCGAACAGGGCAATGTCAGCGCCATGCACAATCTCGCCGTGCTCTATGCCACCGAGGTGGACGGTCATCGCGACATGCCGGAAGCCGCGCGCTGGTTCCTCGAGGCCGCCGAACGCGGCGTCAAGGACAGCCAGGTCAACCTCGCCATCCTGGCGGCCCGCGGCGAAGGCGTGCCGCAGGACCTCGCCGAATCCTACAAATGGCTGGCGCTCGCCGCGAAGTCCGGCGACAAGGACGCCGCGGCAAAACGAGACGAGGTGGCGAAATTCCTGTCGCCGGAACAGCTCGAACTGGCAAGGGGCGCCGTCGAACTGTGGAAGCCGCGCCAGCCTGACCCGACCGCCAACGGCGTCGAGATGCCGGAAGCCTGGAAGGTCGGCAAGGAGACGACGGCCTCCATTCCGCCGCGCCAGCAAAAACCGACCGTCGACATGAAGAAGGCGATCCGCAACATCCAGGCCATCCTGAACAATGCGGGTTTCGACGCCGGCGTGCCCGACGGCATCATGGGCGACCAGACCCGCCGGGCGATTTCCGAGTTCCAGCAGGCCCACGACATGGTCCCGACCGGCGAGATCGATCGCGCGCTTGTCGACAAGCTGCTCGAAGTCAACGAACAGTCCTGATTTAACTGCATTTCCGGGCTTGGACCCGGCTCGCGGCGCGCGAGCGTCGCCCGTCCTGTTTTTCTTGCCCTCTTTCTGTGCGCACAGGTTTGACTCTGCGTGTGCGCAGGCGCATGAACGATAGTAAGGGAGCTTGAGAACAGGAGAGACAGGTGGCGCTCTATCTGCCGATCGCGGAAATGTCGGTGAACATTTTCGTCTTGCTCGGTATGGGGGCTGCCGTTGGTTTTCTCTCCGGCATGTTCGGCGTCGGTGGCGGGTTCCTGATCACGCCATTGCTGATCTTCTACAACATCCCGCCGGCCGTGGCCGTCGCCACCGGTGCGAACCAGGTTGTCGCCTCGTCGGTTTCCGGTGTCCTGTCGCACTTCAAGCGCGGCACGGTGGATATCAAGCTCGGTGTCGTGTTGCTGATCGGCGGTATCGCCGGATCGACCGTCGGCGTCTGGCTGTTCTCCATCCTGCGCGATCTCGGCCAGCTCGATCTGATCGTCTCGATCCTCTATGTGGGCTTTCTCGGCACCGTCGGCGGCCTGATGATGGCCGAAAGCCTGCGCGCGCTGGCGCGGTCGCGTTCCGGAGCGACGGTAAGCCTGCGCCGCCCGGGCGCCCATTCATGGGTGCACAAGCTGCCGTTCAAAATGCGCTTCAAGGCCTCCAAGCTCTATGTCAGCGTGATTCCGGTGCTCGGCCTCGGCCTGATGATCGGCGGCCTCGCCTCGATCATGGGCGTCGGCGGCGGGTTCATCATGGTTCCGGCGATGATCTATCTTCTCAAGGTGCCGACCAATGTCGTCATCGGCACCTCGCTGTTCCAGATCATCTTCGTCGCGGCCTACACCACGGTCGTGCATGCGACGACGAACCAGACCGTCGATGCCGTGCTCGCATTGCTGCTGATGCTCGGTTCCGTCGTCGGCGCGCAGTATGGCGCCAAGGCGGGTCAGCGCCTGCGCGGCGAACAGCTTCGCGCGCTTCTCGCCGGCCTTGTTTTGCTGGTGGCGTTGCGCCTCGGCTACACGCTGTTCGTGGTGCCGGACGAGATCTATTCCATTTCGCGGGATCTGCTGCAGTGAGGTTTGTTGCTGCGCTCCTTTCCGTCCTGCTGTTCGCGCTGCCCGCTGCGGCGCAGGACACGCAGGACGAGGCCGCGGAAAACGTCAATGTCGCGGAACCGTCGCTGCCCGAGCGCATCGAAATCGGGTTGTCGACCGAAACCATCGCCATCACCTCGGATTTCTCCGGTGTCGACCTGACGATCTTCGGCGCTATCGACAATATCGATCCGCTGGTCCAGCGCCAGGGCCGCTACGATGTCTTCGTCGTTCTGGAAGGGCCGTCGGTTGACCTGGTGACGCGCCGCAAGGCGCGCGTTCTCGGCATCTGGATGAATGTCGACTCGCAATCCTATACGGGAGTGCCCGAATCCTTCCTGATATCCTCGACGCGCCAGCCGCAGGACGCCACTGATCTGGAGACGCTGGCGCGGCTTTCGCTCGGCGTCGGCCAGGTCCGCCTGCGTCCGGACGAGACCGCTGCGAACAGCGAGGAGGACGTCCGCGAATTCACGGCCGCGCTGCGCCGCCTGAAGGAAGAGGGCGGGCTTTACCAGGAGTTTCCCTCCGGGGTCCGCTTCATTTCGCAATCGCTGTTTCGCGCCCAGCTGCGCCTTCCCGCCAATGTGCCGCTCGGCCGGCATGTCGCGCGCGCCTACCTGTTCCGCCAGGGTCTGCTCGTCGCCCAGACGCAGGCGACGCTCGATATCCGCAAGGCCGGCATCGAGTACCAGCTTTACCGGCTGGCCCAGGATCGCAGCCTGATCTACGGCCTGGCCTCCGTGCTGCTCGCCCTCCTCGTCGGATGGCTCGGGCGCGTGATGTTCCGCAGGGATTGAGGGGGCCATGGCAACCAGGCAGAAGACAAACCGCTTCACCGTCGAGCAAACCGTCACCTGGATGGCCCTTCTGGGCTTCGTGCCGTTTGCCTTTCTGACCACGCTTCTGCTGGTCGATCCCGGCCTGATCGCCGACGCAGGCGCTTCCGCTGCCCGGATGGCCGCCGGCGTCGTCGTCGCCCTGAAGGTCTATTCGGCGATTGTCCTTTCATTCATCGGCGGCATCCGCTGGGGCATCGCCATCATGCAGAACGAGGGCGGCGAGGCGGAAAACGAAACGCTGGTCTTTGCCGCCGGGCCGGCGCTGTTCGGCTGGTTCGCCTTCTTCCTGGGCGAGCCATGGTCGTTCGCCGTCTTCGCCGCGGCCTTCGCCGCCACCGGCTGGTGGGACAGCCGCTCCGCGGGCAACAAGGGCGTGCCGGAATGGTTCGGTCGCCTCCGCCTGCTGCTGACGGCACTGGTCATGGTAACCATGGTCGGCGCCTTCGCGACGACGTTCTGAAGCGGTACCGTCCGCAAGCGCGCATTCAAGGGCTAGTCGCCGGATAGGCTCTTCGGCCCGACGGGATAGATCCGTTCATTGCCCAGCATGTAGGCGCGGAAGCGCGACATCTCGAACAGTCCGGCAAACGCATCGTCGCAGACATTCAGCCCGCCGGTAAACTCGCCGAAGGAAGGCAGGATCAGCCGCACGCCGTCGCTGGCGAAACAGGGCCGCCGCACCGCGCGCCCGCGCCCGACGATCCTGGCGCAGGGATGCAGGTGGCCGCATACCTCGTGGCCGAATTCCGCGGTGTCGGGAATGTGCCGGAACGCCATCCGCCCGAGCGCCAGCATTTCCACCGATTGGCCCGGAACGTTCTCCGGCGGCGACGGGTCGTGGTTGCCGGTCACCCAGATCATCTCGCGGCCCTGTGCGATTGCACCGATTGCATCGACCGCTTCGTCCGGCATGCGCGCCGAGGCTTCGTCGTCATGGAAACTGTCGCCGAGACTGATGATCGTCGCCGGATCGTATTTGGCGACGGTGGCCGCGAGCCGCGCCAGTGTCGCCGCAGTGTCGTAGGGCGGCAGGTAGATGCGGCTGCGGGCAAACGACGAGCCCTTTTCCAGATGCAGATCGGAAACGGCGAGAATACGGTCTTCGGAAAAATAGGCGACACCGGCCGGGTCGAGCAGCAGTTCCGAACCGGCATAGTCGATGGCGAGCGTTTCGCCCGCCTGGGTCTGCTCCGCTGTTTTCGCTGCCGGATACACGTCAGAAATCCTCGCCGAGCGCATCGCGGATCAGGTCGTCGGCCGCCTCAGCCATCAGTGCCTCGCTCGCTCCGTCGCCATGCACCGGCTCCTTGCCGATTTCGAGCATGACCGGAACGGCGAGCGGAGAAATCATCTCCAGGTCCTTGTGCACGATACGCCCCTTGATTCGTGCGAGCATGTCGCCCAGTCGTGCGATGTCGAGCAAACCGCTGCGCGCGTCCGCCCGAGTCGCCTGTAACAGGATGTGGTCCGGTTCATGGCTGCGCAATACGTCATATATAAGGTCCGCCGACACCGTCATCTGCCGGCCCGACTTTTCCTTGCCGGGATGCCGTTTCTCGATCAGCCCTGAGATGGTGGCGCAGGCGCGGAAGGTGCGCTTGAGCAGATAGGACTCGTCCAGCCATGCCTCGAGATCGTCACCCAGCATGTCCTGGGCGAACAGGCCGGAAAGCGTAAGCTCCCCATTACGAAGCATCGCACCCATGTCGCGCAGCCCCCAGATCGCCACCGCGTAGTCGGAGGCGACGAAGCCGAGCGGCCGCGCTCTTGCCCGCTCCAGCCGCCGCGTCAGAAGCATGCACAGCGTCTGGTGCGCCAGCCGTCCCTCGAACGGGTAGGCGACGAGGTAGAAGCGGTTGCCGCGCGGAAAGGTCTCGACCAGCAGTTCCTTCGGACCCGGCACGACAGACTTGGCCTGCTGGATCTTCAGCCAGTCGGATACCTGGTGCGGCAGCCGTTCCCATTCCTCCGGGGCCGACAGCATCTTGCGCACCTGTTCCGACAGATAGGTTGTCGTCGGGAACTTGCCGCCGGCATAGGCCGGCACCTTGGCGTTGAGGTCGCTGGCCTTGGAGACGATGCAGTCATTCTCCTGGATGCCTTCGAAGCAGAGCACCTTGCCCGCGAACAGGAAGGTGTCGCCCGGCACCAGCGCCTCGATGAAACCCTCCTCGATCTTGCCGAGTACCGGCCCGCCGCGCAGTGGCCCGCCCTTTCTTTGCCGGGTGAGCCGGATGTTGAGCATCGGCGCCTCGATGATGGTGCCGCAATTGAGCCGGTACTGCTGCGCGACGGAAGGATGCGAAACGCGCCATGTCCCGTCCTTCGTCAGCCGGATGCGCGCGTAACGCTCGTAGCTTTGCAGCGCGTAGCCGCCATGGGCGACGAACTGCACCGCCCGGTCGAAGGTTTCGCGCGGCAGCCTGGCGTAGGGCGCCGAGGCGGTGATCTCGGCGAAAAGATCGTCGGCGCGGAACGGCGCGGCGCAGGCCGTGCCGAGAATGTGCTGGCACAGAACGTCGAGCGCCCCGTCGACCAGCGGCGGCGTGTCCTGCGCGCCGAGATAGTTGGCGTCGAGCGCTGCCTGGCACTCCATCACCTCGAAGCGGTTGGCCGGCACGAGGATCGCCTTCGATGCCTCGTCCATGCGGTGGTTGGCGCGGCCGATCCGCTGGGCGAGCCGCGACGCCCCCTTCGGCGAGCCGATATGCACGACGAGATCGACGTCGCCCCAGTCTATGCCGAGATCGAGCGTCGAGGTGGCGACGATGGCGCGCAGCGCGTTTTCCTGCATCGCCTGTTCCACCTTGCGCCGCTGGCTGACATCGAGCGAGCCGTGATGCAGCGCGATCGGCAGGCTGTCGTCGTTGATGCGCCACAGTTCCTGGAACAGCATCTCGGCCTGGCTGCGCGTGTTGACGAACAGCAGCGTCGTCTTGTGCCGCCGGATCGCCTCGTAGACCTCCGGCATGGCGTAGCGCGCCGAATGGCCGCTCCACGGCACCCGCTCCTTCGATTTCAGGATTGTGATCTCGGGCTTCGCGCCGCCGGCCACGGTGACGAGTTCGGCCATTTCGGCGCCCTCGCGCTGCGGCACCAGCCATTGCCGCAGCAGGTCCGGGTCCGACACCGTTGCCGAAAGCCCGGTTGCGCGCAGTTGCGGGCACAGCCGGTGCAGCCGCGCCAGCCCCAGCGCCAGCATGTGCCCGCGCTTGGATGTGACCAGCGAGTGCAACTCGTCCAGCACGACGTAACGCAGGTCGGAGAAGAACCGCTCGGCATCCTTGTGCGACAGGAGCAGCGCCAGCTGCTCCGGCGTCGTCAGCAGGATGTCCGGCGGGTTCAGCTTCTGGCGCTGGCGGCGCGATTGCGGCGTGTCGCCGGTCCGCGTCTCGATTTCGACGGGCAGGTCCATTTCCTCGACCGGCGTCGACAAATTGCGGTGGATGTCGACGGCGAGCGCCTTCAGGGGCGAGATGTAGAGCGTGTGGACGCCGGGCTTTTTCGTGCCGGGTTTCGCCCTGCCGCGTCGGGCGAGATCGGTGAGCGTCGGCAGGAAACCGGCCAGCGTCTTGCCGGCGCCGGTCGGCGCGATCAGCAGCGTCGATTTCCCGGCTTCCGCCTTGGCCAGCAAGTCCAGCTGATGCGCGCGCGGCTGCCAGCCCTTCGAGGAAAACCAGTCGAGAAAGGGCTTCGGCAGGTCGATGCCGGCGGATGACGGCTTTGGCGGGGGTGTCGCGATGCTCACGCGCAAAGACTAGTGCTGCGTGGCGTCCCCGCCAAGCGCAATGTTCACGTTTTCTTCATGGCGATCGTTACAATTTTATCGAGTTTGTTCACTGCCTGTTTTCCATGTGCGTTGAGGCAATCCCGTGGCGAAAGCGGTGGCGGGCAAAACCGGTCTTCCGCGTCGCACGGAAATTCTCAATCGGAATCCGAAAGTCTTCCCTGCGCCGCAAAGCCGCTTATCTTGAGGCAATGCGTTTCGAGGACCTGCTTCGCCCGACACCCAAGGGGCTCTACTGCCCGCCGGGCGGTTTTCATATCGATCCCGTGCGGCCGGTCGAGCGCGCGCTCGTCACCCACGGCCATGCCGACCACGCCCGCCCGGGCCACGCCCACGTCATGGCGACGCGCGAGACGCTCGACATCATGGGGATCCGCTACGGCGAGGATTTCGCCGGCGCGACGCAGCAGGCCGCCTATGGCGAGGTGCTGGACATCAACGGCGTCACGGTGAGCTGGCATCCCGCCGGCCACGTGCTCGGCGCGGCGCAGATCGCGGTGGAAAAGGACGGCATCCGCATCGTCGCCTCGGGCGACTACAAGCGCCGCCGCGATCCGACCTGCGCCTCCTTCGAGCCGGTGAAATGCGACGTCTTCATCACCGAGGCGACATTCGGCCTGCCGGTCTTCCGCCATCCGGACGACCGCGACGAGATCGCGAAGCTCCTGAAAAGCGTCGAGCAGTTTCCGGCAAGCGCCCATCTCGTCGGCGCCTATGCGCTCGGCAAGGCGCAACGCGTCATCGCCCTGCTGCGCGAGGCGGGCTACGCCAAGACCATCCACATCCACGGCGCGATGCAGAAGCTCTGCGATTATTATCAGAGCCGCGGCATTGATCTCGGCCCGCTTGCCCCGGCGACGATCGAGAAGGAAGAAAGGGACCGGTTCGCCGGCGCCATCGTCGTCGGCCCGCCCTCCGCCTTCGCCGACAAATGGGCGCGCCGCTTTCCCGATCCTGTCTCCTGCTATGCGTCCGGCTGGATGCGGGTGCGCCAGCGCGTCCGCCAGATGGGTGTCGAACTGCCGCTGATCCTGTCGGACCATTGTGACTGGGACGAACTGACGGAAACGATCCGCGAGATCGCGCCGCGCGAAGTCTGGGTCACCCATGGCCGCGAGGAGGCGCTGGTGCGCTGGTGCGAACTGAACCAGATCAGGGCGAAGCCGCTCAATATCGTCGGTTACGAGGACGAGTCGGAATGAAACCCTTCGCCGAACTCCTCGACCGCCTCGTCCTGACGCCGTCGCGCAACGCCAAGCTGAAGCTGCTCGTCGATTACATCGCCGCGACACCTGACCCGGACCGCGGCTATGCCATCGCGGCGATCACCCGCGACCTCGACATCATGTCGGTCAAGCCGGCGATGATCCGCGCGCTGGTTTCCGAGCGCGTCGACGAAGTGCTGTTTTCCTATTCCTACGATTTCGTCGGCGACCTGGCCGAGACCGTCTCGCTGATCTGGCCGTCGCCGGAAGCGGAAAACCAGGAAGCCGATCTGCGGCTGTCGGCCATTGTCGAGGCGCTGCACGCCGCCTCGCGCTCCGACGGGCCGAAGCTGGTCGAGACCTGGCTCGACGATCTCGATTCGTCGGGCCGCTACGCGCTTCTGAAGCTGATCACCGGCGGCATGCGCATCGGCGTCTCCTCGCGGCTGATGAAACAGGCGCTCGCCGATTACGGGGCGAAGGACGTGACCGAGATCGAGGAATTGTGGCACGGGCTCGCCCCGCCCTATGCGCCGCTCTTCGCCTGGCTCGACGGCAAGGCGGAAAAACCGGCCAACCTCGCCGCCGCGCCGTTCCGCCCGGTCATGCTGGCGAACCCGACCGATCTCGACGAACTCGCCCGCTACGCGCCGTCCGACTACATGGCCGAGTGGAAATGGGACGGCATCCGAGTGCAGGTGACGGCGGAGGACGGCGTCCACCGCATCTATTCGCGCACCGGCGACGATATTTCCAACGCCTTCCCCGACCTGCTGGCGGCGATGGAGTTCGACGGCGCGCTCGACGGCGAATTGCTGGTCGGCCATGCGGAGGAGGGCGGCATCCGCACCGGCACTTTTTCCGACCTGCAGCAGCGCCTCAACCGCAAGACAGTGCCGGCGAAGCTGCAGGCGAAATACCCGGCGGTGCTGCGCGCCTACGACCTGTTGCAGGAAGGCGGCGAGGATTTGCGCCCACTGCCCTTCGAGCAGCGCCGCGAAAGGCTGGAGCGCTTCGTCGATACCCTGCCGGCCGCCCGCTTCGACCTGTCGCCGCTGGTGCCGTTCGAGAACTGGGACGAAATCGCCGCAAAGCGCAACGCGCCGCCCGACCCGGTGATCGAGGGGCTGATGCTCAAGCGCCGCGACTCGGCGTACGTGCCCGGCCGCCCCAAGGGCCCGTGGTTCAAGTGGAAGCGCGATCCCTTCCTCGTCGACGCGGTGCTGATGTACGCCCAGCGCGGCCACGGCAGGCGCTCGAGCTTTTATTCCGACTACACCTTCGGCGTCTGGACCGGCCCGGCCGACGACCCGCTGCTGGTGCCTGTCGGCAAGGCCTATTTCGGCTTCACCGACGAGGAACTGAAACAGATCGATAAATATGTCCGCGACAACACGGTGGAGCGTTTCGGCCCGGTGCGCTCCGTGCGCGCCGAGCCGGACCACGGCCTCGTCCTCGAAGTGGCCTTCGAGGGCCTCAACCGCTCGACCCGCCACAAGTCCGGCATCGCCATGCGCTTCCCCCGGATTTCAAGGCTGCGCTGGGACAAGCCGCCCGCCGAGGCCGACCGGCTGGAGACGCTGGAGGCGATGCTGGATTAACGCTTCGGCAAGGCCCGCCCTTGCACCCGCCCCGTTTTCCACCTAGCTGACAGCCGAAACACACGCGGGAGCGCGAATCATGGCTGTCAACCGATTCCTCGGCGACACCGTCGGCCGGACCATCGTCAAGCTGATCGTCGTCTCCATCCTCGTCGGGATGGTGATGAACGTCTTCGACATCTATCCGCTCGACATCGTATATGCCTTCCGCGATTTCCTCGTGAATCTCTGGGAGAAGGGCTGGGCCGCGCTCGGCCGTTTCGGCGACTGGCTGGTCCTCGGCGCGATGGTCGTCGTGCCTGTCTTCATCCTGCTCAGGCTTTTGAACTACCGGCGCGGCTGATGATCGAACGGCGCATGATCGTCCTGGGCGCGCTGTCGTCCGGCCTGCTTTCCGGCTGTTCGGCCATGGGCGTGTCCGTTCCCGCGCTTTCGCCGGCAGGCGAGGGCGATATCGTCACCGGCAGCGCCCTGCCGAAGGTCAACACCCTCAGGCTTCAGGCCGGCAGGCCGGCGCTCGACGCCGACCTGGCGCTCGGCCGCTCCGCGCTCGATCACGCGCGATACATGGCCCGCAAGGGTCGCATGTCGCATGACGGCTTCACGCATCGCATGCGCCGTTTCGGCGTGCGGCTGCCGGCGGCCGAGAACATCGCCGAGGGCCAGGACGACGTCGAATCCATGTTCGAGGCTTTCGCCGTCTCGAAGTCGCACCGCGACAACATGCTTGGCGGCTTCCGCCGCCTCGGCGTCGCCGTCGCCCGCAACGACGACGATCGCGCCTTCTGGGTGATGCAGCTTTCCGGCTAGGAGCAATTCCGGGAAAAGTGGAGGCCGGTTTTCCGTCCGGAATTGCGACCAGGAAACGGCCCGCTAGAAAACGAACTCGCTCGCCACGCGGTGCAGGATCACGTGGCGCAGCGCGATCGCCTCGACATCCTTCGAATAGCCGCCGCCGATCACGCCGCAGACCGGAATGCCGCGCGCCCGGAAATGCGAGAACACCATGCGTTCGCGCTGCTCGATTCCGTGGTCGGTAAGCGAAAGGCGACCGAGACGGTCGTCGCGGTGGACGTCGACGCCGGCATTGTAGAAGACGATGTCGGGCGTGATCCGTGCGCGCAATTCCTCCAGCACCAGCGCCAGCGTTTTCAGATAGGCGAGGTCGTCCATACCGTCCGGCAGGCCGAGATCGTAATCCGACACCGCCTTGCGGACGGGATAGTTCTTCGCGTTGTGCACCGAGGCCGTGAACACGCGGTCGTCATCGGCGAAGATCTCCGCCGTGCCGTCGCCCTGGTGGACGTCGAGGTCGAGCACCAGCGCGCTGGATATCTCGCCATCGGCGAGCATCACCCGCGCCGCCACCGCCACGTCGTTGAAGGTGCAGAAACCCGCGCCCTGTGCGCGGCTGGCGTGGTGGCTGCCGCCCGCCGTGTTGCAGGCAACGCCGTGTTCCAGCGCGAGGCGCGCCGCCATCACCGTGCCGGCGGTGGCGCATTGCGCGCGCAGCGCGGTGCGTTCCGTCACCGGAAAGCCGATCTCCTTTTCGATCCGCTCCGGCACGTCGAAGGCGTAGACCTGATCCACATAGGCCGGGTCGTGCGCCAGCTTCACCCAGGCGGCGGGCGCGGGGCCGGGTACGTGGAAATCGCCAGGGCCAGCCAGCCCCTCGCGCATGATCGCCTCGGCGAGCAGCCGGTATTTCGACATCGGAAAGCGGTGGTCCGGCGAGAACTTCGCGTCATAGGCGGGATTGTGGACGATCGGCAGGCGCATGGCGGTAATGACCTATTGCCTTTGCGCCGAAAAGCAATCTAGCCTCCGCTGCCGGCCCGGCAGAATCGTCTGCGAAGCGAAGTTCCCGCCATGGAAAGCCCCAATCCGCGTGTCTCGCGCCCCTTCGAGGTGACCAACCGCATGGTCTTTTCCATCGCGGTGCCGATGACGCTGGCCTTCCTGACGACGCCGATTCTCGGCATCGTCGACACCACGGTCATCGGCCAGTTCGGCGACGCCGCGCTGATCGGCGGCCTCGCCGTCGGCGCGATCATCTTCGATATCGTCTTCACCACCTTCAATTTCCTGCGCTCCGGCACCACCGGCTTCGTCGCCCAAGCCTTCGGCCGCGAGGACGAGGCCGAACAGCAGGCGGTGTTCTGGCGCGCGATCATCCTCGCCGCCGGCCTCGGTCTCGCGCTGCTCCTGCTCGCCTGGCCGATCCGCGAGCTCGGCATCCTCTTGATGAATCCCGGTCCGGGCGTTGCCGAGGCGACGCGCACCTATGTCACCATCCGCATGTTCGCCGCGCCGTTCTCGCTGATCAACTACGCCATTCTCGGCCTGCTGCTCGGTCAGGGCAGGGCGATGGCGAGCCTCGTTTTGCAGACGCTGCTGAACGGCATCAACATCGCCGGGTCGGTGTATTTCGGCCTCGTATTGGGCTGGGCGATCGAGGGGGTCGCCTTCGGCACGATCCTCGGCGAGGCGATCGCCGCCGCCGCCGGCTTCTGGTGGATCATGCGCGGTTTCGACCGCGACCGCGCGCCGTCATGGGCGCATGTCTTCGAGCGGGCCGAGTTCCTGCGCCTCGTCTCGGTCAACCGCGACATCATGATCCGCTCCTTCGCCCTGTTGACCGGCTTCTCGCTGTTCACCCGCACCGGCGCGCAGTTCGGCGCGGTGACGCTGGCCGCCAACGCCATCCTGATGAACTTCTTCATGATCGCCGGCTACTATCTCGACGGTTTCGCCACCGCCGCCGAGCAGATCGTCGGCCGCGCCATCGGCGCGCACCACCCGCCGGCCTTCTGGCGCGCCGTCAGGCTGACCATCCTGTGGGGCTTCGCGCTGGCCGGCTTCACCACCGTGTTCGTGCTGTTTGCCGGCGGGCCGGTGATCGACTTCATGACGACGGCCGAGGGCGTGCGCGAGGTCGCGCGGAGCTACCTGCCCTGGGCGGCGGCGACGGCGGTGGTCGGCGTGCTCGCCTTCCAGATGGACGGCGTCTATATCGGCGCCACATGGTCGCGCGACATGCGCAACATGATGCTGGCCTCGCTGGCGCTCTTGTTCCTGCTGGTCTTCACGCTGGTGCCGGTCTTCGGCAATCACGGCCTCTGGTTCGCGCTGAACGCGTTTCTGGGCGCGAGGGGGTTGACGTTGTTCGCGATCCTGCCGAGCCGGGCGCGGAAGGTGTTCGGGTGATCAGGCGGGAAACGAACTCTCTTGAATAGGTCCACCATTGGCGGCCAAGCGGGACGAAGTGAGCTTTCGCTGCACTTGCACCAATATCGGCTTTGGGGGCAACAAGGGGTCGTTTGTTGAGCCGAATTCTGTGTTGGCCTACAACAATGCAGTAGTCTCGTTGAAATGATCAAACTTCCGGAAAGAAACACGAAGCATGATTGCCTACGTCACAGTCGGTGCGGATGATATCGAGCGTGCGAAACGGTTTTATTCCGCGTTCCTGCCAGCCCTTGGTTACAAGCTGGAGGATGGTCCTGAGGGCCTAAGCTTCACGCTGCCCGAACAAACGGATCAGTATGCTGCTCTGCCGGATTTCTACGTAAAACCACCCTTCGATGGACGCACGGCCTCGGCTGGCAACGGTTCTATGGTCGCATTCGAGGCGCGCAATCAAAAGCAGGTTCGTGACCTTCACGCCGCCGCGCTTTTCGCAGGCGGTTCCGACGAGGGCCAGCCGGGCTTCCGTGCCTCGTATGGACCTCACTTCTATGTTGGCTACCTTCGCGACCCTCAAGGCAACAAGATCGCACTTTTTTCAAGCGATCCGAACGAACCAGGACGAGACGGGTAACGCAGGTAATCACGCCGGCGGAATAGCCTTCGCCGCCCATTCCTTCGTCTTCGTGCCCTTCAGGTCCGCCAGCGTCGCCGCGCCCTTCCGGTCCAGATCGGCGGACAGCCCCCGCACGATCTCGTTGGCGATGCCCGGGCCGCGATAGATCATGCCGGTATAGAGCTGCACCAGGTCGGCGCCCGCCTCGATCTTGCCGAGCGCCGTTTCGGCGGAATCGACGCCGCCGACGCCGATCAGCGTTTTCAGCGGGCCGATCCGCTCGCGCGTCTTGGCGAGCACGACGGTCGAGCGTTCGAACAGCGGCCGGCCGGACAGCCCGCCCGCTTCGCCGGGATCGGCGGAAATCCCTGTGCGCGACAGCGTCGTGTTGGAAACGATCATCCCGTCGAGGCTCTTGTCCATGACCTCGGCGACGATGTCGTCGAGACCTTTCTCGGTGATGTCGGGCGCGATCTTCAGCAACACCGGCACCGTGCGCTTGTGGGTTTCCTCTTCCGCGGTCCGCGCCTCGGCGATCCGGCTCAAAAGGTCGGCGAGCTGTTCGCGGCCCTGCAAATCGCGCAGGCCCGGCGTGTTCGGCGAGGAAATGTTGATCGTGAAGTAGCTGGCGAGCGTGTAGAAGCGCCTGAGCCCGGCCACGTAGTCGGCGATGCGGTCTTCGGCGTCCTTGTTGGCGCCGATATTGATGCCGACGATGCCGCGTCCGCGCCGCGCGACCAGCCGGCCGAAGGCCGCGTCATGGCCCTCATTGTTGAAGCCGAGCCGGTTGATGACGGCGCGGTCGGCCATCAGCCGGAAAACGCGCGGGCGCGGATTGCCGGGCTGCGGCTTCGGCGTCGTCGTGCCGACCTCGGCGAAGCCGAAGCCGATGCCGATCAACTCGTCCGGCACCTCGGCATCCTTGTCGAAGCCGGCCGCCATGCCGAGCGGATTGGGAAAGGAAAGCCCCGCCGTCATCACCTGGAGGCGCGGATCGGGCCTTGCAGGGCGCACCGGCAGCATGCCGCTTTTCAGCCCGGCGATCGCCATGCGGTGCGCCGCCTCCGGCTCCAGCCGGAAGGTCAGCCAGCGCCCGGCGCTTTCCCACAGGCGGCCCGCCGTCATCCTTCGAGCTCCGGGAACCGGTGCGCGCCGTCGGGCCCGAGCGGCATATCCTTCACCCAGATCGCTGCCGCGGGATCGAGCGGCGCGTAGAGATGCGGAAACAGGTCGCCGCCGCGCGATACTTCGTATTTCAGCTTGTCGCCCAGCTTCGCCGTGTCGATGGCGACGAGAAGCAGGTCGTCCTGTCCGGCGAAGTGCCGTGCCGCAGTTTCCTTCACCTGGGCGGCGGTCGAGAAGTGGATGAAGCCGTCGGCAAGGTCGACCGGCGCGCCCTCGAAAACGCCGGCCCGTTCGGCTTCCGCCCACTGCGCCCGCGTCGCGATCTTGTAGATGATCCTGTCCATGACGGTTGCATAATCCCCTGTCGCGGCGGCGAAAAGGCCGGGCGGCCGAAACGGACAGCTTTCTTGGCGTCCTGTCGCATTTCCCGCCGAATTTCCTGTTAGGAGACGGCGACGAAGGAAAATTTCAAGCTGGAGGGTTCGACCCGATGAAACGATTCAGCCGTGAACTCGCCGTTTCCGCCATTGTCCTCGCCGCCACGGCGCTCGCAGCCGGACCGGCCGCCGCCGATGCCGGACGCTATGTCATGGAAAAGACGGAGGAAGGCTATGTCCGCATGGACACCGCCACCGGCGAAATGTCGATCTGCACCGAAAAGAGCGGCCAGCTCGTCTGCAAGCTCGCCGCCGACGAGCGCGCCGCCTTCCAGGACGCGCTCGACCGGCTGGAGGACCGCGTCGCCAGGCTGGAGGACCGCGTCGAGCGCACGCTCGCCTATCCGAGCGAGCAGGAGTTCGAGCAGGGCCTCGACAACATGGAAAAGTTCTTCCGCCGCTTCCTCGGCATCGTCGAGGAATATGACAGGGACAGGAAGGCCCCCGCCGAACCGGAAGCGCCTGCCGACAGGACCTGATCGCGGCCCGTCCGGCACGCTGTCCGAATCGGGAAATTGACGCTTGCCAGCGCCAAATCACATGCTATAACCCGCGCACTTTCCGGCGGCTCGCCCCGGAAGGTGCCTTCACGACACGATGTGAAGCGTTTGCCCGGGTAGCTCAGGGGTAGAGCAGCGGATTGAAAATCCGCGTGTCGGTGGTTCAAATCCGCCCCCGGGCACCATAATTTCCTTCCGACATTTCCACTGCAAATCGGCATCCGGCCACGTTCGCGGTTTCGTCGTCCCTTAACAGCCGCGTTCACCGCGGCTAACGTAGCGGCATATCGCATTTGACCGGGAGGACAGCGATGCAGGTGACGGAAGAACAGGCTCGAACGAAATTCTGCCCGATGGCGCGCGGCGCGTCGAATGCCGGTCCGCCGGGAACCGTCGGCGGCCATCTGTGCGTGGGCAACGACTGCATGGCCTGGCGCGATTACCAGATCACCCATGTGCACGGCGGCGCTTCGGCGGAAAAGCATGGCTATTGCGGCATGGCGGGCCGTCCCGGCGTTCTGGCGTAACGCTCCGGCATAACGCAGCGGCAGGCCGTTGCCCCGCCGCGGGGGATGCGCGGCCGCCTCCGATGCGCTATGGATGGGCGAAGCGGAAGCAATCCGCGGGAGGAACAAGATGGGGCGCGTTTCGCGGCTTGGCGAGGAGGAAAATCCCGCCGAACCGGAATTCGGACCGTGGCTTGCCAAGGCGTCGATTCTCGTCGTCGATGACGAGCCCGGCATGCGCAATTTCCTGGTGCGCACGCTCGCGCCGCGCTGCGGCCGGGTCGACGAGGCGAAGGACGTGCGCGAGGCGTCCGCCCGGCTCGACGCGCATTATTACGACGTCGTCATCCTCGACAACATCATGCCCGGCAGGAACGGCGTCGACTGGCTTGCCGACCAGCGCGAGGTCGGCTTCTATTCCGACGCCATCCTGATGACCGCCTTCGCTGATCTCGACACCGCGATCCAGGCGCTGCGCGCCGGCGCGATGGATTTCGTCTTGAAGCCGTTCCGCTCCAACCAGATCCTCAACGCCGTGGCGCGCTGCCTCGACCGCCGCCGCCTGCAGCGCGAGAACTACGTGCTGCGCCACGAACTGCATGCCGCCTCCGACCACCTGCTCTTGCGCGACAAGCTGATCGGCCATTCGCCGCAGATCGCCGAGATCCGCGAGATGATCGCCCGCGTCGCGCCACTGCCGACCTCGGTGCTGATCACCGGCGAATCCGGCACCGGAAAGGAAGTGACGGCGCGCTCCATCCACACCCTGTCGGACCGCGCCGACAAGCCCTTCGTGCCGGTCAATTGCGCGGCGATCCCGACCGACATGATCGAGGCCGAACTGTTCGGCCATGTCCGCGGCGCCTTCACCGGCGCCGACACCGCGCGCGACGGCCTGTTCATGCATGCCCAGGGCGGCACGCTGTTCCTCGACGAGATCGCCGAACTGCCGCCGCCGACCCAGTCTAAGCTGCTGCGCGCCATCGAGGACCGTCGCGTCCGCCCGGTCGGCTCCGAGCGCGAGGTGCCGGTCGATTTGCGCTTCATCTGCGCCACCAATGCCGATCTGGAAAGGGCGGTCGAGGAGGGGAACTTCCGCTCCGACCTGTTCTACCGCATCAATGTGCTGCATCTGGCCATGCCGCCCCTGCGCGAGCGCGGCGACGACGTGATCGAGCTGGCCGAGCTGTTCCTGTCCAAACTGTCGGCGCAGCTCGGCATGGCCCGCCTCGACATCACCGACGCGGTGGCGGAGACTTTTCGCGCCTATGACTGGCCGGGCAATGTGCGCGAATTGCGCAACCTGATGGAACGCTCTCTGATCCTCGGCCGCTTTCCCGAGGATCTCGGCAGCGGCGGCGCACGCGCGAGCGGCGCTGAAACGCTGGAGGATGTCGAGCGCCGCCACATCCTCTCCGTGCTCGACGAGACCGGCGGCAACCGGTCCGAGACCGCGCGCCGGCTGGGCATCTCGCGCAAGACCATCGACCGCAAGCTCGCGGCCTGGGACGGCGCATGACGGCGGCGGAAACAGCGGGCCATGTCGCCGCCGCGCCGGAAAGGACAACCGGCAAGTCGGCGTCCGTGCGCTACCGGCTTCTCGCCATCGCGCTTCTGCCCATGCTGGTGATCCTGCCGCTGCTGCTCGGCGTCACCATGCTGCGCTGGAACACCAAGTTCGATTCCGTGCTCGCCTCCAAGGTGAACGGCGACCTGACCATCGCGCACCAGTATTTCAGCCGCATCCTGGAAAACACCGGCGAGCATGTCGGCGCGCTCGCCCGCTCGGCGGAATTCCGCGACACGCTTCGAAACGGCGATCTGCCAGTGCTCGACGATCTGCTGGAGACCAGCCGGCAGCGCATCGGTCTCGACTTCCTCGTTCTGGCGGCTGTCGACGGCACGGTCTTTGCCGCCGCGCCTTCGACCGCGACATCGCGCGTCGACACCGAAAGGCTGGTCGTCATCAAGGCGCTGGCCGGCGAGCCGCAGACATCGGTCGACATCTTCTCCGGTGACGAGCTTGCCGCGATCTCGCCCGGTCTGGCCGAGCGGGCGTCGCTTGACCTGATTCCGACCCGCAACGCCGTGCCGACCGACCGCGACCGCGAAACGCGCGGCATGGTCGTCCACTCGGCGACGCCGGTCGACCTGCCGGACGGGGGCAGGGCCGTTCTCGTCGGCGGCACGCTTCTCAACCGCAACCTCGAATTCATCGACACCATCAACAATCTCGTCTACCGCGAGGCCAGCCTGCCGGAAGGCAGTCAGGGCACGGCGACGCTGTTCCTCGACGATGTCCGCGTCTCCACCAATGTGCGCCTGTTCGAGGGCCGCCGCGCGCTCGGCACCCGCGTCTCCGCAATCGTCCGCAAGACGGTGCTGGAGGAGGGCAAGGTCTGGCTGGCGCGCGCCTTCGTCGTCAACGACTGGTACATCTCCGCCTACGAGCCGATTGTCGACAGCGGCGGCGACCGCGTCGGCATGCTCTATGTCGGCTTTCTCGAAGCGCCCTTCCTGCGCACCAAGCAGATCACCCTGATCACCGTACTCGCCACCTTCGTCCTCGTGGCTGCGGCCAGCGTGCCGATCTTCCTGCGCTGGGCGCGCGGCATCTTCATGCCGCTCGAACGCATGAACGCCACCATTGCCAGCGTCGAGGGCGGCGATCTCGGCGCGCGTACGGAAATACGCGACGGCAAGGACGAAATTTCCCGCGTCGCCTTCCACCTCGACGATCTGCTCGACCGTATCCAGGAACGCGACAGGCAGTTGCGCGAGTGGAACGAAGAGTTGAACGCCCGCGTCGACCAGCGAACCGGCGAGTTGCGCGAGGCCAACCGCCAGCTCGAGGCGACGACCAAGCAGCTCGTCATGTCGGAAAAGCTCGCCGCCATCGGCGAGATCACCGCCGGCATCGCGCATGAGATCAACAACCCCATCGCCGTCATCCAGGGCAATCTGGAAGTGTTGCGTTCGATCGTCGGCGAAAAGGCGAAGGACGCCGAGACCGAGTTCCGCCTGATCGACGAGCAGGCCGACCGGATGAACCAGATCGTCACCAAGCTGCTGCAGTTCGCACGCCCGGAAGAATATGCCGGCTTCGTCGACCGCGACCGCCCGCAGGCCGTCATCTCCGACTGCCTGCCGCTCGTCGGTCACCTGCTCAAGAAGAACGAGATCGAGCTGGCGCGCGACGACGCGACCGGACGCGTCGTCCTCGCCAACCGCACCGAATTGCAGCAGATCCTCATCAACCTGATCGTCAACGCCATTCATGCCATGCCGGAAGGCGGTACGCTGACGATCGCCTCGCGCGACGCCGATGCCGACGGCATGCCCGGCGTCGCCATCACCGTGTCCGACACCGGCACCGGCATCCCGCCGGAAATCCTCGAACGCATCTTCGATCCGTTCTTCACCACCAAGCGCTCCGAGGGCACCGGCCTCGGCCTGTCGATTACTCAGATGCTGGTCCAGCGCAACAACGGCACGATCTCGATCGAGACCGCCGAGAACGAGGGCACGACCTTCACCATCTGGCTGCCCGAAGCGCCCGAAACCTGACGCAGCGTAGCCTGCGACATTCTGTCTGCGCGCAGACAGAATGTCGCACATGTCCCGGCGGCACTTTTTTCGTCCCGTTTTCGAAATCCCCGCAGTTCCGGGCTCCCGGCTCGCCGCCGCGTTCTGGCACGGCGGTTGCAACGCATGCCTGCCGGGTCGCGTGGAGGCGCATCCGGCCGGGGACACGCCGTCCGGCGTACTCGCTGAATGCAATCGCAACGCCGAGGCGTTGCCCGGGAGGGAAGCGAATGTTCGACAGCCTTAAAAAGGAACACATCGTCGCGTCTGACGATTTCAACCGATGGAAGGTGCCGCCGGCATCCATTGCCATCCATCTATGCATCGGCTCGGTCTATGCGTGGTCCATCTTCAATCCGCGGCTGATCAAGGAATTCGGCGTTGTGGCCGCCTCTTCGGGCGACTGGAGCCTCCAGTCGGTCGTTTGGATCTTTTCAGTGGCCATCGTGTTTCTCGGCCTTGCCGCGGCATTCGGCGGCAAGTGGCTTGAGGAAGTCGGCCCGCGCATGGTTGGTGTCGTTGCCGGGCTGTGCTGGGGCGGCGGCTTCATCATCGGCGGCCTCGGCATCATGCTGCACCAGCTCTGGCTGGTCTATCTCGGCTACGGCGTGATCGGCGGCTGCGGCCTCGGCCTCGGTTATGTCTCGCCGGTCTCGACATTGATCCGCTGGTTCCCCGACCGGCGCGGCATGGCGACCGGCATGGCCATCATGGGCTTCGGCGGCGGCGCGATGATCGCCACCCCGATCAAGGAGACGCTGCTCGGCGTCTTCTACAAGGCGCCGCAATATCTCGGCGCCGAAAGCGCGGTCCAGATGATCACCGAGGGCGGCAGGCGCATGGCGGAGGTCAACGGCCAGATGGTCGAGGTCGTGGTCGCCAACGCAAAGCAGCTCGCCGGCGCGCCGGTCCCGCTGCAGGAAGGCGTCTATGTCGTCGGCACCGGCAACACCGGCGCGGCGATGACCTTCTTCACCCTTGGCGTTGCCTATTTCATCGTGATGATGATCGCGGCCTTCTCCTATCGCGTTCCGCGCGAAGGCTGGAAGCCGGCCGGCTGGACGCCGCCGACGGCGGACGCCGCGTCGCGCAAGATGATCACCCAGAACGACGTTCACATCGACCAGGCTCTTAAGACGCCGCAATTCTACCTGTTGTGGATCGTGCTGTGCTTCAACGTGACCGCCGGTATCGGCGTGATCGGCGTTGCCAAGACGATGATGACGGAAATCTTCGGCACCACCCTGCCGGTGATCGTCAACTCGGCCTTCGCGGCGACCTACGTCTTCATGATCTCGGTCTTCAACATGGTCGGTCGCTTCTTCTGGGCGTCCACCTCGGACTTCATCGGCCGCAAGAACACCTACCATATCTTCTTCGTGCTCGGCATCGTGCTCTACCTGTCGATCCCGTTCGCCGCGCAGCAGGTGAGCGTCAATCCGGTCGTGACCTGGCTGGTCATGTTCTACGGCGCGACGATGATCATCTTCACCATGTATGGCGGCGGCTTCGCCACCATTCCGGCCTATCTCGCCGATATCTTCGGAACGAAATATGTCGGTGGCATCCACGGCCGCCTGCTGACCGCATGGTCGACGGCCGGTGTGCTCGGTCCGCTCGCCATCACCCAGCTGCGCAACGTGTCGGTGACCGGATCGATCAAGGATCTCGCATCCAGGGTCGATCCCGCCGCCTTCACGGAGAAGTTCGGCGCCGGCATAGACCAGCTCGACCAGCTGGTTGCCGCCAAGACGGTCACCATCGCCCGTCTGATGGAGATCGCGCCGGCGGGAACGGTCGATCCGACTCCCAGCCTGTACAACACCACGATGTACGCGATGGCGGCGCTTCTGGTCATCGCGCTCATCGCCAACATGCTGGTGCGTCCGGTGCACGAGAAACACCACATGACATCGGACGCCAAGACGGCGCCCGCTGAATAACGCTTCTGCGCTCCGGGGCCACGGGTCCCGGGGCGCAATTGAATACCCGCGGAAAGCGGATGGTTTCCCTTCCGGACAGAAACGCTCTAATAAAGCCGCAACCGCGCAAGGCCGGATGGAACTGCTATGAATTCGACACGACAGGCCGTCTGCCGGCCGGCAAGGCCATGATCGACAAGCTGGAACTCTTCCTGGCGCTTGCCCGCGAGAAGCACTTCGGCAAGGCCGCGGAAGCCTGCAACATATCCCAGCCGACGCTTTCGGCTTCCATCAAGCAGCTGGAGGATCAGCTCGGCGTCATGCTGGTGCAGCGCGGCTCGCGCTTCCAGGGCCTGACCGCCGAGGGCGAGCTCGTGCTCGAATGGGCGCGCCGCATCGTCGGCGACGCGCGCTCCATGCGCATGGAAGTCCGAATGGCGAAGCAGGGGCTCGCGGGCCAGTTGCGCATCGCCGCCATTCCGACGGCCCTGCCGATGGTGCACGAATTGACCTCGGCCTTTCATGTCCTGCATCCGGACGTCACCTTCGTCGTGCGCTCGCGCACCTCGATGGAAATCCTCGACCTGATCGACAATCTCGAGATCGATGTCGGTATCACCTACATGGCCAATGAACCGCTCGGCCGCGTCTCCGCGGTGCCGCTCTATGCCGAACGCTATGTATTCGTTACCGCCGATCCGAAACTGTTTGCCGGCCGCTCGACGGTCACATGGGCCGAGGTGGCCTCGGTGCCGCTATGTCTGCTGACGCCGGACATGCAGAACCGCCGCATCGTAAATCACTATCTCGCCCAGGCCGGCGTCGAGGCGCGGCCCGTGCTGGAATCCGATTCCATGCTGGCGATCGTCTCGCATGTGCAGGCCGGGACGGGTTCGGGCATCCTGCCGGAAAAGTTGGTCGAGATGTTCGGCGAGGGCGGCGATATCCGCTCGCTCCCGCTGGTCGAACCCGATGCAAGCCAGATGATCGGCGCCGTCGCCGCCGAGCGCGAACCGCGCACGCCGATGATCGACGCGTTGCTCAAATGTGCCGCTGGCCTTGCCGGCAAGCTGCGGCAGGAGCCTGTCTGATCACTCCGCCGGCGCCAAGTGGTCGGTGAACCACGCGCCGGCGAGGTCGATGACCTCTTCCAGCGTGCCTTCCTCCTCGAACAGATGTGTCGCACCCGGCACGATCGCCAGCTTATGTTCGCAGCGCATCATCGCCTGCGCCTCGCGGTTGAGATCAATCACCTCGTAATCGTGCCCGCCGACGATCAGCAGGGACGGCGCCTCGACGCGGAACAGCGCCTTGCCGGCAAGGTCCGGCCGACCGCCGCGGGATACGACCGCGCCGACCGCCTGCGACAGTTCCGCCGCCGCGACGAGTGCCGCCGCGGCGCCGGTCGACGCGCCGAACAGGCCGATCGGCAGGTCCTTCAATGCATCCTGATTGCAGGCCCAGCCGACGGCTTCGACGACACGCCCGCCAAGCAGCGAAATATCGAAAACATTGCGCCGGTCGAGCGCTTCGCGTTCCGTCAGCAGATCGAACAGCAAAGTCGCGAAACCGCGTTGCTGCAACGTTTCGGCGACATGGGTGTTGCGCGGGCTGAACCGGCTCGATCCGCTGCCGTGGGCGAAGATCACGAGACCTGTGGCATCGTCCGGGACGGCGAGAATGCCGCCGAGCCGGTGTTCGCCTATCGCGACGTCTTTCGGGGTGATTGCATTGGCCATTCAACCTCCCTTCGTTCGCCGGCCGGGCGGCCTCGCCGGCAAAAGAAGCCTTGTAAGGTTTCATTTACCAATGCGCCTTGATACACATCAATTGCTACTTTTGGGTGTAACGCTCGGGAAATTCGGCAACTTCACGACGCGCCGGACAGGCAGGTCTTGAACGAGGTCGCCATGCCGCGCAGCACGTCGAAATAGAGCTCCGGCCCCGGCGCGATTTCCGCGCCCAGCGGGTCGAGGACTGCGGAGCGCGCATCGCTGCCCTCGATCGCGACCGTCACCAGCTTGGGCTCGAATTGCGGTTCGGCGAAAACGCAGGCCGCGCCCAGTTCTTGTACCTTGTCCTGGATTTCCCGCAGCCGGTCCGCGCCCGGCATGACGTCCGGCGATACGGTGATCGAGCCGGCCGGCGCCAGCCCGAACCGGTTTTCGAAATACTGGTAGGCATCGTGGAAGACGATGTAGCCCTTGTCGTGCACCGGCTCCAGTTCCGCCGTCAGTTCGGTCGTCAGCGTGTCGAGCCGGTCGGCAAGTGCCGCCGCGTTCGCTTCGTAAAGATCGGAATTGCCGGGATCGGCGGCGGCGAGCGTCTCGGCGATCTCGTGCGCCATCGCCTTGGCGTTTTGCGGGTCGAGCCAGACATGCATGTCGACATCGCCATGCTCATGCTCGTGTTCTTCCGCTTCCGCGTGTTCGTGGCCGTCCTCCTCGGCATGTCCGTGATCGTGACCGGCCTCTTCGTGTTCTTCATGATCATGGTCGGCCTCGGCATGCTCCTCTTCATGCTCGTGCTCTTCGTCATCGTGCGCGTGCTTCTCGAAGGCGCCGCCCTCTCGAAAACCGAGCGTCTCGAGACCGTGCGCATTGACCAGTTCAACCGCCTTCGTTTTTTCGCCGATGGTGTCGATCGGCTTTTCCAGGAAGGTTTCCAGCCGTTCGCCGATCCAGAAGATCACGTCGGCATCCTGCAGGGCGGCCGCCTGCGACGGTTTCAGGCTGTAGGTGTGCGGCGAGCTGGCGCCTTCCACGATCAGCCCGGGTTCGCTGGCGCCCTGCATGACGGCGGCGACCAGCGAGTGCACGGGTTTGATCGAGACGATCACGTTAACGTCGGCCAGGGCCGACGCTGCGGTGGCCGGGAAAACGACGGAGGCGAGGAGGAGGGTCTGGCGGAATCTCATGGAACGGTCCTGTACAGCTTGTTGACTTCAGGCGTGATGTTATATCATTACATTATGATACCGGATAGCCTTAGATTGACGCGGCCGTCAAGTCGGGCCAAACGATTTGACTGAAAAGGGAAACAACGTGCTGCAAACACCGCAATCGCTGGTGCGCCTCGAACAGGCGGGCGTCGAACGCTCCGGCCGCTGGCTGGTGCGCGACATCGACCTGGAGGTCCAGCGCGGCGAAATCGTCACGCTGATCGGCCCCAACGGCTCCGGCAAATCGACGACGGCGCGCATGGCGCTCGGCATCATCGCGCCGAGCGAGGGCAGGGCGGTGCGCGCGCCGGGTCTGCGTATCGGCTACGTGCCTCAGAAGGTCGCCGTGGACTGGACACTGCCGCTGACCGTCGATCGCTTCCTGACGCTGACCAATCCGCTGACCCGCGCCGAAAAGGACGCGGCGCTGGCCGAAACCGGCATCGCCCATCTCGCCGGTGCTGAAGTGCGCAATCTTTCCGGCGGCGAGTTCCAGCGCGCGCTGCTTGCCCGCGCCATTGCCCGCCGGCCCGATCTCCTCGTCCTTGACGAGCCTGTCCAGGGGGTCGATTTCACCGGCGAGATCGCGCTCTACGAGCTGATCGCCGAGATCCGCGACCGGCTTTCCTGCGGCGTATTGCTGATCTCGCATGACCTGCATGTCGTCATGGCGGCGACCGACCGCGTTCTCTGCCTGAGCGGCCATATCTGCTGCCAGGGCACGCCGGAGGCTGTTACCGAGCACCCGGAATACCGCAAGCTGTTCGGCGCGCGCGGCGCGGCGCAGCTGGCCGTCTACCGCCACCACCACGACCACACGCACCTGCCCGACGGACGCGTGCGCCATGCCGACGGCACGGTCACCGAACATTGCCATCCCGACGACGGTCATCACCATGACCATGGTCACGGTGATGCGAAGGGGGGCGGCGATGCTCAGTGATTTCTTCGTCCGCGCGCTCGTCGCCGGCGCCGGTGTCGCAGCCGTGACCGGCCCGCTCGGCTGTTTCATCGTCTGGCGAAGGCTGGCCTATTTCGGCGACACGCTTTCACATGCCGCGCTGCTCGGCGTCGCCATCGCCTACCTGCTCGAGACCGATGTGACGCTGGCGGTCTTCTCCGTCTCCGTCCTCATCGCGGTCGCCCTGCTGTGGCTGCAGCGCCGCGCCGGCCTCTCCGCCGATGCTCTGCTCGGCCTGCTGTCGCATTCGGCGCTGGCGCTCGGCCTTGTCGCGCTCGCCTTCATGACCTGGGTGCGCATCGACCTGATGGGCCTGTTGTTCGGCGATATCCTTGCCGTGTCGAAGACCGATATCGCGGTGATCTATGCCGGCGGCGCCGCCGTTCTCGCCGTTCTCGCCTGGATATGGAAGCCGCTCTTTGCCGCCACCGTCAATCCGGAACTGGCCGAGGCCGAGGGCATGAGGCCCGGCCGCGCCAATTTCATCTTCATGCTGCTGCTGGCCGTCGTGATCGCCATCGCGATGAAGATCGTCGGCGTGCTGCTGATCACCGCGCTGCTCATTATTCCCGCCGCCACCGCCCGCCGCTTCGCCGCCGGGCCGGAGGCGATGGCCGTCTATGCTAGCATCGCCGGCGTGCTCTCCGTCGTCGCCGGTCTCTATGGGTCGCTCGAATGGGATACCCCGTCCGGGCCGAGCATCGTGGTCGCCGCGCTTGCCTTTTTCGTCCTCAGCCTGTTCCATCTGGGCCGGCCACGCAATGCCGGAGGAGCGCATGACCGCCGTCCATGACCACGCCGCAAAGCCGGACCTGACGCGCAACCAGTCGCTTGTCTTCGATACGCTGGAGGGCGCCGACACGCCGCTGACCGCCTACAACATCCTCGACCGGCTCTCGGGCGAGGGCCTGCGCGCGCCGCTGCAGGTCTACCGCGCGCTCGACAAGCTGCTCGACCTCGGCATGGTGCATCGCCTCGAAAGCCTGAACGCCTTCGTCGCCTGCAGTCATCCGGGCTGCGACGGCCACGCCACCGTCGCCTTCACCATTTGCGAGAAATGCGGCAAGGTGTCCGAGATCAACGACGAGGCGCTAGTCGCCTCGCTGAAGTCCCTGACCGTCGGGGCCGGCTTCGTTCCGCACAAGACCACGGTGGAAATCCGCGGCCTGTGCTCCGAGTGCCGGGCCGCGGCCTGACCGCCTCCGCCTATTCGGCCGCCACAGCGGCGTCAGCCGGCGGATATTCCGTCACCGTCCCGGCCTCGTTGTCGACGATCATGAACGCGTCGAAATAGTCGATCGTGGGGCGCACGCCGATGCGTTTTTCGGCCTGCTGCAGCCATTCCTCGTTGTGGGCTGCCTCCGCGGCCGCGCGCGACCGCCACAGATAGATGCCCTTCAGCGTAGACCCGTCGTCGCTCAGCACGAAATGCTTGCGCACCAGTTCCGGCTCGCCCCGCCAGCGCGGAGCGACATGTCTCGCATCCTCGACGATATCCTCGCGGCTCATCCCCGCCAGCGCGGGAAAGGTGACGATTTCGCAGATCACGGTGTTTGTCCTCCTCTGTGCTTTCCGCCATCATCGCGCAGCCGCCGCGGGCGCGCAATGCGCCTGTTCCGCGCCGGGCAATTCCGCGCCTTTGCCGTGCCTGCCAAACGGGCCGATTGCCGTATTTTTACGCAATTTTCACCCGCCATTGCCTTTCCGTTACGCAAACAGAGGCTTGCGCAATCCCTGCAATGTCATAGTCTTGTTAGAATGGAGCGGACGAACGGTCACTTCGATGAAATGCTGCGCGACCATGATCGGCCGCGGTTGCCTTACCGTGACTATTTCGACTGGTTCGAGGCGGAGGATCCGGGACGGCTCAATCGCAAGTCCAAGGAAGCCGAGACCTTTTTCCGCCGCACCGGCATTACCTTCAATGTCTATGGCCAGGAGGAGGCGGCCGAGCGCCTGATCCCGTTCGATATCGTGCCGCGCGTCATATCGGGGCGCGAATGGGCGCGCCTGTCGCGCGGCATCGAACAGCGCGTGCGCGCCATCAACGCCTTTCTGTACGATATCTATCACCGCCAGGAGATCCTGCGCGCCGGCCGTATCCCCGTCGATCTGATCGCCTCCAACGAGGCTTTCCTGCCGAAGATGATCGGCGTCGCGCCGCCCGGCAACATCTACACCCATATCGTCGGCACCGACATCGTGCGCACCGGCGAGGACGAGTTTTTCGTGCTGGAGGACAATGCCCGCACGCCGTCCGGCGTCTCCTACATGCTGGAAAACCGGGAAACCATGCTGCAGATGTTCCCGGAGCTGTTCGCCAAGGTGCGGGTCCAGCCGGTCAGCGACTATCCGAAAAATTTGCGCCGCTCGCTCAGCGCCTGCGCGCCGTCGGCCTGCGACGGCAAGCCGGTCGTCGCGGTGCTGACGCCGGGCATCCACAACTCCGCCTATTTCGAGCACGCTTTTCTCGCCGACCAGATGGGGGCCGAACTGGTCGAGGGCCACGACCTGCGCGTCGTCGACGGCCGCATCGCCATGCGCACGACGCGCGGCTACACGCCGATCGATGTCATCTACCGCCGTGTCGACGACGATTTCCTCGATCCGCTGAACTTCAATCCGCAATCGATGCTCGGCGTGCCCGGAATCATGGATGTCTACCGCGCCGGCGGCATCACCATCGCCAATGCGCCGGGCACCGGCATCGCCGACGACAAGGCGATCTATTCCTACATGCCGGACATCGTCGAGTTCTACACCGGCGAGAAGGCGATCCTGAAGAACGTGCCCACCTGGCGCTGTTCGGAGGAAGAATCGCTTGCCTATGTGCTCGATCATCTCGACGAACTGGTCGTCAAGGAAGTGCACGGCTCCGGCGGTTACGGCATGCTGGTCGGTCCGGCGGCCTCCAAACGCGAGATTGCCGCCTTCCGCGACAAGCTCAAGGCAAAGCCCGGCAACTACATCGCCCAGCCGACCCTGTCGCTTTCCACCGTACCGATCCTGACCAAAAAGGGCCTGGCGCCGCGCCATGTCGATTTGCGCCCCTTTGTCCTCGTCTCGCCGAACGGCATCAACATCACGCCCGGCGGGCTGACGCGGGTCGCGCTGAAGAAAGGGTCCCTTGTCGTCAATTCCAGTCAGGGCGGCGGCACCAAGGACACCTGGGTGCTGGAGGAATAGATGCTCGGCAAGACGGCAGGCGGCCTGTTCTGGATGTTTCGCTATCTCGAGCGCAGCGAGAACACCGCGCGTCTGGTCGAGGCCGGTTTCCGCATCGCGCTGACGCGGTCCGCCGCCGCCGAGGACGAGTGGATGTCCGTCATCCAGACAGCCGGCGTCAGCAAGGCCTTCCTGGCGAAGCACGACGTTGCCGACGCCCAGTCCGTCATCGACTTCCTGCTGCGCGACAAGACCAATCCGTCGAGCGTCATCTCCGTCATCGAGGCTGCGCGCAACAATGCCCGCCTCGTGCGCACCGCGCTGACCCGCGAGGTGTGGGAAGCGACGAACGAAAGCTGGCTGGCGTTGAAGGACGCGCTGGCGCGCCAGGTGCGCGAGCGCGACCTGCCGGAAACGCTGGCCCTGATCCGCCAGCAGAGCGCGCTGGTGCGCGCCGCGCTGCATGGCACCATGCTGCGCAACGATGTCTACGATTTCGCCCGCATCGGCACTTTCCTCGAACGCGCCGACAACACCGCCCGCATTCTCGACGTGAAATATTATGTCCTGCTGCCCTCGGTGATGTTCGTCGGCTCGTCGCTCGACAATGTGCAGTGGGAGACCATCCTGCGCTCGGTCTCCGCCCAGCGCGCTTATCGCTGGCTCAACGCCGGCGACATCAATCCGCGCGGCATCGCCGAGTTTCTCATCCAGGACCGCCGGCTGCCGCGCTCGCTCGCCTTCTGCTACACCAAGATCGTCGACAACCTCGGCTATCTGGCCGACGACTATGGCGAGCGGCTTCCCTGCCATGACACCGCGGAGGGCCTGCTGAAGCGGCTGCGGTCCAATTCGGTGGAAGCGATCTTCGACAAGGGCCTGCACGAATTCCTCGAAGACTTCATTCGTGATAACAACAGGCTCGGCATTCAGATCGAGCAGGACTACCGGTTTTATGGATAAGCGCCCGACAGGGACGGACAGACGATGCGGCTGACCATCTCCCACAATACGCAGTATCGTTACGATCATCCGGTTCACTATGCCTTGCAGCAACTGCGCCTGACGCCCAAGTCGCGCGCCGGCCAGACGGTCCGGTCGTGGGATATCCGTGTCGATGGCGGCAGCAAGCAGCTCGAATATGACGACCAGCACAATAACCATGTCGTGCTGGTGTCCTTCGACGACGGCAGCACCGAGATCAACATCCACTGCGAGGGCGTCGTCGATATCGACGATACGCATGGCGTTGTCGGCACGCATGGCGGTTTCGCGCCGCTCTGGCTGTTCCTGCGTTCGACCCCGCTGACCCGTGCCGGCAACAATGTGCGCCGGCTGGCGAAACAGGCGGCCGGCGACCTTTCCGACGACATCGAGAAACTGCATGCCCTGTCGCGCCTGATCGGCGAGACGGTTTCCTACGAGACCGGCCGCACCGATTCCGCGACGACAGCGGAGGAGGCCATCGAGCATGGCTACGGCGTGTGCCAGGACCATACCCACATCTTCGTTGCCGCCGCCCGCGCGCTCGGCATTCCGGCGCGTTATGTCAGCGGCTACCTGATGATGAACGACCGCGTTCACCAGGACGCCAGCCATGCCTGGGCCGAGGCCCATGTCGATGGCGTCGGCTGGATCGGCTTCGATGTATCCAACGGCATTTCGCCCGACACACGCTACGTTCGCGTCGCCACCGGCCTCGACTACACCGAAGCTGCGCCCGTCTCGGGCCTGCGCCTCGGGGATAGCCCCGAAAGCATGGTTGTAACCTTGCAGGTCCAGCAATAGATTTGCGCAAACCCGGGCTGGAATCACTCCAATGACCTATTGCGTCGGCCTTCGCCTGAACAAGGGCCTCGTTTTCATGTCGGACACGCGCACCAACGCCGGTGTCGATAACGTGTCCGTATTCCGCAAGATGTTTTCCTGGCAGGTGCCGGGCGAGCGCATCCTGATGCTGATGACGGCGGGCAACCTCGCTACCACCCAGTCGGTGGTCAGCCTGCTCGACGAACGCTCCAAGGCGCCGCACGACCGCAATCCGTCGATCCTCGAAACGCCGTCCATGTTCCAGGCTGCCCGCGAGATCGGCGAGACGCTGCGCGAGGTGATTCACGCCAATGCCATGAGCGGCCAGACGGCCGATTCCTCTTTCAACGCCACACTGATCCTCGGCGGCCAGATCCGCGGTTCCGAGCCGCGCATGTTCATGATCTATCCGGAAGGCAATTTCATCGAGGCCAATGCCGACACGCCGTTCTTCCAGATCGGCGAGACCAAGTATGGCCGGCCGATCCTGGTGCGCGCCTACGATCCGGAGATGAGTTTCGAGGATGCGGTCAAGCTGATGCTGGTCTCCTTCGATTCCACCATCAAGGCCAATCTCTCGGTCGGCCTGCCGCTCGACATCCAGGTCTACGAGGCGGATTCCTACCGCCTCGGCGCCCCGCATCGCATCGAGGCCGACGATCCCTACTATCAGGCGATCTCGACCAATTGGGGCGAAGCGCTCGGCCAGGCGCTGAAATCGCTGCCGGACTTCAGTTTCTCCAGCGACTGACATCCGTCTCCGGTCGATTGTCTCGCGGGTTGAGAAAGCGCCCGGTTTCGCCCCCGGCGCGCCGCCGGCCGCTGCTTGACGTTGTTTCCGCCGCCTGACCGCCGCTTTCCAAACCGCTTGCACGCGGCTTCGGAGTAGGCTTTAAAACCCATTCGGCTTTCCCGGCGCCAGGCACGGAATCTTCCGTATGCCCCGGGAATTGCGAAACAAAAGGGAGAATTAGGATTATGAAAAAGGCACTTCTTGCAGCGGCGAGCGTTCTCGCGCTTTCCGTTGGTGCACAGGCCGAAGTGAAGATGGGCGTGATCCTCGGTTTCACGGGTCCGATCGAATCGCTGACGCCGGACATGGCTGCCGGCGCCGAACTGGCGATGAAGGAAGCTTCCGATTCCGGCAAGTTCCTCGGTGGCGAGACGATCACCCCGGTTCGCGGCGACTCCACCTGCGTTGACGCGGCCGCCGCGTCGGCTGCCGCCGAGCGCCTGATCACCTCCGACAACGTCGTCTCCATCATGGGCGCCGACTGCTCGGGCGTGACCACCGCCATCGCCAACAATGTCGCGATCCCGAACGGTGTCGTCATGATCTCGCCGTCGGCGACCTCGCCGGCGCTGTCGACGATCGAGGACAACGGCCTGTTCTTCCGCACCGCGCCGTCGGATGCCCGCCAGGGCCAGGTTCTCGCCGATGTCGTGATGGAGCAGGGCGTCAAGTCGATCGCCATCACCTACACCAACAACGACTACGGCAAGGGTCTCGCCGATTCCTTCGCTGCCGCCTTCCAGGAGCGTGGCGGCACGGTCACCATCACCGCCGCTCACGAGGACGGCAAGGGCGACTACTCGGCTGAAGTCGGTGCGCTGGCCGCCGCCGGCGGCGACGCGCTCGCCGTGCTCGGCTATGTCGACCAGGGTGGCCGCGGCATCATGCAGAATGCCATCGACACCGGCGCCTTCGAGGCCTTCTTCCTCGGTGACGGCATGATCGGCGACTCGCTGCTCGACATCTCCGGCCTCGACGCCGCGACCGTCTACGGCACCGCGCCGGGTTCGGAGTCCGATGCCGCCGCCAAGTTCGATGAAATGGCCAAGGCCGCCGGCATCACCGGCACCGGTCCGTACCGCGGCGAAAGCTACGATGCCGCCGCGCTGATGATCCTCGCCATGCAGAAGGCCGGCGCCGCCGATCGCGGCGCTATCGCCGGCAACGTGATGGATATCGCCAACGCACCGGGCGAGCCGATCGGCCCCGGCGAGCTCGCCAAGGCGCTCGAACTGGTCGCCGCCGGCACGGACATCGACTATCAGGGCGCGACCGGCGTCGAGTTCACCGACGTCGGCGAAGCGCTCGGTTCCTACAAGGAACTGACCATCGACGGCGGTGCCTGGAAGACGGTCACGGTGCGTTAAGCCGCGCATCCCGACCTTCGGGAATACGGCCCCGGGATGCGGATGCATCCCGGGGCTTTTTCGTGCGCGTTTTCGGCCGATGATTCGCTTCGGCGGATTGTCATGCGGCTTACATAATTCTGTCACCCGATTGTTACCTTGGAAAAACAATTGCGCCCGCATCGTCGTGCCGGGCGGCGTCATCCACCTATAGTGACTCGCTAACAGTTTGTTTTAGATAATAGATTTAAGCCATTCGCCGCTCTGGAACGCGCGGGGGACCGCCGGTATCGGATATCCGATTCGCTTCCTCTCGCCGCCTTTTGCCTGTTGAGCTGTGGAAAAATCGAATTTCCTTTGCTACATTTTATATAGCCGGCTCATAAACAAATGAGCCTTTGCCCGGCATTTCCGGTGTTGGATCCGAACCGAACGGACCGCTTGAAGCACCCGAACAACCGGACCGGTATGCCGGGGCGACTTCGCATCCGCTTCGAGCGCCGCCGCAGCAATACGGAAGGAGCAGGTTGATACGCAGATGAGACAGCCAGCAAAGATACTCCCGGGCGTGACCCTGGCGTTCGCGCTGTGCGCCGGCGCTGCCGAGGCCGGCGGCAAGGACTACGTGCTTCTCGCTCACCCGGAGGCGATCGACGGCCGCAGCTTCACGGACGATTCCGGCAAGCGATACCGGCTGCATGCAGTCGACGCGCCGGAAATCGGCCAGCAATGCATCGGCGCGGATGGCGAAAAATACATGTGCGGCGAGCAATCACGCCACGCGCTGGCGGAGATGATCGACGGCATTCTCACATGCGATCTCGTCGGTTCGCAGAATACCGAATGGCGCAGCGTGCGCTGCTACGATTTCTCCGGACGCGACATCGGCTCGCGGCTGATCTCCGACGGCTGGGCCGTCCCGGACCGGTCGGTTGGAACGTTCGACTACGTCATGGACGAAATGGAAGCCGAGGCGCGCCAGCTCGGCCTGTGGCAAGGCAGGTTCGTTACCCCGAACCGCTGGCGGGCGGGGGCCAGGCTTTAGGCTGCATGCCCGCGGGCGGGAACCGGTTTGCGCATATGGCGCCGTTTCCCTCCGGCCGGCGATGCGTCAGCTTGCCGTTACCTCGATACACTCCGGCGCACTCATTCCCTTGACCGGGTCGTCCGGATTGCACTTCTCGCCCGATACCGGGTAGCGGTCGGTCGTCGTGCAGCCTGCGACAAGCATGAGGGCGAGGCCGGCGGCAAAGGCCAGAAACATCTTCATGGCATATTCTCCCAACGCTGTTTTGCGCGTCGGATTATAGGGAACGCCGGCCGCCTTTGGTTGACGGTCGTCAATACCGCGGGCGTTGGCGGCCGTGCCGGCCGGATGCCGGTCAGCTGTGCCGCACCTTTTCCGGCAATATGCCGCGCGGCGAGAACCGCATCACGATCAGCAGAACCAGCCCCATCATGAACAGCCGGAACGGCGCCGCGATGTCCTGCAAATGGCGGTAAAGCGGCGTTTCGGGATCCATGTTGGCGCTGATCGCCTCGACGATCCATCGTCCGACCGGCTCCGCCTCCACCCAGATGAACCAGATCAGGAAACCGCCGAGCACCGCGCCCAGATTGTTGCCGGAGCCGCCGACGATCACCATCACCCAGATCAGGAAGGTGAAGCGCAGCGGATTGTAGGTGCCGGGGGTGAACTGGCCGTCCAGCGTCGTCATCATCGCACCGGCGATGCCGATGATCGCCGAGCCGAGCACGAAGACCTGCAGGTGGCGCGCCTTGATGTCCTTGCCCATCGCCGCCGCGGCCTCCTCGTTGTCGCGGATGGCGCGCATCATGCGGCCCCAGGGCGAGTTGAGCGCGCGCACGCACAGCGCCAGGATGATCAGCAGGACGACCGTGAACAGGATGGCATAGGCGATCTTCACATAGGCGCTGGCGCCTTCGATCAGCATCTGCCGCAGCAGCGCCTCGCGGGCCGCCGCGTCGGGCGCGGCGTCCAGCGTGGCGGCATGGAACCGGCTCACCAGGTCGATGAACCACTGTTTCTGCTGCAGCTCGATTTCGTAGGGCACGGGCAGGGGCCTTGCCAAGCCGGTGACGTTCTTGACGCCGCGCGCCAGCCAGTCCTCGTTCTTCAGAACGGCGATGACGATCTCGGAAATGCCGAGCGTGGCGATGGCGAGATAGTCCGAGCGCAGTCCGAGCGCCACCTTGCCGATCAGCCAGGCGACCGCCGCCGCGAACAGGCCGCCGGCCAGCCAGGCGACGGTGATCGGCAGGCCGAGCCCGCCGATGAAGCCGGTGCGCGCCGGATCGACCGCCTCGATGGACATCACCGCGTCGGTGAAGACCGGCCTGAGCAGCACGTAGCCGACAACGATGACGGCGAAGATGGCGAATTTGCGCAACGCTCCCTTGAATGCCGATCCGGCGAACGCCACCGTCGCGATGGTGGCGATCAGGATGACGCCGGAAAGCGCCATCGAGCGCCCGCCCGCGGCGAGAGCCGTCCATACCGGCGGATGCGACACCACGACGGCGGCCAGGCCGCCAAGCGCCGTGAAGGCCATGACGCCGGCATTGAACAGCCCGGCATAGCCCCATTGAAGGTTGAGACCCATCGCCATCAGCGCGGAAATCAGGCTCATGTTGAGAATGGCGAGCGCCACCGACCAGGACTGGAAGGCGCCGACCAGGACCAGCAGCAGGCCCATCGCCAGGAAGGCCAGCGGCGCGCGCCACGGGCTCTGCTTCTTCTGCACGATGGCGGCGGGCGCCGGCGGCGTTGCGCCGGTTTCCTCCGATGGTGCCGTGTTCGCGGCGGTATTGGCGTCGCTCGTCGTCATAGCACTTTCCCTCGGAAGATGCCGGTCGGCCGGATCAGCAGCACCAGCACCAGGATGATGAAGGAGATCGCGAACTTGTAGTCGGTCGACAGGAACTGCAGCAGCCCCTCGGGCGCGTATTGCTCCGGCGCCAGGTAGGTCGCGAATTTCTTGTAGGCGTAGGTCAGCATCACCTCGGAAAAGGCGACGATGTAGCCGCCGACCACCGCGCCCACCGGCTGGCCGATGCCGCCGACGATGGCCGCGGCGAATATCGGCAGCAGCAATTGCAGATAGGTGAACGGCTTGAAGCTCTTGTCGAGGCCGTACAGCGCCCCGGCGATCGTCGCCAGCGCGGCGGCGATGATCCAGGTCACCATGACGATGCGGTCCGGGTTGATGCCCGACAACAGCGCCAGGTCCTCATTGTCGGAATAGGCGCGCATCGCCTTGCCGGTGCGCGTGCGGTTGAGGAACAGAAACAGGGCCGTGACCACGGCGATCGTGACGACGACGGTGATCGCCTGCGTTGTCTGGATAGCCAGTCCCTCGTCGAGGCCGCTCCATTTCTTGAAGTCGAGCGCGCGCACCAGGAAACGTTCGCCGTCTGTGAAGCGGCGGTCCTCCGTGCCCATGATGAAGCGCACCACGGCGGAGAGCATGAACATCACGCCGACCGAGGCGATTACCAGCACCACCGGCGCCGCGCGGCGCTTGCGGTAGAAGGAGAATACCGCCTTGTCGATCAGGATCGCGACGATCGCCGTGACGACGATCGCCGGCACCAGCGCCAGCAGCGCCGTCGGCAGCACGCCGAATGTGATGCCGTTGGCCTGCAGCAGCCAGGTGAACAGGATGGTCATCGTCGCGCCGAAGGCCATCAGGTCGCCATGGGCGAAATTGGCGAACCGCAAAATGCCGAAGACCAGCGTCACGCCGAGCGCACCGAGCGCCAGCTGCGAGCCGTAGGCAAGCGCCGGCACGAAGACGAAATTCGTCATCAGCACCAGAGCGTTGAGAATGTCTGTTGCGTCCGGCATCGTTTATCCACCCAGGAAGGATTTGCGCACTTCGGGATTGGCCAGCAATTCGTGGCCGGTGCCTGTGCGCCAGTTTTCGCCGCCGACCAGCACATAGCCGCGGTCTGCGATGTTGAGCGCCTGGCGGGCGTTCTGCTCCACCATCAGGATGGCGAGCCCGGTGTTGCGCACTTCCAGAATGCGGTCGAACAGTTCGTCCATGACGATCGGCGAGACGCCGGCCGTCGGTTCGTCCAGCATCAGCACGGTCGGCTGTGTCATCAGCGCGCGGCCGACGGCCACCTGCTGGCGCTGCCCGCCGGACAGTTCGCCGGCCTGCTGGCGGCGCTTTTCCTTCAGGATCGGGAACAGCGTGTAGACCTGCTCCATCGTGTCGCGAATGTCGTCGCGGCGCAGATAGGCGCCCATTTCGAGGTTTTCCTCGACGCTCATGCCGGCAAACACGTTGCTGGTCTGCGGCACAAAGGCGATACCCTCGGCGACGCGCGCCTGCGGCGTCAGCCCGGTGATCTCCTTGCCATCGAGCACGACGCGACCGAGCCTGAGCTTCAGCATGCCCAGCATCGCCTTCATCGCGGTCGACTTGCCGGCGCCGTTCGGCCCGACGATAACCGCGATCTCCCCCTTGTCGACGCCCACGGTACAGTTCTTCAGGATGTCGGCACCGCCATAGCCGCCGGTCATGTTCTCGCCGATCAGGTACATCAGGCGTCGGCCTCCCCGTTCGCGTCGGCCATTGCCCGCATCTGCTCCGGCGTCTTGTTCTTCAAACCGCGTCCCAGATAGGCCTCGATTACCGCCTCGTTGCTGCGCACCTCTTCCGCCGTGCCTTCGGCCAGCACGGCGCCCTCGGCCATGACGATCACCGGGTCGCAAAGCTTGCCGATGAAATCCATGTCGTGCTCGATCATGCAGAACGTGTAGCCGCGCTCCTTGTTGAGCCGCACGATGGCGTCGCCGATCTCGGAAAGCAGCGTGCGGTTGACGCCGGCGCCCACCTCGTCGAGCAGCACCACCTTGGCGTCGACCATCATGGTGCGGCCGAGCTCGATCAGTTTCTTCTGCCCGCCCGACAGGTTGCCGGCCAGCTCCTGTGCCACATGGGTCATGTTGAGAAAGCCGATCACCTCCATCGCCCGTTCGCGGATTTCGGCTTCCTGGCGCTTCACTTCGCCATGGGAGAACCAGGCCGACATCAGGCTTTCGCCGAGCTGGTGGTCGGGAACCATCATCAGGTTTTCCAGAACCGTCAGCGTGGAGAACTCGTGCGCCAGCTGGAAGGTGCGCAGCAGCCCCTTCTTGAACAGCAGGTGCGGCGGCAGGCCGGTTACGTCCTCGCCGTCGAGCAGGATCTGCCCGCTGGACGGCTGGAGGTTGCCTGCGATGATGTTGAAAAGGGTGGTCTTGCCGGCGCCGTTCGGTCCGATCAGTCCCGTGATCGAACCCTTGTCGATTTTCAGCGTCGCATTGTCGACTGCATGAACGCCACCGAACTGTTTATAGACGGATTTGACTTCGATCATGACATCCGGTTTCCGTTTGCGCGTCTCAAGCATGCCCTCCCGCGAAACGCAATGGTGGCAAGGTCCTATGCCCGGTTTTCGCCGTCGAGGCGGGCTCGAATACCCTATTTGGCCAGTTCAACCGAACGCGCCCGCGCCGCTTCTACTGCCTCTGTCACCAGTTTTGTTAGCCGGCCGTCGCCCATCAGCACCGACAGCGCCGCCGCTGTCGTTCCGTTCGGGCTGGTGACCTGTTCCCGCAGCGTACCGGGCGCCGTGCCGCTCTTTCTGGCGTAGACCGCCGCGCCGTAGATCGTCTGGCCTGCCAACTGGCCGGCAATGTCGTCCGGCAGGCCGGCCGCCTTGGCCGCATCGGTCAGCGCCTCGATCATGTGGAACAGGTAGGCCGGCCCGGAGCCGGAAACGGCGGTGACCGCGTCCATCTGGCTTTCGTCGTCGATCACGGCGACTTCTCCGCTCGCCGCCATCAGCTTTTTGGTGAAGTCCATCGTCGCGGCGTCGACATGGTCGTTGGCGCAGATCACCATCATACCCGCGCCGACGGCGGCCGGCGTGTTCGGCATCACCCGGATCACCGGCGTCGCCGCGCCGAATTCCCGCTCGAAGCGCCCGATCAGCGTACCGGCCGCCACGCTGACGATGGTCGCGCCGCGCGCGGCAAGGTCGCGATAGGCGGGCAGCACGGCATCCATCATCTGCGGCTTGACCGCCATGATCACCATCGGCCTGTCGAGATCGCCGGGCAGCTCGCCGGCCTCGGCAAGCGCGCTCACGCCGAGATCCGCGGCGCGCTTGCGCAGATCGTCATTCGGCTCGACGACGAAGACGTCGCCGGCTTCAAGTGTTTCGGAGGCAAGCCAGCCCTGCAGCATGGCGAAGCCCATGTTTCCGCAACCGACAAGCACGACACGGTTGTTTGCCGACATGATTTCCGCTCCCGTTTCCTGGCCGACCGGGATAGCGGCGCCTTGGCGTGCACGCAAGGGTGTCCGCGCCGGCCGCATGTCGTAAGGTCATTTCGCGGCGCCGCAAGGAAACTGCTCGAAATCCGTCACGCAACGCCGCGTATGAGGTCTTGTTCTGAAAAAAAGAAGTGCAATTGTCCGTCGAAATCTCATAGAAAAGAGATCAGAATCTCATATGGGGAGAATTGAGAGCATGGCTGTACGGATTGACGGCAAGGAAATCGCCGCCGAGGTACTGGAGAAGGTAAAGACCGAGACGCAGAAGCTCGTCGGCGAAACCGGCGTGCAGCCGGGCATCGCCGTGGTCATCGTGGGTGAGGATTCCGCGAGCCAGTTTTACGTCCGTTCCAAGGGCAAGCGGGCCGATGAGTGCGGCTTCAAGTCGGTCACCCACCGGCTGCCCGCCGAAACGTCGGAAGCCGACCTCCTGAAGCTGATCGACGAACTGAACGCCGACGACACCATCCACGGCATCCTCGTCCAGCTTCCGGTTCCCGACCATATCGACGACGGCAAGGTCATCCAGGCGATCTCGCCCGACAAGGACGTCGACGGTTTCTCCTTCGTCAATGTCGGCAGGCTGACGACCGGCCAGCTCGGCTCCGCCTTCGTGCCCTGCACGCCGGCCGGCTCCATGGTGATGATTCGCAAGGCGCTCGGCACCGATGACCTGTCCGGCCTCAACGCGGTTGTCGTCGGCCGCTCCAACATCGTCGGCAAGCCGATGGCCAACCTGCTGCTCGCCGCCAACGCCACCGTCACCGTCGCCCATTCGCGCACCAGGGACCTGCCCGCCGTTTGCCGCGAGGCCGATATTCTGGTCGCCGCGGTCGGCCGGCCGGAAATGATCAAGGGCGACTGGGTCAAGCCCGGCGCCTGCGTCATCGATGTCGGCATCAACCGTGTCGACGCGCCGGAACTTGAGAAAAAGTACCGCGTCGTCGGCGATGTCGATTACGACGAGGCCGAGAAGGTCGCCGGCTCGATCACCCCGGTTCCCGGCGGCGTCGGCCTGATGACGGTCGCCATGCTGATGGCCTCGACGCTGATCTCCGCCTGCCGTGCTGCCGGCAAGCAGCCGCCGAGCTTCTGATTTCCGCTTTCCGTCCGCGTTCGGCTCGGCTATAGCGCGCGGTCATGACTGCCGACGATCTGACGCCGACGCGCCACTTCTCCTTCATCCTGGCGGACCTCTTTCCGATGTTCTGCCTGGCGGCGGCGATCGACGTTCTGCGTTCGGCCAACCGCATGGCCGACACGCAGTATTATGCCTGGTCGACGGTCTCGCATGACGGCGAGCCGGTCGACGCATCCAATCAGCTGGCGATCCAGGCCGCCCACTCCGTCGCCGACATGCCGCCGAGCGATATCGTCTTCGTCGTCGCCGGCCTGACGACCGACTTCGCCGGCAAGACCAAAGTGATCAACACGCTGCGGACGCTCGGCCGCCGCGGCGCCTCGCTCGGCGGCATCTCGATCGGCGCGCACACGCTGGCCGAGGCCGGCCAGCTCGAGGGCCACCGCTGCACCATCCACTGGGAAAACCGCGCCTCATTCCGCGAGGCGTTCCCGCATATCGAGTGCACAGGAAACGTCTACGAGATCGACCGCAAGCGCTACACATCGGCGGGCGGCACCACTTCCGTCGACCTGATGCTGGAGATCGTGCGCTCCGATTTCGGCTCCGAACTGGCCAACAAGGTCGCCAACCAGTTCCAGCACGACCGTATCCGCTCGCATCACGACCGCCAGCGCGTCGGCCAGGAGCCGGATCTGACCGGCAAGTCGGAAAAGTTGCGCAAGGTCACCGAACTGATGGCCGAGAACCTCGAAACACCGCTGACGGCGGGCGAGCTGGCCCAGTCGGTCAACCTGTCGGTGCGCCAGGTCGAACGGCTGTTCCTGCGCCATCTCAATTCGACGCCGGGCCGCTACTACATGACGCTGCGCCTCGAACGCGCCCGCCAGCTGTTGCGCCAGACCAACATTCCGATCCTCGAAGTGGCGATGTCGACCGGGTTCACCTCGCATTCCTACTTCGCCCAGAGCTACCGGCTGCAATTCGGCCGCGCGCCGAGCGACGAGCGCAGGACAAGCTACTGATGCGGCGCTCGGTCACAGTCTGTCGCGCGACGATTGACCGCGCCGCGCCGAATTGCCACTTGAAGGCGATGATGTCCTTGCGCATCGCGAATAGGCCCGCTGCGGCCGTCTGGTTTCGCGTCGTCCTGCTGGCGGCGATCGTCCTTGCGGCGTTCGCCCACAGGCCGGCTGTGTCCGCGCCGACGCGGCTCGAACTTGCGCAATACGTCCTTCCCGACGGCACCTGGCCCGATCTCTGCGCGACAGAGGACGGCGCGCCGTCGCCGCACCAACACGAACTCTGCGATTTCTGTCTGATCGCAGGATCCTCGGCCGCGGCCCAGCCCGTTGCAGCAAGCTTGTCCCAACCGCTGCCGTTGCTGCTGGCCGTCGTCATGCCGCCGATGACCGCGCCGCCGGTCGTGGCCGTCGATCTGGCCACCGCATCCAAGCGCGGCCCGCCATCCGTTTCCGTCTGACGCCTTCGGGCGCGATCCGAAAACCGAAAAATGAAACGCCGCGTGCCTCCGCGCCGCGGTCCGATCAGATGGAAAACATGAAAATGAAAAAACTTGTCACCGCATTTGCAACCGCAGCCGTTCTTCTCGGCGCTTCCGCAGCCTCGCTTGCCGAAGACTACACCCTGGGCGATCTCGTCATCGAAAATCCGCGCGCCCGCGCCACCCCGCCCGGTGCGCCGGTGTCCGGCGGCTACATGATGATCCACAACAACGGCAAGGAAGCCGACCGCCTGATAGGCGGCTCCGCGCCGTTTGCCGGCAAGGTGGAAATTCACGAGATGGCCATGGAAGGCGATGTCATGAAGATGCGCGAACTGGAAAACGGCCTTGAAATCCCGCCCGGCGGCATGGTCACCCTGAAGCCCGGCGGTTTCCACGTCATGTTCATGCAGATGAAGGAACAGCTGAAGGAAGGCGAGAAGCAGAAGATCAAGCTGCAGTTCGAGAAAGCCGGCGAGATCGAGATCGATGTCGACGTGCTGAATCCCGCCCAGCTGAAGATGAAGATGAACTGACGCGAACGTCAGTACATTTGCGAGGCGTCCGCGGACGCCTCGCGCTTCTCGGCCAGAGCCTGCGAGATGATCTGCCAGGACGACGAGAGGAACAGCGAGGCCATGATCGCTGCGACGATCAGATCCGGCCATCCTGTAGCGGTGCCCCAGACGCCGAGCGCAGCGATCATTACCGCGACATTGCCGATTGCGTCGTTACGCGAGCACAGCCACACCGAACGCACATTGGCGTCGCCGTCCTTGTAGGCCATCAGCAGAAATACGCTGGTCACGTTGGCCGCGAGCGCGAGAAAACCGACGATCCCCATCACTTCGGCTTCCGGCACGCCGCGCACGAACACCATCCAGACGGTCGAGCCGGCCACCCATAGCCCCATCGCGAACAGGCTCGCCGCCTTGATGAGCGCCGCATTGGTGCGGACAGCGACCGACGCGCCGATCACAGCCAGCGACATGCCGTAGGTCGCCGCATCGCCGAAGAAATCGAGGGCGTCGGCCTTGAGCGCCTGCGAACCCGCCAGCTGCCCGGCCGTCATCTCGACAAGGAACATCGCCGCATTGATCGCGATGACCGCCCAGAGCCGGCGCTTGTAGCCTTTCGACATGCCGTCGAAGGTCTCGTTCTGTCCGCAGCAGGCACCCATGTTATTTTGCCTCTTCGAGACGCGTCATGTGTCGGGATCCCTCGTTCTTCGGTCTTGCGGGAATATGCGGGATGTCGCCGCCCCGCATCGCCTCGACGCGGCGGTTCATCCAGCGCCGGATGATATAGCGGAACAGCAGCCCGCGAAACCAGCCGAGATCCTGACCGTGCGTCAGGTAGAACGTGTCGGGATCGTCGTAGAGGCCGAAATCCTGGTTGATCCCGGTCTTCTGGATATAGGTCTCTTTCCCGGCCCATTCGACGCCGGGCGCCGACAGACAGTCGGTGCCGACGCCGTATGCGCACAGGCTGTCGCTTCGCGCCGCGAAGCGCCGTTGCAGCGCTTTCAGGACGTCGTCGTCGACGATGAAGCCTTCGAGATCGATCCACCGACCGTCCAGGCGCACTTCGACCCAGGTGTGCACGATATTCTCCGGGGCGATCGGGTAGACGAGCTCCGGCACGATCCCGCGCTGCAACGACTTGCGAATGGTGAAACCGTGCAGCCGGCAGGGAATGCCGAGCGCGCGCAGTATCGCCATGAGCAGGGTCGCCTTGGTGTTGCACTGGCCGTAGCCGTCGGCGAGCACGCGCGTCGCGGGGATCGCGTCGTCGAAGTTGTATCCGAACCGGATTTCGTTGCGCACGAAATCATATGCGGCGCCGATACGGTCGTGTTCGGACAGGCCGCGCCAGCCCCGTTCGCGGACAAGCGCCGAGATTTCCGGCGAGTCCCCGTTGAGCAGCGGTGTCATGCGCAGATAGCGGTTCTCCTGGTCTTGCATCGAAGCCTCCTTGTGCAAACCGGTTGGAGATGCAAAGCTAATCCCTCTAGTAGCTAGAGGTTCAAGAGGAAATTTTCGAATGCTGTCGATCGGGGATATGGCGCGCCGTTCCGGCGTCAAGGTGCCGACCATTCGCTACTACGAACAGATGGGCCTGATTGCCGCCCCCGAGCGCTCGTCGGGAAATCAGCGCCGTTACACGAACGCGGAACTCGACCGGCTGACCTTCATTCGCCACGCCCGCGATCTCGGCCTGTCGCTCGATGCGATCCGCGAGCTTCTGCATCTGAGCGAACAGCCGGAAATGCCCTGTGTTGAAGCGCATGTCATAGCCACCGCGCATCTCTCGGACATCCGCAAACGTATCGCGCGGTTGAAGCGGCTCGAAAAGGAACTGACCCGCATCGAGGCGTCATGCAATGCGGATCATGTCGGCGAATGCCGGATTATCCACGTTCTCGCCGACCACGCCCTGTGCGAGAGCGAGCACTGAGCGGCCGCCGGACGACTATTCCCGGCTAGACGGCCAGTTTTCCGAACAGGATCGGCAGGGTCGAGGTGAGCAGCAGCAGCGCCATGACGATGTTGAACGCATGCGCCCGGCGCGGTTCGGTCAGGAAGCGGCTGATCAACAGGCCGAATGTCAGCCACAGCGTCGTGGCGAAAAGCGCCGCGAGCGCGATGATCGCGGCGCCCGCGCCGATCGTGGCGGCGCCGGCATCCGCCGGCAGGTAGGTCGACGCGGCCGTCATAGCCGCCGCCCAGGACTTCGGATTGATCCACTGGAAGACGACGCCGGTCGGAAAGCCGAGAACCTGCAGGTCGTCGTGATCGCGCTTCAGCGGCCCCGCCGTCGCGATTTTCCACGCCAGCCACAGCAGGAACGCCGCGGAAAGCAGCCGCAGCGCAACCGCCAGCGCCGGCAGCGCGGCAAAGGCTGCACCGAGCCCCGAGCCCGTCGCGCCGAACAGCACGGCCATGCCGGCGGTTATGCCGAGGATCAGCGGCAGCGTGCGCCGCGTGCCGAACCGCGCGCCCGACGCCAGCACCATCATGTTGTTGGGGCCGGGCGTGGTCGCCATGATCAGGCAAAACGCGCTATAGGAGAAAAGGAGGTCGAATCCGTTCATTGCTGTTGTCCGTTGCGGGAACGCCGATAGTGCCGACGAAAGGACGCCCGGTCTTGTCGAAAAGTGACATGGTGACAATTCCAGCCGATCCGGTCTTCGAGTCGCCGTGCGACCGCGCGCGCTTCCGCCGCATGCCCGGTTTTGCCGCGGTCGATGTCATGGATGCCGCGTTCCGCGACCATCATTTCGCCCCGCACACCCATGACGAGCTGATGCTCGGCATCATGCGTGCCGGCGTGAAGCGCTTCATCCGCGAGGGCAGGGTGCACATGGTCGGCCCCGGCGGCATTTCCTTGGTCAATCCGGGCGAGGTGCATACCGGCGGCCGCTTCTAGGGCGAGAACCTCGTCTACACGGCGCTTTACGTTCCGCAGCACTTCCTCGACAAGGCGGGACTCGCCGAAAACAGCTGGTTCGGCCCGGGCGTCGTCGCCGACCGCGCTTGCTGGAGGCTGCTGCTGGCGGCGACGGCCGAGGACGCCGACCCGCTTGCCGCGCAGGAAAACCTGCTCGAAGGGCTGGCTCGTCTCGACCGTCACGCAAATGGAAAGCGTGAACTTACCAATAGAGCCTGTTCGGCGGGTGCGGGCCGCGCAATCGACTATGTTCATGCGCATTATGCCGACGTCTTCACGATCGAGGATCTGGCGCGCGTCGCCGGCATCACGCCGCGCCACATGATCCGCTCTTTCCGCAAGGCGACGGGCCTGCCGCCGCACGCCTATCTGCGCCAGTTGCGCGTCGAACGCGCCCGCGAACTGCTGTTCCGGCGCATGCCGCTGGCCGAGGTCGCGCTCGCCGCCGGTTTCGCCGATCAGGCGCATTTCACCAGGACATTCAAGCAGATAACCGGGACGACGCCGGGGCGTTACCGCCTCGACATGGCCGCCTGAGCGCCGGTCTCCAGGTCGCGTCTATTGACATGAATCGTGTTATATAACACGATATATAACTACTTATGTAAATTGCCGGAGCAGGGCATGACCGATATCGTTCGCCGCGGCGGGCACATGACGCTGGGCAGCCGCCTGAAACGGCTCGGCGAACGCATGCAGGGCGACGTCGCGCGCTTCATGGAGGAAGTCGGCATCGGCGGCCAGCCGAGCGTGCCGCCGCTGCTCGCCGCGCTAGAAGGTAAGGAATCGCTTACAATAAACGAGCTTGTCGAGGCGGTCGGCATTTCCCAGCCGGGCGTCACCCGCTCGATCGGCCAGCTCGAACGCGCCGGCCTGGTCGAAATCCGGCGCACGCAGAACGACCGCCGCAGCAAGGCCGTGGCGCTGACGCAGAAGGGGCGCGACCTCGTCGGGCGCTGCCGCGAGGAGTTGTGGCCCTATATCGAGGCGGCCGTCGCCGATGTCTGCGCCGGTCTCGACGGCCCGCTGCTCAACCAGCTCGCCGCGATCGAGGAGGCGCTGGCCGAAAAGCCGCTCGACCGCCGCGCCGCCGAGATGCGGGCAATGGAACGCGACGATGCCTGACAGGATCCTCGACCGGCCGGTCTGGGGCGCGCTGACCACCGCCCAGGCCGATCTTGCCTCGGGCGACGGCTGCTCCAGGCGCTTTCCGGCCGATATCTCGCCCTTCATCGTTGCCCGCGACGACAGCGACGCGTGTCTCGCCGCCATGGCCGGGCTCGTGCGCGAGGGCGAGACCGTCGTCCTGCTGCAGCGCGAGCCAAGCCCGCTGCCGCCGAGATTTGTGCTGGAGTCCGAGGCGCCGGGCGTGCAGATGGTCGCCGGGAACCTGAAGTCGGCGCTCGCCTCCGAAGAGGTGATCCCGCTTGGCGACGCCGACGCGCCGGAAATGCTGGAACTGGCCACGATGACCAAGCCTGGCCCGTTTCTCGCCAACACCCACCGTCTCGGCGGCTTCATCGGCATCCGGCAGAACGGCAGGCTGGCCGCCATGGCCGGCGAGCGGCTCAAGCCCGGAGATTTTTGCGAAGTCAGCGCCGTCTGCACCCATCCGGACTTCCGGGGCAGGGGCTATGCCGGCCTGCTGACGCAGATGGTGGCAGCGCGCATCGTCCGGCGCGGCCGCACGCCGTTTCTGCACACCTATGCCGCAAACGAGGCGGCTATCCGGCTCTACGAGAAGCTCGGCTTCCGCCACCGCTGCGGCATGACGGTGCAGGTGCTGAAGCGTATCTGAAGTTATGCGAATGCGCTCGCGCCCTCGTCGGCGCGGCCCGCCACGCGGCGGAAGGTCTCGAACAATTCGCGGCCCGTACCGTATTTGTTGCCGGAAAGGTCCGCCGTCGCCGCTTCGCGCGCCTCGAATTCCGCTGCCGGAACAAGCGCTTCCAGCGTGCCGGCGGTGGCGTCGACGCGCACAATGTCGCCGTCCTGCACTTTCGAGATCGGCCCGCCGTCCAGCGCCTCCGGCGTCACGTGGATCGCCGCCGGCACCTTGCCCGACGCGCCGGACATCCGCCCGTCGGTCACCAGCGCGATCCTGTATCCGCGATCCTGCAACACGCCGAGCGACGGCGTCAGCTTGTGCAGCTCCGGCATGCCGTTCGCCTTCGGCCCCTGGAAGCGGATGACGGCGACGAAATCCTTTTCCAGTTCGCCCTTTCGGAACGCCTCTTGCAGCGCATCCTGGCTGTGGAACACCATGGCTGGCGCCTCGATGACGTGCCGCTCCGGCTTTACCGCCGAGACCTTGATCACCGCCTTGCCGAGATTGCCGGTCAGCATCTTCAGCCCGCCATTGGGCTGGAACGGCGTGGTGACCGGCGCCAGCACCTTGTCGTCGCCGGACGTTTCCGGCGCCGGTTCGCGCACCACCGTGTCGCCCTCCAGCTTCGCCTCGACCATGTAGGGATCGAGCCCCTGGCCGAACACGGTGCGCACGTCGCGGTGCAGCAGCCCGCCCTTGGCCAGTTCGCGGATCAGGAAGCCCATGCCGCCGGCGGCGGCGAAATGGTTCACGTCGGCAAGCCCGTTCGGATAGACCCGCGCCAGGAGCGGCGTCGCGTCCGACAGGTCGGAAATGTCCTGCCATGTCAGCTTGATGCCGGCCGCTGCCGCCATCGCGATCAGGTGGATCGTGTGGTTGGTCGAACCGCCGGTGGCGTGCAGCCCGACGACGCCGTTGACGATCGAGCGCTCGTCGATCATCTCGCCCACCGGCGTGAACGCGTTGCCGAGCGCGGTGATCGCGAGCGCCCGCTTGGCGGCTTCCCTGGTCAGCGCGTCGCGCAGCGGCGTCCCCGGATTGACGAAGCTCGCGCCCGGCATGTGCAGGCCCATGATCTCCATCAGCATCTGGTTGGAATTCGCCGTGCCGTAGAAGGTGCAGGTTCCCGGCCCGTGATAGGAGGCGCTTTCGGCCTCCAGCAGCTTGTCGCGGCCGATCTTGCCCTCTGCATAGAGCTGGCGCGTCTTCGCCTTTTCGTCGTTCGGCAGGCCGGAGGTCATCGGCCCTGCGGGAATGAACACCGCCGGCAGATGCCCGAATGTCAGCGCCGCGATCGTCAGCCCCGGCACGATCTTGTCGCAGACGCCGAGATAGACCGCCGCGTCGAACATGTCGTGCGACAGGCCGACGGCCGCCGCCATTGCGATCACGTCGCGAGAGAACAGCGACAGTTCCATGCCGTCCTGGCCCTGGGTAACGCCGTCGCACATCGCCGGCACGCCGCCCGCGACCTGCGCGACGCCGCCGGCCTCGCGCGCCGCCTGCTTGATCAGCGCCGGGAAAGTCTCGAACGGCTGATGCGCCGACAGCATGTCGTTATAGGCGGTGATGATGCCGAGATTCGGCGCCGCGTCGCCCATCAGGTCCGCCTTGTCCGCCGGGCCGCAGGCCGCAAAACCGTGCGCGAGGTTGCCGCAGGAGAGTTTCGTCCGCTTCGGCCCCTGCGCCGCCCGCTCCCGCAGATGCTCCAGATAGGTCTCGCGCGACGGCCGCGAGCGTTCGCGGATCCGTTCGGTGACCTCGGCGATGGATTTCTGTACGTCACTCATCGATCGGGCTCCTTGGCGAATTTTCGATTGGCGCTACGGCGCCCAGAAGACATGCACCGGCGTCTTGTCCTGCTGCAGCACGGCGCGTACCGGCACGGAATTTCTGTCGGCTCCGGCGATTGCGGTATCGAGAACGCCGCGCTTTTCGTCGCCCTCGATATGGAGCGCGAGGAACCGGGCGTCCAGCACAACGGGTAGCGTCAGCGTAAGCCGCGCTTCGCCCGCGCCCGCCGCCTGCATCGGCACGACGCGGTCTTCGCCATCGGGATCGAGCGCGTCCGCCAGCCGGTCGCCATGCGGGAAGAACGAGGCCGTGTGCCCGTCCGTTCCCATGCCGAGCACGGCGACGTCGAGCGGCCACGGCACGCCGGAAAACAACTCGTCGCTGCGTCCGGCGTTTTCCTCCGGCGTCTCCAGGCCGGTCTCGAACGGCACGAAATGCGCTTGCCCCGCGCGGCCCTGCAGCAGCGTCTCGCGCACCAGCTTCTGGTTGGCGCGGTCGGAATCCGGCGGGCAGATGCGCTCGTCGACGAGGATCACGGTCACCCGGTCCCACTGGATCGCGGTTTGCGACAGCACCCGGAACAGTTTTCCCGGCGTCGAGCCGCCGGAGACGGCAAGCGAGGCTTCGCCCCGTTCGGCGATGGCGCCCGCCAGTTTCGCCGCGATGCCCGCGGCCAGCGCGATGGCCAGCGCCTCGCGGTCGGGATAGTCGTGGCGTTCGACGATGCCGGTCTTTTCGGTCATTTCCTGTTAGCTTTCATGCCATGTTCGTCCGTCGCGCTCGATCAGCGCGATCGAGGCCGACGGCCCCCACGTTCCGGCGGTATAGTGCTGCACCGGCAGATCGATTGCCGCCCACGCCTTGAGGATCGGATCGACCCAGCCCCACGCCGCTTCCACCTCGTCGCGGCGCATGAACAGCGTCTGGTTGCCGCGGATCACGTCGAGGATCAGCCGCTCATAGGCGTCCGGATTGCGCACGCCGAAACTTTCCGCGAAGCTCATGTCGAGCGGCACGTGGCGCAGCCGCATCCCGCCGGGGCCGGGGTCCTTGATCATGATCCACTGCTTCACGCCCTCGTCGGGCTGCAGCCGCATCACCAGCTGGTTGGCGATCAGCCGACCCGCCGCCGAGCCGAAGATCGAATGCGGCACCGGCTTGAACGAGACGACGATCTCCGACACCCGCTTGGCCAGCCTTTTTCCGGTGCGCAGGTAGAACGGCACACCCGCCCAGCGCCAGTTGGCAATTTCCGCCTTGATGGCGACGAAGGTTTCCGTGTCGCTCTCGCCGCCTTTCAGCTCTTCCAGGTAGCCCTTCACCGGCCCGCCATTGGCGGCGCCCGATGTGTATTGCCCGCGCACGGTCATTTTCTCTGCATTGGCCTCGGTTATCGGCTCCAGCGAGCGCAGCACTTTCAGCTTCTCGTCGCGCACCGCGTCGGCGTCCATGTTGGACGGCGCTTCCATCGCGACGAGGCAGAGCAGTTGCAGCAGGTGGTTCTGCACCATGTCGCGCAGCGCGCCGGCCTTGTCGTAATAGCCGGCGCGGTTTTCCAGCCCGACCGATTCCGCCACGGTGATCTGCACGTGGTCGATATGCGCCGAGTTCCACAAGGGCTCGTACAGCGCGTTGGCGAAGCGCAGAGCCATCAGGTTCTGCACCGTCTCCTTGCCGAGATAGTGGTCGATGCGGAAGATCTGGTCCTCGCGGAACACCTCGCCCAGCGTGTCGTTCAGCGCATGCGCCGATTCGAGGTCGCGGCCGATCGGCTTTTCCACCACGATCCGCGTGTCCGGCGTGATCAGCCCGTGCGCCTGCAGCCGTGTCGCTATGTCGCCGAATAGCGACGGCCCGACGGCGAGATAATAGGCGCGCTGCTTGCGCGGGTCGGCGTCGAGCTTCGCCTTCAGAATGTCCCAGCCCGTTTCCGACTTCGCATCGATGGCGACGTAATGCAGTTTCGCCAGGAATGCCGCGACGGCCTCGTGGTCGAGATCTTCCTTGACGTAGCGCTTCAGCGCCTCGTGGGCGAAATTGCGGTAGTCGTCGTCGCTCATCTCGGCGCGCGACACGCCGTAGATGCATGTCGGTTCGACGATCTGGCCGTCGACCTGGCGGTGATACAGCGCCGGCAGCAGCTTGCGTTCGGCGAGGTCGCCGGTCCCCCCGAAGGCGATATAGTCGAAGGGTTCGACGGGAATGATCTGTGCGGACATGGATGTTCCTGTCAGTCGCGGACGTCGCGGGGACGATAATCTAATCGATTTAAAAAATCCATAACCCTTCCGACTTTTTCGTGCCCGGCAGCCGGGCGGGCCGCTTTTGTCCGAAGCAAAAGGGTCCGTGTCGCGATTTTCGCGGCAAAGGACGACAGGCGCATGACAAGGTTCGCCCGGCCGCCGGCGCGGCCGCAATTTCAACCGGTGAAATCCACCCTGCCGGGCGGGGTGATCGACATCGAAATCGGGATAAGCTAGCGATCATGAAATGCCGCCATGCCGGATGACCGCCGGCATGCCGGTCCGTTTCGGGAGATGATGCGATGCTCAGGACACTGGACACCAAGCTGCTGCGCGAGGTTGGCGAGGGAACGAAAGCGATGAACATCGTCGCCGGACAACCGGCTGACGCGATTTCCGGCGAGCGCATCGAGGTCGCCTGCCCGTCCGACGGCGCCGTCTTCGCCTCGATCCCGCGCTCCGGCGCGGCCGATGTCGATGCCGCCGTGCGCGCCGCCCGCGAAGCCTTCGAGACCGGCCCGTGGTCCCGCATGACCGCCGCCGAGCGCGGCCGCATCCTGACCCGCCTCGGCGAACTGGTCGCCGCCAATCGCGACGAACTCGCAGCGCTGGAATCGCGCGACACCGGCAAGCCGGCCCGCCAGGGCGTCGCCGATGTCGCAGCCACCCTGCGCTACTATGAATATTACGGCGGCGCCGCCGACAAGGTGCACGGCTCGCAGATCCCGTTCCTCGACGGCTACACCGTCTTCACCAGCCGCGAGCCGCACGGCGTCGTCGCCGGCATCATCCCGTGGAACTACCCGCTGCAGATCCTCGCCCGTGTCGCCGGCGCGGCGCTCGCCATGGGCAACACGCTGGTCGTCAAGCCGGCCGAGGACGCTTCGCTGACCACGGTGCGCATCGCCGAGTTGGCACTGGAGGCCGGCTGCCCGCCCGGCGTCTTCAACGTTGTCACCGGTTACGGTCACGAGGCCGGCGCGGCGCTGTCCGCCCATCGCCAGGTCGACTACGTCACCTTCACCGGTTCGCCCGCCACCGGCACGGCGATCCAGTGTGCCGCCGCGCAGAACAATCGCGGCGTGACGATGGAGCTCGGCGGCAAGTCCCCGCAGGTGATCTTCGCCGATGCCGATCTCGACGCGGCGCTGCCCGTCGTCGTCAACGCCATCATCCAGAATGGCGGCCAGACCTGTTCGGCCGGCAGCCGTGTGCTGATCGAAAAGCCGGTCTACGGCGATGTCGCCGCCGAACTGGCGAAACGCTTTGCCGCCCTCGTCGCCGAGCCGCATGACAGGGATGGCGATCTCGGCCCGCTGATCAATGCCAGGCAGGCCGAAAGGGTCGCGGCGATGATCGCCGACGCCGAGGCCGCCGGCATTCCGGTTCTGGCCAGGGGCGGCGTCGCCGACGATGCGCCCGAAGGCGGCCACTACCAGGCGCCCGCCCTGTTCGGCCCGGTCGATCCGCGAGCCGTAATCGCGCGCGAAGAAGTCTTCGGCCCGGTGCTGACCGCCTTTTCCTTCGAGGGCGAGGAGGAAGCGGTCCGCCTCGCCAACGGTACCGAATACGGCCTTGTCGCAGGCGTCTGGACGCGCGACGGCGGCCGCCAGCACCGCGTCGCAAAGCGCATCCGCGCCGGCCAGGTCTATGTCAACGGCTACGGCGCGGGCGGCGGCGTCGAACTGCCCTTCGGCGGTTTCGGCAAGTCCGGCCACGGCCGCGAGAAAGGCTTCGAGGCGCTCATCGACATGTCGGCGGCCAAGACGATGATCTTCAATCACGGCTGACGGCCCGCAGCGCGCGGCGGGCCGGACAAACTGTCAGGCCATTGTCGCGTCGACAAATCCAACGTGCTACGGAATCGCCATGACCGGCGATCAGATTTTCCTCTTTGTCCTCTTCGGCGTGATCTTCGCCCTCTTCGTCTGGGGGCGGTTCCGCTACGATCTCGTGGCCTTTACCGCCTTGCTGGTCGCCGTCGTCGCCGGCCATGTCGAGCCCGAGGCCGCCTTCGAGGGCTTCGGCCATCCCGCCGTCGTCATCATAGGGCTGGTGCTGATCGTCTCGCGCGGGCTCGTCAATTCCGGCGCGGTCGAGCGCATCGCCCGCTTCGTCGTCGCGCCGGATCGTTCCATGCCGGTGCATATCGCGGTGATGTCCTTCGTCGGCGCGGCGCTGTCGGCGGTCATCAACAACGTCGCGGCGCTGGCGCTTTTGATGCCGCTCGATCTGGAGGCAGCCGCCAAGGCGAAACGCGCCGCCGCCATGACGCTGATGCCGTTGTCCTTCGCCACCATCCTCGGCGGCATGATCACGCTGATCGGCACGCCGCCCAACATCGTCATCGCGCAATACCGCGCCCGCGCACTGGGCGAGCCGTTTCACATGTTCGATTTCGCGCCGGTCGGCCTGGCCGTATCGATTGTCGGCATTGCCTTCGTTGCGCTGGTCGGCTGGCGGCTGATCCCGTCGCGCGACCGTCCGCAGGCGGTGAAGTCGAGCGAGGACGCCGGCCTTTACGTCGCCGAGGCGCGCGTCAAGGACAAGTCGAAATCCATCGGCCAGGCGGTGCACGAACTCTACCCGCTCGCCAACGACAACGACATCGCCATCGTCGGCCTGGTGCGGCGCGGCAAGCGCCTGCCGGGCTTTTCCCGCAACGAGATGCTGGCCAAGGGCGATTTCCTGGTGCTCGAGGGCGATCCGAAATCCATCGAGACCTTCATGGGCGCCGCCGAGCTCGATTTTTCCGGCTCCGAGAAGCACGAGGGCGGCGTCGCCGGCCCGTCGCTGACCTTGGTCGAGGCCATCGTCACCGACAATTCGCGCATCGCCGGGCGCTCTGCTTTTGATCTGCGCCTGCAATACCAGCACGGCATCACCCTGCTCGGCGTGTCGCGCCAGGGCCGCCGATTCCGGGACCGCGTGCGCAATCTGAAGATCCGGCCGGGCGACGTGCTGCTGCTGCTCGGCCCGAAGGACCGCATCAACGACATCGCCGTCTGGCTCAACGTCCTGCCGCTCGAAGAGGGCCGCACCCGGATTCTCCAGCGCGGCAAGGCGACGGCGGCGATCGCCGCTTTCGCCGCGGCCATCGCGCTCTCCGTCGTCGGCTTCACCTCGCTCGACATCGCGCTCGGCCTCTGTGTCGTCGCCTATGTGCTGATGGGCCTGCTCGGCGGCACCGAGATCTACGAGGCGGTCGACTGGCGGGTCATCGTCCTGCTCGGTTCGTTGATTCCGCTCGGCCTCGCGCTGGAGGAGTCGGGCGGCACCCAGCTAATCGCCGAGACCATCGTCGCCAACACCTGGGGCGCGCCGGTCTGGGTGGTGCTGGCGGTGCTGATGGTCGTCACCATGACGCTGTCGGACTTCCTCAACAATGTCGCCACGACCCTGATCGCCGCACCGATCGGCGTCGGCGTCGCCAATGCCTTCGACGTCAATCCCGATCCCTTCCTGATTGGCGTCGCCGTCGCCGCCTCCTGCGCCTTCCTCACGCCGATCGGTCACAAGAACAACACCATCATCATGGGGCCGGGCGGCTACGCCTTCGGCGACTACTGGCGCATGGGTATTTTCCTGGAACTGCTGGTGCTCGTCGTCTCGATCCCGGTCATTCTCTGGGTCTGGCCGTTATAATTGGCGGCGCCGCCGCAACTTCGCCCGATTGCTGTCGTGATTGCGCAGTCGATCCGGCCCGCAGCGGGCTGGAAAAGGAGATTGCGACATGGCCGCCAGCGAAGCACTGATCGTCTTGAGCCTGCTTGGTTGCGACGACAGCGGCACGCAATGCGAATATCTCCGCGCCGCTGACCGGCGCTTCGAGACCATCGAGGCATGCCAGTCGGCCTCCGACGCCTTTCTCGCCGCCAGCGACGATGCGGAGTATCCCGCTGTCGTCGCCATCTGCGCGCCGACGGTGGAGACCGCCGGCCGGCCCGTGCCGCCGGAAACGCTGGACGAGGAGGGAACGCCGGTTGCCGTCGATGTCAGGGAACCCGATTTCCTGGAACGCATCGCCGGCGCGATCACCGGTTACGCGCCGGACCGCGAAACGCTGACGAAACCGGTCGACGCGACGGTCGAAGGCGCCGCAAAGATCGGCGGCGCCGTCATCGTTGGCGTCAAGCGCGTCGCTGGCGCCGTCAATCCGTTCTGATTGTCCGCGCCGCTTTTGGTTGAATTGCCGCGGCGGAGGGCCTATTCCGCCCGCCACGATATTTTGCGATGCGAGCGCTCATGCATAACGTCTCCATTTCCGGCACCGGTGTCTTCACGCCGGAACAGAAAATCTCCAACGCCGAACTGGTCGAGGCCTTCAACGCTTATGCCGACCGCCAGAACGCGCTGCACGCGGACGAAATCGCACGCGGCGAGCGCGAACCCGTGCCGCATTCGAACGAGGGCTTCATCGTCAAGGCGTCCGGGATCGAGAGCCGCTACGTGCTCGACAAGACCGGAACGCTCGACCCGGAGATCATGCATCCGATCCTGCCGGAACGCTCCGACGACGAATTGTCGCTGATGGCCGAGATGGCGCTGAAGGCGGCGGCAATCGCGCTCGAAAAGGCCGGACGCACCGCCGCCGATATCGACGCCGTCATCTGCGCGGCGTCCAACCACGAGCGCGCCTATCCGGCCATCGCCATCGAGATCCAACAGGCGCTCGGCATAAACGGCTTCGCCTTCGACATGAATGTCGCCTGTTCGTCGGCCACTTTCGGCATCCAGGCCGCCGCCGACATGATCCGCTCCGGCTCGGCGCGGCGTATCCTGATGGTCAATCCGGAAATCTGCTCGGCGCATCTCGAATGGCGCGACCGCGACTGCCACTTCATCTTCGGCGATGTCTGCACCGCCGTCGTTCTCGAACGCGCCGACCTCGCCGACGCGCCGGGCCGTTTCGACATCGTCTCGACGCGCTGCCTGACGCAGTTCTCCAACAACATCCGCAACAACAACGGCTTCCTGCGCCGCACCCGCGAGGGACACATGGAGGACCGCCGCGACATGCTGTTCCGCCAGGAGGGCCGCAAGGTCTTTAAGCAGGTCGTGCCGATCGTCACCGAGCTGATCCTCGGCCATCTCGCCGACAACGAGCTGAAGCCGGACGACCTGTCGCGGCTCTGGCTGCACCAGGCCAACAAGGGCATGAACGACCTGATCGGCGCCCGCGTGCTCGGCCGCACCCCGGAGCCGGGCGAGCAGCCGAACATCCTGCAGGATTACGCCAACACCTCGTCGGCCGGCTCGATTATCGCCTTCTCGAAGTTTTCCGACGACCTGGAGCCGGGCGATCTCGGCGTAATTTGTTCCTTCGGCGCGGGTTACTCGGCGGGCAGTGTTATCGTCCGCAAGGCCGCCTGAATCAGATACGGTTTTCTTCCGCCGATTTGACCGGATCGGCGAAGCCGTCGGTCAGGTCGCGCATGACGATGAGCGCGCCGAGCGCCTTGTCATTGGTGTCGGCCTGTCGCAGCATCCGACATTCCAGCAATTGCCGGCCGCGTTTCTCGCTGTCGAGATAGTAGTAGTAGCACTGGTCTTCGCCGGAGAGGCATTTCTCGAAATAGGCCTTGGCGCGTTTTTCGAAGCGGTCCTCGCCGATCATTTCGGTGACATGCTTGCCCCGGAAAGCGTCCTGCGGAATGTCGTGAAACCGGCTGTTGGCGGGCGATGTATATGTGTAGCGGAAATTCCGGTCGAAGGCCGACACGCGCAAATCCGTGCTCTCGATCATCGCGGTGATATCGCGGTGGCGATCCGGCGCGCGCACCAGTTCCGGCCCGTTTGCCCTGACCGTGCTGATCGTCTCGCTGGTTTCCGGCGCGTTCTGGCCCCGCGTTTCGGCGAGATAGCGCTCGATGACGGCCCGCACATCGGCGAACAGCGCGCTGTGCGGGCTGATGTCGGACGCTTGCGAGACCGCCTCCAGGAAGAAGCTGACCTGCAGCATGCGCTCCGCTGTGCTCGGTGCGGAAAAATCGCGAATCACGTTACGCAGCCAGTTCATGCGGATGTCGTACTCGCGAATGGCCGCGACCTGCTCTGATCTGATCGCCCTGTACAATGCTTTCTCGCAAGCCTTGTATTCGTCGATGAGTGACGACAATCGCATGTTATGTTGTCCCAACCTCCCGAATGCGCGCCAAATGGCGCACGATATATACATCATTCTTGTCGGCAATGAAGGGAGCAGTCTCGCATCTGTGCCAAAACGGAACAGACAAAAATCTCCCGCCCAAGGATCAGCTACGTAATGTATACAATTTCACTATTTGCAAGGGCGCAAATTTATAAATTCAGGACTTTGACGACCTTCCCCTTGGTCATCGATTAGCCGAAAGTAGTAAGGTGATATTCTGGATCGTCAAGCCGCGGTCTCCGGCTTGCGGTCTGCGAAACAAAATGCTGAATTCCTGTTGTATTCGCTTTGTGGCATCAACTTCCCTGAAGAAGCCCCGATGGACAAGGCGCAACGGGACGGCCCAGGCGGGGCTTTCGGCCGCGACGGCGATGTCGGGAGCGGCTCGCCGGGATTCGGGGCGGGACGAGGGATGACCGGCTTGCGGACTCCGGGAAGCGGCCCGGTCACCGCCGAAGCGATCTTTCTGCGGGCATTGAGGCCGCGCCCGGATGAGCGCGGCGCCAGCGAAGAGCCCGCCTCGCGGAAGGCGGGTTTTCGCGTCAGATGCGGTCGAGCATCGCGTACCAGGTCAGCGCCAGTGTCAGCATCGGCTTGCGGAAACGCCGCCCGCCGGGGAACGCCGGCACCTTCAGCTCGCGGAAATGGTGCAGCCGGTCGCGGTTGCCCGTCACCGCCTCGGCATAGAGCTTGCCGGTGAAGTTCGACAGCATCACGCCGTGGCCGGAAAAGCCGCCCGCCGCCGTCACGCCCGGCATCACCTCGCGCACGAAGGGCTGGCGCGGCATGGTGATGCCGACCGATCCGCCCCAGGCATGGGTGATCTCGACATCGGCCAGCTCCGGATAGATTTCGGCGATCTGCTTGCGGATATGCGTCGATATCTCGCGCGGATTGTCCGCCGTATAGGCCTCGCGCCCGCCGAACAGCAGCCGGTTGTCGCCGAATTTGCGGAAATAGCGCACCACGAAGCGCGAATCGTCGATCGATTCGCTGCCCGGAATGATCTTCCTGTTCAGCTCCGACGACAACGGCGCCGTCGCGCCGATGAACGAGCGGATCGGCATCACATGCGCCGACGACACCGGTTCAAGCTTCTCCGAGCCGTAGGCGTTGACCGCTAAAAGCGCGCGGTCGGCGGTGATCGTGCCGTTTCCGGTCTTCACCGTCACCTTGCCGCCGGCCTGCGACAGCCCGATCACCTTGGAGTTCTCGTGCAATTGCGCGCCGTTTGCCGCCGCCACCCGCGCCGTGCCGATGACGAGGCGCAGCGGATGCACATGGCCGGTGCCGGTGTCGCGGATGCCGCCGTGGAAGAAGGACGAACCGACCCGTTCCGCCGTCTCGTCACGCTCCATGTAGCTGATATGCGGATAGTCGAAGCGCTCCGCCATCAGTTCGGCATGGCGGCGGTAATCGCCGACATAGCGCTTTTTGTGGATCACCGAGAGCTGGCCCGGCCGGTAGTCGATGTCGATATCGTTCTCGGCGGCGAAGGAACGCAAATGGTTCTTTGCCTCTTCCGCTAGGTCGAATAGCGCCTTGGCCCGCTCGAAGCCGAGTTCTTCCTCCTGCTCCTCCGGCCAGGCGCGCTGGCCGGTGCCCATCTGGCCGCCGTTTCGCCCCGACGCGGCGTCGCCGAACCGCGCCTGTTCGACCAGCACCACCTTGACACCGGCCTTGGCCAGATGCGCCGCCGCCGACAGGCCGGTGAAGCCGCCGCCGATGATGGCGACGTCGCAACTCGTGTCGCCGTCAAGCGCCGGATAGTCCGGCCGCTCTCCGGCCGTTGCCTCGTACCAGGAGAAACCGGGAGAGATGGGGGATTGGTAGGTCATGATGGAACCGGTAAGTCGTTAGTGGTTGGTCGGTAGTGGGTAGGGCGTAGCCGGAAGTCGGTTTCTGCAACCGACCACCGACTGACGACCACCGACTCACACGTTGAGCAATAGGAACTCCCGCTCCCACGGGCTGATCACCCGCATGAAGGTCTCGAATTCGCCGCGCTTGACGCCGGCAAGCGTCGCGGTGAACTCGCGGCCGAGAACCTCGTCGAAGTCGCGTTCCTCGTCGAGCAGCGACACCGCCTCCAAGAGGCCGCGCGGCAGCGAGATCTCGCCCTCATTGGCGGATTCGGCCGTCGGGCTGGTCGGCACGATGCCCTTGACCATGCCGAGATAGCCGCAGGCAAGCGATGCCGCCAGCGCCAGATACGGGTTGGCGTCGGACGACGGCAGCCGGTTTTCCAGCCGTCGCGCCGCCGGCCCGGAGGTCGGCACCCGGAACGCCGTCGTGCGGTTGTCGTAACCCCAGGCGGTGTTGACCGGCGCGGCCATCTCCGGCGTCAGCCGCCGGTAGGAGTTGACATAGGGCGCCATCATTACCAGCGCCTTGGGGATGTAGTGCTGCATGCCGCCGATGAACGAGCGGAACAGTTCCGTCTCGGAGCCGTCCGGCGCGGAGAAGATGTTCTTGCCCGTCTTGATGCCGACCACCGACTGGTGGATGTGCATCGCGTTGCCGGCTTCGCCCTGCATCGGCTTGGCCATGAAAGTGGCGTACATGTCGTGCTTCAGCGCTGCCTCGCGGATCGTGCGCTTCATCAGGAATACCTGGTCGGCAAGCGCCAGCGGGTCGCCGTGGCGCAGGTTGATTTCCAGCTGCGACGGGCCTTCCTCGTGGATCAGGGTGTCGATCTCCAGCCCCTGCGCCTCGCAGAAATGGTAGATGTCGTCGATCAGCTCGTCATACTCGTTGACGCCGGCGATCGAATAGGCGTGACCGCCCGAAATCTGCCGGCCCGAGCGGCCCACGGGCGGCTGCAACTGGTAGTCCGGATCGGTGTTGCGCGCGACGAGATAGAACTCGATCTCCGGCGCGACGACCGGCTTCCAGCCCTTGTCGGCATAGGCCTGGACAACGCGGCGCAGCACCGCGCGCGGCGTGTAGGCGATGTCCTTGCCGTCGGCGCCGACGAGGTCGCAGATCACCTGCGCCGTCGGGTCGCTTTCCCACGGCACCACGGAAAGGGTGGAGAGATCCGGCATCAGCTTCAGGTCGCCGTCATGCGGATCGTAGCGGAAGTCGCCGGTTTCCTCCGGGTATTCGCCGGAAATCGTCTTGCGGAACAGCGCGGACGGCAGGGCCAGCGAGGTCTCGGACGTGAATTTCTTCGACGGCATCATCTTGCCGCGCGGCACGCCGGCGAGGTCGGGCGTGATGCACTCGATATCCTCGATGGAACGCCAGGCCAGCCATTGCTCTGCCTGCTTCCAGTCGGCGACGCCGTATTTGTTTTCCAGGAATGCGGGCTTTTTCGCCCGCGGTTTCGAAGAGGCGGAGCGTTTCGCTCCGCCGGTGCTCGTCTTGTCCTTGGCCATCAATCACCAGTTGGTTGCGGATGCGACCTTATACGCCGGGGAGTATGGGGGAGGGAAGGCCCTGTGTGGAAGTGCCGCAAACCGGCAAGCAGCTGATCCGGCGAATCGTTTCGAACGGCAAACGCGCAGGGCAGGGGACGGTTGCCGCAAGACGGCGTCGTCCTCCTCCCTTCTCCGCTGGAGGGAGAAGGGAGGAACATTTTATCTACGCTTTCAGCGCGATCCAGGTGGACAGCGCGCGGGCGAGCACCGTGCCGTCCTCGGCATAGACCGCCGTGCCGACATGGAACTTGCGCCCCTCCTGTTCGATCGGCCAGCCGGCGGCGATGCAGCGTTCGCCGCGTTTCGGCCGCGCGAGGATCTCCGCCGTCATCCGGCCGAGCAGCGCCATCTGGTCCGCTTTCCCGACTGCGATGTAGCCCGGGCAGTCGAGCGCGCCGTAGATGTATTCGGGCTTCGCCAGCCCGTCGGTGTCGACAAGGCTCTCGTCGATGATCCAGCCTGCCGCGGCCATCCTGCCGCGGTTCTCGAGCGGCCCGGCGAGAATCCGCATGCCGTCGCCCGCCTTGCGCTTCGGCCCGCAGACGAAACAGTGCGGCGCCAGGTGCACGTCTTCCGGCACCTGGCCCTCCATCGCCTGTTGCGCTTCCCCGAAACTCGGCGCTTCCGGTACGTCGAGTTCCAGCGTTGCCGGGCGCGCGACGCCGATCTCGACGTCGCCGTCGGCAAGCCGCGTGCCGTCCGGGCCGCGCGTCAGCGTGATCGGCTTGTCGAGCGGCAGCGGCGCCTTCAGCGTGATCTCCGCCGGCCCGTCGATCCCGGCCGCCAGCACGCCGCAGCCATAGCCGCCATTGCCCATGCCGTCCGGCCCGCAGAAGCGCCGGTCGATGGTGATCGTTTCGGTTGCGCTCATCATCCTTCCTCTCTTCGGTTGTGTCGTTTAGGCGTTTCGGCCGCCATGCGCCAGACGCTTTTCGCCCCGCGGCCGCAGCCGGGGAACGAGCATCGGCACGGCCGCGCGGTAGTCGGCATAGGTCCGGCCGAACCGGGCGATCAGCGCGCGTTCCTCGAAGTGCAGGCCGACCAGGACATAGGCGGTCATCGCGGCGGCCATCAGCAGGTGACCGGCCGTCATGTGAGGCGTCGCGTAGAACAGCGTCACGGCGCCGAGCTGCATCGGATGGCGCACGATCCGGTAGAGCAACGGCGTCCTGAACTCCGGCTCGGCCATGGTCGTGCCGCGCGCGCCATGCCACGCCTGTTTCAGCCCGAACAGTTCGAAATGGTCGATCTGGAAGGTGGAAAGCTGGACCAGGCCGAGCGAGGCGGCGAACAGGGCATAAAATGCCCAGGCGCCCGCGCCCTCGACCTGCCAGATCGTGGCGGGCAGCGGCTGCCACTGCCAGACGATCAGCGCCAGCAGCAGCGTCGCCTGCAGCACATAGGTCGAGCGTTCGGCGGCCGGCGGCACGAATTGCGTCCACCAGCGCTTGAAGCGGTCGCGCCCGTTACGAGGACGGCGCGCTGATCGCCTCGGCCTGCGCCGGCACGCTGATGCTGGCCGAGACCGGCCTGCTCGACGGCTGCGAGGTGACCAGCCACTGGGCGGCGGCGTCGCTGATCCGCGCCCATCATCCCAATATCCTGCTGGCCGAGCAGCGCGTGTTGTCCTTCGCGGGCCAAGGCCAGCGGCTGATCACCGCCGGCGGCGCGTCGTCCTGGCAGGATCTTGTGCTTTATCCGATCATGCGTTTCGCCGGCATGGACTCGGCGCGACAGGTCTCGAAGATTTTCCTGTTCCAGTGGCACCGCGACGGGCAATCGCCCTTTGCCGCCCTGCAGCGCAATGCCCAGCATGACGACGCGACGATCGGCCAGGCGCAGATATGGCTCGCCGACAACTACGCCCGAGACCGGGCGCTCGCCTCGGCGATCGAGGCGTCCGGCCTGCAGGAGCGGACCTTCAATCGCCGGTTCCGCGCCGCCACCGGCTACGCGCCCTCGGAATATCTGCAGAGCCTGCGCATCGAGGAAGCCAAGCAGATGCTCGAAAGCAGCTCGACCGGCATTGGCGATATCGCCAATGCCGTCGGCTATTCCGATGAAGCTTCGTTCCGCCGGCTGTTCCGGCGGCTGGTCGGATTGAGTCCGGCCGAATACCGTCGCAGATACGCCTTTCCCGAACTCGCCGCCATGGCGTGAGCGAAACCGGCCGGGATTACACCGGCCGTTCGATCAGGCCCAGCCGCAGCGCCTTGGCGACGGCGTGCATGCGGTTGGTCGCACCGAGCTTGCGCGCCGCGCTGCCCAGGTAGTGGTTCACCGTGTGCGGCGACAGTTCCAGTATGATGCCGATTTCCTCGGACGTCTTTCCTTCGGCCGTCCACGCGAGGCAGGCCTGTTCGCGCGTCGAGATGCGCGGCTGATCCGTGTCGGCCTGCTTGTCGCGCACCGTGTCGGCTCCGTCCATGATGCACCTGGTGGCCAGGAACATCTCGGCGACTTCGGCGAACTCCTTCTTCTCCACCGACAGATAGGCGCTGACCATCTGCCCGTGCGCCTTCTGGCAATCGGGGAAGGCGTAGATATAGGCCGGCGTGCCGCCGATCCGCCACGCCGGAACGATCATCGGCATTGTCTGCGGATTACCCTTCTGCGCGACCGCCCTGGTCGTCCGTTCCACGACCGCGTCGGTCAATACCGGGTCGATGTCGTAGGAAGCCAGCGTCCGGACATCGCGTGTCGCATCGCAGTTGCGGATTGCGAACATGATCGCGCCGTTGCAGTGGTGGCGGTCGCAGAGCGCCTTCATGGCGGTTTCGAGAACATCCGGTCCCTGGCAGGTGATCTGCCAATGCGGTGCGATGTCCCGAATTGTGATTGGGCTGGACATGGGAGGAACTGCGACGGTCATGCTACGTTGATCCAGGCTGCGCGGGTGGTCGCATGGCTTCCCGTCATCCAGGCGCCGCTGTGTGCCGGCTGGCGGGGGCGCTCGGCGCCGTCCTTCACATAGAGTTTTGCCATGCCGGTCTTCTTCCGCATCCCGTCGATGGTGGCGCGGCTGACGTCGAAGAGGCCGCAGCAGACCGGGCGGCGCCCGTAACCGTCGGCCTTGCCGATTTCGATCAGCGGCGCTCCGGCGCGATTGTAGATCCGCTTCATGTGCGGTTCGTAGTTGGAAACGAGCGTGTGGATGCCGTGATCGAGCGCGCATTCGCCGAGCGCCAGCAGCATCATCGCCATGGCGTCCTGCGGCGCCACATCCGGCAGCGACATCGCGATCTCGTCGGCATCGATGCACATCCGCGTGCCTTCCCAGATGACCGGATGGCACAGGTCGATATCGTTCGGATAGGTTGCCCGGAACACGTCGTTGAGCAGCGTCGGACCGGTGGTCGGCAGCAGCCGAAGCGAGCCGTAAAGCGTCGTCCGGCTCTCGTCGGTCCACAGGAGATAAGCCGGCTTCAGCTCGTCATACATGTCGCGCTCGATGTCACCGGACACCGGCACGTCCCAGCCGAGTTCGTCGAAAAAGACCCGCTTGCGCAGCTTGAACATCTGGTCGAGCAGCTTGCGGTGTTTGGCGTAGTCGGTCGCCTGGACAAGAAAGAACATTGTTTGGCCCCATGTTCGTTTGAGTGGTGGGACCGAGTATGAAGAGGGGGCAAAATCTTACAATTCCGCCAGATGGGCCGACCCATCTGGGGGGATGCCGCAGGGTAATGGTTAATCGCCGGTTATTATTTTCAGCGAAACGGCCTTGGCGACGGCTTGCGGCAGCGTCGCGCATTCCAGTTTGAAACGGGCGCTCTTGAGATAGCCGCGCACCGTGTGGCCCGACAGGCCGAGGATTTCCGCGATCGCGAGATAGTCCTTGCCGCGGGCGGTCCACAACAGGCACTCGATCTCGCGCGGGCCGAGCGGCGGCATCGGATCGTTCTCGCGCTGCAGCTCCTCCAGCGCCTTGCGGTGAATGCGGTGAGCGATCTCCTGCAGGTCGCCCGAATAGGTCTCGAGGAAATCCTTCCACGCCGGGCCGCCGAGATTCGATGTCACCGAAAACAGCGAGCGCCGCGCTGACCGGTCGATGACCGGAATCGAGTAACCGCTGATGCCGATATCGAACTGGGCGGCGTCCATCATCATCTCCGCCGCCGATTCGTCGATTTCGAGTTCCGACCAGTCGAACGGAAGCATGCGCAGAAAGCCTTCCCGCGCGACAGGATCGACATTGACATAGCCCTTCAGCAGGTAGCGGGATACCCACGCATCGGGATAGGTCGTCTTGACATAGGGTCGGTCGAGTGCATCCACCTTTGTTTGTCCAAGGTGAAAAACGCAATGATGTAGGCCGTATATCTTGCGAACGTGATCAAGTATAACCTGAATATCGTCCGTTGAATCCACGGCCTCGTAAGCGACTTTCAACAAGTCGTTTTTTTCTTCCATCGAAGGCCACTTTTTGTACTTGTTATTTGCTTGGGCGTCGATGTTGGGTGCCTTCCGCAATAAAGCAAAAGTCACTCAACCCCCTCATATGGGGGGATTGTAACGATTAGGCTTTTTTTTTGAAAGCCAAAAGGAATTCGCAGTTGGGTTTCGCGCGAAAATGGTACGTCGGCGGTTTGTTTCAACTGCGCAATTTCCCGCAAATTTTAAGCGTCTTTCCGGGGATTTGCGGATATGCACAGCAAGATTTTTGAATAAGGACCAGATTTCATCAGCCCGTTAATAAAACCTCTAAAAGGGCAGCGGAGTGACCGGGGATCCCCCTGGCGCCGGAACGCGTCAACAATGACGATGGCGATCTGATCGGTCCGGGTGTTCGACGGTCAGCAGGGTGCGCCCGACCAGGCGCTCGCAACCTCCGCCATGGCCGGCCAGGTGACCGGCGTCACCGAATGGCACATCAACGCCGACGGGCCCGATCTGCCGAACTGTGACGAGAGCTGCAACGACAGCGCGTTCTGCAATGCGGATGTCTATGCCTCGTCCGACCGCGATCCGTTGATCGTCGGCCTCGACCTGACGTCTGAATTCGATACGCTGGCGGTCGCCTGACCGCTCGCGGGACAGGTCAGAAACAAGAAGCCCCCGGCGATCGCCATCGCCGGGGGCTTCTTGTCGGATTGTTCGAATGCCGGGCGGTCAGTCGCCCTTGGTGACGATCACCGGGATCAGCAGGTCGCCCCAAGTGCCGTCGCCGCCATGGTGGCGCGCCGAGCGGATCAGTTCGACAGACACGCCGGCCTCGACCGCGCGCATCACCGACTGGTTGAGCCGGTGCAGGTCGTTGGCCAGCATGCGGATCGCCGTCTGCTGGTCGGTGTTCATGGCAGAGGACTGCTCCTCTGCCCGTTCCTTGACGTGGGTCTTGGGTCGCTCATGCGCGGTCATCGTGGTCTCCTGGATCGTTCGGACGGCGGGCCGCCCCTTGGCTCTTACATAGACTACTCGGCTGCCGGATTAAACAGGGCGTGACGTCTTTACGCGCTCCAACCGACTATTTGATGTTCTGGTTTTGTAAAACATTGTCATCATTCTGCGCTTCGGACACGGTTGCAGGCTGTCATCAGGAACCGTTCGCCGTTTGTTGATTGACGAATTTCACAATTCGGGGCCGGAATGCCAGTCCATTTCGGGTTTCGGCCCGAAAAATCGCGTTGTCTTGTCATGCCGGCGACATTTTCGGCTTGTGAATTTGTAAATCTTGTAAAATCATGGCCGGCGGGCCGTGGTGGCCGCGTTGTGAAGTTTTCGACAAATTGCCATGAGCGAACAAAAGATATTTGCCGGCCCGCGGGTGCGCCGCATCCGCAATTCCGCCGGCCTGACCCAGACGGCCATGGCCACAGAGCTCGGCATCTCGCCGTCCTATCTGAACCTGATCGAACGCAACCAGCGGCCGCTGACCGTGCAGCTGCTGCTCAAGCTCGCCTCCGTCTACAAGATCGACCTGGAGGAATTGCAGTCCGGCGGCGACTCGCTCCTGCCGCAGCTCAAGGAGATGTTCGCCGATCCGCTGCTGGCGGGCGAACTGCCGGGCGACCAGGAGCTCGTCGAACTGTCCGATGCCGCGCCGAACGTGGCGACGGCTATGCTCAAGCTCTACCGCGCCTATCGCGAGGGGCAGGACCGGCTGACCGATCTTTCCGATCTGCTCGCCCGCGAGGGCCACGAGACGCGCCTGTCCGGCGCCCGGCTGCCCGTCGACGAGGTGCGTGACGCCTTCGAGAAAAGGCCGAACCACTACGCCGGCCTGGAAGAAGAGGCGGAAGCCTTCGTCAAGCTGCTGGCGCCCGGCGACGACCTGCTCGGCGCGCTCAAGGTCTGGCTGCGCGCGGAACACGGCATCGCGGTCAAGGTTCTGCCGGTGGCGACGATGCCGCAATGGCGCCGCCGCTACGACCGTCATTCCAACCGTCTGTTCGTTTCCGAACGCCTGTCGTCGCACGACCAGCTGCGCGAGGTGGCGATCGAGGCCGCGCTTCTGCGCATGCGCGTCGCCATCGACGCCGAGATCGCCGGCCTGAAACTGTCCAGCGACGAGGCACGCCGCATCGCCCGTTTCGAGCTGGCGCGTTACGCCGCGCATGCGCTGATGATGCCGTACCAGCCGTTCCTTTCCGCCTGCGAGCGCACCCAATACGATGTCGATATCCTGCGCGCGCGCTTCGGCGTGTCCTACGAGCAGGCCGCCAACCGGCTGACCATGCTGCAGCGGCCGGGCGCCTCGGGCGTGCCGTTCTTCATGCTGGAGGTCGATCATGCCGGCAACCGGTTCCGCCGCGCCGGGGCGACCGGCTATCCGCAGGCCCGGTTCGGCGGCGGCTGTCCAAAGCTGCCGGTGCATTCCGTTTTCTCGCAGCCGGGTCACATCGTCGTCGATGCCGTCGAGATGCCGGACGGTGCGCAGTTCCTCGTCTTCGCCCGCACGCTGGAAGGTCCGCAGGGCGCGTTCCACGAGCAGCCCCGCCGCACCGCGCTGCTGCTCGGCTGCGACCTCGCTCACCGCGACCAGGTGATCTACGCGACCGCGCTCGCCGGCCTGAAGGACCAGCCGGTGACCACGCCGGTCGGCCCCGCCTGCCGCGTCTGCGAGCGGGCGGGCTGCCTTGCCCGCGCCGAGCCGCCGATCACCAAGCCGCTCGGCCTCGACGAGATGGTCACCGGCCTCAGCGCCTTCGATTTCGGTTAGCCGTCCTCGGTATCCGCGGCCCCGATCGGCCGGTCGCCGCGGCACAATTCGGCATGATCCCTGAACAGCGCGTGCAGCCTGTCTATCGCCTTGCGCACTTCCGCTCGGTGCCGGTCGTCATCGTGCATGACGAGATACTGCGTTTCCGTCAGTTCGCCGATCGGCGGCCCGGCGCGCATCAGCCGCGGGTCGCGGTCCCCCGTAAAGCACGGCATGACGCCCTTGCCGGCCCCCGCCCGTACGAGATCGCGCAACGTGTAGGGCGTATTGGCCCAGGCACAGATCGAGAGGTCGTCCTGCGCAAGTAGCCAGCGGGCCGAGCGGGTGATCGCCTCGTCGGAGCCGAGCGACACCCATTCGCTGCCCTGCGGGTCGGGATGATTGCGCGCGACATAGGGCGCGAAGGCGACTTCGACCGTCCGCCGCGACGCCAGGTTGCCGCCCTCGGCCGGCTGGTTGCGGATGCCGATCTCGATCTCGCGATGCGCGATGTCGAGCCGCGCCTCGGTGGTCTTGAAGCAGATGCGGAAGGGATCGTTCGGTGTCCACAGCCGTGAAAAATTGTCGGCGATGAAACTGGCTGTCCATGTGCCCGCCGATATGCGAACCGCCGGGCGGTCGATGCCGATGGCGAGCCAGTCCTCGATGGGTCGTGCGCTCGCTTCCATCGCCTGCACCTTGCGCAACAGCGACCGCCCGTCACTGGTCAGCTCGTAGCCGGTGCGCGACCGGACGAAGAGCGATTTGCCTGTGGCCTGCTCCAGAGCCAGCATCCGCCGCCCCACGGTGGGCGCGCTCGTCGCAAGCGCGTCGGCCGCGCCCGACAGGCCGCCGGCGCGGGCGACATGGGCGAAGATCTGCAGATCGTCCCAGTTTACGTTTTTCATTTTTGAAATCCGAATTGCGTTTTGCGCCATTCAAGGCGGCAATCGGTTCGGATTATAGTTCATTTCTGAAAGACGAGAAGCCCGAGGAGCGGAAATGACCTATCCTTTTCCGATACCTGTCCTGCCGCCGCACCGCCATGCGCCGGCGACCCGCGAAGAAGAGGACGCCTTCTACGAGGCGTTCGCCGAACCGGTCCCGTCCTGGATGATGGCGCCGGTCAGGCTTCTGCGTTCTATTTTGCGGGCGCGGCGCGACCGGACCCGGACTTGCGCCGCCAGCCGTTCAGCCAGACCTCGCCAAGAAGGCCGGTCGTGTAGCCGCGCGTGATATGCGCGCGTTTTGTATAGGTTTCGTTGCGCATCATCGCTTCGTGCAGTTCGCCCAGCCGGAAGAACGGCACGCTCGCATAGATGTGGTGTTCGAGATGGTAGTTGAGGCCGTGCGGCGCGAAGAACCAGCGCTCCCAGAAATGCGGGATCACCGTGCGCGTATGCGTCAGTTCGTGATCGTATTCCATCGTCTCGCCGAAATGCTCGGCGACCGAACGGACGTAGAGCAGCAGGAAGAACACGGTGAAATAGGGCACGAACCAGTAGAGTGCGGCTTCGCGCCAGATGCCCAGCAGCGTGAATGCCACGGCCCACGCCACGTAGTAACCGAGCCGCGCGAGCTTGTAGCGCAGGGTGAACGGGTCGTCCGTCTGGATGCGTGTCAGCACCGAGCGCATGTCGCGCAGCGAACTGGCACCGACGAAATAGCCGAGGAAGTTCAGGAAAGCGAAGCGCATCTCCTGCGGGAAGGTGAACTCGCGGGTGCCGAGCTTGATCACCCAGTCAGGGTCCATGTCGCTGTTGGTGTAGCGGTGATGGGCGAGGTGGTTGCGGCGATAGCCCTCGATGGTGGCGAGGATCGGCCAGGCAAGGACGAGATCGCCGATGGCGTCGCTGATCTGCTTGTTGGCAATGAAGCGGTAATGCGCGAAATCGTGCAGCAGTCCGGCGAGCCCGTGCATGCGCCCGGCAATCACCGGCACCGCAACGAGATAGACAATCCAGTTTTCCGACAGCTCGCTGACCGCAATTGCCGCGGCAATGATCAGCCAGTCCGCGATTCCGGCCGCGGCGGTGCGCCACGGCGAAAGCCTGGAAAGGCGCTTCAGTGTTTTCGCGTCGACATAGCTCGAGGCGGTACTCATGACATTTCTCCGGCATAGGTAAAACGCGCTCCTATGCCCCGGTGCGCGAAACGGGCGGGATATGATTGCAACCGAAGGGTGTGGTCAATAGGTGGTTTCGTGCGATCACGTTGCGGAAACCTGCTGCCCCTGCGGCAGTTTGAATGAGTTGACATTGCGCGAAAACGCACGGCAATTTGGCGCGTCTTCAACAGCACCTGGTGCAAAATTGCCGTCGTCCAGTCCCGCCGATCACACCTCTTTCGACAAAACTCCCACAATCGAAGAATACGAAGCATTCATGGCCGCAAATCCCGATTTGCAGGCCGTCGAGTTCCTCCTTGTCGATCCCAACGGCGTCATGCGCGGCAAATGGGCCCCGGCCGACAGCCTGAAAAAGGCCTTCCAGGAGGGCGTGAACTTCCCGATGTCGATCCACGGCCTCGATATCTGGGGACGCGAGGTTGCCGAAACGGGCCTGCACATCGAAACGGGCGACAAGGACGGTTACTTCCGCGCCGTTCCCGGTACGCTCAGTCGTGTGCCCTGGGCCAACCGGCCGACGGCGCAGGTGCTGCTGCAGGGCTTTACGCCCGAGGGCGAGCCGCTGCGTTTCGATTGCCGCAATGCGCTGTCGCGCATCACCAAGGCGCTTGCCAGGCGCGATTTCTATCCCGTGGTGGCCTTCGAACTGGAATTTTACCTGCTCGAACCCGGTACCGACTGGGATGACGGCATGCCGGCGCCGGTCGGCGCCACGTCCGGCCCGGACCGCCAGCGCATGTACGGTCTTGACGATCTTGCCGAATATGGCGCTCTGTTCGACGACATCCGCAGTGCCACCGAGGCGCAGAACCTGCCGATCGACACGATCATCAAGGAAGCGGCGCCCGGCCAGTTCGAGGTCAACCTGAAGCATCGCTGCGATCCGTTGCGCGCCGCCGACGACGTCATCATGCTCCGCCGCATCGTCTTCGGCTGTGCCCGCAAGCACAGCCTGCAGGCGACTTTTATGGCCAAGCCCTTCATCGAATATGCCGGCAACGGCATGCATGTGCATGCCTCGATGCTGGACGGCGAAGGCAACAACGTCTTTGCCGGCGAGGCGGGCGAAAAGAACCTCGGCGGCGTGATCGCCGAAGTGATCCGCACCATGCCGCAGGGCCTGCTGCTGTTCATCAACTCATGGAACGGGTTCCGCCGCATCCAGCCCGGCTCCTATGCGCCGACGCGCGCCGTCTGGGCGGAAAACAACCGCTCGGTGGCGCTGCGCATTCCCGCCTCGACGGAGGAGAACCGTCGTATCGAACATCGCATCGCTGGCGCCGACGCCAACCCCTATATCGTGCTCTGCGCCATTCTGCAGGCGATGATGGACGGGCTGGAGAAGCTGGAGACGCCGCCGCCGCCGATCACCGGTAACGCCTACGAGAACACTTCGGCCCAGCAACTGCCCGACGACATGGACGAAGCGCTGCAGCTCACCCAGTCGGGTCAGTTTTGCGACCGTGCGCTCGGGCCGGAACTGGCCAAGATCTACAAGGATCTGAAACGGGCCGAGATCCTCGCATTCTGGGCGGAAATCACGCCGCTCGAACGCACGACCTATCTGTGAGACACAAGGCGGAAATGCCTGTTTTTATGGCACCTTCCGAAGATGGAAAATCCTTGTGCAGCCGTGGTTTCCCCAATAGTCTTTCGGCGGGACTTATCAAGGGGCAGTCCGTACGCCGCCTCGTCTCGAACATCAGGGAGTAACAAATGATCCGTTCGAAACTGCTTTTGACAACAGTAGCCGCATTCGCGGCGATGGCCGTAACGGCTGGCGCACAGGATCGCGTCGTCAACATCTACAACTGGTCCGACTATATCGATGAATCCATCCTCGAGGAGTTCACCGCCGAGACGGGGATCGATGTCGTCTACGACGTGTTCGATTCCAACGAAGTGCTGGAAACCAAGCTTCTCGCCGGTTCGACGGGTTACGACATCGTCGTGCCGACCGGCACCTTCCTCGCCAACCAGATCAAGGCCGGTGTGTTCCAGAAGCTGGACAAGTCCAAGCTGCCGAACCTGAAGAACATGGACCCGGCGATCTCGGAACGTCTCGAAAAATACGATCCGGGCAACGAATACGCGATCAACTACATGTGGGGCACGACCGGCATCGGCATCAATGTCGACAAGGTCCAGGAGCGCCTCGGCGAGGATGCCGAGCTCAACACCTGGGATCTCGTCTTCGACAAGGACACCGTTTCCAAGCTCGAGGACTGCGGCATCTTCATGCTCGACGCGCCGACCGAAATGGTCCCGGCCGCGCTCAACTACATGGGCATGGACCCGGACCTGAAGGATCAGGAATCGGTCGACAAGGCCAAGGAACTGCTGCTCAGCGTTCGCCCCTATGTGCGCAAGTACCACTCGTCGGAATACATCAACGCGCTTGCCAATGGCGACATCTGCCTGGCGGTTGGCTGGTCCGGCGACATTCTGCAGGCGCGTGACCGCGCGGCGGAAGCCGATGCGGGCGTCAATGTCGAATACATCATTCCCAAGGAAGGCGCCCTGATGTGGTTCGACAACATGGCCATCCCTTCGGATGCCGGCCATGTCGAGGAAGCGCATGCGTTCCTCGACTACATCATGCGTCCGGAAGTCATGGCGAAGGCGTCGAACTACGTCTACTACGCCAACGGCAACGAGGCCTCGAAGGAATTCCTCGAGGAAGACGTGATCGGCGATCTGGCGATCTATCCGGACGCGGATACGGTCTCGCGTCTCTACACGGTCTCCCCCGACAATGCGCGCGAGAAACGGATTCTCAACCGTGCCTGGACCGAGGTCAAATCGGGCCAGTAATCGAACGGACCCCGGCGCTTTCGCGCCGGGGTCGTTTTCTTTCAGGACCGGTTGGGGACCGCCATGCCATCGCTCGGAAACATTCGTCGCTCGTTCGTGCCTTGGGAAGATCCCGAAGCGAAGCCGTACATTTCCTTCAAGAACGTGACCAAGCGGTTCGGTGATTTCACCGCCGTCGACAATCTGTCGCTCGATGTCTACGAGCGCGAATTCTTCTCGCTGCTCGGGCCTTCCGGCTGCGGCAAGACGACATTGCTGCGCATGCTCGCCGGTTTCGAGGAGCCGACCGAGGGCGAGCTCTATCTCGACGGCCAGCCGCTGAAGGGCGTTCCGCCGCACAAGCGCCCCGTCAACATGATGTTCCAGTCCTATGCGCTGTTTCCGCACATGAACGTGGCCGACAACATCGCCTTCGGCCTGCGCCAGGATGGCATGGAAAAGGGCGAGCGCGAGGAGCGCGTGGCGCAGATGCTCAAGCTGGTGAAGCTCGAGGAATTCGCGCGCCGCAAACCGCACCAGCTTTCCGGCGGTCAGCGCCAGCGTGTGGCGCTTGCCCGCTCGGTCGCCAAGCGGCCGAAGCTGCTGATCCTCGACGAACCGCTCGGCGCGCTCGACAAGAAGCTGCGCGAGGAAACCCAGTTCGAACTGATGGACCTGCAGCAGGAACTCGGCCTGACCTTCATGATCGTCACCCACGATCAGGAAGAGGCGATGACCATGTCCGACCGCATCGCGGTCATGGATGCCGGCATCATCGTGCAGACCGGCACGCCGGCCGAAATCTACGAAGCGCCCAATTCGCGCTACGTCGCCGACTTCATCGGTTCGGTGAATATCCTGGAAGGCAATGTCGTTTCCTCCGGCGACGGGCACGTTGAGATTGCCGGTCCCGACGGACAATTCGTCGGCGCGGTCCGCTCCAGCGCACCTGCTGCCGGCGAGACCGCCTGGTTCGCGATCCGGCCGGAAAAGATGCGGGTCAGCCGCGAGAAGCCGGACGGTGCCGACAATGCGATAAAGGGTGAAGTCTGGGATATCGGCTATCTCGGCGACATGACGATCGTCAACATACGCCTCGAGTCCGGCAAGGTCGTCCAGGCGGCGATGATTAACCAGTCGCGCATCGTCGACGATCCGATCGGCTACGATGAGCACATCTGGCTATCCTTCAGCGCCGACGCCGGCGTCGTCCTGAACCGGTGATTGTCATGCTGCGCGCGATCACCAACCGGCTCGTCATTCTCATCCCCTATATCTGGCTGCTCTTCTTCTTCCTGCTGCCGTTCCTGCTGGTCCTGAAGATCGCCCTGTCCGATCTGGAATACGGCCAGCCGCCCTATGCGCCGCAGTTCAGCTTCACGGACGGATGGGGCGTCATGTGGGAGAAGCTGTCGCAGCTCGACCTGGAAAACTTCCAGTTCCTCGCCAATGACTCGCTCTACATCAATTCCTACCTGTCGAGCCTGCAGATCGCGCTCGTCTCGACGTTCCTGACGCTGCTGATCGGCTTCCCGCTCGCCTATGGCATGGCGCGCGCGCCCGACGGCGTGCGGCCCATATTGCTGATGCTGGTGATCCTGCCGTTCTGGACGTCGTTCCTGATCCGCGTCTACGCGTGGATCGGCATTCTCAAGCAGGAAGGCCTGCTCAACCAGTTGCTGTTGTGGCTCGGCCTGATCTCGACCCCGCTGGAGATCCTGTCGACCAACAAGGCGGTCTTCATCGGCATCGTCTATTCCTACCTGCCGTTCATGGTGCTGCCGATCTATTCGACGCTCGAAAAGATGGACGAGTCCCTGGTCGAGGCAGCGCGCGATCTCGGCTGCACGCGCATCGGCGCCTTCTGGAAGGTGACGGCGCGGCTCGCCGTTCCCGGCATCCTGGCCGGCTGCCTCCTCGTCTTCATTCCCGCTGTCGGCGAGTTCGTCATCCCCGATCTTCTCGGCGGATCGGGTACGCTGATGATCGGCAAGACGCTGTGGATCGAGTTCTTCAACAACTCGGACTGGACGGTGGCCTCGGCGATCGCGATGATCCTGCTGGTCGTCCTGGTGGTGCCGATCGTATGGTTCCAGAACGCGCAGGCCCGCGCGACGGAGGCAGGCAAATGAGCGCGCGCTGGTCCTGGTTCAACATTTCTTCGGTGGTTCTCGGCTTCGCCTTCCTTTACCTGCCGATCGTCCTGCTGGTGGTATACTCGTTCAACGCGTCGCGGCTCGTTACGGTCTGGGCCGGTTTCTCGACCAAGTGGTACGGCGAACTGTTCCGCAACGAGAGCATCCTCGACGCCGCCTGGGTGACCGTCCGCGTAGCCTTCATCTCGGCGACCGTGGCAACGGTTCTCGGCACGCTCGCGGCGGTCGCGCTGGTGCGTTACACGCGCTTCAACGGCCGTACGCTGTTTACCGGCATGGTCTACGCGCCTCTGGTCATGCCCGAGGTGATCACCGGCCTGTCGCTGCTGCTGCTGTTCGTCTCGATCGACTTCGCCCGCGGCTTCTGGACCGTGACGCTGGCGCATATCACCTTCTCGCTGTGCTTCGTCGCCGTGGTCGTCCAGTCGCGGCTGGTCAGTTTTGACCGCTCGCTGGAAGAAGCGGCGCAGGATCTCGGCTGTCCGCCGTTCCAGGCCTTCATGAAGGTCACCCTGCCGGTGATCTTCCCGGCTGTCCTGTCCGGCTGGATGCTGGCTTTCACCCTGTCGCTGGACGATCTGGTCATTGCCTCCTTCACCTCGGGCCCGGGCGCGACGACGCTGCCGATGAAAATTTACAGCCAGGTGCGCCTCGGCGTGACGCCGGAGATCAACGCGGTCTGCACCATCCTGATCGGCATTGTGACGGTCGGCGTGCTTATCTCGGCAATCCTCAACAAGCGCCGCGTCATGCTGGACAGCAGGGTTTAGGAAAAGTCAGCCGCGCGGCGGCCGCAGCATGTAGGCGATCGCCCATAGCGGCACGATGATCATCGAGCCGAGCACCATGTTCGGCAGCGCCCAGGAAACGGCATTCCGCATATACTCGAAAATGCGTTCCGGCGTCATGCCGATCTTGGCGAGCATTTCGGCCGCCGACATGTCGAAAGCCGACAGCATCGCACCGCATAGAAGCGATGCGAGTGCAATCTTCGCCACCGTCGTCAGCACCTGGAACACGTCAGCCCGTACCTTCGAATACCCGGGCCAATTATCGTCGAAAGCTCTAAAAACTCTTTAAAATCCGAGAATTGAAGGTAAGAAGCCGTTTACTTTTTACTACAGGTCGTTTCGCGGCACCAGCACGGGCGTCGCATAGGGATAGCTCCACGATCCGCCGATGAAATGCTGGCTGGCCGGCGCATTCTCGTCGCGCGGCTGGGCGATCGTGGTGAGCGCGATGCTTGCCGTCCCGTACGGTATCACGCCATTCAATTGCACCGTTCCTTGCGGGTACTCGAGCAACCCGGAGTCGACGATGATGACGCCATCCTGAACAAGCGCGTCGACCGTCATGTTCGTGAACACGTCGCCGGCGCCGGCATTGTCCTGCAGGCGGAAGAACGTCCTTGGCTCGCCGCCTCCGCCGAGCGTCTCGAAACCGATACCCGGGATCATTCCATCCGTGACCCGGAGTTCCAGCGTGCCCCGCGCGCGCTTCATGATGTCGCTCCAGGTTTTCAGCGGAGCGGTAATATTCATGTTGCCGGATGCGACACCGCGCGGAAACAGGCCGGCCAGTTCCAGGGCGTCGGCAATCGCCGCGCTGTTGACGTCACTTGCCGAAATGCCGATTGCGGCGGAAAGTGCATTGCCTTCGCGGGCGATTTTCAGTTGCGCCTGCGCCCGGCCCCCGTAGGCGGTTGCGTCGGCTATCTCGAAGACGGCACTGCCATTGCGGATCTGCGTGACAGCGGCGATATCCGTCAGTTCCAGCGCGCCGGCCCTGGCGTTGGCCGCCGAAAGGCGGAGATCGACATCGAGCTGGTCGATTATCGCGGGCGAAGCCGGATTGCCGAGGTCGTCGACGTGGCTGGGCGAACCGGTGAATGCCGACAGGAATGACAGAATATCCATCTGCACGAAATCGAGCGTAGCCGTCATCAGCGGCGTGGCGTTTTCCTTGAACGCGAGTTCCAGAACGCCCATCCCGGAGCTTCCCTGCAAGGTCAATTCCAGGTCCTCGAAACGGATTTTCCGGGCGTCGGCCTTGATCGTCCCGCTCAGCGCGACATTGCCGACGACGCCGCCCGGCTGGATGCCGAGTTGCAGCCAGTCGAGTGCCTGATGCATCGACGGCGTGTCCATGGTCACCGCGCCTTCGGCGAACAAGGTCGATCCCGCACCCATCCGTCCGTCGAAGGAGTAGGTCAGCGTGTCGCTGGTGAACGAGGTACGCACGCCGGTGATCTCCCCGGCGAAGAAATGGATGGCATCGTCGATCTCGCCCTTCTGTTCGAAGGCGGTGCCGCGCCAGATGCCTTTCAGCGACGTGGTCAGCCGCTCCGACAGGCGCGGCCAGGAGACGGTTCCGTTGATCGCCGTGACCTTTTCCGGCGGTTCCGACGATGCTCCGATGAACTCGACGGCGCCGTCCTGGATCGTGACTGTTCCCAGACGCGCGTAATCCGGCGTTTCCTCGTCGCGCCGGGCAGGCGTCTCGGCGCCAGCCTCGGCATCGGCCGCATCCAGACCGGCGATCGCGCGGCCGAGACGGCCGCCGAGCGAGCCCGGGTCGACCATATTGTCGCCATCGATGGCCACGCGCATGACCGGGCGGTTCAGCCGGAACTGCGAAAAGGCCGGTTCCCGCGCCATCAGGCTTGAAAGCGGAATGGCGACTTCCACGGATTCCACGCTGAGGAAATCGGCTTGCGGATTGCCCGAGCCGTTGGCGCTGCGCGGCACGCGCAGGTCGTAGAAGCGTGCAATCGGGCTGGGAAAGAGATCGAGATCGACGCGGCCGTCCACCCTGATGGATTGGCCGGTGATGTCCGCCAGCTCGAGTTCGATTGCGTTGCGAACGAATTCGCTCGACACGAACAGCGGAAACAGCATCCAGCTGCCGAGCACCACGACCACGAAGGCCGCCGCAAGCCAGAGACCTATACGCGCCGCCCGTGCTGTCATTGTTGTTCCGTCTGCTGCTCCGGGTGCCGCGCACCCCGGCCTTCCCGCCGTTTTCGACGGAGCCTATACGGAAGTGCGTTCAATTCAAGGCTTGCCGCTGCCAGCATCGCGCTTTACCAGATTGTGCACAAAGCAATGCAGGGAGTGAGGAATATGACGCCGCTCTGGACACCGGGTGAAACCGCGATCCGTGAGTCCGCCATGACGAAGCTGATGCAGGCCGCCTGCGAGCGTTTCGGCGCGCCGGATGGCAGCTACGCGGAGTTTCATGGCTGGACCGTCACACATCGCGAGGACTTCTGGTCGCTGGTCTGGGACGATTGTGGCGTTGTTGGCGAGAAGGGGGGGCGTTTCCTTGTCGATGGCGACAGGATGCCCGGAGCGCGCTTCTTTCCCGATGCGAAGCTGAACTTCGCCGAAAACCTGCTCGCCAAGGCGGGCGAGGGCGACGCCATCGTTTTCCGCGGCGAGGACAAGGTGGAACGCCGCCTGTCCTGGGCGGAATTGCGGGCCATGGTCTCGCGGCTTCAGCAGCACTTCCGTGCGCTCGGTATCGGCGAGGGCGACCGCATCGCCGCCATGATGCCGAACATGCCGGAAACCATCGCCGCCATGCTGGCAGCCACCTCGCTCGGTGCCGTGTGGTCGTCCTGTTCCCCGGATTTCGGGCCGAAGGGGGTGCTCGACCGCTTCTCGCAGATCGAGCCGGCGTTGTTCATTGCCTGCGACGGCTACTGGTACAACGGCAAGGAGCAGGATATCGCCGGCAAGCTGGCCGAAATCCTGCCCGGCCTGCCGACAGTGAAGCACACGGTCATCGTCGATTATCTCGGACGCGCCGAGGCGACGGCCGGGGCCTTGCCCGACGCGGAGGCCTTGCCTGCCATTCTCGGACGTTACGAGGAAAAGCCGCTGGAATACGAGCGGCTGCCATTCTCGCATCCGCTCTATATCCTGTTTTCCTCCGGCACGACGGGCATTCCGAAATGCATCGTCCACTCCGCCGGCGGCACGCTGCTGCAGCACCTGAAGGAACACCGCTATCATGCGGGTGTCCGCGCCGGCGATCGCGTGTTCTATTTCACCACCTGCGGCTGGATGATGTGGAACTGGCTTGTCTCCGGACTGGCCAGCGGCGCGACATTGCTGCTGTTCGACGGTTCGCCCTTCGCGCCGAACGGCAACGTGCTGTTCGACTATGCCGAGCAGGAAGGCATGACCTATTTCGGCACCTCGGCGAAATATATCGACGCGGTGCGCAAGGAAGGCCTGCGCCCGATGGATACGCATGACCTTTCAGCCGTGCGCGTCATTTCGTCGACCGGTTCGCCGCTTTCGCCGGAATGCTTCTCCTATGTCTACGAGGCCTTCAAGAAGGACGTTCACCTGGCCTCGATTTCCGGCGGCACCGACATCGTTTCCTGCTTCGTGCTCGGCGTGCCGATCCTGCCGGTCCATGTCGGCGAGATCCAGGGAGCGGGCCTTGGCATGGCGGTCGAGGTCTGGGACGACGACGGCAAGCCGGTCGTCGGCGAAAAGGGCGAACTGGTCTGCACCAAAGCGTTTCCGTCCATGCCGGTCGGTTTCTGGAACGATCCGGACGGCGCCAAATACCATGCGGCCTATTTCGAGCGGTTCGACAATATCTGGTGTCACGGCGATTTCGCCGAGTGGACCGAGCGCGGCGGCATGATCATTCACGGCCGCTCCGATGCGACGCTCAATCCGGGCGGCGTTCGTATCGGCACCGCCGAGATCTACAACCAGGTCGAACAGATGCCGGAAGTGCTCGAGGCGCTGTGCATCGGCCAGGATTGGGACAATGATGTTCGCGTCGTCCTGTTCGTGCGTCTTGCCGAAGGCGTGGTGCTGGACGAGGATCTGCAAAAGACGATCCGCGCCAGGATCCGCACCGGCGCGTCGCCGCGCCACGTGCCGGCCCGCATTGTCGCGGTCGCCGACATTCCGCGCACCAAGTCCGGCAAGATCGTCGAACTCGCCGTGCGTGAAGTCGTGCATGGCCGTCCGGTCAAGAACAAGGAGGCGCTGGCCAATCCGGAAGCGCTTGAACTGTACCGCGATTTGCCCGAATTGCAGGCGTGAAAACGACCTTGGCCGTGTTAACCAAATGCGGCCATTGCGTGCCGCTTTCATACAGTTGACCGGCAAATTAACGTCTCGTTAAGGAGCGGTCGTTAATAGTCTCGTAACAGGTTATAAGACGCTTCAAGGAAGCGGAAGAGCCCCTCGTTATCAGCAGTCAGACCTAAAAGGCGCCTTTCGGCGCCTTTCTTTTATGCCCGGTCAACTGGCCAGGACACGCGACGGCGGAAAGACGATTTCGACCGCCGTGCCGCGTCCGGGTTCCGACTGGATGGCGAATTCAGCCCGGTTTGCCTCGACAAGGGCCTTGGTCAGCGGCAGTCCGAGGCCCGTGCCGTCGCCGCGCGCGCGGCCCAGCGAGGCGACCTGCTGGAACGGTTGCAACGCCGTCTCGATTTCCTTGGCGGACATGCCGATGCCGGTGTCCTTGATGCGCAGAACGACTTCGCCGCGCGCGTTGTAGGTGGTGTTGATGATCACCTGCCCGCCCGAGTGGGTGAACCGCACGGAATTCGACAGGACGTTAAGCACGATCTGCTTCAGGCTGCGCGCATCGGCGACGACATCCGGCAGTTCCTCGTCGAGTGAGGAACGGATGATGATGCGGCTTCGGTTGGCCTGCGGCTGGATCATGGAGACCGCCTCGCTGACGGCTTCGTTCAACGATACGCTTTCGAATTCCAGCTCCTGCTTGCCGGCCTCGATCTTCGAGATGTCGAGCAGATCGTTGACCAGGTCGAGCACGTATTTGCCGCTCTTGTTGATGTCGGCGAGGTAGCTCTTGTAGCGCTCGTTGCCGATCGGCCCGAAACGCTCCTCGGCCATCAGTTCGGAAAAACCGATAATCGCGTTGAGCGGCGTGCGGATCTCGTGGCTGATCTTGGCGAGGAACTCGGTCTTGTGGCTCGATGCGCTTTCCGCGTTGCGCTGGGCATCGCGCAGTGCCTGCTCGGTCTGTTTCCATGCGGTGATGTCGCGCACGACGGCGCAGAAGCCGTGCGAGGTTTCCAGCCGGCCGATCGTCATGAACAGCGGCAGGAAGCCGCCGTTCTTCTCGCGTCCGAGCACTTCCAGCCCCTCGTTGAGCACGCTGGCGACGCCGTTGTGCGCAAGCCCGTGCAAATAATCGAGTGCCGCCGACTGGCTTTCCTGCGCGAACAGGACCGAAAAGCTCTTTCCTTCGACTTCCGCGTCCGAATAGCCGAACAGGGCAGAGGCCGAAGCGTTGAGCGACCGGATCACGCCGTCGCTGGACAGGACGACGACTCCGTCCGTCGCCGTATCGAGGATGGCCCGCAGTTCCGCAGCTTCCGACAGTTCCGCCTCGCCTGGCTCGGCGGCGGCGGCCTGGCCTTGCGGCTCGAAGGCGAACATCAGGGCCGTGCGCCCGTGCCAGGGAACCGCCTGCATGTGCGCACGTACGGTGACGGTCTCGCCATCGGCGGCGAGAAGGCAAACCATGCCCCCGCCGACGGTCTCGCCCTTGAACAGCGTGTCGATGCCGCCCGCCTCGTTCAACACTTCGGTTGTCGGGTAGCCGGTCATTTCCGCAAAGGCCTGATTGGCATAGAGCGCGACGTCGTCGCGGTGGATCAGCACCGGCAACGGCAGGCCGTCGAGGAAGGAAGGCGTCAGCCCGCCGAGGTTTTCCTCGTCGTCGGCGCCGTGTCCGGGGGCGAAGGCCGAGGGCATGTAGCCATGCGCTTCTTCCGGTTCCCCGGCATCCGCGTCTTCTGCGGTCTCCGCTTCGCCGGTTGCTTCTTTCCCGGCACCGGATTCTTCCGTTCCGGCCTCGGGTTCGCGGATTGCCTGCGCAACCTCGCCTGTTGGTTCCACAGCTTCCTCGGGCGTCGCCGTTTCCGGCTGCTCGCCCGGCCGCGCGTCGCCTTCATAGGCGGCGATGAAGTCATCGCCCGCGGTCTCCGGCTTCCCGACCTCGGTTTCGTCTGCCGGAGTGGCGGATTCCTCCGCGCCCGGTTTTTCCGCATCGGCGTCTTCGCCGCTTTTCGCGCGCGCCCATCCAAGCACATCGCCGATCTGCCGGAACGCGGCCTGTTCGCTCGGATTGAGCGCTTCGCCGGCAGTATGGCTGCGGCGCTTGGATTGCAGGTCGATGATCTTGTCGCTCTCGCGGCGCATGGGCTGTGGCGCGATCGGCTCCAGTGCCGGCACTTCGCCGGCGAAAGGATCGCCGGACGATGCTTCCGGTTCCGGTGTCTCGAGTGTTTGCCTGTCGGGCTCTGCCGTTTCCGGGATTGCCGGCTCTTCGGTTTTTACCTGAACCGGTTTGGCTTCGCCCGCAGCCGCGGTGATTTTCGAAGCGGCGAGCGCGAGCCCCAGCTTTTCGGGGTCCAGTTTGCGTTCGCCCATGCGCACGATGCCGAAGCCGCGATAGCCTTCGAAGTCGCGGTCGCGATTGTAGGAGGGCAGGGCGGCCAGGTCGACGGGTACGCGGAACGCGGTTCCCTGCACCGGCCACAGCACGCTCTTGCCCGACCATGTGTCATGGCGGTGCAGCGAGGCGCTGATTTCGCCGGAGGGATCGAGTTCGAAGACGCGCGCGACTTCCTCGAAGGTCCGGCCGACGATATCGGCGGCGTTCGGACCGACGGCAGATGCGAACTCCGGCGAGATATCGGTGAAATGCCCGTCGCTGCTCGTCTTCCAGACAAACCGCACCGGACCCCGGACAGCCTCGAAATCCGGTTCGAAGGGCGTTGCCTGCGCGGTCGGCTCGAGCCGCGATAGCGCGGCATCCGGAGTTTCCGCCGTCCCGGCGGCAACCGGGGCCTTTTGCTCGACAAGCGCTGTCGGGACTTCTTCCTCGACCAGTTCGTCCCATTGCGCCACGTCCGGCTCTTCGGCGGGAACGGGCTCCGCCTCCTCGGCGCCTTCCGAGGCCTTGACCGCCATGACGAGATGGCGTGCCGGTGAATCCGTCAGCCGGGCAATGGCGACCGCGACCGGCATTGCCGGTTTCGGCGTCACCAGCCGCTTGACGAGCCTGTCATCCTCGTCGCGTACATCGCGGACCAGCCGGCTGAGCGCGCCCTCCGGAACCGACAGCCCGGAAAAAAGAGGATCGGCGGCAATGATATTGCCGTCGGCATCGACGATCGCCGCGCCGGCGCCTTCCGTCGCCAGTCCGGAAATCGCTGCCAGCGCGAAGTCGCGTTCGGTTTCATCTTCCTTGCCGCTGTCGATCGACACCATGATGCATGACGTGCCGTCGCGGCCACGAATCCGGCGCACATCGGCGTTGAGCAGCTTGCTGGTCATGCCGGAGGCGATGCGCAGCAGGGTGCGCACCGGCTCGTCGGCGCCAGCCCGCGTGGCCGCCGAGCGCAATTGCCGCAGCGCGGTGCCCATGCCGTCGGGGCCGGCGGCCTCGAACTCGCCGATCGAGGAAAAGCCGAACAGTTGCGCGGCCCGGCCGTTCACCCACAGCAGGGTTTCGAAATCCCGCGAGAACACGGCGATGGGATGTCCGGACAGGAAATTCTCCCGGACGCCATCCCATGCGGCGATGTCGATGAAGGAATAGGTGTTGCCGGCTTCTGCCATCGAAAATACTCTGTTCAGGCGCTCTACGTGGCGGTTAACAAAAGATTAATTGCCATCTTGCCGCGCAGGAATCCAGCGTAGCGCGGCATAGCGCAGCTTCAACCTTGATGTGTAGTTAACACAGACCGCAGGGCAGCTATGCGTTTTGTGCAGTGCAATATAATGTTGCAATGCACAAAAAATCTGCTATATAGGGGACAGCTCACTTGAACACGTCAATTCGAAGGGAAAATGACATGGCCAAAGCTGCGACCGAAAATACCGATACCGCCGACGTCTTTGCCTTCCCGGCCATGGACGCCGCGCCGTTCGCCGATCAGTTCCGTTCCTTTGCCGAGCAGGGCCTCGCAAAGTCGAAGGAAGCCTATGATAGCATGAAGTCCTCCATGGAGGATGCACAGAAGACCATCGAAACCACGGTGGAGACCGCCCAGGCACAGAACGCCAAGCTGTCGATGGCCGCCATCAATGCGATGCGCGCCAACACCGAGGCCGGTTTCGCTCACCTCGAAAAGCTCGTCGGCGTGAAGTCGCTGGCCGAAGCTTTCGAAATCCAGAGCGCCTTCGTCCGCAAGCAGGCCGAGATGGCCGTCGACCAGGCCAAGGAAATGCAGACCGCTTCCAAGGAAGCCGTCGATGCGCTGTCCGCTCCGGTCAAGGCCGCGACCGAAAAGGCAATGGCTTCCGTCAAGGCCGCCTAAGGCATTCAGCGCCGCCACGTCCTCCTCCCAGTGGCCAGGCGCAACCGAGAAAGGCCGGATCAGTCCGGCCTTTTTCTTTTTGGTTTGAGGCGCGCCAATCCGATCTTGCAAATTGATTTGATGATCGGTATGCGTGCGCTTGCACCATACCTTTGTGCGGGCGTAGCTCAGTTGGTTAGAGCGCTGGATTGTGGCTCCAGAGGTCGGTGGTTCAAATCCACCCGCTCGTACCATTCCCGAAAATACCCGGAATATCTCAGAACAGATCGCCCTGCTGCGGCGGCTTCTTCGGCTTGGCCGCCGTCTTCGGCTTTGCCGGCGCCGAACCGTCGGTGGCGATGACGCCGACACGTTCGCGGCCGGAAAACTCGATCGTCAGCGCCGCGCCTTTCTTCACCTCGCCGGCCCGCTTGACCGGCAGGTCGTTTTCGTCGCGCACAAGCGCGAAGCCGCGATCCAGCACCGCCTCGTAGGAGAGCGTCTTCAGAAGCCGGCCCTTCTGGTCGAGCGTGTTTCGCGCATCCGCCAGCCGCAAATCGAGTGCCCGGACGAGCCGCGCCGAAAGCCCCTGTAGCTGATCGGCGCCGAGACGGCGCTGCCGCGCGATGCCGGAAACGGTGAGCCGCGACGCGCGCAGGTTCAGCGCCTCGCGCTTGCGGTTCGAAACCAGTTGCAGCGCGCGCGGCAGGTCGCGTTCGAAACGCTCCAGCGCGCGGCTGTCGCGGTCGAGCAGAGCGGCAAGCCGGTTCGGACTGAGCCTGCCGGCGGCGAGCTGCCAGGCGCTGCGCTTGGCGGTGACATTCGTGCCCAGTCCCTGGCCCAGCCGCCGCTCCAGCGCGTCGAAGCTCTGCCGCGGCATGGCGAGCAGCCCGTCCGGAGCGGGCAAGGCGCGCGCGGCGGCGCGCAGGCTGTCGCGCTTGCGTTCCGAAAGCCGGCCGATCCCGGCCTGCAGCCGCGCGCCCAGCTGGGCGACGGTCGCTTCCAGTTCCGCCTTCACCGGCACGGCGATTTCGGCCGCGCCAGTCGGCGTCGGCGCGCGCATATCGGCGGCATGGTCGATCAGTGTCCAGTCGGTCTCGTGGCCGACCGCGGAGATCAGCGGGATCATCGATTCCGCCGCCGCGCGTACCACGGCTTCCTCGTTGAAACCCCAGAGATCCTCCAGGCTGCCGCCGCCGCGCGCGACGATCAGCACGTCGGGCCGGGCGATGCCCTGCGACCCGTCGATTTTGTTGAAGCCGCGGATCGCGTTGGCGACTTCGGCGCCGCAGGTCTCGCCCTGCACGCGCACCGGCCAGACGACGACATGCAGCGGATAGCGGTCGTTGATCCGGTGCATGATGTCGCGGATCACCGCGCCGGTGGGCGAGGTGACCACGCCGATCACGCGCGGCAGGTAGGGCAGCAGCTGCTTGCGTTCCTCGGCGAACAGCCCCTCGGCGGCGAGCTTCTTGCGGCGCTCCTCCAGCAGCGCCATCAGCGCGCCGGCGCCGGCCGGCTCGATATTGTCGATGACGATCTGGTATTTCGACGAGCCGGGATAGGTCGTCAGCTTGCCGGTGGCGATCACTTCCAGCCCTTCCTCGGGCAGGAAGGACAATTTGGAAAACGCGCCGCGCCAGATCACCGCATCGATGCGCGCCTTTTCGTCCTTCAGCGTGAAATAGGCATGTCCCGAGGAATGCGGGCCGCGCCAGCCCGACACCTCGCCGCGGATGCGCACCCGGTCGAAGCGGTCCTCGATGGTGCGTTTGACCGCAAAGGAGATTTCGGAGACCGAGTATTCGGTAATGTTGGAGCGCGGGGAATCGGCGTCCTGGCCTGTATCTGTCATGGCGCCAGTAACGCCGAGTGCATCGTTCCGGTCAAGCCGTCGGCGCAGCGGATTTTTCTCGTCGGGACACTGGAAACCGCGGAGAGGCTTCGTTATATAAGCGCACGTAAATATATCGCGGATGGCATCCGCCAGTCAGGAACACAAAGACCCCCGAACCGGAACAAGGACCCGCTATGCAGACCGAGAAAATTGGAAACGGCACGCTCGACACCTGGACGCCGCAGGAAGTGGCCGCCGCCTACGACAAGGGCGAGATCGTGCTGATCGACGTTCGCACCCCGGCCGAGTACATGTTCGAGCATGTCGACGGCGCGATGCTGGCGCCGATGTCCTTCATCAAGGCGAAGAACATTCCCGACAACGACAAGCGCCCGGTCGTTTTCTATTGCGGCTCCGGCATGCGCTCCAAGCGCATCGCCACCATGTGCCTCGAAGCAGGCTTCCAGAATATCGCCCACATGGAAGGCGGTTTCGGCGCGTGGAAGGCCAACAACCTGCCCTATATCGGCACCAACATGGCGACCGGCGCGCCGGAAGCCCGCGGCTGATTGCAAACGAGAGCGGCGGCCGGAAGCCGGTTTATCCCGGCCGCCGCTGCATCCCCTTCAGATAGCCGTCGAAGATCTGCTCCATCGACTTCTGGTACTGCTCCTGCGTGCGGCGGCCGGTCTCGAACATCTCGCCGAACAACTCGCCATAGGGATTTTCCGGTTCCGGCTCGGGTTCGGGTTCCGGTTCCGGTTGCCGCGGCTGGCCGGCAAGACCGCCCTTCATCATGTCCTCGAAGATGCGCCCGAGCGGATTGTCCATCGGGTTCATCGGATTGTAGCCCGTTTCGGCTTTGCGCTCCGGCTCGCGCCGTGACGCGCCCCCGCCGAACATCTGTTCCAGCGCCTTGCCGAAGGGATTGTCGAACGGATTGGGAGCAGGCTCCGGTTCGGGCGCGCGCGGCTGCATCCGTTTCGCCATTTCCGCCTGCTGCTTCATCATCTGCTCGATGACTTCGCCGATCATGTTGCCCTGCGCCGCGCCGAAACCCGGCATGGCGTTCATCTGCCCGGTGGATTGCTTGTAGAGCCCGCCCATCATGGTCGAGGCGATCACGGGCAGCATCTGCTTGAGGACCTCCTGGCCGATACCGGTCGCCTGCGCGGCCTGCGCCGCAACGGCGCGGCTGACCTCCTTGGAGCCGAACAGATGGCCGAGGATACCGTTGCCCTCCTCGACGCCCGCCGGCGTGAAAGCCCTGGTCATGTCCTCGAAATATTTGGCGTGATGACCATCGGACAGCGCGGTCAGGAAGGCGCCGACGCCCATCGGGTCCGATGCGTTGCGTTTCAGTCCGGTCGAAAAGGCCGGCATCAACGCTTCCAGCGCGTCCTGCGCCTGTTTCTGCGAAAGCCCGAACTGGCGCGCCATCTGCGCGACCGCGTCGCCGTTCTGGGCATTCATGAACATGTCGAACAGCGGCATCATGGCGATTCCTCCCGTAACGTTATTGCGAACTTAGCATGAGTAGCGAATGCGGCAATGCGATGCCGCGCGCCCTCCCTTCTCCCACAGGGGGAGAAAAGAGGGCATGCCTCATCGGGTCCGGCGCTTCGTCTGCGAAGCCGGTTTTTCGCATACGATATTCGATGGATTTCACGACGTGTCCGGCGCTTTCATCGCCTGAAGCGCCAACGAATGGCACTCGCGCAGCACGTCGTCGACCGCGTGAAAGGCCGGCTTGCGTTGGCCCGGCGGACGACCGAGGCGGATGGGCGAGACGCGGCGGGAGAAAAGAGCGCGCCGCGCCTTCCAGCGGGCAAGCCGCCGGGCGTGGCCGTCGAGATCGTCGAGCGCGCGCTTGAGGGCGGCGAGGCGGCGGCAGAGATGGCGGGCGTCGACCTCCTCGTCCGGGTCGGCCAGCGCGAAGCCGTCCTGCGGGAACGGGCGCTTGCCGTCCCGGCTTCGCGTGTCGAAACGGCGCGGCGGGTCGGTGAGCGGGAACGCGGGGATGCGAGGTTCGACTTTCGGCAGAGCGGCGTCCTGCGGGTGCCAAAAGCGGGCGAGGCCGAGATTCACTTCGTGGAAGACCAGCACCCCCGCGGCCTGCAGCCGCTCGATGCCGGTGGGTTCCTTTTCGGCGCGGGGCTTCGGGGGCGAGACTTCAACGCCGCGCGCGGCGATGACGATCAGCCGGCGGGCGGCGGATTCGGCCGGGCGCAGCAGGCGCAGGATCATCCGCCAGACGCGGCGCGGGACCTCTTCCGCGCCGCCCTCGTCGAGGCCGGCATAGGCGAACAGCACCGCGACGACGCGCAGAAGCGCGGCGCGGTTGAGCGCTATCACTCCGGGCCAGTCGATCGTGTTTCCTTGCGCGTCGGTCATCGGGCAAGGGTAAGGCGGGTGTGGGGAAGGTGGATAAATCCGCAGGAAGGATTTCCGGGCGGACCTTCGCAGGCCGGCCCGGAAACGATGTCATTGCGCTCTTTTACGGCCCGTGACCATCGCCCTGGCGAGGTTTTCGCCGTGTTCGACGGAAGAGAGGATGACGCCGCCGACATGCAGCGCGATCAGGCCGAGCGTGCCGTAGACCAGCGCCTCATGCGCTTCCTCGACCCATTCGACGCCCCAGAACGCATTGGTCGTCATCATGTAGCCGGTCGCCGCGATTGCGGAGATGGCGAGCAGCATGAGGACGATCATCGCGCCGCCGGCCGGGTTGTGGCCGATATGGCGCGGCGCCTTCATCGCCAGCGCGTCGCGGAGATAGGCGAAGATCGTACCGGGGCCGCGCACGAAATCGGTGAAACGGGCGTGGCGCGGACCGATCAGCCCCCAGACGACGCGGAAGGCGACAAGGCCGGCGATGATGTAGCCGGCGGTCTCGTGCGCCTTGTCCCATTCGTCGCCGGTGACGAAGGCGAAGGCGAACAGGCCGACGAGCGACCAGTGGAAAATCCTGACCAGCGGGTCCCAGACCCGGACGGTCGCCGGCGGCGTTTCGCCGCCGGCTTCCGTCTTGGCCGCGGAAGCGCCCATCAGTCGTCCATCTTGCTGCGCACGATGTCGCCGCTGACCGGATTGAAGTAGACTTCCGCCTTCATGCCTTTCGCGTCGATCGCGTAGACCTCGTAGCAGCCGTCCTCGACCTTGATGTTGCGGACGTCATATCCCATGCCGGCGGCTTTCTCCTTGAGCGCCTGTTCCGACATCCACTGATCGCGCGGCGCATCGCCGCAATAGGAGTCCGATGCCATGACGGGCGTTGCGATGAAGCCGGTTGCGATTGCGGCGAGGATGAATTTCTGCATGTTCTTCTCCTGGTTCTTTTCTCGGGAGTTGCGCCGGTTCGTGCCGGTCGTGACGCTCTTTTCGCAGCCGCGCGATGACAGGGGGCTGACGGAGGCTGTAAGCAAATTGTCATTTTACGAATGCGATAGGACGTCGATGCGCCGGCAACTTAATCTCGCGATAATGCTCGTCCCCCTCGCTGTCGCGGGAATGCCGGCGCATGCCGATAACGATCGCAGCGAGCGCCAGCAACTGACCGAAGCGCGCAAGCGCGGCGACATCCTCGCCCTGTCCGAGATCCTCGACCGCTTGCCCGGACAGATCGGCGACAACATCATCGAGGTCGAGTTCGAGGGCGATGACGGCCGTTTTATCTACGAGATCTACTATCTCGACGCCGATGGCCGCCGCCGCGAGATCACCGTCGATGCGCGCGATGCCTCCATTCTCGACCACGAGGACGACTGACCGTGCGCGTTCTGTTGATCGAGGATGACCGGCTGATCCGCGAGGACGTGACGGCGGCGCTGGAGGCGGCGGGTTACATCGTCGATGCCGAGGAGGACGGCGAGGAGGGCTGGTTCAAGGGCGACACCGAAACCTATGGCGCGGCCATTCTCGACCTCGGCCTGCCGCAGATGGACGGGCTGGCGATCCTGAAGCGCTGGCGCGAGGCCGGCCGCGACCTGCCGGTGCTCGTGCTGACCGCGCGCGGCACCTGGACGGAGCGCGTCGAGGGGATCGACGCGGGCGCCGACGACTATCTCGCCAAGCCGTTCCGCATGGAGGAACTGCTGGCGCGATTGCGCGCGATCCTGCGCCGTTCGGCGGGTCATGCCGCGCCAATTATCAAGGCGGGCGAGGCGGAACTCGATCCGCGCCAGATGCGCCTTTCCGTGCGCGGCGTGCCGGTCAGCCTGTCGCCGCAGGAATATCGGCTTGTCGCCTATCTGATGCTCAACAAGGGCCGCATCGTGCCGCAGCAGGAGCTTGCGGAACATCTGCAATCGCTGCATTTCGAGCGCGAATCCAACGCCGTCGAGGTGCTGATCGCGCGCGTTCGCCGCAAGCTTCCGATCGCGCTGATCGAGACGCGGCGGGGCTTCGGCTATACGATTTCCGACAAGCCGGCGGACGGCGCATGACCGGCCGGTTTGCCCGCCGCTCGCTGCGCCTGCGCCTGATGGCCTACGCCGCCGGCATCATGGCGGTGACGCTCATTGTCTCCGGTTTCGGCCTGACGGCCCTGTTCACCCGCAACCTCGAACGCCGCATCGGCCAGGAACTGGACACGCATGTCGCCCAGATCGCAGGATCGCTGCGGTTTTCGCCCGACGGCGAAGTCTCGCTGGCGCGCGAGCCGGCCGATCCGCGCTTCAACCAGATTTTCGGCGGCCTCTACTGGCAGGTGAGCGATACCGAGACCGGCGCCCTGCTGCGCTCGCGCTCCCTGTGGGACACCGAACTCGACCTGCCGGACGATCCGCTGACATCCGGTGTCGTGCATATCCACGACATCGCCGGCCCGCGCGGCTCGACGCTGCTCGTCCACGAACAGGCGATCGTTGCCGATGCCGGCGCGTCCGATCACCGCCTTCGCCTCTCGGTCGCAATCGACAAGCGCGAACTCGACGAATTGCGCGCCGGTTTCGCCCGCGACATCGCTCCGGCGCTGATCATTGCCGGGCTGGTGCTGCTGCTCGGCTTCGCGGTGCAGATCCGCGCCGGCCTGAAACCGATGGACGCCATCCGCGCGGCCATCGCCGATATCCGCGCCGGCAGGAAAAGGCGGCTCGACGATGCGGTACCGAGCGAGGTCGAGCCGCTGGTCGACGAGGTCAATACGCTGCTCGACCACCAGGACGCGGCCATGCTGCGCGCCCGCGACCGCGCTGCCGATCTGGCGCACGGGCTGAAGACGCCGCTGACCGCGCTTGCCGCCGACGCCCGCAAGCTGCGCGCCATGGGCGTTGCCGAGATCGCCGACGATATCGACGAACTGGCCGAACGCATGCGCGTCCATGTCGAGCGCGAGATCGCCCGCGCGCGGCTGCGCCACGGCGCGGCAACCCAGGCCATCGCGCTGGCCCCGGCGGCGGACGCGATCGTGCGGGCGCTGCGGCGCACGCCCGACGGGGCGGACAAGGAGATCGCAACGGAGATCGCGCCGGATCTCTCGGCGCGCATCGAGCCGGACGACTTCAACGAGATACTCGGCAACCTCGCCGAAAACGCGCTGCGCCATGCGGCGGGCCGTGTGCTGATCTCGGCATCGCGCGACGGCGAAGCCGTGCGGATCGCCGTCGAGGACGACGGCTCCGGCGTCGATGCGGAAGGCCGCGCGGAAATCCTCCGGCGCGGCCGCCGTTTCGACGAGAGCGGAAAGGGTGGCGCCGGTCTCGGCCTCGCCATCGTCGGCGACATCCTGGCAGAGACCGGCGGCCGGCTGGAGCTTGGCGCATCGAGGCTCGGCGGCCTGTCCGCGACGGTCGAGCTGAAAGCCTAGTCCCGCCGCGCCACGAACCAGACATTCATCGGGTCGTGTTCCAGCACATGCCGGTCCACCGTTTCGAAGCCGGCTTCGCGCAGCATCGCCTCGGCGGTTTCCCAGCCCCACATCGTGCCCAGCCCCGGGCCGCCCTGGCCGAGCGAGATCGGCGTGCAATGCGCGCACGACGCGGTGTAGAGGAACGCGGCGAACGGGAAGTCGATATTGTTTTCCAGCGCCGCCGAACCGCCGATATCCTGGACGAGATAGGCTCCGCCCGGCCTGAGCGCGCCGAAAATCCCGTTCAGCAGTCCCTGCGGATCCTTCTGGTCGTGGATCGCGTCGAACGAGGTGATGAAGTCGTAACGCTCCTTCTCGTCGAAGCCGGTCAGGTCCCGGACCTCGAAACGGACGTTGTCGACGCCGGCCTCTTGCGCCGCTGCCCGCGCCGAGGCGATGGCGTCTCCGCACAGGTCGTAACCGGTGAAACGGCTGCGGGGAAAAGCCTGGGCGAGCGCGACCAGCGCCCGGCCCGAACCGCAGCCGGCGTCGAGCACGTCGATGCCGCGCTCCAGCCTTTCGCGCATGCCCGCGACGAGGGGCAGGATCGTGTCGGCCAGTTGCGAGACGACAGTCTGCTCGCTGTCCTCGGCCATGATGGCGTGAAAGCAGGGATAGTCCTCGTAATGCGTGCCGTCGCCGGTCTTGAAGCATTCGATGATCCGCTCCTGCGTCGCCCCGACCATCGGCACGAATTGCGCGTAGACCGCGAAATTGCCGAGCGGCGCGCCGCGCGTCAGGCAGGCGGCGTGATCCTCCGGCAGCCGGTAGCTGCGCGCCGCGGCGTCGTAGAGGACGATCCCGCCGGTCACCATGACGGCGAGCCATTCGCGGACATAGCGTTCGTTCAGCCCGGCGGCCTCGGCGATCTCCTGCGATGTCGAAGCCGGCAGCGTCGCCATCAGGTCGAACAGGCCGGTCTTGTGGCCGACCGAGATCATGACGGCGATGGCGCCGGAATTGACGATATCCCCGATCCGGCCGGCGAAGGCTTCGGCGGCCGCGAAATCGAGCGGGGCGGTTTCTGCAAGTGCGTGTGTCATTGTTGGTTTCCTGAATTCGATCTTGTTGAGGTTTGTCAGGCGTGAGCCTCGGCGGCCGCCGTCGCGGCCACCGGTTTGCGGGCAGAACGGCGGGCGAGGTCGGCGGCGATTGCCGTGGCGATTGCCCGGCCGTTGCGGCTGGCGGCCCGGAAATAGCCGCTCATCTTCGGACGCATGCCGATGCACCAGAGGCCTTGCGCATGCGGCAGGGTCTGCGCGCCGTCGATCCGCGGCACGCCCCGGCTGTCGAGCACGTCGAGATGTCCGAGCAGGGGTTCCAGGCCGGTGCGGTAGCCGGTCGCGGCGATCACCACGTCGGGGGCGACGCGGGTGCCGTCCGCGAGGACGACCATTTGTTCGCGAAAGCGTCCCACCTCCGGCACGACGCGCATCCGGCCCGCCTTGACCGCGGCGATGAAGCCGTCGTCGATCGCCGGCGAGACGCCGTCGGCCGCCATGCGGCTCGCCCCGCCTTCGGGATGGGCGGGAAAGCCGTATTGCGTGAGGTCGCCGAACGCCATGCGCTGGGTGTCCTTGAGCATCCAGTCGATCGCGCGCAGCGGCAGCTTTTCCAGCAGCGGAGCCATGCGCTGCATCGGCACGCCGAACAACCGCGTCGGGAAGATGACCGAGCCCTGCCGGATCGAGATCAGCACCGATTGCGTGTCGACGCGGCTCAAATGATTGAGGATGTCCGATCCGGAATTGCCCGCGCCGACGACGAGAACGTTCTTGCCGGCATAGCGGTCCGCGTCGCCGAAATCGGCGGCGTGGATCAGCTGTCCCGCGTAGTCGCCGCGCCCCGGCCAGTCCGGGATGAAGGGCGTGGCCTCGCGGCCCGTAGCGATGACCACATGCCTGGCCGCGACCGGCCCGCAGCCGGTCTCGAGCCGCCAGCCGTCATCGGCCTTTTCAAGCGCCGTCACCGCGACGCCGAATTCGACCGGAACGTCCAGCTTGCGGGCGTAATCCTCCAGATAGCGGATCAGCGTGTCCCGGCCGGGAAAGGTTCCGGCATCCTTCGGCATCTTCATGCCCGGCAGTTGCGACAGGTCGCGGTGGGTGTTGAGGCGCAGTTGCGGATGCCGTCCGCGCCACGGACCGGCGATCTCGTGCGACTTTTCGAAAAGCCGCACCGAAATACCGGCCCGGCTCAGGCAATATGCGGTGGCAAGACCGGCGGCGCCCGCGCCGACGATCGCCACATCTGTCATGGCGTGCATGTTCGTCTCCTTGGATTGGATGGCCGGAGACATAAGCGAGGCGGGGCCGGATCATTAGAGCCGGAATGGACAGAAACGGGGTATTTGGGACATACTCCCGCAATGACCGGACAATCCGAAAACAAACCGATCCACGTTTCCATCCTGGCGCTCCCCGAGAGTACGCCGGTGGCGATCTACGGGCTCTACGAGGTGTTCTCCTCGGTCGGCGTCGTCTGGCCGGAACTGACCGGGGAGGGCGAAGCCGCGCCCCGTTTCGACGTGAAGATCGTCTCGCTGGACGGGAAACCCTTTACCTGCCCGATCGGCATTACCATCGCGCCCAACGCGTCCATCGCCGACATCGCAGAGACCGACGTCGTCATCGCCACCGACCTCGCGCTGCCTCCCGGTTTCGAACCCGGCGACCGCTGGCCGGAGATGTCCGAATGGCTGCGCGCGCGCCATCGCGACGGCGCGATCGTCTGTTCGGTGTGCACGGGCACGGTCCTCTTGGCGGTGGCCGGCGTGCTCGACGGCGAGGACGCGACCACGCACTGGTCGGCATGCGATCTGTTCGCCCGGTTCTTTCCCGAGGTCGCGCTTCGCCCGGAGCGCATCGTCGTGCCGGCCGGCGAGGGGCACCGCGTAATCACCAGCGGCGGCTCGTCGTCCTGGGAAGATCTCGCGCTCTATGTGATCGGGCGGCTGTGCGGCCCCGCCGAGGCGATCCGCACCGCTAAGATTTTCCTGTTCGGCGACCGCAGCGACGGACAACTGCCCTATGCGGCGGCGGTACGGCCGCGCGCCCATTCCGACGCGGTTATCCGCGCCTGCCAGGAATGGGTCGGCGTCCATTACGACGACACCAACCCGGTGGCGAAAATGGTGGCGCGCTCCGGCCTCAACGAACGCACCTTCAAGCGCCGCTTTCGCGCCGCCACTGGCCAGTCGCCGATGGACTACGTGCAGACGCTGCGGATCGAGGAGGCGAAACAGGAACTGGAAACCGGCGACGCGGCGACCGACGACATCGCCCTTTCCGTCGGTTACGAGGACCCGACCTATTTCCGCCGCCTGTTCAAGAAACGCACCGGCATCACGCCGTCGCGCTACCGCCAGCGTTTCCGCACGGTGGCGCGGCTGGGAGACTGAGCTTCCGGCCTAGACGATCACCTCGCCAACCGGCCGGCGCAGCGAGTAAGGCATCGCCTCGGCGTAACCGAACCGCATGATCAGGTCGGGCGACAGGCCCTCGTCGCCGAGCCAGCGCGCGAATTCACCGCGCATTTCCGGCACTTCCAGCGGCTGGTTGATGAAGGCATGGCGGATGCCGAGCGCGGTCGCCGCAAGCGCGAAACGCTGGCAGGCGCGCCCGGCCTCCACCCAGTGCGCCTTGTCGTTGGCATCCGAGACGACGATGGCGAGGCCGGAGGACGAACGGATCTGCGCGGCATAGCGGTCGTTCTCGCCCTGCGCCGTGACGACGAAATCGAAGATCGAACGGCCGATCCAGTCGGGCAGCGTCGGATTGCCGGAACAGGCGGCATAGAGCCCGTCGCGCGTTTCCACCGCCCTGCGCGGGCCGAAACGCAGCCAATCCTTCAGTTCGGCGCGGAAGGCCGGGTCCTCGAGCTGCGCCGTGTTGGCGGCGACGACCATCTCCAGTATCTCCTCGATCTTTTTCGCGTCGGTGACGATCAGCACCCGCGCGCCGGAAAGCGCCGCCGCCTGCTCGATTGTCTTCAGGTCGCCGGCGGGAACGGGTTTGCCGTCATAGAGCGAGCGCGTGGATTGCCGCTGCGTGATCGCCTCGAACAGCGGGTCGCGCGCCGCGCCGCCCGAGGCGAGGTCGATCTCGACGCGTTCGTCTCCGGCCGAATAACCGATCGTGGATGGCCGTCCGGCCGCCGCCGCGGCGAGCGCGAGATTTTCCGCCGCGCAGCCTAGGCTGGCGAAGACATGGTGATGATTGGCGTCGGCGGCGGGCGTGGCCCGCGTCATGTCGGGCGCGACGGCGATCCGGTCGCCTTCGCGCGAGAACGACCAGGGCTGCGTGTTATGGCTGTTGGCGGCGAGCATCGCGTAGCGGGCGAGGCTTTCCAGGTCGTCCCGCGGCGGGCCGGGATCGCGGATCGCGGCGGCAAGACCGGCATAATCGGGCCGCGGCGCAAGCGCCCAGGCGGCACCGCCGGCGACGACGGCCGCGCCGGCTCCGATCAGGATGTTTCGGCGATTGAGCATGGCATTGTCCCGCGTCCCGTTCGATGCCGCCATCGAAGACCGGGCGCGGCGGCCTGTCCTTGACGCCGGTCAATCGCCGGGTGGAGACCTCAGCCGGCCTGGCGGTTTTCGATGTCCGACGCGGCGGCGTCCTCGCCGCAGATCCGCTCGACCACGGCCCGCAACGGTTCCGGCCTGTGCAACAGGAAGCCCTGGACATATTTCACGCCGAGCCCCTGCAGCACGGCAAGCGCCTCGGGGTCTTCGATCCGCTCGGCGACGACGTGGATGCCGAGATCGCGCGCGATCCCGCTGATCGAGGCGACGATGGCGCGGTCGAAATCGTTCTGCGCGATGTTTTCGACAAACTCGCCGTCGATCTTCACGCTGTCCACGGTGAACCGGCGCAGATAGCCGAAGGAACTCAGCCCGGCGCCGAAATCGTCCAGGCTGACGCGGCATCCGGCCTCGCGCGCCGCGTGCACGAAGCTTTCGGCCGCGGCGAAATTGGTGACCGTCGCCGTTTCGGTGATCTCGAAGATCACATGCTCCGGCGAGACACCGTTTAGGGCCAGGACTTCCTCGACAAAGGACCACAGCGACGGATCGCTGAGCGTCTGCGCCGACAGGTTGAAACCGAGTGTTATGCGGCCGTTCGCGCCCATCGCCGAACCGTACCGCTCCACCGCCTCGCGGATCACCCAGCGGTCGAGCATGGCCGCCATGCCGAAACGCTCGGCCGCGGGAATGAATTCGCTCGGCGGGACGTTGTTGCCATGGGCATCGGTCAGCCGCGCCAGTACCTCGACGACGCCCGCGCTGCGCCACGGATTGCCGAGCAGCCGCACTTCCTGGCCGTAGAGATGCAGCCGTCCGTCCTCCATGGCATCGCCGATATCCGACGCCATGCGGATCGCCGCCAGACCGCCCGAGGTCTCGCTTCGTTTCTGCCGCAGCGCCACGCGGTTTCGCCCGCCGGCCTTGGCGGCGTAGCAGGCATCGTCGGCGCGCGCGAGGATGTCGGTCGCGGTGCCGCCCGGCTCGCTGACGAATTCGACGCCGATGCTCGCCCCCATGCCGCGATGGTGCAGACCCGCCGGCACCGGCGTAGAGCGGATCGAGTTCAGCATGCATTCCGCGATGGAGACGGCGCGGTCGCGGTCGGGCGCGGGCACGATCACGGCGAATTCGTCGCCGCCGAGACGGCCGATCACGGCTTCCGCCGGCAGGCACCGGCCCATCGCCGCCGACGCGCCGATCAGCACGTTGTCGCCGGCGGCATGCCCCGCCATGTCGTTGATCGCCTTGAAATAGTCGATGTCGATATAGAGCAGCGCGAAAGGCGTCGCCATTTCATCCGTGATAGTGCGGGCGAGCACATCCTCGAAGGCGCCGCGATTGAGCGCCCCGGTCAGCGAATCGTGGCGCGCGGCATGCGCCAGCTCGCGCTTGCGCGCCTGTTCCTCGGTGACGTCCTGGAAGGTGTGCACCGAGCCGGAGGCGGCGCTGGTGCCGGTGACGATCGGCGCGGCGGTGTGGCGGATCAGCCGTTCGGAATCGTCCGGTCCGCTCAGCGCCAGCAGCGTGTCCGGGCCTTCCTCGAGCCGCCCGGTGCAGCGCTTGTTGAGCCAGATCGCGATAGGCCGCCCGATCATCTCGCTCTCGGCGCAGCCGAACAGCTGCTCGGCGGCTTCGTTGACATAGGTGATGACGCCTTCGCCGGATGTCGCCACGACGGCGTCGCGGATCGAGTGCAGCGTCACGCGCAGCGTTTCCTTCTCGGTCGCCAGGGCCTCGGCGGCGAGAACCTCGCTGGTCACGTCGCGGTTGGTGCCGACCAGCCGTTTCGGCCGTTTCTCGTCCTCGACGAGTTTCATAAGCGCCATGATATGGCGGATCTCGCCGGACGGCGTGACGATGCGGTAGCGGAATTCGACGGTTTCGCCGCCGCGAATGGCGGTGTCGTTGAGGGCCTCGATCCCGGCGCGGTCCTCCGGATGCAGGCTGTCGGCCCACAGACGCCGCGTCACCGCCGCCGAACCGGGCGCGATGCCGTAGATCTCGTGCATCCGCTCGTCCCAGCTCAGCGTGTCTGTCTCCGGCTCGTAGTGCCAGATGCCGATGCCGCTGGCGTTGAGCGCCAGGCGCAGCCGCTCATTGGTGTGCAACAGGGTATGCTCGGCCAGTTTCTGGTCGGTGATGTCGGTCTGCAGCGCGATCATGCGCACCGCCGCGCCGGTTGCCGGGTCGCGTTCGACGACGCAGCCGCGGCCGATGAACCAGCGCCAGTCGCCGTCCTTGTGGCGCAGGCGGAACTCGGCCTCCAGATGCGGCGTCTCGCCGACCACGTTGCGCCGGCTGACTTCCCGGACCGCTTCGATGTCGTCGGGATGCATCAGCGACAGCCACAGCCCCTCGTGGTCCGGCAGCTCGTGTTCCTCGTAGCCGAGCATGCGCTTCCAGCTCGGCGAATGCGAAATCGCGCCGGTTTCGAAATTCCGGTCGATGACGCCGAGCCGCGCAGTCGAGAGGGCGTGTTGCCAAACGTCGTCGCCGTTCAGCGGTGTGGCTTTTTCATCAGGCATTGCGTGTCGCCGGGCGCTCCTTTCCACGGCGATATGTGCAGAAAAAACACAACTATAAGTTAAACCGAAGCACCGGTTGCGAAGCATTTTGGCATTTTGCTTTCGACTAAAGTCAAATCCGGCAGGAATATCGCAATCAACCGGCACACCGCGGGCGGCGCCGAACGGCTCTGCGGCAACAAAACGTCGCACAGGCCATTGCGGCATTGCGGCCGTTTCCGCTTTCGGCATAAATCGGCGCCGGGAAGAGACCGGACCGACATGAAATCACGTCAACGAAAGGCCCTGGCCGGACTGGTGCGCGCAGTGTGCGCGCTTTCGTTGATTCTGGTCGCTTTCGCCCACCGTCCGGCGCTGGCATACGATGCCGAGGCTGCCGCCGCGGCCGTTGTTTTCCCGGATGGTTCCGTTGCCGCGAACTGCCTGACCGGCCAGGACGGTGACGGAAACGGTTCGGCCGGGTCCGGCGCCTGCGAATTCTGCCGCATTGCCGGCGCGATCGCGTCGCCGGCGCCGCCGGACGTCTTCGAAAGCTGCGCCGTTCCGGTTCGCGCCTTCTTCCCCCTGCCCGATGACGACGAGGTCATCCGCGAGGCCTTTTCGGCGAACGCGCCGCCGCGCGGCCCGCCGCACTTGCACAGCTGATCTTTCCGGCTGGACGGGATTGAGCCCGGCCGCGCCTCGCGCGCGGCCAGGCGGCTGATGCGTCCGACGCGGCCGTCCCGTCCGGACCGGTCATTTCCTCCCCTTTTTTCGACTTTCGCGTGCCGCAGCGATGCGGCTTGCCATCATCCGTTTCAAACCAAGGAGAAACCGAATGAAACATCTCAAACATGCACTGATCGCGCTTATGGCGCTGTTCACGATTTCCGCCGCGCCGGCCGCCGCGCAGGATGCGCCGAAGGGCGGTCTTTTCATCAACCTGACGACCGACGACACCTGGGCGGCGGCCAAGGCGATCCTCTTCGCGCATGAAAAGGCGCTCAAGAACGGCATCGAGCCGGTCGCGATCTGGCTGAACGTGCGCGGGGTCTACCTCGCCGACAAGAAGCGCGCCTCCCATGTGCACGGCCTGATGCGAGGGGCGGACAAGTCGATCCAGGACATGCTGGCCGACTTCATGGCTGATGGCGGCATCGTGCTCGCCTGCCAGGCCTGCTCGAAAGCCTCGGGACTGAAGCCCGAAGACTATATCGACGGCGTCCAGATGGGATCGTGGGACGTCGTCAGCGGCCTGCTGTTCGACCCGGCCGTGCAGACGCTGAGCTGGTAACCGCAGGCGCGGGGCTGCGGACGAGAACCGCCGGCCCCGCGCAGCCGACAATCACACGGGAAACGCACATCATGAAAATCTTCAGAACCGTCCTCTTTGCCGTGCCGGTCATCGGCTGGCTGCTGCGCAGCGCATGGCATGGCGACGCAACGGAGAAGGCCTTCTTCGTCGTCAATTTGCTGATGGCCTGGGCACTGGCATTCCTGCAATTCGGCTACCCGGCACTGATCGTGCCCGCTCTGGCCGTGGCAGGCTTCTATATCGCCTTCATGGTCTATTTCACCGCCGGCGACCTTCGGGCCGTCCGCGTGGACGAATAGGAACTGCCGCGCCGGCATCGCCGGCGCGGGATTCGCCTAGTAGGCGTATTCGAGGAATACCGGGTCGATCGATTCGCCCCACACCGAGTGATACTCGGTGATCATCTGTTCGGCGGCGGTGGTGCCGCGCGCGACGATTTCCTCCAGCGGCGCCAGGAAATGCGCCTCGTCGAAACCCTCCGAATTCAGCTTCGCGCGCGCCTGCAGGCCCGTCCGCGCGATGCCCAGCACGTCGTAGCCGATCTCGCGCACCGTGCGGCCCTTGATCTTCGCGTTGAGCCCTTCTCTCGGCACGGCGTCGCGCAGCGCGACGACTTCCTCGAATGTCCAGTCGCGCGTCAGCGCGTCGGCGGCCTGCAGCGCGGTCTCGTCATAAACGAGACCGACCCAGAAGGCCGGCAGCGCGCAGATGCGCCGCCATGGCCCGCCGTCGGCGCCGCGCATTTCCATGAAGTTCTTCAGCCGCACTTCCGGGAACACGGTGGACAGATGATTGGTCCAGTCGCCCATGTTCGGCTTCGCATCGGGGATCTCGCCTTCAAGCGCCCCGTCCATGAACTGGCGGAAGGTGACGTGGGTACAGTCGCGGTATTTGCCATCGCGCAGTACGAAATACATCGGCACGTCGAGCACCCACTGCGTGTAGTCCATGAAGCCGAAATCGTCGGCGAAGACGAAAGGCAGCACGCCGGCGCGATCATTGTCGGTGTCGCGCCAGATATCCGCCCGCCAGGACAGAAGCCCGTTCGGCTTGCCGTCGGTGAACGGCGAATTGGCGAACAGCGCGGTGGCGACCGGCTGCAGCCGGTAGGAGACCTGCATCTTCTTGCGCATGTCGGCCTCGGACGAAAAATCCAGATTGACCTGGATCGTCGAGGTCCGGTGCATCATGTCGAGACCTTCACTGCCGACCTTCGGCATGTAGGCGCGCATGATGTCGTAGCGCGATTTCGGCATCCGCGGCGTTTCGGCCAGCGTCCATTTCGGGCTGGCGCCGAGGCCGAGGAACTTGATGCCGAGCGGATCGGCGATCTGGCGCAGCTGCGCCAGATGGGCGTTGGATTCGCGGCAGGTCTGGTGGATCGATTCCAGCGGCGCGCCGGACAGTTCGAACTGGCCGCCGGGTTCCAGCGAGATCGCGCCCATGCCGGTCGGCTCATAGAGGCCGATGATGCGGCCCTCGTCCATGATCGGCGACCAGCCGAGCGTCTCCTGCATGCCTTCCAGAAGCGCGCGGATCGAACGGTCGCCCTCATAGGGCACCGGGCTGTTGTCTTCGGTGAAGAACGGGAATTTCTCGTGCTCGGTGCCGATGCGCCAGGCGTCCTTCGGCTTGCAGCCGGACGCCAGATAGGCGGCCATCTCCTCGACGGAGGAGATCGGGGTTTCGTCTGTCGTGTCACGCGCCATCGGGCCGCCTCGTCCTGTATATCCGCGAGGCTTGATGGACGAGGGGCGCTTTCAGGGCAAGCGCAATTTTCTTGAAGACCCTTCAAGAAGGATTGAACTAGGTCCAATCCCCCGCCGTTGCCTGGATGACGGCGAGCGCGGCGACGGCCGCCGTGTCGGCACGCAGGATGCGCGGCCCAAGCGGGATCGCGGTGACGAAGGGCAGGGCGTTGAGTTGCGCGCGCTCGGCGTCGGAGAAGCCGCCTTCCGGGCCGATGACGACGCCGAGCTTTTTTTCCTCAATATTTTGCAGAGCCGCGAGCGGATTGTTCGTTTCCGCGCCCTCGTCGCAGAAGACCAGCCGGCGATCCGGATCCCAGCCGGCAACGAGCTTGTCGAACTTCACCGGTTCGCGGCATTCCGGAATCGACAGGATGCCGCATTGCTCCGCCGCCTCGGCGGCGTTGGCGGCCATGCGCTCGACATTGATCTTCGAAACCTGGGTGTGATGCGTCATCACCGGCTGCAGGACGCCGGCGCCCATCTCGACGGCTTTTTGCACCATGTAGTCGAGCCGGCCGGATTTCAGCGGCGCGAAGCAATAGACGAGACCGGGCGGTTCCGGCTGCGGGCGCACCTGCTCGGCAAGCTCCAGCGCCGCCTGTTTCCTGCCCGGCTGGCGCAGCACCGCGCGCCATTCGCCGTCGCGGCCGTTGAAGACGAGGAGTTCCGCGCCCTCGGCCATGCGCAGCACATTCAGGAGATAGTTCGACTGCGCCTTGTCGGGCATGACGGTTTCGCCCGCCGCAAGCGGGGCGTCGATGAACAGCCGTTGCATCTTGTAGTTGGCGCGCATGCCGAACGGATGGACCGCCGCGCGGCAAAGGTCAATTCCCCGATGCCGGCGGATAGTGCAGCGCGGTGGAATGGACCACCAGCGCGTATCCGGCGCGCAGCGCCCTGACCGTCGAGGGCGGCGTCAGCAGCCTCAGCCCGGCGGGCGGCGTCTGCGGCGAGGCGTAGCCGGTAAACGACCAGCGCCATGCGCGCCCGTTGCGGATCAGCAGCGCGTTGTCGCCGTCGGCGACCATCGTCCCGTCGGGCAGATCCTCGGCCGGGCAGGGCAGCCGATGCAGCCGTTTTTGCCGGCCGTCGAGCCGTTCGGCATGCAGTACCGCGTCCATTTCGCCTGCCTTCGGCGTCGCGCCGCCGTTTCCTGACGCCCAGGCGGCCCGAAACCTGAGCGCGTCGGCGCGGCGGCATTCGAAGCAGGGCCGGTGCCCGGCGGCAAGCGCCGTCGCCTCGTCGAGGAAGAACAGTTCCGTCCAGCCGGCCTTGCCGCCGGGGCCGTTGCGGCCCATCACCGCGCGGTGGCGGCCCTTGAAGGCGCAGACACAGGTGATCCATGCCTTGGTCGTCCAGCGTCTCGCGGGATGCAGCGTCCGCGTCGCGGGATCGTGCAGGATGCCGCGATTGCCCATGAACATGCCGCGCGCGGGATCGGCGACGATCTCGCCGAAGGGGGTGACGCGGTTTTGCAACACTTGGAAACTCCCTCCATGAAATTTCGGCGGAACCGGCCGAAGCCTCTGGCGTTTATACTTTGTAAACCCTATACGGCCCGCCGTGCCCGACCGGCGTGTGACCGGATGCACATGCATTTCACGCCACGCATGGTGACATGGCGTCGAAACAAAGACGATTCAGGAGTAGATCATGCCCGTGCGTGCGGCCTTTTTGTCTGCAGCGATGTTGCTGGCCATCTCTTTCTGGGGCCTCGCGGTCTATACCGAGAGCGCCCAGGCGGGGAAGTCTCCGGTCGACGGCTACGGCATCTCCTTCCGGCTGATTTCCACCGCCGGCTGATCCTCTCACCTCGCATTTGCCGTCTTTTCCTCGCTTTGCGTTACCGCTATGACCGGTGAAACGCATCGACCAGGGAACGGGCAGGCATGAATCTCGACAAGGTTACCGACATCCACGATCTGCAGAAGATCGCGCGCCGGCGCGTGCCGCGCATGTTCTACGACTATGCGGATTCGGGCGCGTGGTCGGAATCGACCTACCGCGACAACACCGACGCCTTCGGAAAGTACAAGCTGCGCCAGCGCGTCGCCCGCAACATCGACAACCGTTCCGTGGCGACGACCATGGCCGGCCAGGACGTCTCGATGCCGGTGGCGCTCGCCCCGGTCGGCATGACCGGCATGCAGCATCCCGACGGCGAGATCCATGCCGCCCGCGCGGCCGAGAAGTTCGGCGTGCCGTTCACCCTGTCGACCATGAGCATCTGCTCCATCGAGGCGGTCGCCGCCGCGACCAAAAAGCCGTTCTGGTTCCAGCTCTACGTGATGCGCGACCGCGGCTTTGCCGCCGATTTGATCGGCCGCGCCAAGGCGGCCGGCTGTTCGGCACTGGTGCTGACGCTGGACCTGCAGATCCTCGCGCAGCGCCACAAGGACATCAAGAACGGCTTGTCGGCGCCGCCCAAGCCGACCATCGCCAACCTGGTCAACCTCGCCTTCAAGCCGGCCTGGTGCCTCGGCATGCTCGGGACGAAAAACCGCACCTTCGGCAACATCGTCGGCCATGTGAAGGGCGTCGAGGACATGTCGTCGCTCGGCGACTGGACCAATTCGCAGTTCGATCCGACGCTCGACTGGGAATCCGTCGAGTGGATCAAGCAGCACTGGGACGGCCCGCTGATCCTCAAGGGCGTCAACGACGTCGAGGACGCGAAGATCGCCGCGAAGACCGGCGCCGACGCGATCATCGTCTCCAATCATGGCGGCCGCCAGCTCGACGGCGCCGCCGCGGCCATCGACATGCTGGCCCCGATCGTCGACGCCGTCGGCGACAAGGTGGAGGTCCACATCGATTCCGGCATCCGCTCCGGTCAGGACATCTTCAAGGCGATCGCGCTCGGCGCGAAATCGACCTATATCGGCCGCGCCTTCATCTACGGCCTCGGCGCCGCCGGCGAAAAGGGCGTCACCAAGGCGCTGCAGCTGCTGCGCAAGGAACTCGACCTGACGATGGCGCTGGCCGGCGAGACCGACATCGCCAAGGTCGGTCACCACAACCTGCTGACACCGCCGGCGACGCCGCGCAAGGTGATGAAGGCGAAGACGGCCGCCAATGCCAAGACGAAGACCGCTGCAAAGCGTTCGGCGCCCGCAAAGGCGAAAGCGCCGGCGAAACGCAAGCCGGCGGCGAAAACCGGCACTGCAAGGAGCCGGACCGCGAAGAGCTAGCTCGCCTTTTTCTGCGCTTTCTGGCCGGCCGGCCGCTCGGCCGGTTCCAGCCGCTGCGCATGGCGCAGACGTGCCATGGTTTCCCAGCTTTTTACCCGCTCGGCCTCGCGGCTGTAGGTCTCGACGAACTCCATATGCGCTTCGGCGGCGCGTCTCGCCGCCGCGGCGTCGCCCGCCATGATCGCGTCATAGACCGCGCGGTGCTGCGACAGCAGCGCGTCGCGCGCGCCGGGCAGGCCGTAGACCAGCGCCCGCGAGAAGAAGACGCCGTTCTGCAGCAGCCGGTAGCAGGAGCGCAGCGCGTGCATCAAAAGGATGTTGTGCGCGCTTTCGCACACCGCATTGTGGAACTCGATGTCGAGCTCGGCCTCCTGCTGGTAGCTTTCGTCGCCATGTGCGGCTTCCATCCGCGTCATGATGTCGGTCAGCAGCGCCTTGTCGTGCTTGGTGGCCCGCTCGGCGGCATAGGCGGCGGCGATGCCCTCGATGTCGCGGCGATATTCCAGATAGTCGCGCGTCGCCTTGGGATGCTTTGCGATCAGTTCCAGCATGATCGGCGAGAACACGTCGCCGATCACGTCGGCGATGAAGGTTCCGCCGCCATGGCGGGTAACGATCAGGCCGCGCCCTTCCAGATCCTTGATCGCCTCGCGCAGCACCGGCCGCGACACGTCGAACTGGCGCGCCAGTTCGCGCTCGCCCGGCAGCTTGTCGCCGACGCGCAGCACACCTTCCAGCACCAGCGTCTCGATTTGCGCGCATACCTCGTCGGCGGTGCGCGCGTGATCGATCCGCGTAAAGAATCCTCCCGCCATCGGCGTTTCTCCTGTCCTGCCCGAAAGTAGCGGTTCGCGGGCCGGGTGGTCAATTTACTTGTCCAGTCAATAACCGGCGGGTCAATTTGACCGTCCGCACGGCATATCATTCGTAAACACAAACGCTATAGTCTGATATCGAATCCTCCGCCGGAACGGGTTTGATGACCGAGACCACCGAAACCAAACAGAAAAACGAGACACAGGCGCTGCCTGCCGCAACGACGCAACCGGCCCGCCACGGGGCGTTCGGTTTCCCGCTGCACGTCAACCGCGCCGCCGCGCTCGGCGAGATCCACGCGCGCCCCGCGCCGTCGATCTCCGCGCCGCGCGCGCTCATCAAGCTGTGCTTCATGACCGAAGGCGGCTCGAAGGTCGATCACGCGGTGCTGGCGGAACTGTCGCGCCGTCACGGCGCCGCGCCGCCCGACAAGCAGGCCCGCCATCACACGATTCATACCGGCAAGGGCTCGCTTCGCTGGGAGCGCCACACCGAGGCCTCGACCTATCTGTGGGAGGGCGCGCTGCCGCGCCGCTTCGGCGACGCGCTGACCGGCCATCCCTTCGGCGACGAGTTTCCCGCCCCCGGCACGCTGATCGCGGGCGTACGCATGGAGATCCGCAAGCACAGCGCGGCGGCCATGAAGCTGATCGAGAAATTCGATCCGGCGACGCTGTGCTGCTCGCTGGCCGAGGGCGGCCTTGCCGTCATCGTCACCGATTTCCGCCAGGACGCCGCCGGGCTGACCCAGATCCTCGTTCTCGACAAGGGGATGAGCCCGCAACGCACCGGCGCGCTGGCCCAGCGCCTGTTCGACATCGAGATCTACCGCACGCTTGCCATGCTCGGCCTGCCGCTCGCCCAGCGCCTGTCGCCGCGCATGCGCAAGGCCGAGGACCAGCTTGCGGCACTGACCAACCGCATGCGGTCGATCGACGCCGACGATGCCGACGACCTGCTCGACGATATCACCGCGCTGGCCGCCGACCTGGAGGCCGACGCCGCCTCCAGCCTTTACCGCTTCGGCGCCAGCCGCGCCTATGACGAGATCGTGGATGACCGGCTCGACGCGCTCTCCGAGGAGCCGGTGACCGGCTACGACACCTGGCGCTCCTTCCTCGAACGCCGAGTCGCGCCGGCCATGCGAACCTGCCGCTCGGTCGAGGACAGGCTGGCCAACCTGTCGCGCAAGCTTGCGCGCGCCGCCACGCTGCTGCGCACAAAGGTCGATGTCGCGGTGGAAAAGCAGAACCGCGACCTGCTGCACTCGATGAACAAGCGCGCCAAGCTGCAGCTGCGCCTGCAACAGACGGTCGAGGGCCTGTCGGTCGCCGCCGTCTCGTACTACGTGGTCGGGCTGATCGCCTATCTCGTCAAGGGGATCGATCCGAAACGCTTCGGAATACCCGACACCGCGGTCACCGCGCTGGCCGTTCCGGTCGTCGTGCTGGCGATCTGGGCCGTGGTGCGCCGCATCCGCCGCTCGCACAGCGACAGCGCGCACTAGCGTGAAGCCCCGAAACCGTCAGCGCATCGCCGCGGCCCGGGGCATCGGCGTATCGTAGATCTCCGTCGAGGGCGCGTTGCCGCCCAGTCCTGCATCCCAGTAGGGCACGCTGCCGTAGAGGTCGGCCAGGAAGTCGATGAACAGCCGCACCTTGACCGGCAGGAATTGCCGCGAGGGATAGATCGCATGCACCGCGATGTTGCGCGACCCCTCAAAGTCGGGAAGGATCTGCACCAGCTTGCCCGAGGCGAGCTCGGGGCCGATATCCCAGGTCGACCGCAATCCGATGCCGATTCCGGCCAGCACCGCTTCGCGCACCACTTCCGACGAGTTCGTCATCAGCGCGCCGTCGGGGCGGAAGGAAACCGCGCCGTCCGGTCCTTCCAGCCGCCATGATTCGCCGGAGACATGCGTCAGGCAATTGTGCTGGACGAGCTCCTCGAACCCGGCCGGTGCGCCGTGGCGTTCGAGATAGGCCGGTGCGGCGCACAGGATGCGGCGAACCGGCGCGATCTTGCGGGCGACCAGGCTGGAATCCGCCAGTTCCGCGATGCGGATCGCCACGTCGTAGCCGTCGCCGACGATGTCGACGAAATTGTCGGACAGGATCAGATTGATCGAAAGATCGGGATTGGTTTCCATGAAGGCGCCGAGATGCGGCGCGATATGCATCCGGCCGAACGAGGTCGGCGCCGTGACCTTCAGCGTGCCGCGCGCGGTCGCCGAGCGGCGCGACACGAAGGCTTCCGCCTCCTCGACGCCGGCGAGGATCGCCACAACGCGTTCGTAAAATCCCTGGCCAGCCTCGGTCAGCGCGATCTGCCGCGTCGTGCGCTGCAGGAGACGCGAACCGAGCCGATCCTCCAGTCGCCGCAGCCGCTTCGACACGACTGCGGGTGATAACCCGAGTTCGCGACCCGCGGCGGACATGCTGCCCGCCGACACAACTCGCGCAAAGATTTCAAGGTCGCCAAAATTGCTCATATTCTTCCGTTTTCCCCAGCTTACTGCCATTACCTTACGTTACGGCAACTACCTTGCGTAAACTTGCAGGCAAATAAATCAAGTGCAACTTATTCCGTATTGTGAATAAGTCTTACGCACGGGAAGCCCAATCGGATTGGTTTCGGCGGTGGCGGAAACAGGTTCATGGTTAATCCGGCCGCGTTTGTTGTCTCGCCTTGTCCGGCCGACGGATGCTCTTATTTCTGTCTGATGACCGCTTCGGTGCGGCTGCCGGCCGCTTCGGCCATGGTTGCGTCGTCTGCGTCAGACTGGTAAAATAAATTTACCAGTTGTGCCGGAGCAGATGCCGGGGAGGATCGCATGAACCAGATACGCTTTCTCGAACCGCGCGCGGACATCATCGCCGGGCGCGACGAGATTCGCGCCGGCCTTGCCGGACTGGTCCCCGCCGACTGCCTAGTGACCGAGGAGCGCGAACTCGTTCCCTTCGAGACCGATGCGTTCACCGCCTATCGCCGCGTGCCATTGGCCGTCGTTCTGCCCGAGACGACCGAACAGGTCGCCGCGGTGATGAGATTCTGCTCCGAAAACGGCGTGCCGGTAGTGCCGCGCGGCGCCGGCACATCGCTTGCCGGCGGCGCCATCCCGCAGGAGGACGCGGTGGTGATCGGCGTCTCCAAGATGACACGCCTGCTCGAAGTCGACTACGAGAACCGCACCGCCAAGGTGCAGGCCGGCGTCACCAATCTGCGCATCTCCGACGAGGTGTCCGCCGACGGTTTCTTCTATGCGCCCGACCCGTCGTCGCAGCTCGCCTGCACCATCGGCGGCAATATCGGCATGAATTCCGGCGGCGCGCATTGCCTGAAATACGGCGTCACCACCAACAACCTGCTCGGCGTCACCATGGTGCTGCATGACGGCACGGTGGTCGAGCTTGGCGGCAAGGCGCTCGATGCCGAGGGTCTCGACCTGCTCGGCCTCGTCTGCGGGTCGGAAGGCCAGCTCGGCATCGTCACCGAGGCCGTTGTGCGCCTGCTCGCCAAGCCCGAGGGCGCCCGCCCGGTGCTGTTCGGCTTCGATTCCTCCGAGGTTGCCGGCGCCTGCGTCGCCGACATCATCGGCGAGGGCATCATCCCGGTCGCCATCGAGTTCATGGACAAGGAGGCGATCGACATCTGCGAGGCGTTTGCCCATGCCGGCTATCCCATGGACGTGCAGGCGCTGCTGATTGTCGAGGTCGAGGGCTCCGACGACGAGATGGACGCGACGCTGAAAAAGATCATCGAGATCGCCCGCAGGCATAACGTCAAGCGCATCAAGGAAAGCCAGTCCGCCCTGGAGGCGGCGACCATCTGGAAGGGCCGCAAGTCGGCCTTCGGCGCGACCGGCCGTGTCGCCGACTACATCTGCATGGACGGCACGGTGCCGCTCGGCCAGCTCTCCCACGTGTTGCGCGAGACGTCGAGCATCATCGACAAATACGGACTGCGGGTCGCCAATGTGTTCCATGCCGGCGACGGCAACATGCATCCCCTGATCCTCTACAACGTCAACGATCCGGCCGAGGCCGAGAAGGCGGAAGCCGCGGGGATGGAGATCCTCAAGCTCTGCGTCGATGCGGGCGGTTGCCTGACCGGCGAGCACGGCGTCGGCATCGAGAAGCGCGACCTGATGCTGCACCAGTTCACCGAGACGGACCTGAACCAGCAGATGCGCGTGCGCGCCGCCTTCGATCCGGCCTGGCTGCTCAACCCGTCCAAGGTCTTCCCGCTCGACCTCGAAATGCGCGGGACGGGCCGGTCATGACCGCAAACGACACCATCGCGCCGGCCTCGGAAGAGGAAGCCGCCGAAATCGTCCGCCAGGCGGCCGCGAATGGAACGGCGCTGGAAATCGCCGGCGGCGGCACCAAGCGCGGCATCGGCCAGCCATTCGAGGCCGGCCGGACGCTGTCGGCGGCGGGCCTTTCCGGCATCACGCAATACAATCCCGCTGAGTTGGTCCTCACCGCACGCGCGGGCACGCCGGTCGCCGAGATCGAGGCGGCGCTGGCCGAAAACAACCAGATGTTCGCCTTCGAGCCGGGCGACTGGCGCGGGCTGACCGGCGCCAACGGCGCGCCGACCGTCGGCGCGCTGGCCGCCGCCAACATCTCCGGGTCGCGCCGCATCGTCGCGGGCGCGGCGCGCGACGGCCTGCTCGGCGTGCGCTTCGTCAACGGATCGGGCGAGGTCATCAAGAATGGCGGCCGGGTGATGAAGAACGTCACCGGCCTCGACCTCGTCAAGCTGATGGCGGGAAGCTGGGGCACGCTCGGCCTGCTGACCGAGGTTTCCTTCAAGGTGCTGCCGCGCCCGGAAGCCGAAACGACGCTCGTCATTCACGGCGCGTCCGACGGCGATGCCGCCAATTTGATGGCGGCCGCGATGGGCACCAGCGCCGAAGTCTCCGGCGCGGCGCATCTGCCGGAAAGCGTGGCGAAACGGGCGGGGCTCGACGGCGGCGCCGCGACCCTGCTGCGCCTCGAGGGATTTGCCGAATCCGTCGCCGCGCGGCTGGAAAGGCTGCGCAGCGCGCTGACCGGCGCGCCGGAACTGAGCGCGCTCGATGACGCGCGGTCGAAGCCGCTCTGGAAACAGCTCGGCGATGTCGCGCCCTTTGCCGGCGGCATGAAGCCGTTGTGGAGGATTTCCGTCGCGCCGATGGCCGGCCACGACGTCGCCGCGATCATCATGCGCCGCACCGGCGGCGAAGCCTTCTACGACTGGCAGGGCGGCCTTGTCTGGCTGCAGCTCGACGACGAGACCGAAGCGGCCGCCGCTCTGGTGCGCGAGACGATCGCCGAATGCGGCGGCGGCCACGCGACGCTGATCCGCGCGTCGGACGATATCCGCCGCGCCGTCCCGGTGTTCCAGCCGCAGGCCCCGGCCGTTGCGGCGCTTTCCGAGCGGGTGCGCGCCTCTCTCGATCCGGCGGGCGTTTTCAATCCGGGCAGAATGGTGTGGAATGGCGGGCGCAAGGCCGCCTGAACCCATATCACGGAGAGACCCCATGACCGATCCGCAGAATACGCCGCCGCCGATGCCGCGCGAAACCGACAAGTGGCTGGAACCCGGCCCGCAAAACGCGCTGGTTATCTATGTGCTCTTTTTGCTTTCCTTCGTTGTCGGCATCACCGGTATCATCGGCGTTGTCCTGGCGTATCTGAACCGCGGCAAGGCCGGCGGTTTCGTCGAAACGCACTATACCTGGCTGATCCGCACCTTCTGGATCGGCCTTCTGTTCAGCGTCATTTCCTTCGTCCTGGCCATCGCCTTCATCGGCTTCCTCCTGATGATCGCCGTCGCCGTTTGGGTCATCATCCGGCTCGTCAAGGGCGTCATGGCGCTGAACAAGAACGAACCGATTCCCGATCCGACCACCTGGTGGATCTGAGCCTTCCGAAAGACCTGTCGCCATGCAGACCAATTTCACGCCCGAGCAGTTGCAGGATCCCGGCGTCGCCGCGTCGGAGAAGATCCTGCGATCCTGCGTGCATTGCGGCTTCTGCACGGCGACCTGTCCGACCTATCTGACGCTCGGCAACGAGCTCGACAGCCCGCGCGGGCGCATCTACCTGATCAAGGACATGCTGGAAAACGGCCGCCCGGCCGACGAGCAGGTCGTTACCCATATCGACCGCTGCCTGTCCTGCCTCGCCTGCATGACGACCTGCCCGTCGGGCGTCCACTACATGCATCTGGTCGACCATGCCCGCGCGCATATCGAAAGGACCTACAAACGCCCCTTTTTCAACCGGCTGACGCGCAACGTGCTGGCGATGGTGCTGCCCTATCCGGAGCGTTTTCGCCTGTCGCTTCATGCCGCGAAGCTCGGCCGGCCCTTTGCCGGCCTGTTCCGGGCGATCCCGCCGCTGAAGGCGTTCGGCGCCATGCTCGACCTTGCGCCGAAGACGATCGAGAAACCGTCGCCCTTCGCCGAACCGGGGGCGCATGCGCCGGCGGCGGAAAGAAGCGGCCGCGTCGCCATCCTGACCGGCTGCGCCCAGCCGGTGCTCAAGCCCGGCATCAACGAGGCGACGATCCGGCTTTTGAACCGCCTCGGCGTCGAGGTCGTCGTGCCGGAAGGCGAGGGCTGCTGCGGCGCGCTGGTCCATCACATGGGCCGCGAGGAACAGGCGCTGGACGACGCGCGGCGCAATGTCGATGCCTGGATGCGCCAGATCGACAGGGGCGGGCTCGACGCCATCATCATCACCGCGTCCGGCTGCGGCACCACCGTGAAGGACTATGGCTGGATGCTGCGCGAGGATCCGGCCTATGCCGACAAGGCGGCCCGTGTCTCGGAGCTGGCCAGGGACATCACCGAGTATCTCGCCTCCATCGATCTGCCCGAGCCGGTGGTGAGGCCCAACCTGACCGTCGCCTACCATTCCGCCTGCTCGATGCAGCACGGCCAGAAGATCACCGCCGCGCCGAAGAACCTGTTGAAGGCGGCCGGCTTTACGGTCAAGGACCCCGCGGAAGGCCATCTGTGCTGCGGCTCCGCCGGCACCTACAACATCATGCAGCCGGAGATTTCGGCGCAGTTGAAGGCGCGCAAGGTGCGCAACATCGAGGCGACGAAATCCGACGTCATCGCCACCGGCAATATCGGCTGCATCACCCAGATCGCCTCCGGCACCGGCCTGCCCATCCTGCACACCGTCGAACTCATCGACTGGGCCTATGGCGGGCCGAAGCCGGACGGCGTTCCCGAGGCCAGGCCCTCGCGCCTCGACGCGCTGCTGGCGGCGGAGTAAACGCCGCCCCGCCTCCCTGCGCGGCGAGAAAGAGCGCTTTTCAATCAAAGTATAGACAATCGACATTACGTATTGGAAACCAAGCATAAATCCGGCCTGACGCCTGAAAATTCTTAATTTTTCGGTTCCGTCGGGTTGTAAGTGTTCGTTTTCGGCATGTAGAGTTACCGGACGTGCGGATGATCTGGCGCACGAGAGCGCAGGAGTGTGTTGCATGCGCCGTCTTGTGTTGGTTTCTACAGCTCTGTGTGTTGCTGTGCTTGCCCTGGCGGCGTGTACGCGGGGTGTCACGGAGTTTCTTCTCTATTCGCAGGCGCTGGAGGCGCAGTATGAGCAGGGTCAGCTCGTGCTTGACCGGCTCGCGCGGGCGGAACGGATCGTGGTTCGCAGGCGTCTGCCCAGCCGGTCGCCGGACAGCGATTTCGATCCCGACAGCGCCGCCTATTATCTTGACGTCGGAGATCCGCCGCTGACGGCGTCGATCCGCGCGTCGCTTCGTTCTCTCAAGCAATACAGCGATGCCCTGGCGGGGCTGGCCAATGGCGAGGCCGCCGAGGCCTTGTCGGCGCGTCTGGCCGCGGTGTCGACCAATCTCGTCCAGGCCGCCGGTGCTTTGCAGGTCGCCGCGGGGGCAGGCCTGCCCGGCGCGGGCGGGTTCGCCCAATCGGCCACCGGCGCCATCACCCAGGCGTTGCCGATCGTGCGGCAGGTCGGCGCGATCGCCGGGCGCGACGCCTTCCGAAAGCAGCTGATCCAGGCTTATCCCGCCATGCGCCAGCTCGTAATCGCGCTGCGCGACGGCACGCCCGTGATGTACGAGGTGATGCGGCGGTCCTATGTCCGGCGCGGATCGCTGGACACGGCAAGCGGCATTCCCGCATCCGCGCTCGATTCGCTGAAGGCAGACCGGGATCTTCTCGCCGGCTGGGTGCTGTTGATGGACGAAAGCATCAAGGCGATGGATACGGCCGTCAAGGCGGCGATGTCGAAAGCCTCGCCGACGGACCTTGCGACACTCACCGCCGCCTCCGTCGAATTGAGGGCATTGTCGGAGCAGATACGGGACATTCGCAAACGGCCCTGAACCACACCCAAATGAGCGGGGAGTGCCATGACGACCAGACAGGAAATCAAAGTCGAGTTGGAGAGGCTTCGCGCCAGGCTGGTCGAGCCCTTCCAGGAGGCCAAGGCCAGGGACGACACGGCCGAGATGGAACGTCTTCAGGCGCTGGCCGGCGAAATCGACGACGCTCTCGACGATCTGGCAATCCTTCAGCTTGCAATGCTGGCGAAGCGGCTCGAAGGCTTTCGCGAGAAAATCGAGAAGCTCAAGGGCAAGGCGCTGGCATGGCCTTTCGGCGACGAGGAAGCGCCGGCCGACCACGAGAAGCCGTTCGTCGATACCGTTCCCCAGAACGATTTCATGGATGAGGGGCCCGACAAGCCGCCGCCGGTCGCGGATGCCGTTGTCGTTTCGACGGATATTCCAACCGTCAGCAAGGGCTGGTCGGAAGCCTATGGCGATCTGTGGGAGTCGATGGAGGTTTCCGCCGACTGGAAGTCGACCGCGAACGCCATCTGCAGGAAGATAATCGCCAGCCAGAACAGATATGCGATTGCCGTGTCGGGCACCGGCGTGCCGTGGTGGTTCATCGCCGTAATCCATGCGATGGAATGCAGCCTGCGTTTCGACCAGCATCTGCACAATGGCGATCCGATCAGCCATCGCACCAAACGGGTTCCAAAGGACCGCCCGCCCGCCGGCTCGCCGCCCTTTAGCTGGGAGGAAAGCGCCAAGGATGCCGTCCGGTACCAGAAATTCGACCAGGTGAAGGACTGGTCGCTGCCTAGCGCGCTCTTTCACTGGCATCGCTACAACGGCATCAACAACGAGTACAAGCGCCGCGGTATCCCCACGCCCTATCTGTGGAGCGGCTGCCAGCACTACCGGAAAGGCAAATATGTCGCCGACGGGGTTTTCGACGAGAATGCCGTTTCCAGGCAGGCCGGTGCGGCTGTCCTCCTGAAAACGCTGATCGATCTCGATGCGGTGGTCCTGAAGAAGGACCAGAAGACAGAGAGCAATCCGGCCGTCGCGACCGGCGAGGTGGCGACGCTCGACATCGACACATCCGGCGCCGATTTCAAGCATATCAAGGCCGAGCTGGCCTATCCCGGCCTGCTGAAGAACGGCTCGTCCACGACCGCAAAGAAGAAAACGGCGACGCGCCATGTGCAGGAGTGGCTGAACATCCACGACTGCGTGACGTCGATCGACGGGGATTTCGGCGTCTCGACGCAAACGCAGTTGAGGAGATTTCAACTGGAAGCGGGGAGGGAGCCGACCGGCGAACTCGATGCGGAGACATGGGCGCTTCTCACGGCGCCGATGCGCAGCGCGCTGGCGATGATCGATCACGGCGCCGCGCCGAGCCTGGAAAGCGCCGTGCTGAACGTCGCGAAGCAGCATATCGCCGAAAGGCCGGTCGAGGTCGGCGGCAACAATCGCGGGCCGTGGGTGCGGCTCTACATGCGCGGCAGGGAGGGCAAGGACCAGAAATGGTGCGCGGGTTTCACCTGCCTGATTGTCGCCCAGGCCGCGCGCGACCTGAACATCGACATGCCGTTCCCGCGTCAGGTCGGCGTCGATGCCCTGGTCGGGGACGCCAAAGATACGGGCCGCTACATCAAGGAGAGCGAGGCCGGCGATTCCACCACCCGCAAGTCGAAGATTCCCCCGGGCAGCCTGTTCGTCGTGCGCAGGACATCGAGCGACTGGACCCATGTCGGCATCGTGCTGGCGCTGAAAAGCACGACCTTCGATACCTACGAGGGCAATACCGGCGGAGACGGCGGCACCGATGGCGCCAATGCACGGCGGGGCAATCGCAGTTACGGGAAGAAGGACTTCCTGCGCCTGGTCTGAGTTTCCCGGTGCGAAATTCGCGCCATTCCGCCGGTAACCGCCTGTCCGGTCCCGGTTTTCCTCGCCTTCGGCCTTGCGGCCTGCGCCCGCCATCCCCTAAACGATGACCGGACAATCGACAGGAGAGGGAATGGCCATGCGGCAGCGCAAACTCGGAACAGACGGACCGTCGGTCGGCGCGATCGGGCTCGGCTGCATGAGCTTCGCCGGCGCTTACGGCAAGATCGACGAGGCGCAGGCCCATCGCACGCTTGCCGCGGCGCTCGATCTCGGCGTCACCCATCTCGACACGGCGCAGCTCTACGGCAATGGCGTGTCGGAGAGCTATATCGGCTCCTTCATCAAGGATCACCCGAACCGGTTTTCCATCGCCACCAAGGGCGGCATCGTCACCGGGCCGCAACGCCGCTTCGACAACACCGAGGCCTATCTGCGCGAGTCGCTGGAAGGCTCGCTGAAGCGGCTCGGCGTCGATCATGTCGATCTCTACTACATTCACCGCCGTCAGCAGGACATTCCGATCGAGGATGTCATGGGCACGCTGGTGAAGTTCAAGCAGGAGGGCAAGATCGGCGGCATCGGCCTGTCCGAGATCGCGCCCTACACGCTGCGCCGGGCGGCGGCCGTCCATCCGGTCATGGCGGTGCAGAACGAGTATTCGCTGTGGACGCGGCTGCCGGAACTGGGCCTGTTGCAGGCCTGCGCCGACCTCGGCACCACCTTCGTCGCCTTCTCCTCGGTCGGGCGCGGCGTCTTCTCCAACCGGATGCCGGTGATCGACGATCTGCCGGACAACGATTTCCGCCGCTCCAATCCGCGTTTCGCGGAGCCGAACTATGCGCTCAACAAGGCAATCGTCTCCAGGTTCAACGACTTCGCAAACAGCCAGAACATGTCGCCGGCGACCATGGCCAATGCCTGGGTCCTGCAGAAGGGCGAGCACATCATCGCCATTCCCGGCACCGGCTCGCCCGAACACCTCGCCGAGAACGCCGCGGCGGCGGATGTCGTCCTCACCGAGGCGCAACTGGCCGAGATCGACCGGCTGCTGCCGGTCGGCTTCGCCTATGGCGACCGCTATTCCGAAGGCCAGAGCGTCGGCCCCGAGCGCTACTGCTAGGCCGGTTCGGCGGCCGGCTCCGCCGACTTTGCGCGCGCATGCTCGGCGCGCTGGCGCCGCAGCGCCACCATCGTGTTGCGCAGCAGGATGGCGACCGTCACCGGCCCGACGCCGCCCGGCACCGGCGTGATCCACGACGCGATCTCGCGCACGCTGTCGGTGTCGACATCGCCGACGATCATCTGCTCGCCGGCAGGGCCGGTTTCCGCGTTGATGCCGATGTCGATCACCGCCGCGCCCGGCTTGACCATGTCCGCCTTGATCAGCCGCGGCTTGCCGACGGCGACGAACAGGGCGTCGGCGCGGCGCGCATGCGCGGCCACCGAACGCGTCATGTGATGGCACACGGTCACGGTCGCGCCTTCGCTCATCAACAGGAAGGCGATCGGCTTGCCGACGATTTCCGAATGGCCGACGATGACGACTTCCAGCCCCTTCAGGTCGAGCCCAGTCGCCTTCAGGAGTTCGACCGAGGCCGCCGCCGTGCACGGCGCGAGATCGAGCTCGTTATAGACGATGTTGCCGATCGAGGCGGGATGCATGCCCTCGACGTCCTTGGACGGATCAATCGCGCTCTGCAATTGCTTGATCGATATGTGACGCGGCACCGGCCGTTGCACGATGATGCCGGTCACCTGCGGATCGGCGTTCAGGGCGGCGATCGCGTCGTCCAGTTCGGCCTGCGTCGCGGTTTCGGGAAACCGCCGCTCCCCGAAACGGATTGACGCCTGTTCCGCCTTCCTGCGCTGGTTGCGCACATAGACGTCGACGGCATCGACATCGCCCACGGTCACGGAAACCAGTTGCGGCTGCCAGCCTTCCGCGGCGGCCGCCAGCGCTTGCGCCCGCGCCTCTTCGATGATGCGGGCGGCGACGGGCGCCCCCTTGAGAAAACGATGGTCTGTGATCGTCATGGCCGGGCTGTCCGTTTCTGCTGGCGCATCTACGCCGATCGGCGCGAACGCCGCCGTTCCGGAAACGAAACAGCCTGACGCATCCCGGCATTTCCCCCTTGTGCCGCGGCATGACAAGGATCAATGTGGCGGAGAACACGCCATGCGAGGCTCGGCGCAAAGAACCGGAGGATTACATGTTCGAGAAAATCATCGTGGCCACGGACGGCTCGGATCACGCACGCGAGGCGATCGCGGTCGCCTGCGATCTCGCCAAGAAATACGGTTCCAAGATCCATATCGTGCACACGCCGCAGGCTGTCGGCGACACGCTGATCGTCGGCTACACCGCCGTGCCGGTGCCGCCGACCAAGGAAGAGATGGAAAAGGCCGGCCGCGAAGTAATCGGCGCCGCCGAATCCGAAGTGCGCGAAGCCGGCGTTAGCGACTTCACCAGCGAGATCGTCTCCGGCGATCCGGCCCACGCCATCGTCGAGGAGGCCAAGGGCCACAAGGCCGACCTGATCGTCATGGGCCGCCGCGGCCTCGGTTCGCTGACCGGCCTGCTCGTCGGCTCGACGACAACCAAGGTCGCCCAGCTTGCCCCCTGCGCCGTGCTGACGGTGAAGTAGCGGTCTATTCGCGCGGCGGCTGCACGAGGCCGCGCTGCACGGCGGGCCGTGCGAGGAAACGGTCGAGCCAGGCCATCACGGACGGCACCTTGTCCATCTCGAAGGCGTCATACGCGTCGTAATGGGTCTTTGCCGTGCGGACCCACGGGCCGATGGCGATATCGGCGATGGTGTAGTCGTCGCCCATGATCCACTGGCGGTCCTTCAGCCGGCCCTCCAGCACGTTGAGAAGGCGGATCGCCTCCTTGCGGTAACGCTCGCGCGGGCGCGGGTCCTCGATATCCTTGCCGCCGAACACGCCGAAGAAGCCGTATTGGCCGAAGAACGGGCCGACACCGCCCATCTGGAACATCAGCCACTGGATCGTCTCGTAGCGCCGAACCGGCTCCTCCGGCAGGAACTTGCCGGTCTTTTCGGCGAGATAGATCAGGATCGCGCCGGATTCCCACAGCGCGAACGGGCCGCCGTCCGGTCCGTTCGGATCGATGATCGCCGGGATCTTGTTGTTCGGATTGAGCGACAGGAATTCCGGTGTCGTGGTCTCCGACAGTTTCACCGTATGCGGATCGTAGGGCAGGCCGGTCTCCTCCAGCATGATCGACGCCTTGACGCCGTTCGGCGTCGGAAAGGCGTAGAGCTGGATGGCGTCGGGATTGACCGGCGGCCAGCGTTTGGAGATCGGAAAATCGGCGAGAGTCTTGCCGGACATGAAGATACCTCGGATTCGACGGCGGGACGGCCGGATCGGCCGCGGCGAAAGGGGATCGGCGGCGGATAGCGCCGCCGATCCCTTCACTTAGATCGTCGTGTCCGGCTTGACCAGAGGCGGTGGCTTGCGCCGCCGGACGGCCCGCCGCAACCGGGCGATCAGCCGCGCCAGGGCGGATGGCCGCTCGACGATGACGGCCCGCGACAAGTCGACATCGGGCAACTGGCCGCGATGCGGCCGCCGCCGCGGCAGCGGCTGCGGCGCGGGTATGCCGAGGAAGAACACCGGCAGCAGGGTGCGGTGCCGGTCCTCGTCGAAAGCCGGGTATTCGATATGGTGGAAATAGGGACGGCTGTTCGGCCGCCCGTTGTCGGGGCTGTGCATCGTTCTATTCCTTCAGAAACGGAGAAAAGGTTTCCGGCGGAAGTCGAAGCGAAGCTTATTCTGTTGTCAGGAAGGAAAGCGCCGAGACGAGTCCGCCGTCACGCTGCTGAAAAGCAGGCGGGGAGCATGACATACCAAATTTTCATGTCGGCCTCCGGGCGGTTCGCGTTGACAGTGAGGCGCCTATACTTGTTGTCGGTCGTCTTCGCCAGCCCGATTCGGCGCTGCTCGTCAAACGAAGACAGACTGTGGCCGGATGGATACATGTTCCGTTTTCGGCATGTTGGCAGGCATGCGCACGCGCCCCATATCGGGGCAAAGGAGATTGGCATGAGCGACAAGATGCGAACCGAAACCGATACGATGGGCGAAGTCGAGGTGCCGGCCGACCGCTACTGGGGCGCGCAGACCGGCCGCTCGCTGATGAATTTCCCGATCGGCACCGAGACGATGCCGCTGCCGCTGATCCGCGCGCTCGGCATCGTCAAGAAGGCGGCCGCGCTCGCCAATTGCGATCTCGGCAAGCTGGACCGGGAACGCGCGATGGCCATTGCCGAAGCCGCCAGCGAGGTCATCGACGGCAAGCTTGACGACGATTTTCCGCTCTCCGTCTGGCAGACCGGTTCCGGCACCCAGTCGAACATGAACGCCAACGAGGTGATCGCCAACCGTGCGATCGAGCTCCTCGGCGGCACCATCGGTTCCAAGGACCCGGTCCATCCCAATGACCACGTTAATGCCGGCCAGTCCTCCAACGACACCTTCCCGACCGCGATGCACATCGCCGTCGCGGTGGAGACGGCGGAGCGGCTGGTGCCGGCGCTCAACCACATGCTCGCCGCGACCGAGGCGAAGCAAAAGCAGTTCGCCGATATCGTGAAGATCGGCCGCACCCACACCCAGGACGCGACGCCGCTGACGCTCGGCCAGGAGTTTTCCGGCTACCGCGCCGCGCTGGAACTGGGCCTGGCCCGCATCGAACAGGCGCTCGGAGACGTCCACGCGCTCGCCCAGGGCGGCACCGCCGTCGGCACCGGCCTCAACGCGCCGGACGGTTTCGCCGAACTGTTCGCCGACAATGTTTCGCGCATCACCGGCCTGCCGTTCAGAACGGCGGAGAACAAGTTCGAGGCGCTGGCGAGCCACGGCGCGCTGGCCGCGTTCCACGGCGCGCTTGCCGCACTGGCCGGCGACCTGTTCAAGATCGCCAACGACATCCGCTTCCTCGGCTCCGGCCCGCGTTCCGGGCTCGGCGAACTGATCCTGCCGGAAAACGAACCGGGCTCGTCGATCATGCCGGGCAAGGTCAATCCGACCCAGGCGGAAGCGCTGACCATGGTCGCCACCCGCGTGATCGGCAACCAGACGGCGGTGAACATGGCGGCCAGCCAAGGCCACTTCGAGCTGAACGTGTTCAAGCCGGTGATCGCCGACGCGGTGCTGCAATCGGTGCGCCTGCTGTCCGACGCGACGGTCTCGTTTACCGACCGTTGTCTCGCCGGCATCGAGGCCGACCGCGCGCGCATCGACGATCTCGTCAGCCGCTCGCTGATGCTGGTGACCGCGCTGGCGCCGTCGATCGGCTACGACAATGCCGCCGCCATCGCCAAGGCGGCGCACAAGAACGGCACCACCCTGCGCGAGGAGGCGGTTGCCAGCGGCCATGTCACGGCGGAGGAGTTCGACCGCATCGTCCGCCCGGAAAAGATGGTTTGATGAACGAATAGGGAGTTGTCGTTCTCAATTAGTGAACGAATTGTCGCCGTTTCACCGGATTGTTGCACCGCAACGAAAGCTTATGTTCCGCCGCAGTCATCAACCAGGGAACATGACAATGTCCAATTCCATCATCCTTCTCGCCGCCCGCATCCTGCTCGCGGCAATCTTCATCCAGGCCGGCTGGGGCAAGCTGTTCGCCATCGACGGCACCGCCGGCTACATCGCGTCGGTCGGCCTGCCGGCGGCGACGCTGCTAGCCTGGGCCGCGGCGATCTTCGAACTCGTGGCGGGTCTTTTCATCCTCGTCGGTTTCCGCACCCGCGAGACGGCATGGCTGCTGGCCGGCTTCTGCCTGTTTGCCGGTTTCGTCTTCCATTTCCAGCCGGAAGACCAGATGCAGATGATTTCCTTCATGAAGAACGTCTCCATCGCCGGCGGCTTCCTGTCGCTCGCCGTCGCGGGCGCGGGTGCGCTCTCGGTCGACGAGCGGCTCGGCACCGCGAAGCCTGCCATCGCCTGACCGGATCGAAGGACAGTATCGGCGCGGGGTTTCGGCCCCGCGTTTTTTTTTCGCGCGGGCCTGACATGCGTCACGGCATGGCGCCATGCCGGGCGCGCAACCTTTCCGATTTGTAACGGGACACTTTCCAAAGGCGGGCGTAACCTCCGAATGCATGTCAAAAGAGGTATATTTCGATGCCATCCATTCTGTCCCGCTACGCCACTCCCCTTATTACCGGTCTTTTCGTCGTCTCGCTGGTTTCCGGCGTGGCGCTGTTCTTTCACCTGGGCTCGGCCTGGTTCCACTCCATGCACGAATGGCTCTCCATGGTTCTGATCCTGCCCTTCGTCCTGCATATCTGGAAGAACTGGCGTGCTTTCCTGAACTACTTCAAGCGTCCGGCCATGGCGGTCGCCTCGGTCGCGTCGCTTGCCGCTGCGCTCGCCTTCGTCGTGCCGGTGCTGATGGCCGACGGCGCGACGGGGCGCAGCGGCCCGCCGGAATTCACCGCCGTGCGCGCCATGCAGAACGCCTCTCTGAGCGTCCTCGCCCCGCTCTACGGGCAGGATGGAAACGGCCTCGCCGAACAGCTGCGCGAGCGCGGCTACACAGTCGAATCGACGGACATGTCGCTCAACGCGGTGGCCGAAGCGTCCGGCAAGTCGCCGCGCGAGATCCTCGTCGATCTGCCAGCGATCGGCAACTGATAGAAAGTGATCCGGACGCGTTCCCGGCGCGTATTATAGAAAGGAACACCGGTTCGCCCCCGAACATCTGGTGTTCCTCCTTTCGAAATGGTGTTCTTGCATCCATTCCGTAACTCCGCGCCGCTTGCGAACCCCTCCTGGCGGCGCGGCTTTTTCATGCGCCGAGTGCGCCGGCCAGCGCGGCGACGGCCTCGCGGCGGGCGCTGTCTTCCGGCCCGGGTTTCGGCGCGAACAGGCAGGCCTGCGATTGCAGGATGACGCCGTCCTTAAGCACTTTCAGGTGATTGGCGCGCAGCGTCGAGCCGGTCGAGGTGATGTCGACGATCACGTCGGCCTGACCGGCCGCCGGTGCGCCCTCGGTCGCGCCGAGGCTCTCGATGATGCGGTAGAGCTGGATGCCGTGCGTCTGCGAGAAGTGCTTCTGCGTCAGCCGCCAGTATTTGGTGGCGATGCGCAGCCGGCGCTCGTGGCGGTGGCGGAAATCGGCCGCGACGAGGCCGAGATCGGCCATGGTCTCGACGTCGAACCACGGTTCCGGCACGGCGACGACGACATCGGCATGGCCGAAGCCGAGTTGCGCCAGTCGTTCGACGCGGTTCTCGCTGTCGGGCAGCCCCTCGCGCACCAGGTCCTCGCCGGTGACGCCGAGATCGATCGAGCCCTTGCCGAGTTCGCGGGCGATTTCGGAAGCCGACAGGAAGGCGACCTCGACATTCGGATGGCTGGCGACGGCGGCGCGGTAGGTGCGCGCGTCCTGCGGCGGCTCGACGGCGTATCCGGCGGCCTCCATGCGCTTCAGCGTTTCCTCTTTCAGCCGGCCCTTCGAGGGAATGGCGATGGTGATCGTCGCGCTCATGCCGCACCTCCGGAAAGCGCGCCGACGCGGTCGAGCCAGACCGAGAAGCCGACGCCCGGCACATCGCTCGTCGCGCCGAGCATGGTCAGCAGGCGGTCGTAACGTCCGCCGCCGGCCAGCACGAGGCCGTCCTTTGTCGTGATCTCGTAGACCAGCGCCGTGTAGTAATCGAGCGCGCGGCCGAAGGCGGCGTCGTAGGAAATGGCGGCGGTGTCGACGCCCGCCTTGTCCATCTCGGCCTCGCGCGCGGCAAAGGCGGCGATGGCGTCCGAAAGGTCGAGGCCGTTTTCGGCCGCGAAGGCTTCCAGCGTCCCGGCGGCCTCGTTCAGCGGCGCGTGGATGGCGAGGAAGGCGCGCAGCGTCGCCAGCGCCTTTTCATCCGGCGCGATTGTCGCGGCGTCGAAACGGGCAATCAGCCGGTCGGCGATCTCGTCGGCATCGCGGCCGCCGGAATTTTCCAGCCCGGCGATGCGCAGCCGCATCGTCAGCGCATTGACCAGCGCCGCGCGGTCGCGCGCCTCGCAGGGTTCGAGAATGTCCGCGGGCACCTGCGGCGGCGGCGGCGGGACGGCGAGCGCGTCGAGCGTCGTGGCAAGCGTGTCGCGGTCGCCGAAGGCGTGGCTGAGACGCACCGCCCAGATCTGCGGCAGGCCGAGACCGGTGACGACGGCGTTGAACACCGCCTGGTCGCCAAGCGTCGCGACGGTCGGCGCGGTGACGCCGAGCGCGGTCAGGAAGGCCAGCGCATCGGCCAGCGAGCGCGCGTCGGCGGAGGCGCTGTCCGTGTCGCCGATATCCTCGATGCCGGCCTGCAGAAACTCGTTGCCGCCGGCGCGCCGCTGCCGGAACACGGTGCCGACATAGCCGTAACGGCTGTGGCCGCTCTCGCCGGCGCCGATATGGCGCAGGCAGACCGGAATGGTGAATTCCGGACGCAGGCACAGCGTTTCGCCGGTCTCGCTTTCCGACAGGAAGATGCGGCGGCGCAATTCCTCGCCCGCCGTGTCGAGGAACGGATCGGCCGGCTGCAATACCGGCACGTCGAGCCGCTCCGCGCCCAGCTGGGCGAGGATCGTCTCGATGTCGGCGCGCGCCGAAAAGGAGCTAAGGGCGTTCATGCCAGTCCCAATTCACGAAGAATCGTTTCAATGCAACCGTCGAAGTTCTCCGAAAGCTCTCCGGTCGTGATACGAATAATCGAATATCCTTGGCTTTTCAGCCATTTGTCGCGACGCATATCGGCCTGCTGCCGCTCCGGTAGGGCGTGGAATTCCCCGTCCACCTCGATCACCAGTCGGCGCGACTGAATGGCGAAATCGACGACGTGTCTGCCGATTGGCGCTTGTCGGCGCACGTGCAGTCCGTAGAGGCGCTTGAACTGGCGGAGGTCAGACCAGAGGCTCCTCTCGCCCTCGGTTGCATCGTTACGGAGGGACCGCGCGCGCCTGACGATGGCCGGTTTGTTACCTGTCGGAGACATCGCTACCCCCACCCTTCATCCCTCCCCACAAGGGGGAGGGAGGACGCAAGCACCGCATATTCGATTTCGAAGACTGAGCTTGGCGCTGGAATCGGAGACCAAGTCGTCTTGGCTGATGTCTTCCCTCCCCCTTGTGGGGAGGGATACAGGGAGGGGGTACGAGCGTAGGGCATAAAGTCCGGAGATCAGCCGCCTTTCGCGCGGTCCTCGGCCTGGTCGGCGAGCATGCGGGTGACTTGTTCGACGATGTCGCTTTCGGGAACTTCGATCTGCGCCGGGCGGCTTTCGCGCCAAGTGACGTTGTCGGTGATCTCGCCCGACAAGCGCTTGCCCTCGATCATGTCCTTGATCTGCAGCTTGCCGGCCGCGCGTTCGTCGGACCCCTGAATGATCGCGATCGGGCAGCCGCGCCGGTCGGCATATTTCAGCTGGTTGCCGAACTTCTTCCAGTTGCCCTGGTACATCTCGGCGCGGATGCCGGCCGCGCGCAGCGTCTGCACCATCTGCTGGTACCTGCCGAGCGCCTCCGTGTCGCCGTCCATCACGGTGACCAGCACCGGTGCGACCATGTCTTCCCGGCCGAGCTTGCCGAGGTTCTTCAGGGCCGTCATCAGCCGCGACACGCCGATGGAAAAGCCGGTCGCCGGAACGTCCTGGCCGGTAAAGCGCTTGACCAGCCCGTCATAGCGCCCGCCGCCGCCGACCGAGCCGAACTGCACCGTCTCGCCCTTCTCGTTGGTGACGTCGAACAGCAGCTCCGCCTCGTAGACGGGGCCGGTGTAATATTCGAGGCCGCGAACCACGGAGGGGTCGATCTTGATGCGGTCGGGGCCATAGCCAGCGGACGCAACGAGCGTAGCAATGATCTCCAGTTCATTTGCGCCTTCGGCGCCAATCTTAGTCTGGGAGTATCGATTGGCGATTGAAGCCACTGTTTCTTCATTGTCGGCATGCTCAGAAACAATGAGCATTCCCAATACGGATTCTATAGCCGCGTCGGACAATCCGGCTCCGGGGGTGAAATCGCCGCTCTCGTCTTTTCGACCCGGTCCGAGCAAGAGCCTCACATCATCGATACCGAACTTGTCGAACTTGTCCATCGCGCGTAGCACGGTCAGCCGGGTGTGGCCGTGCTCGTCGCCGCCGAGCCCGATAGCTTCCATCAGCCCGTCCAGCACCTTGCGGTTGTTGACGCGGATCACGTAGTCACCGCGCGCGATGCCGAGCGCTTCCATCGTGTCGGCCATCATCATGCACATTTCGGCATCCGCTTGGACGCCCGGCGCGCCGACCGTGTCGGCGTCGAACTGCATGAACTGGCGGAAGCGGCCCGGTCCCGGCTTCTCGTTGCGGAACACCCAGCCCGCCCGGTAGGTGCGGTAGGGCAGCTGGATCGTGTTGATGTTCTCGGCGACGTGACGCGCCAGCGGCGCGGTCAGGTCGTAGCGCAGGCTCATCCACTGCTCGTCGTCGTCCTGCACCGAGAACACGCCCTCGTTCGGGCGGTCCTGGTCGGGCAGGAACTTGCCGAGGCAGTCGGTGTATTCGAAGATCGGCGTCTCGACGGGGTCGAAACCGTAGCGCTCGTAGACGGCCTTGATCTTGGCGACCATCTCGTCGGTCGCGCGGATATCGGCGGGCGAACGGTCGGCGAAGCCGCGCGGCAGGCGCGCTTTCAGTTTCTGCTGTTTTTTCTGTTTCTTGTCGGACATGAAGAAGCCTGTCTGGCCGGGAGGTGCTAAATCGCGCCTTCCCTACAAGACAGGCTCAATCGCCGCAAGACGAAGGGGCGCAGGGCGGGGCGGGCCGCGGGGTCGGGATCGCCGGCCGGTCGTAACGCTGTTCCATCTCGACGATGATTTCGCGCTCCGCCTGCGGCTTGAGGATTTTCGCGCTGGTCGAGCGGTCGTGCAGCGGGTAGCCGCCATTCTGCAGCGGGACCTCGCGCTCGACGGGCGCGCTTTCGATGCCGTTGAACTGGACGATCCCGTTGTCGATGACGAGCCCGCGCACGGTCTCGCCGCCCGTCGCGGTCCCGGCAGTCAGGACGAGGAGGCCCGCAAGCAATGCGGGCCCCGGGGTCGGGCTTTTGGCGTTTCGCATCGCTACGGTTAGCGGACCCGGTACATGTAGGGCGATACGCATTGCTTGCGCGGCCCGTGATAGGGCTGGAACGTGTTGTCCCATCGCCGGTAGCTGCGGTAGCGGCGCTCGCACCAGCGGTAGTGCTGTTCGGTCAGCTGATAGGTCGGCTGAAGGCCGGGCGCCGGATCGCGGTAGCGATAGGTGCGATAGCGCGGCTGCGGCACGATGATGATGCCGAAGGCCGGCGGCGGGAACCAGAAGCCGCCGTAATACTGGTAGCCCGGCCGCGGACGGCGATAGCCTGGATAGCCGTTCCAGTAGGGCCGGCCGTAGCGCCAGTAGATGGTGCCGTGCACCGGTGTTGCCTTCGCCGCCATATCGCGTGCGGCAAGCGGGGCCGCGGGCATCGCCGCGCCTGCCGGCGCAATGGCGGCCGCCGTGCCGGCCAGTGACAGGACCGTCGCGGTCAGGAACGTCTTCAGTTTCATCGGTCATCTCCCGAGATGAGATCTGTCCCCTCTGAAGGCACTTTATACCATCTGTTCGGGCCGCACGAATCGCCGCGATGCGGCGTAGCCGCGCATCGCGGCGGCGGCGAATTGCCATACCGTACGGGCCCGCGCCGTGCTAGGAAGCGGCATGGCTCAAAGCTTCGTCATGCTGTTCGATACCGCCATCGGGCGCTGCGGGATCGCCTGGGGCGATGACGGCATCCTCGCGGTCAGCTTTCCCGAGACGAACGACGCCGCGACGCTGCAGCGGCTGCGCCGCCGGGTTCCGGACGCCGAACAGACATGGGAAGCCTCGCAGGCCGTCGCGCCGGTGATCGCCGCGATCAGGGCGCTGGCCGAGGGCGAGGCCGCCGGTTTCGACGATGCCCGCCTCGACATGACGGGCGTCGGCGAGTTCGAGAAAAGCGTCTATGCGCTGACCCGCAGGATCGCGCCCGGCGAGACGCGCACCTATGGCAAACTGGCGAGAGATCTCGGCGATGTCTCGCTTTCGCGGCAGGTCGGCCAGGCGCTCGGCGCCAACCCGTTCCCGATCGTCATCCCCTGTCACCGCGTCGTCGGCGCGGGCGGAACCATGACCGGCTTCTCCGCGCCGGGCGGCACCGAGACCAAGCGCCGCCTGCTGAAGATCGAGGGCGCGATCGGCCCCGACCTGTTCGACCTGATGGACGGCTAGCGGGCGACTACCGCGGCAGGTCGATGATCAGCGGCCGCGTGCGCAGCTTGTCCTCGCGGCGCGGCTGTTCTCCGAAATAGATCTTCACCGAGACATTGGTGCCGTGATGGCGATGCCAGTGGCGCGGCGCGTATTTCAGCCCGTAGCGGCCGACATAGCTGATGCCGCCATGGCGCAGCTGATTCCTGTCGTGGTGATAGCCCGCCGCGCTGGCGGGGGCGAAGGCCGGAACGGCGAGGGCGAAAGCCAGCGCGGATGCGCCGAGGAAATTGAAAAGTTTCATGACTGCCTCCAGAAATGGCGGAGTTTTCTCCGTCCTTGAAAGCCAGCCTAACCGTAAAACGCGCGTATTTACAGTAACTTCTCGTTAACCATGTTTCCGGCGCTTAGCGAGGTGCCAGGTCAGCGCCATGGCGACGCAGTGTTTCGTTTCGTCGACGGGAAGCGTCTCGTCCGCCCTAAACACGAGCGCGCGGTTGCCCTCGAAGGCGAAGGTGCCCGGATAGATTTCGCGGAACCGGTCGACGAGATGGGTGTGGCAGATGAACAGCATCGCCACCGTGTTCTTGTCGCGGATGGCGAGCCGCACCGAACTGCCGATGCGCGGCCTGGCCGGCACAAAACTCGGCTCGCCCCATTTCAAGCTTTCGGCCAGCGCGCCGACGCCCTCCGTCTCGCGCGCGGTCTCGAAGATCAGCGCCCGCAAACGGTCGAACAGGGCCTGCGCCGGCGTCTCGCTCATCGCGGCCTCTTGAAGGCGGCGCGCGCGGCCTCGACCTCCGGCCGGCACCAGCAGCCTTCCAGATGGTCGTTGACCAGCCCCATGGCCTGCATGAAGGCATAGACCGTCGTCGGGCCGACGAAGGACCAGCCGCGTTTCTTCAGATCCTTCGAGATCGCGGTCGAGGTCGGCGTTGTCGGCATCGCGCGCAACGTGTCCCAGTCCATCTTGGCCGGGCGCTCCTCCGGCCCCGGCTCGTGCGCCCAGAAATAGGCGGCGAGCGAGCCGAACTCGTCGCGCAGTTCCAGCGCGCGCTTCGCGTTGTTGATGGTCGAGGTGATCTTGCCGCGATGCCGGATGATCCCGGCGTCCTGCACCAGCCGCTCGACATCGGCCTCGCCGAAGCGCGCGACCTTCTCGAAATCGAACCCGGCGAAGCCGGCGCGGAAATTCTCGCGCTTGCGCAGGATGGTCAGCCAGGAAAGCCCCGACTGGAAGCCCTCCAGGCAGATCTTCTCGAACAGGCGGATGTCGTTGTCGACAGGGCGGCCCCATTCATTGTCGTGATAGGCGAGATAGTCGTCCAGATTGCCATGCCAGGCGCAGCGCACCTTGCCGTCGGCGCCTTCGGTCAGTCCGTCCACGGGCCGGGTCTCCCTTCGATTCACGTTCGGTTTACCATCTGTCGCAACCGCGTGGTAACCTTGACAACAGATTGACGCGGCAAATCGCCTTTTACCGGCGTGCGATTCATAATTGAGTGGCCGCGATCCGCCATGCTGGCAACGAAATGCTGCTGACAGGGTTGTGTCAGCAGCGGTGACGCCGAGTAGAGAGTACGTCCGATGAAACCGACACGCCTGTTGGCGGCGCTCGCCGCCTTTTCCATTCTCGCCTTTCCCGCCGCCGCGCAGGAGCGCTACGTCTCCAAGCCGCCGGCCGTCCTGAGCCCGGACCTCGCCGCGCCCTGGGTGTTGCAGCTCGGCGCGCAGCGTTCGATCACCGGCAATTCGGTGCGCTCCGACGCGAAGAAGGTGATCTTCCGCCCGATTCAGCGCTCCAAGCCGCCGCGTCAGTTGCGCTCCGACCAGGCGCGGCCGGTCGCGGTGCAGCGTCCGGCCAATCCGGCAAAGCCGAAATACAAGATGAACCCGATGTATCTGCCGCAGTCCGTCGCCTATAACGGGCCGGAAAAGCCGGGCACGATCATCATCGATACCACGGACCGCTTTCTCTACCTGATCGACGGCAACGGCACGGCGCGCCGCTACGGCGTCGGCGTCGGCAAGCCCGGCTTCGAATGGGCCGGCACGCACAAGATCTCGCGCAAGGCCGAGTGGCCGGACTGGCGTCCGCCGGCGGAGATGATCGCCCGCGAAAAGGCAAAGGGCCGCATCCTGCCGGTGCACATGGAAGGCGGGCCGGCCAATCCGCTCGGCGCCCGCGCGCTCTATCTTGGTTCCACGCTTTACCGCATCCACGGCACCAACCAGCCTTGGACCATCGGCATGGCCGTCTCCTCGGGCTGCATCCGCATGCGCAACGAGGACGTCATGGACCTCTATCAGCGCGTCGGCGTCGGCACCAAGGTGGTCGTGCGCTAGGGCGCAGCCGCAAAGGGGCGGGCCCTCTAGTGCCCGCCGCCGAACGCGCCCGTTTTCACCGAGTAGTTGACGGCGAGCCCGTATTCCGGGTCGTCGTCGGAATCCACCATCAGCTGGCCCGCGCGGGCTAGAAGCCGGTGGCAGTCGCGTGTCAGGTGCCGCAGCACCAGCGTCTTGCCCTGCGCCTGGTATTTCGAGGCGAGATCCTCAATCGCCTGCAGCGCCGACTGGTCGACGACGCGGCTGTTCATGAAATCCACGATCACGGTCTGCGGGTCGCCCGCCGGATCGAAGATCTCGGCGAAGCCGTCGGTCGAGCCGAAGAACAGCGGCCCCTCGATCTGGTAGACCTTGGCGCCTTCCGGCGTGATGTGGCTGCGCGCGTGGATGCGGCTGGCGTTGTTCCAGGCATAGGCGAGCGCCGAGACGATCACGCCGACCACGACGGCAACCGCGAGGTCGCTCGCCACGGTGACGACCGTCACCAGCACGATCACCATCGCGTCGGTGAGCGGGATCCGGCGCATGATCTTCAGCGTCTGCCAGGCGAACGTGCCGATCACCACCATGAACATCACGCCGACAAGCGCGGCCAGCGGGATCTGCTCGATCAGCGAGGAGCCGACGAGAATGAAGGCGAGCAGAAACAGCGCCGCGGAAATGCCGGAAAGCCGCGTGCGGCCGCCCGATTTCACATTGATCATCGACTGGCCGATCATCGCGCAGCCGCCCATGCCGCCGAAAAAGCCGGTGACGACATTGGCCGTGCCCTGGGCGATGCATTCCCTCGAGGCGCCGCCGCGCTGGCCGGTGATCTCGCCGACGAGGTTCAGCGTCAGCAGGCTCTCGATAAGGCCGATGGCGGCAAGGATCACCGCATAGGGCACGATGATTTCCAGCGTTTCCAGCGTCAGCGGCACGGTCGGAATATGGAAGCTCGGCAGCCCGCCCTCGATCGAGGCGAGGTCACCGACACGCGGCACGTCGATGCCGAAGGCGATGACGATCGCCGCGACGATCGCGATGCCGGCAAGCGGCGCGGGAATGGCGGCGGTCAGTTTGGGCATGGCCCAGATGATCGCCATGGTCGCCGCGACGAGACCGAGCATCATCACGAGCGGCCAGCCGGTCATCCACTGCATGGCGCCGTCTGCGCCCGGCGTCTTGAACTGGGTCAGCTGCGCCAGAAAGATCACGATGGCCAGCCCGTTGACGAAGCCCAGCATGACCGGATGCGGCACCAGGCGCATGAACTTGCCGAGCCGGAACACGCCGGCCAGCACCTGCAATATGCCCATCAGCACGACGGTCGCGAACAGATATTCGACGCCATGCGTGGCGACGAGCGAGACCATGACGACGGCAAGCGCGCCGGTGGCGCCGGAGATCATGCCCGGCCGGCCGCCGAGAACGGCGGTGATAAGGCCGACCATGAAGGCGGCGTAGAGGCCGACCAGCGGATGAACGCCGGCGACGAATGCGAAAGCCACGGCCTCCGGCACCAGTGCGAGCGCGACGGTCAGGCCGGACAGCAATTCGGTCTTCAGGGTCAGCGGATTGAGAAGATCGGAGCCGCCCGGATCGCGGCCGGTAAACGGCAGGCGTCCCGCGAGTGCGGCAAGCGTCGCTCGTGTCATACGGTTCGGTCCCTTTCTGGATTGGCCCCTTTTGAACCGATTTGATGCTGCATTGCAATAACAAAGGCCGCATGGAAACCATGCGGATACGGAATGATTATGCGCTGTGCTGGACAAGTTTTCTCCGGGGCAGCAAAATCCTGCGCGGGAGGAACGGCGCGGATGCTGAGACTGGCGCTAATTGTCCTGCTTGCCCTGACCGGGCTGGCGGGCGCCGCGGAAACCACTGATCAACTCCGCGTTTTGCGCAAGGTCGGGGTGCTGGCCTATCGCGGCGATGAAGCGGCGCTGATGCGGTGGCAGCCGACCTTCGATGCTGTCGAGGCCGAGCTGCCGGGCATCGAACTGGAGGTCGTGCCGCTATCCCTCGACGGCGTGCGGTCGGCGCTGTCGCGCGGGGAGATCGATTATCTCTTCACCAATCCCGGTCACCTCTACAGGCTCGTCGAGGGCACGCGCCTGTTTCCGATGGTCAGCGTGCGCTCCGACCGCGAGGACTACCCGCAAACCGGCAATCGTTTCGGCGCGGTGATCTTCGTGCGCGCCGACAACGAGGAGATCAAGACGCTCGCCGACCTTAAGGGCAGGCGGCTCGCTGCCATTGCGCCGGACGCTTTCGGCGGCTTCGAGGTCGGCGCCGCCACCCTCGTGCGCAACGGTATCAATCCCTGGCGCGATCTCGAGTCAGTCGTCTTTCTCGGATTTCCCCATGACGGCGTCATCGAGGCGGTTGTCAATGGCACGGTCGACGCGGGCACGGTCCGCACCGGCCTGCTGGAAGCGGCGGTGAAAGCGGGAAAAGTCGAGGCCTACCAGCTGCGCATCCTCAATCCCCTGCGTGTGCCCGGTTTCGAGCCGGCGCTGTCGACCGAACTGATGCCGGAGTGGATATTCTCCGCCACGGCTTCGGTGCCCGAGACCGAACGCCGGGCGCTGGCGATCGCTTTGCTCTCGCTCGATGGTGACCATCCCGCGGCGGAAGCCGGGCACTATGGCGGCTGGACCACGGTGCCGTCGGACGCCGCCGTGCGCGCGCTGCTGCGAACCGTCGATGCAGCCCGGCCCTCCGGGGAAACGCCGATCTCGGCAATTTCCGGATTTCTTGCCGTCATCGCCGGCGGTGTGCCGATCATCATCGCGATGCTGATCTACTGGCGGAGCCGCCAGGCGATGCAGAGGTCCGACACGGCGCTTTCCGCGCCCGACGATGTGTATCTGACACCACGCGAGCGCGAGATACTGCAACTCGTCGGCAACGGCATGACGACCAAGGAGATCGCGCGCGACCTCGGGATCAGCCCGAAGACGGTGGAGTTTCACCGCAGCCATCTGATGAAGAAATACGAGGCCAGCAACATGGCCGAACTCATCCGGAAAGCCGGCGGCGCGTTGGCCGCCTGACGCCAATCCAAGGGTATACCCCTGGCCTTTCAGATGATCCGCCCAGCTAGTTTCCGCGACCCTTCCCGGAGGAGCATTCCGGTCTTGCCGCATGGAGGATGCGGTATCTGCCAACGGGAGGAAAATCCATGAAACTTTTCACGAAACTTGTTGCCGTTTTCGCCTCGCTCGCCTTCGTCGCGGGCGCCATGACCGGCGTCTCCGCCGCAAATGAGCGCTATGGCAAGCAGAAGGTCGTCTACCATATCAACTACAATGGCGGAGAAGCGGACAAGGCCTATCGTGGCGCGCTGCGCAACATCCAGAACCACATCAACGCCGTCGGCAAGGACAACATGGAGATCAAGGTCGTCCTGCACGGAAATGGCGTCGGGCTCCTCAAGAGCGCCAAGGGCAACGAAAAGCTGCAGATGGACGTCACCAGCCTGAAATCGCAAGCCGTCGCCTTTCACGTCTGCAACAATACGCTGAAGGGCCGCAAGATCGACTACAACAACGATCTCTTCGAGGTCTTCGAGGACGACATCGTGCCGTCGGGCGTCGCCGAACTCAGCCGCCTGCAGCAGATGGGTTACACCTACATAAAGCCCTGATCCGAAGGGGATGGGAAAATTCCGGCCGGCGTCCGCGCCGGCCGTCGGCATGATCAGAGCCGCCGCCCGGTCGAGGCGTCGAAAAGGTGCAGCATGTCGCGGTCGAGTTTGAGGCCCAGCCGGTCCGACAGCGGACCGCCGGACGGCAGCGAGACTGCCAGCCGCGCCTCGCCGAGATGGCCGTGCACCAGCCGTCCGGCGCCCAGCTCCTCGACATAGTCCACCGTCAGGTCGATATCGGCCGTCACGCCGGCCTCCGCCAGTCGGACATCCTCGGCGCGCACGCCGAGCGTGACCGGCCCGTCCGGCACGGCATGGCCGTTGGTCATCGCCACCGTCTGGTCGCCGATGACGAGATTGCCGTTCTCGCCGCGCACCGAAATCATGTTCATCGCCGGCGAGCCGATGAAGCTCGCCACGAAGGCCGATTGCGGCGCGCGGTAGACGTCGAGCGGGCTGCCGATCTGCTCGATCCGCCCGCCGTTCAGGACGACGATGCGGTCGGCCATGGTCATGGCTTCCAACTGGTCGTGCGTGACATAAATCGACGTCGTGCCGAGCCGCTTCTGCAACTGCTTGATCTCGCCGCGCATCTCGACACGCAGCTTGGCATCGAGGTTCGATAGCGGCTCGTCGAACAGGAAGGCCGCCGGCTCGCGCACGATGGCGCGGCCCATGGCGACACGCTGGCGCTGGCCGCCGGACAGTTGCCGCGGCTTGCGGTCGAGATATTCCTCTAGTTGCAGGATGCCCGCCGCCTCGGCAACGCGCTTTTCGATGTCGGCCCTGTTCATACCGCGGTTCTTCAGACCGTAGGCCATGTTGTTGCGCACCGACATGTGCGGATAGAGCGCGTAGTTCTGGAACACCATGGCGATGTCGCGGTCGGCCGGATCGACATGGTTGATGATGCGCTCGCCGATGCCGATCTCGCCCTCGGTGATGGTTTCGAGCCCCGCCACCATGCGCAGAAGCGTGGACTTGCCGCAGCCCGACGGGCCGACAAGGACGATGAATTCGCCGGCGCGGATGTCGAAGGAGACAGTGTCGACGGCGCGGATGCCGGCCTGGTAGTCCTTGCTCACTCGGTCGATGGAGACGTTTGCCATTTGTGCGCTCTCACTTGTCGCTTTCGGTCAGGCCCTTGATGAACCAGCTCTGGAAGACGATGACGATGACGACTGGCGGCAGCATCGCCAGGATCGAAAGCGCCATGGCCTCGCCATATTCGGGGATGTTGGCGCCGATCCACACCTGCAGGATCTGCTTGATGCCGCGCACCAGCGTGAAATAGTGCTCGTCGGTGGTGATCAGCGTCGGCCAGAGATACTGGTTCCAGCCATAGACGAACATGATAATGAAGATCGCCGCGATCATGGTGCGCGACAGCGGCACCAGGATGTCGATGAAGAACTTGAACGGCCCGGCGCCGTCGATGCGCGCGGCCTCCAGCAACTCGTCCGGCACCGACTTGAAGAATTGCCGGAAGAAGAACGTCCCGGTCGCCGACGCAATCAGCGGCACGATCAGCCCGGTATAGGTGTTCGTCAGCCCCATCGACTGCACGATCTCGTAGGAGGGCAGGATGCGCACCTCCAGCGGCAGCAGCAGCGTCGTGAAGACCGCCCAGAAGGCGAGCGTCGCGAAGGGGAAGCGGAAATAGACGATCGCATAGGCCGCCATCATCGAGATGACGATCTTGCCGACCGCGAAGCCGAGCCCGAGGATCAGCGAGTTCATCGTCATCGTCATGCCGTTGACTTCGCCGGTAAAACCCGTGCCGGTGAAAAGCACCGTGCGGTAGGTTTCGGCAAAATGCGGCCCGGGCACATATTGCAGGCCCCCGCGATGGATCGTGATCGGATCCCAGGTCGAGGTCAGAAAGGCGATCACGACGGGCACGACCATCAGCAGCGCCCCGGCGATCAGGATGGCATGGTCGCCGACGGCGCCCCAGTTGATGCCCCGCCTCGCCGAGGCGCCTGCGGAGGTGGCGGAGGGAGTGGCGGTTTGCGTGTCTGCGAGCGTCATTTGCCTCTCCTCAGGTGTAGTGAACGCGGCGTTCGATCATGCGGAACTGGAAGATGGTCAGGACCAGCACCACCACCATCAGGATCACCGATTGCGCCGAGGAGCCGCCGAGATCGTTGCCGCGGAAACCGTCGAGATAGACCTTGTAGACGAGCGTCACCGGATTGTTGGCCGGCTCGTTCTTGGTCATCAGGTCGATCACGCCGAAGGTCTCGAACAGCGCGTAGGTGATGTTGATGATCAGCAGGAAGAAGCCGGTCGGCGCGAGCAGCGGGAAGGTGACGGTGAAGAAGCGGCGCAGCCCGGACTTGCAGTCGATCAGGGCGGCCTCGCGCACCGCGCGCGGAATGCCCTGCAATCCGGACAGGAAGAAGATGAAATTGACCGGGATCTGCTTCCACACCGAGATGACGGTCATCGCCACCGCGGTGTCGAAATAGTTGACGCCGACGCGCATCTCCCAGCCGAGGAAGCCGGCGATATCGGTCAGCGGGCCGACATGCTGGTCGAACATCAGGACGCCGAGCATGCCGGCGACCGGCGGCGCGATGGCATAAACCCACATCAGAAGCGTGCGGTAGGTCCGCGTGCCGCGCAACACGTGGTCCGCCTTGACGGCGAGCAGCAGCGCAATGGCCAGCGAAAAGAAGGTGACGGCGACGGTGAACACGGCGGTGAAGCGCGCGACGCGCTGGTATTCGGCGTTGCCGAGCGCGTCCGTGTAGTTGTCGAGGCCGACGAAGGACGAGCCGAAGCCGAACGGATCTTCGAGGTAAAAGGAGGAGCGCACCGCCTCGCCGGCGGGCCAGTAGAAGAATATGATGACGATCGCCAACTGCGGCAGCAGGAAGAGATAGGGGAGCCAGGAATGGCCGAACTGAACCCGCTTCATGGTCGCTCCGTAAAAGAAGGGCCCGGCCGGGCCGGGCAGGGCGAATGCGCCCGGAGGGGTCCGGGCGCCTTGCGGTCGGCTGAAGAACCTACGAGGAGGTCTTGGCGAAGCGCTCGAGGAGCTTGTTGGCTTCCTGCTCGATGGTCTCGAAGGCTTCGTCGACGGTAGCCTCGCCGGAGAACACCTTGCCGTATTCGCGGTTCATCACGTCGCGGATCTGGACGTAGAAGCCCATGCGATAGCCCTTGGTCCATTCGCCGGACGGCAGGTTGAGCTGCTGGATGCCGACTTCGGCGGCCGGCGTGCGCTCGTAGTGGCCGTCCTTCTTGGCCAGGTCGTAGGCGGCCTGGGTGACCGGCACGTAACCGGTTTCGCGGTGCCACAGATACTGGACTTCCGGCGAGGTCAGGTAGGAGAAGAACCTGGCGACGGCCTCGTTTTCCTCGGTCGGCTGGCCGGACATGGCGAACAGCGCGGCGCCGCCGATGAAGGACTGGTAGCCTTCCGGCTGGGCGTCGCCGACGACCGAGCGCCAGAACGGCAGCGGCACGGCGCCGAAGTCCATCGTGGCGGTCTTGGTCAGGCCGCCGAACGAACCCGAAGAGCCGATCCACATGGCGACCTTGCCCTGCTCGAACGGAGCCTGGTTGTCGTTCCAGCCGGCGCCGTAGAATTCGAACCAGCCATTGCCCTTCCACTCGACGAGCTTCTCGAACATCATTTTCTGGCTGTCATTGTTGACGAGGATCTTGGTGCCCTCGACGCCGTCATAGCCGTTGTTGCTGGAGGCGAACTGGACGTTGTTGCGCGAGGCGAAGTTCTCGGTGAATTCCCACGGCAGGTGCGACTGCACCAGCGGGATGTAGCCGGCTTCCTTGAGCTTCGGCGCGATGGCCTCGAAGTCTTCCCAGGTCTTCGGCGGCTCGACGCCGGCCTTCTCGAAGGCTTCGGTGTGGGTATACATGATCGGGGCGGACGAGTTGAACGGCATGCCGATCATCTTGCCGTCGCTGTCGGCGTAGAAGTAGCGCACGCCGGAGATGTAGTCGTTGATGTCGAAGCCGGCACCGGCCTCGTTCAGGAGATCCTGGACCGGCACGACGGCGCCCTTGGCGTTGATGATTGTCGCCGAACCGGCATCGAACACCTGCAGGATGTTCGGCTGTTCGCCGGCACGGAACGCGGCGATGCCCGCGGTCAGCGTTTCCTCGTAGTTGCCCTTGTAGACCGGGGTGAGCTTCACCTCGTCCTGCGAGGCGTTGAAGTTCGTGGCGATCTCGTTGACGACTTCACCGAGACGGCCGCCCATGGCGTGCCACCATTCGATTTCGGTTTCCGCGAACGCGGCGACGGACGACGACAGCAGGATGCCTGCTGCGAGCATGTGACGGATCATCTTGTTCCCTCCTGAGGACGTTCCAGGGATTGAAACGCTCCGGCGGGGCCTATGAGAGTCTGTTGAAGCTTTCTTGACCGATCGGTGAAATTTCGGTGACGGCGGGGCAGTTGGCTGGGGACAAGCCGGTCGGTGGAGAGCCGCTTCCGTGCCGGATCAGTTTCGGTGTGCCTCGATAAAACGCCGGAAAGCTGCCAGTGTTTCCTCGCTGACGTGATGTTCGATGCCCTCGGCGTCGCGCTGCGCGATCTCTGGCGAGACGCCGAGAGTGACGAGAAATCGTTCCACGATCTCATGCCGCTCTCGCGAAGCGTGGGCCAGGCGGCGGCCCTCATCGGTCAGGAAGACACCGCGATAGGCCTTGCGCACGACGAGACCTTCCTCGGCAAGTCTGCCCAACATGCGGGCGACAGTCGGCTGGGCGACGCCGAGCCGCGCCGCGATATCGACCTGGCGCGCTTCGCCGCCCTCGCGGATCAGGTCGTCGATCAACTCGACATAATCCTCGACAAGTTCGCTGCGTCGGGCATCGCGGGCCTGCTGGAACGCTTCGGCACGGATCGCCGGATCGGTGACGGCTTCCCGGTCGCCCTTTGTTTCTGCGGCCTTTTTACTCACGAGCGCTCCCTTGTCTTCATCAAGAACTTAGCATAGGAAAATAAATATAGCATATGCTATATTGTTTGAACCGGGCGAACCGGCCCGAAAAAAGTGAGCGAAATGAGCGAAATCGCATTCGATGACAGTTTGACCGGCCGCACCGACCGCGCCGTAAGGGATGTGCTGGAAGGCCGCCGTCACGGTGTGCGAGCCATCCTGCCACTCTTCGGCCCGGCGGTGATCGCCTCCATTGCCTATATGGATCCTGGCAACTTCGCGACGAATATCCAGGCCGGAGCGAAATACGGCTATATGCTTTTGTGGGTGGTGCTGGTCGCCAACCTGATCGCCATGCTGTTCCAGGCGCTTTCCGCCAAGCTGGGCATCGTGACGGGGCGCAATCTCGCCGAGATGTGCCGCGAGCGTTACCCGAAACCGGTCGTCTGGGCGATGTGGGTGGTCAGCGAACTGGCCGCGATGGCGACCGACCTCGCCGAGTTCCTCGGCGGCGCGATCGGCTTGTCGCTGCTCGCGGGCATCCCGCTGATCTGGGGCATGGCGATTACCGCGGTCGTGACCTACGGCATCCTCCTTTTCGAGAACCGCGGTTTTCGCTTCATGGAGTTGGTCATCGGCGCGATGGTCGCCGTCATCGGCCTCTGCTATCTCGTCGAACTGTTTCTCGCGCCGGTCGACTGGAGTACCGCCGCCGTCGGTCTGGTGACACCGGTCCTGCCCGATCAGGGCGCATTGCTGATCGCCGTCGGCATTGTCGGCGCAACCGTGATGCCGCATGCCGTGTTCCTGCATTCCGGCCTGACGCAGTATCGCACCCTGCCGCGCGACGACCGCGAACGCGGCATGCTGGTGCGCTTTTCCAACCGCGAGGTCGTGCTGGCGCTCGCCGTGGCCGGCATGGTCAACATGGCGATGGTCATCATGGCCGCCGCGGCCTTCCATCTCGGCCATTCCGAGGTTGCGGAAATCGAGACCGCCTATCACACGCTGACGCCGCTGCTCGGCGCGGCTTCGGCCGCCGTCTTCCTGGTTTCGCTGATCGCCTCCGGCGTCTCGTCGTCCGTGGTCGGGACCATGGCCGGCCAGATGATCATGCAGGGCTTCGTCAATTTCCGTATCCCGATCTGGCTGCGCAGGGCGGTGACGATGGTGCCGGCCTTTATCGTCGTGGCGTTGAACGCCAATCCGACCGAGACGCTGGTGATGAGCCAGGTCGTGCTGTCGATCGCGCTTCCCGTTCCGATGATCGCGCTTCTGCACTTCACATCGAGCCGCAGCGTCATGGGCGGTTTCGCCAACAACCGCCTGATCGTCCTGGTCGCGACCTTCGCCACCGCGATCGTGCTGAGCCTGAACTTCGTCCTGCTGGGCGGAGTGTTCGGGCTGGCGATACCGGGTTTTTAACGGCGCGTCGGGTTCAAAAAAAAGGCCGGGCTTGCGCCCGGCCTTTCCGAAAGAGTGGCTTGTAAGCGCGTGGCTTACATCATGCCGCCCATTCCGCCCATTCCGCCCATGTCGGGCATCGGGGCAGCGGCTTCCTTCTTCGGCAGTTCCGCGACCATGGCTTCGGTCGTGATCAGCAGGCCGGCGATCGAGGCCGCGTCCTGCAGGGCGGTGCGAACGACCTTCACCGGGTCGACGATGCCCATCTTGATCATGTCGCCATACTCGCCGGACTGGGCGTTGAAGCCGAAAACGTCCGACTTCTGGTCCATGATCTTGCCTGCGACGATGGAAGCTTCCTCGCCGGCATTTTCCGCGATCTGGCGGGCCGGAGCCTGCAGCGCGCGCTTGACGATGTTGATGCCGGCTTCCTGGTCAGGGTTTGCGCCCTTGGCCGACAGCGCGCCGGAAGCGCGCAGCAGCGCGGTGCCGCCGCCCGGAACGATGCCTTCCTCGACGGCTGCGCGCGTGGCGTTCAGCGCGTCGTCGACACGGTCCTTGCGTTCCTTCACTTCGACTTCGGTCGCACCGCCAACGCGGATCACGGCAACGCCGCCAGCGAGCTTGGCGAGACGCTCCTGCAGCTTCTCACGGTCGTAGTCGGACGAGGTTTCCTCGATCTGGGCCTTGATCTGTGCGACGCGGCCTTCGATGTCGGACTTGGAGCCGGCGCCATCGACGATGGTCGTTTCTTCCTTGGTGATCGCGACCTTCTTGGCGGTGCCGAGCATGTCGAGCGTCACGTTTTCGAGCTTGATGCCGATGTCCTCGGAGATCACCTGGCCGCCCGTCAGGATGGCGATGTCTTCGAGCATGGCCTTGCGGCGGTCGCCGAAGCCCGGAGCCTTGACGGCGGCGATCTTCAGGCCGCCACGCAGCTTGTTGACCACGAGGGTGGCCAGCGCTTCGCCTTCGACGTCTTCCGCGATGATGAGCAGCGGACGCGAGGACTGAACGACGGCTTCGAGAACCGGCAGCATGGCCTGCAGGTTGGAGAGCTTCTTCTCGTGCAGCAGGATGTACGGATCTTCGAGGTCCGCGATCATCTTTTCCGGGTTGGTCACGAAGTACGGCGACAGGTAACCGCGGTCGAACTGCATGCCTTCGACGACTTCCAGTTCGGTTTCGGCGGTCTTGGCTTCCTCTACGGTGATGACGCCTTCATTGCCGACCTTCTGCATCGCCTCGGCGATCATCGAGCCGATTTCGGCTTCGCCGTTGGCGGAGATGGTGCCGACCTGTGCGACTTCTTCCGAGGTCTTGATCTTGGTGGCCTTCTTCTGAAGGTCGGAGACGACTTCGGCGACGGCCAGGTCGATGCCGCGCTTCAGGTCCATCGGGTTCATGCCGGCGGCAACGGCCTTGTGGCCTTCCTGAACGATCGACTGGGCCAGGACGGTTGCCGTCGTGGTGCCGTCACCGGCGATGTCGTTGGTCTTGGAAGCGACCTCGCGCAGCATCTGCGCGCCCATGTTCTCGAACTTGTCGTCGAGCTCGATTTCCTTGGCGACGGAGACGCCGTCCTTGGTGATGCGCGGCGCGCCGAACGACTTGTCGATGACGACGTTGCGGCCTTTCGGGCCCAGCGTCACTTTCACTGCGTCGGCGAGGATGTTGACGCCAGCCAGCATGCGCTCGCGCGCCGAACGGCCGAATTTCACTTCTTTAGCGGACATATTCTAAACTCCCGGGCGAACAGCCCATTGTGAATGTCTTGAGGTTAGGAGAGCGAACGCGGCTTAGCCGACGATGCCCATGATGTCGGATTCCTTCATGATCAGAAGGTCTTCGCCGTTCACCTTGACTTCGGTGCCCGACCACTTGCCGAACAGGACGCGGTCGCCGGACTTGACGTCGAGCGGCTGAACCTTGCCGTTCTCGTCACGGGCACCCGGGCCGACGGCGATGACTTCGCCTTCGGACGGCTTTTCCTTGGCGGTATCGGGGATGATGATGCCGCCTGCGGTCTTTTCTTCGGAGTCGACACGGCGCACGACAACGCGATCGTGCAACGGACGGAATTTCATCTCTGCCATTGACTTTTACCTTTAAAACGTTGGCCTGGAATTGATTAGCACTCCCTCCCGGTGAGTGCCAGCGGCATCGACATAGTGACGCCTGTAGCGTGAGTCAAGAACGCCGCCGGCGTCTTTTTCCGGCCGGCGGCGCTGATCTTCACGATGGTAAACGGGCGCCGCCGGGAGGGCCGGCGACCCGGGAACTGCTATTTGACGATGCGCAGTTTCGAAAGCTCGGCGCCGATTGCGCCGAAGGCGCTTTCCAAAGTCGCCTTGCCCGGCGCGTGATAGTACTTCCCGAGATCGGTCGCGCAATCCTGGAACAGCTGCCGGGTCGCGGTTCCGGGCTTGGACCCCAGTGTGACGGTGAAGACGATGATGTCCTGATCCTTGGCCGTGGTGCAGAGCGCTTCGAGGCGGTCGTCCACGACATCCTGCGCATCGCTTGCGTTGTCCGTGCCGAAAATCGCATCGGCCTGTGCGCTGCCGAGCCTGCCATAGGCGGTTTCGTCCGAGTTGCTCGGATGCGGGCTGTTGGCTCCGGTGGAGTAGTTCAGGTCGTAAAGGACATTGTCGCCGTCGGTCATGATCATGATCGCCTTGCGCCAGCGCGGGCTGTCCCACAGCGTCGCGCCGGTCTTCGGATCGATCTCGGTGCTTTCGGTGAACGGCTCGCCCGGAGACAGCGTGCGAATGCCCCAGGCCATGCCGATATCGCCCAGCGTGCCGCCGCGGTTCCACGCCGTCAGCGCGCTCACCGCCGCGGTCACGGTGGAATAGGAATTCGTCAGCGGCGTGACCGGTGTAGGGCAGCCGGTATTGGGCCCGGTCAGCGAGTTCGTGTCGGACGTCCCGCCGGGCTTGATGGTCCACGGCTGCGTCAGGTCGTAATTGTTGTCGGTTGAATCTTCCCAGAAGAACGGCTGCCATTTTTCCACGTCGGGACCGGTGTCGGCGATCGAGTTGGCGCCGCTGCGCTCGCGCACGCAGCCCTTCCACTTCGTCTTGTCGCTCGGATCGCGCGTGCCGTAGGAATGCGTACCGACGATGGATTCCGCTTCCGCGCCCGGATTGACCATCGCGGCATAGGGCACGATGGCGACGCGCAGATCCTCCGGTTCGCTGTCACCGTCGAAAATCGCGTCGACCAGAATCTCCGATGCGCTGCGCAGCGATTCGATCTTCGACGGACTGTCGCCCCACATCGAACCGGTATTGTCGAGCACGAGGCTGACCAGCAGTCCGCCGCCGGCGCGTTTCACCGTGGTGGTCACCGCGACATCGACCTGGCTGACCTTGAAGACCGACATGAACAGCGTTTTCATCGACGCCGTGCCATTCACCGTGATCGTGTCGCCGGTGACCACCGTGTCCACCGAGGTCAGCGTGGCGTCGCCGAGGGTGAAGTTCTTGACGACGAACTTGTCGGCCAGCGCATCGATCGTCGGCTTGTCGGAATAGACCGTCGCCACCGCCAGCGCGGACGCATCGACCGCCGATTGCAGGTGGTAGCGGGTCAGCAGAAAGCGCGATCCGTCGATGGAAAACCCGACCGCGGCGAGAAGCGGAACGATCAGCAGCGCGAAATTGACCGCCATCACGCCGCGGCGATCGTCCAGAAGGCCGCCAAGCCGGGTGCGCAGGTGCGCCGCGAGGCGGGACCGGAGCGATCGTTTTTTGTTGTTTTCTGTCGTCATGATAGCGCCTCCCGGACCGGCATCATGCCGGCGGAACGTAGTCCCAGTTCGGATCGGTTTCGGAGACCGCGCCGTCCATCGAGATGGCGCGGGTTTCGCGCGGTCGGAAATAGACGACCGACGAGACGTTGCGGGAAGCGGACTCCCAGATGAAGTTGAACGGGCTCGTGTAGGCCATATTCGCTTCGATGCGCAGTACGGTATCCGCCGGCAGTCCCATGCCGGCGACTTCCTCGACGCCGAAGACTTTCGGTGCGCCGCCGGCCGAACGCGTCCACAAAAGGATCGGCGATCCGTCGTCCGCCTTGAAGCCGATCGACGACACATGGATGTCGATCTGGCGGTTGGGATCGTAGCCTTCGATCATCTGATCCGCCGTGTTGAGGATCGTCGTGATCGAGGCCGTCGTCAGGGTCGGCTCCCGGGCCAGCAGGTCTCCCGACTGGTGCACATAGCGCAGGAACTGGTCCTCGGTCGCGTGTTCGACATAGACCTCGGCCAGCCCGAACGACATCAGCAGCATCATCGGCAGCAGCAGGACGAACTCCGTTGCCGCGACGCCGCGCCGGTCAGCCGCAAAGCGGCCCGTCAGCAGGCGGAAAAGCCTGAAATGTCGAAGGTTTTTTCGAAGTGCCATCATGTCACCTCAAAACGGTTCGTTCTTGAAGATGGAAAATCCGACCAGGATGACCGGCTTGCCGTCCGGTTGCAGGATGTTGGTCAGGAACGGCGTGATGAAATTGTACGTCGCGGAGGCGCGCATCGCCGTTATCTGCGACGTCCCGCCCGGCTGAAACACGAAATTGGTCGGCTTGCCGTTGGAATCGAATGTCGGTTCCGGAAACACCACGTCGGCGACCGTCGCAAACGAGCGGACGTCGAGATAGACGTCGGTACAGTCGAAGATAACCTCCGCAGCGGCGCAGACTTCGGCATCGAAATCGTCCTTCGACGTCGCACTTTTCTGGATCTCGCCGGTTTGCAGGCCGCGTCCGGCCTGGCTGAGGACGAATTTCAGGTGGCTTTGCTTGTAGTAGTAGATGGACGTCTCGAAGATCGTGAAAACGAGAAACAGGAAAACCGGCGCGATCATGCCGAATTCCATCGCCGTTGCGCCGGATAGGCTCCGCCGGTATCCGCCAATCGCTTGGCGGATGCGCTGGACGGCCTTGGCGCCGCCCCCCAGGCGTTTAAGGCGCATTGCTTCCATTGGTCACGGCATCCGTTCGAAGGCAATGTCTTACCACCAGTTGCTTTTTGTCCGGTTCATGCCGTTGGCCGCATTCGTCCGTCGCAATTCACTTGCCGTTAACCGTGCAGCGGCCCGCTCGGCGGATTGAACGGCTTCCATTTGCGGACGAAAGGCTCTAATTCCACCGGCGACCAACCGGCCCGGCGGCCGGCCGACCGAAACGCGGCATGTGCCGCACAACGAAGCGGGAACGGGCCTTGGGCATTCGGCAAATCGCCAGTCTGGCGGAAATCTCCGGCGGCTATGACGCAATTTTCTGCGACGTCTGGGGCGTCCTGCACAATGGCGTGCGCTCGTGGACGCCGGCGTGGCGGGCGCTTGCCGCCGAGCGCGAGGCGGGCAGGGCGGTTGCCCTGATCACCAATGCGCCTCGCCCGAAGGGACCGGTCTCCGAGCAACTTGCGAGCCTCGGCGTGCCGGACGAAGCCTATGACGACATCGTAACCTCCGGCGACGTGACGCGTGCCCTGATCGGCGAAAACGCCCGCATGGTTTTCCATGTCGGCCCCGACCGCGACATGTCGCTTTATGACGGGCTCGACGTCGAACTGGTCGAGGAGCGCGAGGCGGCCGCCGTCGTCTGCACCGGCCTCTATGACGACGACACCGAGACGCCGGCCGACTACACCGAAATGCTGCAACGGCTGCGCGCCCGCAACCTGCCCTTCATCTGCGCCAATCCCGATATCGTCGTCGAGCGCGGCGACCGGCTCGTCTATTGCGCCGGCGCGCTGGCCAAGGATTTCGCCCTTTTGGGCGGCCGCACGCTGATCGCCGGCAAGCCGCACGCACCGATCTACCGCGAGGCGATGGCGCGGGCATCCGCCGCGCTCGGCCGCGACATCGAGCCGGGCCGGGTTCTTGCCATCGGCGACGGCATGACCACCGACGTCAAGGGCGCGATGGATTACGGCCTCGACCTGCTCTTCATCTCCGACGGTATCCATGCGCGCGAATACGGCGTGCCGGGCAAGCCGGACTACGAGAAGATGGCGGCCCATCTCGACGGCTTCGGCGCCCATCCGGTCGCCACCATGATGAAACTCGCCTGAGCGGAGCGACCCGTGGCTTTCCGGTACTCGTCCCTTGCAGACCTTCCCGCAAGCCTCCGCGGCGCTGTTGTCGCCATCGGCAATTTCGACGGCGTGCACCGCGGTCACCAGTCGGTTCTCGAGACGGCGCTCGGTTTTGCCCGCGACCACGACTGCCCGGCGCTCGTCCTGACCTTCGAGCCGCACCCGCGCCAGTTGTTCCAGCCCGACGTGCCGCTGTTCCGCATCACGCCGGCGGCCATGAAGGCCGACATCCTGGAGCGCATGGGCTTCGACGGCGTCATCGAAATGCCGTTCACGCGCGAATTCGCCAGCCACACCGCCGACGAGTTCGTCGACCGCGTGCTGGTCGAGGGCCTTGCCGCCCGCCAGGTCGTGACCGGTTTCGACTTCCATTTCGGCAAGAACCGCCAGGGCGGCCCGGCCTTCCTGATGGAGGCGGGCGAGACGCGCGGCTTCCACGTCACGCTGGTCGATGCGTTCCGCGACGAGGATGCCGAAGTCGTCTCGTCCAGCCGCGTGCGCGAAAAGCTGCATTCCGGCGATCTCGCCGGCGCCAACGACCTGCTCGGCTACCGCTACCGCGTCGAGGCCGAGGTGGTGCGCGGCAAGCAGCTCGGCCGCACGCTCGGCTTTCCGACCGCCAACATGGCGCTGCCGGAAAACGCCGTCCTGCGCCATGGCATCTATGCCGTCCGCTTCGTTCGCGCCGACGGTTCGGTCCATGACGGCGTCGCCAGTTTCGGCCGCCGTCCGACCGTCGACGAGGACGGTGTGGCGCTTCTGGAGACCTATGTATTCGGTCTTGACGAGGAAATTTACGGCGAGACCTGCACCGTCGCGGTCTGCGCCTTCCTGCGCGGCGAGGAGAAATTCGACTCGCTGCAGGCGCTGAGCGAACAGATGAAGGCCGACGAGGACGAGGCGCGCGCGATCCTCACCATCCTGCGGCCGCTTTCCGATCTCGACCGCAAACTGACGTTTGCCGGCTAGCCCAGGAAGCGCGGATCGAGCGGATGCTCGATCGCGCTTTTGATCGTGATCGAACCGGCGTCGGGGTGGCGCGGATTGATCAGGTGGTTGAAGGCATGCGGCATGACCACGCTCGGCACGGTCATGACCGGGGAGGCGGCATCTGAACAGAATGCATCGAACAGGTCGCGGGTGATCTCCGGATCGTCGCGCCAGTTTCCGGTCAGTTCCGGCGAGACGGGCACGATCGTGTCCGGCACCTCGATTTCGAGCAGTCGATAGGTCTCCGGCAGGTCTTCTGCGTCAAAGTGAACGAGCATTTCCAGCATCGCCAATGCGGGATGTTCAGCGCAATAGATAATCGGTGTTCCGAGTTGGTTCCAGCGGCCCGCCTTGTATTTACCACCAATTCCCGAGAGGTCGGCGTAGTTAGAAATCCGCCAAGTCCGCATGCTTATGCGAACATGCCATAGTCTATTGCGTGCAGTTCTTCCTCAACTATGTGCGCGCCGGTTTCCGAAGCGAGCAGATCAATCGGGACTGCGCCATCAAGCGCCCTACAGGGCTTGCGCAGCCATCGACGCGCCTTCTCCTCGGATCCGAAGACTCGATTCGCCATCGCTAAAATACGCTCCAGCCGCTGCACGCGGTCGGATTCGGCAAGCGTTAATGGCTCATCATTCTTCTTGCGACGGTCTAGTGTGCGACGCGGAGCGACAACGTTATGGATTTCTTCGGCGCTGTAACCAAGTTCAACCAGCTTTTTGACGCGCTGTGCCTTGACGAGAAATCTACCAGAAATGCTCTCGCGAACCACAGTTTGCGGAATACGCGCGGCGGCTTTCTTTGTTACAAAATGCCCGGACGGCGATTTGCCTGCGCTGACCTTTTTCTTCGCTACCATGATGTTCCGCGTCAGTTTGCCATTTGCCACAAAATATATGCGCAAATGGCCAAATCTTCAAGCAAGGCGATTTGCCCCTTTATTCGCGGTCCCGCCATTGCTACATAGCGCGCCATGACCATGGTTCGTTTCGCCATTATTCGAATTATTGGCCCGGCCTGCCGCTGAAAAAGCGTCGCAGGGCCGGGAATTCGCGCATTTTTTCGCGCACTCCTTCCGTTTTTCCGTTATTGACCGCTGCAACCTCTCCGCAGCCTGAAACGAATGCAGACGAATGACCGATTCCGCTGACAACAAAGCGCTGGACTATTCCAGCACGCTCTATCTGCCGCAGACCGAATTTCCCATGCGCGCCGGACTTCCCAAGAAGGAGCCCGAAATCGTCGCCCGCTGGCAGGAAATGGACCTCTACAAGAAGCTGCGCGAGGACGCCAAGGGCCGCCCGCTCTACGTGCTGCATGACGGCCCGCCCTACGCCAACGGCAACATCCATATCGGCCACGCGCTCAACAAGATCCTGAAGGACGTGATCACCCGCTCCTTCCAGATGCGCGGTTACGATTCCAACTACGTGCCCGGCTGGGACTGCCACGGTCTGCCGATCGAATGGAAGATCGAGGAACAGTACCGCGCCAAGGGCAAGAACAAGGACGAGGTGCCGGTCAACGAGTTCCGCAAGGAATGCCGCGACTTCGCCGCCCACTGGATCGAAGTGCAGACAGCGGAGTTCCAGCGTCTCGGCATCGAGGGCGATTTCAAGACGCCCTATACGACGATGAATTTCCACGCCGAGTCGCGCATTGCCGGCGAACTGCTGAAATTCGCCATGTCCGGCCAGCTCTATCGCGGCTCCAAGCCGGTGATGTGGTCGGTCGTCGAGCGCACGGCGCTGGCCGAGGCCGAAGTCGAATACCAGGACTACGAGTCCGACACGATCTGGGTGAAGTTCCCGGTCGTGAACGGTCCCGACGACCTGATGGGCAACTTCGTCGTCATCTGGACCACCACGCCCTGGACGATCCCCGGCAACCGGGCGATCTCCTATTCCCAGCGCATCGCCTACGGGCTTTACGAGGTTACGGCGGCAGAAAACGATTTCGGTCCGCGGCCGGGCGAGAAGCTGATCTTTGCCGACGCGCTGGCCGAGGAAAGCTTTGCCAAGGCCAAGCTCGAATACAAGCGCCTGCGCGACGTGCCGGCCGGCGAACTCGAAACGCTCATCTGTGCGCACCCGCTCGATGGGCTGGCGGATGGCTACCAGTTCGCCGTCCCGCTCATGAATGGCGACCACGTGACTGACGATGCAGGCACCGGTTTCGTCCACACCGCGCCCGGTCACGGCCGCGAGGACTTCGACGCCTGGATGGACTTCACCGGCGATCTGATGCGGAAAGCCGCTTCGTCCGGCTCCGACGCATCGCAGCACTTCTTCTTCGATTCCGCCCGCGAGTGCTTCACGGCCGGTGGCCGCGATTTCCACACCGCCATCCCGTTCACGGTGGACGACGCCGGCTACTTCACCAAGGACGCGCCGGGCTTCGGCCCGGACCGCGAAGGCGGGCCGGCGCGCGTCATCGACGACAAGGGCAAGAAGGGCGACGCCAACCAGGCCGTCATCACCGCCCTGATCGACGCCGACCGGCTGTTCGCGCGCGGCCGGCTGAAACATACCTATCCGCATAGCTGGCGGTCGAAAAAGCCGGTGATCTTCCGCAACACGCCGCAATGGTTCGTCCACATGGACATGGATCTCGGCGACGGTTCGACGCTGCGCAGCCGCGCGCTGAACGCGATCGATGACACCCGCTTCGTGCCGAATGCCGGCCAGACCCGCCTGCGTTCGATGATCGAGGACCGGCCCGATTGGGTGCTGTCGCGCCAGCGCGCATGGGGTGTGCCGATCTGCGTCTTCGCCGACGAAGAAGGCAACGTCCTGAAGGACGAGGCAGTCAACAAGCGCATCCTCGAGGCATTCGAGGCCGAGGGCGCGGATGCGTGGTTTGCCGAAGGCGCCAAGGAGCGGTTCCTCGGCAACGACCACGACCCGGCCAAGTGGCACCAGGTCACCGACATTCTCGATGTCTGGTTCGATTCCGGCTCCACGCACGCCTTCACGCTGGAAGACCGCGACGACCTGAAATGGCCGGCCGACGTCTACCTGGAGGGGTCCGACCAGCACCGCGGCTGGTTCCATTCGTCGCTCTTGGAAAGCTGCGGCACGCGCGGCCGCGCGCCTTACGACACCGTCATCACCCATGGCTTCACCATGGCCGAGGACGGCAGGAAGATGTCGAAGTCGCTCAACAACCAGGTCTTCCCGCAGGACGTGATGGCCAAGTCCGGCGCCGACATCCTGCGCCTGTGGGTGATGAACACCGATTACTGGGAAGATCAGCGCCTCGGCCAGACGATCATCCAGACCAACATCGACGCCTATCGCAAGATGCGCAACACGATCCGCTGGATGCTCGGCACGCTGGCCCATGACGAGGGCGAAAGCGTCGAACATGCGGACATGCCGGAACTGGAGCGGCTGATGCTGCACCGGCTGTGGGAGCTCGATGCCCTCGTCAACAAGGGTTACGACGATTTCGACTTCAAGCGCATCTCGCGTCACCTGCTCGATTTCATGGTGCTCGAACTGTCGGCCTTCTATTTCGACATCCGCAAGGACGCGCTCTACTGCGACGCGCCGTCGAGCGTGCGACGCAGGGCGGCGCTGCAGGTCGTCCACCACCTGTTCGACCGGCTGGTGACCTGGCTGGCGCCGATGTTGCCCTTCACCATGGAGGAGGCGTGGCTGGAGCGCCATCCCGACGCGGTCTCGGTGCATCTGGAACAGTTCCGCAAATGCCCGGGCGAATGGCGCGACGACGAGCTGGCCGCGAAGTGGAAGAAGGTTCGCCAGGTGCGGCGTGTCGTCACCGGCGCGCTGGAGATCGAGCGCAAGGAAAAGCGGATCGGCTCCTCGCTCGAGGCCGCGCCCTTCGTTCATGTCACCGACAACAGCCTGCGCGAGGCGATCGAGGATCTCGACATGGCGGAAATCTGCATCACCTCGGCGATCTCGATCTCGCCGAAGGAAGCGCCCGGCGGCGCCTTCACCCTGCCCGAGGTTTCGGGCGTGGCGGTGGTGCCCGCGCTCGCAAAGGGCACGAAATGCGCCCGCTCCTGGCGCGTGACCGAGGATGTCGGCTCCGATCCGGAGTTTCCGGACGTCTCGGCCCGCGACGCGGCGGCGCTGCGCGAGTTGCGGTCGCTCAAGCGAATTTGACGCGGGGCAATGCGCGTGACGCGAATGGTCGCGCGCATTGCCGAAAACCGCATTTTTCGCTACAGCATCATCAATTCGCCGGATTTACCGGTCAGCGCGGGGGCACGACTGGAAACGATGGGGCCCGTCGAGCTTTCGACGAGAGGATTGGCAGAAGCGTCATGAGAAAAGCATACCGCCTTCCGCGGATCGGCATTGTTGCGGCAATGGCAATGAGCAGTTTCGCGCTCGCCGGCTGCATGGGGCCGACCTACGGAACCGACAAGCCCGCCATGGAGCAGTTGTTCGACGATCTCGGCGGCGCGATGTCCCTCGGCAAGAAGCAGAGGAAGGTTGCCATCGACTACAAGCCGCGCCCGGGCCTGGTGCAGCCGGCCGACACGTCGACGCTACCGGAGCCGCAGCAGAATATCGCCGAAGCGTCGCCCGATTGGCCGGAGTCGCCGGAAGAGCGGCTTGCCCGCATCCGCAAGGAGGCCGATGAGGGCAGATTTGTCGCCGACCTGTCCAAGACAGACGACCCGGACAAGCCGCTGCAGGCCAACGCCCGTCCGACGGCCGCCGCCGGCCAGCGCGTCTACCTGACCGATCCGCCGACGGAATACCGCAAGCCCGCCGAAACGGCGCCCTATGGCGAACTGGGTGCAACGGAATCGGTCAAGGAGCGTGCCCGCAAGCGCGCCAACGCCGAACCGAAAACCGGCTGGCGCAAGCTCGTTCCCTGGCTCTGAGGCTTCAGCGCCGCTTGTCCTGAAAGAAGGATCTGAGGAGCCGCGCGGCCTGCGCCTCGCCGATCCCCGCATAGATGTCGGGCGCGTGATGGCAGGTTGGGCTGGCGAAGAACTTGACGCCGGAAACCACCGCGCCGCCCTTCGGATCGTCGGCGGCGAAATAGAGCCGCCGGATACGCGCGAAGGATATGGCGGCGGCACACATGGTGCAGGGCTCCAGCGTGACGTAGAGATCGCAGTCTTCCAGCCGCTCCTGCTCGAGATTGCCGCAGGCCTCGCGGATGGCGAGGATTTCGGCATGAGCCGTCGGATCGTTGAATTCGCGGGTGCGGTTGCCGGCGGCGCCGACAACGGTTTCGCCCTTGACCACGACGGCGCCGATCGGCACCTCGCCGCGCTCGCCGGCCGCGACCGCTTCCTTGAGCGCGAGGTCCATGAATTCGGGGAATTTCGCCGTGCCGGCCGGTGTTTCGGACAAAGTTTCTCTCGCATGACCGGCTCCTGCCTGATAGGGAGCCGTCGAATGAAGGCAAACAGCAAATGACCAACGAAGACAAGCCCCGCGGACGTCCCGCCAAGCCCGGTACGGGCGGCAGGGATCGCAGCAAGGGCACAGGACCGAAAGCCCAGGGAGCCAAGCGCGACGGCTTGCGCTCGCGCGGTTTCAAGGACGGCCCGGGCGGCGGCAAGCCGGAGGGCAAGTCGCGCGGCTTCAAGGACCGACCCGATGCCGCGGCCGGCGGCAGGCCCCGTCCGTTCAGGGAGCGCGCCTCCGATGCGGGCTCCGACAAGCCGCGGAGTTTCAAGGGCAAGCCTTCAGGTTCCGGCGGCGACCGGCCGCGCACCCCGAGGGATCGGCCGGAACGAGGCCGTACGGAACGCCCGGCGCCGCACGAACAGCGTGCGGTGGAAGTCGAAACGGAGATTGCCGCCGAAGCCGAACCGGAACGCATCGCCAAGTACATGGCCCGCGCAGGCGTGGCCTCGCGCCGTGATGTCGAGCGCATGATCGAGGACGGCCGCGTCACCCTGAACGGCGCCAAGCTGGAATCTCCGGCCGTCAATGTGACGCCGAACGACGTTATCCTGGTCGATGGCGAGCCGATCCCCGAGATCGAGCGCACGCGGTTGTGGCTCTACCACAAGCCGGCTGGCCTGGTGACGACCAACCGCGATCCCGAAGGCCGCCCGACCGTTTTCGAGAAACTGCCGAAGGACTTGCCGCGCGTGCTGTCGGTCGGCCGGCTCGACATCAATACCGAAGGCTTGCTGCTGCTGACCAATGACGGCGGCCTGGCCCGTATTCTCGAACTGCCGCAGACCGGATGGCTGCGCCGCTACCGCGTGCGCGCCCACGGCAGGGTCGACCAGAAGCGTCTCGACGAATTGAAGAACGGCATCGCCGTCGACGGCGTGTTCTACGGCGCGATCGAGGCCACGATCGAGCGCGAGCAGGGCGCCAATGTCTGGATCAATGTGGGTCTTCGCGAAGGCAAGAACCGCGAGGTCAAGAATGTCATGGGCGCGCTCGGGCTGGATGTGAACCGGCTGATCCGCGTCTCATACGGGCCGTTCCAGCTCGGCGACCTGCCGGAAGGCGCGATCATGGAAATCCGCGGGCGCACGCTGCGCGACCAGCTCGGCGACCGGCTGATCGCCGAAGCCCGCTCGAATTTCGATGCGCCGGTGCGCCAGGCGTTTTCCAACAAGCCCGTCAGGGACGAGGAAGGCGAGACACGGCTGGTCAAGGTAGACAAGCGCGGCGACTGGGTGTCTGCCTCGCCGGTCCATCAAGAGCCCCGGCGTGGCAAGAGCGGCGGCGGCGACAAGCGCTTCGATCGCGAGAACGCCTTGTCGCGTCTCGACACGAGGAAACCCGAACGCGGCGCCGGCAAGCCGAAGCGCGCACCGTTCGCCGGAGCCGGGGAATCCGACAAGGAGCGCCACGGCCGCTCCTCCAATGTCTGGATGGCGCCCGGCGCACGTCCGAAGGGCAAGAAGCCGAGGCCGGCCGAAGACGGCAAACCGGATGAGCGGCGCGCTGCGGGACCATCGCGCGGCGGCAAGCCTTCCGCGGGCGGCAAGCCGCGTCCCGGCGACCGGCCGGCAAGCGGCCCAAGGGGTGACCGTCCCGACCGTCCGCGCCGCAACGACAAGCCGCGCGGTCCGAGGAAGTAATCCGCATGCGTGTCGTCGGCGGGGAGTTTCGCGGCCGTACGCTTGCCTCGCCGAAGCCCGGCGCGGCGGGCATCCGCCCGACGACCGATCGCACGCGCGAAAGCCTGTTCAACATTCTCGCCCATCGCTGGCCGGAGAAAATCGACGGCACGCGCGTCCTCGATCTTTTTGCCGGCACGGGCGCCGTCGGCATCGAGGCGATCTCGCGCGGCGCGGCGACGGCGCTGTTCATCGAGCAATCGGCGGAAGGCCGCGGCCTGATCCGCTCCAATGTGGAAACCTTTGCGCTGCAGGGCCGCACCAAGCTGTTTCGCCGCGACGCAGCGCGCATGGGCGACATCGGCACGATGGAGCCGTTCGATTTCGTTTTCGCCGATCCGCCATACGGCAAGGGACTGGCCGAGCGCGCGCTCGCCTCGCTGCGTGACGGCGGCTGGCTGAAATCAGGCGCCCTGGTTGTCGTCGAGGAGGCGGCAAGCGCCGGATTCGCGCCGCCGCAAGGCTTTACACTTGCCGACACGCGCGATTTCGGCGACACCCGTATGTACTTCATGATCTGTGACGGCGATGAGCAAACCGGCTAGTAGAAAAAAGGCGCCCGAAACGCGGACCTCCGGCGACCCGACGGTCGCCGTGGCCTTCGGCGGTGGCGGCGCACGCGGCCTGTCGCATATCCACATCATCCGCGCCCTCGACGATATGGGCATCCGCCCGGTCGCGATCAGCGGGGCCTCGATCGGCTCCATCATGGGCGCCGCGATGGCCAGCGGCATGACCGGCGAGGAAATCAAGGAATACACGCTGGGCCTGGCAGGCAACCGTACCGATATCGTCGCCCGCCTGTTTCGCCGGCCGGCCTCGGTCGCCGCGGCCGTCGATCGCGGTTTCCGCATCGGCCAGTTCGACGTCCAGCGTATCGTGCAGAACTTCATGCCCGACGTCATCCCGCACGAGTTTTCCGCGCTTGACGTTCCATTGCACGTGATTGCCACCGACTTCTACGGCCACCACGAAACGGTATTCTCCGAGGGCGAATTGTGGTCGGCGCTGGCCGCTTCGGCGGCGATCCCCGCGCTGTTCCGTCCGGTACGCCGCGACGGCCGCATCTTCATCGATGGCGGCATCTTCAACCCGGTGCCCTACGACCACATTTTCGGCAGGGCCGACATTGTTCTTGCCATCGACGTCGTCGGCACGCCGCGCGGCGATCCGCGCCGGGTGCCGAAGCCCATCGACAGCCTTTACGGCACCTCGCAGCTGATGATGCGTTCGATCCTCAAGCTGAAGCTGAAGATGCAGCCGCCGGATGTCTTCATCCAGCCGCCGGTCTCCAATTTCCGGGTGATGGATTTCCTCAAGGCCCAGCAGATCATCAAGGCGACGGAGCCGGTCTATGACGAGGTCAGGCGCAAGCTCGACCGCGCCATGGAAAAGCGGATCAGGGAACCCGCCGGTTAACCCGCTGTCGCGCCCTTGCCGGTGGTAAACGGCGACTGCGCCGTCGGCGGCGGGCCGGGCAGCTGGTCATGGTCGGGCCGGTCGCGGTTTTCGATCGAGGCAACCACCCGGAAGCACAGGAAGACGGCGGCAATGCCGAACACCACCGCGCCGAGCGCCCAGCCTCCGATCACGCCGATGGCGCCATAATATTGAGCGCCGATCCATACGAACGGGATGATGCCGAGCGTCGAGCGGCCCCAGTTGAGAATCGTCGAGTAAAGCGCGTAGCCGAGATTGTTGAAGGCCGCATTGGCGACGAACAGAGCGCCGTTGAACAGGAAGCTGGCGCTGGCGAACAGGCAGAAGAAGACGACGAGATCGCGTGCCTCTCCCTGCGCTCGGAAGATGTCGGCGATCGTTCCCGAAAACAGCGCCAGCAGCCCCCACAGGATCAGCACGTAGACCGTTGTGAAGATCAGCGCGTCGCGCATCGTCTCGTACAGCCGGTGATAGAGCTTGGCGCCGTAGTTCTGGCCGAGGATCGGCCCGACGGCGCCGGAAAGCGAGAAGATGACGCCGAAGGCGACCGGGATCAGCCGGCCGATGATCGCCCAGCCGGCGACCGCGCCGTCGCCGAAGGCGGCGATCTGCGCCGTGACATAGGCGTTGCCGACCGGCGTGGCGAGCTGTGTCGCCACCGCCGGTCCGCCGATCGAAAGAAACGGGCGCAATGTCGCCCGCAGCGCCGCCAGATCCGGCATCCTGACCAGCCGGTGCACGACGGCGGCGCCATGCAGGCCGATGACCAGCAGCACCATGCGCGAGAAGAACGTGGACAGCGCGGCGCCGGTCAGTCCCATGTCGAAGCCGAAGATCAGGATCGGGTCCATCACCGCCGCGGCGATGCCGCCGCCGAGTGTCACATACATCGCCCGCCGGGCATCGCCGACGCCGCGCAATATGCCGGTCGCGCACATGCCGATCGCCATCAAAGGCGTTGACGGGAAGACGATGCGCAGGAAGCCGTCGGCCAGTTGCTTGGTCTCGCCCGCGGCGCCGAGCAGGCCGAGCAATTGCGGAATGAAGAGCCATGCCAGCGCGGCCAGGACGATCATCACAACGGCCATGAAGAACAGTGACGCGCCGGCCGCCTTCGCGGCCTGTTCGCGATCGCCTGCGCCGAGCGCCCGCGACACCAGCGCGCCGGTCGCGATCGTCAGGCCGATCGCCACCGAAACCGTGAAGAACATCAGCGTGCCGGCATAGCCGACGGCGGCGGCCAGTTCCGCCTGGCCGAGCAGCGAGATGTAGAACAGGTTGAGCGCGTCGACCGCGAAAACAGAGATCAGTCCGACCGATCCGGTCAGCGTCATTGTCACGACATGGCCCATCGTCCGGCCGGTGGTGAACTTCGCTTTATCGCGTCCGGCCGGGCCTGCCATCAAGCTCTCCTAATGCGCGAAAACGGCGTCGAGTGAGGCAAAGCCCTTGAATTCCAGCGCATTGCCGGAGGGATCGCGAATGAACAGCGTCGCCTGTTCGCCGGGCTCGCCGGCAAAGCGGATCATCGGCCTGTGCAGCCAGTCGATGCCGTCCGCCGCCTCCAGCCGTTCGGCAAGCCCTTTCCAGTCGTCCATCGGCAAGACGACACCGAAATGCGGGATCGGCACCGCCTTGCCGTCGACCGCCCCGCTCGAATCCGGGTTGCCGTCGCCGGTCCGCAGATGCGCCGACATCTGGTGGCCGAACAGGGAGAAATCGAACCACGTCTCCGACGAACGGCCCGCTTCGCAGCCGAGCACGTCGCAATAGAAACGGCGCGTCGTCTCGAGGTCGTCGACCGGAAAGGCGAGGTGAAAGGGCATCAGCGTCATGAGTTTTCTTCCTCGAGCATGTCATCCGCGCCGGCGCCGTCTGTCGTGTCGATGATTTTGGCCTCCCGGCGCGGCTTGGTCAGCGGCTCCGGCGTGACCGGGCGCGTATGCAGCATGTGCCGGCCGGCATAAATCCCCTCCGCCTGCTGGATGCGCAGCCGCTCGGCGTCGCGTTTCTCGACCTCTTCGGCGATCGCCTGCGCGGTGCTTTCCAGGCTACCCAGACCTTCGAGCGTTCTCTTGCCAAATTCAAGGCCGGACTTGAAGGTCTCACGCATTTCGTAGTCGATGCCGCGCGCCCGCAGTTCCAGCGCATGCGCCCGGTCATAGGAGCGCACATAGAGCTTGGCGTCGGGATATTGCGACTGGACGAGATCGACGACCCGGTTGGTGATTTCCTTCTTGTGCGTGCAAACGGCGACGATCTTTGCCCGCTTGACGCCGGCGGCCTCCAGCACGTCCTTGCGGGTGCCGTCGCCGAAATAGATGCGGAAACCGAATTTTTGCGCGGAGCGCACGCGATCCGCCGAATGGTCGATGATCGTCACGTCCGACCCGCCGGCAAGCAGGATCTGCGAGGCGATCTGGCCGTAACGCGAGAAACCGATCATCAGCACGTCGGCGCCCGCGCCCTCGAAATCCTCGTCCAGCTGTTCTGGCGCTTCCTCGCGGACCAGCATGTCGCCGAGCAGGACGCTGAGCGGGGTCAGCGCCATGGAAAGCGTGACGACCGAAACGAGTTGCGACGCCGTGGCGATGTCGAGAATGCTCATGCCGACGGCGGTGGAGAACAGGACGAAGCCGAATTCGCCGCCCTGCGGCAGGATCAGCGCCGTGCGCACGCTGACATCGTGCTCGGTGCCGAACAGCCGGCACAACACATAGATGATTACCGCCTTGACGATCATCAGCACGGGCACGGCCAGCAGGATCGTCAGCCAGTTGTCCAAGATGACGGAAAGCTGCAGCGACATGCCGATGGCCATGAAGAACAGGCCGAGTAAAAGCCCGCGAAACGGCTCGATGTCGGCTTCCAGTTCGTGGCGATAGGAGGATTCAGCCAGCATCACACCGGCGATGAACGCTCCCATGGCCATCGAAAGGCCGGCGAAATCCATCAGCAGGGCGGATCCGATGACGACCAGCAAGGCGGCCGCGATCATGGCTTCGCGTGCGCCCGCCTTGGCGATCACCTGGAACAGCGGGTTGAGCAGGAAGCGTCCGGCAAAGACGAGAGCCGCCACGGCGACGATCGCGATCAGGAAATCATAGGCCGGGTTGCCGCCATCGTCGGCGACGAAAGGCGCCAGGAAGGGCAGCAGCGCCAGCAGCGGCACGATGGCCATGTCCTGGAAAAGCAGGATGGCGAAGGACTTGCGCCCGTGTCGGCGGTTGATCTCGCCGCGTTCCTCCAGCGCCTGCAAGGCAAAGGCGGTCGATGACAGAGCCAGCCCGAAGCCGATCGCGATCGCCGCGTTGAATCCGAAGCCGGCGAGATAATAAGCCAGCGCCGAAAGGACGGCGCCGGTCACGGCGACCTGGGTCAGGCCAAGGCCGAAAATATCGCTGCGAAGCGACCAGAGCCGCGCCGGCTTGAGTTCCAGCCCGATGATGAACAGGAGGAACACGACTCCGAGTTCGGCGACGCGCAGGATTTCCTCGCCCTCGGTGATCATGCGTCCGATCGGGCCGATCATGATGCCCGCCGCGAGATAACCGAGAACGGTGCCGAGGCCGATCCGCTTGAACAGGGGCGCCGCAACCACGGCGCCGCCCAGCAGCGTCACGGCCTCGACATAGAATCCGGGTGCAGCCCCGCCCGCCATGAACTCTCTCCTCTTCCGCCCGAATGCCGGATTCCGGTTATCACGTTCGCGTCTTGATGCCGACCGCGCCGGGCAATACATGACTGCCAGGACCTTTTCCGGTTCGCGCTCTATCTAAGCGCTTTTTGCCGATCGGCAAACCGGCCTGACCTCGGAGATGACATGCAGGATCACACCCAAAGCCTGATCGACCGCGCCGCTTCGCTTGTCGAGGCCGCGCAACGCGCCGGCGCCGATGCCGCCGACGCCGTCGTGGTGCGCTCGCGCTCGAAAAGCGTGTCCGTGCGCCTCGGCAAGGTGGAAGGCACCGATGCCTCCGAGAGCGACGATTTCTCGCTGCGTGTCTTCGTCGGCAGCAAGGTCGCCAGCGTGTCGGCCAATGTGACGGGCGATGTCGATTCGCTCGCCGAACGCGCCGTGGCGATGGCCAGGGTTTCGCCGGAGGACACGTTCAACACGCTGGCACGCGAGGATCTCCTGGCCAGCGAGTTTCCCGATCTCGATCTCTATGACGACACGGAAGTCCCCGCCGAACGAATGACGGAGGATGCGCTGGCGATGGAAGAGGCCGCGCGCGCGGTGCCGGGCGTCACCAACTCGTCGGGCGCCGGGGTTTCCGCCGGCTCGGGCGGTCTGGTGCTGGTGACCTCGCACGGTTTTTCCGGCGCCTATCGCCGCTCGCGTTTCTCGCGCTCGGTCTCGGTGATCGCCGGCGAGGGCACCGGCATGGAGCGCGATTACGACTTTTCCTCCAAGCTGTTCTTCGCCGATCTGCGCGATCCGGCCGAGATCGGCCGCGAAGCGGGCGAGCGCACCGCGCGCCGCGTCAATCCGCGCAAAATGGACACCCAGACTGTAACGGCCGTCTTCGATCCCCGCGTTGCGCGCGGCATGCTCGGACACCTGGCCGGCGCGATCAACGGTTCGGCGGTGGCGCGCAAGACCTCCTTCCTGAGGGACAGGATGGGCCAGCAGGTGGCCAATGCCGCGATTACGGTGATCGACGAGCCCGCCCGCATGCGCGGCCAGGCGTCGCGTCCGTTCGACGGCGAGGGGGTGCAGGGTCCGACATTAACGATGGTCGGCGAGGGCGTGTTGAATCACTGGTTCCTGTCGACTTCGATCGCCAACGAACTGGAACTGGAGACCAATGGCCGCGGCGCCCGCTCCGGCACGTCGGTTTCCGCGTCGTCGACCAACCTGTCGATCGAGCCGGGCGACCGGACGCCGGAAGAGCTGATGAAGGCAATCGGCACCGGCTTCTACGTCACCGAGGTTTTCGGCCAGGGCGTCAACATGGTCACCGGCGAATATTCGCGCGGCGCATCCGGTTTCTGGATCGAGAACGGCGAGATCGCCTTTCCCGTTTCCGAGGTCACCATCGCCTCCAACCTCAAGGACATGTTCATGCGCATGATCCCGGCCAACGACCTCGACCGCGACTTCGGCACCGCGGCACCGACGCTGGTCATCGAGGGCATGACGCTGGCGGGGCAGTAGGCACGTGTCGGACACTGTGAAAAGCAACGCGCTCGCGCCGGTCGAACACGACCTCGCCCTGATCCGCGTGGCGACGGAGGAGGCCGGGCGCATTGCGCTGTCTTATTTTCACGGCCATCAGGAGCTCGACGTGCGCATGAAGGGCGGCACTTCGCCGGTCAGCGCCGGAGATCTCGCCGCCGATACCTTCCTGCGCGAGTTCCTGCTGAAGGCGAGGCCGAATTATGGCTGGCTGTCGGAGGAAAGCGTCGATGTTTCCCGCACCAAGCGGCTGACCGCGCCGCGCAGCTTCGTCGTCGATCCGATCGACGGCACCCGCGCCTTCATCGACGGCAGGGAAACATGGTGTGTCTCCGTTGCGGTGGTCGAGGACGGCAAGGCGGTCGCCGGCGTGCTCGAATGCCCGGCGCTGGGCTATACCTATTACGCATCCGCCGGCGGCGGCGCCTGGAAGGGCGACAACCGCCTGACGGTGGCGCCGCCGCGCAAGCCGCCTGTCATCGCGGCGCCGAAGAAGTGCCTGCCGCAGCTTCAAAGCGCCTTTCCCGGCGGCTTCGAGCGCCATGACCACATTCCCTCCCTGGCCTACCGCCTGGCCATGGTCGCCGAGGGCTTGCTCGACGCGACGCTGGTCCGCCCGACCGCGCATGACTGGGACATTGCCGCCGCGGGCCTGATCCTTGCCGAGGCGGGCGGCCTCCTGACCGATCTCGATGGCGCGCCTGTCGTCTACAACGGCGAATCCGTCGTCAAACCGGCGATGATGGCGGGACCGAAGGATATCCTTCAGACGATGTTCGGTGTTGTGACGGCGGATGCATTCGGTTAGAGCGCTTCCCAAGCTCCGCGAAACGCTCTAAGCCTCGCAAACACTCCATCAAGACCAAATATCAAGGGAATTGAACCATGTCAGAGAGCGCTGACGACAAACAGCTTCTCCATCTTGTTTTTGGCGGCGAACTCGAGTCGCTCGACAGCACCCGTTTCCGCGACCTGAACGACCTCGACATCGTCGGCGTTTTTCCGAATTACAAGGCTGCCGAGACGGCCTGGAAGGCCAAGGCGCAGCAGACCGTCGACAACGCGCATATGCGTTACTACGTCGTGCATCTGCATCGTTTGCTCGACCCCGAAAAAGACACATAGGAATGGTTTGCGGGAAGACGCCGCGCCCACTGGCGTAGCGATCCCGCGCCGCATGAGACAACAGACCGGATGCCGCGCCGCGGAAACCCGGCATCCGGCAAACGCAAGATGGACAACGAGATCGCGATCAGCACGAGACGGCATAAGGGTGTTGGCTGGAAAAAGCGTCTGTGGCGCAAGGTCCGCGCACCGCTCGCCGAATCGCGTTTTGTCGCCAATCTGCTGGTCGTGGCGCTGGACGGATATCTGCGCTTCGTTCACAAGACGAACCGTCTGGTCCATTACGACGAGGCGCTTGCCGACCGCATCATCGACGAGAAGGCGCCGGTCATCGTGACGTGCTGGCACGGCCAGCATTTCATGATGCCTTTCTTCAGCCGCCGCGGCCATCCCTCGGTCGCCATGGTCTCGCGCTCCAGGGACGCCGAGATGAATGCCCGCGTCATCGAGCGGATGGGCTTCGAAACGGTGCGCGCCTCCGGTGGCCGCTCGGCGGCACAGATGCACGAAAAGGGCGCATTGCGCGGTGTCGTCGCGATGCGCAATCACCTTCGCGACGGCAAGTCCGTCTTCATGATCGCCGACATTCCGCACGGCACGCCGCGCGAGGCCGGTATGGGGATCGTTTCCATCGCCCGCATTTCCGGCACCCCGATCGTTCCGGTGGCCTACGCGTCGTCGCGCCGCCACGTTTTCAAGGATGCCTGGGACAAGGCCGTTCTCAACCTGCCCTTCGGCCGCGCCGCCTTTTGCATCGGCGAGCCGATCGAAGTGCCGCGCAAGGCCGATGACGCGGAGATGGAGGCGATCCGCCAGAAAGTGCAGGACGAGCTCAACCGGGTCTTCGACGAAGCCTACGCAATCGTGGACGCGCCGGCATGAGCGAGGTATGGGCACGGACTGCGCTGCAAACCTATCGCTGGCTTGGCGCGGCCCTGTTCCCTTTCATGGGCACCTATGTCGCCATCCGCGCCTCGCGCGGCAAGGAAGAGCACGGCCGCCGGCGCGAGCGCTACGGTCGTTCCTCGGTGGCCCGCCCGGACGGTCCGCTGATCTGGATTCACGCCGCCAGCATCGGCGAAACCGGCGCGGTCGCGGCACTGATCCAGCGGCTGCGCGGAATCGGCATCGAAGTGGTCCTGACCACCGGAACCGTGACCTCGGCCAATTTCGCCCGTGAACGGCTCGGTCCGGACCTGCTGCACCAATATGTCCCGCTCGACATCAAGCCCGCGGTCAGCCGCTTCCTCAATCACTGGCGGCCGGATCTCGCCGTCTTTGCCGAATCCGAAATCTGGCCGATGACGATCCTGGAGCTTGGCGCGCGGCGCATTCCCCAGGTGCTGATCAACGGCCGCATGTCCGACCGCTCCTTTAAGCGGTGGCAGAAACGCATGGCGCTGGCCGAGTCCCTGTTCGAAAACCTGTCGCATGTTGCCGCCCAGACCGAACTCGACGGCGAACGGTTCCGCGCCCTCGGCGCCCGCCCGGTCACCGTGACGGGCAATCTGAAAGCCGACGTGCCGGTGCCGCCGGTCGACGAGGACGAACTGCAACGCTTCAGCAAGGCGCTTGGCGAACGGCCGTGCTGGGCGGCGGTCTCCACCCATGACGGCGAGGAACTGGTCGCCGCACGCGTCCACAAGGCGCTGCAACGTTACCGGCCCGACCTGCTGACCATCATCGTGCCGCGCCATCCCGATCGCGCCCCGGCCATCCGCAAGATGCTCGAGGAGCGCGGACTGACTGTTTCCAGCCGCTCCGCCGGTGAACCGGTCACGCCGCAGACCGATGTCTTTCTGGGCGACTCGATCGGCGAGATGGGCCTTTATCTGCGCCTTGCCGGCATAGCCTTCGTCGGCAAGTCGCTTTCGGGCGAAGGCGGCCAGAATCCGCTGGAAGCGGCGATGCTCGGCGCGGCCGTTCTGAGCGGGCCGAATGTTTCCAACTTCGCCGAGGCCTATGAACGCCTGACCGAAGCGCGTGCCGCGCGCATCGTTTCCGACGAGGCGTCGCTTGCCAAGACGTTGCATCATCTCCTGTCGCAGCCCAAGGTCTGCGAGGCAATGGCCCGCGCCGGCGCCCGCGTCGTGTCCGAAATGGGCGGCGCGCTCGACCGCACCTGGGCCGCGCTCGACCCCTATATCCACCCGCTGCGCGTAGAGGCGGCTTTGCGGAGCGGGGCGCCGGAAGGCGAACGGGAGGACCAGGTCAACGGATCGAGCCAGCCGGGGAGAGGAAGCTTTGGCTGGAAGTGAGGCGCCTCCCTTCTGGTATCAGCCGCGCAGCTGGCAGGCCTTCTGTCTGGCCCCGGCCAGTTGGGCCTACGGCGCGGTAGCCCGCTTTCGCATGGAGACTGCCCGCCCGCCGCAGGTGACGGCGCCGGTGCTGTGCATCGGCAATCTGACGGTCGGCGGCTCCGGCAAGACGCCGACCGCGATCGCCATCGGCAAGGCCGTTGCGGAAGCCGGCTACAGGCCGGGCTTCCTGACGCGCGGTTACGGCGGCAGCGTCCTCGGCCCCCATCGCGTCGATCCCGAACACGACACCGCGCTCACCGTCGGCGATGAACCGCTTCTGCTGGCGCGCACCGCGCCGACCATGGTGGCGGGCAACCGCGCCGCCGGCGCCCGGCAGCTCGCCGATGATGGCATCGACTTCATCATCATGGATGACGGTTTCCAGAGCCGGTCGGTGTATTACGACTACGCCCTGATCGCGCTCGATGCGCGCCGCGGTATCGGCAACGGCGCCGTCATTCCTGCCGGACCGCTGCGCGCGCCTATGGTCGACCAGATGCGCCATGCCGACGCGCTGCTCAGGATCGGCGACGGCGATGCCGGCGCGTCGGTGATCCGTGCAGCTGCGCGGGCCGCCAAGCCGATGATGCGGGCGGATATCGTGGCAAGCCCGTTGCGTGGCCTGAAGACCAAGCCGCTGCTTGCCTATTCGGGAATCGGCGATCCGGACAAGTTCTTCGACACGTTGCGCGGACTGGGCCACTGGCTGACGATGACGCGCGCCTATGGCGACCATCATTTCTTCACCGAGGCGGATGCCGAGGATTTGCTGCTGCACGCCGACCTGGAGAACCTGGAACTGGTGACGACGGAAAAGGATGCCGTGCGTCTGACCCATACCGAGGGGCCGCTCGGCGAATTGCGCCGGCGCACCCGCACACTTCCGGTCGAGATGGTTTTCGAGAGCCCTGTCGCGCTGGAAACGCTGATCGGGGAAGTGGCCGAGCGCTATCACCAGCGCCGCATCAGGGGCGCTTCGTGACTTCCAGTTCGCGTTTCAGCGAAGCCTCGACATCGATGTAAGGCTCCTGGCGCTCGACGCTCCAGTATTTCAGCTCGTCGAGCGGAATCGGCTTGCCGGTCACCGCGCAGCGCACGAATGTGCCCGGCGACAGGACCTGGTAGTCTGCGTCGAGATAACGGATCTTGGCTTCCGAAGCGTTTGGCATGTCGAGTATGTTCATCGTTCCTTAGCGCCACAAAATGCCGCGCACGTCAATCTCTGGCTGCTCAGCGGCGCCCGAACAGGCGTTCGATATCGGCCAGTTTCAGCTCGATGAAGGTCGGCCGCCCGTGATTGCAGGTGCCGGACCCCGGCGTCGCCTCCATCTGGCGCAGGAGCGCGTTCATTTCCTCGCCGCGCAGCCGCCGCCCCGAGCGAACCGACCCGTGGCAGGCCATGGTCGAGGCTACCTTTTCGATATTGTCGCGGATGCGCAGCGCGCCATGGCCTTCGCCGAGATCGTCGGCGAGATCGCGGATCAGGCCGTGCGTATCGACTTCGCCGAGCATGGCCGGCGTCGCCCGCACGGCGACGGCGCCGGGGCCGAAACGCTCGATCTCCAGCCCGAAACGCGCCAGTGTCTCGCCTTGCGCGACCAGCCGGTCGACATCTTCCACCGGCAGGTCGATCACGTCGGGAACCAGAAGCATCTGCGAGGGCAGAACGCGTTCGGCCAGCGCCGTCTTCAGGGCCTCGAATACGAGGCGTTCATGTGCGGCATGCTGGTCGACGATAACCAGCGAATCCGCGGTCTGGGCGACAATGTAGTTCTCGTGGATTTGCGCCCGCGCCGCGCCGAGCGGATGGGCCGATTCCTCCGCTTGCGGCGGATCGGTCACGTCCGCTTGCGCTGCCGACGGCGCAAAGCCGCCGAGTTCGCCCTGGCGCTCCTCGGCAAAGCCGTTCGCGTGATCGAGCGGCCGGTTGACGGAGGGCAGGGCGCCGCTGTCCGGGCGCCGCGCGAAAGCCGGTTGCGGGCCCGCGGATTGCGGCGCGGCGCCCGGACGGAAGGCGGCGGTCATCGCCTCGGCGGCCGTCGTCGTCGCCCGGATCCCGGCCCCGCCGAGCGCGCGGCGGATCGCGGAGATCATCAGCGCCCGCACCAGCCCGGGATCGCGGAAACGCACCTCGGCCTTTGCCGGATGCACATTGACGTCGACCAGGCGCGGGTCGATGTCGATGAAGATGGCGCAGACGGCGTGGCGGTCGCGGGCCAGCATGTCGGAATAGGCGCCGCGCAACGCGCCCGACAATTGCCGGTCACGCACCGGACGTCCGTTCACGTGAACATATTGGCGGCTGGCCGAGGCCCGGTTGAAGGACGGCAGGCCGGCAAACCCGGCGACGCGGATGCCTTCCTTTTCGCCGGCGATCTCGACGCTGTTGTCGCGGAAGTCGCGGCCGAGGATCTGCGCGATGCGCGCGATCAGCGCATCGCCGCCTTCGCCGGTCGCCGGCAGGTCCAGCGTCGAGCGGTCGGACCCGGCCAGCGTGAACGAAACGCCCGGCCACGACATGGCGATGCGCTTGACCGTGTCGGTGATCGCGTTCGCTTCCGCCTGGTCGGATTTGAGGAATTTCAGCCGCGCCGGCACGGTCCGGAACAGGCCGGTCACCTCGACCATCGTGCCGGCATTGCCGGGCGCCGGGCGCGGTCCGGTGACAGCGCCGCCATCGATGGCGATTTCGGCCCCTTCGCCGCCGCCTTGCGGCCGCGAGCGGATGACGAGGCGGGATACCGATCCGATCGACGGCAGGGCCTCGCCGCGAAAGCCGAGCGTGGCGATCGCCGTCAGGTCGCGTTCGATCTTGGAGGTGCAGTGGCGCGAGACGGCGAGCGGCAGTTCCGCCGCGTTCATGCCGAGGCCGTTGTCGGTGACGCGGATCAGCGTCTTGCCGCCCGCCGCAGTCAGGATCTCGATGCGGTCGGCGCCGGCGTCGAGCGCGTTCTCGACCAGTTCCTTGACGACATTGGCCGGCCGCTCGATCACTTCGCCGGCGGCGATCTGGTTGACGACCGTGTCGTCGAGTCGATGGATTCGGAGCTGGGCCATGGCCCGCAATATAGGCATGTGGGCGAGCCGGCGAAATGCCGCCGGACCGCTTTCAACCGGTGGATTTCAGGATCGGATCAGGCCGAGGCCTTGTTCTCGTTGTGCAGCGGGATCGGCGTGCCGGGTGCGTGGATCTGCAGCCATTCCGTCAGCAGCGCCGCATCCATCGGATAGGCGACGCCGTAGCCCTGCACGTTCAGGCAGCCGATGTCGCGCAAGGTCTCCAGTTCGCCGATCGTTTCCGCGCCCTCGGCGACGACGGCGATATCCAGCCCCTTGGCCAGATCGACCAGCGCGCGCACGATGCGCCGCTTGCTGCGATCGCTGTCGATGCCCTGGATGAAACGTTCGTCGATCTTCAGCCGGTCGATGCCGTTGGAATTGATATGCGTCAGCGAGGCGTAGCCGGTGCCGAAATCGTCCAACTCGACATAGATGCCGGCATTGCGCAACTGGCAGAGCTTGCCTGCGACGTCGTGGGTATCGTCGTCGAGGATGACGCCTTCTACGATCTCGACCGACAGCTTGTTGGCCGGCAGGCCGTGGGTGCGCGCCTGGTCGAGCACGAAGCCGACGAAATCGTCTTTCATCAATTCGGTTCGCGCCGCGTTGATGGCGATACGGCCGAAATCGATGCCGGCGCGGTGCCATTCGGCGGCCTGGGCGATCGCGCTGGAAATGACATGCCGGCCGATCGCCAACAGCAGCCCAGCCTTTTCGGCGATCGGCAGGAATACCTGCGGCGGCACATATTCGCTGCCATTGCGGTTCCATCGCGCCAGCGCCTCGACACCGGTGACCTGCGCCGTGGCGAGAGAAACCTGCGGCTGGTAGTGCACATTGATCTCGCCGCGCTTCAGGCTCTGGCGCAGATCGGCTTCCATTGCGCGGCGGAATTCGTGATCGCGGCGCAGCTCGGCGGAGAAGAAGCGGACGCAGCCGCGGCCGGCCTCCTTGGCCTTGTAGAGCGCAAGGTCGGAACCGACCAGAAGATCGTCCGGGTTTTCGGCATCGTCCGGAAAGATCGAAATGCCGATCGACGCGCCGCTTCGGAACACCATCGCGTCGAACTCGATGGGCCGGTTCAGCGCTTCGATGATGCGGGTGGCCACGCCTTCGATATCGGCAATGTCGCCCGGTCCGTTCAGCAGGATGACGAACTCGTCGCCGCCGATACGCGCGGGAACATCGGCCGCCCGGACAACCGACTTGATGCGCGACCCGACTTCCTTGAGCACGTGGTCGCCGGCCATGTGGCCATAGGTGTCGTTGACGCCCTTGAAGTTGTCGAGGTCGATGTGAAGCACGGCGATGCGTTCCTTGCGCCGCTTGGCGCTCTCGATCATGTGCTCGAAATGATCGGTCAGGAACATGCGGTTGCGCAGGCCGGTCAGCCGGTCATGCGCCGCCAGGTAGGCCATCTCGTTGCGCGCGGTGGTCAGTTCGTAGGTGCGCTGGGCAACCTTGCGGATCATCGGCCGGAAGATGAACAGGACGGCCGCGGCCAGCACCAGCATCATCGCCGAAAACAGGCCGCGATAGAGCGCGCCGGCCTTTTCGGCCATGGCACGGGCGTTTTGCGACAGGACGTCCGATATCTGCGCGTAGCCGGAAAGCGCGGCGGAAGCCGAGGCCATGGAGATCGGCACGGCCAGCGACCGCTGCGCCGGATTGGCCGACAACGCGGCGAAGGTCTTCGCGTCGGCGATGATGTCGCGCGCGAAGAAATCGACGTCATAGGGCGGGCTTGTCAGCAGAGCTTTCAGCCGCGCCTTGGCGCTCCCGCTCAGGCCGCTGCCCGCCTCGGCCGCGGCCATGAAGCGCTTGTGATTGGTCTCGAAATCGGCGATGCGCTGGCGCAGTTCGTTCAAGGCGGCGGCATGCGTGTAGACCTGTTCGGTTTCATGTGCCGACTGGGTAAGCGATGTGATGCGTTGCGACAGCATGGTCTGCTCGCCGGCAAGGAATATCAGATCCTTGTCGGCGGACTGGCCTCGGATCTGTCCGTTCATGATCGCGAAGGAACCGGTCGCCAGCGCGGCGATCAGCAAAATTGCGAGCCAGTAGGAAACCCGGATCTTGTTTGCCACGCCGAGCGTGTCCGTATGTTCCGAAGCACCGGAATCGTGCATGAGGCTCTGCCTTGAATAAAACGCGTATGCGCACGATGCCGAAACGGCGTTAAGAATTGGAGAGGAATCGGATGCGACTTGCTGGAATGGTGAAGAAACTGATAATCGGGCGCGGAAACGGAGTATGCCAAAAAATGAATATGAGCCCAGCCAGACTTCCCGCCGGCATGCGCCAGGTCGCCAACGGCATTTTCGTCAGTCCGCAGATTGCACCGGAACATGTCGCGGCACTCGCCGAAGCGGGATACACCACGATCATCTGCAACCGCCCCGACCACGAGTCGCCCGGCCAGCCGACGGCTGCCGAGATCAAGGCGGAAGCCGACAAGCATGGCGTTTCTTTCCACCATGTTCCGGTCAGCCATGCCGGCATCACGCGCGAAACCGTCGATGCCATGCACAAGGCGCTGTCGGGAGCAAACGGTCTGGTTCTCGCCTATTGCCGCTCCGGTTCGCGGTCGGCCCATATGTGCGCTTTCGCGCGGCCCTGATCCGGGCAATCCGCATTGAATTCGTCGCCGCCTGTGGCGCGGCGGGCTGTTCGCTTGCTATGTGACGGGTCGCTTCAGCATTTGAGCGGCGGGGACTTGTGAAAAGCATCGATTGGCGAGGTATGGCGATTGCGCTCGCCGCCGGTTTCGGCGGCGCCTTGATCGCGCTTGTTCTCGGGCTGCCCGCCGCTGCCCTTCTGGGCAGCACATTCGCGGTGACCGTTGTCGCGCTGTTGCGTCTGCGGCCCGCGGTCCCCAACCTGCTGCGCGATATCGGCTTCTGCGTCATCGGCGTCTCGCTCGGCTCCGGCGTGACGCCGGATATCTGGTCGGATATCGCCCGCTGGCCGCTCTCGATCGCCATGCTGGCCCTGACCGTGTTTGCGGTGCTGCTCGCCTGCGGTCTCGTTCTCAAGACAATGTTCGGCAGCGATACGCCGACCGCGATGCTCGCAACCTCGCCGGGCGCCTTGTCCTACACGCTGGCGCTCGCGACGAGCCGCGGTGCCGACGTCCGCTTCGTCATGGTGCTGCAAAGCCTGCGTCTGCTCCTGATTACCATGTTGCTGCCGCCGCTGATCGGCTATGCAGGCGGTCTCGGCGACGCCCCGCATGTGAACCTGCCCCATCTGGGCTACGGCGAGGGCGCAATCCTGCTTGCGGGAACATTCGCGCTCGGCACCGTGATGGCGCGGCTTCGGTCGCCGGCCCCCTTCATTCTGGCCGGCCTCGTCGTCTCCGGTTTCGCTCACGGCGCGGGCCTCGTTTCCGGCCGGCTCGCCGACATGGTCACCTTTTTCGGATTTTCGATCACCGGCACCTTCATCGGCGCGCGCTTTGCCGGCATCACCGGCAGCGAACTGAAACGCCTTGCCTTGGCGGGCACCGTCTCGACCACGGTGGCCGTGTCGATCTCGATGGTCGGCGCCTGGACCGTGTCGACACTGCTCGATCTGCCGTTCGGACAGACCTGGGTGTCGTTCGCGCCGGGCGGTGTCGAGGGCATGTCGTCAATGGCGCTCGCACTCGGTTACGATCCTGTCTATGTTGCAACGCACCATGTATTTCGCATTCTGTTGCTTATCGCCGTGCTGCCGCTCCTGCTTGGTCTGTTTTTTGGAAAAGGCAGGTAAATCAGCATCTTGTGAAAAACTGTGACGCAACCTCCGTCCGGGCGTTGCTTTCTCCAAATGATCGCGCAATCCTGCCTCCTTTACGTAAAGGGAGAAAGCGATGAACATGTTACTGCGTACCATTGCGGCCGGCGCTCTCGTGCTGGGTGCACAGACCGCGGCAACTGCCGAGGAGACCTTCATCACCATCGGTACGGGTGGCCAGACCGGCGTCTATTACGTGGTCGGCCAGTCGATCTGCCGGCTGGTGAATCGCGGCACAAGTGAGCACAACATCAAGTGCACCGCGCCGTCGACCGGCGGCTCCGTCGACAACATCAACGCCATCAAGAACGGCGACCGCCAGATGGGCGTCGCACAGTCCGACTGGCAGTTTCACGCCTATAACGGCACCTCGAAATTCGAGGGCAACCAGTTCGAAAAGCTTCGCGCTGTCTTTTCCGTGCACGGCGAGCCGTTCACGGTGGTCGCGCGCGCCGATGCGGGAGTGGCGGATTTCGATGACCTGAAAGGCAAGCGCGTCAATATCGGCAATCCCGGCTCCGGCCAGCGCGGCACGATGGAAGTGCTGATGGAAGCCAAGGGCTGGTCGATGGACGATTTCGCGCTCGCCTCCGAGTTGAAGGCGGCCGAGCAGGCCGGCGCGCTCGGCGACAACAAGATCGATGCCATGATCTACACCGTCGGCCATCCGGCCGGTTCCATTCAGGAAGCGACGACAACCACCGACGCGGTTCTCGTCAACGTAACCGGGCCGGAAGTCGACAAGCTGGTTGAGGAAAATCCCTACTACGCCAAGGCGACCATTCCCGGCGGCATGTACAAGGGCAATCCTGACGACACGACGACATTCGGTGTGAAGGCGACCTTCGTGTCCTCCGAGGACGTGCCGGAAGAAGTCATCTACCAGGTCGTCAAGGCGGTGTTTGACAATTTCGACCGCTTCAAGAAGCTGCATCCGGCTTTCGCGAACCTGACGCCTGAGGAGATGATCTCCGGTGGCCTGTCGGCGCCGTTGCATGCCGGCGCGGCGAAATACTACAAGGAACAGGGCTGGATGTAAGCCGGACCTCGAACCCCGCGGGCAGGCGCCCGCGGGGTTTTTTGTCCCCGCGATTCGGGGGCGGAGCCAATTACGGCCGCATGACGCGGCGCGATCGGGGATGACGGACATGGCGAACGCAACTCAACCGAGCGAACATGAAGGCCTGACCCAGGCGGAGATCGACGAGCTTGTCGCGCAGGCCGATACGGGCGGGCGCACAGCCGAGGGCTTCATCGGCCGGCTGATCGCCGGCATCGCGCTTGTCTGGTCGCTGTTCCAGCTGTGGTTTGCCTCGCCGCTGCCCTTTACGCTCGGCATCGGCGTTTTCAACGACACCGAGGCGCGCTCCATTCATCTGGCCTTTGCCGTCGTGCTCGCCTTCCTGGCATTTCCGCCAGGCCATGGCGTCGCACAGACCATCCTGGGTCTCGGTGTACCGCTGGTTCTCGGCGGTTTACTGGCGCTCTCGGCGGGTGACATCTTCCCGGTCTGGATCGTGCTCGCGATCACCGTCGTCGTGGCGGCGGCCTGCGCGCTGCCGACGCGCAACGACCGTATCGCCATCCACGAATGGATACTGGCTGCTGTCGGCGGTTTCTGCGCCGCCTATCTTTTCATCTTCTACGCGCCATTGGCTGATCGTGTCGGCCAGCCGATCTTCATCGATTACGTCGTCTCGATCGCCGGCTTGCTGCTGCTGCTCGAGGCGACGCGACGCTCGCTCGGGCCGGCGCTGGTCATCGTTGCCTCGCTGTTTCTCGTCTACACGGTGCTCGGGCCGTATATGCCCGAAATCATCGCCCACAAGGGCAACAATCTGCGCGAGATCATCAACCATCACTGGATCACCACCGAAGGCGTGTTCGGCATCGCGCTCGGCGTCTCGACCTCCTTTGTCTTCCTCTTCGTGCTGTTCGGCGCACTGTTGGACAAGGCCGGCGCCGGCAATTACTTTATCCAGGTCGCCTTCTCGCTGATGGGGCACATGAAGGGCGGGCCGGCCAAGGCCGCCGTCGTCTCTTCGGCGATGACCGGCCTGATTTCCGGTTCCTCCATCGCCAATGTCGTGACCACCGGCACCTTCACCATTCCCTTGATGAAGAAGGTCGGCTTTTCCTCGGAGAAGGCGGGCGCCGTCGAGGTCGCCTCCTCGGTCAACGGCCAGATCATGCCGCCGGTTATGGGCGCCGCCGCCTTCCTTATGGTGGAATATGTCGGCATTCCCTATTTCGACGTGGTCAAGCACGCCTTCCTGCCGGCGCTGATCTCCTACATAGCGCTGGTCTATATCGTGCATCTGGAAGCCGCCAAGGCCGGCATGGAAGGCTTGCCGCGCGCCTATGAGCCGGGGCCGATCATGCGCCGGCTCGTCGGTTTCGTCTTCGGCGTTCTCGTCCTCTGCGCGATTTCCTTTGCCGTCTATTACGGCATGGGCTGGATCCGTCCGACCTTCGGCGCCGCGGCGCCCTATGTCATTTTCGCCTTGCTGACGGCGGCCTATGTCGCGCTGGTCGCCTTTGGCTCGCGTTATCCCGAACCGAAGATCGACGATCCGAACGCGCCCGTGAGTGCGCTGCCGCTGCCCGGGCCGACCATCAAGTCCGGCCTGCATTTCATCCTGCCCGTGGTCGTGCTCGTCTGGGCGCTGATGGTCGAACGCCTGTCGCCCGGTCTGTCGGCCTTCTGGGCCTCGGCCTTCATGATTTTTATCCTGCTCACGCAGCGCCCGCTATTCGCGATCTTCCGCGGCGAGGGCGAAATGGGCGCCGCCATCGGGCGCGGCTGGAACGAACTGATCGACGGCCTTATTTCAGGCGCGCGCAACATGATCGGCATCGGCATCGCCACGGCGACCGCCGGCATCATCGTCGGCGCGGTGTCGCAGACCGGCGTCGGCTCGGCGCTCGCCGATGTGGTCGAGGTGCTGTCCGGCGGCAATCTGCTGGCGATCCTGTTCCTGACAGCGATCCTGTCGCTGATCCTCGGCATGGGCCTGCCGACGACGGCGAACTACATCGTTGTCTCGGCGCTGCTTGCCCCGGTGATCGTCACGCTGGGCCAGGAAAACGGCCTGCTGGTGCCGCTGATCGCCGTCCACCTCTTCGTCTTCTATTTCGGCATCATGGCCGATGTGACGCCGCCTGTCGGGCTCGCGTCCTTCGCGGCGGCGGCCGTGTCGGGCGGCGACCCGATCCGCACCGGTTTCGTGGCCTTCTTCTATTCGCTGCGGACGGCTGCGCTGCCGTTCCTGTTCATCTTCAACACCGATCTCCTGCTGATCGATGTCGACTGGATCCACGGCGTCTTCATCTTCGCGATCGCGACCGTGGCCATGCTCTTGTTCGCGGCAGCGACGCAGGGCTGGTTCCTGGCGAAGAACCGCATCTGGGAATCGGTGGCGCTGCTGCTGCTCGCCTTCACCTTCTTCCGGCCCGGCTTCTGGATGGACATGATCTATCCGCCCTACGAGGACGTCCCGCCCGCGCAAATCGCGACCGCCGCCGGCGGGGTGCCGGCCGGCGAGAGCCTGCGCATGCGGATCTCCGGTCTCGATTCTGTCGGCGATGTCCGCGAATGGGTCGTGCTTCTCGACCTGCCGGACGGTGCGACGGGCGAGGAGCGTCTGGAAGCTGCGGGGCTGACACTCGTCGACCGGGACGGCAAGACGATCATCGACGACGTTGCATACGATTCTCCGGCCCAGAAGGTAGGGCTTGACTGGGATCAGGAAATCGTGCGCGTTTTGAAGCCGGCAGATCCGCCGTCGAAATACCTGATCTACATTCCGGCGTTGTTGCTGCTCGCGCTGGTTGTCTGGGCTCAGCGCCGCCGCGCGGGCATCGCGCCGCAAAAAGAACAACAGGCCGCGGCCTAGGGGAGAAGAAGAACAATGTACAAGGCAATCATGCTGCCCATCGATCTGGCGCACGACAGTTCGTGGAAAAAGTCGATTCCGGTGGCGCTGAAAATGGCGGAGACCTTCGGCGCCAAGCTGCATGCCGTCACCGTCGTGCAGGATATCCGCAACGCCATGGTCGCGCAGTATTTTCCCGATGATTACGAGGAAAAACTGACGCGCAAGGCGGCAGAGGGCCTGTCGGCCCTTATCGCGCGCGAAATGCCCGGCGCCGATGTCGCCGAACATGTCGCCGTCGGCCAGGTTTACCGCGAAATCGTGGCCGCGGCCGAAGACAGTGGCTGCGACCTGATCGTCATGGCCTCGCACCGGCCCGAACTGGCCGATATCCTGATCGGACCGAATGCCGATCACGTCGCGCGCCATACCTCTGCTTCCGTCATGATCGTGCGCGATTGAGTTCCGCCGCGGCGCTCGCATTTCCGCCGTAATTGCGGCGCATGCGCCGCCGCGAAATCGGTCGGGCGGGACAGTGCCGCGGAACTGATCGAAAGGGATGACTGCCATGGAATCGCACATTTTCGGTCGCTCGACCGCGGGCTCGCTGCCCGTGGCCGCGCAGGGTGACGGTTGTTACATCATCGACACGGCGGGCAAGCGCTATTTCGATGGATCCGGCGGCGCGGCGGTTTCCTGTCTCGGTCACTCCGACGCGGACGTGACCGCCGCGATCAAGGGGCAGGTCGACAGAATAGCCTTTGCCCATACCGGCTTCTTCACCTCCGAGCCGGCCGAGGAACTCGCCGATCTGCTGGTCGAGCACGCGCCGGAAGGCATCGAGCGCGTCTATCTCGTCTCCGGCGGCTCGGAAGCCGTCGAGGCGGCGATCAAGCTGGCGCGGCAGTATTTTCTCGAGATCGGCCAGGACCGCTATCGCGTTATCGCGCGCCGCCAGTCCTATCACGGCAATACGCTCGGCGCACTTGCCGCCGGCGGCAACGAATGGCGCCGCCGCCAGTTCGCGCCGATGCTGGTCGAGACCTCGCATATCTCGCCCTGCTATGAATATCGCGGCCGCGAGGACGGCGAGAGCGCCTTCGACTATGGCCAGCGCGTCGCCAACGAACTGGAAGCCGAGATCGAGCGGCTGGGCCCCGAATCGGTGCTCGCTTTCATCGCCGAGCCGGTCGTCGGCGCGACGGCCGGTGCGGTGCCGCCGGTCGAGGGCTATTTCAAGCGCGTCCGCGAGATCTGCGACAAATACGGCATCCTGCTGATCCTCGACGAGGTGATGTGCGGCATGGGCCGCACCGGTACGCTGTTCGCCTGCGAGCAGGAAGGCGTTTCGCCCGACATCGTCACCATCGCCAAGGGGCTCGGCGCCGGCTACCAGCCGGTCGGCGCCATGCTGTGTACCGGCAAGATTTACGACGCGATCGCCGCCGGGTCCGGCTTCTTCCAGCACGGCCACACCTATATGGGCCACCCGGTCGCCACCGCCGCCTCGCGCGCCGTCGTCAAGGCGATCCTCGGCCGCGGCCTGTTGCCGAAGGTTCGCGACCAGGGCGCGCGGCTCAAGGCCGAACTCGAAAACGCCTTCGGCCAGCATCCCAATGTCGGCGACATCCGCGGCCGCGGCCTGTTCCTCGGCATGGAATTCGTCGAGGACCGCGAGACCAAGGCGCCGTTCGAACCCAAGCGCGGCATCGCAAAAAGCCTCAAGAAGCACGCCTTCGAGGCGGGGCTGATCTGCTATCCGATGAGCGGCACCATCGACGGCGCCAGGGGCGACCACGTGTTGCTCGCCCCGCCCTTCATCATCGACGACGCGCAGATCGACGAGGTTGTCGGCAAGCTCGACACCGCGATCCGGGCGGTCTTCTGACAATGGGCTTCCGGCCGCTGCCCGATATCATGGTCGCGCCCAACGGGGCGCGGCGCACCACCGCCGACCATCCCGCCCTGCCGGTGACGATCCCGCAGATTGTCGAGACGGCGAAAGCCTGCTTCGCGGCAGGGGCGGGCGGCATCCACGCCCATGTCCGCGACGCGGATCAGGTGCATGTGCTCGATGCCGGGCTGTACAGCGAACTGATCGCCGAGCTGGCGCGCGAAATCCCGGACATGGCCGTACAGATCACCACCGAGGCGGTCGGGCGTTATTCACCCGAAGAGCAGCGCGCTGTCATGCGTGCCGTCGGGCCGGAAATGGTGTCGGTGGCATTGCGCGAGATGATTCCCGATGCCGGAACCGATGAGGCGGCGCGTTTCTACGCCTGGGCGCACGAGGCGGAAATTTCCGTGCAGCATATTCTCTATGCGCCCGACGAGGTGACGCGCCTTGCCGCGCTGGCCGCGGACGGCATAGTGCCGCGCGACGACATGCAACTTCTCTTCGTGCTCGGGCGTTACGCCAGGGACCAGGAAAGCGATCCGGCCGATTTGCAGCCGTTTCTCGATGCATTGACGGCAACCGGCCTGAGCGCGGACTGGGCGGTCTGCGCCTTCGGGCGCGGAGAAACGGCAGCGCTTGGTGCGGCCTTCAAGGCGGGCGGCAAGGCCCGCGTCGGCTTCGAGAACAGCCTGTGGAACGCCGACGGCTCCGTTGCCGTGGATAATGCCGAGCGCGTTCGCGCAATCGCCGCGCTGCGCACGCATTGACCCGCCGTCCGCGCTGGTGCAGATCATGCCGGCGAGACAACAGGACGGCATTGCCGTACGGAGGGAGTGCAGATGCTCACGAAGACCAGTGCCTTTTTGAAGGAAGCCAACCTGATCGGCGGCAAATGGATCGCCGCCGACTCCGGCGACACGCTGACCGTCACCAATCCGGCCACCGGCGCGACGCTCGGCACGGTGCCGAAATCCGGCAAGGCGGAAACCGCCCGCGCCATCGCCGCGGCTGAAAAGGCATTCGAGAGCTTCTCCAAGACCACCGCCGCCGATCGCGCCAAGATGTTGCGCAAGATGCACGACGTCATGGTCGAGAACGCCGATGCGCTCGCCGAATTGCTGACACTGGAGCAGGGCAAGCCGCTCGCCGAAGCCAGGGGCGAGATCCTGATCGGCGCCAACTATATCCTCTGGTTCGCCGAGGAAGGCCGCCGCGTCTACGGCGACATCGTGCCGTCGCCCTGGGCGGACCGCCGCATTCTTGTGCGCAAGGAGCCGGTCGGCGTCGTCGGCGCGATCACGCCCTGGAACTTCCCGTCCTCCATGCTGGCGCGCAAGATCGGTCCGGCGATTGCGGCCGGCTGCACCGCCGTCATCAAGCCGGCTTCGCAGACGCCCTATTCGGGCCTTGCCTGGGGCGTGATCGCCGAAATGGCCGGCCTGCCTGAAGGCGTCATGAACATCGTCACCGGCTCGGCATCGCAGATCGGCGAGGAACTGACGACCAATCCGGCGGTCAAGAAGATCACCTTCACCGGCTCCACCGAGATCGGCAAGATCCTGCTCAAGCAGTGCGCGGACACGGTCAAGAAGGTGTCGATGGAACTGGGCGGCAACGCGCCGTTCCTGATCTTCGATTCCGCCGATATCGACAAGGCGGTCGAGGGCGCGGTTGCCGCCAAATACCGCAACTCCGGCCAGACCTGCGTCTGCACCAACCGTTTCTATGTCCAGGCCGGCATCTATGACGAGTTCGCCGAAAAGCTGGCGAAAAAGGCGGAGAGCCTGAAGGTCGGCCCCGGCACGGAAGAAGGCACCCAGCAGGGGCCGCTGATCGACATGAATGCGGTCGAAAAGGTCGAGGAGCTGATCGCCGACGCCGTTTCCAAGGGCGGCAAGGTGCTTGCCGGCGGCGAACGCCACGAACTCGGCCAGTCTTTCTTCAAGCCGACCGTTATCGCCAACGCGACCGGCGACATGCGTTTCTCGCGCGAGGAAATCTTCGGTCCCGTCTCGCCTGTCTTCAGGTTCGAGACCGAGGAAGAGGCGGTGGCGCTCGCCAACGACACCGAATACGGTCTGGCCTGTTACTTCTACACCCGCGATCTCGGCCAGGCGTTCCGCGTCATGGAAGGTCTCGATTACGGCCTTGTCGGTGTCAACGAGGGCGTCATCACGACGCCGGAAGCGCCTTTCGGCGGCCACAAGGAGTCCGGCCTCGGTTCCGAAGGCGGCAAGGAAGGCATCCTGGAATATCTCGACACCAAATATGTCTGCATCGGCGGTCTCGGCCTTTAGGCCGCCGCACCAAATGGGGGATCCGATGATCCGGTTTCACGGCTATTTCCGCTCGTCTTCATCCTATCGCTGCCGCATCGCCTTCAACCTGAAGGGCGTCGATTACGAATTCGTGCCGGTACATCTGCTGAAGGATGGCGGCGAGCAGAAGAAGTCGGATTACCGCGCGCTCAATCCGCAGATGCTGGTGCCGACGCTGGAAGCGGGCGACCTGACCATCGGCCAGTCGATGGCGATGCTGGAATGGCTGGACGAGACCTATCCCGAACCGGCCTTCCTGCCGGACAACGCCGATGACCGTGCCCGCGTGCGCGCCTTCTCGCAGGTCATCGCCTGCGACATCCATCCGCTGCAGAACCTGCGCGTGCTCGCCTATCTGCGCGAGAACTACCAGGAAGACCAGGAAGGCGTCGAACGCTGGTGCCAGCGCTGGATCGGCGACGGACTGGCCGCCTGCGAGGCCCTGCTGGCGCGCCGCGCCGCAAAGACGACCTTCTGTTTCGGCGAGACGCCGGGACTTGCCGACATCTGCCTCGTGCCGCAGGTCTTCTCGGCGCACCGCTTCAAGGTTGATCTGACGGAAATGCCGCTTGTGCGCGCCGTCCATGAGGCCTGCGAGGCGCTGCCCGCCTTTGCCGACGCTCACCCGTCGAAGCAGCCCGACGCGGCTTAGGACTTCGCACTGCACAAATTTTAGATACTTTGATTAAATATTGAGCAATTGAGCCGGTGCGCAGGTTGGCGCCACGGGCTTGATTACCGCGCGGAACCCCGAAAACGCGGAGAGTTGCATTAACCCCCGGTAAAGCAGTCTTGGCGAATATTCATTGAATTGAATGTTTATTGCGTTGCAGCAATCGCTGACCGTCGGGGGGTCGCATGAAAAATCTCACTATTGGCCGCAAATTCAACGCCTTGCTTTACGGCGGAGCGCTTGTTGCGGCAATCGCCGTTTCCGGTTCCGTCTTCCTGCTTTCCAACCAGTTCGTGAACCAGGCGATGCAGGACAAGCTTGAGCAGGTTCGCGGCGAGTTCGCTTCCTCGCTGGCGGCCAGCCAGCGCGCCGCAACCATGATGGCGGTTGTTGTCGGAGAACAGGCTTCCGTTAAGCAGGCGATGGTTGACGGCGACCGCGACGCGCTTGGCAAGGAGTTCCTCGGTTCGTTCGAAACCGTCAAGGATCAGTTCGACGTCCGCCAGTTCCAGTTCCACGTGCCGCCGGCGACGTCGTTCCTGCGCGTCCACAAGATCGAGAAATTCGGCGACGACCTGTCAGGTTTCCGCAAGACCGTTCTCGACGCCAACGCACAGAGCAAGATCGTCAATGGCCTCGAAGCCGGACGGGCCGGTATCGGCATTCGCGGCGTCGCGCCGATCCGCGATGGCGACAAGCATCTGGGCACCGTCGAATTCGGCCTCAGCCTGCATCAGGGCTTCGTCGACAAGTTCACCGGCCAGACGGGCTATCAGACCGCGATCTACGCTCTGCGCGAGGAAGGGCCGGAAGAGATCGGCACCACCATCGAGCTTGAGGCCGACATCGCCGGCCTGTTGCCGGCGGGCGCCGAGGCCGCCGCGGAGACGGTGACCTACACCTCGCTGCCCGGCACCGACAATCATTACGCCGGAACGGTGTTTCCCGTGCGCGATTTCTCCGGTGACGTGATTGGCGCCGCGGTGATCGCGATCGACCGCACAAGCTACAACGCCATCGCGGCCAACGGCCAGTGGGCCGCCGCCGGCCTGTTCCTTCTGATGCTGCTGATTTCGACAATCATCTCCTGGACGATGCGGTTGAATGTCATCCGCCCGCTGGTCTCGATCACCGGTTCGATGGAAAAGATCGCCGAAGGCGAGCACAGCACCGAGGTGCCGTTTGTCGGCCGCTCGGACGAGATAGGTTCCATGGCGTCTGCCCTCGAACTGTTCCGGACATCGCTGCTGCGTAATGTCGAGCTGGAGCAGGAAGCCGAAAGCAACCGCAATCTGTCGGAAAAGGAACGTGCGCGCCAGGAACAGGAACGCGCCCAGCGCGCCGAAGACCTGCAGAAGGCGATCGACGGTCTCGGCCACGGCCTTGCCAGCCTTGCCAAGGGCGACACGACCGTTCGCCTCGAAACGCCGTTTGCCGGCAAGCTCGACGAACTGCGCCAGCATTACAACGAGACGGTCGACAGCCTGCGCAAGGCGCTGTCCTCCATTGCCGGCAGCAGCGAGAAGATCCGCACCCGCACCGGCGGAGTGCAGGGTTCCGCCAATGAACTGTCCTCGCGCACCGAGAAGCAGGCTGCGGCGCTGGAAGAAACCGCGGCCGCGCTGGAAGAGATTGCCGCAACCGTCAAGGCTGCGCATCAGAACGCCGACGAGATCGGTCGCATGGTCGGCGAGGCGACCGGCCTGACGACACAGTCGCGCGATGTGGTTTCCGAAGCCGTCGAGGCGATGAATTCAATCGAGAAATCCTCGCAGGAGATGACGCAGATCATCTCCACAATCGAGGAGATAGCCTTCCAGACCAACCTTTTGGCGCTCAACGCCGGTGTCGAAGCGGCGCGGGCGGGCGAGGCCGGCTCCGGTTTCGCCGTGGTGGCGCAGGAGGTGCGCGAACTCGCGCAGCGTTCGGCCGCCGCCGTCGGCGAGATCGAAACGCTCATCGATTCTTCCAACCGCTTCGTCAAACAAGGCGCTGATCTCGTGCGCAGAACGGGCGAGGCCCTCTCCCGGATCGGCGAGCATGTCGACAATATCAACACCAATGTCACCTCTCTGGTGCAGTCCTCAAGCGAACAGTCGACCTCCGTCGGCGAGGTCAACACGGCTGTGCGCGAAATGGACCGCGTTACCCAGCAGAACGCCGCGATGGCCGAGGAAACCACGGCTTCCGTCCACGAGTTGCTCGAGGAGATCGGCGAACTCAACGCCGCCATGGCGCGGTTCCGCACCGAAGCGGCCGCGCAGGCCGGAGCGATGTCCGACGACCAGCAGGCCGCGGCCTGATCCGCGGCGGTTCGAGTTTAGAATCGTTAAAAACTAGAGTATTTGACACAACTTTAAGCCTGCGGCATAAACCTGACACTCATCATCAGGTTTATGCCGCGAGCCTATTGTGACCGTCCGTTTCCACTGCCAGACCGGAGAAAGCGCCGCCTATTTCGCGCGGCCGCCCGAACGCCTCGTCCTCGAAGGTTATCGCCACTGGACGTTCAGCCTGGCCACCGGCAGCGGCGAGGCGCGACAGCGCGCCGCCGGACTCTACCGGGACATTCTCGGCGAACGGGGCGCGGCCGCGGCTGTGCATGCGCTGTCGGACTTCACCGCAACGCTCGGCCGTTGCGCCAGCTGCCCGCTGAAGACCTTCGAAAGCGGTTCGCACCATGTCTGCCGCGACGAGGTGCTGGTGATGGGCCTCATCGCCGGTATTCAGAATCACGATCACGCGGCCGCCGAACTCTGCCTGACCGAACTGTCCTGCGCGACGCGCTGCGACGAGGTCGCCATGGCCGCAGGTTCTTTCGCGCTGATGCTGCGCGGTCTCGACAAGACGCTTCTGCCGATTCCCGCACATGTCGTGCGGGACATACTCGCCCGCTCGCGCGCCACCCGGCACGCGGCGCAATCCACCCAGACACTGCACTGAACTTGAAAACCGGGAGAATGAAATGACCGCAATGCGAACCGTGAAACTGATGGCCGGACTGGCGCTTTCCGCCACCGTCATCGCGCCGGCTGTCGCAGCCGACGTCACGCCGCAGACCGTTGTCGCCAACTATGCCGACATCGCGCTCGCCAAATACGAGGATTCGCTGATTACCGCGAAAGCGCTCGACGAAGAGGTCGAGGCGCTGATCGCCGATCCGTCGGCGGAAACGTTGCAGGCGGCCAAGGATGCATGGCTCGCTTCGCGCGTCCCCTATCAGCAGACCGAGGCCTATCGCTTCGGCAACGCCATCGTCGATGACTGGGAAGGCCGGGTGAACGCCTGGCCGCTGGACGAGGGCCTGATCGACTATGTCGACGCCTCCTACGGTACCGAAAACGACGAAAACAACCTCTACACCGCCAATGTCATTGCCAACCCGAAGGTGATGGTCAATGGCAAGGAGGTCGACGCCTCCGAAATCACCCCGGATTTCCTGTCCGGCACGCTGCACGAGGCCGGCGAGGTCGAGGCCAATGTGGCGACCGGCTACCACGCCATCGAATTCCTGCTCTGGGGCCAGGACCTGAACGGCACCGGCGAGGGCGCGGGCAGCCGTCCGTGGACAGACTTCTCCACCGCCGAATGCACCAACGGCCATTGCGACCGCCGCGCCGAGTATCTAGCCGCTGCTTCCGACCTGCTGGTTGCCGACCTCGATGAAATGGTCGCCAACTGGGAAGAGGACGGTGACGCGCGCAAGGAGCTGATGGCCGATCCGCAAGCCGGCCTTTCGGTCATCCTGACCGGCATGGGGTCGCTCTCCTACGGCGAACTGGCCGGCGAGCGCATGAAGCTCGGCCTGCTGTTGCACGATCCGGAAGAGGAGCATGACTGCTTTTCCGACAACACCGACAAGTCGCATCTCTATGACGCCGTCGGCATCCGCAATGTCTATCTGGGCTCCTATGAGCGCGTCGACGGTTCCGTCGTGTCCGGCCCGTCGCTGTCCGAGCTTGTCGCGGCGAAGGATGCAGATCTCGATGCCGAACTGAAGGCCAAGCTGCAGACCACGCTCGATGCCATGACGGTCATGGCCACCCGCGCCGACAACGGCGAGGCATACGACCAGATGATCGGCGAGGGCAACGAAGAGGGCAACGCCGTGGTCCAGGCGGCGATCGATGGCCTGGTGGATCAGACGCGTTCGATTGAAAGGGCGGTTGCGCTTCTGGAACTCGACGCGATAGATTTCGAGGGATCCGAGAGCCTCGACGATCCCGAGGCGGTCTTTCAGTAAGGGCACGCAACCATGATCGTTTGCAGCTGCAACGTCATCATGAAGAAGGAAATCGAGGAGGTCATCACCGGCCTTCTCGAAAAGGACGCCTGGCAGCTGATCACGCCGGGCGTCGTCTACCATGCCATGAAGCAGCGTGGCCGCTGTTGCGGCTGCTTTCCGAACGTGATCTCGATCATCGTGGGAATGACGGAACGCTACCACCGCGAGCTCGAGACGCCGGAAGCGGAGATCATTCCCTTCATCCAGAAAATCCGGGCCGAACATGAGCGCTGCGAGACGGCGCGCATGATTGCCCGCAAGGCGAGGATGCGGCGATCCGCTGCTTGATACGCGGTTACGGCAGGTTTAGGCCTGACCCGCGTACATGGCCATTTCGCGAAAGAGGAAAATATGAAGGGCAAGGACACGGTGATCGAGCGCCTGAACGAGGCGCTGTTTCTCGAACTCGGCGCCGTAAACCAGTACTGGCTGCATTATCGCCTGCTCGACGATTGGGGCTTCGCGAAGCTCGCCAAGAAAGAGCGCGAGGAATCGATCGAAGAGATGCAGCACGCCGACAAGCTGGTCGAGCGCATCATTTTCCTCGAAGGTCACCCGAACCTGCAAAATGTCGCGCCGCTGCGCATCGGCCAGAACATCAGGGAAGTTCTTGAGGCCGATCTCGCCGGTGAGCACGAGGCATGGGCGTCCTACACCAAGTCGCGCGACATCTGCGAACAGGAAGGCGACTATGTCACCAAGAACCTGTTCGAGGATCTGATCGCCGACGAGGAAGGGCATATCGATTTCCTCGAAACCCAGCTCGACCTCCTGGAAAAGCTCGGCGAGGAGAAATACGGGCTGTTGAATGCCGCCAGTGCCGACGAACAGGAATAAGGCGGGGATCGCCGCCTGCGCGGCTGCACTGCTTGCGTCATCGGCCACGCTCGCCGGCGATCTGCCGGCGGAACGTGCCGACCTGACGGCAAAGGATCTCGCGCGCGTCAAGGCCGTCACCGAGCCCGCGACCGACTTCTCCAAGCCGGAAGCCTTCGAGGCGATGCCGGGCGGCGCGACGACATCGCGCAAGAAGGTCAACCGTGACGCCTTCTCGCAGTTCTCCGCCAACCTGACCTTCGAGCAGGAGCGCGATTTCAAGCTCGGCAACGCGCTGTTCCGCAAGCTGTGGGTGTCGTCGCCCTCCTCGACCCAGGCCTCCGACGGCCTTGGTCCGCTGTTCAATGCGCGTGGCTGCCAGAGCTGTCACCTGAAGGACGGTCGTGGCCATCCGCCGGAAGGCGACACCGACGCGACCTCGATGTTCCTGCGCCTTGCCCGTCCGGCCAAAACCGACGCCGAGCGTCAGGCGCTGGAAAGCCATCTGGCGATGAATTTCCCCGATCCCGTCTATGGCGGCCAGCTGCAGGATTTCGCCGTGCCAGGCCTCAAGGCCGAGGGGCATATGCGCATCGATTACGAGGAAATTCCCGTCACGCTGGCCGACGGCGAAGTCGTCTCGCTGCGCAAGCCGACCTACAGCGTCGATGATCTCGGCTATGGTCCGATGCACCCGGAAACGACGCTGTCGCCGCGCATCGCGCCGCAGATGATCGGCATGGGACTGATCCAGGCGATCGAGCCGGCCGACATCATCGCCAATGCCGACCCCGATGACGCCGACGGCGACGGCATCTCCGGCAAGGTGCAGATGACGCGCGCCGCGCCGGATAGCGAAATCGTCATCGGCCGTTTCGGCTGGAAGGCGCAGAACCCGACGATCCGCAAGCAGTCCGCCGGCGCCTTTGCCGGCGACATCGGCATTTCCACGCCGGACATGCCTTACGATCACGGCGATTGCACGGAGGCCCAGGCCGATTGCCTCGGCATGCCGACCGGTGTGCAGGACCGCCTCGGCGACACCGAGGCGCCGGACCCCGTGCTCAACCTCGTCACCTTCTATTCGGAAAATCTCGCCGTGCCGGCGCGTCGCGACTATGACGATCCGCAGGTCCTGCGCGGCAAGGAGATGTTCTATTCGCTTGGCTGCACCTCCTGCCACCAGCCGAAATACGTCACCAGCCGCAAGGCCGGGATCGAGCAGCACGCCTTCCAACTGATCTGGCCCTACTCGGATTTCCTGCTGCACGACATGGGCGAGGGTCTCGCCGACGGCCAGCAGGTCGGCATCGCCGACGGCAACGAGTGGCGTACCGCACCGCTTTGGGGTATCGGTCTGACCGAGACGGTCAACGGCCATACCTTCTTTCTGCATGACGGTCGCGCCCGCAGCCTCACCGAGGCGATCCTGTGGCATGGCGGCGAGGCGCAGAACGCCCGCGACGGCTTCGCCGCGCTGGAGAAATCCGGCCGTCAGGCCCTGATCCGTTTCCTGGAGTCGCTTTGATGCACCGATTTGCCGCCGCCCTGTTCGGCCTGGTCTTCCTGTCGGCCGTGCCGGCCCACGCCCTGACCATCGACGAGGACCAGGCTGCCGAACCGGTGCGCAAGCTGGTTGCCGGGTTCATCCAGCCTGCCTTTCAGCGGTTTGCCGAAAATGCGGAGTTGGCCGCTGTCGCTGTCAACGCGATTTGCGAACAACCCGGCGAGCGCACGCTCGGCTCCGCCCGGCAGGCCTTCGCCGACAGCGCGCTGTCCTTTGCCCGTGTCGAATTCCTGCGCATCGGTCCGCTCATCCAGGAGAACCGGCTCGAGCGTTTGCTGTTCTGGCCGGATCGCCGCGGCATCGCGCTGCGCCAGGTGCAGGGGGTTCTCGCCAATGCGGACGAAAGCGTGACCGACGCGGCGAATCTTCCGGCAAAGAGCGTCGCCTTGCAGGGCTTCACGGCGCTGGAATTCCTGTTGTTCGGCACCGGATCCGATGACATGGAAAACGGCGCCGGTCATCGCTGCCGTTTCGCTGCGGCGGTCGCCGAGAATATCCATGCCATCGCGCTGGAACTGAACGACGAATGGCAGGATGAGCAGGGCTTTGCCTCTGTCTGGACCAGTCCGGGGTCCGACAACGCCACCTTCCGCAATGCAGAGGAAGTGGTCGGCGAGCTTCTTTCCATTCCGTCCGAGGCTTTCGAGATCATCCGCGACCAGCGGCTGAAACCGGTGGTGCCGGAGGACGGCAAGGCCAATCCGAAACGGGCGTTGTTCTGGCGCTCGGGCCTGACGATGGACTTCATCGCCGCCGGATTCGAGGCGCTGCGCGCCTATTTCGAGACCGCCGGGATCGACGGCCTCCTGCCCGAGGAGGAGAGCTGGCAGGCGCGTTCGATCGAGTTCGAGTTCAACAATGCCGAGGCGGCGCTGGCCCGCCTGAACATGCCGATAGAGGACATTCTTGCAGATAAGGAACGCACCGGCGATCTCACCTATCTGGTTATCCTTTCGCAGAGTCTGCAAAGCCTGTTCGGCCAGCAATTGACGGCGACGCTCGGCCTGTCGGTCGGTTTTTCCTCGCTGGACGGCGATTGATGCGGATCTTTGCGCCCACCGGACTGATCGAACGCCGCACGCTGCTCAAGGCGGCCGGCGGCGCCTTTCTCGCCGGCCTGGCGCCGCGCGCGGCTGCTGCGCTGGCCGATAGCGATGCCGTCTATGCCACGGCTTTCTTCGACGGCTACAAGGAATACGGTATCGCGCTTCTGACCGAGACAGGTGAAATCGTCCATCGCTACGTCCTGCCGGAACGCGGCCACGATTCCGTTTTCGATCCCTCCGGCCGCAGGCTCGTCACCTTCGCTCGCCGTCCGGGTACGTTTGCCGCCGTCATAGACACCGCGAAGAACGCGCCGCCGCTTGTCTTCCACGCGCCGGAGGACCGCCATTTCTACGGCCACGGCCGTTTTTCCGCCGATGCGCGGCTGCTCTATGCGACCGAGAACGATTTTGACAATGCGCGCGGCGTGATCGGCGTCTATGACGCAACAGACGATTTTCGCCGCATCGGCGAGTTCTTTTCCGGCGGCATCGGCCCGCACGACATGGCGGTGCTGCCCGGCGGCAAGACGATGCTGATCGCCAATGGCGGGCTGGAGACCCATCCCGATTACGGCCGCACCGTGCTCAATGTCGCGACGATGAAGCCGAACCTGGCGCTGGTCGATCTCGCCACCTCGGACGTTCTGGCGGTGCACGAACTGCCGCAACACATGCACAAGCTGTCGATCCGCCATCTTTCCATGACGGCGGACGGAACCGTCTGGTTCGCCACCCAGAACCAGGGCGACATTCACGAAATCATGCCGCTCGCCGGTTCGGTGTCGCTCGACGGCGAGTTGCGCCTGCTCGACATGCCGGACGAGGACCTGCGGGCGATGCGCGGCTATATCGGCTCCGTCGTTGCCAACGAAGCAGCCGGCTCGGTGGTCTTCACATCGCCGCAGGGCAACGTGGCCATCGAGGTCGAGCAGGCATCCGGTACGGTGCTGGCGCGCCACGAACTCGCCGATGTCTGCGGCGCGGCGGCGAAGGGCAGGGGCTTCTTCCTGTCCTCCGGCAAGGGCATGCTGGACGGCCGCAAGACGCGCTTAGCCTGGGACAATCACATCGTCAGGCGGCCTGTTTGACCGTCTCCGGCGCGTCGAGTTCCGCCAGCAGCTTTTCCACCCGCGCCTTGATCTCCGAAACGGCCTTTTCCTTCACCGGCCCGTAGCCGCGAATATCCATCGCCGCCTCGGCAATCGGCAGCAGCCGCGCCGCGCCGGTCTCGGGCAGCTTGGCCAGCATCGTTTCGGTCAGCGCCTCGTACCAGCCGATCAGCTCGCGCTCCATCTTTCGCTCGGCCGTGTGGCCGAACGGGTCGAACGCGCTGCCGCGCAGGAATTTCAGCCTTGCGAGCATGCGCATCGGCACCTGCATCCACTGCCCGAGCTCGATCTTCACCGGCCGACCGCGACGGTCCTTGCCGAGCGGCAGGAATGGCGGCGCCAGGTGATAGTGAACCTTGAAGTCGCCCTCGAATTCTTCCTTCAGCTTCCCGAGGAAGCCGGTCTGCATGTGCAGGCGCGCCACTTCGTATTCATCCTTGTAGGCCATCAGCTTGAACAGCGATTTCGCGACAGCTTTGGCCAGTGCGTCCTCGCCGCCTTCTGCCGCTTGTACGCGCTCGACAAGCCTGCGGTAGCGTTTGGCCCAGCCGGCGTTCTGATAGTCGGTCAGAAACGCGGCGCGCCTCGAGACGATGGCATCGAGGCTATCCGGCTCACCGGTATCTTCGGCAACGTCCAGCGCTGCCGGATCGGCCGAAGCCAGCCGACCGATCGCGAAAGCCGCCTTGTTGCGCTCGATGGCGACGCCGTTCAGCTCGATGGCGCGCAGCATCGCGGCCATTCCGACCGGCACCAGCCCTTCCTGCCAGGCCATGCCGAGCATGATCATGTTGGCGTAGATCGCGTCGCCCATCAGTTCCTCGGCGAGCCGGTTGGCGTCGGCGGTGCGCAGATTGTCCCTGCCGATCACCTCGGCGATCTTTTCGATGCGCGCATCGCTGCGCAGGCTGGCGTCGCGATGCAGCACGATGTCGCCGGTCGGCATCTCGGCGGTGTTGAGCACCGCGCGCATGCCTGTGCGATAGGTGTTTGAAGCTTTCGGCGAAGACGAAACGACCACGTCGCCGCCGATCAGCGCGTCCGCCGCGCCGGCATCGACGCGCACCTGGTTGATCGCCGCGGGATCGGCGCCGAAGCGCACATAGGAGATCACCGGGCCGAATTTCTGCGCAAAGCCGGTGAAATCGAGCACGCTGGCGCCCTTGCCCTCCAGATGCGCCGCCATGGTGGTGACCGCGCCGATGGTTACGACGCCGGTGCCGCCGACGCCGGTGACGACGAGATCGAAGGGGCTGTCGAGCGCGGGCAGCTCCGGCTTCGGCAGGGAATGCGCCTTTTGCGAAAGCGCGTCCGTGTCCGGAGTCTTCTTCCGCCGCGTTGCGCCTTCGACGGTGACGAAGCTCGGGCAGAAGCCGTTCAGGCAGGAGAAGTCCTTGTTGCAGTTCGACAGGTTGATCTTGCGCTTGCGCCCGAATGGCGTTTCCAGCGGCTCGACGCTGAGGCAGTTCGATTCCACCGAACAGTCGCCGCAGCCCTCGCAGACGAGATCGTTGATGAAGGCGAAGCGTTTCGGATCCTCCATCGTGCCGCGCTTGCGCCGCCGGCGCTTTTCGGTGGCGCAGGTCTGCTCGTAGATCAGCACCGTCACGCCGGGAATGTCACGCAGTTCGCGCTGCACGGCGTCGAGGTCGCGACGGTGATGGAATGTGACGCGCGGCGGGAAATCGGATGGCGAGAACTTCTCCGGATGGTCGGATACCAGCGCGATACGTTCGACGCCCTCGGCGCGCACCGAATGCGCGATCGCCTGCACGCTGATCGGACCGTCGACCGGCTGGCCGCCGGTCATCGCCACCGCGTCGTTGAACAGGATCTTGTAGGTGATGTTGGCCTTGGCGGCGATCACCTGCCGGATCGCCATCGAGCCGGAATGGTAATAGGTGCCTTCGCCGAGATTCTGGAAGATGTGGCCCTTGCCGGTGAAGATCGACGAAGCCGCCCAGTTGACGCCTTCGCCGCCCATCTGGATCAGCGAGGACGTGTCGCGGTCCATCCAGCTCGCCATGAAATGGCAGCCGATGCCGGCGAGCGCCTTCGATCCTTCCGGCACCCGCGTCGAGGTGTTGTGCGGGCAGCCTGAGCAGAAATACGGTGTGCGCGTTGCGCCAGCGACCGAGATCACCCGGTCGTCCGCGGCCAGCAAGGCGGCGGCGCGTTCCGGCAGCTTCATCTCGGGAGCAAACGGGTCGAGCCGCCTGGCGACGATGGGCAACAACAGGCTGGGCGACAGTTCGCCGGTCCACGGCACCAGCCTTTCGCCCGCCTCGTCGCGCTTGCCGACCATCACGCGCGGCTTGTGGCCGGGCCAGTCGTAGAAATACTCTTTGAGCTGGCTTTCGATGATGCCGCGCTTTTCCTCGATGACGAGGACCTCTTCCTTTTCCCTGACGAAATCCAGCGCGTCGCGGCGCGCCAGCGGCCACACCATGCCGACCTTGTAGATGTCGATGCCAAGCTTGCGGCACTCGGCCTCGCCAAGACCGAGCAGGCGCAGCGCCTCCATCAGGTCGAGATGGCCCTTGCCGGTGGTAACGATGCCGAAGCGGGCATCCTTGACGTCGTAGATGCGGCGGTCGATCGGGTTGGCCTCGGCAAAGGCGAAGACGGCGTGCTTCTTCGCTTCCATCCGCTCCTCGATCTGCGGACCCGGCAAATCCGGCCAGCGGTAGTGCAGCCCGCCAGGCGGCGCCATGTAATCGGGCTCGGCAAATTGGCGCGGTAGCGTCAACGGCACCGACGCGCCGGCCTCGACGGTCTCGGAAATCGCCTTGAAGCCGACCCACATGCCGGAAAAGCGCGACAGTGCATAACCGTATTCGCCGAACGCCAGATATTCGGCGATCGACGCCGGATTGAGCGTCGGCATCAGGAAGGTCATGAAGGCGACGTCGGACTGGTGCGGCATCGAGGAGGAGACGCAGCCGTGGTCGTCTCCCGCGACGACGAGGACGCCGCCATGCGGCGACGAGCCGTAGGCGTTGCCATGTTTCAGCGCGTCACCGGCCCGGTCGATGCCGGGCCCCTTGCCGTACCAGAGGCCGAACACGCCATTGACCGTGCGGTCCGGATTGGTCTCCACCTGCTGCGAGCCGAGGATGGCGGTCGCCGCGAGATCCTCGTTGATCGCCGGCAGGAATTCGATACCCGACTTTTCCGTCAGCTCGCGGGCGCGCCACATCTCCAGGTCGACGGCGCCGAGCGGCGAGCCGCGATAGCCGGAAACGAGGCCGCCCGTGTGCAGTCCGGCGGCGCGATCGCGGCGCGCCTGGTCGAGAACGACGCGCACCAGCGCCTGCGTGCCGGTCAGGAAGACACGACCGCTTTCCAGCGTGTAGCGGTCGCTCAAGTGATAGGACGCAAGCAAATCCCTGTCTGTGACATGCTTGTTCATCGGAGTTTCTCCCGCAATGCTTTTTGGGGAACTTTAGCAGGATGCGGCGAATAAACTTGCCAGAATCTCCGTATTGAAAAGCTGATATGAATGATTTACCCAAATAGGAGGCAAGAAACGGAAGATTTATTCGATGAATGAAGCTGTCACGCTGTTTGAAACCGACCGCCGTCTGCTTTCCTTGCTGCAACAGGATTGCCGCATCTCCAACCAGGAGTTGGCCAATGCGGTCGGCATGTCTGCCTCGGCCTGCTGGCGGCGTGTCCGCGCGCTGGAAGAGGCGGGCGTCATCTCCGGCTATGTCGCCCTGATCGACGGCGAGAGTGTCGGCCAGCGCTTCAGCGCCATCGTCCATGTAACGCTGCAACGTCACGAGCGCCTTCATCTCGATCAGGTCATCGACGCGCTGTCGCGCCGTCCGGAAGTGCTGCAGGTTTTCGCCACGACGGGGGAGGCGGACTACCACGTCCATGTGCTGTGCGAGGACAAGGACGCCTATAACGTCTTCCTGGAAGAATTCCTGTTCCGCCTGCCGGGCGTCGCCCAGGTGCGCACCAACCTCGTGCTGAAATCCATCAAGTCGACGCCGCGCGTCCCGCTTTGATCGCGCCGGGCGCTAGTAGGGATTCTTCGGACTACGGTCGGAGGAAAGGCTGTCGAAGGTTTTCGCCGTGAGGTTCTCGATCGCGTCGGCCAGGTGGATCTTGTCGATGTGATGATCGCCCCGCGCGACGCGGATCTTGTGCGCCTCCAGCATGACTTGGCCGTGCGAGACGCCGAAGGGCGGTTCGAACCGGTATGCGGCAAGCTCGATCAGCAATCCAAGCGGATCATTGAAATAGATCGAGTCCATGAAGCCACGGTCTTTCGGTCCGCTGTGCTTGATGCCGCGCTCGTCCAGCCGTTCCACGGCTTGCCAGAAAGTCGCCTGCGAAACCGCGAATGCCAGATGGTGCACGCAGCCGATGTCGGTCGGCGTGCGCGCCGGCTCCGGCTTGCGGCTCTCGTCGGTGAAGATGGTGATCAGCCGCCCGTCGCCCGGATCGAAATAGAGGTGGCTTTCGCTTTCCCTGTCGAGATTGGGCTGCTCGAAAACGAAAGGCATGCCCAAGACACCCTCCCAGAAATCGATCGATGTCTGGCGGTCCGCCCCGACGACAGTAATGTGATGCACGCCCTGTGTCTGAAGCTTCCTCATTTCATCCTCCCGCTTCGGTCGCCATTGGTCGGCCATCCCTGCCGTTATAGGGCGCGCGGCCGCCGGCGCTAAGAGGCCGGCCCGTAAAAATCCGTTCGGCGCGCGCACGCGGAACACGCGATCGCGATGCCGGACTTCCGTTGCGGTATGTAAGTGACGCGTTACGAAAATTAGAAAAACCGCGCAAAATCAGTCACTTTCTTTCCCTAGGGAAAGATTATGTTTACGAAAATCGCTGCATGTGTGCACCCGGAATTGGGGGGCCTAATGACCGAAGCATTCGCAAGGGAGTTCATCGACGACGATGATTCTCTTGATGCCGCTAAGGTAACGCGGCAGGCACTGATAGATACCCAGGAGCGCATGGGCATGATGTTCGACATCATGCCGATGGGGCTCCTCATTCACACGCGGCAGGGCATCCTGTTCGCCAATCAGGAAGCCTGTCGCATGCTTGGCGGCCTTCGCGATCAGCTTGTTGGCCAGCACATCCTCGATTTCGTCGCCCAGAGCGAAGTCAGCCGCGTCATGGAGCAGATCGACCGCTCTTTCGAAAGCGGAATCGAATCGATCAACCAGGAGACGCTGCTGCACAATCCGCGTGGCCGCGTTATCTCGATCAAGCTGATTTCGGTTCGCCTTCCATGGGCGGGAACGCCGGTCATCCAGCTTCTGCTGCAGGATGTCACCGACCTGAAGCTCAAGGAGCAGCAGCTTCAGCGCCTGTCCATCATCGACGAGTTGACCGGCATCCACAATCGCCGCCACGTCTTCTCCGAGGCTGCGCGCCATCTGGAGGTCGCCGACCGTTCGAGCTTCGATTTGTCGGTTGCCCTGCTCGATGTCGATCATTTCAAGAAGATCAATGACGGCCATGGTCATGGAGTGGGCGATCAGGCGTTGATATCGCTTGCCGGCACGGCGAGCGAAATCGTGCGTGCCGAAGGTGGCGATGACGCGGTGCTCGGCCGCATCGGCGGCGAGGAGTTCCTCCTGCTGTTGCCGAACTTCACCATCGGCCAGTCTGCCGCGCTGGGCGAAAGACTGCGCCACGCAGCCAGCGCGATCGACGTTCGCGCCGAAACCGGCACGCTCAACTTCACTGTTTCCTTGGGGGTCGCGTCCCTGGCCGATCACGACCGCAGTTTCGATACCTTGGTCGCCCGCGCCGACGCGGCGCTCTACGAAGCCAAGAACCGCGGCCGCAACCAGGTTTTCGTCGCGGCCTGAGCGCCGCATTTCTCTTGCCCGGACTTTGTGAATTGAGGAGCCGCCATGCCATGCGGATCGGCGAAGCGCACAAATTGGCTTTTCAAGCTTGAAACTTTAAGCTTGAAATAAATAGCGGGCGATGGCACCCTGTGCGCATAGAGACCTCATCGGGGAATGCCATGAAAATCCTGTGTCTGGGCGGCGGTCCTGCCGGCCTCTACTTTGCAATCTCGATGAAGTTGCGCGATCCCTCGCACGAGGTAACCGTACTTGAGCGCAACCGCGCCAATGACACCTTCGGCTGGGGCGTCGTCCTGTCCGACGATGCGCTCGAGCAAATGCAGAAAAACGATCCGAAGTCGACCGAGGCGATCCGCTCGCACTTCGCCTACTGGGACGACATCGCGGTCGTGCACAAGGGTGTGCGCACCGTGTCGGGCGGCCATGGATTCGCCGGTATCGGCCGCAAGCAGATGCTGATCCTGTTGCAGCAGCGCGCCCGCGAGCTCGGCGTCGAGATGCGTTTCGAAACCGAGTTCAAGTCGGCTGAGGAATACCGGCGCGACTACGACCTGGTTGTTGGCGCTGACGGGATCAACTCGGTCGTGCGGCGCGAATACGAGGACGTCTTCAAGCCCGACATCGACGTGCGCAAGTGCAAGTTCGTCTGGCTCGGCACTCACCAGAAATTCGACGACGCCTTCACCTTCATCTTCGAGAAGACCGAGCACGGCTGGGTGTGGGCCCATATCTACCAGTTCGACGAAAACACCGCGACATTCATAGTCGAATGCCTGCCGGAGACATGGGACCGCTGGGGCTTCGAACACATGTCGAAGGAGGAGACGGTCGAGACCTGCCGCAAGATCTTCGAGAAACATCTCGGCGGTCACGATCTGATGTCGAATGCGGAGCATCTGCGCGGTTCGGCGGTCTGGATGCAATTCCCGCGGGTGATCTGCGAAAAGTGGTATCACGAAAATGTCGTGCTGATGGGCGACGCCGCCGCCACCGGCCATTTCTCGATCGGGTCGGGCTCCCGCCTCGCCTTCGACAGCGCCATCGCCCTTGCCGACTTCCTGCATTCCGAGCCGACATTAGAGAAGGCTTTCGAGCGCTATCAGGAAGAGCGGCGCCTTGAGGTGTTGCGGCTGCAGTCGGCCGCGCGTAACAGCCTCGAATGGTTCGAGGAAGTCGAGCGCTACCTCGATCTCGATCCGGTGCAGTTCAACTATTCGCTGCTGACGCGTTCGCAGCGCATCAGCCACGAGAACCTGCGCCTGCGCGATCCCGAATGGCTGCGCTCCGCCGAGGACTGGTTCCAGGCGCGCGCCGGCGGCAAGCCGGGCAGGACGCCGATGTTCGCGCCGTTCAGGCTGCGTGACATGGAACTTGCCAACCGCGTCGTCGTTTCGCCGATGGCGCAGTACAAGGCCGTCGGCGGCTGCCCGACCGATTGGCATTTCGTCCACTACGCCGAACGCGCCAAGGGCGGCGCCGGGCTTGTCTATACCGAGATGACCTGCGTTTCGCCGGAAGGCCGTATCACGCCCGGCTGCCCCGGTCTCTATACGCCCGAACACGAGGCCGCCTGGAAACGGCTGGTCGGTTTCGTCCATGCCGAGACGCCGGCGAAAATCTGCTGCCAGATTGGTCATTCCGGCCGCAAGGGATCGACCGGGCTCGGCTGGGACGGCGCCGACCTGCCGCTTGCCGACGGAAACTGGCCATTGCTCGCCCCGTCCGCCATCGCATGGTCGGACAGGAACGATGTACCGCGCGAGATGGACCGTGCCGACATGGATGCTGTGAAGGCGCAGTTCGTCTCCGCCGTTGAAATGGCCGGGCGCGCCGGCTTCGACATGATCGAGCTGCACGCCGCGCACGGCTATCTGATCTCCTCCTTCATCTCGCCGGTCTCGAACCGGCGCACCGACGAATATGGCGGTAGCCTCGAAAACCGTATGCGTTATCCGCTGGAGGTCTTCGCCGCGATGCGCGAGGCCTGGCCGAAGGACAAGCCGATGTCGGTGCGTATCTCGGCCTGCGACTGGGTGGGAAGCGAGGGTGTCACGCCGGAGGAGGCGGTCGAGATCGCCAGGGCGTTCCACGAGGCCGGCGCCGACATCATCGACGTCTCGGCCGGCCAGACGACCATAGACGCGAAGCCGGTCTACGGCCGCATGTTCCAGACACCGTTTTCCGACCGCATCCGCAACGAGGCCGGTATCGCCACCATGGCCGTCGGCAACATTTACGAGACGGATCATGTGAATTCGATCCTGATGGCAGGCCGCGCCGATCTCGTCTGTCTTGCCCGCCCGCATCTGGCCGACCCATACTGGACGCTGCATGCGGCCGTGGCTCTCGGTGACAGGGAGGCGCAGTGGCCGCTGCCCTATCTTGCCGGGCGCGATCAGGCGTTCCGGCTGGCCGAACGCGCGCAGGAGGCGATCCGGGCATGAGTCTGCAAGGCAAGAGAGTATTGATCACCGGCGGCGGCACCGGCATCGGCGCCGATTTCTGTCGCGGCTTCAGCGAGGCGGGCGCAGAGGTCGTCATCGCCGGACGGCGGCGCGAGCCGCTGGAAAAGGTGGCCGGCGGCAATGATGCGGTCAGCGTGGTCGTGGCCGACGTGACCGAGGAGGCGAGCGTCAAGGCGATGTTCGAGGCCGCGGGTCCTGTCGATATCGTGATCGCCAATGCCGGTGCGGCGGAAAGCTCGGCGCTGATCAAGACGGAGCTCGATCACTGGAATGCACTGCTTGCGGTCAATTTGACCGGCACCTTCCTGACATTCCGTGAAGGCTTGCGCCAGATGACCGGCTGGGGACGGCTGGTCGCCATCTCCTCCATCATGGGCATCAAGGGTGGCGGCTATGTCTCCGCCTATGCCGCGACCAAGCACGGCGTCATGGGGCTTGTCCGCTCGGTGGCGCACGAGGTGGCGCGCACGCCGGTGACCATCAACGCGATCTGTCCCGGCTACATCGACACCGAAATGACAGAGCGCACCATCGCCAACATCATGGCGAAGACCGGCCGCAGCCGCGAACAGGCCATAGAAGCCGTCACCGCGACCAATCCGCAGCGCCGGCTGATTCAGCCGGCCGAGGTCACGGCGGCGGCGCTGTATCTGTGTCAGCCGGGTTCCGAAGGCGTCAACGGCCAGGCGATCGCCATCACCGGAGGCGAAGCGTGAGCACGCCGCCCGCCAGCGATCCGCTGTCGAAGCGCCGCCTGAAAATGTGGATCAGGCTGCTCGGCGTGACCCGCGCCGGCGAGGCCGATTTGCGCAAGTTCCTGCGCGTCGAGCACGACACGACCCTGCCGCGCTTCGACGTCATGGCCGCGCTGTTCCGTGTGCGCGAGCCACTGACCATGTCGGAGCTTTCCCGCATGCTGCTGGTTTCCAACGGCAACGCGACCGCCGTCGTCGACCGGCTGGAGGACGACGGCCTGGTGCGCCGCATTCCCTCGGCGCACGACCGGCGCACCGTGCATGTGGCGCTGACCGAGGAGGGGAGAACCAGCTTCGAGCATCTCGCCGCCGAGCACGAGCGCGAGGTCAATGCGCTCTACGCCAACCTGTCCGAGCAGGACATCGATACATTGACCGAAATCCTCAAACGGATGGGCAAGGAAAAGACATGACAGAACTCGCCTCGCTGAAACCGAAGCACTTCCTGTGGGAGGTAAAGGACCGTATCGCCACCATCCGCCTCGACCGGCCAGATCGCAAGAATCCGCTGACCTTCGACAGTTATGCCGAGTTGCGCGATACCTTCCGCGCGCTGGTCTATGCGAGTGATGTGGATGTCGTCGTCTTCGCGTCCAATGGCGGCAATTTCTGCTCCGGCGGCGATGTGCACGACATCATCGGCCCGCTGGTCGCGATGGACATGAAGGATCTGCTCGCCTTCACCCGCATGACCGGCGATCTGGTCAAGGCTATGATCGGCTGCGGCAAGCCTATCATAGCCGCCGCCGACGGTGTGTGCGTTGGTGCCGGCGCGATCATCGCCATGGCCTCCGATCTCCGTCTTGCGACGCCGGAGGCGAAAACCGCCTTCCTGTTCACCAGGGTCGGTCTTGCCGGCTGCGACATGGGTGCTTGCGCCATGCTGCCGCGCATCATCGGCCAGGGGCGTGCCGCCGAGCTGCTCTACACCGGCCGCACCATGAGCGCCGAGGAGGGCGCGAACTGGGGTTTCTGGAATGCGCTGCATGAGGCCGACAAGCTGGAAGAGGCGGCGATGGCGCTTGCTTCCCGCATCGCCGCCGGGCCGACCTTCGCCCACGGCATCACCAAGACGCAGCTGAACCAGGAATGGAACATGGGCCTCGAACAGGCGATCGAGGCCGAAGCCCAGGCCCAGGCGATCTGCATGCAGACGCAGGATTTCTCCCGCGCCTACCACGCCTTCGTCGCCAAGGAAAAACCGGTATTCGAGGGCAACTGACGTGGCCGATCGCACTTTCCTGACCTGGCCGTTTTTCGAGGATCGCCACCGCGCGCTCGCCGAAGATCTCGAAGCGTGGTGCGAGGCCAATCTCCCGGTCGGTCACGGCGATGTCGATGCCGCGTGCCGCGGGCTGGTCGAAAGCATGGGCGAGGCCGGCTGGCTGGTTCACTCCGGCGCCGCCGCGGGCGAAACGCTCGATGTGCGCACGCTCTGCCTGATCCGCGAAACTCTGGCGCGGCATGACGGTCTGGCCGATTTCGCATTCGCCATGCAGGGGCTTGGCATGGGCGCCGTCAGCCTGTTCGGAACGCCCGAACAGCGCCGCTGGCTCGAGCAGACGCGCGCCGGCAAGGCGATCTCCGCCTTCGCGCTCACCGAGCCGGCCTCCGGCTCCGATGTCGCCAACATGACGACGACCGCGCGCCGCGAAGACAACGGCTATATCCTCGATGGCGAGAAGACCTACATTTCCAACGGCGGCATCGCCGATCTCTACGTCGTGTTCGCCCGCACCGGCGAGGCGCCCGGCGCCAAGGGCCTGTCGGCCTTCCTGCTGCCGGCCGACACGCCGGGCCTCGAGATCGTCGAACGCATCGAGGTTATCGCGCCGCATCCGCTGGCGCATATCAGGTTCAATGGCATCGAGCTGCCGGAAACGGCGATGATCGGCAAACCGGGCGAAGGCTTCAGGATCGCCATGTCGGTGCTCGACGTCTTCCGCGCCAGCGTCGGCGCAGCCGCTCTGGGCTTTGCGCGCCGCGCGATGGAGGAGGCGCTGTCCCGCGCGACCTCGCGCCAGCTTTTCGGCGCGCCGCTTGCCGACCTGCAGATGGTGCAGGGTCACATCGCCGACATGGCGCTCGATATCGATGCCTCGGCGCTGCTGGTCTACCGCTCCGCCTGGGTGAAGGACCAGGGCGCGCCGCGCGTCAGCCGCGAGGCCGCGATGGCGAAACTGCATGCCACCGAGGCCGCGCAGCGCGTCATCGACCAGGCCGTCCAGCTGCACGGCGGCGACGGCGTGCGCCACGGCATGGCGGTCGAAAGCCTGTATCGGGAAATCCGCGCCTTGCGCATCTACGAGGGGGCGAGCGACGTGCAGAAAATCGTCATCGCCCGTGCGGCGCTGGCCGAAGCGGCCGGCGCGGTTCGAAAAGGAAAAGACTGATGACCACGTCCCCGCATGAGTTCCTGCATCCGAAAAACTGGAAGCCAGCCGCAGGTTATGCCAACGGCATCGCCGCTTCCGGGCGCATGGTGTTTCTCGGCGGCCTGATCGGCTGGAACGGCCAGCAGGAATTCGAGAGCGACGACTTCATCGACCAGGTTGCCCAGACGCTGCGCAACATCGTCGAGGTGCTTGCCGAAGCCGGCGCCGGCCCCGAGCATCTGGTGCGCATGACCTGGTATGTTACCGACAAGCAGGAATATCTCGCCCGCCTGCGCGACCTCGGCGGTGTCTATCGCGAGATCATCGGCCGGCATTTTCCGGCGATGGCGCTGCTGCAGGTCGCCGATCTCGTCGAGGACCGCGCGAAGGTCGAGATCGAGGCAACGGCCGTGATCCCGGAGACGAAGGCCGCCTTGTCGGCATTGTAGAGGAGGAAACCATGTTGGGACCGACCGCGCATGTGGACGATTTCGCCAGACGCAACCTGCCGCCGCAGGATCAGTGGCCGGTCATCGACCTGGAAGGCTTCGAATATCCGGAACATCTCAACGCCGCCGTCGAACTGACCGACAAGGTGGTCGACAAGGGCTTCGGCGATCACATCGCCCTGATCGGCAATGGCCGCCGCCGCACATACAAGGAACTGACCGACTGGACCAACCGCATCGCTCATGCGCTGGTCGAGGATTACGGCGTCAAGCCGGGCAACCGGGTGCTGATCCGTTCGGCCAACAATCCGGCGATGGTCGCCTGCTGGCTGGCCGCGACCAAGGCCGGCGCCGTCGTCGTCAACACGATGCCGATGCTGCGCGCCGGCGAACTGGCCAAGATAGTCGACAAGGCCGAGGTGACGCTGGCGCTCTGCGACACGCGGCTGATGGACGAGATGATCGCCTGCGCCAAGGATTCGGACTACCTCGACAAGGTGATCGGTTTCGACGGCACCGCCAATCACGATGCCGAACTCGACCGCGCCGCGCTCGACAAGCCGGTGCGTTTCGAAGCCGTGCGGACCGGCCGCGACGATGTTGCGCTGCTCGGCTTCACCTCCGGTACGACGGGTGCGCCCAAGGCGACGATGCATTTCCATCGCGACCTGCTGATCATCGCCGACGGCTATGCGAAGGAAGTGCTCGGCGTTACGCCAGAGGACGTATTCGTCGGCTCGCCGCCGCTTGCCTTCACCTTCGGCCTTGGCGGCCTGGCGATTTTCCCGCTGCGCTTCGGCGCTGCGGCTGCGCTGCTCGAAACCGCTTCGCCGCCGAACCTGATCGATATCATCCAGCAGTTCAGGGCGACGGTCTGTTTCACCGCGCCGACGGCCTATCGCGTCATGCTGCGCGCCATGGACGAGGGCGCGGATCTTTCCAGCCTGCGCGCCGCCGTCTCCGCCGGCGAAACGCTGCCCGCGCCGGTCTACGAGGAGTGGATGCAGAAAACCGGCAAGCCGATGCTCGACGGAATCGGCGCAACCGAGATGCTGCACATCTTCATCACCAACCGCTTCGGCGATTCCCGTCCCGCCTGCACCGGCAAGCCGGTGACCGGCTACGAGGCGCGCATCGTCGACGAGGAGATGAACGAAATGCCGCGCGGCGAAGTCGGCCGGCTGGCGGTGCGCGGCCCGACCGGCTGCCGCTATCTCGCTGACGACCGCCAGACGGGTTATGTCAGGGACGGCTGGAACATCACCGGCGACTCGTTCTGGCAGGACGAGGACGGCTATTTCCATTTTGCCGCGCGCAACGACGACATGATCATTTCCGCCGGCTACAACATCGCCGGCCCCGACGTCGAGGCGGCGCTGCTCGCCCATCCCGACGTGCTGGAATGCGCGGTCGTCGGCGCGCCGGACGAGGAGCGCGGCCAGATCGTCGAGGCCCATGTCGTTCTGGTGGAAGGCGCGGAACCGTCGGAGGCGACGGTGCTGCGGCTGCAAAATCACGTGAAAGATACCATTGCGCCCTATAAGTATCCTCGCCGCGTTGTCTTCGCCGCCGCGTTGCCGAAGACGCAGACCGGCAAGATCCAGCGTTTCATGCTGCGAAAGGGCAACTGATGACGGATTTCTCGCTGACCAGGTCGGCGTTCCACATACCGCACGGGATCACCTACCTCGACGGCAATTCGCTCGGGCCGCTGCCGCTGGCCGCCGAAAAGCGGGCGCAGGAGGTAATCGCCGGCGAGTGGGGCGAAATGCTGATCACCGCCTGGAACAGGGCGGGCTGGATGGAGATGCCGCGCCGCATCGGTGACCGGATCGCCCGGCTGATCGGCGCCGCGCCCGGCACGGTGGTGATGGGCGACACGCTGTCCATCAAGGTCTACCAGGCGCTCGCCGCGGCGCTCGACATGCGCCCGGACCGCAAGGTCGTCCTGTCGGACAGCGGAAATTTCCCGACCGATCTCTACATGGCGCAGGGCCTGCTGCGCAGTCTCGGCAACGGCCATGAATTGCGTGTCGTCGCGCCCGAGGACGTCGAGGCCGCTATCGACGAGGATGTCGCTGCGCTGATGCTGACCCATGTCGATTACCGGACCGGGCGCATGCACGACATGGAAGCACTGACCGCAAAGGCGCATGATGCCGGCGCACTGGCGCTCTGGGATCTCGCCCATACCGCCGGCGCGGTTCCGGTCGATCTGGCCGGCATGAAAGCCGATTTCGCGACCGGCTGCACCTACAAATATCTGAACGGAGGCCCGGGCGCGCCCGCCTTCATCTATATGCGTCCCGACCATGCCGAGGAGGTGCAGCCGGCGCTGTCGGGCTGGCTCGGCCACGAGTCGCCCTTCGCCTTCGATCTGGGATACCGGCCCGGGCAGGGTGTCGAGCGCATGCGTGTTGGAACGCCGCCGGTCGTCCAGCTCGCTATACTCGATGCCGCGCTCGATGTCTGGGACAGCGTCGACATGACGGATCTGCGTCGCCGGTCGATCGAACTAACCGAACGCTTCGTTGCCGGTGTCGAGGCGAATTGCCCGAGCCTGTCGCTGGTCAGTCCGCGCGATCCCGCGAAACGCGGCAGCCAGATTTCCTTCGCCTTCCCGCAAGGCTACGAGACCATGCAGGCGCTGATCGCGCGCGGCGTGATCGGCGATTTCCGCGCGCCCGACGTCATGCGTTTCGGCTTTGCGCCGCTTTACATCGGCGACGACGATGTCGATCGAGCCGTGTCCGTACTGGCCGACATCATTGCCACGCGCGCTTACGACAATCCCGAATTCCGCAAACGGAGCGCCGTCACATGACGAACAGGCCCTACGATCCCGCCGAGGAAGGCGCCGAGATGGCCTTCGACGGACGCATGTCCTATGGCGATTATCTTGGGCTCGATCAGGTGCTGACCGCGCAGAAGCCGCTGTCGGACGCTCATGACGAGATGCTGTTCATCATCCAGCACCAGACTTCGGAACTGTGGATGAAGCTGGCGTTGCACGAGCTGGGCGCGGCGCGCGCCGCATTGCGGGAGGGGCATCATCGCCAGGCTTTCAAGATGCTCGCCCGTGTCGCCCGCATCTTCGAGCAGCTGAACAATGCCTGGGACGTGCTGCGCACCATGACGCCGTCGGACTACACCCGGTTTCGCGATGCGCTCGGCCAGTCGAGCGGCTTCCAGTCCTGGCAATACCGGCTGATCGAGTTCACCGTCGGAAACCGCAATCCCGCGATGCTGCGTCCGCATGCCCATCGCAAGGACATTGCTGGTTTGCTCGAAGCGGAACTGGCCCGCCCGAGCCTTTACGACGTCGCGCTGAAATGCCTCGCCGACAGCGGCGTCGCCGTGCCGGACGATGTGCTGGACCGTGACCTGTCGAAGCCCCATGCGGCCGACGAAGGCGTCGCGGCGGCATGGGCCGAGGTGTACCGCGATCCGGACCGTCACTGGGAAATGTACGAGCTCGCCGAGAAGCTGGTCGATTTCGAGGATTATTTCCGCCGCTGGAGGTTCAATCACGTCACCACGGTCGAGCGGGTCATCGGCTTCAAGCGCGGCACCGGGGGCACGGTCGGCGTCGACTATCTGAAACGCATGCTGTCGGTCGAACTGTTCCCCGAGCTCTGGCACCTGCGCACCGGTTTGTGACCGGTCAGCGCTCGCGGAAGGCGCGCTGCATGCTGTCGACGATCGGCCGCGACAGATAGTCGAAGAAGGTCCTTTCGGCCGTCTGAATCATGATTTCCGCCGGCATGCCCGGCGTCGGGCTGAAGCCCGGCACCCGCTGGATCTCGCTGGCATCGAGGCTGACACGGGCGATATAGACTTCGCGCTGTTCGGTCGGCGTCACGTCCGGCAGGGAATCCGCCGAAACGTAGTAGACCTTGCCGTTGAGAACCGGGGTTGTGCGCTGGTTGAGCGCGGTCAGCCGCACGATGGCGTCTTGTCCGGCACGCACGGAATCGATGTCGGTGCGCGGCACCTGTGTCTCGATGATCAGCGGCACGTCTGTCGGCAGGATTTCCGCGATACCCTTGCCGCTTTCGATAACGCCGCCCGATGTGTGGTAATGCATGCGCACCACCGTTCCCGAGACCGGCGCGTTGATCGTGATGCGTTTGAGAACGTTTTCCGCATTGCGCGATTGCTCGCGCACGCTGTCGAGTTCGGACGCGATCGCCTGCAGTTCGTCCACCGCGGCCTGCCGGTAGCTCGCCTCGGTCTGCGCGATCTGCTCTCGGTGCTTCTTGATCTGCGACATGGTTTCGGAAACCTCCGATCCCAGCCTGCCGATCTGGCCTTCGGCGTCGGCGATGGCGCGCCGGACCGCGTTCGTCTCGGTCTTGCGAATGAAGCCGCGTTGCAGAAGTTTCAGCTTGCCGGCCAGTTCTTCCTGCAACAGCGCGGCCTGGCGCGTCATGGATACCCGCTGCGTTTCATAGCCCTGGGCGCGGAACTCCAGCGACTCCATGTTCGAGCGAAGCAATTGCAGGTCGCTTTCCAGCTTGCGGCGTGATGCCTGGAAACTGATAGCCTGGCTCTCGAGGATGGACGAGATTTCGACGTCCTGTGCCTGTTCCTTCAGCCAATCGGGGAAATCCAGCTCTTCGCTGCCGGCATACTCGGCCAGCAGGCGCGCATTGATCGCTTCGAGCCGCGCCCGCCGCAGCAGCAAGGACCGCTCGTTGGCCTGCGCCGAGGTCTCGTCGAGCCGTATGATTGGCTGGCCTTCGACGACATGATCGCCCTCGCTGACGAGGATTTCCTTGATGATGCCGCCTTCCAGATGCTGGATGATCTTGTTCTGCCCGGTTGCGACGAAGCTGCCCTGCGCGACCACCGCCGCCGCGAGCGGCGCGGTGAAGGCCCATGTGCCGAAACCGCCGAAGGTAACGGTGAGCAGGATCAGGCCGACAATGGTTTGCCGGCGGATCGAACGCGGCACGTCGGAATACCATTCCAGGTGGCCGGCGGTTGTCAGGCTGTTCATCGACACTCTCCCCTTTTATGCCGACATGTCGCCATTGCCGATCTGGCCGCTTTTTCGGCGCTCGGCGAGGGCTTCCATGACCTGCTGGCGCCAGCCGAACATCGATACCGTGCCATTGGTCAGAAGCAGGATCTTGTCGACATATTTCAGCAGGGACGGTTTCTGCGTGATCGCGATGACCGTGATCTTGTGCTGTTTGGCATGGACGAGGGCACGCGCCAGCGCCTGGTCGCCATTGGCGTCGAGATTGGAGTTCGGTTCGTCCAGCACGACCATCCGCGGATTGCCGAAAAAGGCCCGCGCCAGGGCGATACGCTGTTTCTGTCCGCCGGATAGCGGCGATCCGTCGGCGGAAACGACCGTCTCGTAGCCCTGCGGCAGCGATGCGATCATCTCGTGCACATCGGCAAGCGAGGCGGCCTCGAACACCTGCGCGTCGGTGGCGTCCTCGCGCATGCGCGCGATATTGCCCTTGATGGTGCCGGGGAACAGCTGCACGTCCTGCGGCAGGTAGCCGATACTCTCGCCGAATTGCCGCTGGTCCCAGTTTCGCAGGTCCATCAGGTCGAGACGCACGCAGCCCGATGTCGGCAGGATCGAGCCGACCAGCATCTTGCCGAGCGTTGTCTTGCCGGCCCCGGAGTCGCCGATGATGGCGAGCGATTCACCCGGACTGAGCGCGAAGCTGATGCCGTTGAGAACGACCTGCTTCGTACCCTGCGGCACATAGAGAAGCCGTTCGACATCGAGCCGTCCCTCGGGCTTCGGCAATTGCAGGCGCTCGAAATTGAGCGGTGACGCGGTCAGCAGCTGGGAAATGCGGCCATAGGCCGAGCGCGACAGCAGGAACTGGCTCCAGCCTTCGATCACGCCTTCGATCGGCGCCAGCGCGCGCCCGGCGATGATCGACGCCGCGATCACCATGCCGCCGGTGATCTCCCCCTGGATCGCCAGATAGGCGCCCCATCCGAGCATCGACACCTGTGTCAGCAGGCGCACGCCGCGCGAGATCGAGGCCGAAACGATGTTGCGGTCCTGCGCGATCACCTGCGACCGCAGCGAGGAAGCGGTGTCGCGCCCCCAGATGTTGACCGCTTCCGGGATCATCGCCAGCGCGTTGATGATCTGCGAGTTCCGCGACATGGAATCGAGATGCACATTGGCCTTGCTCTGCGCGAGATTGGCGTCGGCGAAGGGCGACGAGGTCGCCCGCTGGTTTAACAGCGCGATCACCAGAAGCGCCAGCGCCGTCACGACCACGATCATCCCGAGATGGAAATGGATCATGAAGATGGCCAGGACGAACAGTGGCGCGAAGGGGCCGTCGAGAAACGACAGCAGCGTGCCCGAAACGAGGAAGCCGCGCAGTTGCTGCAGGTCGCCGAGGATCTGGTACTCGCGCCCGTTTCCGTGCAGCGAGGCGCGCGCGGCGGCGCTGAGGATCGGTGATCCGAGCTGGGCGGCGACCTCGACCGCCGTACGCATCAGGATGAAGCGCCGGATCGCATCGAACATCACCTGCAGGATGACCGCGCCGGCGATGACGACCGTGAGCATGATCAGCGTGTCGGTCGAGCGGCTCGTCAGCACCCGGTCGGAAATCTGGAACAGGTAGACGGGGATTGCGAGAACGAGGATGTTCGTCGCGCAGGTGAAGATCATCACCACCATCAGGTTGTTGCGGACCGCCGCCAGCCCGGCATTCAGGCTTTTCGAGAAGTCGACCGGGCCCAACCGCTTGTGGAAATTGCCGCGTCCGCCATTGCCGCCGCCGCCCGATTTTCCGCCGCCCGGCCCGCCCGAGCCGGCTTCGGCCTCGCGCGTTTTGACCGGACCGGTGTCGCCGTCGATCGTCCGGCCGCCGACCGGCGGGCGTATCGGCGCCTCGACCGCGGGCGCTTCGGCGGTTTCCGGTTTCCTTGCCTCTGCGGACGGCCCTGTCTCCGGGGCCCGGCGGGCATCCTGTTGCGGCATGCGCACTTCCGGTGCGGCTTGCCGGCCCGGTTTCGCATCGCCTGCCTCGCGTTTGAGTTCCGCCACCGCTGCATCCATCTGGCGCAACGAGTCGTCGACCTTGCTCGGTTGTCTGGCGGCTCGGTCGAGGCGCGGCGGTTCAACGTCCGCGCGGCGGGCGCGGCCACGGTACTTGTCCATGGTTCCCCCCTTACGCGAGCATCGTTTGCATGACATCGACATGTGGCGCGTCGGGCGCCGTCGGCCCGTAGCTCATGTCCGTGTCATCGTAGTCGTCTTCCAGCATGCCGTCGGCCAGGAACACTACCGCCTCACTGGCCAGGTCGGACGAACTGTCCATTGCCCCGAGAGGATCGTCGGAGATCAGTTCGGCCTGGTAGAGCAGGGCGTCGGAATAGATCTCGCCGCCGGCATAGACCGTGGAATCGATACCGGCATCGACGATGGTGGCGATGTTGATGAGATGGTTAGATCCCGTGTCGATCGTCCAGCCGGTTCCCAGGTCGCCGGTGAGTGCATCGCCAAACATGGCGATCTGGTCACTGTCGCCGAGGATGTTGGTCTGGCGGATATACTGCATGTTCAGGATGCTGCCGTCGATATAGAGCACATTCAGCGCGCCGAAGCCGGCAAAGGCGCCATCTCCCAGCACGCCGCCGGGCAGGTTGTCATTGCCGCTGCCGAGCGATTGCGCGGCCTGGAAGTAGTGATCCGGCATTTCCTCGAACTGGGTCTGTCCGACCGTATGGATCTTGGCCTGGTTCCAGAGCAGGTTTCCGCCCGTCGACACCGTAGCGTCGCCCGAGGACGAAAAGCCGTTCGCGCCCCACATGAAGTCGTTGTCGAGCAGGACGTTGGTCTGGTCGATGACATTGGCGTGGTAGTAGCCGCCGCCGGCAACAACGAGATCGAAATAGTTGCCCAACTGGAACAGCGAGAACGAGTTGTACACCGTGTTTCCGCCGGTCTCGATCATCGTCTCCGAACCGGCATGGGTGAGCACGGTCGCGTCGTGATCGCTGACGAAGGAATATTGATCGATCCAGTCGAGGAAGACGAGATTTCCATCCAGCCGTGTCACCGTCCATTGCGTCGGAAAACCTCCTGGTTCTTCCTCCGGCTCTGCCGTTTCCGGCGTCGTCATGTCCGATGTAATGGCGGCGATATTGAACGCGGCGGTGGCGGCCGCATCCTGGGAAAGCCAACCGGAGAACTGTGCGCCGATGCTGTCGGCATCGCACCACACATTGACCTGGCTGATGATGTCGATGTCGATCGCGTCGCCCTCAACCGCGATAACGGGCGCGACGATCCAGGTGTTGGCGATGAGAGCTTCGTTGACCAGCGTGTTGGCGCCGGTTTCCAGCTCGACATGGTTGTCGATTATGATGGTACCTTCGCCTTCGGCAAAGGAGACGCCGCTGCCCGTGTCGTCTTCTTCCTCTTCGTCATCCGGCATGTAGTCCGAGAGGAGCGGGGCCTCGTCGACGGCGATTCCGTTGACATGCGTTCCCCCGGCGTCCCCGCCAAGCGCGATCTTGGCTTGCGTTTCTCCGGGGGCCTCGACGCCATAGGCGCTTTCGACGATCTCCGCGATCTCGGCAACGAGCTCTGAAATCGCGGCCTCGGAGCCGGGCTTTGCCAGTTCGCCGATCGGATTGAGCGCCGCGGCCTGCCCGCTCAACGCGCTGACGCCGACGTCGAAACGGATGAGCGGCATCAGGTCGACATCGGCATCGGTCATCGTCACGAAATCGTTGTCGTAAAGGTGGTTGTATTGCTGCGCCACGACGGCGGTCGACCCCGGCGAGGGCAGGATGTACTCCGTCCGCATCGAAAGCATCGCGATGAAATCGCCGAAGAAGGACGGGGAATGTTCGTCTGACGGCGCGTCGATATCTACGTCGCCGGCGCGGTGGTAGTAGCCGCCGGCATAGCTCGCTGCCTGCAGCTCCACGACCGATTGATCGAAAGGATGATAGCGCAGATCGGGATCGACATCGGTCAGTTCGTAGGGCGAGTTCGCCTTGTGATTGACGGTGGCCAGTTCCGCGTCGTCCTCGGCTTTCGCCTTCAGGGCGCGAAACTCGTCATATTCGAGCCTGCCGCGCGCCTCCTCGACCGCCATGTCGAAGAAGCCGATGAAGTGAGCGATGGTTTCGGTAATGGGGTCGAGTGCCACGGTCGTGCCTCACTTGTTATTGTTGCGCCCCGGTGTCTGATGGTTGTTTTCGTTGGGCCTGCGCGGCGTCGCCGCGCAGGCCGGATGCGGAGGGGGGACCGGTTTCCCGGTCCCGCAAGGTTGGAATTATCCGTCGTCTTCGCCGACCAGCGTCTGCATGTAGTCGCCGCCGACGACGGTCATGTCGACCGTGTTGCCGAGGATGTTGGCGCCCATGACGATTTCCTGGTTGAACGCGGTGGTTTCCAGGATCGCGTCGGCGGAAGCCTCGGACAGGCCGTTGATGTAGGTATCGTCCATATTGTGCGATCCCCACGTGCCGGCGTTGCCACCGGCACCGCCGTCACCAGTCGATGCCCAGCCGCCATGGCCGCCGTCGCCGCCGGCGCCGCCGATTGCGCCGCCGCCGACCGAGCCGCCGCCGAAGCCTGCGCCGGCCATTGCGTCACCGGCTGCCGCGCCGGCGATCGCACCTGCGTCACCTGCAGCGGCGTTCGCGCCACCGACGCCCATGCCCATGCCGGCACCGAGGCCCGGGCCGTTACCCGCGGCAGAATCGGCATCGTTCCAGCCACCGGCGATCGCGCCGGCGTCACCGGCATCCGCATCGGCACCGTCGGAGTCGAACGTGCCCAGTCCGAGCGCATTGCCAATTGCACCGGCCGGGCCGCCGATCGCGCCCGCCGCGCCGTTGCCGCCGTCGCCGGCATCACCGGAGTCGCCGCCTTCGCCGACACCGACGCCGACACCGCCGACGCCGAGAGCGCCCGCACCGGCGGAACCGCCGAGCGCACCGGCGCCGCTGATCGCGCTGCCGCCGAGAGCCGGACCGCCGAAGCCGCCGGTTGCGCCCGACAGGCCGCCGAACGCGCTGCCGCCGAGCGATCCGAAGCCGCCATTGGCATCGGCGTCACCGCCGCCCGAACCGCCGTTGCCGCCGGCATCGATGCCTTCATCGGCGCTCGCATGGCCGCCGAACGCGCTTCCGAACTGCTGGAAGTTGCCTTTGTTGACGACGTCCGGATCCTTCACCGTGTCGTTGTCATCCAGATGGTTGTTCTGGTTGAACACGAAGGCGCTGTCATTGCCTCCGCCTTTCAGCGAATTGTTGAGAACGTCCTCGATCGACACGTCGTCACCGGGATTGTAGTTGATCTGGCCGTCGCGATTGACGAGCAGCTTGTCGACATGCGCACCCCAGCCGAGGTCGATGTCGGCGAAGTCGTCATCGGTCGGCATGTAACCCGTCAGGTCGACATCGACATCGACATTCGCCGTCGCGGAGCTGTGCGACACCGACGAGTTGAGGTTGGTGTTGATGTTGGCGTTGCCATTGTGATTGCCATTGGCGTTGCCATTGTGATTGCCGTTGGCGTTGCCATTGGCATTACCGTTGGCGTTTCCGTTGCCATTGCCGTTCAGGTTCAGGCTCTCGCTGTGCTGCGACTGATGCTGACCCTGGCCCTGGCCCTGGTCCTGTCCCTGCAGGGAAGCCTGGATCTGGGCCTGCAACTCGGACTGGCCTTGGCCTTGGTGCTCATGTTGGCCCTGTCCCTGGTTCTGGTTCTGGTTCTGGGTGTCGAACCACCCAGGCATGAAATATTTCTTGGACATAGCTTTCTCCTCGCTATCGTCGGGAAAGCCTCGTCACCATTCTTCTATCAAGTGACACTCAGCTTTCGTGGATTGAAGCAGGACATTCGCGTCCGATGAGAGCGGTCCGTCCTTCGTTCAGGCGGCTCGCATGTATTTGGCTGTATGTTTGATTGTGCGCGGCCCTCCTCGCTTCCGTTGATGTGGCTCCGCGAGCAGGCGAGGCGGTCAGGGCAAAAGGAGAGCGTTCGGCGGCCAGGCGACCGCCGTCGGGTTTCTCCCGATTGCATTGAACGCCGCGCGGTGCGGAGTGTTCACATCGTGTAAACGGATGAGCAAAAAAGATAGCTGCGAATTCGGAGTAGCTACCTTTGCGTAAGGTGTGGGGTTGGTGTCGCCGGGCTTAATCGATTAAAAAACAATAGGTTGGCCAAAATGGCTGCGCGGGCTCTCATTCCGATGCGCAGCTAACTCTGCGGCAAGTCAATGTCATTTTGATAATAAGTCTATTAACATTGCTGCAAAGATTGATAATAATGTTCCTGATCGGAGGGTTTGGGAGCAAATCCGCAGGGATATGTAGACACTTCATATCGAGTACGTGCCTGAGCTGCTTCCAGATGCGTTTTATGCAAAAACTAACAATTCGATATATGTACGGAAATTTGAACAAGTGATAAAATTTATTTGGTCGGCTTGAAGCGGTTTGGGGTTGGGCGAAAAGGCTGTGACACAGCCTGCACTTCCTCAGCGTAAAGGTCATTGTCGGGGCATCGTAGGGAGAGCGAGAGGGTGCGACCGATGGACAACGACGTGGCTACCGAAAACCCGCAAGGGCGCGATCTGCCGCATGCGCAAAGCAGGCAGGCAATAATCTATGTCGGGCCGTCGCACGGCCTGTCGGACTGCCTGATCCGTAATCTTCAATACGAGTTTCCGGAGTTTGTCTTCACCCGTTTGGCCGATTTCGATCAGATGCGCGCCTGGTGCGACAAAACGGACGATGAGGCGCGTCTCGTCATAATCGACGACTCCCTGTGCTCCCAGTTATGGCAATCCATGGAGGAACTGCACGAGCGGTTCCCGACCCAGGTGATTTGCGTTTCGTTCAATCGGCCGGATCCGCCGATCCAGTGCGCCAACGAGCTTGCCGCCGGCGGAAGGGTGCGCAGCTTCCTGCCGATGAACTTGCGCCTCGATATATGGCTTTCAGCCATTCGGTTGATGGTCAATGGTGGTAATTACTGCCCGCCGGAAATGATGAAGGAAATGCTGGTGCGATCCGGGTCGTGCGGCCAGGACAGGCCTCCAAAACGCGCCCGCCGCGGAAAGAACGTGAATGCGAATGCAGGCGTTCTCGGTCTGACCTTGCGGGAAACCCAGGTTCTCTCCCTGGTCGCCCAGGGCTTCCAGAACAAGAATATCGCCGAAGAACTGGGCCTGTCGGAACACACCGTCAAGCTGCATATGCACCACATCATCTCGAAACTCGGCGCCAGCAACCGGACCGAGGCGGCCGGCATATTCCTCGACAGTACTGCCCCGGATGCATCTTCCAATCCCAATCTGAACTAGTGAAGGACGGGCGGATGGAGGCATCGGTAACCGCCGGCAACTTCGACGAACTGCTCCTGCTTCTGGGGCGGATGAACTATTCCTGGACGAACACCGAGACCCTGCTCATCCATTTCATCGCCGGGCTGGCCGGTGTCGACAAGGAAACCGCGATCGTCATATTCCTGACCCTCAACACCACGCGGGCGCGTTTCGATCTCGTCGATCGTTTGGCCAAGCTCAAGCGCGTGCCGGAGGGGATGCGCGACGAAATCCTCAAATTGACCGGCGAAATGAAGGACATTCTGAAATACAAGAACCGGTACAATCACTGCCTTTATTCCTTCGACGCGGAGGGCCGGCAGGCAAAGACGATCCTGATGCGGGTCGCCGAAACCAAGCGGGACATCAAGTTCGGAAAGTCGCAGGATCTCGACGCCGCCGAGATCGGGCGCGTCCGCGAGGCGATCCGCACGATCGAGACCCTCAATCGCAACGCCTGGGCGATCATCCTGAAGCACAAGTTTCCCGTTTGACGGATTGATCGTCACGGTAACCGCAACAAGCCGTGCGAAGCCGCTCGCGGCTCTTTCATCGCCATGGCTTTTTCTGGCAGTCTGAGCGCATGAACGCTGAGTCGACATTTGCCGGTCGTACCTGCCCGCTCGTTATGCAGGCGGGCTTTCGTGTCTTCTTCCTTGCAGCGGCCGCCTGGGCCGCGCTGGGGATGCTGCTTTATCTGGCGCAGCTTTCCGACATCCGGGTAATGGCGCCGGCCTTCTCGCTGGTCGATTGGCACATCCATGAATTCCTGTTCGGTTACACCGGTGCGGTCATTGCCGGCTTTGTGCTGACTGCGGTGCCGTCATGGGCAGGGCGTTCGCCCGTCGGCGGCCCGCGCCTTTTCGCGCTGCTTGCCGTCTGGCTGGCGGGCCGGGCGGCGATTGCCTGGGGCGGCGGGCTCGGCGCTTCGCTCGTGGCCGCGGTCGATCTCGCATTCCCGCTCGTTCTCATGCTGCTGATCGGCCGCAACGTGCCGGTACTTGCGCTGATCGGCCTGTTTCTGCTGGCCAATGCCGGCTTTCATCATGAGGTGGCGACCACCGGCGAGGCCGATCACTCCGTGCGGGCAGGGATCGCGGTCGTGCTGACGCTGATCGTTCTTGTCGGCGGCCAAGTCATTCCCGCTGTCACGCGCGACTGGATGAACGAGCATGACGATCCGGCCTTGCCGCCGGATTTCGATGTGTTCGACGGTGTCACCATCGCTGTTTCGGCGTTCGCGCTCGGGCTTTGGACGATGATGCCCTATGCGCCCACCTCCGCCCTGTTGCTCGCATTCGCGGGCGTCCTGAATTTCGCGCGCGTTGCGCGCTGGCATGGCAGCCATGTTCACGCGGAGGGCCTGCTCGCCATCCTGCATATCGCCTATGCCTTCATCCCGCTGGGACTTCTGGCGATGGCGGTCGCGGCCTTCGATCCGCTTCTGATGCCGCCGAGCGCCGCCATGCATCTGCTGACGATTGGCGCGATCGCCATGATGACGCTGGCGGTCATGACGCGCACCGGTTTGGACTACACCCGCCAGCCGCTGCACGCGGACCGCATGATCCTGGCGGTCTATATCGCCCTGATGCTGAGCCTCCTGGCCCGTGTCGCCTATGCGCTCGAGCCGGGCTATGCCTTGCTGATCGCCAGCGCGGCGCTTTGGATCGTCACCTTCGTGCTGTTTCTCTGGCGCTTCGGCTTCCTTGCTTCCGGACGACGCTGATCAGCGTCACGCCGGATCGTCTCCGGCGGCCAGGTATTTTTCGGCATTGGCGCGGATTTCCGGCAGCAGCGGCACGGCGCGCCGCGATTTCAGGTCGAACTGCGTGGTGACCGCTTCCAGCGTTGCCGCGGTTTCGCCCGTGTGCAGGTTATCCATGCGGTAGAACGCTGTCAGCGACTTGGTCCCGACACGCGTTACATGCCCGCGGATGACGAGGAGGGATCCGGCAGCCAGTTCAGCGAGGAACGAGGTCGTCATCTTCACGTCGGCGATGCCGATGCCGGATGCCAGGTGATCGGGCGTGAAGCCGAGCGCGGCGAACATGTGGTAGGACGCATCGTCGAACATCGCCGTGTAGTGGCGGGTGGTCATGTGCCCCATATTGTCGCAAAGCCAAGGGTGCACGACGCCGCGATAGCATTCGATTTCCGAACTCAAACGAACTCCTCCTGTGTCTGTCGTCTGCAACTTACGCCAGCGGCGCGCCTAGACAACCGGCCGTGCCGGTTTTCGGATGATATGAAACGGAATTGCGCCGGCTCAGTTCCGCGGGCCGGCATTGCCGGGACGTGCCGATGCGCTCGCCGGCGCCTACACCATTTGGTGTACGCGTTACGTTTTTTTGTGCCCGATCGGGATTTTGGCCGGAATCCCTGCGGCCAGCGCGACGTTGCGGCGGCTCGGCGCCTTGACCGTTTTCACCGCCGTGGACAGGTTCGCATCGCTCGGCACTCACCGTCGTAGACTGCCCCGCGCCCGGAGTTCGGGCCGGCGGAGAGGGCCGGGCAATTTCCCGCCATCGGCACACAAATTTGATCTCGGACGATTCGGTGTCTAGGTAAGGCTATTCGCTTGCATGGCCTTTGCCGTGCTCCTTCGTGTCCGCATTCCTGATCTTGAGCGCCATGCTCGCTTCGCGGACGACCGAAACAAGGGAAAAATAACCGAATATGTGTGGAATCGCCGGAGAAATCCGCTTCGATGGCGCATATGCCGACACAACGGCCGTTGCGCGCATGACCGAAACGCTTGCTCCGCGGGGGCCTGACGGCAGCGGGATCGTCGCCCAGGGACGCGTCGCTTTCGGTCACCGCCGCCTGAAGATCATCGACCTTTCCGAGAAGGCCGGACAGCCGATGACCGATCCGGGGCTTGGCCTGACGGTCGTCTTCAACGGCTGCATCTACAATTATCCCGAACTGCGCGCCGAACTCGAGGCTGCCGGTTACAGTTTCTTCTCGCATGGCGACACCGAGGTGATCCTGAAGGCCTTCCACAAATGGGGTGAGGCCTGCGTCGAGCGTTTCCACGGCATGTTCGCCTTCGCGATCCACGAACGCGACACGGGAACCGTGACGCTGGCGCGCGACCGCTTCGGCATCAAGCCGCTCTACTATTCGGAAACCGACAAGCGTCTTCGTTTCGCCTCCTTCCTGCCGGCGCTGCTGAAGGCGGGCGATGTCGACACCGGGATCGACCGGGAAGCGCTGCACAACTACATGACGTTCCATGCCGTCGTGCCGCCGCCGCGCACCATCCTGAAGGGTGTGCGCAAGCTGCCGCCGGCAACGACGCGCACCATCACCGCCGCGGGCGCTGTGACGGACCGGGTCTATTGGCAGCCGCCCTATGAGCGCCGCGGCGAGGACACCGGACTGACCCGCGAGGACTGGCGGGACAGGGTGCATGACGCGCTGCGCCTGGCAGTGCGCCGGCGCATGGTGGCCGATGTGCCGGTCGGCGTTCTGCTTTCCGGCGGCGTCGATTCCTCGCTGATCGTCGGCCTGCTCGCCGAGGAGGGCCAGAAGCACCTGATGAGCTTCTCCATCGGCTTCGAGGAAGCCAATGGCGAGAAGGGCGACGAGTTCGTCTATTCCGACCTGATCGCCAAGACTTTCAAAACCGACCATCACAAGATTTTCGTGCCGTCGGCCGATCTGATCACGCATCTGCCGGACACGATTGCCGCCATGTCGGAGCCGATGGTCTCCTATGACAATATCGGTTTCTTCCTGCTTAGCCGCGAGGTCTCGAAGCACATCAAGGTCGTGCAGTCGGGGCAGGGCGCCGATGAGGTATTCGGTGGCTATCACTGGTATCCGCCGCTGGCCGATTCCAACGATGTCGTCGGCGATTACGCCAAGGTGTTCTTCGACCGAACGCACGAGACGTTGAAGAAGCAGCTCGGCGACCAGTGGATCGCCGGCAGCGATGTCAGCCGTTCCTTCGTCAGCGAGCATCTGCTGCGCGGCGGCGCCGCGACCTCGGTCGACCGCGCGCTCAGGCTCGACTCCCATGTCATGCTGGTCGACGATCCGGTCAAGCGCGTCGACAACATGACGATGGCTTGGGGGCTGGAGGCGCGCGTGCCGTTCCTCGACCACGAACTGGTCGAACTGGCTGCGACGATCCCGCCGGAGTTCAAGCTGCACGATCAGGGCAAGGGCGTGCTGAAGGATGTGGCGCGGCTGATCGTTCCGCACGAGGTGATCGACCGCAAGAAGGGGTATTTCCCGGTGCCGCAGCTCAAATACATCCAGGGCGAGTATCTGGACATGGTCAAGGACGCACTCGGTTCGCAGTCGGCGCGCGAGCGCGGCCTGTTCAGCCAGGATTACCTGGAGACGCTGTTCGCCGATCCGGCCAGCCACATCACGCCGTTGCGCGGATCGGAACTGTGGCAGGTGGCGCTTCTCGAAATGTGGTTGCAGACACACGGGGTGTGAGAACGCCATGACGGAAAAGGATAAGGATGGCGGCAAGGGCGGATCGGGCTCGCGCGACCGTCAGGGGCGCGACGCCTATGCGCATCGGCTGAAGCGGATGCGCGAACAGGGCCTCAAGCCGCCGATTGCCCCGCACGGCGAGGAAGCCGCGCAGATGACGCCGGAATTCGCGCTCGACTGCGGCTGGGGCCGGCTCGTATTTGCCCAGACGTTCGAAAAATCCGATGCGATGATCGCTGCGCTGCGCGGCGAGCAGCCGGACAGGCGCGACATCGCCGTCTATGTCCGCAATCCTCATGTGCTGCTGGCCAATGCGCCGCAGGAACTGTTTCTTGATCCGTCGCACACCTATCGCCTCGACCTGTCGCACTACCGCGCTTCGTCCAGGGGGCCGAAGGGCTTTTTCATCCGCCGCCTGACATCGCAGGCGGATGCGGAGGCGATCAACCGCATCTATTCCGCGCGCGCCATGATCCCTGTGCCGCCCGAGTTTTTCTGGTCGAAACGCGATGCGCGCACGATCATTTATTTCGTCGCCGAGGACGAGCAGACCGGCGAGGTGCTTGGCACGGTGACCGGCGTTGATCACATGCGCGCCTTCAACGATCCCGAGCGCGGCTCGTCGCTGTGGTGCCTCGCCGTCGATCCGGCCGCGCGCCATCCGGGTATCGGCGAGGCGCTGGTGCGGCGCCTGGCGGAATATTTCACGACGCGCGGCGCGGCATTTCTCGATCTGTCCGTCCTGCATGACAACGAGCAGGCCATCGCCCTTTACGAGAAGCTCGGCTTCGAGCGCGTGTCCTTCTTTTCGGTCAAGCGCAAGAATCCGATCAACGAGACTCTTTTTACCGGCCCGGCCGACGATTCCGCGCTCAATCCATATGCCAAGATCATCATCAACGAGGCACGGCGGCGCGGTATCCGTGTCGAAGTGGTCGACGCGGAGGCCGGCTTCTTCCGGCTGACACATGGCGGCCGCTCTGTCCTGTGCCGGGAAAGCCTGTCGGAACTGACCTCGGCCGTGGCGATGTCGATCTGCGACGACAAGGCGGTCACACGGCGCATTGTTTCGTCGGCCGGCGTGCGGGTGCCTCTGCAACTGGAGGACGGCGCCAGCCCGGACGAGATTGCCGAATTCGTCAAGCGCTGCGGCCGGATCGTGGTCAAGCCGGCGCGTGGCGAACAGGGGCGCGGGATATCGGTCGGCTTGTCCGATCCCGACGAGGTGGAAGCCGCAATCGAGGCGGCGCGGGCCGTCTCCGACACCGTGCTGATGGAGGAATATGTCGAGGGCGAGGATCTGCGCCTGGTCGTCATCAACTACCGCGTCGTTGCCGCGGCCATCCGGCGGCCGCCGGCGATTGTCGGCGATGGCGAGCGCACGGTGCGCGATTTGATCGCGGCACAGAGCCGGCGCCGCGCGGCGGCGACGGGTGGCGAGTCGAAGATCCCGCTCGATGCCGAAACCGAGCGCACGCTGCGCGAGGCCGGCTACGGACTCGACGATGTCCTGCCGACGGAAACCCAGATCGCAGTGCGCAAGACCGCAAACCTGCACACCGGCGGCACGATTCATGACGTGACGGATTTCGTGGATCCCGCTCTGGTCGATGCGGCGGTATCGGCCGCGCGCGCGATCGACATTCCGGTGACCGGCATCGATCTGATGGTGAAGTCGCCGCGGCGGCCGGACTATGCCTTCATCGAGGCCAACGAGCGGCCCGGCCTCGCCAACCACGAGCCGCAACCGACGGCGGAACGTTTCATTGATCTGCTTTTTCCGCTATCCATGCCTGCGGCCGTGCGCCAGACAATGCAAAAAGAAAAGTAATGACAAGGGGGTAACGCGTGTCACGCTTGGCGATCGATCACGAGTACATGCTCTCCGTTCTGGAGGAACTGCTGCATATTCCGAGCCCGACGGGCTACACGGACCCGATCGTACGGTTTGTCACCAAGGAACTGGAGCACCATGGCCTGACGGTGGAACTGACCCGGCGCGGCGCGATCCGGGCCATCCGTCCAGGCAAGCGCGAGACCGGCGCGCGCGCCATCGTCTCGCATCTCGACACGCTTGGCGCGCAGGTGAAATACCTGAAGGACAATGGCCGGCTGGAAATCGTGCCGATCGGCCACTGGTCGGCGCGTTTCGCCGAGGGCGCGCGCGCAACGGTGTTCGCCGAAAGCGGCGGTTATCGCGGCACGATCCTGCCGCTGAAAGCCTCGGGCCACACATTTAATGACGAAGTCGACACGCTTCCGATCAGCTGGGAGCACGTGGAGTTCCGTATCGATGCTCTGGCGCGCAACAAGGAGGATATCGAGCGGCTGGGCATCGAGATCGGCGACATCATCGCCATCGACCCGCAGCCGGAATTCCTCGACAACGGTTTCATCGTCTCGCGCCATCTCGACAACAAGGCCGGTGTGGCTGTCACGCTGGCGGCCTTGAAAGCACTTCAGGACGAGGAGGTTGAAACACCGGTCGATATCCATTTCCTGTTTACCATCGCCGAGGAGGTCGGTGTCGGTGCATCGTCCGTCCTGACCCACAATGTCGCCTCGATGATCACGGTCGACAACGGCACCACCGCGCCGGGGCAGAATTCCGACGAGTTCGGCGTCACCATCGGCATGGCCGACCAGACCGGCCCGTTCGACTATCATCTGGCCAAGAAGCTGGCGACGCTCTGCCAGCAAAACGAGATCCGCTACCAGAAGGACATCTTCCGCTATTACCGCTCGGATTCGGCAAGCGCCATCGAGGCGGGCGCCGATGTGCGCACCGCGCTGATCACCTTCGGCGTTGATGCCTCGCACGGTTACGAACGCATTCACACCCACGCGCTGCGCTCTCTGGCGGAACTGATCACCGCCTATGTTGTCAGTCCGGTGATGATCAAGCGCGACTTCAAGGAGACGTCCGGCGTCCAGGGCTTCACACGCCAGCCGACCGTCGAGGCGCGGCAGAAACTTTCGCCTGCCGTCGAGGACGAGGCGCTGGAAGAATAACGGATATTGCGGTTCAGCCGCCGGACAGCCGGACAAGGGCGTTCAGCATCAGCTGGGCGCCCTTTTCGATATCGGCCCAGTCGCTCCATTCCTCGGGCGCGTGGCTGATGCCGTTGCGGCTCGGGATGAAGACCAGTCCGGCCGGGCACAGCGATTGCATCGTCTGCGTGTCGTGACCGGCGCCCGACGGCATGTCGAGCGCCTCGATACCGAGTTTGCCGGATTCTTCCAGCAACAGGCCGTGCAGTTCCGCGTCGAGCGTAACTGGCGCAAGCCAGCTCTTTTCCTCGATGCCGCATCGCAGCCCGTACGCTTTCGCCGTCGTCTCGACATTGGCGATAACCGCTTCGCGCAACTGGCGCATGACCGCTTCGGACGTGTCGCGCAGGATGATGGAGAACTCGGCCGCACCCGGGATGGTATGGGCGAAATTCGGTTGCAGTTCGACCTTGCCGATGGTGATGCGGCTCTGCTCGGTGCCGAAACCGTCGATGGTCGCCGGGATCGTGTTGGCGAAGGCGGCGAGGCCGGCGAATGCGTCGGCGCGCATGTCCATCGGCGTCGTGCCGGAATGGTTTGCGATGCCGTCATAGCGTACTTGAAGGAAACAGACGCCGGATATCGCATTGGCGACGCCGATCGGGATTTCCGCACGCTCCAGCACCGGTCCCTGTTCGATATGCAATTCGAGGAACGCCTTGATCGAGCCGGCGGGCCACGCCGCATCCAGCGCGCCGTGGGCATCAAGGCCTTGCGCGCGCATTGCGTCGACCAGGCGGATTCCGTCGGCATCGGATGCCTGTTCGATCCATTCGCGGTTGACCGTGCCTGCGATGGTCTGCGATCCCAGCATGCCGCCGAAACGGCCTTCCTCTTCCGCCGTGGCGACGGCGACGATTGCCGTCTTCGGCGCGAACCCGGCCTCCTTCATCGCGCGGATGCATTCCAGTGCGATGCAGGCGCCAAGCGATCCGTCGAAGGCGCCGCCCTCGGGCACCGTGTCGAGATGGGAGCCGGTCATGATGCACGGGCCGTCGGCAGAACCGTACCGGCCGAACAAATTGTTCACAGCGTCGCGGCTGACCGCCAAACCGTCACTGCTCATTTGCTGGGCAAACCATTCACGGACCGCCGTGTCCGCCGCCGAATAGCCGACGCGGTTGTAGCCGCCGGTTACTGCGTTGATTCCAAATGCATTTACGCCGTCGAGTAGACGGCGCAGGCGTGCGATGTCGATGACGGGAGCCGTTTGAGCCATGATCCGGACGTGCATGCCTCCGTGCGCCGGGATTAAAGACACCCCAAGGATGCACAAAAATTTATCATAATAAATGCTTGCATGAATTTTAATTTTCCGAATTAATTGAATCCCATCTATAACGATGGAGATCGCCATGAAGAGATTTCTGGCCGCTGCGGTGACGGTTGCTTCGCTCGCTTTTGCCTCGCCTTCCTTCGCTCAAACACCTCCCGGCGTGCTGGTTGTCGGCCAGATCGCGGAGCCGAAATCGCTCGATCCGCACGCGGTCACGGCGGTCAACGACTTCCGGATCCTGATGAACGTCTATGACGGGCTGGTGCGCTACAAGGACGGCACGCTGGAAGTCGAACCGGCGCTGGCCGAAAGCTGGACGATCTCCGACGACGGCACTGTCTACACCTTCAAGCTGCGTGAGGGCGTGACCTTCCATGACGGCTCGCCGCTCAACGCCGAGGCGATCAAGTTCAACTTCGACCGCATGCTCGACGAGAACCACCCGTTTCACGATACCGGGCCGTTCCCGCTGTCCTTCTTTTTCTCCGCTGTCGAGGACGTCACGGCAGTCGACGACCTGACGGTCGAGTTCAAGCTGAATGCGCCCTATGCGCCGTTCCTGTCGAACCTCGCCTATCCGACCGGCCTGATCGTGTCGCCTGAGGCGGTCAAGCAGCACGGTACCGAGTTCGGCCGCAATCCGTCGGGCACCGGCGCCTACAAGTTCGCCGAGTGGGAGGCCAATGCCAAGGTCGTGGTTACCCGCAATGACGATTACTGGGACGGCGCGGCCGATCTCGAGGCGATCATCTACAGGCCGATCACCGACGCCAATACGCGTATCGCCGAGATGCTTTCGGGCGGTCTCGACATCATGGTCGAGGTGCCGCCGGACAGCCTGCAGCAGTTCCGCACGGACGCCCAGTTCGTCGTGCATGAACAGGCGGGACCGCACGTCTGGTTCCTGATCCTCAACGCCAAGGAAGGCCCCTTCGCCAAGAAGGAGATCCGCCAGGCGGCCAACTACGCGATCAACAAGACCGCGCTGGTCGACAACATCCTGCAGGGCACCGCCGAGGTCGCCGCAGGCCCGACGCCGCCGGCTTTCGCCTGGGCCTACAACGAGAGCCTCGAGCCCTATCCCTATGATCCGGAGAAGGCCAGGCAGATGCTCTCCGATGCCGGATATGACGGCGAGGAACTGACCTTCTATGTCACCGAGGGCGGTTCCGGCATGCTCGATCCAATTGCCATGGGCACGGCTATCCAGGCCGATCTCGAAGCCGTCGGCATGGACGTCAAGATCGAGACCTATGAGTGGAACACCTTCCTCGGCAAGGTGAATCCCGGCCTCGAAGGCAAGGCGGACATGGCCGAAATGGCCTGGATGACCAACGATCCGGACACGCTGCCCTTCCTGGCGCTGCGCACCGAAGCCTGGCCGGACAAGGGTGGCTTCAACTCCGGCTACTATTCCAATCCGAAGGTGGATGAGCTTCTGGAAGCCGCGCGCCGCGCGACCGATCAGGGCGAGCGGGCGAAGCTGTATCAGGAGATGCAGACGATCGTGCAGGAAGATGCGCCATGGGTCTTTGTCGCCAACTGGAAACAGAACGCGGTGACCAAGGCGAGTGTGGAAAACTTCAAGCTGCAGCCGTCTTTCTTCCTGATGCTGCAGAAGGTCGCCAAGCCGCAGTAAACATCGCGGGCCGCCGGCATCGGGCCGGCGGCCCATTTCCCTTCGAGCGGAGAGCCCGCCGTGACCGCCTATATCGCCAAGCGCCTTCTGGCTGCCATTCCGGTGCTGTTCGGGCTGACGATCATTGTCTTCCTGATCATGGCGATGATCCCCGGTGACCCGGCGACCGCCATTCTCGGTTCCTACGCGACGCCGGAAAATGTCGAACGGCTGAACCGCCAGCTCGGTTTGGACAAGCCGCTTTTCCAGCAATATTTCATCTGGCTCGGCAACATGCTGCAGGGCGATTTCGGCCGCTCCTATACGCTGAACCGCCCCGTGATCGACGAGGTGTTGGAGCGCTTTTCCGCCACGCTAATCCTTGCCGGCACCTCGCTGGTGCTTTGCTCTATCTTCGGACTGATCGCCGGTGTCGTTTCGGCGGTGCGGCAGTATTCCTGGATCGACAAGTCCATCACATTCGTCGTGCTGATCGGCATTTCGGTGCCGTCCTTCTGGCTCGGCCTGCTGCTGATCCTCGTTTTTGCCGTCAAACTGAAATGGTTCCCGGCGTCCGGCATGTACGCGATCTATGGCGGCGGCGATCTGCCGGATCTGATTTACCACCTTTTCCTGCCGGCGGTGACGCTGGCCGTCGTTGCCACCGGGGTGATAGCGCGGCTGACGCGTACTGCCATGCTGGAGGTGCTGCGTCAGGATTTCATCCGGACCGCGCGCGCCAAGGGCGTCACCGAGAACACCGTCATCTACAAACACGCCTTCAAGGCGGCGCTTGTCACCGTCATTCCGGTGATCGGCATCCAGGCCGGCTTCGTGCTCGGCGGCGCCGTCTATATCGAGACCGTTTTCCAGTGGCCAGGCATCGGCTCGATGCTGGTCAAGGCTATCTCGACGCGTGACCTGCTGCTCGTTCAGGGCGGCGTGTTGATCGTTGCCGCGGCCTATGTGCTGTTCAACTTGGCCGCCGATGTCGTGCAGACCATTCTCGATCCGAGGTTGCGCTGATGGCCGAGGCGACTGCTCCAGCCGCCGCTCCGGCAGGAAAAAAGGGGGGCTCGGGACGGCCCGATGCACTGCATCTGCTGCTCAACAACACGCTTGCGACCGGCGGCCTTGTCGTCTTTGCGCTGATCGTGTTCGCCGCGCTGGCCGCGCCGCTGCTGCCGTTGCCCGATCCCGATGTGACCGCTCCCGCAAACCGTCTGCTCAGGCCGTTCGCCGAGGGGCATCTTCTCGGCACCGATGCGCTCGGCCGCGACATCCTTTCGCGCCTTCTCTGGGGCACGCGCGTCAGCCTGCTGGTCGGCATTTCCGCGACATTGATCGCCGCCTTCTTCGGCTCGCTGATCGGCCTTGTCGCCGGCTATGCCGGCGGCCGCGTTGATACGCTTTTAATGCGCGGCATCGACATGGTCATGGCGTTTCCCTACATCCTGCTGGCGCTTGCCATCGTCGCCGTTCTCGGCCCGGGCCTGCTCAATGCGCTCTATGCTATCGCGGTCGTCAACATTCCATTCTTCGCGCGCAACATTCGCGGCATCGCGCTAGGCCTGTCGCGACGCGAGTTCGTCGACGCGGCGCGTCTTTCCGGCAAGTCGAATCCGCAGATCCTGTTTTTCGAGGTGCTGCCCAACGTCCTGCCGGTCATCATCATCACCATGTCGACCACCATCGGCTGGATGATCCTGGAGACGGCGGGGCTTTCCTTCCTCGGTCTCGGCGCGCAGCCGCCGCAGGCCGATCTTGGCTCCATGCTCGGCGACGGCCGCAAGATCCTGTTCACCGCGCCGCATGTCTCGATCATTCCGGGTCTGATGATCTTCGCCCTGGTGATGAGCATCAACCTGCTCGGCGACGGCGTGCGCGACGTGCTCGATCCGCGCCTGAAATCCGGCGCGCTCACCCGGCCGGTGGCCCGCACTGCAGTGATGCGCGAAGAGGTGCCGAAAGATGTGCTCCCCGGTCCGAACGCCGTCCTCGACGTGCGCGACCTGAAGACAGAGTTCCGCTTCGGCGGCGAGGTGTACAAGGCGGTCGGCGGCGTGGACCTGCAGGTCGGGCAGGGCGAATGCCTCGGCGTAGTCGGCGAGTCCGGCTCGGGCAAGTCCGTCTCGGCGATGTCGATCATGGGCCTGGTGCCGACGCCGCCCGGACGCATCGCCGGCGGGGTGGCGCTGCTCGATGGCGAGGACCTGTTCGCCGCGACCGACGAGCGCATCCGGCAACTGCGCGGTTCGGCCGTCAGTCATGTCTTCCAGGACCCGCTGTCGACACTGCACCCGCTGTTCACGATCGGTGACCAGCTCATCGAGGCGATCCAGGCGCACCAGCCGCTGTCGAAGAAGGAAGCAAGGGACAGGGCCGCCGAACTCTTGAAGATGGTGCGTATTCCCAATCCGGCCGAGCGGCTGAAATCCTATCCGCATGAACTGTCGGGCGGCATGCGCCAGCGCGTCTGTATAGCGATGGCGCTGGCCGATGACGCCAGGATCATCATCGCCGACGAACCGACGACGGCGCTCGACGTCACCGTGCAGGCACAGGTGCTGTCGCTGTTGGATGCGCTGCGCAAGGAACAGGATGCCGGCATCCTGTTCATCACTCATGATTTCGGCGTGGTCTCGGCGATCTGCGACCGCGTTGCGGTGATGTATGCCGGCAAGTTCGTCGAAACCGGCACGACGGAGGAGATTCTCTCTTCGCCGGCCCACCCCTACACCGCCAAGCTGATCGACTGCGTGCCCGTGCTGGGGCAGCCGGAACGTCGGCTCGACGCCATCGAGGGCAGGCCGCCTGTCGTCAACAAGTTGCCGGTCGGCTGCGCCTTCGCGCCGCGCTGCCCGCGCGCACAGGACGATTGCCGCGCCGCGCCGATCCCGCTCACGCAACTTGGCGACGGCCGCACGGTGCGCTGCATCCATCCGCTGACCGGGGAGGCCGACAATGGATGACGCGCCGCTTCTCGCCATCGAAAAGGCCGAACGCGTCTTCGGCGGCGGCCGCACCCTGTTCGGCCAGCCGAAACCGGCGGTGCACGCCGTCCAGGATGTCACGCTCAACGTGAAAAAGGGTGAAACGCTCGGCGTGGTCGGCGAATCCGGCTGCGGCAAATCCACCCTGGCGCGCATGATCGTCGGCCTCGACGCGCCGACCGGCGGCCGCATCGTCTTTGACGGCCGCGACATCGTGAAAGAGGCTGGCCACGACCTGCGCCGCCTGTCGCGCGAAGTGCAGTATGTATTCCAGGACCCGGTCGCCTCGCTCAATCCGCGCAAGACTATCCGCACCATCCTGGAAGCGCCGCTGATCCATCTCCTCGGCCTCGACAAGGCCGCGCGCGAAAAGCGCCTCGGCGAACTGATGGACGCCGTCAATCTCGCGCCGGAGTTCCTCGACCGCTATCCGCACGAATTCTCAGGCGGCCAGGCGCAGCGGATCGGCATCGCCCGCGCGCTCGCCGCCGATCCGAAGCTTATAGTGCTCGACGAGCCGGTCTCCGCGCTCGACGTTTCGGTGCAGGCGCAGGTGCTCAATATCCTGGACGATCTGAAGGACCGCTTCGGTCTGACCTATGTCTTCATCAGTCACGATCTCTCGGTCGTCGAAAGCGTCAGCGACCGCGTCGCGGTGATGTATTTCGGCCGGGTCGCAGAGGTCGGCCCCGGGCGTTCGGTGTTCCGTTCGCCGCGCCATCCCTATACGCACCTTCTCCTCAACTCGGCGCCGGCGCCCGGCCGCCGCTCGCTGATCGCCGAGGACGCCAACACCGAACTGCCCGATCCCTACAACCCGCCGCCCGGCTGCGCCTTCTGCGCCCGTTGCCCGCGCAGCACTGAGATGTGTAATAGCAAGGTGCCGCCGCTGGAAAGCGTCGGCGACGAGGAGGGGCATCGGGTGGCCTGTTACCACCCGCACGAGGGAACGTGACGACAAATGGGGGAGATCGCCGACGGACCGGCTGCCATGTCCGACACGCCACAGGCGCGACGCCGCAAGCGTCCCGACATCATCGCCGATGCGATCCGCGACCGCATCATGGAGGCGGGGCTGACGCCCGGTGACCGGGTTCCCGCCGACTGGCTCAATTCGGACAATCTGAAGGTCTCGCGCGGCACCTTGCGCGAGGCGCTTAAAGTGCTCGAGTTCCAGGGGCTGACTTCCAGCAAGACCGGGCCGGGCGGCGGCGTTTTCGTCGCCTCGATCGCGCCGGAAAACGCCATCCGCATGCTCGACAACCTGTTCCTGTTCGAGCCGCCGTCGATTTCCGACATCTATGCCCTCCGCAAACTGGTCGAGCCGGAACTGGCGGCGTCCGCGGCGGCAAGCGGACTGTCGCGGGAAGCCTTCGAGGCACTGCAGTCGACCATCCGGCTTTACGAGGATGAACCGGTCACGGTGGAGGAGGAATACCGCCAGCGCCTTGCCGAACTCGATTTCCATGCGGAACTCGCGCGCAACACCTCCAACAGGCTGCTCGGTTTTACCGCCGTGTTCCTGTTGTCGTTGTTGCGTGACATGACCGTATGCCGCGAAATCTACCAGGAGCCCAATCCGCAGCTTCGCGAAACCGGATTGCACTATCAGGTGCGGCTGCTGCGCGCGATCAAGGCGGGCGACGCCGACCACGCGCGCACCATCATGCACGAACACATGATCGAGGCGGAAAAGTACATGCTGGAAAGGGCGGCCATGCGCGAGCGGCCGCGGCTGACGCGATGAGCGGACACGCGAAAACGCCATGGCGCACGATCCACGACACGCATTGCCATTGCGGCTGGGACAATGCGCTCGAACCGGTTGCCACAGTCGCACCGGGCGAAACGGTCACGCTGCAATGCCGTGACGCCGGTGACGGCCATTACACGGCGAAAAGCACGGCGGCCGATATCGCGACGATGGACCCGGGCCGGGTCAATCCGGTGACCGGCCCCGTCTTCGTCGACGGCGCCGAGCCCGGCGATGCGCTGAAGGTGACGATCCGCGACTTCGAGCCATCCGGCTTCGGCTGGAGCGCGATCATTCCCGGTTTCGGTCTCTTGGCCGACCAGTTCACCGATCCGCATCTGCATCTGTGGGATTATGACAGGAGCGCAAAGGCGCCCGCTGTCTTCAATGACAAGGCTCGCGTGCCTCTGAAGCCTTTCGCGGGCACTATCGGCTTGGCGCTCGCCGAACCGGGCGTGCACGACATCATTCCGCCGCGCCGCACCGGCGGCAATATGGATATCCGCGATCTCGCGGCGGGAACGGAACTGTATCTGCCGGTGGAGGTGGCGGGCGCGCTGTTTTCCGTCGGCGACACCCATGCCGCGCAGGGCGACGGCGAGGTCTGCGGTACGGCCATCGAAAGCGCCATGGACATCACCGTCACGCTCGATCTCGTGAAGGGCGCCGCGCCGCGCTTCCCGCGTTTTTCGACGCCCGGTCCGGTGACACGCCATCTCGATGGCGCTGGCTACGAGGTGACGACCGGCGTCGGCCCGGACTTGATGGCGGCCACGCGTGACGCTGTCTCGGGCATGGTCGATCATCTGTGCCAATGGCGGGCCATGGCGCCGGAAGACGCCTACATACTTTGCTCGGTCTGCGGCGATCTGCGCGTCAGCGAGGTGGTCGATGCGCCGAACTGGGTCGTTTCGTTCTATTTTCCGCGTATCGTTTTCGAGTAACCGGCCGATAGAACCAAGCGCCGGGGAAAAGCCTCGGTTACAGGATGCCTCCGTCGGCGATCAGCACCTGCGCGGTAACCATACGTGCGGCCTTGGACGCCAGGAACAGGCAGGGCCCGACCATGTCCTCCGGCTGGATCGCTTCCTTGATGCTCTGGCGTCCGATCATCTCGGCAAGCCCTTCCTCGGTGACCCAGAGTTCCTTCTGGCGTTCGGTCATCACCCAGCCGGGCGCGATGGCGTTGACGCGGATATTGTCCGGCCCGAGCTTGCCGGCCATGCCCTTGGTCAGGCCGACGATGCCTGCCTTGGCCGTCGTGTAGGCCGGCATATTGCCGATATTGAGCATGTAGGAGGTGGAGGTGAAGTTGACGATTGCGCCGCCGCCCGCCTGCTTCATGCCCTCGGCGACCGCCTGGATGGTGAAGAAATGCGGGCGCAGATTGATGGCGAGATTGTTCTCCCAATAGGCCTCGTCGACGGCGTCCACCTCGTGGCGATCGTCGCGCGCCGCGTTGTTGATCAGCACGGTAACCGGCCCGTGCGCGGCCGCCGCTTCCGCGATTGCCGCGCGCAGGGCTTCTATGTCGCGCAGGTCGGCATGCAGGAACAGCGGCCTGTGCGCCGCGCCGGGCGTAAGCCGTTCGACCAGCGCCTGGCCTTCCGGTTCGGCGATGTCGATGAACGCGACCTTCGCGCCCTGGGCGGCGAAGCCCTCGGTCAGCGCCGCGCCGATTCCCGACCCGCCGCCTGTGATCAGGACGGAGGCGTCCTCGAGGTCCGGAAAAGTCGGATATGCGGCCATGGTCAATTCCTCCCGCCGGTGTGAGCAATCATGGTTCCCCCGAACACTATCATGATGTGCGGCAAAATCTCCGGCGGACGCAAGGCGTCCGCCAATACAGGAGTGCAAGTCGGTTGCTGACAGCCACGGAGTGGAAGGAGCGGTTTGCAGACAACCGGTACGCTTCACCGCACATGCTGCTCGTCGCCGACATGCATGAATTCGCGGAAGGCCGCGACGGCGGTGTTCTGCTCGACATTGGTCGCCCATGCCAGGCCGACATCCATTGTCGGAATGCGATCGGCCAGCGACACGACCTCGACGCGCCGCCCGTCGAGAGACCACGGGCGATAGACCATGTCCGACAGGATCGTCACCCCCATGCCGTTGGCGACCAGCGAGCGCACGGCCTCCACCGATGACGTGCGGAAGATGGTTTTCGGCCGGTAGCTGGTGCGGTTCCAGTAGCGCTGCGCCGTGTTCGAGGCCTCGTCGACGGTCAGCATGATGTAGGGTTCAGCGGCGACGTCGGACAGCCCGATCGACGGCTGGTCTAGCAACGGATGCTGCGACGACAGCCACAGCCGCCGCCGCGATTGCAGCAGCGTGTCGTAGGAAATGCCCTCCTGGTCCATGATGTTCGAGGTCAGCATCACGGCGAGATCGAACGTGCCGGAGACAAGACCGTCCTCGATCACATTGCGCGAGGCCTCGGTCAGCCGCAGATCGACGCCCGGAAAGGCCCGCATGAAGCGCTCGATATAAGGCGGAATGAAATAGCCGGCGACGGTGTAGGTCATCGCGAGCCGCAGCGTCCCGTTGACGTCGTCGCGCAGCCGGCGCGGCGAGCGTACGGCTTCGTCGACCGCGGCCATGATGCGGCGCGCATGGTCGAGGAAGATGTTTCCCTCGTAGGTCAGCGCGACGCCGCCGGCATGGCGGTGAAACAGCGGCGCGCCGACGATTTCCTCGAGATGCTTGACCGCGGTGGTCACCGCCGACTGGGAGACGTTGAGCTCCATCGCGGCGCGCGACACCTGGCCGGCATTGGCCACGGCGATGAAGTAGCGGATCTGCCGAATGGAAGGTTCATTCATTTTTCAGATATCCTTTATTCCGTTTACGCATACGCCATTGCAGAATTTGACATCACGAGTGCACCGCAGCACCGGGTTTTGTTGCGCTTCCTCGGATTTGAAACCTTGAGAGGTGCTGTTTTTAGGGATTTTTAATTCATCCTCGATCCGGTTTGCATAAAATTTATGCATGCTCTCATTTTGCACATGCGAAATTAAAAAAACAGAATAACTATCCCTAATAATCGTATTTTACAATTCACGCGCCTCGTTCTTTCATTTTCTGACCGTCCTTCCGGCGGCGGTCGGCGAAGCGGGCCACGAAGGTCTGCGCATAATTGGAGGCACAAATATGAAACATCTGCTCACTGCATTGACCGCATCGGCGGCAGTGGCGCTCGTCATGTCCGGCGGCGCAACGGCCGAGGAGTGGTATCCCTATCCGGTCGAGGTCTGGGACCCGCCCTTCGACATGGCGAGCCCACGCACATCGATGGATTACGAACCGCTCGAGAAGGCATCCCAGAAATGGGACATCTGCGTATCCTTCCCGCATATGAAGGACGCCTACTGGCTCGGCGTCGACTACGGCATTACCGAGGAAGCAAGGCGCCAGGGCGTCAAGGCGAACGTCGTTGAGGCTGGCGGCTATACCGAACTCAACACCCAGATCTCGCAGATCGAGGATTGCGTTTCGGCCGGCGCCGACGCGGTGATCATTGGCGCGATCTCCTTTGACGGCCTCAACAACGTCGTCGGCGAGATCCGTTCCAAGGACATCCCGGTCATCGACGTCATCAACGGCATGTCGTCCGATCAGCTATCGGCGAAATCGCTTGTCTCCTTCGGCGAGATGGGGGCGAAGGCCGGCGAATTCCTCGCCGGTCTGCATCCGGCAGGCGGTGAGCCGGCCAAGGTCGCATGGTTCCCCGGACCGGCGGGCGCCGGCTGGGTGGAAGCGGGCAATACCGGTTTCCAGGGCGCCATCGAAGGTTCGGCCATCGAACTGGTCGACACCAAATACGGCGACACCGGCAAGGAAGCCCAGGCCAAGCTCGTCGAAGACACGCTCGAAGCCTATCCCGACCTTAACTACATCGTCGGCACTGCGGTGACGGCGGAAGCGGCCGTCCCGATCCTGCGCTCGCGTGGCCTGACCGACCAGGTCAAGATCGTGTCCTACTACTACACGCCCGGTGTGGACCAGGGCATCGCCCGCGGCCAGATCCTGGCGGCCCCGACGGATTCCACCGTCATCCAGGGCCGTATCGCTGTCGACCAGGCTGTGCGCATCCTGGAAGGCAAGGACTACCAGAAGCATGTCGGCCCGGCGCTCTATGTCGTGACCCAGGAAAACCACGGCGATTTCGATCCGTCCTCGACGCTCGCGCCGGACGGTTTCCGCCCGGTCTTCTCGGTCGAGTAAGCGAAAGCGACTGAAAGACAATGTCGAGCGCACCCGCCAACACGCAAGATGAGATGCAGCCGCCGGCTGCATCTCCCCTGCTGCAAACGGTAGCCATCACCAAGGACTATCCCGGAGTCAGGGCCCTCGATGCCGTGGATTTCGATTTGCGGCCGGGCGAGGTGCATGTGCTGTTCGGCGAGAACGGCGCAGGCAAGTCGACATTGATATCCATTCTGGCCGGCGCCAATCAGCCGAGCGCCGGCCGGATCCTCTTTCGCGGCGAGCCGATGACGCTGCATTCGGTTCACGATGCCCGCGGCTTTGGCATATCCGCGGTATTTCAGGAGTTCTCTCTGATCCCGCAAATGACGGTCGAAGAAAATCTGTTCCTCGGTGCCGAGCCCACCCGTGGCGGATTTACGGACCGCGCCCGCATCCGCCGCGAGGCGCTTGAAATTCTTGATGAGCTGGGTTTTGACCTGAAGCCGGAGCAGCGCGTTGACCACTTGACGCGCGCCGAACAGCAGATGGTTGAAATCGCAAAGGCGTTCCGCTCCGACCTGTCCGTCCTGATCCTCGACGAACCGACGGCGTCGCTCACCAATCACGAGACCGACCATCTGTTCGACCTGATCGCGCAGCTGACGGAGCGCGGCGTCGGCATCGTCTACATTACCCACCGCATGGCCGAGATCCGCCGCATCGGCGACCGCGTCACGGTGCTGCGCGACGGCCGCTACATCGACACGGTCGACGCCAAGACGGCTTCGGAGGACGATCTCGTACGCCTGATGACGGGCAGGGTGGTCGGCGGCATCTTCCCGGCGCTCGATCTCGGCGAACCGGGCGAACCGGTTCTCGAAGTGCGCAACCTGACGACGCCCGATGAGACGGTCGTCGACGCATCGATGACCGTGCGCGCCGGCGAGATCGTAGGCATGGCCGGACTGGTCGGCTCCGGCAAGTCGGAGCTGATGCAGGCCTGTTTCGGCGCCGGGCCGATCGCATCCGGCAGCGTGGCCCTCAAGGGCCGCGATATCACCGGCAACAATCCGCGCCGCAACATCCGCGCGGGCTTTCTCTACCTGCCGGCGGACCGTCGTAACGAGGGGCTGATGATGATGCGGTCGGTGCGCGAGAATGTCGCGCTCGCCTCGCTCGACATCGCGCCGTTCTCCAACGGCCTCATCCTCGACCGTTCCGGCGAGACGCAGATGGTAACGGCACTCGCTGAGCGGCTGAACCTGTCGCCGCCGCGCATCGAGCGCGCGGTCGATCACTTCTCCGGCGGCAACCAGCAAAAGGCGATGCTCGCCCGCAGCCTGACGCGGTCCTACGACCTGATCGTTTTCGACGAACCGACGGTCGGCGTCGATGTCGGCACCCGCGCCTCGATCTACGAATTCATTGTCGGGCTGGCGAAAGCCGGCACGGCCATCGTGCTGATCTCGTCCGATCTGCCCGAAATCCTTCACCTGACCACGCGCGCCTATGTGTTTTACCGCGGCCGCGTGCAAGCCGAATTGCAGGCCGACCAACTCACGGAGGAAAACGTGCTTGCCCATTTCTTCGAAAGGGAGGCCGCGTGATGGCCGGTAAAACCGCGACCGTGCAGCCGACCGGCGGCGCGACCGACATCCTCAAGCGTCTCTTTGTCCGGCTCGGCATTCTGCCGTTCCTGCTGGTGATCGCCGTGATTGTGTTCACGCTGATGTCGGACAACTTCCTGACGTCGCGCAACCTGATGAACGTGCTGCGTCAGTCGGTCTATCTGATGATCGTCTCGATGGGACAGATGATGGCGCTTCTGACCGGCGGCTTCGACCTGTCCGTCGGCACTGTTCTGGCGCTGTCCTCGGTCGTCGGCGCGATGGCGATGGCGGCGTTTTATGCCGCGTTTCCAGACATGGTGGGCATGGCGATCGCACTCGGCTGCCTTGCGGGCATTGCCGCCGGCGTTTCGATCGGAGTGGTCAACGGGATCGGCGTTGCCTTCTTCAATGTGTCGCCCTTCATGATGTCGCTCGGCATGGCCTCGGTCGGCTTCGGCATCGCGCTCTATCTGACAGGCGGTGTCCCGGTCTACGGCATGCCTGTTGCTTTCGGCGATATCTTCGGCTTCGGCTCGCTCTTCGGTATCGCGGCACCCGTCTACATCGCGGCGCTGTTGGTACTGGCCTTGTTCGCCTTTCTCTACTGGACGCCACAGGGTCGCTATTTCTACGCCGTCGGCGGCAATCTGAAGGCGGCCTCGCTGTCGGGTATCAATACAACCGGCACGCTGTTTTTCACCTATGTGCTGTGCGCCTTCTTCGCGGCGGTCGCCGGTATGCTGCTGACCGCGCGCTTGGACACGGGCGAGGCCAATATCGGCGCCTCCATGCCACTTGAATCCATCGCGGCCTGTGTGATCGCCGGCGTCAGCCTGCGCGGTGGCGTCGGCCGGCTGGAGAATGTCGTGCTTGGCGCGCTGTTCATCGGCCTCGTGCAGAACGGCATGAACCTGGCCCGTATCGAATCCTACCTGCAGACCGTGGTGCTTGGCGCCCTTCTGATCCTCGCGGTGATCGCGGATCAGATCCGTCTGCGTTACGTCGCATCGCTTAAAGATTGAGGAGGACGAAATTCATGCCTGTGGAATTGAATTGCGACATGGGTGAGAGCTTCGGGCTCTACAAGATGGGCGACGACGAAGGCATCATGCCGTACATCTCGCAGGCAAACGTCGCCTGTGGCTTTCACGGCTCGGACCCGAACCACATGCGCCGCACGGTGGAGCTCGCGCAAAAGCATGGCGTCAAGGTCGGAGCCCATTTCTCTCTGCCGGATCTGCCGGGCTTCGGCCGCCGCGAGATGAAGATCGACCGCGAGGAGATGGCCAACATCATCATCTATCAGATCGGTGCGCTGAAGGGCTTTCTCGATGCGGCGGGCGTCCCCCTGGCGCATTTGAAACCGCATGGTGCGCTTTACGGCATGGCCGCGCGCATCGACCATATCGCCCATGCCGTCGCCGACGCTGCCGAAGTCTACAAGGTGCCGGTTCTCGGCCTTGCAGGAACGCTGCACGAGAAAATCTACGGCGAGCGCGGCGTCGGATTCCAGGCGGAGTTCTTCGCCGACCTTGAATATGACGACAATGGCGGGCTGATCATCACTCGCGAGCATGACGCCGTTGATCCGGCATTCGCGGCCAGCCGTGCCGTCGAGGCCGTGCGCGATGGAAAGATCGCCTCGATCAACGGCAAGCCCTTGCAGGTGCGCGCCGAAACCATCTGTATTCATTCCGACACTCCGAACGCCGTCGACATTGCCAGGGCGGTGCAGAAGGCGGTCGGCGAGTTCGAAGTCGCCTGAGGCGGCCACAAAACACCAAGGAGAGACACCCGATGGCAAAACACGAGGTCAAATCCCCGATCCCGGGAACCTTTTACCGCAAACCCGCGCCGGACCAGCCGCCGTTCAGGGAAGTCGGCGACACGGTCGCGAAGGGCGACACGATCGGCCTCGTGGAGGTGATGAAGACCTTTCACGAAGTCAAGGCCGATGCCGATGGCACGATCTCCGGTTTTCCCATCGGTGACGCCGAGCCGGTCATGGCCGGCCAGACCATCGCCGAACTGGACTGAGGACCGACGTGAACCAGGGCAATATCAGGAAACTGCTGATCGCCAATCGCGGCGAGATCGCGGTTCGCATCATCCGCGCCGCGCGCGATCTCGGCATCGCGACGGTGCAGGTGCACAGCGATGCCGACAAGGACAGCCGCGCCGTGCGTATGGCCGACGAAGCGGTCAATATCGGTCCGCCGCAGGCGGCGAAATCCTATCTCGATACCGGGGCGATCCTGAAGGCCGCGAGAGAGACCGGCGCCGACGCGATCCATCCCGGTTACGGCTTTCTGGCCGAAAACGCCGGCTTCGCCGATGCGGTTGCCGATGCCGGCCTGATCTTCGTCGGCCCGAGCGGCGACACGATCCGCCTGATGGGTGACAAGGCCGCCGCGCGCGCCGAGGCGATGAAGGCGAATGTGCCGACCGTGCCGGGCAGCGACGGCGTCATCGAGGACATGGAAGCTGCCGCGCATCTCGCCGCGCATATCGGCTTTCCGGTGATGATCAAGGCCGCCGCCGGCGGCGGCGGACGAGGCATTCGCATCGCCCATGACGCCGGTGAGTTCCATACGCTTGCGCCGCAGGCCTCGTCGGAGGCCAAGGCCGCCTTCGGCGACGGCGGCATCTATGTCGAGAAGGTCATCGAGCGCGCCCGCCACATCGAGGTGCAGGTGCTCGGCGACGGCGAGGATGTCGTCCATTTCTACGAGCGCGAATGTTCGCTTCAGCGCCGCCGCCAGAAGGTCTGGGAAGAAGCCCCTTCAGCCGTGCTGAATGAGAATGTGCGCGAGCAATTGTGCCGTTCCGCCGTCGCGCTGGCCAAGGCGGTCAACTACAAGGGCGCCGGTACCATCGAATATCTCTACGACGACGCGACCGGCGAGTTCTACTTCATCGAGATGAACACCCGCATCCAGGTCGAGCATCCGGTCACCGAGATGATCTGCGGCGCCGATCTCGTCGCCGAGATGATCGCAATTGCCGGCGGCGGCAAGCTGCGTGTCGGCCAGGATGCGATTACCCGTGCCGGCCACGCCATCGAAGTGCGTCTGAACGCCGAGGACCCGGCCAACAATTTCATGCCGTTCCCGGGCGTCGTCGGCGAATTGCTGGCGCCGGACGGCCCCGGCGTGCGCTTCGACCACATGCTCTATCCGGGCTATGCCGTGCCGCCGTTCTACGACTCGCTGCTCGGCAAGCTGATCGTCTGGGCCGAGGACCGCGACAAGGCGCTAATGCGCCTCAAACGCGCGCTCGACGAATTGCAGATCGACGGCCTGCCGACCACGGCGCCGCTGTTCAAGGCCCTGCTCGAAAGCGACGACGTTCGCGCCAGCGCGGTTCATACCCGCTGGCTGGAGCCGTGGCTTGAAGAAAATCTCGACCTCATCAGGCAAAAAGGAGGCTCAGCCACATGAGTAGCCGATACACATTCGGAGGCGACGAACACATCTTCGTCGAAGTCGACGAGGCGATGTCGCTCGAAGCGTTCTTCGTCAGTCTTTCGATGACGAACGCCGTGCGCGACGCCAATATCAAGGGCGTCACGGAAATCTGTCCGGCCAACGCCTCGTTCCAGATCAAGTTCGATCCCGACGTGATCCATCCGAACGACCTGATGGCCGAACTGAAACGGCTCGAGGAAACCGCCGAGAGCGCCGAGCCGGTGCTCGAAACCCGCATCATCGAGATCCCGGTCTACTACCAGGATCCGTGGACGCACGAGACGCTGATGCGTTTCCGCGAACGCCACCAGGACCCGAATGCGACCGACATCGAGTATGCGGCCCGCATCAACGGCTTCGAGAATGTCGAGAAGTTCATCGAGGCCCATTCCGGCGCGCCGTGGTTCGTCTCGATGGTCGGCTTCGTTTCCGGTCTGCCGTTCCTCTACCAGATGGTCGATCGGCCGCGTCAGATCGAGGTGCCGAAATATCTGCGCCCGCGCACCGACACGCCGCGCCTGACGGTCGGCTATGGCGGCTGCTTCTCCTGCATCTACTCGGTGCGCGGCGCCGGCGGTTACCAGATGTTCGGCATCACGCCGATGCCGATCTTCGATCCCGAGCAGAAGGTCTCATACCTCAAGGACTTCATGGTCTTCTTCAAGCCGGGCGATATCGTCAAATGGAAGCCGATCAACCGCGAGGAGTACGACGCGGCGGTCGAGGAGGTGCAGGCCAACACGTTTGCTCCCCGCATCAGGAACGTCCGCTTTTCGCTCGACGAGTACAACGCCGATATCGACGGGACCAACGCCAAGCTGATGGAGGCCCTCTATGCCGATTAATGTCATCTCCGCCGGCATCGCCACGACGATCCAGGACATGGGGCGGCCGGGCTATTATCACCTCGGCATCCCGATGGGCGGCGCGATGGACCGTCTCGCCCTGAGAACGGCCAACCTTCTCGTCGGCAATGAGGAGGATGCCGCGGGCCTCGAATCCGTTTTCGTCGGCCCGGAGCTCGAATTCAACGAGGACGCCATGGTCGCCGTCTGCGGCGCCGAACTGCCGCCCAAGGTGGACGGCGAGCCGCGCGAGACCTGGACCGCCTTCCCGGTCAGGGCCGGGCAGGTGCTCTCCTTCGACTTCCTGAAATCCGGCGCGCGTGCCTATATCGCCATTTCGGGCGGCATCAACACGCCGCCCATGCTCGGCAGCCGTTCGACCTATGCCATCGGCGCGCTCGGCGGCATCGAAGGCCGCGCCGTCCAGCCGGGCGACACCCTGCCGCTCGGCAAGGGCGCAAAACCGGTCAAGGAAGGCCTCAGCGTGCCGCGGGCCCTGCGCCGCGGTCCGGGCAATCCCGCCGAACTGCGCGTCTTGCCGGGGCTCTACTGGCACCGCATCACCGAGCAGGCGCAGAAGAACTTCTTCGACGACACATGGAAGGTGGCGAACGAGGCCGACCGCATGGGCTACCGCTTCCAGGGCGGACGCAAGCTCGAATTCGTCGAACGCGAACAGCCCTTCGGCGCCGGCGCCGATCCGTCCAACATCACCGATGCCTGCTATCCCTACGGCTCGGTGCAGGTGCCGAGCGGCACCGAGCCGATCGTGCTTCACCGCGACGCGGTTTCGGGCGGCGGCTACTTCATGATCGGTACGGTGATCTCCGCCGACATGGACCTGATCGGCCAGCTCCAGCCGCATACCCCCACACGCTTCGTCAAGGTCGACATGGATACCGCGCTTGCCGCGCGCCATGACCGCGCGAAAATCATGAGCGCCATCCGCGAAGCGCTTTCCTGATCGTGAAAGGACACGTCACAATGACCACTCTCACCACAACACACCCGACACTCCTGAGCGCCGCCATCGGCGGCAAGCGCAGCATGCTCCAGTCGGTTCTGCTCGCGGTCGCCGGCACGGCGTTGCTCTGGGCGTCCGCCAAGGTGCAGATCCCGTTCTTCCCCGTGCCGATGACTATGCAGACCTTCGTCGTCCTGTTCCTCGGCTTCGCGCTCGGCGCCCGCCTCGGCGCGGCGACCGTTCTGCTCTACCTCGCCGAAGGCGCGCTCGGCCTCCCCGTTTTCGCCGGTACGCCGGAAAAGGGCCTCGGTCTCGCCTATATGGCCGGGCCGACCGGCGGCTTCCTCGCCGGCTTCGTCGTCGCGGCTTATGTCGCCGGCTGGTTTGCCGAACGTGGCTTCGACCGCCGCCTCGTCACCTCGGCGATCGCGGCATTTGCCGGCCTCGCCGCGATCTACGTGCTCGGCCTTTCCTGGCTCGGCGCGTTGATCGGCTGGGACAAGCCGGTGCTCGAATTCGGCCTTTACCCGTTCCTCCCGGCGGAAGCGCTGAAACTCGCGCTGCTGGCGGCGGTCCTGCCGCTGGCCTGGCGCGGCGTTTCCAGGCGCTGAGCCCGTCATGTGCGGCGACGCGAAACCCGGAACGGCGGTCGGCACCGTTCTCATCGAGAATGCCCGCACGCGCGTGACCGAGTGGCGCTTCGCCGCACGCGGCGACAACACCGGCTGGCACCGCCATGAATACGACTACGTGGTGGTGCCGCTCTTCGACGGGGCGCTCGAGCTGCACGAACTGGGCGGGGTCAAACGGCTCGCCGACCTTCGAAACGGTGTGCCCTATTTCCGGGAGACCGGCGTGGAGCACGACGTCATCAATGCCAACGATTTCGAGTGCGCCTTCATCGAGGTCGAATTCCTCGACCGCTGAAGGCCACCCACGTTTTTACCGATTTCACAATGCGGGCCCCTGCGGCCCCGGGGAGTAACGCATGCTGAACAAGACCGTCGAAGAACGCCGTTCGGGGGCGATTGCCCGCGGGGTCGGCGTCCAGACGCAGATTTTCGCCGACCGGGCGGAGAACGCCGAGATCTGGGACGTCGAGGGCCGCCGCTATATCGACTTCGCCTCCGGCATTGCCGTGCTGAACACCGGCCACCGCCATCCCAAGGTGATGAAGGCGGTGCATGAGCAGCTGGAGCGCTTCACCCATACCTGCCACCAGGTCGTGCCCTACGAGAACTATGTCGCGCTGGCCGAACGCCTGAACAAGATCGTGCCGGGCGAGAGCGAGAAGAAGACCATCTTCGTCACCACCGGCGCCGAGGCGCTGGAAAACGCGGTGAAGATCGCCCGCGCCTCGACCGGCCGCAACGCCGTTGTCGCCTTCTCCGGGGGCTTTCACGGCCGCACCTTCATGGGCATGGCAATGACGGGCAAGGTGTTTCCCTACAAGGCCGGTTTCGGCGCCATGCCGGGCGACGTCTATCACGCACCGTTCCCGGTCGAGCTGCACGGCGTCTCGGAAGACGATTCCATCGCGGCGCTTGAGCGCCTGTTCAAGGCCGATGTCGATCCGGCGCGCGTCGCCGCCATCGTCATCGAGCCGGTTCAGGGCGAGGGCGGATTCTACGTCGCGCCGAAGGGCTTCATGCAGAAGCTGCGCGAGATCTGCGACAGGACCGGCATCCTGCTGATCGTCGACGAGGTGCAGACCGGTTTCGCGCGCACCGGCACCATGCTGGCCATCGAGCAATACGGCATCGAGCCGGATCTCGTGACGATGGCGAAAAGCCTCGCTGGCGGCTTTCCGCTTGCCGCCGTTACCGGCAAGGCCAGCGTCATGGACGCGCCGTCGCCGGGCGGTCTCGGCGGCACCTATGGCGGCAGCCCGCTCGGCATCGCGGCGGCGCACGCCGTTCTCGATGTGATCGAGGAGGAGGAACTCTGCGAGCGCGCCGACCGGCTCGGCGCCCGGCTGAAGCAGCGGCTCGAGGGCCTGCGCGGCGATGTGTCCGAAATCAGCGACATTCGCGGTCCCGGCTTCATGAACGCGGTCGAGTTCAAGGATGCAGCGTCGGGCGAACCCAATCCGGGTTTCGCCAACCGCGTGCGCGAGATCGCGCTGTCGAAGGGGATGATCCTGCTGACCTGCGGCATCCATGCCAACGTGATCCGCTTCCTGTCGCCGATCACAATCCAGGACGAGGTGTTTTCCGAAGCTCTTGAAATCCTTGAAGCATCCATTCGGGAGGCGCGAGCATGACGGCGGCCATCGAAGAAGCGCTTCTGTCTCGGTTGAGCGATCCCGAACTGCTGCGCCCGGCCGGCCTTGTCGGTGGCGAGTGGATCGACGCGGCGCCGGGCGGTGCGACCTTCGAGGTCGACAATCCGTCGACCGGAGAAGTTATCGCGCGGCTGCCCGACATGGGCGCGGACGAGACGCGCCGTGCCATCGACGCCGCCTGCGCGGCGCAGAAGGAATGGGCCAAATTCACCGGCAAGGAAAGAGCGGCAGTTCTCAACGCGCTGTTCCGGCTGATGATCGACAACGCCGACGACCTTGCGACGATCCTCACCATGGAAATGGGCAAGCCGCTGGCCGAGGCGCGCGGCGAAATACTCTACGGCGCGTCTTATGTCGAGTGGTTCGCCGAGGAAGCCAAACGCGTCAACGGCGATATTCTGCCGGGACACCAGCGCGACAAGCGTATCATGGTGTTGAAACAGCCGGTCGGCGTCGTTGGCATGATCACGCCGTGGAACTTCCCGAACGCCATGCTGGCGCGCAAGATGGCGCCGGCGCTGGCTGTCGGCTGCGCCGTCGTCTCCAAGCCGGCCGAGCAGACGCCGCTCTCGGCCATCGCGCTCGGCGTGCTGGCGGAACGTGCCGGCCTGCCCGCCGGCCTCTTCAACCTGATCACCGGCACCGACGGTCCGGCGATCGGCCAGGAGATGTGCTCCAATCCGAAGCTGCGCAAGATCAGCTTCACCGGCTCGACGGAGGTTGGCCGCATCCTGCTGCGACAGGGCGCCGACCAGGTTTTGAAGATGAGCATGGAACTTGGCGGCAACGCGCCGTTCATCGTCTTCGACGACGCTGATATCGACGCTGCGGTCGAGGGGGCGATGATCTCCAAATACCGCAATGCCGGTCAGACCTGCGTCTGCGCCAATCGCATCTATGTGCAGCAAAACGTCTATGACGCGTTCGCCGCCAAACTCGCCGAAAAGGTCGCCGGGCTCAAGGTCGGCGACGGCTTCGCCGATGGCGTGACGACGGGCCCGCTGATCGACACACAGGGCCTCGCCAAGGTCGAGGATCATATCGCCGATGCGGTCGACAAGGGCGCGCAAATCGCCGCCGGCGGCAAGCGCTCCAATGCCGGCGCCCTGTTCTATGAGCCGACCATCCTGACCGGTGTCACCAAAACGATGAAGGTGGCGCGTGAGGAAACCTTCGGCCCGGTCGCGCCGCTCTTCGCCTTCGACACGGTGGAGGATGTCATCGAGCAGGCCAACGACACCGAGTTCGGCCTCGCCGCCTATTTCTACGCCCGCGACCTGTCGCGCGTCTGGCGCGTGGCCGAAGCGCTGGAATACGGCATGGTCGGCGTCAATACCGGCCTCATTTCCACCGAGACGGCGCCCTTCGGCGGCGTCAAGCAATCGGGCCTCGGCCGCGAGGGCTCGCACTATGGCATCGAGGATTATCTCGAAATCAAATATGTCTGCCTCGGCGGCGTCTGAAACAGCTTTCCGATCGGTTTTCGACGAGGCGATCGGAAACCGGCTCCCGCCGAAAAATCCGGTTGACCGGCGGCGTCCTTGACCCGGCGTATCTGCGCGCGCGCTTGGCCCCGGCTCCCCGCCGGGGGCTGCTTTGTTCAGGCTGAACTTGATTGAGATACGCTCCGCCACGCCAAGACCGGGCGATCGTCCCGGCAAGAAGCCCGGACGGGATTTACACCGAAGCGTTCTCGGCAGCGGCAATACAGTCTGTGAAGAAAGTGGCTGGGGAACCTGGATTCTCAGCCAGTGTACCCACCCCAAATCCCAGCCTGTCCGGAGTTTCGAGCAGACCGCTTTGTGCACCAGCCATGTGATCCAGATTTGGGCGCGGCGTCAAGCGTCGCGAAAACATTTCGATCAGCTTTGATCATCGTTGCCGATATTCGTGCAGTGTTCGCCGCGGAGTTGAAATTTGGCCCAGGCGTTTCAGGTCAGCGTCATGAAGTCCTCTGCAATACCTGAAGCGGATACGGATTCGTCACTTATTGCGTGCGTGGAAATGGAGGTTCAAGTAGCCGGCTTGCCAGCGAAGAAACGGACCTCGACGAGCCGGATAAAGCGATGAAGCTGATGCTGTGGACTTGGCTGTAAACGTTACATACCTTCTCCCGGCGATCTTGGGGCATGGTGCTCCGAACCTGACGATGTTGCAGATACCCATTCGATGCGCGCACTGAACTTGGACCAGATCCGCGCCTTCCTGGCGGTTTGCCGGCTCGGCGGCGTGCAGAAGGCGGCGCAGCATCTCCACCTAACACAGCCCGCGGTGACGACGCGTATCCGCAAGCTCGAAGACAATCTCGGCGTCGCGCTTTTCGAGCGCCAGACGTCGGGCATGAAATTGACCAAGCGCGGCGAGTTGTTGCTGCAATATGCCGAGCAGTTCGAACGGCTCGCGGACAGGGTCGAGGAGGTCGTGGTCGCGCCGGAGGGTATTGACCGGCGTCTTCGGGTCGGCGCCTCGGAAACCATCGCGCAATGCTGGCTGCCCGACCTCGTTTCGGCCTTGCACCGGAAATATCCGCGTCTCGAGGTCGATATCAACGTCGACATTTCGGTCAATCTTCGCGCCGGGCTCCTGGCGCGCGAGATCGATCTCGCCATCCTGCTCGGGCCGATATCCGAGTATTCGGTCGATAATGTCACGCTGCCGGGTTTCGACCTGGCATGGTTCGTCGCCGCCGATGTCACCGAGCCCGCCGAAGGCGCAAACCGGTTGCTGAAGGAAAGGCCGGTCATCACCTATGCCCGCAACACCCGGCCCTGGCGGGAATTGAAGACCCTGCTTTTCGACAGGGTGGGACCGGACGTGTCGGTGTTTCCTTCCTCGTCGCTGTCCGCCTGTTTTCGCCTCGTCGAGGCGGGGCTCGGCGTTGCCGCATTGCCGCGTGTGCTCGGACGCAAGCTGATCGAGGAGGGGCGTATTCGCGAGTTCGATCCGGGCTGGAAGCCGAGCGAATTGCGGTTTTCTGCTTCCTATCTCGGCGATCCGCAAGATCATCTGGTCGTGGCCGCGGCCGGGCTTGCACAATCCGTTGCCGAAGCTTGGCATGCGGAAAACTGATCCGCCTGCGCGGTTGATCCAGATAAAAATAATTTATACAAAATGCCAAAAATAATCAATTTGAGTTTATGAGTTGAATAGTCAACGCTTGGCCAAAAGGGGAATTTGGCAAGCGTGCGGACAAGTTATCGGACATTGCGGGAAAGCGAGACGGGCGCGCAGCGGGCAGCGATCCGCCAAGGCGAGTACGCGTCTCACACGGCCGGTCTTGCAAAGGGCTTTCTGCAAGCCAACGTCGTCATCACGCCCGTCGAATACGCGCTCGACTTCATGCGCTTTTGCCAGCGCAATCCGAAGCCGTGCCCGCTGATCGGAGTGTCGGACACCGGCAATCCGAAAATGTTCACGCTGGGCGCGGACATCGACATCCGCACGGACATTCCCGCCTACAACATCTATCGCGACGGCGAACTGACCGACACGGTCGGCGATATCGTCGGTGTGTGGCGCAACGACCTCGTCGCGTTCGCGCTCGGCTGCTCCTTCACCTTCGAGCACGCCCTTTTCGATGCTGGCATCGATGTCTGGCATATCAGCAACGATTCAACCGTGCCGATGTTCCGAACGGATATCCCGGTGGTTCCCGCCGGCCCGTTTCACGGTGACATGGTTGTTTCCATGCGCATGATCCCGACCGAACGGGTGGATGAGGCCGTGGCCATCTCGGGCCGCTTTCCGCTCGCCCACGGATCGCCGATCCACGTCGGAGACCCGTCTGCGATCAGTATCGCCGACCTCGCGAATCCGGACTGGGGCGATCCGGCTCCGCTGCCGGCGACCCATACGCCGGTGTTCTGGGCATGCGGAGTGACGCCGCAGGCCGTCATCCGCAACGCGAAATTGCCGCTCTGCATCACCCACAAACCGGGGCACATGCTGATCACGGATGTGCCGGACGACGCCGAAGTACCTGTGGTTTCGCAATTATTTCATCTATCAATCAATCAGGGAGAACTGACATGAAAAAACTTCTTGTTGCGCTTGCCGCGACGACGGCGCTGCCGTCGCTTGCAACAGCGGAAGAACTAGCCGTGGTCGGCAGCTGGTCGAGCTTGCCGCTGCACAAGCAATACGAAGCGCCGTTCTGGGAAAAGACGCTTCCCGAAGCGTCCGGCGGCAAACTCACCGTCAACCTGACGACGCACGACCAGATGGGCCTCGGAGTCGGCGACATCTACCGGCTGCTCGGGCAGGGCGTCTACGACGTCGCGATGACCGTCGGCGATTATGCGGTTGCCGACGCGCCGGAGCTCGAAGGGCTCGACGTCCCGCTCATCGCGCTGACCGCCGAAAAGGAAAGGGCCGCCGTCGATGCCGCGCGGCCGATGGTCGAGGAAATTTTCAACAACCGCTTCAATGCGCACGTGCTGGCCATTGCGCCCTATCCGCCGCAGGTGGTGTTCTGCAACAAGGACATCGCCGGCCTCGCCGACCTGAAGGGGCTGAAGATCCGCGCCTCCGGTCGCATGACCGCGAAGTTCCTTGAAGCCCTTGGCGCCGAGGGCGTGAATGTCGCGTTTTCCGAAGTGCCGGGCGCGCTGCAGAAGGGAGTGGTCGACTGTGCCGTGACCGGTGCGGGTTCCGGCTACAGCGCCGGCTGGTGGGAAGTCTCGACGCATCTGCTGCCGCTGCCGCTCGGCGGCTGGGATCCGGTGGTTACCGCCATCAACGCCGATAAGTGGAACAGCCTCGGCGCCGACATGCAGGAATTGATCTCGACCGAGATCAGGGAGAAGTTCGAGGACCCGGCCTGGGCGTCGGCCGATGGCGCGCTGACCAACGACATCGCCTGCCTGACCGGCAACGGAACCTGCGCCTCCGGGGATGCGCGCTCGATGGTGCTGGTGCCGGCGACGGACGCCGACATGGCCGAGGCGCGCAAGATCCTTGAAACGGAAGTGTTACCCGAATGGGCGGCGCGCGCCGGCAAGGATTGGGCGGATCGCTGGAACAAGAGCGTTGGCAGCGTCCTCGGCGTGTCGGTCGCGACGAACTGACCTGCAACCGCTGTCCGCATGGAGGACTCCGATGGCACTGAAGATCCTATCGGCGCTGCGCCGGGCAAACAGGATCGTGGCGATCATGATCGGCTTGATGCTGCTGCTTTGCGCAGGGGTTGTGCTGATCGATATCGTCTCGCGGAAATTGGGGTCCTCCTTCGGCGGAACAGATGAAATCAGCGGCTACGTGATGGCCGTTGCCAGCGCCTGGGGCATGGGTTTCGCCATGCTGGAACTCGCCCATGTGCGCATAGACTTCCTGCGCAGCCAGGCGAACCGTATCGGCCGCAGCATCCTCGACCTGTTCGCCATGCTCGTATTGTCGGCGACGATTACCGTTATCGCCCTGCGTTGTTGGCCCGTGGTCGAGATTTCGCTTGCTAATTCCTCGCGGGCGAACACGCCGCTCGAAACGCCGCTGGCGATTGTCCAGATCCCGTGGTTCGCCGGCTGGCTCTGGTTTGCGGCCATGGCGTGGCTGACATTCGCCGCTGCCCTGGCGCTGGTGCTGCAGGGCCGGTTCGAGGACTCCGAAACCGCCATCGGCGCGTTCGCCGAACAGGAGGCAGCGCTGTGATCGCTTACGTCTCCATCGGCTTGCTCGGCCTTTTGAGCCTGTCGATCCCTGTCGGTATCGTTCTGTTCCTGTTGGGTTTCGGCATCGACACCTTCTTCAGTTCGTTTCCGCTTTCGCGCGGTCTCGGCCAGATGGTGTGGTCGTCGTCCAATTCGGCGACGCTGATCGCCATTCCGTTCTTCGTCCTGCTCGGCGAGGTCCTTGTGCGCAGTGGTCTTGCCTCCCGCACCTATGCGGCGCTCGATCGCTGGGTGTCCTGGCTGCCGGGCGGCCTCGTTCACGCCAATATCGCGACGGCCACCATGTTCTCGGCGACCTCCGGTTCGTCGGTCGCCACGGCGGCGACCGTCGCCACCGTCGCCATGCCGCAGGCGGAGAAGCTGGGTTACGATCAGAAACTGTTTTCCGGCGCGATCGCGGCCGGGGGCACGCTTGGCATCATGATTCCGCCGTCGATCAACCTGATCGTCTACGGCTTCCTGACGCAGACATCGATACCGCAGCTTTTCGTCGCCGGCCTCCTGCCCGGCATCGCGCTTGCGCTGAGCTTCGTGCTCGTCACGGCGATGATCTGCATGGTTCGCCCCGGTCTTGGCGGTGAGCGCCGGGTGTTCCCGCTTGCGCAGATGCTGCGCGCGCTGGGCGATCTCTTGCCGATCATCCTTCTGTTCACGGTGATCATCGGCGCGATCTACAAGGGTTGGGCGACGCCCACCGAGGCGGCGTCGGTCGGCGTAGGAGGCGCTATCCTGATCGCCGCGCTGTTCGGCGGCATCAACATGCAGATGATGACCGAGGCGCTGATCGGAACGGTCAAGATCACCTCGATGATCATGCTGGTGGTGATCGGCGCTTCCTTCCTCAATTTTACCCTGTCGGCCGCGGGCATGGGGCAGGAACTGCGGGCGTTTCTCGAAGGCCTCGGCCTGAGCCCGTTCGCGACCATCCTCGTCATCGTCGCCATGTATGTCGTACTCGGCTTCTTTATCGAGACGCTTTCGCTGATGGTCGTCACCATTCCGATCGTCGTGCCGCTGGTGGTGAAACTCGGCTACGATCCGATCTGGTTCGGCATCCTGATGATCGTGCTCATCGAAATGGCGCTGATCACACCGCCCGTCGGCCTCAACCTCTACGTGGTCCAGGGCGCGCGCAAGAGCGGCCGGATGAGCGAGGTCATGCTCGGCACGATCCCGTACGTCCTCGCCATGACGCTGATGATCGTCGCGCTGATCGCGGTCCCGGATATCGCGCTCTACCTGCCGCGCGCGCTCGAATAAGCCGCGGCCGCATCATTCATTTCGAACACGCATGACGCCGCGGGCTTCGCCTTGCCCGCTGGCCAAGGGAGATCATTGCCATGTCCACACTCGAAAAAGCCCCGTCTGGCAACGCGGGAAAATGGGATTTCTGGATCGACCGCGGCGGCACCTTCACAGATATCGTCGCCCGGACGCCGGAGGGCGAACTCAAGCCGCACAAGCTGCTGTCGGAAAATCCGGAAGCCTATCGCGACGCCGCGGTCCAGGGGATCCGCGACCTGATGGGGATCGCGCAGACGGAGCGCATTCCCTCCGAGCGCATCGCCACCGTGAAGATGGGCACGACCGTCGCAACCAATGCGCTGCTGGAGCGCAAGGGCGACCGGGTGCTGCTCGTCACCAACAAGGGCTTCGCCGATGCGCTCGAGATCGGCTACCAGGCGCGGCCTCGATTGTTCGATCGTGAGATCAGGAAGCCACAGCTGCTTTACGAACGGGTGGAGGAGGTCGGCGGACGGTTCCTCGATGACGGCTCGGAGGAGGAGCCCCTCGATGAGGAGGGCACGCGCCGCGCGCTTGCAGATGCCTTTAACGCCGGTATCCGGTCCGTCGCCATCGTTTTCATGCATGGCTACAAATATAGCGCTCACGAAGAGCGGGTCGCCGAGATCGCGCGCGAAACCGGCTTCACTCAGGTTTCGCCCAGTCATGAGGTGTCGCCGTTGATCAAGTTCGTCGGACGCGGAGATACGGCCGTGATCGACGCCTATTTGTCGCCGATCCTGCGCCGTTATGTCGATCAGGTGGCGAGCGAATTCGATACCGCGAATTCCGGCTTGCGCCTGATGTTCATGATGTCGTCGGGCGGCCTGACGGCGGCTCACCTGTTCCACGGGCGCGACGCGATCCTGTCCGGCCCTGCGGGCGGCATCGTCGGCGCGGTCGAGACCAGCCGGATCGCCGGCCATGACAGGATCATCGGCTTCGACATGGGCGGAACATCGACCGATGTCGCCCACTACGCAGGCGAAATCGAGAACGATTTCGAAACCGAAGTGGCGGGCGTGCGCATGCGCGCGCCGATGATGAAGATCCACACTGTCGCGGCGGGCGGCGGCTCGATCCTCACCTATGACGGGTCGCGTTTCCGTGTGGGTCCGGAATCGGCAGGTGCCAATCCGGGCCCGGCGAGCTACCGGCGCGGCGGACCGCTCGCGGTCACGGATGCCAACGTCATGCTCGGCAAGCTGATGCCGCAGCACTTCCCGGCCGTATTCGGTCCGCACCAGGATCAGCCGCTGGACGCCGATGCCGTCCGCGAAAAGTTCATCGAGATCGCCGGAGCCTGTGGCGCGGATTCTCCCGAAGCGGTTGCCGAGGGTTTCATCAAGATCGCCGTCGAGAACATGGCGAACGCGGTGAAGAAGATTTCCGTGCAGCGCGGTTATGACGTCACGCGCTACGCGCTGACCTGTTTCGGCGGCGCCGGCGGTCAGCACGCCTGCCTGGTTGCCGATGTTCTCGGCATCAAGACGATCCTGATCCATCCGTTCGCCGGCATCCTGTCGGCTTACGGTATGGGCCTGGCCGATATCAAGGCCGGACGCCAGACCAGTATCGAGCAGCCGTTGACGTCCGAATTGCTGGGCTCCCTCAAGCAGTCGGTCCAAAACATTGGCTCCGAACTCGCGCGGGAGCTGGTCGAACAGGGCGTCGCCGAAGAGCTGGTGAAGGTGCGGACCAATCTGCATCTTCGCTATGTCGGAACCGACACCGCGATCGAGGTGCCGTATGGCAGCATTGACGCCATGACCCGTCATTTCGAACGTGTCCACAAGGAGCAGTTCGGCTTTCTGATGACGGACACGCAGCTGGTGGTCGAGATGCTCGACGTTGAGGCGAGCGGCGGCGGCGCGGGCGATGTGGAAACACCGCAGCCGGCGGTGACGGACGAGCCCCTGCCTGTCGAACACGCCCGGTTCTATTCGGGCGGTGCATGGCAGGACGCGGCGGTTTACCGGCGCAGCCTCCTGAAGCCCGGCCAGAAGCTTAACGGACCGGCGATCATTCTCGAGGAGATCGGCACGATCGTTGTCGAGCCGGGCTGGCGCGCGAACGTCAACGACTACGCCCACATCGTGCTGACCCGTTTCGAGGAGGCGTCCCGGTCGCAGATCGTCTCGAAGGAGGCGGACCCGATCATGCTGGAGGTCTTCAACAACCTGTTCATGTCGATTGCCGAACAGATGGGCCTGCGGCTGCAGAAGACGGCCCGCTCGACGAACATCAAGGAGCGCCTCGATTTCTCCTGTGCCGTGTTCGACGGCGACGGCGAGCTGATCGCCAACGCGCCGCACACGCCGGTCCACCTCGGCTCGATGGACCGGTCGGTGAAGAGCGTGATGTCGGCCCATCCCGGTATGAAACCCGGCGACGTCTTCGTCACCAACGCGCCCTACAATGGCGGCACTCACCTTCCCGATATCACGGTGGTCACGCCGGTCTTCGGCGATGATTGCGCCTGGCCGCTGTTCTTCGTCGCATCGCGCGGCCACCATGCCGATGTCGGCGGGATCGCGCCCGGTTCGATGACGCCGCTGGCGACGACCATCGAGGAGGAAGGCGTCATCATCGACAATCTGAAGCTGGTCGGGGACGGCCGTTTCCTGGACGAGGAAATCCGCGCGGTCCTCGGCGGCGGCAAGTACCCGTGCAGGAATCCGGATCAGAACGTCGCAGACCTCAAGGCGCAGGTCGCGGCCAATGAGAAGGGGGCAAAGGAACTGCTCTCGATGGTCGACACGTTCGGGATCGACGTCGTCGACGCCTATATGGGCCATGTGCGCGACTATGCCGAGGAATGCGTCCGGCGCGTGATCGGCAATTTGCGCGACGGTACGGCGGAAGTCCTGTTCGATCAGGGCTGCAAGATCGCAGTGTCGATTACGGTCGATCACGGCAGCCGGTCGGCAACGATCAATTTCGCCGGCACCAGCGACCAGCAGCCGGACAATTACAACGCGCCCGAACCGGTGACGCGCGCCGCCGTGCTTTACGCTTTCCGCTGCATGGTCGACGACGACATTCCGATGAATGCCGGCTGCATGCGCCCGCTGAATGTGATGGTACCGCGCATGTCCATGCTCAATCCGGAATATCCGGCCGCCGTGGTTGCCGGAAACGTGGAGGTGAGCCAGTCGGTCACCGACAGCCTGTTCGCCGCGCTCGGCGCGATCGCGGGCGCGCAGGGCACGATGAACAACTTCAATTTCGGCGACGAGCAGCACCAGTATTACGAGACGATCTGCGGCGGCGCCGGAGCCGGTCCGGGCTTCAATGGCGCACATGCCGTGCATACCCACATGACCAATACCCGGCTGACCGACCCGGAGGTGCTTGAACAACGCTATCCGGTCGTGCTCGAGCGGTTCGCCATCCGTCGCGGAACCGGCGGAGCGGGCGAGTGGAGGGGCGGCGACGGCGTGGAGCGCGCCGTACGCTTTCTGAAGCCGATGGACGTTTCGTTCCTGTGCGGCCGTCGCGAGGTCCCGCCGCGCGGACTGGCAGGCGGCGATGATGGCTCGGTCGGCCGCAGCCTCAGGCGCGGTGTGGACGGCGAGGTCGTATCACTGCCGGGACGCACGCAGATCGCATGCGCGGCGGGCGAGGCGGTGGTCATCGAGACGCCGTCCGGCGGCGGATACGGCACCCCAAAATGATAGTGTTGGATCTCTCGTGACCTGTCGTCTCCACCTGATGCGGTTGGGCAAATCGCTCCCGATCGCTTACGAAGAACGGTGCTCCTAGCATTTAGGCGCTGCATCGTCGACGCCCGGCTTGCCGCGGGAAAACTTTTCGCAGCACCGGACATTGTGCTTCAGGATGCACCGGCCTGCTGCCGGGCACGTGAACCGTCCGATTTGGATTTTGGCGCATAGTTTGTCGCGTGGAATTATTTGCTTGGAATTGTCTGAAATTGTCCGCCTGGCGAACCTAGATTCTCAGCCAGTGTATCCGCGTCATCTCCCGGTCTGACCGGACCTACCGATCGGACCGCATTGTGCACCAGCGATGAGATACAGATCCGGGTACGGCGTCAAGGCAGGTGAAAAGTTTTCGCCGAGACGCTCCACAGATCAACCCAAATGAATGACGCGCATGTGGGATGAGCGGGGAGGATGTCTCTTCATTGTAGGCCAAATGACTGCAATGGCCGGACGCAGAACGGCAGTTTCCAAGTATTGATCGTACAAAGCAGCGCTTCCGGTTATAGCCTACTGGGCAGAAAGTGGGCCTCAGCAGCGCGAACACGCACGTCGGCCCGGGGGGTCAGCGTCCACTTGGTCAATCTCGGTAGGTCCAATCGGTGTCCTCGCCGGACGAGATTATGGATTTCGTGCCGCGCCGCCATGGCCGTGCCGTCCCTTCGCTCGGGGCGTTCGGCGCGCGATGTGCCTCACCCCTGTGCCTCAGTTTCGTGCACAAGGCGGTCCAATGGGCCTCTGGAGGATTCGCAGTGATCCCGATTCTTGTTCAGAATCAGTCACTTGGCGCGCGAGATGGCTGGGGAACCTGGATTCGAACCAGGACTAACGGAGTCAGAGTCCGTGGGTCTACCGTTAACCTATTCCCCACCGGTGTCGAGACCGGCGATATAGAGCGTTCGCTTGTAAAATGCAAACCCCCATTGCCGACAAATGCGCTTGGTGAATTCGCCGCATGCTGATACCATTTTGTCAACAACACTTGAGATGCGCCTGCAGCGCCTTCGAGGCAGCGCGGCGCAGGAAGGGAAGAAAGTGAAGGACTCCGGCTCGGATGCTTTCGCATCCGGATCGGCGCCTTCCCGAACCGGTTTCGATCCAGTCGGATCGCAGCCGGCCGGAGCGTCGGAGAACCGCGGGAGAAATCTCGCCGGACGAGCGCCCGGGCAGTCTGCGCAAAAGCGCGAAGAGGGCGGGAATCCGCCCGATTCCGCCGGCGCAGCGCAGGATGGAAGGCTCGATCACCACAAGGAAAAGAAAGGGCGCAAGCGTCGTCGGCGCCGCCGTGGCGGGCAGAAGCCCGCCGGGGACATGCAGGCCCAAGCCGCCGAAAAGCCAGCGCTCGAAAATCCGGAAAAGCCCGACGCCGCCCAGCCGCCTCGCCGCAAGCGCCGGCGCGGACGCAAGAAACCGCGTGCCCATGTCGCCCAGCCAAACGGTGCTCCGGTCCCGGAGGTTCCGGCAAACGGCGCGGCGCCGCAACAGGCAGGTGGCGCACGGACGTCTCCATCCGCGCCCGCGCGCAGTCCCGTGCCGCGTCCGCAGCCGCTTTATGCCGCGCTCGATCTCGGCACCAATAATTGCCGCCTGCTGATCGCCACGCCGACGCGGCCAGGGCAGTTCCGCGTCGTCGATGCCTTTTCGCGCATCGTGCGCCTCGGCGAGGGCCTGTCGCGCACCGGCCGGCTGTCCGACGCGGCGATGGACCGCGCCATCGAGGCGCTGAAGGTCTGTCGCGACAAGCTGGAGGCGCGCTCCATCCGCCGCATGCGCCTGATCGCCACCGAAGCCTGCCGCGCCGCCGAGAACGGCGAGGAATTCCTCGCACGGGTGCATGAGGAAACCGGCCTGACGCTGGAAATCGTCGATCGCGAAACCGAGGCGCGTCTCGCCGTTTCCGGCTGTTCCTCGCTGGTCGGCCGCGACACCCACTCCGTGGTGCTGTTCGATATCGGCGGCGGATCGTCCGAGATCGCTCTGGTCGACGTCAAGGACCGCCGCTCGCGCCGGCTGGCCGACCATATCATCGCCTGGACGTCGCTGCAGGTCGGCGTCGTCACCCTGTCGGAAAAGTTCGACGGACGCCATGTCAGCGAACAGATCTTCGCCGACATGACCGATTACGCCACCGACCTGCTGCATCGCTTCGAGGAGCGCGACCGGCTGGCCGACCGCGTCGGCATGGACGGATTCCACCTGCTCGGCACTTCGGGCACCGTGACGACGCTGGCGGGCATCCACCTCGATCTGCCGCGCTACGACCGCCGCCGCGTCGACGGCCTGTGGATGACCTCCGACGAAGTTGACGCCATGAATGCGCGGCTCCTTTCCTGGTCGTTCGACGAGCGCGTTGCCAATCCGTGCATCGGCGCCGACCGCGCCGACCTCGTGCTTGCCGGCTGCGCCATCCTCGAGGCGATCCGTCGGGTCTGGCCGTCCAACCGGTTGCGTGTCGCCGACCGCGGTCTGCGCGAAGGCATCCTGACCGAGATGATGGCCGCCGACGGAGTCTGGCGGCGCGGCGCCAATCCGTGGCGCAACCGGGGCCAGAGGACCGGACGATGAGCGGCAAGAAAACACCGCGCGGAGGCAGCGCATTATCCGGACGCGGCGGCCGTTCGCTCAATCAGCGCGTCAAGAAGGGCAGGGGCCTCAAGAATTCCTCGCGCCGCTGGATCGAACGGCAGATCAACGATCCCTATGTTCAGCGCGCCAAGGCGGAGGGCATGCGCTCGCGTGCGGCCTACAAGCTGATCGAGATCGACGACAAGCACCACATCCTGAAAAAGGGCGACCGGGTGATCGACTTGGGCGCCGCGCCGGGCGGCTGGTGTCAGGTCGCCGCCAAGCGTATCGGTTCGACCGACGAGGACAAGCGCATCGCGGCGATCGACTATCTCGAAATGGACCCGATGCCGGGTGTCGAAATCCTGCAGATGGATTTCCTCGATGACGATGCGCCGCAGAAGCTTATCGAGGCGCTCGGGGGCATGCCGGACGTCGTTCTCTCCGACATGGCCGCGCCGACCATCGGTCACCGCCAGACCGATCATTTGCGCACCATGCAACTGATCGAGGTTGCCGCCGATTTCGCCATCCGGACCTTGAAACCCGGCGGCCATTTCCTCGCCAAGACCTTCCAGGGCGGCACGGAAAAGGACCTGCTCGATCTGCTGAAGCGGAATTTCAAGAGCGTCATCCACGTCAAGCCGCCGTCCTCGCGCGCCGAGTCGGTCGAGCTCTACATTCTTGCCAAGGACTTCAAGGGCCGCGAAGAAGACGGGCCGTCACTGGCGGACGGGTGAGGCGGCGCGCGGGCCGGCTTGCCGCAGCGCATGGCCGGAGACGGTCTGGCCGGCATCCGGCGGCAGCGCCAGGAACGGAATGATCGCCAGCGCCGAGATCGCCGCGACGGTGAAGAATCCCATGTGGAAGGCGGACAATCCCAGCTCGCCGCCGCTGAGCGACGCGACGACATCGAGCACGCCGCCGGCCAGCGCCACGCCGACCGCGATGGAAACCTGCTGCATCGCCGAGGTGACGGCGGTTGCCTGCGCGGCGTCGGCGTCGGGGACGTCGGCGAAGGTCAGCGCATTGACCGATGTGAAGAACAGCGACCGCACCAGGCCGCTTGCGAACAACAGCACCATGATCAGCGCAAGCGGTGTCGCCGGCGAATAGAAACCGTTGATCGCCACCGACAGCGCCGCCCCGCCAGCCGCGCCGATGAGCACCATGCGGAAGCCGGCCGCCCGCAGGATCGGCTTGACGGTGAACTTCATGACGATGGCCCCGCCGGCGGAAACGAAGGTCACCATGCCCGACTGGAACGGCGTCAGCCCGAAGCCGAGTTGAAGCATCAGCGGCAGCAGGAACGGCACCGCGCCCGCGCCGATCCGGAACAGGTTCGCGCCGATGATCGCCGCGCGGAACGTCCGGTTGGCAAACAGCTTCGGATTGAGCAGCGGATCGGCCGCGCGCCGGGCGTGGAACACGTAGCCCGAGAAGGCGGCGGCGCCGGCAAGCGTCGCGGCAACGCCCCAGGCGGGCGGAAGCGCCGGCAGGCTGATCACCGAAAGACCGAACACGACACCGGCGGCCGCCGCGCCCGCCAGCACGAAACCGGTCCAGTCGACGCGCCGTACCGGCGGCGCCTCGCTCGCCGGCAGCAGCGTCAGCGCGAATATGACGCCGGCAATGCCGATCGGGATATTGATCAGGAAGATCCAGTGCCACGAGAAGAACGTGGTCAGGAAGCCGCCGACCGGCGGACCGGCAAGCGGGCCGATCAGCGCCGGTATGGTCAGCCAGGCCATCGCGTTGACGAGATCGGATTTCTCCGTCGAGCGCACCAGCACCAGCCGCCCGACAGGCGTCATCATCGCGCCGCCCATGCCCTGCAGGAAACGCGAAAGCACGAATTGCGCGAGCGAGCCCGACATGGCGCAGGCGATCGAGCCGATCATGAACACCACGATCGCGCTGGCAAAGACGCGCCGCGCGCCGAACCGGTCGGCCATCCAGCCGGAGATCGGAATGAAGATCGCCAGCGCCACCAGATAGGCCGTCAGCGCCAGTTTCAGTGCAATCGGCGTCGTGCCGATATCGGTGGCTATCGCCGGCAGCGCGGTGGAGATCACGGTGGAATCCATGTGCTCCATGAACAGCGCGATGGCGAGGATGAGGGGAACGGTGCGGTTCAACGGACGGGCTTTGTTGTGGCGGGTAGGGGCTGTTATGGCGTTGGCGGAGGCGATGGCAAGCGCTCCGTGTTGCCGGTGCCCGCACGAAACGGTTTCTCGTCCGTGAACGCTTCGTCAATCACAATCCTCGTGAACACGCTTGCCCGGCCGTGTCGCCGCGCCATCTTTTTGCCTGTCCATCCACCAGGGAGAGAACAGATGAGCCTGTCCAGACGATCGTTGTTCAAGCTGTCCGGCGCTGCCGCGCTGGCGACGCCGATGCTGATGACCCGCGCCGCCCAGGCCGAAGTGCCGATGGCCGCGACCATGCCTGCCGCCTTCAAGCGCTTCAAGCTGGGCGACTACGAGATCACCGTCCTCTCCGATGGCCACCGGCTGGTGCCGAAACCGCAATCGATCTTTGGCACCAATGCCTCGCAGGAAGAGGTTGAGGCGCTGTTGCAGGACAACTATCTGCCGGTCGACCAGATGCAGTTCACCTTTGCGCCCACCTTGATCAATACCGGCAACGAACTGATCCTTTTCGACACCGGCAATGGCGAAGGCGGCCGTGAGGGCGGCGTCGGCCGGACGCTCGCCAATCTGCAGGCCGCCGGCTATTCGCCGGATCAGGTCACCCATGTCGTCATTACCCACATGCATCCCGATCACATCGGCGGCATGATGGAGGGCGAGGCCGCGGCCTACCCGAATGCGGCCTATGTGACCGGTCAGGCTGAATACGACTTCTGGTCGAGCGACGACCGGATGGGAACGCCCGCCGAGCGCGTGCATTCGATGGTCAAGGCGAAGGTCATGCCGTTTGCCGAAAAGATGACGTTCATCGGTGACGGCGACACCGTCGCCTCGGGCATTACCGGCATGAACGCCTACGGTCACACGCCGGGCCACATGATCTATACGGTCGAATCCGGTGGCCGGACCATGGTGATCACCGCCGACACCGCGAACCATTTCGTCCTGTCGCTGCAGAAGCCGGAATGGGAAGTGGTGTTCGACGCCGACAAGGCCGCGGCCGCTGCCTCGCGCAAGAAAGTCTTCGACATGATCGCCACCGACCGGCTGCCCTTCATCGGCTATCACATGCCGTTCCCGTCGGTCGGTTTTGTCGAGAAGATGGACGGCGGCTACCGCTTCATCCCGGAGACCTATCAGCTCGATCTGTGAGCGGGAGAATCCGGTTCCGTCGAAGCCCGGCAATCGCGCCGGGCTTTTCTTTTCAGGCGACTATATGGAACAGGATGCCGGACAGGATCGCGCCGGCGATCCCGAGACCGAGATAGGCCGCGAAGACTTCGCGTTTGACCAGCGACCACACCGCCGCCATGGCCGGCACGGAACTGACCGCGCCGGCAACCATGAAGGCCATCGCCGCGCCCATGCTCATGCCCTGTTCCGTCAGGCCGGCCAGCAGCGGCGGCGCTACATAGGAGTTCAGATAGGCCGGCATGCCGACGAGTGCCGCGATCGCGATCGGCGCAAGGCCGTCTCCGCCGACGAGACCGGCAATCAGCGAGGCCGGCACATAAAGGATCAGCAGCGCCTCCAGCACGTAGGCCAGCGCCAGCCACTTGACCAGGAACAGCGCATTGGCGACGAGTTCGCTGCGAAACATCCGCATGCGGTCGTCCTCCTGCCAGAAGCGCCACACCGGCGTGCCCTTGAACGGCGAGGGTCCGCAGCCGCATCCGCCGCCGGAGCGCGCCTTAAGCGGATCGGCGAACATCCCGCCCGCGATCATGACCTGCATGGCGAAGCCGCCGAACAGGCCCAGCCCGACGGCCGCGACGGCCTTGCCGATCGCGAAATCCCAGCCGAGCGCACCGGCGGTGATGAACAGGCTCGGCGGATCGATCAGCGGCGAGGACAGCCAGAACGCCATCACGGCGGGCAGAGGCGCGCCGACGGCGAGCAGCCCGGCGATGAACGGGATGACCTCGCAGGAACAGAACGGCGCCAGCCCGCCGAACACCGCGGCGAGCGCGATCATCCGGTTCTCCCGGCCCTGGAAGGCTTTTGCGATCAGGCTTTCGGCGCCCGACGCCTTCAGTCCGGCAATTAACAGCACGGCAATGGCGATATAGGGCAGGGTGCCGGCGAACGCCTTGGCGGCAATCGCAATCACCTCGCCGAAACGGTCGGGATCGAGCGCCGCCACGAGGAGGGGAGCCGCGATGGTGATCGTCCACGGTGACTTCAGCCGTTCCGTCCAGGCGATCCGGCGCGTCGCCGGCGATTGCAATGCGTCGCTCATGAGCATTCTCCCTTGCCTGCATCGCTGCAGCATTCCTTGAGGATGAAGCCGGCCAGCGCTTCCAGCCGGTCATAGGCCGCGCGCGAAATCACCGAGCGGCCGTCCTTTTCCTGCTCGATCAGTCCGGCAGAAGCGAGAAAGCGCAGGTGATGGGCAAGCGTCGATGCGGCCATGCCTGAACGCGCTTGAATGTCGCCGACGGTCAGCCCCTCCGGCCCGGCCTTCACCAGGGTCTGCAGCACTTGCAGTCTTGCCTCCGAACCCATGGCCGCAAAGCCCTGGGCGGCCTCTTCTATGGGGAACTCGTTTGATATAACCATATTTCTAGTTATATAGTGATTTATTGCGGTGTCAATCGCCCTCTCGAGGCTTTCCCATCCAGGGCAAGCGTGGTACCAGCCACTGCCAACGCAATGCCGTGTCCCCCCGGCAAACCCTTGAAAACGGAATGAACAGCGATGGCGACCATCATCCAGACGATCACCGGCGCAGATGCGCTAACCTTTGACGACGTGCTGCTGCAGCCCGGGCACTCCGAAGTCATGCCCGGCGAGACGGATATCCGCACCGTCATTGCCCGCGACATCGAGCTGTCGCTGCCGATCATTTCCTCGGCGATGGATACGGTGACGGAATCGCGCCTTGCCATCGCCATGGCGCAGGCCGGCGGTATCGGCATTATCCACCGCAATCTCAATCCCGAAGCGCAGGCCGAGGAAGTCCGCCAGGTCAAGAAGTTCGAGTCCGGCATGGTCGTCAATCCGGTGACCATCGGACCCGACGCCACGCTCGCCGATGCGCTGGCGCTGATGAAGGCGCATGGCATTTCCGGCATTCCCGTCGTCGAGGATGCCGGCCTCGGTAGCCAGAAGCCCGGCCGTCTCGTTGGCATCCTGACCAACCGCGACGTCCGCTTTGCCTCCGACCCGGAGCAGAAGGTCTATGAGTTGATGACGCGCGAGGGCCTCGTGACCGTGCGCGAGAATGTCGAGCAGGACGAGGCGAAGCGGTTGCTGCACCAGCATCGCATCGAGAAGCTGCTGGTGGTCGACAAGCGCGGCTACTGCGTCGGCCTGATCACGGTGAAGGATATCGAGAAGTCGCAGCTCAATCCCAATGCCGCCAAGGACGTTCAGGGCCGACTGCGCGCCGGCGCCGCCGTCTCCGTCGGCGCGGACGCCGAGGAACGCGCCGAGCGGCTGATCGATGCGGGCGTCGACCTCATCGTCATCGACACCGCGCACGGTCATTCCCAGCGCGTGCTCGATTCCGTCGGCAAGGTGAAGAAGATGTCGAACTCGGTGCGCATCATGGCCGGCAACGTCGCCACCGTGCACGGCACAAAGGCACTGATCGATGCCGGCGCGGACGCGGTCAAGGTCGGCATCGGGCCGGGCTCGATCTGCACCACGCGGATGGTCGCCGGTGTCGGCGTGCCGCAGCTCGCCGCGGTGATGGCGTCCGCGGAGGAAGCCGACAAGCACGGCATCCCGGTCATCGCCGATGGCGGCATCAAGTTTTCCGGCGATCTGGCCAAGGCGCTCGCCGCCGGCGCGAAGGCGGCGATGATCGGTTCGCTGCTCGCCGGCACCGAGGAAAGCCCGGGCGAGGTCTATCTGCACCAGGGCCGCTCCTACAAGGCTTATCGCGGCATGGGATCCGTCGGCGCGATGGCCCGCGGATCCGCCGACCGTTACTTCCAGGCCGAGGTGCGCGACGCGCTGAAACTCGTGCCGGAAGGCGTCGAGGGACAGGTTCCCTACAAGGGGCCGGTTTCCGCCGTGCTGCACCAGCTTGCAGGCGGTTTGCGCGCGGCAATGGGTTACACCGGTTCAAAGACACTGTCGGAGTTCCAGGAAAAGGCGACCTTCGTGCGCATCACCGGCGCGGGCCAGCGCGAGAGCCATGCCCATGACGTGACGATCACCCGCGAAAGCCCGAACTATCCCGGCGGCGTATGAGGTTGTCATGCAGGACTCTTCCGCAACCGGTAATCCGCTGCGCAATCCTGCGTTGATCGCGCTTCTTGTCGTGACCGCCGGGCTGTTTGCCTGGATGGCGCTGGTCACCGGCCCTGCCTTCGAGCGGGCCGCCGGTGTGGCGCTGCCGGACGGACGGATGTTCGGCTACACCCCCGCCGATGTTCTCGACATGCATGCCGGCGCCAAGGCAAATCCCGCCGCAGCGGATATTGCCAACCATATGTATCGCACGCTGGATTTCGTCTTTCCGCCCTTGCTGGCGCTGTCGCTAACCCTGCTGGCCGCGACGGGTTTCGCGATGCTGAAACGGCTCGGCTCCAACATCTCCGTGCCGCTTGCGCGCCTCGGCTCGGGAATGATCGCGCTTCCCTATCTGGTCATCGATCTGCGTGAGAACGGACTGGCCCAGGCGCTTTTCTCGGATGCGTCGCTTGCCTCGGACGTGCCGCCCGGCGTCACCGCTCTGCTGCCCGCCTTTACCGCATGGAAATTCGCAACGCTCGGCGCGGCGGTTCTGATCGTTATCGCGATCTGGTTTCGTGTTTGGATGCGTTCGAGGAAGGCGTAGCGGCGGTTCGGAAAAGGCCCCGCGGTCAGATCCGGAAGAAGACGCGTTCCTCGTCATCTTCCCGTTCGCGCCAGTCGCCCGGCTCTTCGCCATAGGCATCGGCCAGCGCGACATGGGAGCGGGCTTCCTCCCGGATTTCCTCGGCTTCCGCTTCCAGCGCCTCCATACGGGCCTCGGCGTCATCCGCTCCGGCCGTTTCGGAGGAGGCGTCTTCGGCAACAATCTCCGAAATATCCGTATCGGACCCGGAATCCTTTTCCTCGGGCTTGGCGTCGCTCAGTTTCTCGATGACCGCGATCGCCTCTTCGATGGCGCGGTGGGCGTCTTCCGGATCGGCCTGGCCATCGGCAGGCTCGCGTTCCTTGACGGTTTCGGCGATGGCATCCTGCGTATCGCGAATATCGGTCAGTTTTTCATGCATGCGGGCGACCCGTAGCGCCTCACGGTCTTCCTTGAGCGTCTCCTCGTCGACGACATCGGCTGGCGAGCCTTTTTCCGACATGATCTCCGATACGGTTTTCGGCCCTTCGGCCACGCGTTCCAGGCGCTGCGCGACCTTGCTGCCTTCCTGGCCGGCCAGCCCTTCCTCGATTGCTTCGCGCACCTTCCGCGCGTTTTTGCTGTCCGGGTCGGCGAACGCCTCGATGATATCCGCCGGCGACACGCCATCGAGGCTGAAGCCGATCAGCTTTTCCAGCATGCGGGTCAGGTCCTCGTCGATGGCGAGATGCCCCATGTTGAACTTGGCCTTGATCGTCCGGGCGACATCGCCGAATGAGACGCCGCCTTTCCCGGGTTCGGGGATCGTGAAGTCCTTGCCGGAATTGATCGGCGTGTCGTCCAGAAGCGCCTTGTCCCGCCACGCTTCGCCGGCTCTGATGTTCTCCGGATCGCCTTCGCGGCCCACATCGAGCTTGTTGTTCAGATAGCCGACGATCTTGTCCATCATGAAGTACATCAGCTTCGTGACGGTCATCTGCGTGCCGAAATAGAAGTCTTCGCTGGCCTCTGCTGTCCTGGCCTGTTCCTGCGGCGCGGCATCGGGAAAGCCGATGACGGTCGCCTTGTCACCCGGGCGCTGCTCTTGCTGCGCGACCATGAGCTTCATGAGCGACAGGGCCGGCTGCGCGCTTAGGACACCGAAGGCGTTCATCACGATCTCCGCTCGGGTGATTCGGTCATTGCAGTGAAACCATAGCCGGTTTCACAGTTAAAATGGTTAACGTTCCGGTAAAATCCTGGTTTGGAAAGCATAACCGTGAATTGTATTCATTACGCAAGGTAATAAAAGTGGCTTGCATCGCGGCCGTGGTGGGGTTTTGCTGTTCCTCTAACGGGAAGGGAATCAGCCAATGCAGTCCACCGCGATATTCTGGCCGGTCATCGCGCAGGTCGCGCTGACGCTGGTCGTCTATTACGTCATGAGCATCCGCCGCATCGCGGCGGTGAAGGCAGGGCAGGCGCGGGCGCGTGATTTCGCGGTCCCCGCCGATCCGGAGCTGAGCGCGACGGCCGCGCGCAATGTTTCCAACCAGTTCGAATTGCCGGTGCTGTTCTATGTCGTCTGCCTGGCGTTCCACCAGGTCGATGCCGTCGATCTTGTCGCGGTGGTTCTCGCCTGGGCCTTCGTCGTGTCGCGCATCGTCCATGCATGGGTGCATGTCACGTCGAATATCGTGATCCGGCGCCGGCGGATGTTCATCGTCGGCTTCTTCGTCATGGTGCTGATGTGGGTCTGGTTCGCGATCCGCATCGCGCCGTTCGGCGGCTAGGCGGCCTTCTGGTCCGGCTTCAGCAGGTCCGCCCCCACAGCCTGGATCGATTGCGCCAGCGCGCCGAAATCCGGCAGCCGTTTCGAGGATTTGCGCCAGAACAGCGCGATGTCGCGATGCGGCATCGGCTCGGCAAACGGTGTGACCGCCAGCCCGCGCATCTTCTCGGTTTCGGCCGGTATCGCGATCTCCGGCAGCAATGTCAGCCCCATGCCGTTCGCTACCATCTGCAACAGTGTCGTCATCGAGGTTGCGCCGAAATTGATCAATCTCTTTTCCTGGCCCTTGGCGCAGACGGCTAGTGCCTGGTCGCGCAGGCAGTGGCCTTCGTCGAGCAGCAACAGCCGGTCCAGTGCCACCTGGTCCTCGGAGAGCGGCGAATGCAGCACATCGGAGCCGTTGGCCGCGCTGGCGATGAAGAACCGGTCGCGAAACAGGTGCTCCGCATGCAGGCCCTGCTTGTTGATCGGTTCCGCCGCGACGATCGCGTCGAGCGAGCCGTCGAGCAGTTCATGCGTGAGCGTGTCGGTGATCGCTTCGCGCACTTTCAGTTCCAGCTTCGGATAAAGCGCCTGCAGGTGCGGGATCAGCTTCGGCAGCAGGTAGGGCGCGATGGTCGGGATCATGCCGAGCCGCAAGCTGCCGACGAGCAATCCGCGGTCCTGGCGCATCATTTCCTCCAACGCCTGTACATCGCGCAGGATGCGGCGGATATGCGGCAGCAGCCTTTGGCCGGCCTCGGTCAGCACGACCTTGCCGTGCCGGCGCTCCACCAGCTTGCGCTCCAGCCGCGCTTCCATGTCCATGATCTGCGCCGAAAGCGCGGGCTGGGAAATATTCACCGACGCGGCCGCGCGGCCGAAATGCAGCGAGCGCGCCAGTGCATCGAAATAGTGCATCTGCTTCAGTGTGAGCTTCATAGGTTTTTCTTATCATCTGTATCGGAAATTACAATTTGTAATTATGGAGCCGCTGGCGCAAATCTCTCTCTGGAACCGTTCCAGAAAACGGAAACGATCGGGCGCGGCCGTCGCTCGTTGATAATGGCCTTCGCAGCCGCGCGGGCCGAAAAGATTGCACAGCACGATTGGAGGAAAGCATGGATCAGAAAGTCGACAACTCGGGAAAATGCCCGGTGATGCATGGCGCGATCACCGAAACGGGCGCGTCGGTCATGGATTGGTGGCCGAAATCGCTCAACCTGGACATTCTCCATCAGCATGACACCAAGACCAACCCGCTCGGCAAGGACTTCAGCTACCGCGAAGAGCTCAAGAAGCTCGATGTCGAGGCGCTGAAGAAGGACATGCATGCCCTGATGACCGACAGCCAGGACTGGTGGCCGGCCGACTACGGTCATTACGGCGGCCTGATGATCCGCCTCGCCTGGCACTCCGCCGGTTCCTATCGCCTGGCCGACGGCCGTGGCGGCGGCGGCGCCGGCAATATCCGCTTCGCCCCGCTGAACTCCTGGCCGGACAACGGCAACCTCGACAAGGCGCGCCGTCTGCTCTGGCCGTTGAAGAAGAAATACGGCAACGCCGTCTCCTGGGCCGACCTGATCATCCTTGCAGGCACCATCGCCTATGAAAACATGGGCCTGAAGACCTTCGGCTTCGGCTTCGGCCGCGATGACATCTGGCATCCGGAAATCGACACCTATTGGGGTGCCGAGAAGGAATGGCTCGCCCCCTCCGACAATCGCTACGAGGATGTCGGCAAGCCCGACACGATGGAAAACCCGCTGGCCGCCGTGCAGATGGGCTTGATCTATGTGAATCCGGAAGGCGTCAACGGCCAGCCCGATCCGCTGAAGACCGCCGCGCAGGTGCGCGAGACCTTCGCCCGCATGGCCATGGATGACGAGGAAACCGCGGCCCTGACCGCCGGCGGTCACACCGTCGGCAAGACCCACGGCAACGGCGATGCCGCCACGCTCGGCGCCGAGCCGGAAGCCGCCGAAATCGAAAACCAGGGCTTCGGCTGGATCAATCCGAACCAGGCCGGCAAGGCCGCCAATGCGGTCACCTCCGGCATCGAAGGTGCGTGGACCACGAATCCGACCAAGTTCGACATGGGCTATTTCGAGCTCCTGTTCGGCTATGAGTGGGAACTCGCCAAGAGCCCGGCCGGTGCCAACCAGTGGCAGCCCGTCGGCATCAAGGAAGAGCACATGCCGGTCGACGCAAGCGATCCTTCGGTCCGCCGCATGCCGATCATGACCGACGCCGACATGGCCATGAAGATGGACCCGGCCTATCGCGCCATCTGCGAAAAGTTCATGGCCGATCCGGACTACTTCAAGGACACCTTCGCCCGTGCGTGGTTCAAGCTGACCCACCGCGATATGGGTCCCAAGGCCCGTTATGTCGGTCCGGACGTCCCGCAGGAAGAGCTGATCTGGATGGATCCGGTTCCGGAAGGCCCGACCAACTACGATATCGGCGCAATCAAGTCGAAGATCGCGACGTCCGGCCTGTCCATCGCCGAGCTGGTCTCCACCGCATGGGACAGCGCCCGTACTTACCGCGGCTCCGACATGCGCGGCGGCGCCAACGGCGCCCGTATCCGCCTTGCTCCGCAGAAGGACTGGGAAGGCAACGAGCCTGCCCGTCTGGCCAAGGTGCTCGGCGTGCTTGAGCCGATCGCGAAGGAATACGGCGCGAGCGTCGCCGACGTGATCGTGCTGGCCGGTAATGTCGGCGTCGAGCAGGCTGCCAAGGCTGCCGGTTACGACATCTCCGTACCGTTCGCTCCGGGTCGCGGCGACGCGACCGACGAGATGACCGATGCGGACTCATTCGACGTGCTCGAGCCGCTTGCCGACGGCTACCGCAACTGGGTGAAGAAGGACTATGTCGTCAGCCCGGAAGAGCTGATGCTCGACCGCACCCAACTGATGGGCCTGACCGCGGCCGAAATGACCGTTCTGGTCGGCGGCATGCGCGTCATGGGCGCCAATCACGGCGGCACGAAGCACGGTGTCTTCACCGACCGCGAGGGCGCGCTGACGACGGACTTCTTCGTCAATCTCACCGACATGGCCTACAAGTGGGTGCCTGTGGACAGCGGCACCTACGAGATCCGCGACCGCAAGACCGACAAGGTCGCGTGGACGGCGAACCGCGTGGACCTGGTGTTCGGCTCGAACTCCATCCTGCGCGCCTATGCCGAGGTCTATGCCCAGGACGACGCCAGCGAGAAGTTCGTCAAGGATTTCGTGGCAGCCTGGACCAAGGTGATGAACGCCGACCGCTTCGACATCGCCTGATCGCGAAGCGCATCATCCCGAAAGCCGGCGCGGTCTCCGTGCCGGTTTTCTTGTTCGGGAAAAAATAAAGCCGGGGCAGGGCCCCGGCTTATAAATTGGACGTCCCGGCTCAGGGAGGAGATTGGAGGGAGCCGGCGGCATCCATCAGGAGGAACGCACCCGGTGTCTCCACCGGTATGGGTTTGTTATAAACATTCCCATAAAGGCATATATACTTTGCTCCTTTGATTGGCGGCTTGATCAGGATCAAACGAAACTCTTTTTTCTAACCGATTGGTCAAGCGATGGCGTTTTGGCGCGCATCCGGCTAAATGCTGCGCCTGAGAAACCGAAACCACCGGATTATCGAGAAAATGCGCCTTGGCGGACGGGTCAGCGCGGCCATTGAAGTGCTGCAGGATATCGAGGAGCGTCGCCGGCCGGCCGCCGACGCATTGAAGGACTGGGGCCTGTCGCACCGCTTCGCCGGGTCCGGCGATCGCGCGGCCATTGGCAATCTCGTCCACGACGCCCTGCGCAAGAAGCTCTCGACCGCCCATCTGATGGACGACGGCGGCGCTGCCGCGCTGGCCTTCGGCACGCTGTGGCGCCAGTGGGGCGTCTCTGTCGACAAGATGCATGAGCTGTTCGACGACGACCGCTTCGCGCCGGAAGTGCCGACACGGGCGATCGAGGCGGCTGCGGATCGCGATTTTGTCTTCGCCAGGCCGCATGTCGAGGCCGATATCCCGGACTGGTGCGCCGACTATTTCGAGGAAAATTTCGACGACGAATGGATCGCCGAGGCCTCCGCCCTGTCGGAGCGTGCGCCGCTCGACATGCGCGTCAACACACTGAAGGCCGGCCGCGACAAGGTGCAGAAGCAATTGGCGAAGTTCGGCGCCAAGCCGACGAAGATCGCCCGTCACGGCTTGCGCGTCCTGCCGGGCAAGGGGCCGGAGCGCCTGCCCAACGTGCAGGCCGAACCCGCTTTCCAGAAGGGCTGGTTCGAGATCCAGGACGAGGGCAGCCAGATCGTGTCCGATCTCGTCTTTGCGCAGCCTGGCGAACAGGTTTTCGACTATTGCGCGGGCGGCGGCGGCAAGACGCTGGCGCTCTCCGCCGCGCTCGACAACAAGGGCCAGGTCCATGCCTGGGACGCCGACAAGTCGCGCCTCGCGCCGATCTTCGACCGTCTGAAGCGCGCCGGCACCCGCAACGTCCAGGTGCATGCCGCCGACGCCGACCTGTCGCCGCTCGAAGGCCGGATGGACCGCGTCCTCGTCGATGCGCCCTGCACCGGCTCGGGCACCTGGCGGCGCAATCCGGACGCCAAGTGGCGGCTGCAGCCGGCGGCGCTGGAAAAGCGGCTAGCCGAGCAGGCTGAAGTGCTCGACAAGGCGTCGCGATACGTCAAGCCCGGCGGCTTCCTCGTCTATGTCACCTGCTCGCTGATCCCGCAGGAAAACGAGTATCAGGTCTACGCCTTCGGCGACCGGCACAAGAACTACGATCTCCTGTCGGCGGGCGAGGTTTGGCAGGATCTGTTCGGTCTCGACAAGCCGCAGCCCTGGTCGGCCGACATGAAATGCATCACGCTGACGCCGCGCGCCACCGGCACCGACGGCTTTTTCTTCGCGGTGATGCAGCGGCAAGGCTGAACCAAACGGCCGGTCGGGCGTAGTCAGGGTAGAACCCGAAGGAGGACCGATCCATGCGCCCCGCACCGACTTCCCCGCCGCTGCCCGGCTGGTTGACGCTTGCCCTGTTCGTCTTTTTCGTACTCGGCGGCGGCACCCTGATCGGCATGCTGTTCCAGCCCGGTGAGTGGTATGCCTCGCTCGACAAGCCGTTTTTCACGCCGCCGGACTGGGTGTTTGCCCCGGTTTGGATCTCACTTTACGTCATGATCGCGGTCGCCGGCTGGCGCACATGGCGGCGCGACCCGGCGAGCCTGGCGATGCAGGTCTGGTTCGGCCAGCTTGCCTTCAATTTCATGTGGACATCCACGTTTTTCGGCATGCAATTGCCTGCACTGGCATTTCTCGTAATTGTCATCATGGCCGGATTGATCATTGTTTTCATGCGCTTGACGTGGAAGCATGATCGGGTGAGCGCCATGTTGTTCTCGCCATATCTGGCATGGACCGGTTTTGCGGCTGTCCTCAACGGGGGGATCTGGGGGCTTAATTGATGGAATTCTTCGAGCGGCGGACGCGCGACAGCTTTGCGGCTCAGCCCGCCATGCAGACCATGGGCGCGACGCTTGCCGAGGTCGGCGAGGGCCACGTCATCATCGAGATGCCCTATGACAAGAAGCTCACCCAGCAGCACGGTTTCCTGCATGGCGGTATCGTTTCCGCCGGGCTCGATTCCGCCTGCGGCTTCGCCGCACTGACGATGCTGCCGCCCGAAAGCGGCATTCTCACCATCGAGTTCAAGATCAATTTACTTGCACCGGCCAAGGGAGATCGGTTTCGTTTCGAGGGCAATGTGACCAAGCCGGGCCGCACCATTACAGTGACGGATGGCGTGGCCTATGCGGCCACCGGCGGGGAAACGAAGCGGATCGCCACCATGACGGCGACGATGATGACGATCCTTGGCCGCGACGATGTGAAGGACTGAGCCGTGAAGAGCGTTGGTGACAGAAAAATCCTCTATGTCATGGCGGCCGACGCCGAATACGGCCCGCATCTGCAGGAGCGGTTTACGCCGCTAATGTGTGGCGTGGGTCCGGTGGAGGCGGGCGTCAATATGGCGCGCGCGCTCGCCGCCGGCAAACCGGACATTGTCGTGTCGCTTGGTTCTGCCGGCTCGCGCACGCTCGAGCAGGCAGAGGTCTTCCAGGTGGCCTCCGTTTCCTATCGCGACATGGATGCCTCTCCGTTGGGTTTCGAGAAGGGCCGTACGCCTTTCCTTGACCTGCCGGCGGAAGTGGAACTGCCATTGCGTGTCGAGGGCTTGCCATCTGTGCGGCTGTCGACGGGCGCCGGTATCGTCTCGGGCGCCGCCTACGAAGCCATTGACGCCGATATGGTCGACATGGAGACCTTCGCCGTCCTGCGTGCCTGCATGGCCTTCGACGTGCCGCTGATCGGTCTGCGCGGCGTATCCGACGGCGCGGCCGATCTGCATCATTTCGATGACTGGACACAATATCTGCATGTCATCGACGAAAAGCTCGCCTCGGCGGTCGATTGCGTCGAGACGGCTTTGGCGGGCGGGACGATCTGATGAGTTCGGATCGCGTAATCGGTGCGATCCGCCAATGCCGTCCCGAGGACCTGCCGGAACTGTGCGAACTGGTCAACGAGATCATCCTGATGGGCAGCACGACCGCGCTCGAGAGGCCGTTCACGGTGGAGGGTTTCGTCGATCATTTCTTCAATCAGCAGATCCAGATCAGCTGTTTCGTCGCCGAGGGGACGGAGGGGGAACTGCTGGGCTTCCAGATTCTCTCGTACCACGAACAGTTGCCGGAGGACTGGGCCGACATCGCCACCTTCGTACGCACGTCGCCACGCTTTTCGGGCGTCGGCACGGCGCTTTTCACCGATACCGTCGAACTGGCCGACAAATTCGAGATCAACACGCTGAACGCGGTCATTCGTGCCGACAATGTCGGCGGCATCGCCTATTACGAGAAAATGGGCTTCACCACCTGGAAGGTTGAAAAGGACGTGCCGCTGAGGAGCGGCCGGCCGGTCGACCGCATCTACATGCGTTATCTCGTGCGTCACGCTACGCTTCCGCACGAGGAAATCCCGGACGAGGCCTGAGGCAATACTGCCTTTCTAGCGGCCGCCGATTCCCGTGTGCACTGCAAAATAATCCGTGCGCCGGGGGCGTGAACGATTGCATCGCGCGCCGCATCGTCATAAACGCTCGACATGAGCGCTCCCGAACTGACCATTCACCCCGAAAACGTCCTCATCATCGACTTCGGCAGCCAGGTGACGCAGTTGATTGCGCGCCGCGTCCGCGAGGCCGGCGTCTATTCGGAGATCGTGCCGTTCCAGTCCGCCGAGGAAGGTTTCAACCGCCTGAAACCGAAAGCGGTCATCCTGTCTGGAAGCCCGGCATCCACCATCGAGATCGGTAGCCCGCGCGCGCCGGACATCGTTTGGGAGAGCGGTCTTCCGGTTCTCGGCATCTGTTACGGCGAACAGACCATGTGCGCCCAGCTAGGCGGCAAGGTCGAGGGCGGCCATCACCGCGAATTCGGCCGCGCCTTTCTGGAGATCGAAAAGGACAATCCGCTCTTCGAGGGTGTCTGGCAGAAGGGTGAGCGCCACCAGGTCTGGATGAGTCACGGCGACCGGGTCACCGCGCTGCCCGAGGGTTTCGAGGTTGTCGGCACCTCGCCCAACGCGCCATTTGCGGCCATCGCCGACATTGCGCGCGGTTATTACGCCGTCCAGTTCCACCCGGAAGTCGTCCACACGCCCGACGGCGCGAAGCTGCTGGCCAACTTCGTCCACAACATCGCCGGGCTGAAGGGCGACTGGACGATGGCCGCCTACAAGGATCAGGCGATCGCCACCATCCGTAAGCAGGTCGGCGACAGCAAAGTCATCTGCGGCCTGTCCGGCGGCGTCGATTCTTCCGTTGCGGCGTTGCTGATCCACGAGGCCATCGGCGACCAGCTGACCTGCATCCTCGTCGACCACGGCCTGATGCGCAAGAACGAGGCGGCCGAGGTCGTCTCCATGTTCCGCGAGCATTACAACATCCCGCTGGTTCACGTGGATGCGTCGGACACCTTCATCGGTGCGCTCGAAGGCGAGGCCGATCCGGAGGTCAAACGCAAGACCATCGGCAAGCTGTTCATCGACGTGTTCGAGCAAGAGGCCAACAAGCTCGGCGGCGCCGATTTCCTCGCTCAGGGCACGCTCTATCCCGACGTGATCGAGAGCGTCTCGTTCACCGGTGGGCCGTCGGTGACGATCAAGAGCCATCACAATGTTGGCGGTCTGCCGGAACGCATGAACATGCAACTGGTCGAGCCGCTGCGCGAACTGTTCAAGGACGAGGTGAGGGCGCTCGGCCACGAGCTCGGCCTGCCGGACCATTTCATCGGCCGTCATCCGTTCCCCGGCCCGGGGCTTGCCATCCGCTGCCCCGGCGGCGTGTCGCGCGAGAAGATCCGCATCCTGCAGGAAGCCGACGCCATCTATCTCGACGAGATCCGCAAGGCCGGCCTCTACGACGCCATCTGGCAGGCTTTCGCCGTGTTGCTGCCGGTGCAGACAGTTGGCGTCATGGGCGACGGCCGCACCTATGAATTCGTCTGCGCGCTGCGTGCCGTGACCTCCGTCGACGGCATGACGGCGGATTTCTTCCACTACGACATGGAATTCCTCGGCAACGCTGCCACCCGCATCATCAACGAGGTGCGCGGCATCAACCGCGTCGTCTACGACGTCACCTCCAAGCCGCCCGGCACGATCGAGTGGGAGTGAGGGGAAGCTCTTTGTGATAAGGCGTTGATTTAAAACGAATTCTTTATGTATTCAGTCAAGCTGATTTGTGATGTTGCATGCCTGTCATTCAAGGCAAGTCAGCGCTCCTTCAAATGACGTTTTATCGGGGTTTTGGAGATTTCCGGGCCGGGCATCTTTGGCACCAACGCAGCGAACATCAGAGCATGTTGAGGTTTGTTTGTCCCGCTAATCGCCATCTGGATCTGCAGTTCGTTGAAAGGCCTAAATCGGCGGGAATGGTCCTTCGCCGAGAAGAAGCGTAGGCGTTTCACCGCGCCAGCCAGCCGCCGTCGACCGGCAGGATCGCGCCGTGCACGAAGCGTGCGGCGTCACTTGCGAGGAAGACGACGGGACCGGCGATGTCGTCGGGCTCGCCCCAGCGTTTCGCGGGAACGCGCGCCAGCAGTTCCGCCGAACGGTCCTTGTCCGCCTGGAGCGCCGCCGTGTTGTCGGTGGCGACATAGCCGGGCGCGACGGCGTTGACGTTGACACCTTGGGATGCCCACTCGTTGGAAAATGCACGAACGATCTGCGCGATGCCGCCCTTGGCCGCGGCATATCCGGGTACGTTTATCCCGCCCTGGAAGCTCAGCACCGAAGCGACGAAGACGATCTTGCCGCCGCCGCGCCCGATCATTCGGCGGCCCAATTCTCGGGTCAGCATGAAGGGCGCCGATAGGTTCACCTCTATGACATGGTCCCAGTCGGCGTCGCCATGCTCCGCGGCCGGCGCGCGCCGGATCGTGCCGGCATTGTTGACGAGGATATCGATCGCATGAGCGTCACGGTCGAGCTCCTCGACGAAACGGTGCAATGCCGCGCGGTCGGAGAAATCGCAGCGATAGGCGGTAAAGCGCCGGCCCGCCGCCGTGACATCCTTTTCGACCTCGCTCCCTTCGCTTTCGAGCCCCGCGCTGACGCCGACAATGTCGGCGCCGGCGTCGGCGAGCGCCTTGGCGATCGCGTGGCCGATTCCGCGCCGGCAGCCGGTGACGAGAGCGGTTTTGCCGGAGAGATCGAACGGGAAATGCGCCAAGCGAGCCTCCTCAGATCAGCATGCGCCGCGGATCGGCGATGAGGCGTGCGTAATGGGCGAGAAACCGCGCGGCGTCCGCCCCGTTGATGACGCGGTGGTCATAGGAGAGATCGAGAGGTGCGAAGCGGACCGGCTGAAATGCCTCGCCGTCCCAGACGGGCACCGTCTCGGTGCGGGTGATGCCGAGGATTGCCAGTTCCGGCGGGTTGACGATCGGCGTGAAGGCGGTGCCGCCGATGCCGCCGAGATTGGTGATCGACATGGAGGCGCCGCCCATCTCGTCGGGGCGAATCTTGCGGTCCTTGGCGCGAGCCGCGAGATCGGCGATCTCGGATGCTATGGCCCACAGTCCCTTGCGGTCGGCGTCGCGGATCACCGGCACCATCAGCCCGTGCGGAGTGTCTACGGCGATGCCGAGATGGACGTAACGCTTGAGTATCAACGTCTTGTTGTCCGGAGAGAGCGAGGCGTTGAAGCGGGGAAAGGCGCGTAATGTCTTCGCGAGCGCCTTGGCGTGGAAGGTGAGCGCCGTGAGCTTCACGCCGCGCGCGGTGGCCTCTTCCTTCAGCGCGGCGCGGAAGCGTTCCACCGCGCTCATGTCGGCTCGGTCGTGATGGGTCACCGCCGGGATCAGCGCCTGCGCGGCGGCGAGATTGCCTGCCGCAACCTGCGCGAAGCGCGTCACCGGTTCTTCCGTGATCGGGCCGAAGGCGGCATGATCGACATCCCAGTAGGACACGCCGTCGGATGCCGGGGAGGGCGCGCCCGCCGGCTTACGCTCGAGATCCTCCTTGGCGATGGTCTCACGGCCAAGTTCCTTGGCAAGTGCGTCGATATCGATGCCCTTGCGGCCGGCAAGGGCGCGGGTGGACGGGCTGGCGATGGCGGCGGTCATCGGCGTCTCCTTACCAGTTGGCCGAAATGTACTGGGTTTCCATGAATTCCAGTATGCCCTCGTGGCCGCCCTCGCGGCCGAGGCCGGACTGCTTGACGCCGCCGAACGGCGCGGCGGGGTCGGACACCAGTCCGCGGTTCAGCCCGACCATGCCGTATTCGAGCTTCTCGCAGACCTGCATGCCGCGCTTCATGTCTTCGGTGAAGACATAGGCGACGAGCCCGTACTCCGTGTCGTTGGCGCGCCGGATGACGTCAGCCTCGTCGTTAAAGGTCTGGATCGCGGCGACGGGGCCGAAGATCTCGTCATGCACGCAGTCGGCGTCCTCGGTGACGCCGAACAGGACTGTCGGCGGGTAGAAGAACCCCTTTCCGTTCGGAATGGTGCCGCCGAGCTTGAGTTCGGCGCCCTTCTTCACCGCGTCGTCGACGAAATGGACGACCTTGTCGCGCGTGTCCGCATTGACCAGCGGGCCGACATCGATGCCGTCCTCGAGACCGTTGCCCACCTTCAGCTTGGCCATGCGCCCGGTGAACTTCTCCGTGAAGGCCTCCGCCACGCGGTCATGGACGTAGAGTCGGTTGGCCGCCGTGCAGGCCTCGCCGAGATTGCGCATCTTGGCGAGCATCGCGCCCTCGACGGCAGTGTCGATATCGGCGTCCTCGAAGACGATCAGCGGCGCGTTGCCGCCGAGTTCCATCGCCGGCTTCAGAACCTGGTCGGCGGCGGCATGCAACAGCTTGCGGCCGACGGATGTCGAACCGGTGAACGAGACGACCCTGACCCGCGGGTCGTGAAGCATGTAATCGACCAGCGCGCCGGTCTTTCTCGACGGCAGTACGTTGACGAGGCCCTTTGGTACGCCGGCTTCCTCGAGCAGCGGCATCAGTTCCAGCATGGTCAGCGGCGTTTCCGAGGCCGGCTTGATGATCACGGGACAGCCTGCGGCCAGCGCCGGGGCAATCTTGCGCGTACCCATGGCCGCCGGGTAGTTCCACGGCGTCACCAGCACGGCGATTCCGGCGGGTTTGTGCTGGACGACGATGCGCGCGCCGGACGCCGGCGCATGGGTGATCAGCCCGTCGGCGCGCACGGCCTCCTCGGAAAACCAGCGGAAGAATTCCGCGGCATAGGCGGCTTCGCCCATAGCGTCGCCGCGCGCCTTGCCGTTTTCCAGCGTGATCAGCCGAGCGAAGTCCTCCAGCCGTGCCGTCATCAGTTCGAAGGCCTTGCGCAGTACTTCCGCACGTTCGCGCGGCTTGCGCCCGGCCCAATCGGCAAAGGCGGCTCCTGCCGCGTCCAGAGCCGCGTCCGCGTCGGCGATCTCGGCCGAGGCGACGCTTGCCAGCACCTCCTCTGTCGCAGGGTTGATGACGTCGAAACGTTCGCCCTCGGCGCCATTGCGCCACTGGCCGTCGATGTAAAGGTCGGTGTGGTTCATCTTGTATCTCCGGGTCAGAGCAGATGGCGCATCGGGTCTTGCAGCCGCGCCGCCATCTCTTGGACAATTGCAATAGCGGCTTCCGGTTCCAGAATGCCGGCCGGGGAATCCAGGACGATTTCGAACGCGTTTTCGCTGTCCGCAACGCTGATGGCCGGCACGGCGGATGCGCCGAAGCGCGCCGCTATGACGGCGCTGCCCGTGAGGTCACGCAGGATCAGCGCCGGGGTTGCATCCTCCTTCACCGCATCGATGGCGGACAATCCGCAGAGATCAGGGTCCGCGAAAAGGACGCTCCGCTGGCTGAGCGGCTTTTGCGCCTCGGCGACCAGCGGTCGCTCCCGCGCGGGAGCGGCGCTGCGCAGGCTTGCCGCCGCGAATGCCGCAAGGATGGCGAGGTCGTCGATTTCGCCGTCGCTCTCGCCAGCCAGCCAGGCGCGAAACGCGTCGTATTCCGTCTTCGCCACCCGCGCCTCGACGCGGTCGGCTGCGTTGGCGGGCGCGGCGGCGGAGGGAGCGGGCAGGGCGGCGAGCCGGTCAAGGTCGGCCGCATGATAGGGCTGTGGATGGCCCTCGGCGGCCAGCCGCGCGAGATCGAGGCCGCGCTCGGTGGCGAGCCTTCTGGCCTTGGGCGACGCGAGAATCCTCCCTCCCGGAAAGGGTTGAGCGGCAATGCGTTTCGGAGCGGGCTGCGGCGTTTCCGCTTTTGTCGAGGAAGCCGTCTCTTCCCTCGGCTGCGGCTCGCTTTCTTGCTTTTCTGCGGCCTTGCGCTGTATCGGGGCTTCCGGCTTGTCCGCCGTGATGACGGCGATGACATCGCCAACGGGCACGTTCTCGCCGGCCTCGGCGCGCAGTTCGGCGACAAAGCCGTCATGGCCGGCCTCGACCTCCATCACCGACTTGTCGGTCTCGACTTCCAGCAGCACGTCTCCGGCCGCGACCGCATCACCCGGCGCCTTGTGCCAGGCGACGATCAGGCCGGTGTCCTGCGCCATGCCGAGCGCCGGCATGATGATTTCCTTGCCGTCGACCGATGTTGCGGGGGCGGACGCTTCGGCTGTCTCAGCCTTCTTGGCAGTTTCTCCCGGCTGGTCCGCGATCACCGCCACGACATCGCCGACCGGCACGTTGTCGCCTTCGCCTGCGCGGATGTCGGCGAGATAGCCGTCCGCCTGCGCCTCGACCTCCATCGTCGCCTTGTCGGTCTCGACCTCCATCAGCACGTCGCCGGACGCGACCTTGTCGCCCGCCTGTTTCCGCCAGGCGACGATCAAGCCGGTATCCTGCGCCATGCCGAGCGCCGGCATGATGACGTCATGCGGCATGGAAGAGCTCCCCGCGCACGCTCAGCCGCGCGTTTTCGGCGACCGCTTCCGGAGTCGGCACCGTTAAGTCCTCCAGCGCCGGCGAGAACGGCACCGGCACGTCCATGGCGCCCATGCGCAAAACCGGCGCATCGAGATGATAGAAGGCCTTCTCGTTGATCCGGCTGGCGATTTCGCCCGTGACACCGAAATTCCGATGTCCCTCGTCGATGACTATGGCACGGCTGGTCTTGCGCACCGATGCGAGGATCGTCTCCTCGTCCAGCGGCACGATGGTGCGCGGATCGATGATCTCGGCGGAGATGCCGTCGCGTTCCAGCAACTCGGCGGCCTTGAGCGCGACCTGCACCATCGAGGAAGTCGCGACCAGCGTGATGTCGCGGCCTTCGCGCAGTACCGCCGCCTCGCCGAAGGGGATCAGGTATTCCTCCTCCGGCACCGGCGCCTTGTCGTTGTACATCAGTTTGTCTTCGAAGATGACGACCGGATTGTCGTCGCGGATAGCCGTCTTCATCAGGCCCTTGGCTTCGTAGGCCGAGGAGGGCAGGGCGACCTTCAGCCCGGGGATATGCGCCACAAGCGCGTGCAGCGACTGTGAATGCTGGGCGGCGGAACGCCGTGTCGCGCCGAGATTGGTCCTAAGCACCAGCGGCACGCTCAGCTTTCCGCCCGACATGTAATGCGTCTTGGCGGCCTGGTTGCAGAGCTGGTCCATGACGAGGAACAGGAAATCGCCGAACATCAGGTCGACGATCGGCCGCGAGCCGGTCATCGCCGCGCCGACCGCCATGCCCATGAAGCCCGGCTCCGAGATCGGCGTGTCGATGATGCGTTCGGGGCCGAATTCCTCCACCAGGCCGGCGAGCACCTTGAACGGCGTGCCCGCCTCGGCGACATCCTCGCCGATCAGGAAGATCGTCGGATCGCGCCGCATCTCTTCGGCAATCGCCTCGTTGACGGCCTTGGACAGCGTGATTTCGCGGGACATGGAAATCTCCTCAGACATAGGAAAGCGCGTGCTCGACACCGGCGAAAACATGCATGTCGACCTCGCCGGCCGGCGGATAGTCGGCGTCCAGTGCGTATTGCACCGCGGCTTCCGCGTCGGCCTTGATCTCGTCGTTGATGGTGACCAGCTCGTCGGCGGTCAGGATGCCCTCGGCTTCCAGCCACTTGCCGAAATTGGTGATCGGGTCGCGCGTGGTTTTCCACTCCGCTTCCTCGTCCTTGGTGCGGTAATAGTCGCGGTTGATGTCGCCGACATGGTGGCCGTGATAGCGGTAGGTCTTCAGCTCGATGAAGAACGGGCCTTCGCCCTTCCTCGCCCGCGCCACCAGCTTCTGGGCGAGCTCGTTGACGGCGAGCACGTCCTGGCCGTCGACCGAATGCGACTCGATGCCGAAGGCCTCGGCGCGCGCGGTCAGCGACCCGGCGGCGATCTCCTCGGTCTTGGTGTATTCCGAATAGCCGTTGTTCTCGCAGGCATAGATGACCGGCAGCTTCCACAGCGCGGCCATGTTCATGACCTCGTACCAGAGGCCCTGCGCCGTGGCGCCGTCGCCGAAGAAGCACACGGCAACGTCCCTGGCGCCGAGCCGCTTCGCCGATAGCGCCGCGCCGGTGGCGATGCCCATGGAGCCTCCGACGATGGCGTTGGCGCCGAGATTGCCGTGGCTCTGGTCGGCGATGTGCATCGAGCCGCCCTTGCCGCGGCAGTAGCCTTCCGCCTTGCCGAGCAGCTCGCAGAACATTTCCCTGAACTCCGCGCCCTTGGCCACGCAGTGGCCGTGGCCGCGGTGGGTCGACGTGATCTTGTCGCTGTCCTCCAGTGCCTCGCAGATGCCGACGGCGACCGCCTCTTGGCCGGAATACATGTGCGTCAGGCCCGGCATCTTGGCCGAAAGATAGAGCTGGTTCGCATTGTCCTCGAAGGCGCGGATTCGCACCATCTGGCGGTACATGCGCAGATAGTCGTCGCGGTTGGACTTCTTCTTTCGCTGTGCCATCGGCAAAGCTCCTAGTAGCGGTGCGAGATCGGCAGTTCCTCGGCCGGGAAAAGGCTGATCACCTGGCAGCCGGTGTCGGTGACGACGACCTCCTCCTCGATCCGCGCCGCCGAGTAGCCGTCGGATGCCGGGCAGTAGGTCTCCAGCGCGAAGACCATGCCGGTTTCGATTTCCATCGGATTGTCGAGGCTGACGGCGCGGCTGATGATCGGGCGCTCGTGCAGCGCCAGCCCGAGGCCATGGCCGAATTGCAGGCCGAAGGCCGACAGTTCATCGGGAAAGCCGAACTCCTCGGCCTTCGGCCAGACCTTGGCGACCGTGTCGGTGGTCACGCCCGGCTTGATCAGCTGGATCGCGGCGTCCAGCCATTCGCGGCAGCGGATATAGGCGTCGGTCTGTGACGGGGTCGCCCGGCCGATATTGAACGTGCGGTAGTAGCAGGTCCGGTATCCCTGGTAGGACTGCAATATGTCGAAGAACGCCTGGTCGCCGGGCCGGAAATAGCGGTCAGTGAAATTGTGCGGATGCGGATTGCAGCGCTCGCCGGCAATCGCGTTGATCGCCTCGACATCGTCCGAGCCCATCTCGTAGAGCATCTTGTTGGACATGGCGACGATGTCGCTCTCGCGGATGCCCGGTCTCAGCTCCTGCCAGATCATGTGATAGACGCCGTCGACCATCGAGGCCGCCTGGTTCAAGAGATGGATCTCGTCGATGTTCTTGATCTCGCGGGCGCCCAGCATGATCTGCTGGCCGTCGACGACCTTCACGCCGGCCTCCTGCAGCGCGAAGAACATCGCCGTCTCGGCATAGTCGACGCCGACCGGCATGTCGGCGACGCCGGCCTTCTTGAGAAGCGAATAGATCTCCTCGGCGTAGCGCTTCATCAGCCCGAAAGAGGGCGGGATGGTGCCGCGCATCCCGACGACGCCGGCGAGCATCCTGTCCGGATCCAGCCAGTCGCAATATTCGCGGTGGTGGACGGCGGCGGAGCCGAAGTCCCAGACATAGGGCTCCTCGTCGCCGGCAAGCAGCGCGAAGCGGCACATCTTGTCGCGTTCCCATTCGCCGATCTTGGTGCCCGAGACGTAACGGATGTTGTTGACGTCGAAGAGTAGCAGAGCGCCACAGTCGGACTTCTTCAACGCGTCCTTGGCGCGGCCGAGGCGATAGCGCCGCAGCCGGTCGTGGTCGACGCGTCGCTCGAAATCGACCGCCGTGTGACCGAGCGCGGGAATGTGCCGGTCCCAGCGCCAGTTCGGATCTATGTCGCCGGGTTGCAGGATGCGTGGGTTGAGTGCGGTCGTGTTCATGATTGCCTCTTCTGTGCGGCGGGGGCGCCATTCGGTCGGAAGTCGGGTCGGTGAAGGCCGCCGGCGGCTACTGGATGCACCAGCCGCCGTCGATGTGGATCATCTGGCCGGTCATGTAGTCACTCTCGGGACTGGCCAGGAAAGCGGCCGTGCCCTTGATGTCGTCAGGATAGGAGACGCGCTTTATCTTGAGCTCGTTAGCGACGATGTCCTCGTAGGCCTGCCCCTCGCGTTTCTTGAAGCCGATATCGACGAGGTCCTTGTCGAGCTGTTCCCACAGCGGGGTCACGACGACGCCCGGCGCGTAGCCGTTGACGGTGATGTTGTGTTCGGCGAGCGCGATCGCGCCGCAATGGGTGAGCGCCAGGCAGCCATATTTAGAGGTGCAGTAGACGGTGACGTCGATCAGCGGCTTGCGCGAAGCGATGGAGCCGACATTGATCAGCTTGTAGGGATAGTCCTGCGGCCCCTGAGCGATCATCTGCCTGGCAGCTTCCTGCATTCCCAGCCACATGGCCTTGGTGTTGACGTTCATGATGAGGTCCCAGTTGTCCTCGTCGATGTCCATGAAGAACCGCGGCTTGTTCAGCCCGGCGTTGAACAGCGCGACATTGATCATGCCGAACTCGTCCACGGTCGCCTTGACGGCCGCCGCGTTGTCCTCCCGCTTGGTGACGTCGAGCTTGACGGCGATCGCCTTGCCGTTGCCGATACTGTTGATCCGCTCGGCCATTTCGTTGGCGCCATCGAGATCGACGTCGCCAAGGCACACATTGGCCCCCTGTTCGGCGAAATGCTCGGCATTCGCGGCACCCATCCCGCGGGCGGCGCCCGTGATGAGGATGTTCTTTCCCTTGAGCCGTTGCGGATCCATCTGTTCCTCCCCGTTGCAAATCTAGGTTTTCATGGCTTCTTCGGCCCGTGCCTGGGCCTTCTTGAGCGCTTCGCGCGGCGTGACGATGCCGCGCAGCATGTCGTGCATCTCTTCGCCGCAAATCTTGATGATGTCGCAGATCTGCGGCACCGGCGGCCGCGGCCAGAACTGCAGCTCGTCACGCCAGGACATGCCGTCGACCGCCTCGAATATCTGCGACAGGCGGCTGACTTCCGGGTCGGCGCCGACCGAGTAGCGCGGCGCGGTGCGGCTGCCGTTCTGGACGTAGAGCTTCTGCGCCTCGGGCGACGTGAAGGCGATCAGCGCTTCCACCGCGTCGGCCTTGCGCTCTTCGGGCAGATTGCTCGGAATGCCGAGAACATAGCCGCCGACCGGCGCTACGGGAGCGCCTCGGGGACCGGCAGGATGAGGAAGATAGCCCGTCTGCGCATAGGCCGGAGACGACGGATCAAGCTCGAAATAAGGGGCGAGCAGCGTGTAACCGTAAGCCATCGCGACCTTGCCGGCGGCATATGGCCGGACGCGTTCGTACCAGGACATCGACAGGATGTCGGGCGGCGAGAACCGCGCCAGCGCCATCAGGTATTCCGCCGCTTCCAACCCGCCGTCGCTGTCGATCGTCGGCACGAGGTCGGCGCGATCCAGGTGATCGGCATCGAAGCCGCCGGCGATCTCCTGCAGATTGAAGACCGGCTGGCCGAAACCGCCGCAGGTCATCATGAAGGTGTGGCCGAGCGCCGTGCCGCGCGCGCCGTTCCATGCGATCCCGTAGCGGCCCTGAGCCGGATCGTGAAAGTGCTCGGCCGCGCGCAAGACGGCGTCGGTGGTGGTCGGCGGCTCGAGCCCTTCCTCCGCGAACAGGTCCTTGCGATAGAAAAGCAGTTCCGGCGTGGTCTGGCTGGGAACGCCGTAGGGGCGGCCGGCCCAGTGCGCGGCGCGCCAGCCGGCGGTGTGGAAATCGCTAGGATCCAGCCGGTTCACGTCCATGATCTCGTCGAGCGGAAGCAGAAGCTCCCTGGTCGCGAACTCGCCGATCCATGGCAGGTCGACCGCGATGATGTCGTATCGGCTCGTCTTGCGCTGGGCATTGCGCAGCGCCTCCTCGTGCAATCTGTCGATCGAGAACGCGCGCTGATGGATGGGGACGCCGATAACCTGCTCGAACTGGCGCTTCAGGGTATCCATGACCATGAAGGTGGGATCGCCATGGACGAGGATACGCAAACCGCCCGGCAGGGTGAGCGGTTCGGGCAGCACCTGTGGCGGCTGGATCGACTGGCCGTAAATATAGGACCCGCCGAAATAGTAGTCGCGGGTGTCCGGTTCGCGGATGTCTCCCCCGAAGGACTTGGCGGCAAGACGTTTTACGCGTCCGCACATCTGCATCCACTGGTCGATGAGTTCCGCACTCGGGTGCAGAGTGAAGCTCTTGCCGGTGCGCGTGCGCGGGCGTTGTTCGATCATGCCGGCCTGCTGCATCTCGTTCAGCCGCCGCACGGCCGTGGCGTAGGGCACGCCGGCCGCTGCGGTCAGCGAAGAGGGCGTGACCGGCTTGGCTTCGAGATGGTTGCGGATGAGACAGGTCGCCATTTTGAAGTAGGGGGCAGGCGTCGACAGATCGAGCGCGGCTTCGATCTCGAGGTTGAAGTCCTCCAGGAACGTCATGATCTCGAGGATCTCGTCGCGTGCGCGCATCGAAATCGGCGGGTCTGTCCTTCCTTTTCCTCCGTAACTCGTAGGTGTTGCGCTGTTTCGGCCCGCTGTCGTGGAAAACGCTGTGTCGGAATTGTCCAAATCGGATTTCGCGGTAGGGGTCATGGCAGCTCCGTCCTTCAAACTGTTCAAAGTGAGAATGTTGCGATATGCGCATTCTGTCCAATCTGGACTAAATTCTATCCGGAATGGACAGATTTGAGGGCGATCAGGACGGGCGCAGGCCCCAAGGTCCTGTTACCCGCATTGCTGTCGGAATCTCGATTTGCCGTCCTGTTCGGAGGCGACCGCAGCAAGGGGAACGATTTTGGGAGGAAATGACGAAATGAAGATCGCCTACAAGTCACTCATAGCAGGCACGACCGCTCTCGCCGGGTTCGCATTTGCCGGTTCGGCGCTGGCGCAGGATACCATCACGATCGGCATCACCCAGAACAATGTCGGTGTCGACAGCTACCAGACCACTTACGAAAAGGCCTTCATCGAGACCGCCGACGCGGATCCGTCGGTTGAAACCGTCGTGCTCGACGCGGGCGGCGACGTCGCTCGCCAGATTGCGCAGATCCAGGACTTGGTGCAGCAGCAGGTCGACGCCATCATCATCTGGCCGACCAACGGCAAGGCCGTGGTGCCGGCCGTTCGGGCCGCCGACAAGGCCGGTATCCCGGTTGTGATCACCAATTCCAACATCGCCGAGGAAGGCTTCGACTTCATCAAGTCCTTCTCCGGCCCGGACAACATCACCCAAGGGTCCCGCTCCGCGGAAATCATGTGCGACAAGTTCAAGGAGATGGGCATCGAGGACGAGGCCCAGATCGTGCAGATCTCCGGCCAGCCGGGCTACACCACGGCCATCGAGCGCGCCAAGGGCTTCGAGGACCGTCTGCCCGAGGTCTGCCCGAACGTGACACTCATGGAAACGCAGCCGGGCGACTGGAACCGCGAGAAATCGCAGCGTGTCATGGAGACCTTCCTCGTCAAGTATGACGACATCGACGGCGTCTATGCCGGCGACGACAACATGGGCGTCGGCGCGCTGAATGCGGCCAAGGCCGCCGGCCGCGACGGCATAATCTTCGTCGGCGCGACCAACTTCGCGGTCGGCTACGAGGCCATGGGCCGCGGCGAATACTGGGGGTCGATCTACCAATCCCCGGTCGACGATGCCAAGAACGCGCTGGCGACGGCGAAGGCGGTGGTCAATGGCGAGGACGTTCCGTTCCTCAACTACTTCGACACGCCGAAGATCACCCAGGACAACATGGACGAGTTCACCAAGCCGGTGTTCTGATCCTCCTTGGGGCGGAAAGCGGGGTCCTCGTGATCCCGCCTTCCCGTTTCCGGAGGAGATCTCGGGAGGATCGCGATGGGACGCGTGTCTGGTCGCTCATGCATCGTCACCGGCGCAGCGCGGGGTATCGGCCGTGCGATCGGCGAGGCGCTGCTGGATGAGGGCGCTGATGTCTGTTTCGCGGACATCGACGGAAAAGCGGCGGAAAGCGCCGCCTGCGCGAATGAATGCCGCGCGCGAGAAAACGGCGCGAAGGTCGCCTGGGCTAAGGTCGACGTGACCAGCCGCGACCAGGTCCGCGAAATGATCGAGAGCGCCGTTTCGGCCTTCGGCAAGATCGACGTGAAATTCAACAATGCCGGCATCAACAAGCCGATGAATCTCCTCGACGTGACCGAGGAGAACTGGAACACGATCATGACCGTCAACGGTCTCGGCGTCTTGATCGGCATGCAGGAAGCGGCCAGGCAGATGATCCGCCAGGGCACCGGCGGCAAGATCATCAACACGGCCTCGATCGCCAGCCGGCAGGGCTTCGACAACGTCGCGCCATACTGCGCGTCGAAATGGGCGGTGGTCTCGCTGACGCAGTCCGGCGCGCGCGACCTCGCGAAGCACGGCATAACGGTGACCGGTTTCGCGCCGGGCGTGGTGGCCACTGAAATGTGGAGCCAGCTGGACAAGGATCTGATGGAAATCGGCGCGTCTGACAGGAAAGGGCAGGCGATGGCGGAATTCTCAGCCGATATCCTGCGCGGGCGGGTTGCGACGCCGGCGGACATCACCGGCACGACCACCTTTCTCGCTTCGAAGGAAAGCGACTACATGACCGGACAGGTCGTCATGATAGATGGTGGAATGGTTCTGGTGTGAGGAGATTGCGGGGCGCACCGGAACGGGAAGGCGCAATCCGTCAGATGGCTGAAGCCGGGGCGGGCCAGGGAGGAAGCGGCAATGACAGGTTTCGTTGAGAGAATCCGCGAAGGCGATCTGAAGGGACTGATCGCCAGGAACGGCATTTTCATCGCCTTCGTCGGATTCATGATCGCCTTCGGCATCGGATCGGACAAGTTCCTGAATTTCGACAATCTCGAAAGCGTCGTGCGGTCCTCGGCGATGATCGGGGTCATGGCGCTCGGCGTCACCGTTGTGGTGATCTCGGGCAATCTCGACCTGTCGGTCGGCTCGATGCTTTCCTTCGGCACGGTCATGGTCGTCGACCTGCACGACAAGATCGGGCCCGGTCCGGCCATTCTGGTGATGATGGCGTGTGTGCTGCTGCTTGGCGCCGTCAATGGTTTCCTGGTCGGCTTCGTCCGCCTGAATTCGCTGATCGTGACGCTCGGGATGCTGTCGGCGATCCAGGGGCTGACGCTGATCTATTCGGGCGGCAAGAATGTCGACGTCGATCCGAGCACGCAGGACACCACCTGGTTCCGGGTGTTCGGGCGCGGCGAGGTCGCCGGCGTGGATATGCCGATCATCATCTTCTTTGTGCTTGCCTGCGTCGTCGGCTGTATTGTGGCGTATACGCCTTACGGGCGGCGCATCTATGCGGTCGGCGGCAATCCGACCGCGGCGGTCTTTTCCGGCATCCGCCGCCGCCGCGTTGTCTTTTCGACCTATCTCGTCTCCGCCTTCTGCGTCGGCATCGCCTCGACCATCCTGGGCAGCCGGGTGATGGGCTCGCAAAACAATGTCGGGCAGGGCTACGAACTGCTGGTGCTCGCCTCCGTCATCCTCGGCGGCACGTCGCTGCTCGGCGGCTCGGGAAGCATTTTGAAAACCGTCATCGGGGTCCTGATCCTCGGCTTCATCCAGAACGGGTTGCTGCTGCTCGGCTATCCGTATTTCGCCCAGTGGATCGTCACCTGGATCGTCATCATTCTCGCGGTCTGGCTCGACGTCGCGGCCAAGCGCGGCCGGCTGCTGTCGCCGATTGCCTGAAGGGGAGGAAACAATGTCGCAGACACCCGTCGAACAGGCACCAATGCAAACGGCCAATGGCGTGAAGGGGAACTTCCGCTGGCTTGTGCGGCACCCGATCTGGGCCTTCGTCGTGATCGTGTTCATCTTCTTTTCGCTGATGACCGACAACTTCTTCTCGTTCGGCAACTTCGAGAATATCCTCGTCCAGACCTCGACGCTCGGGTTGATCGCGCTCGGCATGACGATCGTGATGATCAACGGCAATATCGACCTCTCGGTCGGTGCCATGGTGGCGCTTGCCGCCAGCCTGACCGTCGACATCATGGGCTGGCCGATTTTCCAGAGCTGGGGCAACTGGCAGCTCCTGCCGGCGGTGCTCGCCGGCCTGGGGTCGGGCGTCCTGCTAGGCGCGCTGAACGGGCTGATTGTCTGGAAGACCGGAGTCGACGCCTTCATCGTGACGCTCGGGGCGATGCTCGGGGTGAGGGGGCTCGTCTTCGTCTACACCGGCGAGCAATCCTTCTTCGCGATGAATTTCGCCTATGCCGACTTCGGCGCAAGCCGGCTCCTCGGCCTGCCGACATTGGCCTGGATCTTCCTCGCATTCACGGTGGTGATGCACGTTATCCTGTCGCGCACGGTGCACGGGTCGAACACCTATGCCGTCGGCGACAACCGCGAGGCGGCCGTCAATGCCGGCATCTGGGTCGGGCCGCACATGATGATCAACTTCATGATCGTGGGCTTCTTCGCGGCGCTGGCCGGGATCACGCTGTCGACGCAGATGGGCGCCTCGACGCCCAATCTCGGCCGCGACTACGAATTGTGGGTGATCACCGCTACGGTGCTCGGCGGCACCAAGCTGACCGGCGGGGCGGGAAACATCATCGGCACTTTCGGTGGCGTGTTGGCGATCGGCATCCTGCGCAACGGCATGAACCTGATGCAGGTCCCGGCCTTCTACGTGCTGGTCACGCTCGGCGTGATCCTGATCGCGGTGCTGTTCCTCGACAAGCAGTTGAACCGCAAGGGCGAAGAGGAGTTGCGGCTATGAGCGAGGCAAAACCGGTCCTGCAGCTCGAAGGTATCGTCAAGACCTTTCCAGGCGTACGCGCCCTCGACGGAGTGAGTTTCGACGTACGGCCCGGCGAGGTGCATGCGTTGATGGGCGAGAACGGCGCGGGAAAATCGACGCTGATGAAGGTTCTCGCCGGAATGTATCGGCCGAACGAGGGCCATGTCTACATCGAGGGCACGCCGGTCGTCATGGCCAATCCCATTGAGGCCAAGGAAGAAGGCGTCATCCTGATCCACCAAGAGCTGTCTTTGGCCGAGCAGATGACGGTGGCCGAAAATGTCTTCCTCGGCGAATTGCCGCGCTCGCGCTGGGGTTTCGTCGACTGGAAGGTACTGGACAACCGGGTCGGCACGATCCTCAAGAAGCTGAATTGCGATTTCGGGCCGCGCACCAGGGTCGGAGACTTGTCGATTGCCAAGAAGCAAATGGTCGAAATCGCCCGCGCTCTGACGCACCACGCCAAGGTGGTGGTGTTCGACGAGCCGACGGCGTCGCTAACCGATGCGGAGAAGGTCGTCCTCTTCGATGTCATCAACGACCTGAAGGCGGACGGTGTCGGTATCGTCTACATCTCGCACCGCATGGAGGAGATCTTCACCATCTCCGACCGCATTTCGGTGCTTCGTGACGGATCCTATCGCGGAACGCTGATGACCGCGGAGACGGACGAGGACGAGGTCACCCAGCTGATGATCGGCCGCAGTCTCGACTATTCGCGCAGTGTCGAGCACGGCGAGATCGGGGACGTCACCCTCGAGGTCGAAGGCCTGTCCTGCGGCAAACTCTATCGCGATATCGGTTTCGCCGTGAAGGCGGGAGAGGTCGTCGGGTTCTACGGCCTGGTCGGCGCCGGGCGCACGGAAATCGCCGAAACGCTGTTCGGTTTGCGCGAACCGTCGGCCGGCACCATCCGTCTTGGCGGCAAGAAGGTCACAATCGACTCGCCCGCCGAGGCGATCGAAAACGGCATCTCCTTGGTGCCTGAAAGCCGCAAGGAGCAGGGCCTCGTCCTCGGCATGAACTGCCGCGACAATATCACCCTGCCGCAGGTCGGCGATATGACGGCCGGGCCGTTCGTCTCCAACGGAGCCGAAATCGCGATCTACGACATGTATCGCGACCGTCTCGACATCAAGGCGCCGAGCTGGCGCAGCCTTGTCGGCAACCTGTCCGGCGGCAACCAGCAGAAGATCGTCATCGGCAAATGGCTTGCCATGAAGCCGCGCGTGCTGATCGTCGACGAGCCGACGCGCGGCATCGACGTCGGCTCGAAGGCGGAGATACACAATCTCATCCGCGAACTGGCCCGCTCGGGCTATGCGGTGATCGTCATTTCCTCGGAGATGCCGGAGATCCTGCGCGTCTCCGACCGCGTTATCGCGATGTATCAGGGGCGCATCATGCGCGAATTCACGGCCGACGAGGTCAACGAGGACAATCTGGTCCAGGCGATTTCCGGCATCGGGAACGGAAAGGCGGCCTGATGCGCGTCGGTTTTGCCGGGCTTGGCCGCATGGGCGTCCGCACGGCGACAAACCTGCTGCGCGCCGGCCACCAAGTCACGGTCTGGAACCGCTCGGCGGGAAAAGCGCGTGATTTCGCCGCCGACGACGGTGCGAGGGTGGCCGAAACGCCGCGAGAACTGGGGGGAGAGCGCCGATGTCGTCGCGACCATGCTCGCCGACGATGCAGCGTCCGAAGCCGTGCATCGGGGTCCGGAAGGTCTGTTCGCGCCCCGGCAGCATGAGGCTCGGGGCGGCCCTCATGCGAAACGCATCAACCGTTTGCAGGCCTGGCTGCAGGGGACAGGGTCAGGGCATCGGCGGAGAACAGCATTTTCAACCGGCCCTCACGGGCATTGGCGATGTGTTTGCGCGCTGCCGCTTCGGCGCGAGATGGATCGTGCTGTTCTATGGCTTCGACGATGTTGCGATGTTCTTCACGCGCCGCTTCCGTTCTTCCGGGCACCGTAAACGTCGTGTCGGGCAGCAATGCCAACGAGTCGTTCAGGTCTTCCAGCATGCGCATCAGGTAGCGGTTGTGTGCCGCTTCGTAGATTGCTTCGTGGAACATCGTATTGGCGCGGGCCGCGTGTGCGGAGTTGTCCTGCTGTGCGTCGAACAGGGCCGCCGCGTGATGCAGGCTGGCGATTTCGCCGGATGAAGCGTTTTCGGCCGCGAATGCGGCTGCCGCGCCTTCCAGCATGGCCCGCATGGCGTAGAGCTCCATTACCTGTGTCCGGCTCAACTCTGCGACAGCCAGGCCGCCGCTTGATGTTTCGAGCAGTCCACGGGCCTGCAGCCGGGCGAAAGCTTCGCGTACCGGTGTCCGGCTGACGCCAAGAGCAAACGCAACGTCTTCTTCCCTGACGCGGGCGCCCGGCGCCAATTCCCCGGAGCGGATCCGGTCGACCAGCGCCCGATAGACCCTGTTGCCCCTGGAGCCTGCTCCGCGCCCTCGTGTTGTCTCGCTGTTGCCCGCCATTCCCTGTCGTCTGTCTCCTGCTGCCGGATTCGCTCGATCACCTTAGGCGATATCGATCTCAAATAGCTATTGGGGACACTTGTATACAATAGTACACGAGTGTATGCATTGGTCGAACTCATACACACAGCAGGGAGGCTGCCATGAGAATTCCGCCCAGGGAGGTGGATGTTCTGGTTATCGGCGGAGGCAATGCGGCGCTTTGCGCTGCGATCGCCGCGCGCAGAAAGGGGGCCGAGGTCCTTGTGGTGGAAGGTGCGCCGAAGTTTTATCGCGGCGGCAATACGCGGCACACGCGCAACATGCGCTGCGCCCACGATAGCGCGACGGAGCATCTCACCGGTCCCTACACGGAGGACGAGTTCTGGGAGGATCTCCACCGTGTTACCGAGGGCAATACCGACGAGGAACTCGCACGGTTCATGATTGCCCGGTCCAGCGAGATGCTGAGCTGGATTACCGGGCAGGGCGTGCGCTTCCAGCCGTCACTGGGGGGCACGCTCAGTCTCGGCCGCACCAATTCGTTTTTCCTCGGCGGCGGCCGTGCGATGCTCAATGCTCTGTATCGCACGGCGGAGGATCTTGGCGTCAGCGTCATCTACGATGCGCCGGTCGTCGAACTCGATATCGACGGCGGCGCGTTCCGCGCGGCGACCGTCCGGATGGGCGGACAGCATCATTCGATTCGCGCCGGGGCCATGGTCGCCGCGGCTGGCGGCTTCGAGGCCAATATCGATTGGCTCAAGGAGGGCTGGGGCGATCCGGCGGAAAACTTCCTGATCCGGGGAACCCCCTTCAATCGCGGCGACGTGCTGAAAATGCTGCTGGACAAGGGCGTCGAGTCGATCGGGGATCCGACGCAGTGCCATGCGGTGGCGATTGATGCGCGGGCACCGAAATTCGACGGCGGCATCATCACGCGCCTGGACTGCGTGGTGTTCGGCATTGTCGTCAACAAGAATGCCGAGCGGTTTTATGACGAGGGAGAGGACTTCTGGCCCAAGCGCTATGCCATTTGGGGACGATTGGTGGCCGCGCAACCGGACCAGATCGCCTACATCATCTTTGATGCCAAATCGCTGGAAATGTTCATGCCATCGCTGTTTCCGCCGATTCAGGCGGATAGTATTGGCGAACTCGCGAGCAAGCTGGAGCTGCCTGTCGAGGCACTCGAAACAACTGTTTCAGGTTTCAATGCGGCAGCACGGCAAGGCAGCTTCGATCATACGGAACTCGATGACTGTCGCACGGAGAGCCTGACGCCGCCGAAAAGCCACTGGGCGCGCCCGATCGACACTGCGCCTTTCTATGCCTATCCGGTGCGGCCCGGCATCACATTTACCTATCTGGGGACGCGGGTGGACCGAGACGCCCGCATGCAGATGGCATCGGGCGGCGGCGCGGAAAATATGTACGCCGCCGGCGAGATCATGGCCGGCAATGTGCTCGGCAAGGGATATGCGGCGGGAATCGGCATGACGATCGGCAGCGTCTTCGGAAAGATCGCAGGAGAAAGGGCCGCGCGTCATGCACGCAACTGACTATTTGAACGAAGCCAGGCGGCTGATGAATGTTTGCAATTCCTGCCGCTATTGTGAGGGATTGTGCGCCGTCTTCCCGGCGATGGAACTGCGCCGGGATTTCACGGATGGCGATCTCAACTATCTCGCCAATCTCTGCCACGGATGCGGGGCCTGTTATGCCGATTGCCAGTTCGCTCCGCCACACGAATTTGACGTGAATGTGCCGAAGACGCTGGCGCAATCGCGTACTGCTTCCTATCGCAGCCATGCCTGGCCGAAGGCGTTACAGCCGATGTTCGACCGCAACGGATTGGCGATCGCCCTGGTAACGGCGTTCAGCATCGCCGCCTTCATCCTCGGTTTCGCATTGTCGCACGATCCCGCCGTGCTGACATCGGATGCCGGCCAGTTCTACCGGCTGATGCCACATAACTACATGGCTGGCCTGTTCGGTGCCGTCGCCCTCTATGCCGCGCTGGCGCTTGGCATGGGCTTTCGCAGTTTTTGGAAAGAGGCCGGGGCGAGCAGCGTGTCGGCGGGATCCGGCGTGACATTGCAGCAGGCGGTAAGGGATGCTGCCGCACTGCGCTACCTCGATGGAGGAGGCGTCGGCTGTTACAACGAAGACGAGAAGCCGACCGACAACCGGCGTCTTTTCCATCATCTGACGTTCTACGGTTTCATTCTGTGTTTCGCGGCGACGACGACCGGAACGCTGTATCATTACCTGCTCGACTGGCCTGCTCCCTATGATTGGACGGAGCTGCCGAAACTGTTCGGCATTCCGGGCGGAATCGGGCTGATCATCGGTCCGGTCGGCCTCATGCATGCCAAGCTGAAACGGGAGCCCGACATGCTGGACCCGGCGAAGTTCGGCATGGATACGGCCTTTATCGCAATGCTGTTTGCGACCGGTGCAACGGGTCTGGCCCTGATGGTCCTGCGCGAAACTGCGGCGATGGGCGTGATGCTCGCCTTGCATCTCGGCGTGATGTTTTCGCTGTTCCTGACCATGCCCTATGGCAAGTTCGTTCACGGCCTCTACCGTTTTGGCGCGCTGGCGATTTATGCGGCCGAACGAAAGGCGGACAGGCCGGCGGAAACGGGAACGCCGAAGGCGTGAGCGGGCGAAATGCCCGCCCGTTCAACCCTTGCGAATGAGTGCATCGAGGATAACGGCTCCCTCGCCTTCGGCACTGATGAGGACAGGATTGATCTCCGCCTCGCTGACAAGACGGGAGAGCGCGAGGCGGGAGAAATCGGAGACGGCCTGGGCGAGCGCGGCGAGGTCGCCGCGCGGGCCGCCGCGAAATCCCCGAAACAGCTCGGTGCCCTTGATTTCGTCGAGCATTTCCTTTGCTTCCGTGACAGAAACGGGCGCGGCCCGGACGGACGCATCGCGGTAGATTTCGGTCATTACGCCGCCCATCGCGACGGTGACGATTGCCCCGACCAGAGGGTCGCGCGTCAACCCGACGAGGATCTCGCCGAGGCCGCGCCGCATTTCCTGGATCAGGATGCCATGCAGGCGATAGCCCGGCATGTAGCTTTCGGCGGAGCGGCGCATTGCCGCGATTGCCGAGACCAGTTCCTGGCGGCTGGACACGTTGAGGCGGATTGCGCCGGCATCCGTCTTGTGCGGGATATCGGGCGATACCAGCTTGACGACCACCGGATAGGAAAACGGCAGCTCCGCCGGGATGTCCTCGGCGGTTGAAATCACGATCTGGCCCGGTCCTTTCAGGCCAAGCGCCTCGAACACTTCGCCTGACCGCACTTCGTCCAAAACGCCAGTCTCGGCATCCGCCAGCAGGTTGTCGACGGCATCGGGCAGGTAACTTTCCGTCTCCCTTCGTTCGCGGGGCGGCGCCAGGAAAAGGGAAAGGGCTTCCGCACAGCTCTCCACATTGCGGAATGCCGGCACATTTCCCGCTTCCAGCATGGCCAGGCTTTCAGGGGCTTCGGGCAGGACAAAAGCCATGACCGGCGCGCGCCCGGGCACGTCCTCGGCCACGACATCGACAATCGGCTTTACGGCCTTTTCGGGGTCGAACTGGGCCGACGAGCCGATGACGACGAGCAACAAGCCGGTCGCCGGATCATCGGCCAGTGTCGAGACGACTTCACGCATAGTTTCGTAGCGGGTTCCGGCCAGCGTGACGTCGACCAGCTTGCCATGTCCGAGAGGAATGTTCTGCTTTTCAAGCTTCACGCGCGATGCCGGGCTGCAACTTTCGATTTCCACTCCTCGAAAGCTGACCTGGTCAACGACCATCGCTCCTCCGCCGCCGGTCGTCGAGACCACCGTGGCGCTGCGTGGACGGTCTGATGTCTCATGCTTGCGCGCCAGTATCCGCGGCGCATCCAGAAGGGTTTCGAAGTGCTCCACAGTCCGGATGCCGATTTGGCCAAGGAAGGCGGCGACCGCCTCGCGCGAACCGGTGAGGGCGCCGGTATGGGTAACCGACAGCGCCTGTCCTTCGTCCGACTGACCGATCATGTAGGCGGTGATTGCCTTGCCGGCATTCGATGCGAGGTACGCGAAACGGGCGAGAGCTTCCGGATCGCGTATCGTTTCGAGAAACAGCGCGAAGCTTTGCGTATCCGGATCGTCCACCAGCAGTTCGCCGAGAACGCCGATGCTGGCCGAGGCTTCGTTGCCGACCGAAATCAGGCTGGAGAAGTCGATGCCCCGCGCCCGGCCGCGCGAGAACAACGTTCCGATCACGCTGCCGCTCTGGGAGAGGACGGCGACACGCCCCGCGCCGAGATTGTCGGCGCGGAAGGCCGCGTTGGTGGTGCATGCGAAGCCGGACCGGGTCGCGACAATACCGGTCGAATTCGGGCCGATCAGCAGAATGCCGGCTTCATCGGCGATCCGCGCAATGCGCTGCTGGCGTTCGCGGCCTCGTGGCCCGGCCTCGGCGAAGCCGTCCGCGAGTATGGACACGACTTTGACGCCGGCCGCGGCGCAATCTTCCAGGCTTTCGATCGCCGCATCGGTGTCGAGGAGGATATAGGCGTGGTCGACGTCCTCCGGGATCGCCCGCACCGTCGGCCAGGCGCGAAGTCCCATCACTTCGTCCCGCGCCGGGTTTACCGGGAAAATGGAACCGGCAAATCCGTGCTGGCGCAGAAACGCCAATGGCCGCGCTGTCAGCTTTCCGGAAGATGACGAGGCGCCGACCAGCGCGACGCTTCGCGGTGCGATGAGCGCCTCCAGGCGCGAACCGTTGGGATTGGTCATTTTCATGCCGCCGATCGTGGAAGGCCCTGCGGGAAACGCCGGTCGAAAATTCCCTCGGCGATCCGGTTTTTCAGAATCTCGATCGATCCGCCGGCGATCATCCAGCCGCGGGTACGGCGCACGCAGTACTGAACGGTGCTTTCCTCGGAGAAACCGAGCCCGCCCATGATTTGCAGGGCTTCGTTTGCGGCAAAGAACCCCGCCTCGTTGCAGGCGAGCTTGGCCATTGCCGTGTCCTGCGCCGATGGAAGGCCGTCACCGGCATTGACCGCCGCGCGCATCAGCAGGAGCTGGGCGCTTTCGAGACGGAGGGCCATCTCGGCGAATTTCCACTGCAGGCCCTGAAACTCGCATAGCGGACGGCCGAACTGTTTCCGGGTGAGCGCATGTTCGCGCGCCACATTGAAAGCGTGCCGGCCGACAGCGACGGCGCGTGCGGCATTGCCGAGCCGTTCGATGTTGAAACCGGCGATTTGGCGTTTGAATCCGCCCGGGCCGAGAAGGACGTTTTCGCGCGGGACGCGGCAATTGTCGAAAAAGAGAGGCGACCACTCCTCGCCATTCATGAAACGCGAGGACTTGCCGATAGTGAAGCCGGGTGTGCCCTTCTCGACCAGGATCGAGCCGATCCCTTCCAGCCCGGGACCGTAGCGAAGGTAAACGAGGAAAACCCCAGCCTCGCTTGAATGCGTGCCGAATATCTTCGAGCCGTTGATGACAAATTCGTCGCCGTCCGCGACGGCCGAGGTGGCCAGTTCGGTCACCGCCGATCCGGCGTCCGGTTCCGTCATGCCAAGCGAGATGACTTCTCTGCCGGAGAGGAGGCTCGGCAGGTAGCGGAGCTTCTGTTGTTCGGTCGCGAACTCGGTAAACGTGCGGATCGGGCCGAAATTGCCTGCCTGGACGACGTCGCCGCTGCGCGGACATTGTTCGGCTACCGCCTGGATCGCGAGGATGGCATCGATCAGGGTACCGCCGATACCGCCGTCCTTTTCCGGCACTGTTATACCCAGCAATCCGAAGCTGGCGCACTTTTCGGCGACCGCGCGGGGAAACTCCTGCGCAGTAGCGCGTTCGGCTGCTCCGCCGGCCAGTTCGTTTCGTGCGAACTTGCTGACCGAATCATGGAAAAGCTGCTGCTCTTCGGTAAGTTTGAAATCCATTTTCCGACTTTTCTTGTGTTTGCTGACTCCACATTAGCCTAATCAGCAAGTATGAAAACTGCATAGAAACTTGGGCTAGGCTAATCCTTGGTTATGCAAAAAGGGCGCCTCGATCTGCCGCTGAACCAGCTTCGGACCTTCTCGGTCGCAGCAAGACACAGCACGCTGACGGCTGCGGCGCGTTATCTCGGCGTGAGCCAGGTCGCCGTCAGCAGGCAGATCAAGGCGCTGGAGGATTTTCTCGACGTAAAGCTCTTCGAGCGCGGCCCGCGTTCGGTCCGGCTGACGGAAGCCGGCAAGCTGTTCGGCCATGAAGTCGCCGAGGCCTTCGACAAGCTGGACGACGCGGCACACCGGCTGATTTCGGAAGAAGGGTCCGATACGATCAATGTCCGCATCTATCCGACGCTGGCGCATCATTGGCTGCTACCGCGGCTCGGGGATTTCGTTGCGCGGTGTCCGGATTACCGCATCCATCTCGATACGGTCGTCAAGCCGCTGGATTTTCGCAATACGGAACTGGACGTGGCTGTCCAACTCGGGCATGGCGACTGGAGTAACGCCCGGTCGCGCAAGCTGTTCGACGAGGTTATCGATGTCGTTTGCAGCCCGGCCTATGCGGACCGCCTGGAAAGTTCCGCCGGCCGCCAGGATCTGGCGGACGCGGATCTGCTTTATGCCAGGTACCGGCGCCGGGTGTGGGAAACCTGGGCCGAACGGGCGGGTGTCGAGATCGGCCGCAATCGCAGCCTCGAATTCGACTCTTCCCTGCTTGCCTATAATGCGGCGGAGCATGGATATGGCCTGGCGATCGGCCAGACCGGGCTGCTGGCCAGGGAGCTGTCGGAACGGCGTCTGGTCTGCCCGTTCGATCATCCGGTGAAAACAGGGGCTGCATTTTATGTGGTCTGGCCGGCCATGAAATCCGCTCCGGTGCAGGTGCGCCGTTTCATAGACTGGCTGCTGGAGACCTGCGGGGAAGCCGCGGAGTTTTACAGATAAAGCGAAGTAAAGGGCGAGTCTGTACGGCGCGGAGGCTCATCTACGGTGTGCCGGATGCGCGTTTCACCAATGGATAGGCTCGCGAAACCGGACAAGCCTTGGGAGAACGCTTGCCATTTCGTAATGGACGATGGAAATCAACCGTGTAGCGGTTTATGTAAGGCCGGAAACCGCTATGCGATCCTCGCTTGTTCGTTGTTGAGGAGATGAGGGGGACACGGATTTATGAATAGCAGCAAGAGTCCGAAGACCGAACCTGACAGAGTCGCCACTCTTGAACGAGCGCTTTCCATCCTGTCTGTTTTCGAATCGAGCGATGAGCCGGTTACCCTGGCTGAAATCTCCAAGGCGACCGGTCTCTACAAGAGCACCATCCTGAGACTGATTGCGTCGTTCGAGGATCATGGCTACCTGCGCCGCAGCAACGACGGCGCCTCCTATTCGCTCGGACCGACAGCATTTCGGCTTGGCGTCAAATACAAGCAGGCGTTTGAACTGGACGAAGCGATCGAAAGCGCCCTGGAGGAACTTGTCCGCAAAGGCACTGAAAGTGCATCCTTTCATGTCCTGGACCGCGATCATCGTCTTTGTATCCTGAGGGTCGATTCCAATCACCCCACGCTCGACCGTGTTGCAGCCGGTGACCGCCTTCCTCTCGAGAAAGGTGCGGCCGGCAAGGTGCTGCGGGCCTTTTCGGGTGTCGAGGGCGATGAACTGCAGGCCGTACGCGAGGAAGGTATCGCCATATCCTATGGCGAAGTCGATCCGTCCTGCGCCGCGATATCCGTGCCCGTGTTCGGTCTTGACCATGAACTGATCGGCGCGCTTTCTGTGTCGGGTCCGAAAGAGCGTTTCACCGACGAGACGGTCGCTTCTATGAGCCAGCTCATGTTCGACACATCGCGCAAGCTCTCCAATCTGGCCATCGCCGAAAGCCGTATGCGGCGTACCTCGTTGCGCGCGTAAGGGGTCAGGGCCGGCGTTCCGGACTTGGCAACCGTAAGCCGGTACCGACTTTAGGTCGGCACCGGCTTTGTTCTTTCCGCGCTACTTGATCAGTGCGGGCAGGAAGGTCGAGATCGATGGAAAGGCGATCAGGATCGCCAGCATTACGATGTCCGCCAGGACGAACCAGATGACCTGGCGCACGATAGTCTCCAGCGGCGTATCCGGCATGGTCGCCTTGATGACGAACAGGTTCATTCCCACCGGGGGCGTAATCAGTCCCAGTTCGAGCAGCTTCACGATGATGATCCCCATCCATATCAGGTCGACATTCATGTTCAGCAGGATCGGATAGAGAAGCGGCAGCGTGAGAAGCATGATGCCGATCGGGTCGATGAACATGCCGAGCAGCAGATACAGGATCGAGATGCCGATAATGAACAGGATGGGATCGCCCGTGATGTCGATGATGAACGTGGCCAGGAAGTCGGACACGCCCGACAAGGCGAGGAAGCGGGTGAAGAGAATTGCGCCTATCCCGATCAGGAAGATTGACGCGGTCGTCTGCAATGTCGCGACGACTGCGTTGCTGAAGGCCGTGAAATCGAACTTCTTTCCCGTCATCGCAATGATCAGGGCGACGAATGCGCCGACGGAGCCCGCTTCGGAGGCCGAGAACAATCCGGCGAACAGACCGCCCATGATCGCAAAGAACAGGAGAATGATGGGCCACACGTCGAGGAAGGATCTGAAAGCCGAGCCTTCATACCGCTTCTCGTCGCCTGCCTGATCGCCGCGTGATGCGACAAGGCTCGGATTCATCCGGATGCGCAGGCGAATCGTCATCGCGTACATGACCGCGGTAAGAATGCCGGGGATGATTCCCGCGATGAACAGCTTGCCGATCGAGGTCTCGGTGAAGATCCCGTAGATGATCATGATGATGCTGGGCGGAATCATTGTTCCCAAAGTGCCGCCGGCTGCGACAATGGCGCCGGCAAAGCCGGACTGATAGCCGTTTTTTGTCATTTCGGGAATGGCGATGCGGCCCATTGCGGCAGCGGTTGCCAAGCTCGATCCGCTGACAGCGGAGAATGCGGCCGCGCCGCCGACGGTCGCGACTCCGAGCCCGCCGTTGAAGCGCCGGAAGGCCCGATCGACAGCGCGAAACAGGCTGTCGGTGATGCCGGCGTAGTAACAGATGTACCCCATGAACACGAACATCGGGATCGAGCTCAGTGACCAGCTGGCCGTGAACTCGTAAGGCCCGCTGGTCAGGATGCCCAGCGCGGTCCGTTCGCCATACATCAGCGTAATGCCGCCAAGCGAGACAACACCCATCGAGATCGCAATGGGAAGGCGCAGGATCAGCAATAGAATGAGGACTGCCAGTCCTCCGAAGCCGATTTCCATGTTCATTCGGAATACTCCCAGTCGCCTTCCGTGGCGGCCTCGGCGAAAATGTCTCGCGCCTTGGTGATGAAGCCGATCGTTTTCATGATCACGACGGCCGTGAAGAAAATGGTGCCAAGCACAAAGATCACGCGGCCCGGCCAGATGATGATCGGATATTCGCCGAACATGAACTCTCCCAGCAGGAATTTCCGCCACGCCTCGCGCCCTGCAAGCCAGGTCAGCGTTGCCAGGAAACCCGCCATGATCATGCCGTTGATCGCCAGGTTGACGAGCCGCACGCTACGCGGAAGCATTTGGTGGACCATCTCGACGGCCACGTGGCCGTTCTTCATTTCGACAAACGCCAAGGGAAGAGCGACAACCGCCGGCATGTAGTAGTAGGCGACGATTTCCAGCGTTGCCGGAATGGGGACGGAGAAAAGATACTTGCCGATCGCGTCGAGCGATACGTGCAGCGACATGAGGACCAATCCGATGCCGCCCGCAATCAGGTAGATCCGGTTTATCCTTTTGGTGATTCCGACAACCATTTTCCTCTCCTCCCCAAAGAGCGCCGTTTGTTTCCGGTTATCCGGACTGATTGCTGTCAGGCAAACGGATCGGGTCGCATGAGTTCAGTTTCGCCCAGAAATCCGTGAGCACCGACGTGTCCTGTCCCGCATAGCCCTCGTCTACGGCCCGCTGAAAGATATCGCGGGCTTTCTCGCCGAGAGCAACCAATACGCCGGCCTGTTCGGCGGCGCGGCAGGCAAGCGTCAGATCTTTCAGCCCCAGCGCGATGTCGAAACCGGGCGTCGTGTCGCCGCGGAGAACCTTCACCGGCCACTTGTTGCGCAACTGGCCGTTCGAAGCGGTGGTTTCCAGGAGGACGTCGAGAGTCTTTTGCAGGTCGAGTCCTTGCGCCATGGCAAGTGTGAGCGCTTCGGAGTTCAGCTGGCAGTAGGACAGGACGAGGAAGTTGTTCACCAGCTTCGTCCGTGTTCCGCTTCCGGGTTTCCCGCAGTGGTAGATCGTTGTTCCCATCGCTTCGAGCACGGGCTGTATTCTCGTGAAGACATCGTCCTCGGCACCGACCATGAACAGCGCTTCACCCCGGTCGGCGTTGGCGGCGAGCCGGCCCACCGGTGAATCCGCATAGGCCAGTCCGCGTTTTGCGGCGGCGGCGGCCAGGGTGTCTGCCGTGGCCGGATCGACTGTGCTCATATCGACGATCACCGTGCCCGGCTGCGCCCGCTCGAAAACGCCTCCGGCGTCCAGCGCAGTCGCCAGGACCTCTTTCGGGCCGGGCAGCATCAGGAACACGATATCGCATCCGGCAGCGACCGCGCCGGCGCTGGCCGCGCACTGCGCAGCACCGTTTCCAAGGGCGCTGCAGCGGTCTGCCGAGATATCGAAGACGGATAGCGAATACCCCTTGCGGATCAAGTTGGATGCGAGCGCGAATCCCATTCTTCCGAGGCCCACGAAGCCAGTCCGGCGATTGCCGCCATCCACCGAGATTTCGTTGTTCGCCATATCTCCACTTTCTCGATTTCGCGTTGGCGCGATTGACAAAAAGATTGCGAATAGCAATAAATAGAACACTGTTCTAAAAATCAACTCCTCTTCTGACGAGACGGGAGAAACGGGACGGAACGGAGCGATCAATCCTCCTGTTCACGACCGGACAGTCGACGGGAAGAGCGCGCCCGACGTGGTGCGCAAATCAGGAAAAGGAAGTCCACAGTGGTGATGCAGTTCCCAGCGCTCGGTCGCTGGATCAACGGTTCCGGCCAGGTTCTGAAGACGGTCAATCCGGCGAACGGCGAGTTAAACGCGGAAATCGGGACGCCTTCGGCCGACGAAATCGCCGAGGCCTGCGCATTCGCGCACATGACGGCAAAGAGCGACTCCTGGCGCAAGCTGAAGCCGCATGAACGTGCGAGCCATTTGTACCGGGTCGCCGCCGCGATCAGCGAAAACGCGGAGGATCTCGCCCAGGCGCAGATGCTCGAAAACGGCAAGGCGCTGGACGAATGCCGAAAGCAGGCCGCGAGCGCCGCGGCGACTTTCCGCTATTACGCAGCTGCATGCGAAACCATGGAGGCGGCGCTGCCTCCGACACGCGGCAACTACCTGTCTATCGCGACCTACGAACCCTACGGCGTCGTGGCGGCGATCACGCCGTGGAATTCCCCGCTGACCATGGAAGCGCAGAAAATCGCCCCGGCCCTGGCGGCCGGCAATGCGGTCGTTCTCAAGCCATCGGAAATCACGACGCTTCCCAGCCTCACGCTCGCCCGGATATGCGAGGACGCGGGATTGCCGAAAGGGCTGATCACGGTCCTGCCGGGTTACGGGCGCGAAATCGGACCGGCGTTGCTGGCGCAACCCGAGGTGCGGATGGTTTCATTCACGGGGGGAACCGAAACCGGACGCGCTATTGCCGAAACTGCCGCGCGCAGGCTGATTCCCGCCGCGCTGGAACTCGGCGGCAAGTCGCCTCACATCATTCTGGAAGACGCGGACATCGAGGCGGCCTGCGACGGGGTGATCGACGGGATATTCGAGGGAATGGGCCAGTCATGCGTTGCCGGGTCGAGGCTGTTCGTTCCGCGCGATAAGCACGACCGGATCGTGGACATGCTGGTGAAGAAGGCGGAGGCGATCCGCCTTGGCCAGCCGACCGCGGCCGACACGGAGATCGGATCGCTTTCCTCGTTTCAGCATCGCGACAAGGTCGAGGAGTATGTGGAACTCGCCAGACAGGAAGGCGGCACCATCGCGGCCGGCGGATGCCGTCCCGCGGGCGCGGAGTATGAAAACGGGGCATTCTACCGCCCGACCATCATTACCGGCCTGACGAATTCCGCGCGGGTTTGCCAGGAAGAGATATTCGGTCCCGTCCTTTGCGTGCTTCCGTTCGATGATGAGGACGATCTTGTGGCCACCGCCAACGATACGGCGTTCGGGCTGGCCTGCGGCATCTGGACAAGCGACTACCGCAGGGCCTGGAGGCTGGCGCGTGCGATCGATGCCGGGACGGTGTGGATCAACACCTACAAGCAACTGAGCATCGCCGCACCGTTCGGCGGGTTCAAAGACAGCGGCATCGGGCGGGAAAAAGGGCTTCAGGGCCTGCGCCTCTATCAACAGGCCAAGAGTATCTACCTCGCGGTCTCCTGAAACAAAGGGCTCACGATCAGTACAAAATCATGAAACCAATCACGGAACAAACTGTCGGCTTCATCGGTCTCGGTGTCATGGGAGGCCCCATGTGCCGGAATCTCGCCCGCAAGCTGCCGCAGACCAAGGTCATTATCTACGACCGTTCGCCAGAGGCGATAAACCCGGTTCTCGCGGCGGGCGGCAACGTGACCATGAGTGTGCCGGAAGAGCTGGCGCGGCAATCGGATGTGATCCTGCTGTCGCTGCCGAATGGCGATGCGGTCGAGCAGGTCGTCGGCGCGATCATCGACAGCATCCGCCCGGGGACCTTGATCATCGACACTTCGACGTCGCCGGTCGATACGACGCGGCAGATCGCGAAACGTATCGAGGCGGCCGGAGGAGAATATCTGGATGCCCCGATCGCACGCACGCGGGCGGCGGCCGAGAACGGAACCCTGAGTATCATGGTCGGCGGCAATCGGGCGGCTTTCGAACAGGTACTCCCGATCCTCGAATGCATGGGTGAGGAGATTTCCCATTGCGGCCCGGTCGGTAGCGGGCAGGTCGTCAAGATACTGAACAACATGGTGCTGTTTCAAACCGTTCATGCCCTGTCTGAAGCCTTGGCGATCGCATCGCTCGCGGGGGTGGACGGCAGTGTGCTCTTCGACGTGTTTTCGAAGGGATCGGCCGACAGTTTCGCGCTACGCAACCATGGCTGCAAGGCGTTGCTTGCCGGCGATTTTCCGCCGCGTGCATTTTCGACCGACTACGCGCGCAAGGACAACGCTTACGCGATGGCATTGGCAAAATCGGTCGGCGTGATGCCCGAAGGCGCCAAGTTGCTGGACGAGGTTTTCAACCGCGCGCAGGAAAAATCGCTGGGCGAATTCTATTTCCCGGTCTTCCACAGGCTGCACGAGATCGACTGATACGTTCTTCTCCCGGAGCGGTTTCCGGTTTCCGGAAACCGGCGGAACCGCGTTGGGCGTCTTGCAGGCGCCCAATGCGGGAACGCGCATTTGTCCGTCGGTTGTCTCCGGTCTTGTCCCACCGTATGACGATGCAGATGATGAATGGGGAAACGGCGGGGCGGATGGCGGTCATTCTTCCGCCCGATTGGACGTGATGCCGGCGCGCGAAACAAAACGTTCGGAAAAGAAGCGCGGGGCCATCCTGGACGCGGCGACCCGTCATTTCAACCGGACCGGCGTGCGCGGCGCAACCTTGACCGGGATCGCCGCCGATGTGGGGCTGGTGACCAACAGCGTCACTTACTACTACCGCAAGAAAGAGGATCTGGCGGCCGCCTGCCTGCTGCGCGCGGTGGACGCATTGCGCGCCACGATTGCGCAAGCGATGGAGCAACCAGCGCCGGCGGCACGGCTGGAAGCGTTGCTACAGATCTATGCGCGGCGCCTGGCAGCTGGCGTGACCGGCGAATTGCCTCCGCTGATGAGTTTCAACGACATCCGGGCACTCGGCAATCCGCAAGCGGAAATGGTGTTCGAAGCCTATAACGGCATGTTCCGCCAGTTGCGTGAGTTGTTCGAGCCGGCGCAACTCGGATTAGGCCGCATGGAACGGAATGCGCGCACGCATCTTCTGCTCAGTCTTCTGCACGCCACGCAGGACTGGATCGGCCGCTACGAGGTGCAGGATTACGAACGGGCGGCGCAGTGGATCGGCACGATCCTGATGGCCGGAATCGGCGGCAGGCCGGTCAGCTGGCAGCCGACCCCGGCGATCGAGGCGCTGTTCGAAAGCGAAGAGGATGCACCGCGCGAGGCATTTCTCCGGGTGGCGACGCGGCTGATCAACAGGCAGGGCTACCGGGGCGCCTCGGTCGAGAAAATCGCTGCGGAACTGAATGTTACCAAGGGATCCTTCTATCACCATATCGACAGCAAGGACGAGCTCATCGTCGGTTGCTTCGAACGCAGTTTCCGGGTTATCCGCCGTGCTCAAAACTCGGGCTTCGCAGCCGAAGGGACCGGGCTGGACCGGCTGACCGCGGTAACCGCGGATCTCCTTGCCTATCAGCTTTCCGACCATGGGCCGGTTCTTCGCATCTCCGCCTTGAACGCGTTGCCGGAAACGCTGCGCGAAAAAATGAAGATCGCAATGGAGCGGCTTGCCCGGCGTTACGAGGACTTCTTCGTGGACGGCATGACGGATGGCTCGATACGGGCGATTCATCCGGGCATCGCCGCGCAATTGCTCGACGGCATGATCAACGCGGTGATCGAGCTTGAATGGTGGACGGGCGGCGCATCTTCCGATGACGCCGTCAGGTATTACGCCACGCCGCTTTTTTCGGGCATTTTCTCCGATCCGCTCGGCGGGGCGCGTTAACGCTCAGGCGCTATCGGTCAAGCTGCCGCCTTCGGCTCCGATTCTCTCGAGCAGCGGCGCCGGCTTGAAGCGATTTCCATGTGCTGCTTCGAGCGCACGCAGACGATCGACCACCTCCGCCAGCCCGACTTGCTCCGCATGGAACATGGGGCCGCCCCGATAGGCGGGCCAGCCGTAACCATTGATCCAGATGACGTCGATGTCGGAAGCGCGCAGCGCCTTGCCTTCCTCGAGGATCTTCGCGCCCTCGTTGATCATCGGCAGCAGCAGCCGGTCGAGAATTTCCTCGTCGGATATCTGGCGTCGGGCGATACCTTTTGATTTCGCCACATCGCGGATGACGTCCTCGACGAGCGGCGAGGGGGCGGATTGCCGGTTGTCGGCGTAATCGTAGTAGCCGGCGTTCGTTTTCTGGCCGCGGCGGTCGACTTCGCACAGGCGTTCGCGAACGGTTTCGCCGGTCGAGGTTTCCCGCGTCCAGCCGAGGTCGAGACCAGCGAGATCAGCCATGGCGAATGGCCCCATCGGCAGGCCGAAGTCGTACAGGACCCGGTCGACATCCCACGGGGCGGCTCCTTCGAGGACAAGCCTGTCGGCCTCGTCCTGGCGCTTTTCGAGCATCCGGTTGCCGACAAAGCCGTGGCAGACGCCGACAACGACGCCGACCTTGCCGATCGCGCGGGCGAGTGCCATGGCGGCGCCGATAACCTGCGGATCGGTCTTTTCGCCCCGCACGATCTCGACAAGGCGCATGATGTTCGCCGGCGAGAAAAAATGCATGCCGAGAACCGATTGCGGGCGCGATGTCGACACGGCAATGCGGTCGATATCGAGATAGGATGTGTTGGTCGCGAGAATGGCTTCGGACTTCGCAATGCGGTCGAGCGCGGAGAATATCTCGATTTTGACGGACATCTCCTCGAAGGCGGCTTCGACGATCAGGTCGCAATCGGACAGCGCTTCGAGTTCGAGTTTCCCGGAGAAAAGGGCAATCCGCCGTTCCGCGTCCTGCGCCGACAGCCTGCCGCGTTGCGCGGAGCGCTCGTAGGTGCGCCGCACATTCGCCAGTCCGCGATCCAGCGCCTCCTGCCGGGTTTCGACGATTGTCACAGGGTAGCCCGCATTGGCGAAGGCCATGGCGATGCCGGTTCCCATGGTGCCGGCGCCGATGATGCCGATCGATCGGATGCGACCGATATCGGGCTTGCCTTCAATGCCGGGTACCTTGGCGGCTTTCCTTTCGGCGAAGAAGGCGTAGCGCATCGCGGCCGATTGCGGATCGTCGAGAAGCTCCTGAAACAGTTTGCGCTCAAACGCCAGGCCTTCGTCGAAGGGCAGTGTCATTGCCGCCTCGACGCACCGGATGATCTCGTTCGGCGCCCTGAAATTGCGCAGTTTGCGCGCATTCGCCTTGCGGTAGGCTTCGGCGAATGCGGCCGGCGTGGCGGCGTCCGGCGTTTTCGCCGGCAAGTCGCGGATCCGCCGCGGGGGTTTTGCCTCCTCGATGAGGCGCTTTGCGTAGGCGACCGCGTCCGCTTCCAGCGACGCGCCATCGGCCAGCGCGTCGATCATCCCCGTCTGCAGGGCTTTCGCGGCGTCGACCGGTTCGCCGGAGATCATGAAGTCGAGCGCTTCCCCGGGATCGATCAGGCGAGGCAGCCGTTGCGTGCCACTGGCGCCTGGTAGCAGTCCCAGCTTGACCTCCGGCAATCCGAAACGGGCCGAGGGGAGGGCTACGCGGTAATGGCAGGCCAGCGCCAGTTCCAGTCCGCCGCCCAGAGCCGTGCCGTGGATTGCGGCGATCACCGGCTTTTCCGTGCTCTCGATGGCGACAAGAACGTCCGTCAGGCTTGGCGGAAGAGGCGGTTTTCCGAGTTCCGTGATATCGGCTCCGGCAAAGAAGGTCCTGCCGCTGCAAATCACGACGACGGCCTCGACGCTATCATCCTTTCCGGCGGCCTCGACGGCGGATTTCAATCCGTTCCGGACAGCGGCGGACAAGGCGTTCACGGGCGAGGAATCCGTCGTTACAACCGCGACGGAGCCCTGACGTTTCGTCGTGACGACAGTTTCAGCAGGCAATTTGCATTCCTTCGTTTCAGATGTGTTCCTTGCGGCAGCGCCCGATTGGCAATGCCCGGCGATCAGAAAATCTCGAACAGTCCGGCAGCGCCCATCCCGCCGCCGATGCACATCGAGACAACGCCGTATTTCGCGCCGCGCCGTTTACCCTCGATCAGGATGTGCCCGGCCATGCGGGCGCCGGACATGCCGTAGGGATGGCCGACGGAAATGGCGCCGCCGCTGACGTTGAGGCGCTCGTCGGGAATGTCGAGCGTATCGCGGCAGTGAATGACCTGACAGGCAAAGGCCTCGTTGATTTCCCAAATGCCGATGTCGTCGACGGACAATCCGGTCTGTTTCAACAGTTTCGGGATGGCGAAGACCGGGCCGATACCCATTTCCTCCGGCCCGCATCCGGCGACGGCGAGGCCGCGATAGGCGCCGAGCGGTTCGAGCCCCATTTTTTCGGCATGTTTCGCTTCCATCAGCACGCATGCCGATGCGCCGTCGGAAAGCTGCGATGCGTTGCCGGCCGTGATGAACTGGCCTGTTGCGATCCGCTGGCCGTCCCGGAACACCGGTTTCAGCGCGGCGAGATCCTCCAGCCGCGTTTTCGGCCGGTTGCCTTCGTCGCGCTCCAGGGTGATTTCGCGTTCCGACACGGCGCCGGTTTCGCGGTCCCTGACCTGCATCACGGACGTGAGAGGCACGATTTCCCGGTCGAAGCGGCCTTCGCGTTGCGCCTCCGCGGTGCGCATCTGGGACTGCAGCGCGTAAGCGTCCTGCGCTTCGCGCGAGACGCCGTATCGTTCGGAGACGATCTCGGCGGTTTCCAGCATCGTCATGTAGAGTTCGGGAACGTCCGCGATCAGTTTCGGATCCTGCGCGCGGTATGAATTGGCGTGCTCGTTCTGGACGAGCGAGATCGATTCCAGCCCGCCGGCGACGGCGACATCCATCTCTTCGAGCATGATGCCCTTGGCGGCCGACGCGATGGCGACGAGGCCGGATGAACATTGCCGGTCCAGGGTCATTGCCGCGACCGTCACGGGCAACCCCGCACTCAAGGCGGCCTGGCGCGCGACATTGAAACCGGTAGCCCCTTGTTGCCAGGCGGCGCCCATGACCACATCGCCGATCTCTGCGGGATCGACTTTCGCCCGCCTGACTGCATGCGCGATCGCATGCCCGCCAAGAGCTTGCGGCTGGGTATTGTTGAAGGCGCCCCGATAGGCCTTGCCGATGGGTGTCCGGGCTGTCGAAACGATCACGGCTTCGCGCATCGCAATTCCTCCCTGGTTTTGCCGCCGGGCGGCTTTCTGCTCCATGGTCAATTCCATAAAGGGTGCATTTTTGCAATATCGGTATGCCATTTGAGTGAAATATAACCCGATTATGAGGCGCTTTTTTCAGTATATAGAAAAATGGGGTTGCGAATCCTGCTTATCCGGCTAGCGTGCGCCGAATTGGCAGGCGCCGCCAACGGGCGTCATTCGCAAGAGGCGGGGAAGCGCAATTGAACCTGGATTTCACCGATGAGGAGACGGCGTTTCGCGAGGAGGTCCGGGATTTCGTCCGCGGATCGCTGCCGCGCTCGATCCGGCAAAAGATGCTGGTCAACCGTGAGCTGACCAAGGACGATCTGGTCACCTGGACACGCATACTCGACGAAAAGGGCTGGGCGGTTCCGCACTGGCCGGTCGAATGGGGCGGCACCGGATGGCCGCCGTTCAAGCAGGCGCTTTTCATCGATGTCATGCAGCAGGAACTCGCGCCCGACACGCTTTCCTTTGGCACGAGCATGGTCGGACCGATCATCTACACGTTCGGAAACGAGGCGCAGAAACGGCGCTTCCTGCCGCGTATCGTCAATCTGGACGACTGGTGGTGCCAGGGTTTTTCCGAACCGCAGGCGGGTTCCGATCTCGCGTCGCTGCGTACGACCGCGGTGCGCGACGGGGATGAATATGTCGTCAACGGACAGAAGACCTGGACGACGCTCGGTCAGCACGCGGACTGGATATTCTGCCTGGTACGAACGAACCGCGATGTGAAGAAGCAGGCCGGTATCTCGTTTCTGCTGATCGATATGATGTCGCCGGGCGTCACCGTCCGGCCGATCCAGACAATCGACGGCGGATACGAGATCAACGACGTGTTCCTCGACGATGTTCGCGTGCCCTCGGAAAACCTGGTCGGGGAGGAAAACCGCGGCTGGGACTACGCCAAATTCCTCTTGCAGCATGAGCGCACCGGCATTGCCAGGGTCGGCGCGTCCAAGGCGTCGCTGCGCCGGGCCCGCGAACTGGCGGAACGCGAAAGCCGGGACAATCCTGCCCGTCCCGACCTGGCGCAAATCCGCGCGCGCATCGCGTTGCTGGAGGTTGAACTCAAGGCGCTGGAAATCACGCAGTATCGTGTTCTCGCCGAGGAGAGCCGGCCGGATGGCGGCAACGGCCCCGCCGCGAGCATTCTCAAGGTGAAAGGTTCGGAGATCCAGCAGGCGATTTCCGAACTCATGCTCGATCTTGCCGGGCCTCATGCGCTGACGCCGCTGATGCCGGCCGACACCGATTACGACCTCGACCGTTCCTGGGCGGGCACGGCCGCCGGGACCTATCTGAACTGGCGGAAGGTCTCGATCTATGGCGGGTCCAACGAAATCCAGCGCAACATCATCGCCAAACAGCTTCTTGCATCCTGACCGGATGTGTGGCGGCAACCGGAGACAGTCATGGATCTGCAATTGAACGAACAGCAGCGGCTCCTGAAGGAGAGCGTGCAAAGACTCGCAGCCGACCTCTATCCGTTCGAGAAGAGGGAAGCGATCCGGCTCGGCGAAACGGGCTGGAGCCGCGACTATTGGAGGCAATATGTGGAGCTTGGCCTTGCCGGACTTGTCGCCGAGGAGGCCCATGGCGGCTTCGGTTGCGGGCCCTTCGAGACGATGATCGTGATGGAGGAACTGGGCCGTTCGCTGGCGCAGGAGCCGTTCGTCGCGACTGTCCTGCTCGGCGGCGGACTGATCCGCCACGCGGGCAACGAAGAGCAGAAAGAATGCCTGTTGCCGCAGGTCTGCGGCGGCGAGTTGTTGCTGGCTTTCGCCTACCTGGAAGAACAGGCGCGGCATGAATTGCATGATATCGCGACGACGGCGACAAAGACCGCCGACGGCTACAGCCTGAACGGCAGCAAGACCCTGGTTCTGCATGGCTACGACGCCGACCTTCTCATCGTTGCGGCCCGCCTGTCCGGCGACCGCCGCGATCGTGACGGGATCGGGTTGTTTCTCATTGCCGGCGATGCGCCGGGCGTGACGCGGCAGGGCTATCGCACCGTCGACGGCAGGCCGGCGGCGAAGATCGTGTTCCGGAACGCCGACGTGTCTTCGGGGGATATGCTGGGCGCGTCCGGCGATGCGCTGGCGGCGATCGAGCGCGTGGCCGACGAGACGATCGCCGCATTGGCCGCCGAAGGCGTCGGGCTGATGGACGAGATGCTGAACATGACGATCGAACATGTCAGGACACGAAAGCAGTTCGGCACGGAGATCGCGTCATTCCAGGCGATCCAGCATCGATTGGCGGACATGTTCATCGCGCTCGAACAGGCGCGCAGCATGGCGGTTTTTGCCGCCGGCGTCTGCCAGGATGAGGACCGGGAGCGGCGGGCAGCGGGCATCGCCGCCGTCAAGGTACAACTCTGCCGTTCGCTTCGCTTCGTCGGGCAGCAGGCAATCCAGTTGCACGGCGGTATCGGAATGACGATGGAATACAAGGTCGGTCACCTGTTTCAGCGCGCGACCGCAATCGAGGCGCTGTTCGGCGGGGCCGAGCATCACCTCGAAACGCTGGCTTCAGGCGGGGACTCTTCGCCGCCTGAGCCGGTATCGGATTTCAGGACGCGGCGATGCTTTCCAGCCGCTTCACGCCCTGGACAATCATGTCCAGCGAGATGGGCGGGTCGTTCTTGACGATATAGGGGACCTTGGAAATCGGCTCGGCCATTTCCCTGATATCGTCGTTGTCGAATTGTTCGACGCCGATATCCGACAGGCGGGTCGGCAGGCCGATCTGGCGGCAGAAACCGATCATGTCGCGGATTTCCTCGTCGGCATGGCCCATGGTGGCAAGCTGAAGAAGGGTGCCGTATGTGACAACCTCGCCGTGCAGGAATTTCTGCGTCTGCGGGAAAGTACCGAGACCGCGCAGGATGCCGTGGGCGATCGACAGGCCGCCGCTTTCGAAGGACAGGCCGGAATAGAGAATACAGGCCTCGACCACCCGTTCGAAGGCTTCGTTCGGTTTTCCGGTGCCCGCAACTGCGAGCGCCTCGACGGCATCGGCGCGAATGACCTCGTAGCATTGGTCCGCAAGAACGCCCGCCAGGCGGGGAGGCCGACCTCCGAAAAAGTTGAGGCGGCCCGATTTGATGGTGGAGGCGACCTCGAACTTTTTCGTCAGCGCATCGCCGATGCCGGCCGCGAGAAAACGCTTTGGCGCGGCGGCCAGCACGGCGGTGTCGACCACGACGGCATTCGGGTTGCGCTTCAGGCTGGGCGTCTCGGCGATGTTGTGGTTCTCGTCGTAGATCGCGATCAGGCGGCTCGTCGGCGCGTCGCTCGATGCGATGGTCGGGACGATGACCAGCGAACAAGCCAGTTCCATGACGACGCCCTTCGCCGTGTCGAGCGCCTTGCCGCCGCCGGCGCCGATAACGACCTCCGGATCGAGGTCCCTTGCCAGTTCCGCGAGGCGGTCGATTTCCGCGCGTGTGCACTCGCCGCCGAAAGGATAGCGGATGACCTCGCAACCCGCCTCCTGCAACTGTTCGCCGACATCGCGGAATTGCGGCTCCACGATGGGATCGGCGATGATCGCCACGCGACCTTTCTGGGCTATGTCTCCGATGCATTCGGGAAGGCGCCCGAGAGCGCCCGGTCCCTGGATATAGATATGCGGGAAGCCCGCGATCCTCATGTCATTCACCGTCTCGATCCTTTTCACCTGGTGTCAGGCGACCTTGCTGGCCTCGCCATCGGCAAGCGTGATTTCCGTCATGCGCAGGCCATCGACGGTTTCGCGTGACGGAAAACGCTGATGCAGCCTGTCCTCGTGGATCGGCACGATGCGGCGGTGTTCGCCGCCGACCAGCTTGGACATCTCGTCGAGGACGAGGACGTTGTTGGTCGTGCTGCCGACATAGAAACCGATCGGGACATAGCTTGGTGTTTGAGGATCCCAACCCTCGAGGTTCTCGAAACGGTAGACCAGGTCTCCGGCGAGAATCCAGCCATCGTCGCTGTCCTGCATGCCGTCGTTCCGGATGTGAACATATTGCGAGCCCCAGGTGTGGGTATCGTAGGCGGCGTGCAGGTCGATGCCGGGCAGGACATCGGCGCGGTCGCCCTGGACACAGACCAGACGGCCGCTTCGCGCCAGATCGACCGCCCGCAGGATGTCGCCCGGATCGAGCGCCGCCTGCAGCACCTTGAAGCGCTGGTCGAGCGACATCGCCCATACCCACTTCGAAAGTTCACGCTCCTGGATATAGAAAGTGGCGTTGGGAAAGGCGGCGATTCCGCCCATGTGGTCGTAATGCGCATGGGTGATGAAGATGTGGGTGATGTCCTCAGGCGTCATGTCCGCATGGGACAGGACTTCGCGTGCCGAGTGCCAGTTGCCGACGCCGAACTCGTTGGCGATGGTCTCGCCGTATTCGGTGTGGTTGTAGCCGACATCGACCATGGCGTTGAAGCCGTTTCCCTTGATCAGGACATAAGCGTAGGGCAGGCGGCACGTGCCCTTGTCATGCGCACCGTAGACGACACCCGCCACCGGGTTTTTGTTGCACTCGGCATATTCGAGCACCCAGATCGAATAATCTGCCATGGTTCTCCTCCTCCTATTGCTCCATCAGGATTCGTTTCGACCGCCGCAGTCCGGCGTGTTCGGCGCAGCATCCCTGTTCGAAATCGATGATTTCGAAGCCGGGGAGGCACCGCGAGGCGTTCTGCAATTCGCGAAAGGCGGTGTTCAGCGGGTGAAATGCCTCGTCGACAGACCCGGCATCGCGCTTCGACAGCGCCCCGGGCATCGCGGCCAGTGCCGCGGTCAGGCTTCTCGCCGCCGCCAGCATGTGGCGATGGTGATGTCCGGCGCCGGCTGGCGCGCTGGTGGAAAACGTGGCGTCGGCCGCGGCGCCATGGGCGTTGCGGGCAAGTTCGAGCATCGGATGTTCGGCGTCGGTGCGTCCGCCCGCCGATGCCAGGACAAGCAGGCCGGCGAGCTGCGCCGCACACTGGCGCAGGCTTTCGAAACGGCCCTGTGCGGCGACGACATAGTCGAAGACGCGCGGATCATGTCCGGCAAAGAGCCGTTCGTCGGGAATCGACGATTCGGGCGGCTCCGGTTCGCAGGCGAAGGTCGAGGCCGGAAGGACGGTGGCGTCGTCGCGATAGGTCATGCGCCGGCCTTTCCGTCGAGCCTGATTCGGCGGCCGACATATTTCGGTACCGCGAGGTGACGCTGCGCGTCGAACACGGCGTTGAAACGTTCGCGCGCCAGAGGCGGAAGCGGGGAAGGGCGCCTGGTCTCGATATCGACGCAGACGAAGAGCTGTTCGTTCAGGGCAGCGAGGACATTCCTGCCGGTGTCGTACATGGAGAGGCAGGCATGCGCCCTCTCGCCGGTCAGGCCGAGAAGCTGGGCGGTGATGCGGATCGATGCGCCGCGAACCAGTTCGTGCCGGTAGACGATGTTTGCCTGTCCGACGAAGATCGTCTTGCCGGTTTGCGGAATCCGGTCAGGTCCGATGCCGAGCGCCGTGCAGAATGTGCATACTGCGGCGTCGAAGGCGGTCAGGTAGGCGGCGACGTTCATGTGGCCGTTATGGTCCAGCCATTCCTCGCGGACTTGTTCCTCGCTGACCAGCAAGGTGCCGTCATCGCATATATCGAAGCCGTACAGGCTGCCGGTGCCCGGTTCGCTCATGCCGGATAAGCCTTTCGCAATTCGGATTTCAGGATCTTGCCTGTAGCCGACAGCGGCATGTCGGAGACGACTTCCACCCTGTCGGGAAGCCACCATTTGACGACCTGCGATGCCACGTGCTGCAGCAGCGTGGCGGTGTCGATGCCGTTCGCCGCCGGTTCGGGCTGGACGACCAGCAACGGTCGTTCCTGCCATTTGGGATGCGGAATGCCGATGACCGCGGCATATTTGATTCCCGGATAGCTGAGGGCCGCCGACTCGAGGTCGGTCGTGGAAATCCATTCGCCACCCGACTTGATGATGTCCTTGGAACGGTCCTTGATTTCCAGGTAGCCGTCCGCATCGATCGTGGCCATGTCGCCGGTTTGAAGCCAGCCGTCGGCGGACAGCGGGTCGGCGTCCTCGTTGAAGTAACCCGACGCGGTCCACGGACCGCGCGCCTGGAGGTGGCCGACGGCTTGGCCGTCGTGCGGCAGCACGTCGCCGTCCTCGGAGACGATGCGCAGGCTGGTGCCCCAGCTTACCCGGGCAGTCTTCTTCCTCGATGCGCGTTGGCGTTCCGGGTCTATGCCGTCAAAGCCGGGTTTCAGGGTTCCCTTGCTGGAGCACAGCGATTCGGTCATGCCCCAGGTCTGAACGATGTCGACACCCTTGCGCTCCCATCGCCGTATCAGCGGTTGCGGCACGAAGCTTCCGCTTGACAGGAACGAGTTGAGGCTCGGGATTTCCTCGCCGTGTTCGTCCAGCCAGTCGCAAAGGCCGAGAAGCACCGTCGGCACGGCGCCGGCGATGGTGACATTTTCCTCTATCATCAGCCGGCACAGGGATTGCGGATCGTGCTGGCGGCCGGGAAGGACGAGCTTGCCGCCGCTGATCGGCGCGGTGTGCGGAAAACTCCAGCCGGTGGCGTGGAACATTCCGGCGATCGGCATGTAGGCGTCCAGCGCGCCATTGCGGTATCCGCCGAAGAAATCCTTGGCGATGCTGGCGATCGCGATCAGCACGAGCGACCGGTGCGAATAGAGGACGCCTTTCGGATTTCCGGTGGTTCCCGACGTGTAGCAAAGCACCGCGCCGGCCTTCTCGTCGAACTCCGGAAAGCCCGGCAGTGGCGCTGTCTCCGCGACAAGCGATTCGTAGCGCTCGAAGGAGCGGTCGAGAGCGGGAAGCTCGCTTCCGTCATCGACGACAATGAGCGTTTTCACATTGGTCAGGCGGGGGAGAACTTCCTCCACAACATCGGCGCAGCCTGTATCGAACACCAAAATCTCCGCGCCGCCGTGATTGATGATATAGGCGATGTGATCGATCGACAGGCGCGGGTTAACCGTGTGGAGTATGCCGCTTGCGCATGGAACGGCGTAGAACAGTTCGAAGTGCTGGCGCGTATTCCAGCAGAGCGTCGCGACGCGGTCGGATTCACCCATGCCCAGGTTCTTGAGCGCCGCTCCCATCCGCAGGATGCGGTCATGCGCATCGGCATAGCCATAGCGTATGGTTTCGCCTGCCATGGTGCGCGAAACGACCTCGGTGCAGCCATGGTAGTTTGCGGCATATTCAATGATGGACGACAGCAGCAATGGCCTGTCCATCATGAGCCCTTCAATCATTCATTCCTCCCTCGAACCACAATTGGGCTTGACGCTTCGTGGTGAATTTCCAATAATAGAACGACGTTCTGAAATTGAATTGATCGGAACACTAGGGCTTGCATAAGGTTGTGGTCAAGCCCCGCAAGGCCGGTCGTCTGCCGGCGCTAGCGAAAAACAGGCAGCCAAAACCAGGGATGAATCGAATGACTGAATTTCCCAAGCCCGTACCGCCAGAGCGGCAGCCCGCAGGAATGGCTTCCGATATCGTGATCAAGGCGCAGCCCGATGACGAGCGCGTGTGGGTTCCGATGGACGAGAATGTGTGGTTCAGGCCGCTTTGTCTCCATACGGTGGAAGGGTATTGGACCAGCCTTTTGCGGGTCCGCGCATCCGGTGTCGTCAGTTGCCACAGGCACCCGGCACCTGTGCATGGTTACGTGATCAAGGGAAGCTGGCGCTATCTCGAACATGACTGGATCGCGACCGAGGGCAGCTATGTCTTCGAGCCGCCGGGCGAGACGCACACGCTGGTCGTCGATGAGGATGTCGACGAGATGATCACCTGGTTTCTCGTCAACGGGGCCATGCTTTACATGGACCGGGACGGCAATCTGACCGGCTTTTCCGACGTGTTCCAGCGCATCGAAATGTGCCGCGAGCACTACATCAAGGTCGGCCTCGGCGCCGATTATGTGAACCAGTTCATACGATAGGCCGGCTCCAAACCGGCTTTAGGGCCGGCATTCGATGAATGCCGGCGATCTACACGCGAAATTTCCGGTTTCATTCAAAAGGGAGGAATAAATGGAAATGAAAACTGTCAAGAAAGTTACGCAAAAGGCGTTGATGTCGACGGCGTTGGCTTTCGGGCTTGCGGCGGGTGTCAGCAGCGCTGCCTTGTCGAACGAAGTGAAGCTGAATTCATGGCTCGGACCGACGCATCCGCTGAACACCGGCGGTTATGTTCCGTATATCGATGCCGTCGAGGAGGCCAGCAACGGTGAGATCGATTTCCGCCTGTTCCTGAGCGGTTCGCTTTTGGACAGCCGCGCCACCCTGCCGGGTATCCGCGACAATGTCGTGGAGGGCGGCTTCGTTGTCCTGTCGTTCCATCCGGCCGAGTTTCCGGCGATGACGACCTTTTCCGACCTCTCCATGGTCGGGACGGATTCGCTGGTTGCCGCCGCTGCGGTGACGGAGACGATCCTGCTGCATTGCGACGCGTGCGAAGCGGAAGCAAAAGCGCAGAACTTCCTGTTCTATGGTGCCTATGCGACGACCGCCTACAACATCATGTCCGCCGAACCGGTGAACTCGCTCGAGGACATGCGCGGCAAGAAGGTTCGTTCTTTCGGCGGCGCCATCGACCGCTGGCTGAGCAGCCTCGGCGCGGTCGCCGTGAATGTCGACGCCACCCATGCCTATGACGGCCTGTCCAAGAACACCCTGGATGCGGTGATGCTGCCGGTCGCCGACCTCTCGGCCTACAACCTCTGGGATGTCGCGCCCTATGTGACGCTGCTCGATGTCGGTTCGTTCAAGGCGGACAGCTCGGTCGGCTTCAGCCGTGATTTCTGGCGGGGCCTGACCACGGAACAGCGGGAGATCATGCTGAAGTTTGCACCGATGATGGCTCTCGGACCTTGCTTCGATTACATCAAGAACGATGCGAAGGTCGCCGGCGAAGCAGGCGAGAAGGGCGTTACACTCATCGAGCCAACCGATGCGATGAAGCAGGGCCTTGCGGATTTCTTCGAAGTCGACAAGTCGGCCATCGTCGAAGCCGGCGTGAAGCGTGGCGTGTCTGAGGATGACATCGACGCGATCGTCGCGACCTATGTCGAAATGCTCGCCAAATACGACAAGCTCTTCGAAGGCAAGCGGGACGATCCGCAGGCCCTCTATGACATTCTTTACCAGGAAGTCTACGCGAAGCTGGATCCGGAAACCTTCGGTCTCAACTGATCGAAGCCGGCTTCGGCACCAGACGTAACCACCATCGCGCTTCGCGCAAACGATCCTGCGCCGGCCACGGTCGCAGAACGGCAGGCTTATGCCCAGCGGCAAGCCGGCGCAGGATGATTTTGCCCGATAAAAGTGAGCGGCGGCCGGCGCAAAGCCGGTGACAAACGGCAGCAAAGCAAAGCCGGGCCGCATCAGCGAAGCCGGGAATTCCATCAAGCAGGAGGAAAATATGCATAACGTCATATCCCATGCGCTTCGCTCGACCATTGCGTCGGTGCGCAAACCGGCCGCACTGGCCACCGCGGCGGTGTTCGCGGCTCAAATCACGACCTCGTCCGTTGTCGCGGCCGACGGCAAATTCGCGGATGTGGACCTCGCGCCCGAAAAACGCGGCCCGGTCTCTGAGCTGATCGACATCACCGAAGTCTGCGGCGACAAGCCGATCAAGGTGGCCTATTCGGATGGCTACGGCGCGACCGCCTGGCGCAAGATCAGCCGCGCCGAGTTCGAGGTTGAAGCCGCGAAATGCCCCAACATCACCGACATCGCCTACACGGACGCCCAGGGAAATCCGGAAAAGCAGATTTCCGACATCCTTGGCCTGGCCGCGCAGGGTTATGACGTGATCGTCGTTTTCCCGGATGCCGGTGAGGCGATCCTGAAAGCCATGCGCCAGGCCACCGCCGCCGGTGCCGCGGTGATCCCGTGGGCAGTCGGTCTCAGCTTTCCAGGCGAACGCGGCAAGGACTATTTGCTGACGGTGACGGAATCGATCGAGGAAACCGCCCGCAACCGCGCCGAGTGGATTTCCAAGCAGTTGAACTACGAAGGCAATGTCATCGCTTTCGGCGGCCTGCCGGGCAATCCCATCGTTGCCGCCGAGGAACGAGGCTGGCGCCCCGTCTTCGACAAATATCCCGGCGTCAAGGTGCTGGAAGGCCCGATTGATACCAACTGGGACCCTTCCCAATACCAGAAGATCATGGCCAGCCTGCTGTCGAAATACCCGAAGATCGATGCGATCTACGCCGACTACGGCCTCGGCGTGATGGGCGCCTTGCGCGCCTATGAGGCCGCCGGCGTGCCGATCCCGATCATCACGGCCGAGGACGCCAACGAACTCGGTTGTTTCTGGCACGAGCACAAGGACTCCAATCCGGACTTCAAGCTCGCCACCACGTCGGGACGCAACTGGATGAGCCGTCTTGCCCTGCGCAAGGGCGTCGCCGCCGTCCAGGGGCTCGACAACACCGAGCCGAGCATCATCCTGCTCGACACCAAGGAAGACAGCACCGCCGAGGATGAATCGCTGTGGCCGAAATGCGATCCGTCGCTTCCGCCGGATGCGCTTCTGTCCTCCACCATGCTCACCCGCGAGCAGCTTGGCGAACTGTTCGGCAAGTAAGACCCGGGCGTCCACGGGACCGTGCGGCTCTCGCGCCGCACGGTCTCGCACCGTTTCCGGCGGTAACAAAATCGAGGCGTTGCCATGAACACTGACGTGACAGGAAACGATCTGCCCGCCACCGACGCAAAACCGCGCATGCATCTGCCGCAGGTTGCCTATGTCGGTGCCGCCACCGTGGTGCTGGTGGCAATCGGCGGCTTTCTGGCGCCGCAATCCGTATCCGCCTCGGCGTTCCTCACATTGCTGCCGTTCATGTCCATTCTCGGCGTGGCGGCAATCGGCCAGCACCTCGTCGTGCAGCAGCGCGGCTTCGATATTTCCGTCGCCGGCATCATTTCGCTCTCCGCCGTCATCGTGACGAATTACGCCGAACGCGGCGCGGGCGCGGGCCCGATTGTCATCGCGGTCCTGCTGGCGCTCGCCGCGGGCGCCGGTACCGGCGCCATCAACGGTTTCTTTGTCACCTTGCTCCGTGTCCCGCCGCTGGTAACGACCATTGGCATCAACGCGCTCGCCATCGGCGTGACCGTCCACATTTCCGGCGGCGTGCCGAGAGCCGTTCCCGACGCGCTGGCCGGGCTCGCGCTCGGACGCACGCTTGGCGTTCCCAACACGTTCATCGTGATGCTGGTCGTCGCGGCGATCGTGATCTTCATCGAACGGCGCACCGTCATCGGACGGCAGTTCATCGCGATCGGCACCAACCCGGCGGCGGCGAGGGCGCTCGGCGTCCGCGTGACGGCCTACAGCTGGCTCACCTATACGGCGGCCGGCCTGTTTTTCGCGCTCGCCGGCGTGATGCTGTCGGGCTTCGTCAGCGTTCCGACGATCATGAGCGGCAACGAATACATGCTGTCCACCGTCGCGGCGGTGGTGGTCGGCGGCAACGCCCTGACCGGCGGCCGCGCCAGCATCCCCGCGACAATCGTCGGTGCGTTCTTCCTGACCTATCTGGGCCAGCTCGTCCTTTCGGTCGGTTTCGAGCGCGCGGTGCAGGATGTCGTCAAGGCGGCGATTATCATCCTCGGCGTCGCCTTGCCCGGGATCGTGCGCCGGCTGCGCAACAGTTAACTCGCCGATAGAATGAGGTTGGCCCCGTGAATTCCGCACATAGCCGCGAAACCGACCGCAAAACGCCGGTTCTTCAACTTACCGGAATCCGCAAGACCTATGGCGCGGTCGTCGCGCTGCACGGCGTGGATTTCGAAGTCACGCCCGGCGAAATCCATGCCATCGTCGGCGAAAACGGCGCCGGAAAGTCGACGCTGATCTCGATTGCCGCGGGCATTCTGAAAGCCAATTCCGGCGAGATCCGCGTCGACGGGGAAGTCGTCCACGACACCGACGTCTTGACGATGCGCAAGCAAGGCGTCTCGGTGGCCAACCAGCACCCGGCGCTTGCTCCTGATCTGACCGTTCGCGAGAACGTTCTGCTCGTTGCACCCGAGCTCGATGACGGCGAGTTGAGAGCGCTGCTGCAGCGCGTCGCGTCAGATTCCCTCGAAATCGATCCGGACGCGCGGGTGGCAGACCTGATCCTTGCCCGCCGTCACATGGTGGAGATCGCGCGCGCGCTCATCACGCGTCCACGGATCGTGGTGTTCGACGAACCGACGGAACCGTTCCAGGAAGCCGAAGTCGCCAGCCTGTTCGCGCTGATCCGGTCCCTGCGCGAAGAAGGGATCGCGGTCGTCTACATCTCTCACCGGCTGAACGAGGTCATGGAAATCGCCGACCGGATTTCGGTCTTGCGCGACGGCAGGATGATCGAGATGCGGCCGACGGCGGATTTTACGCCGAGCGACATCGTCACGCTGATCGCGGGCCGGCCGCTCGACCAGGTATTCCCGCCAAAGGCCGGAGAGCTTCCGCCGTCCGGTCCGGTTCTCGAAGTCTCAGGACTCGGCGGACCGGGATTCCATGGCGCGGACCTGACCCTGCGTGCCGGCGAAATCGTCGGCCTGACCGGCGTCGAGGGGCAGGGACAACGCGAATTCATACGATGCCTGGCGGGTATGGCGCCGCGCAGCGGCGGCGAGATCCGTATCAAGGGAAAACCGTTCAGCGGCGACGGTGTGACGGCCAGCCGGGCGGCCGGTTTCGGCTTCGTGCCGGACGACCGGCACAGCGAGGGCCTTTTCCTGCCGATGTCGATCCGGGAAAATATCGGGCTCGGCGTCTTCAACCGCATCGCCACATACGGCATCGTTGACCGCAAACGCGATCCCGCAGTGACCGGCGAAGTCGCGGCGAGCCTCGGGGTCAAGGCCGCTTCGGTCGAAACGCCGGTCGGTTCGCTGTCGGGCGGCAACCAGCAGAAGGTGCTGATCGGGCGGGAAATCGCTTTCGGGCCCAAGGTGCTGCTCGTCGACGAACCGACCCACGGCGTCGATATCGGCGCGCGCAGTGAGATCTATCGCCAATTGCGCGAAGTTGCCGACGGTGGAACGCCGGTCGTGGTGGCGTCGTCGGACGGCATCGAGCTCGAGGGTCTTTGCGACCGGGTGCTCGTCTTCTCGCGCGGCCGGATCGTGCGCGAACTGACAGGCGATGAAATCTCCGACGAGGCGATCACGGAAGCCAATCTCCACGCAACGGAGCTTCGCAAGTCTTCCGGCAACGGCGAAAGCGCCGGCGGGAAAAACTGGCGCCGCCGCTTCGGCGATCATCTTCCGGCGGTCGCCAACCTTGTTGTCGCGGGCGGCATCATGGCGGCGGCCAGCGCGGCCAATCCGCTGTTCCTGTCCAGCTTCAACCTGTCCTTTCTGATGACGTTCGTCTGCGCGCTGGCCTTCGTCGCGGCTGCGCAGCTCTGCGTGATGCTGATCGGCGAGATCGATCTGTCGCTCGGACCGCTCACGGGTCTTGTTGTCGTACTGAGTTCGTTTCTTATCGGGCCGGAATCGACCCCGGCCATGGTCGTCGCGGCCGCCGCCGCGATCATCGTGTTCTGCGGCTTGTTCGGCCTGGCGCAGGGGGCGCTCGTCGAGTTGCTGCGATTGCCCTCGATGGTGATTACGCTCGCGACATTTAGCGGAATACAGGGGCTTTCGCTTCTCCTGAGACCGCAGCCCGGCGGCCGGATCAGCGACATGCTGGGCGAGTCGATCGGCTATCCCGTGTTCGGCGTCACGGCGGGGCTCATCGCCGTCATCGCTGTCATCGTTGCTCTGCAGCTGGTGCTTTCGCGAACGTCCTTTGGCCGGTCATGGCGCGCGACCGGATCTGACCAGCGGGCGAGTCATGTTCTCGGCGTCAATGATCGGAAGGTCAGGCTCGTCGCTTTCGCATTGGCCGGGCTTCTGACCGGTTGCGGCGGACTTGTTCTGGCCGGTCAGGTCGGCATCGGCACGGCGACGACCGGCGTGAACTATACGCTTCTCGGCATTACTGCGGCGGTCCTTTCCGGCGTGAAGATTTCCGGCGGGCGCGGCTCGTTCCTCGGCGTCCTTGCGAGCGCGCTTCTGGTGCAGTCGATCATGAGCGCAACGCCTTTCCTGCAGATCAGCGATGCCTGGCAATACTGGCTGATCGGCGGAGCCACGATCATGGCGGCGAGCTTCTTCAGCCTGTCGCGTGGAGGATTCGGACGGATCCGTGTGGCCTGACGCGGTGGCCATGCCTGCGTCGCTTTGTGAATGGCGATATGTGGCAAGAATATCGGAGCGGGCGTGCTGTTCTCGGGACTGCTGCCAGGCGCCGTGTGGCGCGTGCACAGGCGGCTACGCGATTCAGGCCGCTGGTATTCTTCTGGAGTGAACGCGCGAAGCCTTGGCCACGCGCCCTACATCGTCATTCCGCCGTCAACCACCAGAAGCTGTCCGGTGATGTAGTCCGATTCCGGCGAGCACAAGAGATAGACGCCGTTTGCCGCTTCGTCGGCCGATCCGGCGCGGCCGAGCGGAATCGAGGACTTCACCCCTTCGGCCACCTTGGTCGGGATGCCCATGGCGACGGTCTTGCCGTCGACCGTCATGGTCTTCTTCTCGTCCGAGGCTTCCGTCATCCGCGTTTCGATATAGCCGAAGGCGACGCTGTTCACATTGACCTTGTGGCGGCCCCATTCGCGGGCCATCGTCTTGGTCAGCCCGATCACCCCCGCCTTGGCGGCGGAGTAGTTGGCCTGGCCGATATTGCCCTTGGTGCCGGAAACCGAGGAGATGTTGACCACCTTGCGGAACACTTCGCGGCCTTCTGCGGCTTCCTTCGCCGCCAGTTCGCGGATCGGCCCGGCGGCGGCGCGCAGAATGCGGAACGGCGCCTTCAGATGCACGTCGAGCATCGCGTCGAACTGCTCGTCGCTCATCTTGTGGGCCATCGCGTCCCACGTGTAGCCGGCATTGTTGACGATGATGTCGATGCCGCCGAAGGCGTCCAGCCCGGCGGCGATGAACTGCTCCGCGAATTCGGGATCGGTCACGGAACCGACCACCGCGATGGCCTTGCCGCCCGCCGCCTTGATCGCCGCGACGGCTTCCTGCGCCGGTTCCGCCTCGAGATCGTTGACGACCACCTGTGCGCCCTCGGCTGCCAGTTTCAGCGCCACCGCCCGGCCGATCCCCCGGCCCGAACCGGTCACATAGGCGGTCTTTCCCGCAAGCTTCGACATTGATTTCCCCTCCGGCTTGACCCTGGTCGCTGGCAGCCGAGGTGCACCCGGAACCGCGTCGAAGTCAAGCCGCGGAGCCTGAGCCGAAACCCTGCCTCGCACGATCCTGGTCGCCAATGGAAAACTGTATTTCTTGCGCGAATGCGAGAATAGTCTAAAGTATATCTATCGTTTTGCGATGGGAGATCCGTGATGACGGCGCAGGCGCTCCTCGTAAAAGTGCGCGGTGACGGAAAGTCATTCGCCGATATGGCGATGAATACTCTTGGCGCGGCATCAACAGAGGTCGAGGAAATCCTGTCCGTGCCTGCGCCTGCAGAGGGCGCCGGGGCCGGCGTTGCGCCCGCAACCGGGGCGACTTGGCTCCGGATTGGCCACAAGGGCGGCGCGAGCGAGAATCCCTGGGATCTCGCACACCTGATCTTTTCCTCCCGCTCCAGGATGGGTTTTTCCGACACCTCGGATATCGAGGCTATCGAGCCGGACTGGGAACAGGAATGGCCTCTCCCGCCGGTCTCGGGGGACATGCAGGCCGTGGCGGCTGCGGAGGTTTGCGCCTTCGACGAACAGGACAGAAGCGGCGGGAAAGCCTTTGGCGACGACGTCGCCTGGAACTTCGGAGGCGATTACAGCCAGCTGAAATCGGCCCGCGACAGGGTTGGCGGCGAGCAGGAGCGGATCTTGGTCGCGCATCTTGATACCGGCTACGATCCCGATCACGTGACTTTGCCTGAAAACATCAGGCTCGATCTTCAGCGCAGTTTTGTCAGGGGCGAAAATCCGGACAGCGCCGTGGATGTCACTGGCGGCGGCATCCTGACCAATCGCGGACATGGCCCGGGCACTTTGAGCATTCTCGCCGGCAACAGGCTGGATGGCGCGGCGCCCTCATGGCCGGGCTTCACGGATTTTGTCGGCGGCGCGCCGCTGGTGGGTATCGCGCCGGTCCGGATAGCCAACAGCGTGGTGCATTTCACGACCGGCAGCATGGTTCGCGGATTCCGCTATGCGCGCGATATCGGCGCGCATGTTCTCAGCATGAGCATGGGCGGGCTATCGTCGTCTGCGCTGGTCGATGCCATCAACCTGGCCTACGACGCCGGTATCGTCATGGTCACCGCTGCCGGGAACCACTTCTCCAGGCGGCCGACTCCGACCACGGTCGTTTTTCCCGCCCGCTATCACCGGGTGCTTGCCGCTTGTGGCGTCATGGCCGACGGCCGCGCCTATTACGGCCTCGACGGCGGCGTGATGCAGGGCAACTCCGGGCCTCGGAGCAAAATGGTGACGGCGATTGGCGGCTATACGCCCAACGTCCCCTGGGCGCAGATCGGCTGCACGAACATCGTCGACATGGATGGCGGCGGGACGTCCGCGGCAACACCCCAGATCGCCGCTGCCGCGGCGCTCTGGCTTGCTGAGCACTGGGCTGCGGTAAGCGCCTATCCGCAAGCCTGGATGCGTGTCGAGGCGGTTCGCCACGCCTTGTTCGCGAGCGCCTCGAAATCGACGGCGAAATTGGATCGCCACGAGACGTTCCGTCGAATCGGTCAGGGCGTGATGCGGGCCGAAGACGCGCTGGCGATCGCGCCGCTGGCGGCTGATCGTCTCAAGAAGCTCTCCCCGGCCAAGGCGTCATGGTCGTGGCTCGACCTCCTGACCGGCGGCGGCGTTAGCCTGAAACGCCGCGGAACCCTGACCGATATCCAGGTCGCCATGCTCAACCTCGAACTGACCCAGATGGCGCAACGCGTGGCTACAATCGAAAAGGCCATCGCCGATCCCGACTTGCCGGTCTCCGAAATTCCGGTCGCCGCCCGCAACCGCTACCTCGAACTTGCCCTCGATGAGGGGAATCCCTCCGCGCCGCTTCGCCAGTATCTCGAGGATTTGCTCGGCCGCGCCCATCGGCCCCCGCCTCGGGCCGACACGGAACCGTCCGAGCCGGTCAAGCGCGAGCTCAAGCCGCCGCCGGTTCCGCGCCGGCGGCTTCGCGTCTTCGCGCTCGATCCGAGCGTTGCGCAGAGCAACGAGTTCTTTGCGATCAACCAGACGACGCTGAGCGTTCCTTGGGATGATGAGCCGGAGACACCTGAACCCTTGGCGCCGGGTCCCGTCGGCGAATATCTCGAGGTCGTCGATGTCGATCCGGCCTCGAACAAGGTCTACGACCCGATCGATCTCAACGACAAGTTTCTGCTCGCCCAGGACGGTCTGGCGCCGTCGGAGGGCAATCCGCAGTTCCATCAGCAGATGGTCTATGCCGTCGGCATGACGACCATCGGACACTTCGAACAGGCGCTTGGCCGGCGGGCGTTGTGGGCCCCCCATTACGACGAGAAGACCGGCAGAGGCAGGCCGGTTCGGCGCTTGCGGATCTATCCGCATGCCTTGCGCGCCGACAATGCCTATTACAGCCCGGACAAGAAGGCGCTGTTGTTCGGTTATTTCCCGTCCGAGGCGGACAGTTCCGGTGCCGTCGCCGCCGGTTCGCTAGTCTTCACCTGCCTGTCGAGCGACATCATCGCCCATGAGATGACGCATGCGTTGCTCGACGGGCTGCACCGGCGCTTCACCGAGGTATCGAACCCGGACGTTCCGGCCTTTCACGAGGCATTCGCGGATATCGTCGCGATCTTCCAGCACTTCTCCAACAGGGAACTTGTCCGGTTCGAGATCGGCCGGGTGAAGGGCGATCTGACGGCGAAAGGCCTGCTCGGCGGTCTCGCCCGGCAATTTGGTCACGGCAGCGGCCGCTCCGGGCCATTGCGCGATTACAACGACCCGACTTTGGCGGCGCTCGACTATGAGGAGACTTTGGAGCCGCATGCGCGTGGCTCGATCCTGGTCTACGCGATATATGACGCCTTCCTGAAGATTGTCGCGCGCCGGACCGCCGACCTGATACGGATGGCGACGGGGGAAACAGGCGTCCTCGGCGGCGGAGCCCTGCATCCGGACCTGGTGAATCGCCTGGCGGAGGAAACCTGCAAGGTCGCCCGTCACCTGCTGCATATCTGCATCCGCGCGCTGGATTACTGCCCGGCGATGGACATCACCTTCGGTGAATACCTGCGAGGTATGATTACCGTCGATGTCGATGTCATGCCGGAAGACAGGTTCGGATATCGGGTCGCCCTGATCGAGGCGTTTCGCAACCGTCGTATCCTTCCGCGCGATGTGCGCACCGTGTCCGAGGAGTCTCTGACCTGGGATACTTTCGTCGATCCGAAACCAGGCTGGCTGCCGCGTTTTCTGAAGCGCTGGGACGACAGCTGGGATCTTCACACCGACAGGGAGGAGATTGCGGACCTCAACGAGAAGAACAGGTGGGCGTGCTGGCGCGTGCTCAATCAGATATTCGCCGAGGATCCCGAAATGCTGCGCCAGTTCGGTCTGCAGACCGGCGTGCCTCGCTACAATTCGCGCGGAGAGGTGATTTCGAGCCGGAACAAGTCCGGTATCACGACCTTCGATCTCTATAGCGTCCGGCCGACCCGTCGCATTGCGCCCGACGGCTCCTTCCGAACCGAGATCGTCGCGACAGTCCACCAGCGCCAGCCGATCCCGACGGACGGCAAGGACATCGCAAACGGTTTCTTCTGGTTCCGGGGCGGGGCGACGATCATCATCGATCCGCGCAAGGGCCGCGAGGAGGTGCGCTACAGCATCATCAAGAATTCCACTTCCGTGCGGCGTCGGGAACGGCAACGCGTTCATGCTCTCAAGCATCTGATGTCGCCGTTGCGGGCGCTCTATTTCGGCGGGGATTCCTCCGAGCCATTCGCCATTCTTCACTCAAGGGACAGGGATTTCTGACGATGGCGGCAAAACCACGCAAATCCGGTAACTCCCGAGCGGCAGCCGCTTCCGATGGTTTCGCAGGTGTCACGATCCGTCACTATTGTCAGGGAATCGGCGACAGCCATCTGCTCAAATTCCGCAAGGCCGACCGGAGTTCCTACTGGGTGCTCATCGATTGCGGAATCCACACAGCCGTCAGCGGCGGCAGTGCGAAGATACGCGAGATCGCAGCCGATATCGTCGCGGTCACGAAGGGGCATGTCGATCTCCTCGTGGTAACGCACGAGCATTGGGATCACGTTTCCGGTTTCCTTTCCGCCGCGGAGCAGTTTGAAGGCCTGAAGGTCGACCGTGTTTGGATGGGCTGGACCGAAGACCCTCGCGACCCTGATGCGATCGCCTTCGACAAGTACAAGGGCGCGGCGCTCTCGGCCCTGCAGAAGGCGGGACAGGCCTTGCAGAGCCTCGATGGCAAGAAGGCCTCGACGCTGTTTGGCGGACTGGACGCCCTGTCCGGATTCAATTTCGGCGCAAAGGGCGAACGCGTGCGCTCGGCCCGCAACGCCGCCCGGGATCTCGCCCGCGACGGCGTGGACTATCTGGAGCCAGGCGACGACCCGCTCGGCCTTCCGGATGTTCCCAACATCCGGGTTTACGTTCTCGGCCCGCCGCGCGACAAGAAGCTGCTCGGCCTGACCATCCGCAAGTCGGAAATGTATGGCTTCGGCCAAGAGCAACTGCGGGGTTACGGATTCGCAACGGCCCCGGCCCTGGAGGAAGCCTGTTTCGATCACGGCTACGATCCTTCATCGCCCTTCAGCGCGGAAATGGGAGCTGATCTCGACAGGGTGGCGGATCTCAGGGGCAGGGATGATTCGGCCGTAGAGGATGAGGTGGACGGTAAAACGCTTGAATTGCTGAAGAATCACTACTGGGGACCGGCGGCGGACGAGGAAGGCGGGGCATCGAGCGCGCTGAAACGGCGGCGGATCGACGGTGACTGGCTGATGGCTGCGGCCGATCTCGCCATGCAGCTCGACAGCCGTACCAACAACACTAGCCTTGTCCTAGCCTTCGAATTCGTCGACACGGGCCGGGTCATGCTTTTCCCGGGCGACGCGCAAGTTGGCAGTTGGCTGAGCTGGCAGGAGCTGAAATGGCAGATCGGCGACGACACCGAGGTGACCGGCCCGGATCTTCTGGCCCGCACCGTCTACTACAAGGTCAGCCATCATTGCAGCGAGAACGCCACCCTCAAGGCAAAGGGGCTTGAGCAGATGGTCCATCCGGATTTTTCGGCCTTCATCCCGACGAACGAGGAGGACGCGCACAAGGTCGGTTGGAGCCTGATCCCGTTCGGCGAAATCCTCGATGCGCTTGCCGAGCGTGCCGGCGACCGCGTTATTCGTGCCGACGATCACTGGGTCGGATTGCGCCGGCCCGGCAAGGAAAAGCCGAAACCGTCCGGCGCGCTCAAGCGCATCGATCACAGTCCAGGATTCTGGGTGGAGGTCGACGTGGCCTGAAGGGCTATTCGCCCGATCATTTTCTCGGCATCGTCCTGCTACACCGCAGCGTGATCGTCTGTGATGATTGCCGCATGGCATTTCGTGGCGATTGCTTTAGGTTCCGGCGCAAACGGATTCTGTAACCTGAGGACGGCGCGCCGTGTTCCAATCCTTCTTCCCCAAGCCGAAACTGTTCTTTCTTTCCGTGATCCTTTGGACCGCGGCGGCCATGGCCCTTTGGTATTCCGGCGCCCATGACTGGGGGCAGTATCTCGGCCTCGGCGTCGCCACGCCCGAGGACGGCCAGATTGTCGGCATTCACTATTTCTGGTCGCCGTCCTTCCTCTGGCTCTACGTCTATTATGTCGTCACGGTCGCGCTGTTTGCTGCCTTCTGGTTCACCTGGTCGCCGCATCCCTGGCAGCTCTGGTCGATCATCGGTTCCTCGGTGATCCTGTTCACCACCTATTTCGGCGTGCAGATCTCCGTCGCGCTCAACAACTGGCGACGGCCCTTTTTCGACATGGTCCAGGCGGCCTTCACTGAGGACGTGACCACGAAAGCCGTCGATTTCTACAATCTGATCTGGGTGTTCGCCTCGATCGCGTTCATGGCGATCTTCGTCTTCGTGGCGACGCGGTTCCTGATCAGCCACTGGATCTTCCGCTGGCGCACCGCGATGAACGACTACTACATGGCGCGCTGGAAACAGCTCCGTCACATCGAGGGCGCTTCGCAGCGTGTACAGGAGGACACGATGCGCTTCGCCGGCATCATGGAGGGGCTTGGCGTCTCCATGATCGACGCCGTGATGACGCTGGTCGCCTTCCTGCCGCTGCTCTGGTCGCTGTCGGGCTACGTCACCGAATTGCCTATCGTCGGCGCCATTCCGGCGCCGCTCTTCACCGCCGCGGTTTTCTGGTCGCTGTTCGGCACCTTTCTTCTCGCCGCCGTCGGTATCAAGCTGCCGGGGCTGGAATTCCGCAACCAGCGCGTCGAGGCGGCTTACCGCAAGGAATTGGTCTACGGCGAGGATGACTTCGATCGCGCCCAGCCGCTCACCGTGAAAGAGCTGTTTTCCCATGTCCGCCGGAACTATTTCCGGCTCTATTTTCACTACATGTACTTCAACGTTTTCCGCTCGCTCTATCTGCAGGCCGACAACATTTTCGTCTATGTCCTGCTCATCCCGACCATTGTCGCGGCCGGTACGGTCGGCTTCACCTACGGCATCATGCAGCAGGTCCTGACCGCGTTTAACCAGGTGTCGAACTCGTTCCAGTATCTGGTCAATTCCTGGACGACGATCGTCGAACTGCTGTCGATCTACAAGCGCCTGAAGGCTTTCGAGTCGGCAATCTCGGGCGAGGATCTGCCGGACATCGACAAGGAATGGCTGGAGATCCACGGCGCGCCGGACGGCGATGCGACGCAGCCGGTCGGTTCGGGCGTCTGACGGCTAGTTGGCGCAGTTGACGCAGTGCGTCGCCATCGGGTCGATGGCGAGCCTGCCGTCGGGGATTTCCTCGCCGCATTCCTCGCAATAGCCGTAATCGCCCGACGCGATCCGCCGTTCGGCCATCTCGATACGCACCAGATCGCGCTTGCGGGCGCGCTCCGCGGCTTCCGCCATCGCCTGCTGCTGCATCGCGTCCATGCGTGATAATCGGCCGACTGCCACCTGGTCGAGTTCGACGGTCGAGCGCGCATCGGCGCTCATCGCCGAATGCGCCTCGATTTCCGCCCGCTTTTCGGCTAGCCGCCGCTTTGCCTTTTCCAGATCGACTGTCATAAAGGCACGCTACTCATTGCTGTTAGGGCGAACAAGGGAGACGCATTCCATGATCTGGCTGATAGCGGGATTGATCCTTTTCCTTGGCGTGCATTCCATGCGCATTGTCGCGCCGGGTTTTCGCGACCGCATGATCGCCGCGCGCGGCGAGAACGCCTGGAAGGGCATCTATTCGGTCGTGGCGCTTGCCGGGCTCCTGCTCATTATCTGGGGCTACGGTCAGGCCCGCCCGGACGCGGCCTTTCTCTACGAGCCGCCGGTCTTCATGCGACACATCGTTTCGTCGCTGATGCTGATCGCGATGATCCTTCTCGTCGCTGCCTATGTCCCGGACGGCCATATCAAGAAGCGCGTCAAGCACCCGATGCTGACCGCGGTGAAGGTCTGGGCCTTCGCCCACATCCTCGCCAACGGCGACCTCGCAACGTTGATCTTGGCAGGCTCGTTCCTCGCCTGGGCGGTTGTCGACCGCATTTCGCTGAAGCGGCGCGGCGATCCGGAGTTCGGCGCGGTTTCGCTTCGGGGCGACGTCATCGCGGTTGTCGTCGGAACGGCAATCACCATATGGTTCATACTGCAGCTGCATGCCTTCCTGTTCGGCGTCTCGCCGATCTGACAAGGCAGCTGCGGCATCTCCCCTTTCTTTTACCGCCAAACCTTGTAGAAGCGGCCAGCACATGAAAGACGAAAACGGCAACACCCATGTCTGACGACAGTTTCATCCGCGAGGTCGAGGAAGAGCTTCGCTCCGACCGCCTGAAAGGCTTTTGGGACCGCTTCGGTACCATTGTCATCGGGATCGCGATCCTGATCGTGGTCGCGACGGCGGGCTATCGCGGCTACGAGTATTTCACCGATCACCAGGCCAGCGCCTCCGGCGATCGTTTCCTCGCCGCGCTCAATCTTGCCAATGAGGGCAAGTCCGACGAGGCGCTGACCGCGTTGCAGGCGCTGGAGGCCGACGGTTACGGCGCCTATCCGGTTCTCGCGCGCATGCGCGCGGCCACCGTTCTGCAGGAAAAGGGCGATGTCGAAGGCGCCGTCGCCGCCTTCGATGCGGTCGCCGCCGACACTGCCGCGCCGGACGCCGTGCGCGACATGGCGAGAATCCGTGCCGCCTATATCCTCGTCGATACCGGCAGCGCCGCCGACGTTGCCGAGCGCGCCGAACCGCTTTCGTCCGACAATCAGCCGCTGCGCCATGCCGCGCGCGAGGCGCTTGGCCTTGCCGCGTGGAAGGAGGGCCGCCTGGCCGACGCCAAGACGCTGTTCCAGCAGATCGTCGATGACGCGACCGCGCCGCGCAACGCCCAGCAACGCGCCTCGATCATGCTCGACCTGATCACCGCCTCCGGCGAGGTCGGCGAGGGGTGAGCTTCACCGTTGCCATCGTCGGACGTCCGAATGTCGGCAAGTCGACGCTGTTCAACCGGCTGGCCGGGCGCAAGCTCGCCCTGGTCGACGACACGCCGGGCGTGACGCGCGACCGCCGCCTGCATCCCGCCAAGCTTTATGATCTTGTCTTCGACGTGATTGACACGGCCGGCCTCGAGGTCGGCCATGCCGATACGCTGCAGGGCCGCATGCGCGCCCAGACGCTGCATGCCATCGACGACGCCGACGTCGCAATGTTCATCATCGATGCCAAGACGGGGCTCACCCCGGACGATAAGACCTTCGCCGAGATCCTGCGCAAGTCCGGCAAGCCGGTCGTGCTCGTCGCCAACAAGGCGGAGGCGCGCGGCGCCGAAGCCGGTCTTTACGAGGCGTTTTCGCTCGGTCTCGGCGAGCCGATCGGCGTTTCCGCCGAGCACGGCCTCGGTCTTGCCGATCTGCGTGACGCGCTGCTCGAAGCGGTCGGCGAGGAGCGCGCCTTTGCGGAGGACGAGGAAGAGCCGCAGGAGGCGGACGAGGGCGGTCTTGTCGGCGACGATATCGACGACGAGGCGGAAGAGGACATCCCGCCTTACGATCCGACGAAGCCGCTGCGTATCGCCATCGTCGGGCGGCCGAATGCCGGCAAGTCGACGCTGATCAACAAGATGATCGGCCAGGATCGGCTGCTGACCGGCCCGGAGGCCGGCATCACCCGCGATTCCATTTCCGTCGACTGGGAATGGAAGGGCCGCAAGATCAAGCTGTTCGACACCGCCGGCCTGCGCCGCAAGGCCAGGGTGCAGGAAAAGCTGGAAAAGCTCTCCGTCGGCGACGCGCTGCGCGCGATCCGCTTTGCCGAGGTCGTCGTCATCGTGCTCGATGCGCAGATCCCCTTCGAGAAGCAGGACCTGCAGATTGCCGACCTGATCATCCGCGAGGGCAGGGCTCCGGTGATTGCCTTCAACAAGTGGGACATGATCGAGGACCGCCAGCAGGCGCTCGCCGATCTGCGCGAGAAGACCGAGCGTCTGCTGCCGCAGGTGCGCGGCATCCGTGCCGTGCCGATCTCCGGCCAGACCGGGGCCGGTCTCGACAAGCTGATGGCCGAGATCGTCAGCACCCATGAGGTATGGAACCGGCGCATCTCCACCGGCAAGCTCAACCGCTGGCTCGATGCCGTCGTGCAACACCATCCGCCGCCCGCCGTCGCCGGCCGCCGCCTCAAGCTGAAATACATCACCCAGGTCAAGATGCGCCCGCCGGCCTTCGTGCTGTCGTGCTCGCGCCCCGAGGCGATGCCCGCCTCCTATCTGCGCTACCTGACCAACACGCTGCGCCAGGATTTCGACCTTCCCGGCGTGCCGATCCGCATGCTTACGCGCACCAGCGACAACCCGTTCGCGGGCAGGGCGAAAAAGAAGCGCTGACACCCTCTGTCCCGAATTCGCACGCCTTGATGCCGCCATTAACCGGCTATCAAGGTTAATTGATCATGGTGTTTCGCACTGTCGAGTTGCGTAAGCGTCCGTTTCGGAGTGTTCGAGTGCGAATCATGAAGTCTCTCGCCGTCCGCCGGCGTGCGGTCGGGATGTCCGGTCCGGCCCTCTTGGCCGCCGCGATCTTTCTTTCCAATCCGACCCCCGTCGCCATGCAGGATATTTCCGGCCTGCTCACGGGCGCCGATACCGGGCAGAGCCGCTGGCATACCTTCCTGACCAACGCCGCCGCGGGCTCCATCCATCAGGCCGAGCTGAATTTCGATGTCGATCCGGTCGTGACCGGCTCGATCGCCTCGGCCGGGATTGACGCGCCTTCCGTCGGCCGCGTCGTTGTCACGCCCGAAAAATCCGTTGCCGCCGATACGCCCGACGAGGACCGCATCAACCGGGCCGAGAAAACCGGGCGAATCGTCTCGGTCGCTCCGACCGCGCCGCCCAAGGGTTTCTCCGCGGGTACCGTGCTGCAACGCCAGAGCTCGATCCTGCGCCCGTCCGCGGACGAAAAGACGCTGATGGCCTTCGCCAAGCCGAAGATCGGCGGCAAGGAAATCCAGATCGCCACCGCATTCTACCGTCACGAGGACAAGCCGCGCGATCCGCAGGTTCCCACCATGCTCGCCGAGCTGGTAACCAATGACAGGGCCGACGTGCTGGCGACCGCCTATGCGCCGCCGGCGCCGGACTTCGCCCGCCAGTCTCCCTTTCGCAGCCTGCTGAAGGAGCCGGAGTCCGAAAGGCAGGGCCGGTTCATCCCGCCGATCGGCACGGGAGATCATGCTTGGGTAGCGACACCTCTGCCGGCGGCCGCGTTTTCCGACCGCGAGCAGAAGTGCCTTGCCCGGGGCATCTATTTCGAGGCGCGCGGCGAGAGCCTGGAGGGCCAGGCGGCCGTGGCGCAGGTCATCCTCAACCGCGTGCGCAACCCCACCTTCCCGAATACGATCTGCGGCGTCGTCTACCAGAACGACAACTGGCGCAATCGCTGCCAGTTCTCCTTCGCCTGCGACGGCATTCGCGACCGCGTCCGCTCGCAGCGTCACTGGAAGACCGCGCAGGACATCGCCCTGGCCGTCACCGCCGGCAAGATCTGGTTCGATTCCGTCGGCTCCTCGACGCATTATCACGCCGTTTATGTCCGCCCGCGCTGGGCGCGCAGCATGGAACGGCGGGCCCGTATCGGCCTGCATGTCTTCTATCGAACCTATGGCGGCGGCTGGAGCTGAACCGCGGAGTCGCGGGCAGAACGCCGCAAAGCGCGCGGCGTGGAACTGCGACCATTGGCTACATTGCCGCTAAATTGCTGAATTAATTGAAAAAATAGCACCTGTTCGCATGTGCAAACCCGCCTTGACTAGCCAAGGTGGCGAAACTATGTTGCGCCCGACTTCACTGGGTCGTCAATTCTCCGATGCTCACACCCGATCAGGCCAATGGCACACGACAAGGCGCCTAACACGCCGGACGGGAACGGCAACGCGAAAGACGGCGAATCCGTTGGAGTTGGCGATCTCGAAAACCGTCGCGTGGCGCTGGATGACGCGCTTGCTGCCAGGAAGGCGGCGAAAGGCGAAGGGGAACGGGATCGCAAGACGGGTGGCGGGTCCGATTTCGCCAACGCCTTCAGGTTGTCGACCGAGTTCATCGGCGGCGTGCTTGTCGGGGCGGGAATCGGATACCTGATCGACCGTATCGCTGGTACGTCGCCATGGGGCATGATCGTGTTTCTGCTCCTCGGCTTTGTCGCCGGTATTTTGAACGTCCTGCGCTCCGCCGGTCTTGTGGCGGAACCCGAGGCGAGAACACGGTCCGGTACTTCGCCGGACGAAGATAAAGATTAGCCGCGCAGCGCGCGACAACCGAGGGGTATACGGTGGCAAACGATCCGATCCACCAGTTTCAGATCTCCAAGATCATTCCGATTGAAAATGTCGGCGGTCTCGATCTCTCCTTCACCAATGCGTCGCTGTTCATGGTCGTGACCGTGGCCGTGACTTCGGCCTTCCTGTACCTGACCACGGCCAATCGCGGCCTCGTTCCGGGCCGGCTGCAATCGCTTTCCGAGATGGCCTACGAATTCGTCGCCTCGATGTTGCGAGACGCGGCGGGCACGCAGGGCATGCGGTTCTTCCCGCTGGTCTTCTCGCTCTTCATGTTCGTGCTGATCGCCAACCTGTTCGGCATGTTCCCCTATTTCTTCACCGTGACATCGTCGATCATCGTCACTTTCGCGCTGTCGATCCTCGTGATCGGCACCGTCGTGATCTACGGCTTCATGAAACACGGCCTGAAGTTCCTCGGCCTGTTCGTGCCGGAAGGCGTGCCGGGCCTGCTCGTGCCGCTGGTGGTGATGATCGAGGTGATCTCGTTCCTGTCGCGCCCGATCAGCCTGTCGGTTCGTCTTTTCGCAAACATGCTGGCCGGCCACATTACACTCAAGGTCTTCGCCGGCTTCGTGACCTCGCTGACCGCGATGGGCGCGATCGGCATCGGCGGCGCCATCCTGCCGCTCGCGATGACCGTGGCGCTGACCGGCCTGGAGTTCCTGGTGGCCTTCCTTCAGGCCTACGTCTTCGCAGTGCTCACCTGCATGTATCTCAACGACGCATTGCATCCGAGCCACTGATCCGTTAACCGGCGGCCAGCCGCCAAGATAATCCGCCAATTCTCATCCAAAGGAGTTCAACATGGAAGCGGAAGCAGCAAAGTTCATCGGTGCAGGTATCGCATGCCTCGGCATGGGTGGCGCCGGCATCGGCCTCGGCACGATCTTCGGCAACTACCTCGCCGGCGCTCTGCGCAATCCGTCGGCAGCCGACGGCCAGTTCGGCCGCCTGATCTTCGGCTTCGCCGTGACGGAAGCTCTGGGCATCTTCTCCCTGCTCGTCGCGCTCCTGCTGCTCTTCGCAGTCTGATCGCACGCAAGACCGATGCCGGCCGGACATCCGGCCGGTTCGCTCCAAGGATAAAGCGCGGCTTGGCCGCGCCATTCTCCGTTAAGGGACGCCCATGTTTGTAACCAAGGCATTTGCCGAAGAAGCCGCCCACGGCGCAACCGAGGCAGCGCATGGCGCGGCGGACGCCGCCCATGGCGGCGGCGCATTCCCGCCCTTCGATTCCTCGACATTCGCGTCCCAGCTTTTCTGGCTGGCGCTGACATTCGGGTTTCTCTACTGGTTCATGTCCCGGGTGATTGTTCCGCGTATCGGCGGCATTCTGGAAACGCGCCAGGACCGCATCGCCCAGGACCTCGACAAGGCGCATGAGCTGAAGGCCGAGGCCGACGGCGCGATTGCCGCCTATGAACAGGAACTGGCAGAGGCCAAGGCATCCGCCAACGAAATCGGCAACAAGGCGCGCGACGCCGCCAAGGCGGCGGCCGAGGCCGAGCGCCAGAAGGTGGAAGCCAAGCTCGCCAAAAAGCTGTCCGACGCCGAAACGCGCATCGCCTCGATCCGCGACAAGGCCATGGCCGATGTCGGCGCCATCGCGGGCGAAACGACGGAAACCGTCGTCAAGCAGCTGATCGGCGGCACCGTCACCAAGGCGGAGATCACCAAGGCGCTGAAAGCGGCCAAGGGTTAAGGGAGAGCGGAATGCAGCATCTTGACGCAACATTCTGGGCGCTCGTAGGCCTAGTTATCTTCCTCGGCATCGTCATCTACATGAAGGTGCCGGGCATGATCGCCAAGGCGCTGGACGAACGCGCCGACAAGATCCGCAACGAACTGGAAGAGGCCCGCAAGCTGCGCGAGGAAGCGCAGGCGCTGCTGGCCGAATACCAGAAGAAGCGCAAGGAAGCCGAGAAGGAGGCCGCCGAGATCGTCGAAGCGGCCAAGCGCGAGGCCGAAGCGATCACCGACGAAGCCAAGCAGAAGACGGACGAATATGTCGCCCGCCGGACCGCGATGGCCGAGCAGAAGATTTCGCAGGCGGAATCCGAGGCCATGGACGAAGTCCGCAACTCGGCCGTCGACATGGCGCTTGCCGCCGCGACGCAGATTCTCGGCGACAAGGTCACCGGCAAAGCCGCCACCGACCTGTTCAAGAAGTCGCTGGCCGAGGTCAAGACACGCATGAACTGACGCGCTGGCGTCAGTAGCCGATCGGGCCGGGCCGCCGCGAGGCGGGCCCGGCCTTTTCATTTGCGGCGGATCATTTCAGCGGCGCGAAGGTAAAGCGGTGCACGCGCCTGACGCCGCCGTGACTGCCGATGGCTTCGCGATGCGCCTTCGAGCCGTAACCCATGTGTCGTTCCAGTCCGTAATGCGGGTGGTGCGGCCCGAGACGCGTCATCATCCGGTCACGCGTCACCTTGGCGATCACCGAGGCCGCGGCGATGGAAAGCGACAGGCTGTCGCCGCGTATCACGGCGCGCGGTGCTGCTCGCAGGTGCAGTCCGGGCGGCACGTCGCGCCCGTCGATCAGGGCACTGTCGGCGGCGACGGACAGGCCCGCCACAGCCTGCCGCATCGCCTCCAGGCTGGCGCGCAGGATATTGCTGCCGTCGATCGATTCCGCGCAGAGGCTCGTCACCGATACGGCCAGCGCGGCCTCCATGATCTCGTCATGCAGCCGCTCGCGCTTCGGCGCCGTCAGCTTCTTGGAATCGTTGAGCCCGTCCGCGGCGAAGTCCGGCGCGAGGATGACGGCGGCGGCCACGACCGGGCCGGCAAGCGGCCCGCGCCCGGCCTCGTCGACTCCGGCGACATGCACATGGCCCTGTTGCCAGTAGGCGGTCTCGAAGCGGAAATCCGGCAGCACCGGTTCGTCGATGCCGGGAAGGGGAAGAAAAGAATCGGGGGGCGTGTTCGTGGCCGTCATTGTGCGGCGAGACATACCACGAATTCATTCACGCCCGCCCGATTCTCTCTTCGAAGACCCTGTTTATGCGCAAGCTTTCGGGCGGGGAGACCTCGGCTTGCGTTGCGGGGCAGGGTCAGCCGCCGGACGAACCGCTGGGGGATGGAGAGGGGACGTGCGGTTCGCCCGGCGGTGTTCAGAGGAGACTGAGTTGCTCGCTCTCCGGTTTCGGCGTCTCGAACAGGTCGGTGCGCAGTTTCAGCTTTTTCGCGTTGAGACCGAGCCGCTTCGTCGTCAGTTCGAAGCGCCGCGCGATCTGCCAGGCATATGGCCCGGTGCCGCGCATCCGCTTGCCCCATTCGGCGTCGTAGTCCTTGCCGCCGCGCATCGAGCGGATCAGCGACAGCACGTGCCGGTAACGTTCGGGGTAGTGGCGCAACAGCCACTCCTTGAATACGGGCGCAACCTCCAGCGGCAGCCGCAGCAGAACGTAACCGGCCTCGCGCGCCCCCATGCCCGCGACCGCGTCGAGCAGTTTCTCGACCTCGTGGTCGTTCAAGCCGGGAATGATCGGCGCGATCATGCCCGATGTGGGGATACCGGCATCCGTCAGGATGCGGATCGCTTCCAGCCGCCGTGTCGGCGTCGAGGCGCGTGGCTCCATGGTCCGCGCCAGCCGCCGGTCCATTGTCGTTACCGACAGGGCGACCTTGACGAGGCCCTTCTCCGCCATGCGGGCGAGAATGTCGGCGTCGCGCGTCACCAGCTGCGACTTGGTGACGATGCCGACCGGATGGTTGTGCCGCTCCAGGACTTCGAGAATGGAGCGCATCAGCATCCATTCCCGCTCGATCGGCTGGTACGGGTCCGTATTGGTGCCGATGGCGATCGACTTCACCTGGTAACCGGGCCGCGTGATCTCCTTTTCCAGGAGCGTCGCCGCGTCCGGCTTGGCGAACAGTTTCGCCTCGAAATCGATCCCGGCGGACAGGCCCATATAGGCATGTGTCGGCCGGGCGAAGCAGTAGACGCAGCCATGCTCGCAGCCGCGATAGGGGTTGATAGAGCGGTCGAAGGAAATATCGGGCGACGTATTCCTGGTGATGATCGTGCGCGAATGCTCGGTCTGCACTTCCGTCTTGAACGGCGGCAGGTCCTCGAACGAGTTCCAGCCGTCGTCGAACACGCTGCGCGTCAACGGCTCGAACCGCCCGGACGGGTTGATGGCGCTTGCCCGTCCGCGGGCGCGGTTCTCGTGGCCGCGCAGACCCGCCCGGCCGATCATGCCATTCGCGCGCTCGACGCCGCTTTCCGCGGTGCCGGAAAATGCTGCCTTGTCTGCTGCTGCAATCACGTCCATGTCGCGTCTCCGGGTAGGGATGGAATCGCCGTCTCGATGACTTTATTCCTATCGCCGAAAACGGAACATAGCAAGAACAAAATTGCGCGGGCTTTGCTTTCCCACAGCGCTCTGCTAGTCACGCGGGGATTGGGGGAAAGATGGTAACTATCCTGTTTTTCACGCAAAACGACGCTGTTGCGCTGGCTCGCTCGCTGGCTCCGCTTGTCCACGACGCCATCGAGGGGCATCTTGCGGAAGTGCTCATCGCAGACAGCGGCTCGACCGATTCGACCGCGGATATTGCCGATGCGTCGGGCTGCAACCTGGAACAGCTCGCCGACAAACGGCTGAAAGACATCCTCGCCGGTGCGCGCGCCGATTGGCTTGTCGTCCTGCAGCCGGGCGCGAGGCTGGGCGAGGGCTGGCATGGAGCGGTGATGGATCACATCATGCATCCCGACGGCGCCGCGGCGCGCTTCCGTCCGCGCAAGATCGGCAACTGGTTTTCGCGCATCTTCCGGCCGGCCACGGCGCGGCGCGGTCCGCTGGCGCGCGGCCTCGTCATCTCGAAAAGGCAGGCGCTTGCCAATCTCTCCGCAGACGCGAAGTCGGGCGAGGACTTGATCCGCGGTCTCGCGCTGCAGGTGCTCGACGCCGAAATCGAGATGGCGCCGAGAAGCGCCTAGGCCGATTTGCCGCCGCCGCGCTTCAGGTGCTCGTCGAGCCGCGGCATGATTTCCACGAAATTGCACGGCATGTGCCGGTAGTCGAGCTGCAGCTTCAGGATGCCGTCCCAGGCGTCCTTGCAGGCGCCCGGCGAACCGGGCAGCACGAAGACGAAGGTCTGGTGCATCAGCCCGGCCGTGGCGCGCGACTGGATCGTCGAGGTGCCGATCTTGTCGAAGGAGATGCTGTGGAACAGCGTGGAGAAGCCGTCCATTCTTTTTTCGAACAGCGGTTCCAGCGATTCCGGCGTCACGTCGCGGCCGGTGAACCCGGTTCCGCCGGTGGTGATGATGACCTCGACATCGGCGCGATAGGCCCAGTCCGAGACGGTTTCGACGATGGCGTCCCGGTCGTCGGTGACGATCGCGCGGTCGGCGAGAACATGGCCGGCTTCCTCGATGCGCGCGGCCAGCGTCGCGCCGGACTTGTCCTCTTCCAGCGAGCGGGTGTCGGATACGGTCAGCACGGCGATGCGCACCGGAATGAACGGGCGGTTTTCGTCGATGCTCATGGGTTTTCCTCCGGCGATGGCCCTGTCTCGGTCGCCGTGATCCACCAATCCGGCCGCTGGCGCAAGAGCAGCGTTGCCGCAGCCCGCGCCGCATCCATGTCCGCATAGAGGCCGAAACAGGTTGCGCCCGAGCCGGACATGCGCGTCAACAGCGGACCGGTAGCCGCGATCGCGGCGAGACAATCCCCGATCTCCGGTGTCAGCGCCACGGAGGGCGCCTGCAGGTCGTTGCGCGTGTTTTTGCCGAGCCATTCGGCCCAGCCCCGCGCGGAACGCGGCCCCGTCGTCTCGTCGCACGGAAGCGGCGGATTGTCCTTCGTCTTCAGCGCGGCAAACACCGCCGGTGTCGAAACGTGCCTGCGCGGATTGGCGAGCACCAATGCGAGCGGCGGCATGTGCGCAAGAGGGCGGATGTCCTCGCCGATCCCCGAGGCGACAAGCGGCTTCGAGACAAGGCACATCGGCACGTCGGCGCCAAGCGTCACCGCCTTGTCGCGGATCGCCTTTGCCGCCTTTTCCGCGCTCCAGCACTCGATCAGGCCGTTGAGCGTCGCCGCCGCGTCGGCGGAGCCGCCGCCGATGCCGGAGCCGGCCGGTAGCCGCTTGTCGAGCATGATCTCGACAAAGGGCGCGGCGATACCCCGTTCCTCGGCGGTTTCCCGCGCCATGTCGCGGGCGCGCACGACAAGGTTTTGTGTGCCGTCCTCGCCGGCAAGTGCCGCCGCTTCGGGGCCCTCGATGGAGAAGCCGTCATTTTCCGCCGAGCGGATGCCGATACGGTCGCCGACATCGGCGAACACCGCGATGCTCTCTATCGCGTGGTAGCCGTCATCGCGCCGGCCGGTGACATGCAGCGCCAGATTGATCTTGGCCGGCGCGGCGAACCACTTCATCCCGGACATCGGCAACAGGATACGAAAGGCCGTCAGCCGCCATTGGCGGCGTCGGGCGAAGCGGCCGTCTGGCCGTTTGTGGCGCTGTCCACCTGGCTGGCCGCCAGCTCGGGCAGCTTGCCCGGCGTGTTGCTGGCCGTGAGCTTCGCCCTGATTTTGGCCGCGTCCTCCGGCTCGATCTCCATGTCGAGCGCCTGCGCCCACTGATAGGTCGCTTCCAGCTTGCGCCCGACCCGCCAGTAGGCGTCGCCCAGATGGTCGTTGATGATCGCGTCGCGCGGGCGAAGGTCCGTCGCTTTTTCCAGTTCGGAAACCGCGTCCTCGAAACGGCCGAGCCGGTAATAGACCCAGCCGAGCGAGTCGACGATATAGCCGTCCCGCGGACGCATTTCGACGGCCTTCTGGATCATCTGCAGGCCTTCCTCGAGATTCATGTTCATGTCGATCCATGAATAGCCGAGATAGTTCAGCACGTCGGGCTGGTTGGGCGACAGTTCCAGCGCCCGGCGGAAGGCGGCTTCCGCCTTGTCCCACTCCTTGGTCCGCTCATAGGCGATGCCCATGCGGTAATAGAGCGGCCAGAACAGTGCGTCGTTGGTGTCGATATTGTCGATCGCGCTCTCGTAGAGCGCCGCGGCTTCGGCATATTCCTTCAGCGAGGCGTAAACGCCGCCGAGCGCCAGGTAGCCGCGATACTCCGAGGGATCCTCCTCGACGGCGGCGACGAGGATGTCCTTCGCCTCGTCGTTGCGGTCCATGTCGGCGAGGTTCAGGCCCTTCTGCAGATGCGCGATGCGGGCAAACGGTGAATCCGCCGGGATCTTGTCGTAGAAGGCGATGGCGCGCTCGGGAATGGCGAGCCGTTCGGCGATGCCGCCCAGTTCGAAATAGATCTGCGCGTTGTCGGGCGCCAGCACGCGGGCCATTTCCAGGTAGAGCGCGGCAAAGCTTTCCGCGCCGTCCCGGTTGATCGCCGTGCCGATGTTGAACAGCATTTCGGAGGCGCCCGCGGCCGGATCGGCGATGCGCAGCGCCTTGCCGGCGATGTCGTCGCCGTTCTCCAGCAGCGCCAGCAGCGGCGGATTGGCCGGCGCGAGGCCGAGCGCGCGCGCGACGATGCCCTGCGCTTCCTCGGGCTTGTCCTGGCGGGCGAGGAACCCGGCATAGGCTTCCGCCAGCCGCAGATAGGTCTGCGGCGAGGCGCTGGAACCGGCGGTGTTGTTGATGCCGAACTCGTAGCGTTCGGCGGCGTCCGCCTTGCGCCCGGCGGCATCCGCGATCAGCGCGCTGTGATAGGTCGTGAACAGGTCGTACCAGTCCGGGCCCTCCAGCTCGTCGAGCGAGGCCAGCGCGTTGTCGGTCTCGCCGGCGCCGAACTTCGCCCAGGCGCGCATCACGCCGGTAAGCAGCCGTTCCAGGTCGCTCTCGACCGACAGGATCAGCGCGCTGTCGGCTTGCAGGTAACGCCGCGCGCGGATCGCCTCGATACCGAGCACGAGTCGCGAGATCCGTTCGATCTCGGTATCTTTCTTCAGCTTCTCCGCCAGCGGCAGCGCCTTGTCGAACTCGCCATTGGTGATCAGCGCGATCAACAGCTCCTGCTGGATGGCCGGATTGTCCGGGTCGAAGCCGAGCGCGTCCGCGTAATACTGCACCGCGGCGTCGAAGTCGTTTTCCGCCCGCGCCGTCTCTGCGGCAAGGAACGCGCCGGCAAGCGACGTGGCCGGCGCCAGCGTCTTTTCCGGCGCGCGCTCCGCCACGGCCGGGCTTGCAATCATCCCGGCGGCGATCAGGGCGGAAAAGACTAGGGTCCGGTTCATCGGGCTATCACTTCGCAGAATCTTGTTCACGGCACGTTTTCGTCTGGCAAATCACCCGGCGAGCATGGCCTTTTTATGGTTGGGGCGCAACGCCGCGCCCCGCGCTGTTTCATCCCGGTGGAAATGCCGCGCCTGCCTGCTCAATTGACCCGCGAGATGCAGAATTCGACGACGTCGAGCAGCGCGTCCTTTTGCGGCGACGGCTTCAGCGGCGCCAGCGCGTCGCGGGCGATCTCGCCGAAATGGCGCGCCCGCTGGATCGTGTCGGGCAGGGCGCCGTATTTCAGCATCAGGCCCCGCGCGTTTTCTAGCGCCGCGTCGTCCGCTTCGCCGTTTTCGATGCTGGTCTTCCAGAATTCGCGCTCGTCGTCGGTGCCGCGCCGGTAGGCCAGCACCACCGGCAGCGTGATCTTGCCTTCGCGGAAATCGTCGCCGGTGTTCTTGCCGAGATCCTTGGCGTTGCCGCCATAGTCGAGCGCGTCGTCGACCAGCTGGAAGGCGAGGCCGAGATTGAGCCCGTAGGAGCGCAGCGCCGCGCGCTCGGATTTCGACGCGCTGGCGATGATCGGGCCGACCTCGGCTGCCGCCGAGAACAGCGCCGCCGTTTTCGCCTTGATGACGGCGAGATATTCGTCCTCGGTGGTTTCGAGGTTCTTCGCCGCCGCCAGTTGCATCACTTCGCCCTCGGCGATCACCGAGGCGGCGGAGGACAGCACGTCCAGCGCGTCGATGGAGCCGACCTCCACCATCATCTTGAAGGCCTGGCCGAGCAGGAAATCGCCGACCAGGACGCTTGCCTGGTTGCCCCAGATCATCCGCGCCGTCGGCTTGGAGCGGCGCATGTCGCTTTCGTCGACCACGTCGTCATGCAGCAGCGTCGCCGTGTGCATGAACTCCACGCTGGTCGCCAGCTTCACATGGTTCTCGCCGTGATAGTCGAACATCTCGGCCGCCGCGAGCGTGATCATCGGCCGCAGGCGCTTGCCGCCCGACGAGATCAGGTGATTGGCGACCTCCGGGATCATCTCGACATCGGAACCGGCCTTCGACAGGATCAGTTCGTTGACGCGATCCATGCCGCCCGCGACAAGGCCGATCAGCTTTTCGATACCGGCCGTTTCTTTCTTGTTTTCACCAAGCGGTATGACGACGCCCAATGCGATTTCTCCCAATCTGCCGGCTGCGCCGGAAATTCCGGCGCCACATTAGAAACTCCGCTTGCATGCGGCAAGCGGCGAATTGGCGCGTTAACCGCCTGTTTCGATGTCAGATAGCGCGGCGGGCGGGCTTGTGACCGGCAGCCGCCCGGCCTATCAGGAAAAAATGGAAGAGCTTTTGCGATCGAACGATCCCGTGACGATCTCCTTCGTCGAAACGCTGATGCGCGAGGCGGGCATCGGCGTGCTCGTCGCCGACCAGAACATGTCGATCATGGATGGCTCGCTCGGCATCCTGCCGCGCCGCATCCTTGTCGACGCCGACAGGATCGACGAGGCACGCCGCATTGTTCGTGATGCCGGCCTCGAAAAAGAGCTGAAAGGCTGATCGCGTCATGGGCGGTCCGCTGATCGGCGATGTCGAAACGACCGTTGACGCGTTTCATCGCGGCGGCTTCCACCTCGTCCAGCCGGCGAAGGATACGCACCGCTCCGGCGTCGACGCGACCATCCTGGCTGCCGCCGTGCCCGACGGCTTTTCCGGCACCTTCGCCGATCTCGGCTCCGGCGCGGGGGCAGCGGCCTTTTCCGTGCTCGACCGTTGCCGCGAGGCGAAGGCCGTTCTCTACGAAATCTCGCCGCTGATGGCGGACTGCGCCCGTGCGGGCCTTGCGCTGGACGGCAACGAACATCTGAGGGAGCGCGTGCGAGTGGTCGAGGCCGATGTGGCGCTCGACGGCAAGGCGCGCGAACAGGCCGGTTTCCCGCGCGATATCTTCGACTGGGTGATCGCCAATCCGCCTTTCAACGATCCGAGGGACCGTGCGACGCCGAAGGCCGAGAAGGCCGGCGCGCATGTGATGGACGCGGAACTGCTGAGCCGCTGGATCAAGACCGCCTGCGCCATCGCGCGGCCCGGCTCCGGACTGTCGGTGATCGCGCGGCCGCAATCCATCGTCGAAATCCTCGCGGCGATGGAAGGCCGTTACGGCGCCGTCACGGTGCTGCCGGTCCATCCCCGCCCGTCGAAACCGGCGATCCGCCTCGTCGTTTCCGGCATCAAGGGCTCGAAGAAGCAATTGGAGTTCGCCCCGCCGCTGTTCCTGCATGACGCGGATGGCGGCACGAAATTCTCCGCCCGCGCCGAAGCGATCACCAACGGGCGGGAAACCCTGCTGAGATAGGGCAGGGGGATGGCGCCAGCCATCCCGCGCACATGGCCCTATTTGTGATGATCGGCGAAGAACATCCGGTTCGGGCAGAAGTCCGGCCCGGCTTCGGCATCCGCGTGGCCTTCGAGCCAGCGTTCGCACTTGTCGCTGTCCTGGCACATCAGGCACGAGCGTGCCGCGCGCTCCAGACGAGCGCCGGAAGCCTCCGTTGCCGCGGCTTCGGTGTCCACATGCAGCGACTGCATCATCGCGCCCATCAGCTGCGATTGACGGTCCATTCTTTCGCTAATGCGTGTAAAAAACCCCATCATGCGTTCCTTTCGCATTTCTCACGCGAAAAGCATCGCACCTGGCGGATTTTCGTCTTTGATCTAGAGCAAGGGAAATTGCGGTTTGGCGCAGGCCGCCTGGCCGGCTCTAGATGCCCTTTTCGGCCAGGAACTGGCCTATCGCCTCGACGCAGACCCGCCATGCCGGTTCCCGCTCCACCAGGATGTGATTGCGGCTTTCCAGCGGGACGAATTGCGCGTCCGGAATCCCCGAGGCCAGTGCCCGGCCCATGTCGAGCGGAATACGCTGGTCGTATTTGGAGTGCAGCACGATGGTCGGCGCCTGGACCTCGGCCAGCCTGTGTCGGACGTCGATATACCCGAACGCATCCTGGAATCGCGATGCGTTTTGCGGCGATGTGGTCTGGCGCTGGAATTCGTCGAACCAGGCGAGATCGTCGGCGCTCGCCTCCGGCATGAAGGTTTGCGAGAAGATGTGCCGGTAGGCCGGATTGTCGGTTCCCCAGCCGAGTTCGGTCAGGGTCAGCACCGCCTCGCGCCGCGCCTGTTCCTCCGGGCTGGCAAGAATCCTCCACCCTGCGGCGTATCCGCCGAGCAGCACCAGTCCCGAGACGCGTTCGGGATGGCGCACGGCATATTCGATAGACACCGCCGCGCCCTGCGATATGCCGAGCAGCGGAAAACGTTCGAGGCCCAGCTTGTCGGCAACGGCCTCGAGATCCTCGACGAAGGCCTCGAAGCTCAGATCCGCCACGTCCCAGTCCGAAAGCCCGCTGCCGCGCTCGTCGTAGCGGATGAAGGTGCGCGCCCGCGCCATCGCCGCGAAGCTGCGTCCCCAGATCGGGCTGTCCCAGTCGAATTCCAGATGGTTGAGCCAGTTCGCGGCCTTCAGCAACGGCGGCCCCGACCCGATTGTCGCATAGGCGATCTTGGTGCCGTCCGGGACTTCGCAAAACCCGATCCGCTGCGCATGCAGTGCCCGCGACTTGGGATTCATTTTGCGCTTGGTCGTCCGTTTGGCTGCCGGTTTGCTCTCCGCCGGGGCGGGCGCCTGTCCGGCCGCCGAAGTCTGTTCGTGTGCTTCCGCGCCCGACGGGTCGGCCTCGCGCCACAACCGCATCCATTTCTGCGCCGCCGCCGGCGTCATGTCCGGATGCGTCGCAAGCAGCCGCAGCACCTCGATGCGCGCCACGCCGGCATCCTCGCGCTCGGCGGCGAGCCAGGAATCGAAGCCGGTGTCGCCAGCTCCGTCGAGCCCGTCGAGCAGCACCATGTCGAGCTTCGCCGCCATCCGTTCGAGATCCGCGACCGGCAGGTATCCCTCGTGTTGTCTGAGCTCCTGGTGGATGCACCTGATGTCGATGTCGACGCCTTCGGCATCGAACTGGACGCGCTCCCTGTCGGCGACGATCCGCGCCCGGTCGTCGCTGTCGACCACCTTGCGAAGCTTGCTCAGCGCCCAGCGCAACGCGGCCTTCGGATCGTCGGGAATGTCCCAGAACAGTTCGCACAGCCGCTCGCGCCGGTGCGGACGTCCGGTGGCGGCGAGAAATGCCAGAAGCGCGCGCGCTTTCTTCGACGCGGGCAGGGGTGTCTCCTGTCCCTGCGACATGACTCGCAACTCGCCGAGCAGCGAGATTTGCAGATTTTGGGGCATCGGCGGATCGGACTTCGGAAAAACAACGCCTGAGATAACAAAAATACCACTGGTTGCATAACGCTGACAACCACGCCCGGCCACCAGACAACGTTCTCAAGGCAGGCCGTCCACGGTTTCCGCGCTTCCGGCGGTGCGGCTTATCCGGCGCTGCCGGCTCTTGCCTTCTCCCGCTCGATCTCCCGCCAGCCGATGTCGCGGCGGCAGAAGCCTTCCGGCCAGTCGATCATGTCGACGGCCGCATAGGCGGTCTTCAGCGCCTCGGTCACGCTCTTGCCGGTCGCGGTGACGTTCAGCACCCGGCCGCCATTGGCGACGAGATCGTCGCCCTTTTTCGCCGTGCCGGCGTGGTAGATCGTCACGCCGTCCGGCAGGTCGATTGCCTTGGGCAGTTTGATGACCGAGCCTTTCTCGGCCGAGGCCGGGTAGCCCGGCGCGCACAGCACAACCGTCGCGGCGGCTTCGCCGCGCCAGCGCGCGCCCATCGAGGCGAGCACGCCGTCCGCCGCGCCTTTCATCAGCAGCAGCAGGTCGTCCTTCAGCCGCGGCATGATCACCTGGCATTCCGGGTCGCCGAAACGGCAATTGTACTCGATCAGCTTCGGCCCGTTCTCGGTCAGCATCAGTCCGGCATAGAGAATGCCGGTGAACGGCATGCCCTGTTCCGCCATGCCGCGCATGGTCGGCTCGATGGTCTTTTCCATCACCTCGGCGATCAGGGCTTCCGTCATGATCGAGGCCGGCGAATAGGCGCCCATGCCGCCGGTATTCGGGCCGGTGTCGCCTTCGCCGACCCGCTTGTGGTCCTGCGCGGTGGTCAGCGGCAGGGCGGTCGTGCCGTCGCAGATGCAGAAGAACGAGGCTTCCTCGCCGGTCAGGAACTCCTCGACCACCACTTCCGCGCCGGCTTCGCCGAACGCGCCCTCGAAACAGTCGTCGACCGCCGCGAACGCCTCTTCCAGCGTCATCGCCACGGTGACGCCCTTGCCGGCGGCGAGCCCGTCGGCCTTGATGACGATCGGCGCGCCCTGTTGCCGGATGTAGTTCTTCGCCTTCGGCGCGTTGTTGAACTTTTCATAGGCCGCCGTCGGAATGCCCATCCGGTCGCACAGCGCCTTGGTGAAGCCCTTCGAGCCTTCCAGTTGCGCGGCGGAAGCACTCGGCCCGAACACGGCGATGCCGGCCTCCTTCAGTGCATCGGCGATGCCGGCGACCAGCGGCGCCTCCGGCCCGACCACGACGAGGCCGATGCCGTTGATCCGGCAGAAGTCGATCACCTTTGCGTGGTCGTTGACGTCCAGCGTGACGCATTCCGCCTCCTCGGCGATGCCCGGATTGCCCGGCGCGCAGTAAAGCGTCGTCAGAACGGGCGACTCCGCCAGCTTCGCCGCCAGCGCGTGCTCGCGTCCGCCCGATCCGATCAGCAATACGTTCATGATGCGCTCCGACTTTCTTTTTCTTGGCGGTACGGTCTTGATCGCGCGTGGTCAAGCCGCAGTGGCGGCCCCTTGACCTTTGTGCCCGGCCTTGTCACCTGTGGGCCATGTCAGACTCCATCCAGTCGCGCGAACAGCAGGGCCGGGTCGCCGATGCGCCGTCCGGTCACTGGGTTTATCGCGTGCTTCCCCGCCGCCAGTGGCCCTATGCCCAGCTCGCCCGCTGGGACCGGCCGATCGGCTGGCAATTGCTGATGTGGCCGTGCTGGTGGTCGGCGGCGATGGCCGGCGTCGCCGGCGCGGAAAACCCGCTCGTCGCCTTCGCGCCGTTTCCGGATCCGTGGCACCTCGTGCTGTTTCTGATCGGCGCCGTTGCCATGCGCGGCGCGGGCTGCACTTACAACGACCTGGTCGATCAGAAGATCGACGATCAGGTCGCGCGCACCCGCTCGCGCCCGCTGCCGTCCGGTCAGGTCACTCGCCGCCAGGCGTGGATGTTCCTCGCCCTGCAGGCGCTCGTCGGTTTGCTGGTGCTGGTCCAGTTCAACCTGTTCGCCGTCGCCTTCGGCGTCCTGTCGCTCGCCGTCGTCGCCATCTACCCGTTCATGAAGCGTATCACCGACTGGCCGCAACTGACTCTGGGCCTTGCCTTTTCCTGGGGCGCGTGGATGGGCTGGGCGGCGATCTACGCGGAGATCGCTCTCGCGCCGGCGCTGCTCTATGCCGGTTCGATCCTGTGGACAATCGGCTACGACACGATCTACGCCCACCAGGACAAGGAGGACGACGCACTCGTCGGCGTCCGCTCCACGGCGCGCCTTTTCGGCGACAGGACCAAGCCCTGGCTGGTCGCGCTTTATTCGGGAACCCTGATCCTGTTTGCCGGCGCCTTCACGGCGGCAGGCGTGCCGCCGCTCGCCTATGCCGGGCTCATCGCCGCGGGCGTGCACATGCTGTGGCAGATACGCATCCTCGATATCGACGATGCGGACCAGTGTCTGAAGCTGTTCAAGTCGAATACGATTGTCGGCTGGCTGGTCTTCGGCGGCCTTGTCGTTTCAGGCCTGACCGCCTGATCTCGAATTCTGCCGGGCATTGGAGCCGCGTGCCGTCGGGGCAGAAGCGCCTTGCACCCGGTATCCGGGCCGTAAACGCCACCCCGGTTGCGGTGCCTGCGCCGGCTCCGAAGAACTGCGTCGAGTACGACGGGTATGGCACAATCCCTACCGGGTCGCCTGCCCGTAAGGTCGCTTCCCGGCAAGGCAGTCGACGTCTTCGGCCCGGGCAAAGCCGGCGGCCTGATAACGATCGTAGGGAATTCTAGTTTCGCGCGATGATTTCGACGCCGTCCAGCACCATGCGGCAGCCGAGCGTGCCCATGCGGCGGCGCGCCAGGAAGCGCGGACGCCGGTCGGCGAACATCGCGTGATGGCGGCGCGGATGGCTCTTGTCCTTGATGACATGGCGGGCGCTCTCGTCGAGCGTGCGCACCACGCCGTCCTCGTCGACGATCAGCATCTCCAGCCCGAGCAGGTCGGACCATTGCTGCCAGTCGCGGGCGATGCCTTCCAGGTCGTGGCCGACGAACAGCGGAACGCACAGTTCCGGATCGTGGTGCATCAGTTCCAGCGTGACCATGACGCTTTCCGGGCCGGTGTAGACCGCCCGCGCGGCCACACCGTCGAACACGTTGACCGGCAGCGCGATGTTGAGCGGCAGGCCGGAAACCTCCAGTTGCCGTTTCAAAACGCAGCCGTTCTGGTCGACAGTGATCTGCACGTCGCCGGAATCATTCCGGGTCGCATAGATCAGTTTTTGCGGAAGCCGGCTCGGGTCGAGACGGAATTCATGTCCCGCCCAGACCGGTTGTGCACCAGATGCCATGTTTGACGCCTCGTCTGTTCATCCCTGAGAGCCTCGGGCTTTTCGCCTCTTCGTCTCTCGTCCCTGTTTGCCGGCTGGTTATGTGTTTTGGTGCCGGCGTGGATGTCACACTACGAGATGTGCACTGACTTCCGCCTAAGAAACAGCGTTAAAAAAGCCTGATCTTTTAAATGGTTAGCAAATTGGAATCAGGTAATTTCGAATTAACCTAAAAATCCCGGAATGGGTCACCTTGAGCAGGCTCAAAGCACCTTTCCGGGATTCATGATCCCCTTCGGATCGAAATCCTTCTTGATGCGCCGCATCAGGTCGAGCGCCACCGGCGATTTCGTTTCCGCCAGTTCGTCGCGCTTCATCTGGCCGATGCCGTGTTCGGCCGAGATCGAGCCGCCATGCGCCCGCACGATGTCGTGCACCGCGGGCGTGATCACCTCGGTCAGCGTCAGGAACACTTGGCGGTCCGCGCCCACCGGCTGGGAAATGTTGTAGTGGATGTTGCCGTCGCCGAGATGGCCGAAGGCGCACACGCGCGAGCCCGGCTCGATGGCCAGCACCGCCTTGTCCGCCTCGGCGAGAAACCGCGGCACATGATCGACCGGCACCGAGATGTCGTGCTTGATCGACCCGCCCTCCGGGATCTGGCTTTCCGACATGCCTTCGCGCAGCCGCCAGAAATCGGCGCGCTGTTGGAAACTCTCGGCGATCGCCCCGTCGGTTATGAGGCCGTGCTCCATGCCGTGTTCGAGCACGCCCTCCAGTTTCGCCCGCGCGTCTTCCTCGGACCGGCCCGACGAGATTTCCATCAGCACATACCAGGGATGATGGTGGGCGAGGGGGTCGCGCACGCCCTCGATGTGGCGGGTGGTGAACTCGACGCCGATCCGCGCCATCAGTTCGAACGCTGTCAGTTCGGTGCCGGCGACGTCCCGCGCCTTCGCAAACAGCGCCAGCGCTTCTTCCGGCGAGGGCAGGGCGACGAAGGCGGTGGCCCGGCCCGCCGGTTTCGGGAACAGTTTCAGCACCGCCGCGGTGATGACGCCGAGCGTGCCTTCCGCGCCGATGAACAAATTGCGCAGGTTGTAGCCGGTATTGTCCTTCTTCAGCTTGTTGAGATCGTCGAGGATCTCGCCGGTCGGCAGCACCACTTCCAGACCGAGGCACAGGTCGCGCGCCACGCCATGCGCCAGCGCGCCGGTGCCGCCCGCATTGGTGGAAAGGTTGCCGCCGATCTGGCAGGAGCCCTGCGAGCCGAGCGACAGCGGAAACAGCCGCCCGTGTTCGTCGGCGGCTTCCTGCACCGCCTGCAGCACCACGCCGGCTTCCACCGTGATGGTATTGCCGGCCGGATCGATTGCGCGGATGCGGTTCAGCCGCGACGTCGACAGGATGATCGCCTTGCCGCTCATGTCGGGGATCTGCCCGCCGACGAGGCCGGTATTGCCGCCCTGCGGCACGACCGGCGTTTTCGTCTTCGAGGCAAGCTTCAGGATCGCGGCAACCTCTTGCGTCGAGCCGGGCCTGACCACGGCGGCGGTCTTGCCGGTCCAGCGGTTGCGCCATTCCTTCAGGTAAGGCGCGGTGTCATCGTCTGCGGTCAACACATTGGTTTCGCCCGCGATTTCGCCGAGCTTTGTGATGAGGTCGGCTTGTCTCATATTGTCTCCCTCGGCGCTGCCGCGCGCGCCAGCCGGTCGTTGATCGCCTCGCCGAGCCCGTGCAGGGGGATCGGCTCGACGGCGATGCAGCGCGCTCCGCTGGCATCCAGCCGGCCCATGTAGTCGAACAGGTTTGCCGCCGCCTCGACAGGATCGCCGGTCTCCGACAGCACCAGTACTGCCTTTGCCTTTTCCGCGCCCGCGATCCGCTCCGGCCCGAAGCCGAGCAGCGCCTCGCCGGCCTCGACATGGTCGGCGTTCAGCCGCATCGCCGCGTTCGGCGCGTAATGCGAGGCGAGCATGCCCGGCGCCTGGATCGCGGCATTGGCTTCCGCGCGTGTAAGCTTTTGGCCGGCCGCTGCCTCGATATCCTCCGCCGCCACGCCGCCGGGGCGCAACAGGTGAATCTTGCTTTCCTCGACCTTTATAATGGTGGATTCCACGCCGACCTGCGTCGGCCCGCCGTCGATCACCAGGCCGATCGTGTCGCCGAGGCTGTCGGCAACCGCTTGTGCCGTGGTCGGGCTGATCCTGCCGGAGCGATTGGCGGAAGGGGCTGCCAGCGGCCGCCCGACGGCCTCGATCAGCTCGGCGCCGAAACCCTTGGGCGCACGCACCGCGACCGTGTCGAGACCGGCCGTCACCAGCGGATGAATCGCATGGCCTTCCTTCAATGGCAGCACCAGCGTCAGCGCGCCGGGCCAGAAATGCGCCGCCAGCTTGCGCGACAGCGGATCGAAGGATGCGAATGTTTCCGCCATGGCGATGCCGCTGACATGGCAGATCAGCGGATTGAAGGAAGGGCGTTGTTTCGACTCGAAGATCCGCGCCACCGCCTCGCCATTGGTGGCGTCGGCGGCGAGCCCGTAAACCGTCTCGGTCGGAATGGCGACCGTCTGTCCGTCGAGCAGCGCCGCCTTCGCCTCGCCGAGGGCGTTCTCCCCGGCCGGCAGGATGCGGCATTGGCGGTCGGTTAACTTTGCGTCCATGGCTGACTGCTACACGGGGAAAAACGCCCGCGCAACGGCGGCGGGAAACCTGTAAAATTTGAACGAAATCCAAAACGTGGCCGCAACGCGCTTCTGTTACCGTGTTGACAGGGTGATGAAGCCACGGGGGACAAACCCATGAACAGACTCGCAAAATTCGCTATCGCCGCGCTCGCCGCTGGCGTACCGGCCACGGCATCGGCCCAGGTCGAATACACTATTGAGGTCGATCCGGCTTTTCCGTCGGTGGTCTATGTCGAATACGATCCGTCCACCTTGCCGCAGATCTACACCGCGCCGGAAGGCGGCGGTCGCATGCCGGTCATTATCGACGGCGGTTATAATGACAGCGGAGCGTCCGGCCAGCCGGTGGATTCCGGCAAGACCAGCAGCTCGTCTGGCGGAGACGAAACCGTGCAGTCGCTCGACGACCGTGCGCGCGACCGCGTCAACGACTTGTTGCAGTCCGACGGCAAGAAGCTCGAGGATCTCATTATCGATCGCGAAATCGAGGATGCCGTTATCGATCGCGTCTACGACTGACGCCCGGTCGATTCCCGATCAGGCAACGACGCCCGCGCCTTGCGCGGGCGTTTTTCGTTGGATATCCGCCAAAGCGGCCCCACCCTCCGTCATCCTCGGGCTTGACCCAAGACAAGCGCAGCGCCGTCGTCGCTTGCGAGGACCCATCCCGTAAACCCACCACCTGGCACGGACTTCGGTGCCGTCCCCCCACCCTACATCCC